>ENA-OQIQ01000002-OQIQ01000002.1-human-gut-metagenome-genome-assembly--contig:-NODE-2-length-275164-cov-12.555148_pt1 | contig 275164 bp, 254 predicted proteins | sample MGYA00242584_ERZ504749 | MGnify/ENA primary metagenome ERZ504749 (study PRJEB26092, sample SAMD00036436) | human gut metagenome | host: Homo sapiens | study: EMG produced TPA metagenomics assembly of...
CCGGAAAACCTTGATTTTCCGGGGTTTTTGAACCATTTTGATATAGTCTGAGCAGTCGATTATCGCTTGCTGAACTGCGGAGCGCGACGAGCTGCTTTGAGACCGTACTTCTTTCTTTCCTTCATTCTTGGGTCTCTGGTTAAGAAACCTGCTTTCTTCAGAACTGGTCTGTAATCAGCGTCTGCCTGAAGAAGTGCTCTGGAGATACCGTGACGGATTGCACCAGCCTGTCCTGTTGTGCCGCCGCCGCGAACGTTTACTAATACATCGAACTTGTCAACTGTCTCAGTTGCAACTAATGGCTGACGAACGATCAGCTTTAAAGTTTCAAGACCAAGATATTCATCGATGTCTCTCTTGTTGATGGTGATATTACCTGTACCTGGTACTAAATATACTCTGGCGATAGATTTTTTTCTTCTGCCTGTTCCGTAAAATTTTGCGCTAGCCATGATACTTTCTTCCTCCGATCCTCATTAAAATGTTAAAACTTCTGGTTTCTGTGCTGCCTGCTCATGCTCTGGGCCTGCATATACATGAAGCTTTGTAAACATGCTTCTTCCCAGAGGTCCCTTTGGAAGCATACCCTTAACTGCTAACTCAACAACCTTCTCAGGCTTCTTAGCCATCATTTCACGCAGAGTGGTTTCTCTCATGCCACCTACGTAATCAGAGTGGTTGTAATATACTTTCTGATCTAACTTCTTGCCGGTAACTTTTACCTTATCAGCATTAACTACGATTACATAATCACCACAGTCAATGTGTGGGGTAAAGATTGGCTTATTCTTTCCTCTTAAAACTTTAGCTACCTCAGATGATAAACGTCCTAATGTATAACCTGTAGCATCAACTACGTACCATTTTCTCTCAATTGTCGCTGGACTAGCCATAAAACTCTTCATTGGTTAACCTCCTGTTAATTTCAACCTAAATTACATCTTTTCAGATGATCGCTATATGTGATAAATATTGGGAAGTATTTATCAATGAAATGCTCCGCTCCGGGGCTTTGGATGAGCATTTACTCTCAACGTCACAGTTTCTTATTATATAATATCTGTTTTGCCATGTCAAGCCATTTTCTTGGCTAAATCCTTATATTTTCAAGGATTTTTCCATTTTTAATCCTGATATTCCATTCCCACTAACATCAGACCTTTTGCAGGCGCTGTTGGACCTGCCGCCGCCCGGTCACAGGCTGCAAGGATATCCGGCATTTCCTCCGGTTTTCTCTGGCCCATTCCCACTGCCATAAGGGTTCCTGCAAGGATGCGGACCATATTATAAAGGAAGCCGTTTCCCCGTACCCGTATGGTGATCACATCATTACTGTCTTTTTCTATATCAATACTGTATACAGTACGCACAGTATCTAATACCTGGGTACGAACATTGCAGAAACTTTTATAATCATGTTCTCCTGTCAGCAGTTTGGCAGCCTGGCGCATCTGATCCAGGTCTAAGTCAAAATGGCAGAAATGGGTGTACAGACGCAGGGACGGTACTTCCATCTTGCGGTTTAATATTTTGTATTCATATGTCTTGATACAGTGATGTTTTCTCGGATGCCAGTCCGGTTCCACTTCCATAGATGACTGAATGCGGATGTCTTCCGGGAGCCGCTGGTTTAAAGCGAAACAGATCTTGTCCGCAGGCATACGGTGTTCTGTGTCAAATACTGCCACATTTCCCATCGCATGAACGCCGGAGTCTGTGCGGCTGGCTCCGATCACTTCAATAGGTTCCCCTAAAAGCTCTGTCAGTTTTTCATTTAACACCTGTTCAATGGTCACTGCTCCCGGCTGTACCTGCCAGCCGTGATAGTTGGTCCCGTCATAGGCCACTCTCAGAAGGACCCTTTTTTTCATGTTTCTTTTCTCCTTATACTTTCCTGCGTCCCATATATTTTACTGCTTATACTGTTTCTTATCTTTTATTGTATACAGGATACATTTACAGATAAACCCTGGAAGCAATGATCAGCACAAAATACAGTGCAAAGACCATATATGCCTCATAGTCTTTCTGGCTGTACTGCAACGGTTTCATCTTGGTCCTTCCTTCGCCGCCGCGGTAACATCTTGCCTCCATTGCCATTGCCAGGTCTGTTGCTCTGCGGAAAGCAGAGATAAATAACGGTACTAACAGCGGGATCATGGCTTTTGCTTTCTGTACCAGATTTCCAGACTCAAAATCAGCGCCCCTTGCCATCTGGGCCTTCATGATCTTGTCTGTTTCCTCTACTAAAATAGGAATAAAACGCAGTGCAATAGACATCATCATAGAGATCTCATGTACCGGTACATGGAACCGCTTTAAAAATCCCAGTCCCTTTTCCAGACCATCTGTCAGCTGGTTCGGAGTGGTAGTCAATGTCATAAGGGAAGAACCTACTACCAGGTAGATCAGGCGCACTGCCATAAAACCTGCAAGGCGGATTCCTTCCCAGGTGATCTTAAAGATCCAGAAACGTACCAGTTCGCGTCCCGGTGTAAGGAATAGATTAAAACTGACACTGATCAGTAATAAGATCACAATGGCTTTTAATCCCTTTAAGATAAAACGCACCGGAACTTTTGTCAGTACGATCACAGCAGCCAGTGCTATGGTCCCTAATAAATATCCCCATATATTATTTGCCACAAAAAGGGACAGGATAAACACCATTGTCCCAAAAAGTTTGGTTCTTGGATCCAGACGATGGATCAGGGAATCCACCGGATAATATTGTCCTAATGTTATATCTCTCAGCATTTTTATACCTGCCGCTTTCTCTTTTTATCCCACAATGCCAGGATCGCCTCTTTTGCTTCTGCCACTGTAGTAATATCACTGTCAATATCCAGTCCTTTTTCTTTCAGATCATGGACCAGATAAGTTACCTGAGGCGCTGCCAGACCAATGGCTTCCAGTTCTTTATAATGGCGGAATACTTCTCTTGGAGTTCCGTCAAACACTTTCTGTCCATGGTTCATAACGATCAGTCTGCCTGCATATCTGGCAACATCTTCCATACTGTGGGATACCAGGATAATAGTCATCTTCCGCTCTGTATGCAGCTTTGAGATCTGGTCTAAGATCTCATCTCTTCCTCGCGGGTCAAGACCTGCTGTTGGTTCATCTAAGATCAGGACTTCCGGCTCCATTGCAAGCACACCTGCTATGGCAACTCTTCGCTTCTGACCACCGGACAGTTCAAATGGTGACTGGCTGTAATAAGACTCACCCAGGCCTACCAGACTTAAAGCTTTTTTCGCCTTTTCCTTTGCTTCTTCTTCAGAAAATCCCTGGTTTTTCGGTCCGAAACATACATCTGTCAGTACATCGATCTCAAAAAGCTGGTGTTCCGGGTACTGAAATACCAGTCCTACCTTGGAACGAAGCTTTTTCATATCATATTTATCTTCGTAAATATTTTCTCCATTATAATACAAAGCGCCGGAGCTGGCCTTGATCAGTCCGTTTAAATGCTGGATCAATGTGGATTTTCCGGAACCGGTATGTCCGATAATGCCTACAAACTCCCCGTCCTGGATCTCGAAATTCACATCAAAAAGGGCATGCTGCTCAAAGGCCGTACCATTTCCGTATACATAATTCAGATCAACTGCTTTTATCGACATGTTATTCTCCTATTTTTCATCTGAAAGCAACGCTGTAAGCTGTTCTACCAGCTCCTGTCTGCTTAAGATCCCCTCTGTCAAAGGCATTCCTGCTTCTTTTAACTCAAATGCCAGTTCTGTTGCCTGAGGTACATCCAGTCCATGTTCCTTTAATTCCTTCACACGGGAAAAGATTTCTTTTGGTATTCCATCCATGATCACTTTTCCGTCGTCCATAACGATCACACGGTCTGCATCAATGGCTTCTTCCATATAATGAGTAATAAGAAGGACTGTAATTCCTTCTTTTTTATTCAGTTCATGAACCGTGCGTATTACATCTTTTCGTCCATTTGGATCCAACATGGCAGTAGGTTCATCTAAGATAATACACTGAGGACGCATAGCCATAACACCGGCAATGGCAACTCTCTGTTTCTGACCGCCGGACAGCTTGTTGGGAGACTGTTTTCTGTATGCCGTCATCCCCACTGCTTTCAGGCTTTCATCTACCCTCTTCCAGATCTCTTTTGTTTCCACACCAATATTTTCCGGTCCGAAACCTACATCTTCTTCTACAATATTTCCAATGATCTGGTTATCCGGGTTCTGGAACACCATTCCTGCTGTTTTGCGCACATCCCAGATGTGTTCTTCATCTTTGGTATCCATCTCACCCACCCATACAGTACCTTCTGTTGGAAGGAGAAGACCATTGATGTGCTTTGCAAAAGTAGATTTTCCGGAACCATTATGTCCTAAAACTGCCACAAAACTTCCCTTTTCTATATCCAGGTCAACACCGTCTATGGCACGCTTTACTTCTTCTATTTTCTCTTCTTCATCTCTTCTGATATATTCGTAGATCAGTCTGGCTGTTTTTATAATTCCCATGACGTTCCTTTCAAAGTGATGTTGTTGATAAAAAAGTCAGCTGCTACGTGCCTTTGGCACTCCCACAGCTGTCACAATTGTAGATGATATCATAGTATAAGTCAAGAAAAAGCCACCTTTTCAGGCAGCTTTTTCGTATATACGTATGATTTATTTTTTATATTTTAATGGTTCCATACACCATCTGCATCTACCTGAAAGCCTCCAATAGAAGTACTTACAGCCTTGGAGCCATCTCCCGGATAGAAGTAATACCATTTACCGGAAATCTGATACCAGCCTTCCATCATCACACCGGACTGGTTGATGAAATAAGTCTTTCCGCTGATGGTCAGCCAGCAGTTGGAGATCATGGCACCTTCCGGACCACCCTGGTTTGGATTTAAGTAGTACCACTTGTCACCTTCTTTTACCCAGCCAGTTCTCATACCGCCATTAGTGGTGTCAAAATAATACCAGTGATTATCTTTCTGCTGCCAGCCTTTCAGCATCTTTCCGCTGTTATCAAAGAGATACCATTTATTATTCCACTGCAGCCAGTTATTCTTTACATAATTGCCATCCGGGTATTTAAAATACCAGTCGTTGTTATCCTGTTTCCAGCCAGCATCCGTAGTACCGCCTCCAGGGGTGATACCACCGCTGTTACTTCCATTGGAACTGTTGTCCTGTCCAGAGCCATCTGATACATCATCTTCATCAATATACTTGCTGTCTGACTCGGTCCATTCACTCTTCTTACCATAGCGCTTCTGCTCATCTGTATGAGGAACAGTACGTACTTTAAAGGTATAATCTCCTTCTTTTGTCATATAAGGATAGAAATTGTAAGAAGTACCATTGTAATCTTCCAGTTTCTTCATAACTGTGGAACCCTTATATAAGATCACATCATAATAACCGGTCTTATCATCTGGTGCTTTCCAGGTTGCTTTTCCTTTTCCGCTTCCCCATTCAGCTTCCTTTGGTGCTTCATAAGTGCCCTTTACCCCATTGACACGAAGAACCACTTTTAAACTGCTGCCGCTCTTACTGCAGGATACAAATTCACCGCCGCTGATGCTTACCTTGCTTGAGCCATAGCTACTGCGAAATCTGTATTCATACTTTGAGCTGGATGAAGAGTCTGGTTCCAGCCATACAGTGATCTTTGGAGTATCTCCGATAGACACATCTTTATTATTGGTCCATTCAGCAGACTCTACACTGTATTTGTCTGATGTAGTATAAACCTTTGTTCCGGAATCATCTTTGGATGTTCCTACACTGTCACCGCTGTTGACCTCATCTCCTGCATCCAGGTCAACTTCTACTTTCAGGGAAATATTCGTAATATACTGATAGTCAGATGCTGCCAGTGCCTGAACAGGAAGTGCGGTAGTAAACATCCCTGCTGTCAGCAGCATACATACCATTCTTTTTAAATTCAACATAAGCCATACCCTCCTCCATTTTGTACTTTCATTATAAAGCAGGATATGGGTTTTATCAACTTACGATATTCTTTCAAACCTCTGACGGAATACAGCATCGCTCACAAAATCCGCAAAAAAAAGACTGCAGATACCTTTGACAGTACCTGCAGTCGCCTGCATAACTATATTCAGATCAATATAAGTTAATGATTAAACTAACTCAAGCAGAACTTCCATAGCTGCATCGCCCTTACGCTGGCCGATCTTAACGATTCTGGTGTAACCACCATTGCGGCTAACGTACTTAGGAGCAACTTCATCAAATAACTTAGCTACCAGATCAACAGACTTGGTGCCGTTCTTCTTTCCAGCTGCCTGGGTAGGAACCTCAGTTACACCGTAAAGAACCTTTAACATCTGTCTTCTAGCGTGAAGTCTGGAAGCGCTGTCCTTCTTGATTTCCTTCTCAACTTCATCGTAAACAGTTACTTTCTTGCCGTCTACTACTTCTTTAACGCGCTTGCCGTTTGCATCTTTACGAGCAACCTTAGCAGTAACCTTTACAGTCTCGAAGTTATCTTTTTCCTTAACAGCCAGTGCGATCAGACCCTCAGCAACTTTGCGGATCTCTTTTGCTCTGGTTTCAGTTGTTTTGATGTGACCATGATATAACAGTGCAGTTACCTGGCTTCTGATCATAGCCTTTCTCTGATTGGATGTTCTTCCTAATTTTCTATATCCTGCCATTATTCTTTCCTCCTGATCGGTGGAACACCTTTCCATGCATCATCGGACTTACTGGTAGAGGCGCATCTTACCCACCTGTTTATTTTTTATAGTGGCAACCCGCGCCATGCTTCATTGGACTTACTGGCTAAGGTTATGTGGGGACTTCCCACAGCTTTCAATCATAACTTATGCTTCGTCACTAGGATTCAGCTGTAAGCCTAATTCTTTTAACTTGGCAAGTACTTCCTCTAAGGACTTACGGCCAAGGTTACGAACCTTCATCATATCCTCAGAAGTTCTGTTGCACAGTTCTTCTACCGTATTGATTCCGGCTCTCTTCAGACAATTGTAAGAACGAACAGAAAGTTCCAGTTCGTCGATGTTCATCTCAAGTACTTTTTCTTTCTCATTGTCTTCTTTCTCTACCATGATCTCAGCGGTCTTGGCATTTTCAGAAAGGTCAATGAAAAGATTCAGATGCTCGCTTAATACCTTTGCAGCAAGGCTGACTGCTTCATCAGGAGCCAGGGTGCCGTTAGTATAAATTTCCAGAGTCAGCTTGTCATAGTCTGTCTGCTGTCCAACACGGGTGTTGGCAACAGCCATATTAACACGCTCAACTGGAGTATAGATAGAATCAACTGCGATCACACCAATTGGAAGATCTGCATTCTTGTTCTTGTCAGCGCTTACATATCCACGGCCCTTGGTGATAGTCAGTTCCATATAGAACTTGCTGTCAGCGCCGCCGCTTAAAGTTGCGATTACCTGATCCGGATTCATGATCTCGATATCAGCATCTGCCTGAATATCAGCAGCTGTAATCACGCCTTCGCCTTCAAACTCAATGTATGCAACCTTCGGTTCATCGGTATCGCTGTTGTTCTTGATCGCTAAGCTTTTGATGTTCATAATGATCTCAGTTACATCTTCCTTAACACCTGGAATAGAACTGAACTCATGCAAAACGCCATCGATTTTTACCTGACTCACTGCGGCTCCGGGTAAAGAAGAAAGCATAATTCTTCTCAGGGAATTGCCCAGTGTAGTACCGTAACCTCTTTCAAGTGGTTCAACTACAAACTTGCCGTATCTCTTGTCTTCTGAAATCTCTGCGATTTCAATGTTTGGTTTTTCAAAATCGAACACTAATAGCCCCTCCTTTTTGGGTTTCTATCAAATATCGAGGGTTAAATCCAGCAAAGTATACCTGTCCAAAATAAGACAGGCATACTTTTCAATCTTTCATATATTGATGGATTATTTGGAGTACAACTCGACGATAAGCATCTCATTTACTGGAACATCAATTTCATCTCTGGTTGGCAGTTCCTTAACGGTACCGCGCAGATTTTCCTGATCAGACTCCAGCCATGCAGGAACCATACGACCAGCGGTTACTTCCAGAATGTCTTTGTATCTCTGAGCAGATTTGAACTTCTCTTTGATCTCGATTACATCGCCAGCCTTAACCTGGTAAGATGGGATGTTTACCTGCTTGCCATTAACCAGAACGTGCTTGTGATCAACGATCTGTCTGGTTTCTTTACGTGTACGTCCAAATCCCATACGGAACAGAACGTTGTCCAGACGGCACTCAAGAAGGATCATCAGGTTGGTACCAACCATACCGTTCATCTTGGAAGCCTTTGCGTAGTAGTTACGGAAAGGTTTCTCTAATACGCCGTAAATGAATTTAGCTTTCTGCTTTTCTCTTAACTGCATGCCATATTCACTTAACTTCTTGTTTGCTCTTTTAGATTCTCTGTTAGATTTTTTATCAATTCCTAAATAGATTGGATCCATACCGAGGGATCTGCATCTTTTAAGAACAGGAACTCTATCTACTGCCACTTTAATTACCTCCTAATTAAATCAATCAGACTCTTCTACGCTTTGGTGGACGGCATCCGTTGTGTGGAACTGGGGTTACATCCTTGATGCTGGTTACTTCCAGACCACATGCCTGAAGGGCACGGATTGCTGCTTCACGACCTGAACCAGGTCCTTTAACCATAACGTCTACTGACTTTAAGCCATGTACAAGAGCTGCCTTTGTAGCAGTTTCTGCTGCCATCTGAGCTGCATAAGGAGTAGATTTCCTTGAACCTCTAAATCCCAGACCACCGGCACTTGCCCATGATAAAGCGTTACCCTGCGCATCAGTTAATGTAACGATTGTGTTATTAAAAGATGACTGGATATGTGCCTGTCCGCGTTCAACGTTTTTCTTTACACGCTTTTTTGTCACTTTTTTTGCTGTAGTGGACACTTTTTTAGCCATTTTAAACTAACCTACTTTCTCATTTACTTGAATTCGCTCTCCTGTTTTTAAAACATACAAATCGAATTCGGTTACCATGTTACTAAATTACTTCTTCTTATTTGCTACCGTTTTTCTTGGACCCTTGCAGGTTCTCGCGTTGGTCTTTGTTTTCTGTCCGCGAACCGGCAGGCTCTTTCTATGACGGATTCCTCTGTAGCATCCAATTTCCTGAAGTCTCTTGATGTTCATTGCGATCTCTCTACGAAGATCACCTTCTACAGTCTGAGTGTCAGCGATGATGCTAGCCAGCTTTTTAACCTCATCATCGGTTAAATCCTTAACGCGAGTGTCTGGGTTTACGCCAGCTTCTGCTAAGATGCGGTTGGAGCTTGCTCTACCAATTCCGTAGATGTAAGTAAGACCGATCTCAACACGTTTTTCTCTTGGTAAGTCAACACCTGAAATACGAGCCATGTGTGTAGTACACCTCCTAAAAATAATTAACCTTGTCTCTGTTTATGCTTTGGATTTTCGCAAATTACTCTGATACTGCCTTTTCTTTTAATGATCTTGCACTTTTCGCAGATCGGCTTAACGGATGATCTAACCTTCACAGTAATTCTCCTTTCTATAGACCAACAAAGTTGCTAAAGAATTATATCAAATATTTTTTGGTAATGCAAGTCTTTTTTTGATCTATTTTTAAATTATTTTTATTTATCTCTCCAGATGATTCTGCCCTTGGAAAGGTCGTATGGAGACATTTCCAAAGTTACTTTATCGCCTGGAAGAATGCGAATGTAATTCATACGGAGTTTTCCGCTGATATGTGCCAGAACCTGATGGCCATTTTCCAGTTCAACCTGGAACATTGCGTTTGGCAGCTTCTCTACTACGGTTCCTTCAATTTCAATTACGTCTGCTTTGGACATATTCTTTCCCTCCTAATGCTTATGGGGTGTTACAAAGATAAGATCTCAGGTTCTCCATCCGTGATCAGGATGGTGTTTTCATAATGGGAAGCAAGTGAACCATCTTCTGTTACAACGGTCCAGCCGTCGTCCATCCAGGCTACATCGTAACGGCCTGCAGTGATCATTGGTTCAATTGCCAGTGTCATACCGGCTGCCAGCTTGATGCCTTTTCTCTTCTGTGCGAAGTTGGGGATCTCCGGTTCTTCATGCATATCGGTTCCAATACCATGTCCAACCAGATCTCTTACAACTCCGAAACCGAAGCTTTCTGCATATTTCTGGATTGCTGCTGAGATATCATAGAGATGATTGCCAGCTTTTGCAAACTTTATTCCTTCAAAGAAGCTCTGCTGAGTTACTTCAACCAGCTTTCTGGCCTGAGGAGTTACCTCTCCGATCATGTGAGTTCTTGCTGCGTCTGACTGATATCCCTTCCAGATGACTCCGGTGTCAAGGCTTACAATGTCACCTTCATTTAAGTAACGGTGCTTATTTGGAATGCCGTGAACGACTTCATCATTAATAGAGATACATACAGAAGCAGGATATCCTTCATAACCGAGGAAAGATGGGATGCAGCCATAGCTGCGGATCATCTCTTCACAGATGCGGTCGATTTCCTTGGTGGAAATTCCCGGTCTTACTACCTTGCCCAGTTCCTCATGAACTTTTGCCAGGATCTTTCCGGCTTCCCGCATTAATTCAATTTCCCGTTCTGATTTGATCGTTACCATTTTTTATGCTCCTAAAATATTAACAATATCCTGGAATACTTCTTCCATGTCTTTTGTTCCGTCTACTTCTGCCAGAATGCCTTCATTCTTATAATAGTCGATTAGAGGCTGTGTCTGATCATGATATACAGACAGTCTCTTCTTTACAGTTTCAGGCTTGTCATCGTCTCTTAATACCAGCTGCTGTCCGCAGGTATCACAGATTCCTTCTTTCTTGGAAGGATTGTAAACAATATGATAGGTAGCGCCACAGTTTAAGCATGCACGACGTCCGGACATACGGTTGATGATGTTCTCATCTGGTACATCTACGTTTACTGCATAATCAACTGCTTCGCCTCTTTCGCTTAACGCTTTTGTAAGACTTTCTGCCTGAGGGATCGTTCTTGGGAAACCATCCAGTACATATCCGTTTACGCAGTCTGCTTCATGGATACGGTCTAACAGCATTCCAATCGTGATCTCATCCGGTACAAGACCGCCTGCGTCCATGAAAGACTTAGCCTTCATGCCCAGTTCTGTTCCGTTTTTAATATTCGCTCTGAAAATGTCTCCTGTGGAAACGTGTGGAATACTGTACTTAGCTGCAATTTTCTTTGCCTGGGTGCCTTTTCCTGCGCCCGGAGCTCCTAACATGATGATCTTCATGAAAAGTTTTTCTCCTCTCAAAAAAGTCCTATAACGCAATAAATCCGCCCTTGTGGAATACCACAAAGGCAGATTGACTGATCCAACTGTTGTGTTAATCGTTCAAAAATCCCTTATAATAACGCACAAGCATCTGAGATTCTACTGCTTTAATTGTCTCCAGTACTACGCCTACAATAATGATCAGTGAGGTACCTGAAAATGAGATACGGCTCACATCTAAAAGTCCGGATGCAAGGATCGGGACGATCGCTACTACTGTAAGGCCAACTGCACCAATGAAAACAATATAATTCAAAATCTTATTTAAATAATCGCTGGTGGGCTTGCCGGGACGAATGCCGGGAATGAAGCCTCCCTGCTTCTTCATATTGTTAGCAACTTCCAACGGATTAAAGGTAATCGATGTATAGAAGTATGCAAACACGAACAACAGTACGATATAAATTATCAAACCGATAGAATAGATTGGCTGGGATGGTTTGCACCATGAGCCGGAATTCAGCATTGTTAAGATCTTTCCACCGATAGAGCTGTAATCAACAGTAAAGAACTGAGCAATTACAACAGGGAAAGACATAATGGAAGATGCGAAGATAACCGGCATAACACCTGCGGTGTTGACCTTTAACGGAATGTTGGTAGCCTGACCACCAACCATCTTGCGTCCTACCATCTTTTTGGAATACTGAACTGGAATCCTTCTCTCTGCATCGTTTAAAACGACTACAAAGACTACCATAGCTAAGAGAACTACTGCGATCAGTAATACTGCTACAGCCATTGTTGCGAAGGACTGACCAAATATAAAACGATAGTAAAGGCTTCTCATATCATCGGGAACACTTGACAGGATGTTAAACAGAAGCACGATGGAAATACCATTTCCTACACCCTTGTCAGTGATCTGCTCACCGATCCACATTAACAGTGCACTTCCTGTTGTCATAGTGATGATCGCTACGATCACGTTCCATGCATTGTAATCCAGAAGAAGTCCCTGACGTCCAAAACCAATTGCCATGGCACTTGATTCCAGCAGCGCAAGTCCTACAGTGGTATATCGGGTGTATTCCTGAATTTTCTTTCTGCCTTCTTCTCCATCCTTCTGCATCTCTTCCAGTTTAGGAATAGCAATTGTCAGCAGCTGGATGATAATGGAAGAAGTGATGTACGGTGTGATGCTTAATGCGAAGATAGACATGGATGAAAATGATCCACCGGTCATCGCATTAAAGAAACCGAACACATCGGTTGTCTGTTTCGCAAACCAATTCGCAAAGAATGATGTCTCAATTCCCGGAATAGGCAGCTGGCAGCCAAATCGAATGACTACCAGCATCATAAAGGTATAAAGGATCTTCCCACGAAGCTCTTTTACCTTAAAAGCGTTTCTAATCGTTTTGAACATTAGATCACCTCGCAGGTTCCACCTAAAGCCTCAATCTTAGATTTTGCACTTTCACTGAATGCATTTACCTTAACAGTCAGCTTTTTGGTTAATTCTCCGTTTCCAAGAATCTTAACACCATCTCTTGGGTTCTTAACGATACCGGACTCAAGCAGAGTCTCTACAGTAACAACTGTATCGTTGTCGAATCTTTCCAGTGCGCTTACGTTAATGCCAACAATGTGCTTAGAATTCATATTGGTGAATCCACGCTTTGGCAGACGTCTGTATAATGGCATCTGTCCACCTTCAAAGCCTGGTCTTGGTGCTCCAGAACGAGCCTTCTGACCCTTATGGCCCTTACCAGCGGTCTTACCATTGCCTGAACCATGGCCGCGGCCTCTTCTAAAATTATCGCTATGCTTTGAACCTGCAGCAGGCTGTAAATTAGATAACTCCATGACTGCACCTCCTTACTTTATCTGAATTAGATTTCTTCAACCTTAACTAAATGTCTTACTCTCTGAATCATGCCTCTAACAGCGCCATTATCTGGCATTTCAACTGTTTTGTGCATTTTTCCAAGTCCAAGTGCCTCAACAGTTGCTCTCTGCTTTGGAATAGCACCGATAGGGGACTTGACTAATGTGATTCTTAACTTCTCTGCCATGTCTATTTCCTCCTATTAGCCTACGATTTCTTCAACAGATTTACCGCGAAGTCTTGCGAACTCTTCTGGTGTCTTTAATGCAGTTAAACCTGCAACAGTTGCAAGAACTACATTGGTCTTGTTATTGGAACCTAAGGACTTTGTACGGATGTTCTTAATTCCAGCTAACTCAACAACGGCACGAGCAGGGCCACCAGCGATGATACCGGTACCTTCTGGAGCTCTCTTTAACAGAACGCTTGCACTGCCGAATTTTCCGATAAAGTCATGAGGAATACTCTTGTTCTCATCGATCGGGATCTCTACAAGGCTCTTTACAGCAGCCTCTTTACCTTTGCGGATTGCTTCCGGAACTTCTCCGGCCTTGCCTAAGCCTACGCCCACATGGCCGTTTCCGTCACCAACTACTACCAGAGCGGAAAATCTCATGGTACGTCCACCTTTAACAGTCTTGGATACTCTCTTGATTGCCACTACTCTATCATTCAGCTCCAACTGACTGGCATCAATAATTGTACGCTTCATGTTTGTTCTCCTCTCTATTAGAAATCCAGACCAGCTTCACGAGCTGCATCTGCTAATGCCTGAATCTTACCCTGATAAATAAAGCCGCCTCTATCGAAAACAACTTCCTTGATACCTTTTTCAAGGGCTCTCTTTGCAATTACTGTACCAACGTATGCTGCAGCTGCCTTGTCATTTGTCTTCTCCAGTTCAGCCTTGATCTCTTTCTCAACTGTGGAAGCAGCAACCAGTGTGTTACCAACCGTATCGTCGATAATTTGAGCATACATATGATTATTACTTCTAAACACTGCCAGACGCGGTCTCTCTGCTGTGCCAGCAAAACGGTTACGCATTCTGTTGTGCTTCTTTACGCGAATTTCGCTTCTTGACTGTTTGTTAACCATTTTTACACTCTCCTTAAATTATTTCTTACCAGTCTTACCAACTTTACGTCTGATAACTTCATCAGCATACTTGATACCTTTGCCCTTGTAAGGCTCAGGTCTTCTCTTGTCTCTGATCTCAGCAGCGTACTGGCCAACTTTTTCTTTACTGATACCTTTAACGATGATCTTGTTCTGTCCGTCGCAAACAGTTTCGATACCTTCTGGATCTTCCATCTCTACTGGATGAGAATATCCAAGGTTTAAAGTCAGTTTCTTTCCCTGCTTAGCAGCTCTGTAACCAACACCGTTTACTTCAAGAACCTTCTCATAACCCTCAGTAACACCATGGATCATGTTGTTGATCAGGGTTCTGGTCAGACCATGTAAAGATTTCATTCTCTTTAAATCGTTTGGTCTGCTTACGATAACGTGACCGTCCTTCTCTTCGATGGTCAGCTCAACCGGGAGCTCTCTCTCTAATGTTCCCTTTGGACCTTTTACAGTCACCTTATTTCCTTCTGCGATTGTAACAGTTACACCTGCTGGAATCGCAACTGGCATTCTACCGATACGTGACATGCCTTTTTACCTCCTACTTAAATTCTCGGAGAGGACATATGCGTCCTCTCTGTTTTCAGTTACATTTCGCACTTAACGTTCGTCTTCCAGAACGTTTACGTGCGAAAGTACTTCGCAACACTTAGTGAGGTGTTCCACGAACTTAGTGTTGTCGAAGTTACCTTACCAAACGAAAGCCAGAACTTCGCCGCCTACACCAAGCTTACGTGCTTCCTTATCGGTGATCACGCCCTGATTGGTGGAGAGGATTGCAGTACCGAGACCGCCAAGAACCTTCGGCAGGTTCTCCTTGTCAGCGTATACACGCAGACCAGGTTTGGAAATTCTCTTGATACCGGAAATAATCTTTTCGTTCTTATCTTTGCCGTACTTTAAGGTAATGTGGATGTTCTGGAAAGCGCCATCCTCTACCAGATCGTACTTTGCAATATAACCTTCATTTACCAGGATATCAGCGATAGCTAATTTCATCTTGGAAGAAGGTACATCTACTGTATCATGCTTTGCAGTGTTTGCATTACGAATTCTTGTAAGCATATCTGCAATTGGATCGCTCATTGTCATTTTGAAAATGCCTCCTTTTCTAAATTCTATCTATCTTCACCCGCCAGGTCTGACAAACTATGCTGTCAGACGCTGTAACGAGCCTTCAGCCTACCAGCTTGCTTTCTTAACGCCAGGAATCTGACCCTTGTATGCTAACTCACGGAAACAAATACGGCAGATACCATATTTTCTCAGGTAAGCATGTGGACGGCCACAGATTCTGCAGCGATTGTACTCTCTGGTAGAGAATTTAGCAGGACGCTGCTGTTTGATCTTCATTGAAGTCTTAGCCATGAATGTTTCCTCCTAACTATTTTGCAAAAGGCATATTGAATAATGTCAAAAGTTCACGCGCTTCTTCGTCAGTATTAGCGGTGGTAACGAAGATGATATCCATACCTCTTACCTTGTCAACTTTATCGTACTCAATTTCAGGGAAAATCAGCTGCTCCTTGATACCAAGAGCATAGTTTCCTCTGCCATCAAATGCGTTAGGGTTAACACCTCTAAAGTCACGTACACGTGGCAGTGCCAGGTTGATCAGACGATCAAGGAATTCGTACATTCTCTCACCACGAAGGGTTACCTTGCAGCCGATTGCCATGCCTTCACGGATCTTGAAGTTTGCAACAGACTTTTTAGCCTTGGTTGTTACAGCCTTCTGACCGGAGATGATCTCCAGATCTCTAACTGCGGAATCCAGAACCTTGGCATTTTCCTTAGCTTCGCCTACGCCCATGTTGATAACGATCTTATCAAGCTTCGGCACCTGCATAACGTTCTTATATCCAAATTTCTTAATCAGAGCGTCTACGAATTCGTTCTGATACTGTTCTTTTAATCTAGCCAACGTTTTTTTCCTCCTCTCCTGAATTATTCAACAACCTTACCGGTCTTCTTAGCAACGCGGACTTTCTTTCCGTCTCTTACTTCAAAGCCAACTCTGGTTGCCTTGCCGTCTACTACCAGCATTACATTGGAGATATCAATTGGAGCCTCCTGATTCACGATGCCGCCCTGTGGGTTAGCTGGAGACTGCTTGGTGTGCTTTGTAACCATGTTGCAGCCCTGAACCAGAACTTTGTTCTTCTTTACGTCAACAGAGAGTACCTTTCCCTGTTTGTCTTTATCTTTTCCTGCGATTACTACTACTAAATCGTCTTTCTTGATTTTCTGCACAGTGGACACCCTCCTTATAATACTTCTGGAGCTAAGGAGACAATCTTCATGAACTGCTTGTCTCTTAATTCTCTAGCTACAGGCCCAAAGATACGAGTTCCTCTTGGAGTCTTGTCATCCTTAATAATAACTGCTGCGTTCTCATCGAACTTGATGTAAGAACCGTCTTTACGGCGAGCGCCTCTAACGGTACGAACTACTACAGCCTTTACAACATCGCCCTTCTTTACAACACCGCCTGGTGTTGCATCTTTAACAGAAGCAACGATGACATCGCCGATATTTGCATATCTTCTGGTTGAACCACCTAATACACGGATGCAGAGAAGTTCTTTTGCACCGGTATTGTCGGCAACCTTAAGTCTTGTTTCCTGCTGAACCATACCTGTTAACTCCTTCCCTAATTATCTTGCTTTCTCGATAATCTCAACAAGTCTCCATCTCTTATCCTTGGACAGTGGTCTTGTTTCCATTACTTTTACAGTATCACCGATGCCGCACTCATTGTTCTCATCATGAGCTTTCAGCTTAACGGTTTTCTTAACGATCTTACCGATCATTGGGTGCTTTACGTGGTCCTCAATTGCTACAACGATGGTCTTATCCATCTTGTTGCTTACCACTTTACCGATACGGGTTTTTCTTAAATTTCTTTCCACGGTAAGTTCTCCTTTCATTAAGCATTAGCCTTCTCAGTGATAACAGTCTGGATACGAGCGATGTTCTTGCGAACTTCTTTGATCCGGGATGTGTTGTCTAACTGATTGGTTGCATTCTGGAATCTTAAATTAAACAGTTCCTTCTTCGCAGCTACTAACTCTTCATTCAGCTCATTTGCTGACTTATTCTTTAACTCTTCTACAAACTTATTAGTTTTCACTGTTATCACCGCCTTCTAAATCTGCTTTAGAAACAATTTTGCACTTGCATGGCAGTTTGTGCATAGCAAGACGAAGTGCTTCCTTAGCTGTTTCCTCTGGTACACCAGCGATCTCGAATAATACGCGGCCTGGCTTTACAACTGCTACCCAGTACTCCAGAGCGCCCTTACCGGAACCCATACGGGTTTCTGCTGGCTTTGCTGTTACAGGTTTATCCGGGAAAATCTTGATCCAGACTTTACCACCACGCTTAATGTAACGGGTCATAGCAACACGGGCTGCTTCAATCTGGTTTGATTTGATCCAACATGGTTCAGTAGCGACTAAACCGTACTCACCGTTAGAGATCGTATTGCCTCTTAATGCCTTGCCGGCCATAGATCCACGGAACTGTTTACGACGCTTAACTCTCTTAGGCATTAACATTATTTATCGCTCCCTTCCTTATTTCCTTTAGTAGGAAGTACCTCGCCTTTGTAGATCCATACCTTAACGCCAATCTTGCCGTAGGTTGTATCTGCTTCTGCGAAACCATAGTCAATATCTGCTCTTAATGTCTGAAGCGGAATAGTACCTTCGCTGTAGAACTCTGTACGAGCCATATCAGCACCGCCTAAACGACCTGCAACTGCAGTCTTGATACCCTTAACGCCAGCCTTCATGGTTCTGCTCATGGTAGACTTCATAGCACGGCGGAAGGATACACGGTTCTCAAGCTGCTGTGCGATAGATTCAGCAACCAGCTGAGCATCTCTGTCTGGTCTCTTGATTTCTTTGATGTCTACGAACAGCTTCTTAGCAGTCATCTTCTGAACTTCTGCTTTCAGCTTTTCGATCTCTGCGCCGCCCTTACCGATAACAACGCCTGGCTTAGCAGTGTAGATGATAACTTTCACTCTGTCAGATGCGCGCTCGATCTCGATCTTGGAAACGCTGGAGCTCTTTAATTTGTTCTTAAGGAACTTTCTAATATTATAGTCTTCAACCAGGTTGTCTGCAAAATCAGCTTCTGCATACCATCTGGAATCCCAGTCTTTAATAACACCGACTCTAATGCCGTGTGGATTAACTTTCTGTCCCATATTTGCCTCCTATTTATTTCTCATTCAGAACTACAGTGATGTGGCTCATTCTCTTCTCGATTCTGTAAGCACGGCCCTGAGCTCTCGGTCTAACCCTCTTCATGATCGGTCCCTGGTTTGCGTAGCACTCTTCTACGTACAGTTTTGCAGGGTCCATGTTGTTATTGTTCTCAGCGTTTGCTGCTGCTGATTCCAGTAACTTCTTTACTAAGCTGGAAGCATATCTAGGATTGTAAGTTACAATACCAAGTGCGGTCTGTAAATCTTTGCCTCTGATGGCATCTAATACAAAGCAAGCCTTCTGGACAGACACTCTAGCGTAAGACAGTGTTGCGCTTGGTCTGGTGTCCTTCTGGGCATTTCTTTCTCTCTTAATTTGGGATCTATGTCCTCTTGCCATTTGTAAAACCTCCTTTCAATTTACCTGTGGATTACTTTCTAACAGCGGACTTCTTCTCGTCTTTACCGTGGCCTCTGTAGGTTCTGGTTGCTACGAACTCACCCAGTTTGTGTCCTACCATATCCTCAGTAACGTATACCGGAACGTGTTTTCTTCCGTCATGTACAGCGATTGTGTGACCAACCATCTGAGGGAAGATTGTTGAACGACGGGACCAGGTCTTGATTACCTGCTTCTGTCCTGCTGCATTCATAGCGTCTACTTTCTTTAACAGATGTGCATCTGCAAATGGTCCTTTTTTCAGTGAACGAGCCATGTGTTCTTAACCTCCTTAATTATTTGATGGTTTTGCCATCACGTCTTCTTACGATCAACTTATTAGACTGCTTGTTTTTCTTTCTGGTCTTCAGACCCAGAGCAGGCTTGCCCCAAGGTGTGCATGGACCTGGACGGCCGATACCGGTCTTTCCTTCACCACCACCGTGTGGATGATCATTCGGGTTCATAACGGAACCGCGAACTGTAGGTCTGATGCCCATGTGACGGGTTCTACCAGCTTTACCAATGTTGATCAGGGAGTGTTCGCCATTGCCAACAACACCGATTGTTGCGCGGCAGATGATCGGAACCATTCTCATTTCACCTGAAGGTAAACGTAAGGTTGCATACTTGCCTTCCTTAGCCATAAGCTGAGCAGAGTTACCAGCGGAACGAACCAGCTGACCACCCTTGCCAGGATACAGCTCAATGTTGTGTACCTGAGTACCTACTGGAACATGATACAGTGGCATGCAGTTACCAACTTTTGCTTCTGCAGTGTCACCGCTCATAACCTTCATTCCATCAGTTAAGCCCTGAGGAGCTAAGATATAAGACTTGGTACCATCTGCATAGCAGATCAGTGCGATGTTTGCACTTCTGTTTGGATCGTACTCGATACCGATAACGGTTGCCGGGATACCATCCTTGCTGTTTCTCTTGAAATCGATAATTCTATATTTTCTTCTGCTGCCGCCGCCTCTGTGACGAACAGTGATCTTACCCTGATTGTTACGACCAGCGTTCTTAGCCAGAGATACTACCAGAGACTTCTCTGGAGTTGTCTTGGTGATTTCCTTGAAATCAGAACCGGTCATATGTCTTCTGGAAGGTGTATAAGCATTATACTTCTTAATTCCCATGACATTTACTCCTTTTCTTTTCTTTTCACGGCTGTCATAAGAGCCGTATAAGTTCTCCGGCCGGGCACATACCCGGCGGGGTGATGGGTCTTAAATTATAAGCCCTGGAAGATTTCGATCTCCTTGCTATCCTCGGTCAGCTTAACAATAGCCTTCTTGGAAGCAGCGGTCTTTCCGAAAGTCATTCCTCTTCTCTTTGTCTTGCCATCGCAGTTCATGGTGTTTACGGAAGCAACCTTGGTTCCTGGGAACATCTTCTCAACTGCTTCTTTGATCATAGACTTGTTAGCGTCTACATGTACCATGAAAGTATACTTCTTATCACCCATAGCGTTCATGCTCTTCTCAGTGATAACTGGTTTTAAGATGACGTCATAGTATTTGATATCTGCCATTATGCGTATACCTCCTCGATGGATGCAACAGCTGCCTTACTAGCAACAACTGTGTTGTACTTCAGAATGTCGTATACATTGATGGTTCCAACCTGAGCAGTCTTAACATCAGCAATGTTTCTTGCGGATAATACTGCGTTCTCATCGCTCTCGCTTAAAACAACCAGAGCTTTGTTAACCTTCAGATTGTTCAGAACATTCTTAAAGTTCTTTGTCTTGATCTCGTTAAACTTAAGTTCTTCAACAACGATGAACTTGTTCTCCTGAACACGGCTTGTCAGAGCGGACTTAAGAGCTGCTCTCTTTTCCTTCTTGTTCAGTCTGATTGTGTAGTCTCTAGGAGTTGGTGCAAATACAACACCGCCGCCTTTCCACTGTGGAGCTCTTGTTGAACCCTGTCTTGCATGACCGGTTCCTTTCTGTCTCCATGGCTTTCTGCCACCGCCAGAAACCTCAGAACGTGTTTTAGCTTTCTGTGTTCCCTGACGCTTATTAGCAAGCTGTGCAACAACTGCAAGATGTACCAGGTGCTCGTTTACTTCTACACCGAACACGGCATCGTTCAGTTCTAATGTGCCAACTTCATTACCTTCCATATTGTAAACAGATACGTTTGCCATCTGTGTATTCCTCCTTTCCTATAAAAGCTTACTTCTCAACCTTAACGGTTTCCTTTACAGTAACCAGGCATTTCTTAGGTCCTGGAACTGCACCCTTAACCAGAATCAGGTTGTTCTCGGCATCAACCTTAACTACTTCAAGATTCTGAACAGTGATCTGCTTGTGACCCATCTGTCCAGGCATTCCCTTGCCCTTGAATACGCGGCCTGGGGTAGTTGCGGAACCGTTGGAACCCTGATGGCGATGGAACTTGGAACCATGAGCCATAGGTCCTCTGTGCTGTCCGTGTCTCTTGATTGCGCCCTGGAAGCCTTTACCTTTGGAAATAGCGGTTGCATCGATCTTATCGCCTGCTGCGAAGATCTCAGCCTTGATCTCATCCTTTACAGAATACTCTTCCGCATTCTCAAATCTGAATTCTCTCACATATCTCTTGTAAGATACGCCAGCCTTATCAAAGTGGCCTTTCTGTGGTTTGTTAACAAGTTTTTCTCTCTTATCAACGAAACCAACCTGTACTGCTTTGTAACCGTCGTTCTCTTCGGTCTTAACCTGAGTTACTACACAAGGTCCTGCCTGAAGTACGGTTACCGGAACTAACGCACCATTCTCATTGAAGATCTGGGTCATTCCGACTTTTGTTGCTAAAATCGCTTTCTTCATTGTCTTACCTCCTGTTTCATGATCTACAGCGGAATGCTTTCGCATTCATCCTAGAACAGCCTAATATACGTGGAACACTATGAACCGTTGCCGGTATGTTGATTCCTACAGGAATGTAGTGTTGCTTCTATATCTAAACCCTTCAGGATATAAACATAATCATTAATGCTTACTGGGATTATTTGGTCTTCATCTTGATGTCGATGGACACACCAGCTGGCATTTCCAGTCTAGACAGTGCATCTACTGTCTTCTGGCTTGGTGCAGTGATATCGATCAGTCTCTTGTGAGTTCTCTGCTCGAACTGCTCTCTGGAATCTTTGTACTTATGAACCGCACGCAGAATTGTTACAACCTCTTTCTTAGTTGGTAACGGCACTGGTCCGCTCACCTGAGATCCTGTCTTTTTTACTGTCTCGATGATCTTTCCAGCGGACTGATCTACTAACTGATGATCATAAGCTTTTAATGTGATTCTCATTACTTGACTTGCCATAAAAAAAGTCGCCTCCTTTTCGCACTTTATAAACCAAGTACGACAAGCGGTGACTGTACACGTTTCCGTGTGTGTCCTCACAGAACTACACACTGATTCTGCCCTAAATTGCAGTTTCTTTAATTGGTACAGTGACTTGTCGCCAGTTTCCTAACTTGACATTCGCTCCACGGAAAACCTGCCTTTTGTAAGGCAGCAACCTCACGTTTCTTTGCTATCATGTCACAGCTGTTCTAAGATAACATATATTCCAGAGAAATGCAAGCATTTTTTTGTATTTTTCTAAATAATTTTTATAAGGGGTTTTATTAAAAAAGGAAACAGGCTTTTTACCACCTGTTTCCCTTTATTCTGCCCTGTTCTTTCTATAATTAATACATCAGTAATACATTAATACCGGTACTGTTAATCCCTGCATCAGCACATCCTGATCTGATCCTATTTATTATAGAAGAAACAGATATCATTTTATCAGTCCTCTGTACAGATCGGTTCTTCCGGCTCTGTGAAATAAGAGCTTACATCGTTATCATCATCTGCTGTACTTAAAGAGCCGCTGGAGCTTGTTTTAAACTTCACTCCGTCACTGGTCTTTACAGTAGAGTTTTTCATAACCTTTCCGGAAGAATTTACTACATAGTTGCTGCTGTCGATCTTATAGCATACATACTTCTGACCATCTGTAGCTTTCTGAAGCTTTCCTTTATAATAGAGGTAATTATCTTTTACACCGGTATAGCCGCGGCCGTTTTCACTGAAGTAGAAATCTGTCTTGTTTCCATCATCTTCTTCTACTTTCATCTTTCCACGCTGTACACAGCTCTGTGTCTTGGTTCCAAAATAGAACGCGGTCCAGTTGCTGTCACCGGATCCGATATAGACCTTCTTAAGTCCATAGACCGGATTGCCACGCTTATTAAATAAATAGGTCTTTCCACTGATCTTGGTCAGATCCTGTGTGGTAAGGTGATCTGAGTCTGCAGCTTTTGGCTTTCCATTATTTGCAAAGTAGAACCATTCTACATCTCCATCATAACCTTCTAAGTCTTCCGGCGGTTCTATGGAATACCAACCGATCTTTGCCTTTCCGTCAGAGCCAAAGTACATATAGTCTTTGATCGAGTCAGAACTTCCTCTTACATTCTTCCAGCCCATCTGTAAAATGCCGTCATCATCAAAGCAATAGTAAATGCCATCGATCTTTCTGGTGCCATAATCTCCGTTGTCGTTGCCGTCACTTGGAACATATTTCTTGCCGTTTGTTCCAAAATAGTACCAATACTGGCCATCTTCGCCGTAATCTAATGTACCGCCCTCAGCTCCCGGGATCACTTTGTTGGAGTCTTCCTCGTAATTATCCGGCGGATACAGTTTTTGCCAGCCGGTACGCATCACACCGTCATCTCCGGTATAATACATATCGTCTAAGATCCAGCCTGTTTCCATACGGCCGTTTCCGTCAAAATGATACCACTTATCATTGATCTTCTTCCAGGTGTCATCTATGGTCTTTCCGCTGCTTCCAAAATAGTACCACTCTTCTTCTCCGCCGTCAGAAGTAGTCTTTAACCATTTGTCCGTAACCATAATGCCATTGCTGTCTACATAATAATCAGAGTCTGCCCATGCATTTACAGCCATATATCCTTCTCCGTTCAGATATCTCCACTGGCCGTCAGCTCCCTTTTTCCATTCATTATATACTTTATTTCCATTGCTGTCATAGTAGACCCAGCTGCTGTTTTCCTGTGCCCATCCCTGTGCTGCCATAGCCGGGAACGCTGCCAGCCCTGCTGATAGTAACGCTGCCAGAAACCAGGCTGCTTTCATTTTTTTCCTCATATGCCCTGTTCCTCTCTTCTTCTGCTTTCACCCCGAAACTGCTGTAAATATACAGTTTGCGCTTTATAACTATTGTACCAAGAGTTTTCTTATAGTTCAACCAGATTAATCTTTCAATTCTATTACAAGAATATGTCACTGGTACTCAAATCTCTTGACGGACCCTATTAAAATAGACTATACTCAATTGGAGTCCTATGATACAAAACCGTACTATAACATCCGCCCTGGGCGGAATACAGGATATCATATATATTATAATAGAAGAAACGAGGTTATCAAATTTATGTGGCTTGCCGACGGTTGGAAAGATTATGAAGTAATTGACTGTTCCAAAGGTGAAAAATTAGAGCGCTGGGGAGATTATCTTCTGGTGCGTCCGGATCCTCAGGTGATCTGGGATACCCCAAAGAAACACAAAGGCTGGAAGAAGATGAACGGACATTATCATCGCAGCAGCAAAGGCGGCGGTGAGTGGGAATTTTTTGATCTGCCGGAGCAGTGGACGATCAATTATAAAGAACTTACCTTTAATTTAAAGCCTTTCAGTTTTAAGCATACCGGTCTTTTCCCGGAACAGGCTGCAAACTGGGACTGGTTTGGTGATAAGATTCGCAAAGCAGGACGCCCTGTAAAGGTATTAAACCTGTTTGCCTATACCGGAGGTGCTACACTGGCAGCTGCCGAAGCAGGAGCCAGCGTGACCCACATAGATGCTTCTAAGGGTATGGTTACCTGGGCAAAGGAAAATGCCCATTCTTCCGGCCTGTCTGATGCTCCGATCCGCTGGATCGTAGATGACTGTGTCAAATTCGTAGAGCGCGAGATCCGCCGTGGAAATCACTACGATGCCATTATCATGGATCCTCCATCTTATGGCCGCGGACCAAAGGGCGAGATCTGGAAGATCGAAGATGCCATTCACCCATTAGTAAAGCTGTGTGTACAGCTGCTTTCTGATGATCCGCTGTTCTTCTTGATCAACTCTTATACCACCGGTCTTGCGCCATCTGTTCTTTCCTATATGATGGGCGTTGAGATCGTACCAAAATTCGGCGGAACTGTAAAAGCGGAGGAAGTAGGTCTTCCTGTTTCCCAGAACGGTCTGGTGCTTCCGTGTGGCGCTTCCGGACGTTGGGAGAAATAAAATACGATATTCTTTGCAGGCTGCTGACAGATGATAAGATCATATTTCATCTGCCAGCAGTCTTTTTACGTCCAGTTTTCCCCAGCCCTGCTGGTTATGGGGAAGTCCCAGATCGACTGCCCGCTCCCTGATCCGCAGTTTAACGTCTTTATTACTCATAGACGGATATTTTTCCAAAAGCAGGGCAATAGCACCAGATACAAGAGGCGTAGACATGCTTGTACCTGATTTTATAAAATACCGGCCCGGTTCATTACAGCAGCTGATGATCCCGCAGCCCGGTGCTACCAGATCTGGCTTGCACACACAGGCATTGGTAGGACCTCTGCCGGAATAATCCACCATTCTGCTTCCCATCACCTCTACCTCCCGGTCATCATCAGAACAGCCTACTGTGATCACTTTCCGGCTGATCCCCGGCGTAGTCACAGTTCCCGGAGCAGGACCATGATTTCCTGCAGCCACCACCACTACCAAGCCGTCATCCCAGGCAGCATTTACCCCTTTTACCAAGGCGGAATTTTCCGTCATTTCCCGTCTGGTAAGGGATCCTACAGAAATATTTATGATCCGTATGCCATATTCTTTCCTGTGTTCCCGGATCCACCTAAGTCCCATTAAAACATCTGCCGCATATCCATTTCCTCTGTGATCTAAAACCTTGATCGCTGTAATACTGCTTCCCGGTGCGATCCCCTTTAAAAGGCCGCCTGAGGCAAGACCGCTGCCTGCGATCATAGCTGCAATATGGGTTCCATGACCATTATCATCATAAGGAAGCTTTTTTCCATGGACAAAGTCCTTAAATCCCTGTATCTTTCCTTTCAGGTCTTCATGAAGGTAGATGCCTGTATCTAAAACTGCAACACCGACGCCCTTTCCGGTAATTCCCTTTAAAGCCGCCTCATCACAGTGAATTTCCATTCTTGCCCGATTCACAATTAAAAAATCCCTTTTCTTATACTGTATGCGCAGAAAAAAGCTCCGTACCTGTCAGTACGGAGCTTTCTTCTAAGGATTTCGGATTTTCAAAAAGGGTTGAAGGATAGTTCTTAAACTTTCGTGCATTTCTTATGTAACTAAAGTATATCATGCAATCGCCGGAAATGTTTGAATGTTCTTTGAATAGATTATTAAGAAAGTCTTAAGATTGCGGTAAGAGTCCCGTACAGCGACTGGGGATACAGGCAAGCTTACTTGCATGGATACACAGTCATTGGACGGGCTGAGGCGAAATGAGCACGTGCGTAGCAATCCACTCTTACTATGAATTACGAAAGGACAGATTCGTAAAGTGTGCGTTTTAACTTTTCCACATCCCCGTCTGCAAAGCAATAACCGTCCATACCGCAGGCTTTCGCTCCTGCAATATTATTTGGCAGGTCATCAATAAAATAGCACTCTTCCGGTTTCAGACCGAACCGTTCAAAGAAATGACCATACATTTCTTTCTGTGGTTTCATGCACAGAACTTCTGCGGAAAACAGGATCCCGTCAAAGCATTCTACTGCCGGCAGCACCTCTTTGTAGCAGGTAAGCATACGTACAGATGCATTGGAGCATAAATAGATGCCGTAGCCTTTTGCTTTCAGATCCCGGACCAGATCTCCCATCTCCGGCTTCTGGACCAGATTATACTCATGCCAATGGTCGAAAGACTTCACAGCCAGTTCTTTTTCTTCTTCTGTATCCAGACGGCTGATCATCTTCTTAATACCATCTTCCTCCGTGATCACTCCCATATCCAAAAGAACCCATTCCGGTGAATCAAACACAGCCGTGCAGACTCTCTTTGCCAGTACCTCATTGTCTGTAAAATGACGGCATACCGGCATACCAGAATAATCCATTAGAACTTTTCCCATATCAAATACAATATTCCTGATCAAAATAACCCCGCCTTTCTTATTATGCAAAAATGCCGGACGTTCTCACCTGTGCAGACCGGCTGCCAAGCTCCAAACCTCCGACATTTTTAATGTTCATTTTCTTTGTAAAAAACCAGTCTTATTTTGTCTCTGGCTTCTCTACCTGAACGATCGCAGCTTTCTGCATTGGGATACGGCAGTTTTTGTTGCTGCCGAACTCAACGATCACGGTATCATCGGTCATATCAATGATCACACCGTAAAAACCGCTGGTAGTAAGAATGGTATCTCCTACAGCAACGCTGCTTAACATCTCCTGCTGTTTCTGTCTTTCCTTCTTCTGTGGACGGATTGAAGTAAAATAGATCAGAGCTGCAAAAAATACGATATAGATAACTATAAAGCCCATTCCCTGCATGGTTTTTCCTCCTTCACATCTGCTGCCGCCTCGCCGCAGCAGTTATAGTTTTTTGTTTACCCGCTTCTACCTGCTATTTGCCTTCCATACCGGCAAGTTTAGCTGCCTTGTATTCTGCGAAACGGTGTTCTTCGATGGCGTCGCGGATCTCCTCCATCATTTTATTATAAAAATACAAATTATGCAAGGTACATAACCGCATTCCCAGCATTTCTTTTGCCTTTAACAGATGACGGATATAGGCTCTGCTGTAGGAACGGCAGGCCGGACACTGGCAGCCTTCTTCAATCGGGCTGTGGTCCAGTTCATATTTCTGGTTAAACAGATTTAATTTGCCATGGTTGGTGTATACATGACCATGACGGCCGTTTCTGGATGGGTAAACACAGTCAAAGAAATCTACCCCACGCTCTACTGCCTCTAAGATATTGGCAGGTGTTCCTACCCCCATAAGATATACAGGCTTATCTTCCGGCAGATGAGGTACCGTTACATCCAGGATGTGATACATTTCCTCATGTGTCTCACCTACAGCCAGACCACCGATAGCATAGCCGTCCAGGTCCAGCTCTTTAATGGTTTCTGCATGCTGGATACGGATCTCATCTACAACACCGCCCTGGTTGATGCCAAACAACAGCTGTTCTTTGTTAATGGTGTCCGGAAGGGAATTCAAACGATCCATTTCTGTCTTACAGCGCTTTAACCAGCGTGTAGTGCGGTCTACGGAATTGCGGATATAATCATAATCTGCATGGCTTGGTGGGCACTCGTCAAAAGCCATGGCAATGGTGGAACCAAGATTTGACTGGATCTGCATACTTTCTTCCGGTCCCATGAAGATCTTATGTCCGTCAATGTGGGAGCGGAAGTATACGCCTTCTTCCTTGATCTTGCGCAGATCTGTAAGGGAGAATACCTGGAAACCGCCGGAGTCTGTAAGGATCGGCTTATCCCAGTTCATAAACTGATGCAGTCCGCCATACTCCTTGATCAGCTTGTCGCCGGTACGCACATGAAGGTGGTAGGTATTGGAAAGTTCTACCTGAGTACCGATCTGGCGCAGGTCATCGGTAGATACAGCGCCTTTAATAGCGCCTACAGTTCCTACATTCATGAAAACCGGTGTCTGGATGGTTCCATGTACGGTTTCCATCTGGGCACGTTTCGCCCGTCCATCTTTGGTTATTACCTGATATTTCATATATTATGCCTCTTCGTCTGCCAAAGCAGCCTTGATCATGATGGCACATTCGATCCTCTTTTTCTGCATCTCGCAGCCGATCTCATATGCGCCGTTAATAGAACCACTGAAATTATAGGCATTTGCACTACATCCACCGCTGCAGTAAAATCTTGCAAAGCAGTCCTTGCATGTTTCTTTTGCATATACATTGCAAAGCTTAAACTCATCACGGGTCTCTGTATTTACAATACCTGTGTCTACATTTCCAAGAAGGAATTTCTCATTGCCTACAAACTGGTGGCATGGATACAGATCGCCCCATGGGGTAACTGCCAGATACTCCGTACCGGAACCGCAGCCAGCCAGACGTTTTGCAACACATGGACCTGCTGTTAAATCCAGCATAAAGTGGAAGAAGTTAAAACCTCTGCCCTCTTTTTTACGCTTGATGTATTCTAATGCCAGTTTGTCATATTCTTTTAAGATCTGAGGAATGTCCTCTTCACGGATGGCATAATCCTCTGCAGGATCAGCTACTACCGGCTCCATGGACATCTGCTGGAATCCCAGATCTGCATAATGGATCACATCATCTGCAAAATCCAGGTTATTTCTTGTGAAAGTACCTCTTACATAGTAATTCTTCTGTCCTCTGCTCTCAGCAAACTTCTGGAACTTCGGAACGATCATATCATAGCTGCCGCTGCCGTTTCTGAACGGACGCATCTTGTCATTGATCTCACGGCGGCCATCCAGGCTTAATACTACATTGCTCATCTCATGGTTGCAGAATTCCATGATCTCATCGTTTAAGAGAACGCCGTTGGTGGTTAATGTAAAACGAAACTTCTTGTGGTTTGCCTCTTCTAAGGAGCGGCCGTATTCAACCAGCTGTTTTACTACCTTCCAGTTTAAAAGAGGCTCTCCGCCGAAGAAATCCACTTCCAGATGCTCTCTGTTTCCGGAATTAGCTACCAGGAAATCCAGTGCTTTCTTACCAACTTCATAGCTCATTAAAGCACGGCGGCCATGATACTCTCCTTCTTCCGCAAAGCAGTAACGACAGGCAAGGTTGCAGTCGTGTGCAATATGCAGACAGAGCGCTTTTACAACGGTCTTGCGCTTCTTAAAATCTAAAACAAAGTCACGATAAATGTCACGGGTAAGAAGCTGTTCTGTATCGATCAGCTCCTGAATATCTTCCAGTGCTTCACAGACCATTTCACTTCCATAGGTCTCGTCTAATTTTTTATGAACATTTGCAGTTACTTCTTCAGAAAGCTTCTCAGGCTTGTCCATTTCCGGAACCTGTTCTGAAACTGCTGCGATGGTGTCATAAACCACCGGATCTACTACATGGACGGAACCGCTGTTCACATCCAGAACAATATGATAACCATTATTAATATACTGATGAATCAAAATTAAAATCTCTCTTTCTAAACGTAATAGGCCTTTCAGGCCAATCCAAATCACATGGGAAAGCCCCTATAATCTCTGTGACCATAGGGGCTTTGCACACTTAATCCGTTACCGACCTATACCATTAGCGGGCAGAGTTTTCGCAGCTCTGGTTACCAACGGTACAGGAAGTCTTACATGCAGACTGGCAGGAAGTCTGGCACTCGCCACATCCGCCCTTCTTCATGGTATCCTTTAAGGTATTGGCATTTAAAGTCTTTACATGCTTCATTGTACAGTACCTCCTTTTTTTATATGCCTCAAAAGGCACATATGAATAAACTCCATAAAATTATAACATAGGTTATGTTGGCTTGCAATGGTGAATATACTTGACTGTAAACATATTTTAGGGAGATGTCTATGGAAACTAAAGTAATAAAACCGCTGCTGCGCTCTCTTTTTATCTCCTACGCCCTTTCTGCCCTCTTTTTAGGGGCACTGGCTTTTGCCCTTTACAGACTGCGCCTGGGAGAAAGTCTGGTAAACCTGCTGATCTTTGCTGTGTATTTTGCTGCCTGTTTCGCAGGTGGATTTTTCACAGGAAGAAAAGTCGGAAACCGGCGTTTTTTCTGGGGACTGCTGTCAGGAATGTTTTATTTTCTCATCCTTTTTGCTGCTTCCTGGGCTATGGATCCCCGGGCCTCTATCCAGGCTGCCAGATCTCTCATGGTATTAGGCGTGTGTGCCTTTGGCGGAACCCTTGGGGGAATGCTCAGTTTTTAAGGTCTATATCCTCCAACAGTTCCCCGATCAGAAATACCAGGCTGCCTAAAAATACAAAAATATCACCCAGATTAAAGATCACCTTTTTCAGCCTTTTAAATTCAATGGAGAAATAATCCACTACATAGCCTTTTACCAGACGGTCATAAAGGTTGCTGATAGCACCTCCAAGGACCATGGAAAGGCCGATTTTCTGGGCCAGGCAGCCCTTTTTTGTCATAAACGCGCCTAATGCGCCTGCTGCAGCAGATGTAACTGCCAGGGGGATCCCTTTTACCAGTTCCGGGCGTTCTTTTAAAAAGCCAAAAGGAAATCCGGAATTATAACTTTTATGAAGGCGGATCAGCCCCTTTGTGCCGGGAAGGTCCCTTGGAAATTCTTCTTCCCCTTCCCGCTCTATTTCGTCTTTTATAAACAGATCCAGGGCAGCAATGCCGCCAGTAAGCCACGGTAAGATCATATTATACATCCATCCTTTCTGGTACATGGAACAGGTTCGTACTTTTTTCATGAGTCCATTTTACAATATTATCCCGTTTCCGTCCAGATATGCAGGTAACTTCCGGTGATTTTCCCATATACTGATAACAAGCATTTTACCGGTGGTTTTTATGGCTGAATGTATCTTAAATCCTGCTTCCCAGGATGTCGCTGATTTCATTTACCGTTTTGGATCCCTGCAGAATAATCTCCGGGACCCGGAGCAGTTTCCCTGTGTGGATTATGTAAGCAATGATTATGCTGTTTTTTATACAGAGCTTGAAAACTCCCTCCCCCTTTCTCTGGAACGTCAGCCCTACTACAGCATTCCCTCTCTTTTTACCCTGTTGGACGACTCCGCTATGGAAGCTGCCGGGATCGTTCCCGCCCTTCAGACACCTGCACTGAGCAATATGGGAAGCGGGGTGATCGTTGGTATTGTAGATACAGGGATCGACTATACAAGTCCTGTTTTTCGTAAAAGTGACGGAACGACCCGGATCCTTGGTCTGTGGGATCAGACCCTTCCTGAGGATCCTTCTGTTTTACCGCCCGGTGTACCGGAATATTATCCCATGGGTGGTGCCTCCTATGGAACGGAATTCACTCATGAAGAGATCAACGAAGCTTTAACCTTAGAGGATCCTTTTTCCCTGGTACCTTCCAAAGATACAGATGGCCACGGCACTTTCCTGGCAGGCCTTGCAGCCGGATCTGCTTTCCCTCTCCAGAACTTCACAGGCGCCGCTCCCATGGCAGATCTTGCCATTGTAAAATTAAAGCCTGCAAAGAAATATCTGCGGGACTATTATCTGATTTCCGAAGATACCCCTGCTTTCCAGGAAAATGACATTATGATGGGAATTAAATACCTGCGGGTCATCGCTGACCGGTTCAGACGCCCCTTAGTCACCCTTTTAGGACTTGGAACCAATTACGGCAGCCATACCGGTACCTCCCCCTTAAGCCAGGTAACGCAGAATTATGGCGGCTTTTTCGGGATCGCCACTGTAATCGCAGCAGGAAATGAAACAGGACTCGCCCACCATTACGCAGGAAGGTTTTCCGCTGACACTTCTTTTGAAGATGTGGAACTTCGGGTAGGAGAAGAAGAAGGGAAACGTGGCTTTATCCTGGAACTGTGGTCTTCTGCTGCCGATCTGTATACAGTAGGCTTTGTATCTCCCGGAGGAGAACGGATCAGCCGTATCCCCATTTTATCCAATAATGAGACCCGTATCCCTTTTCTTTTAGAGTCTACGGTCATCACGGTAAGTTATCAGCTGATCGAGGCAGGAAGCGGAAGCCAGCTTGTATCCATGCGCTTTGAGCGTCCTTCCCCGGGGATCTGGACCATTCGTGTATACAATACACAGTTTCTTACGGGAGAATACCACATGTGGCTGCCGGTTCAGGGTTTTATCTCCGATGAAACTGTATTTTTAAAACCGGATCCTTCAAACACGATCACGGTTCCCGGCAATTCCCGCCTGCCTATTACAACAGGGGCCTACAATCACAGAAACAACAGTATCTACATCCATTCCAGCCGTGGCTACACCAGCAGAGATTATGTAAAGCCGGATCTGGCTGCTCCGGGAGTGGAGATCCTGGGGCCATCGGTGCGGATCTCAGCTGCTTTTCGCCCTGGGCTTTCATCCAGTGTAGCAGCCGGTACTGCTCCTGCCTTCTCCCGCCGCACCGGTACCAGCGCTGCAGCCGCCATCACTGCAGGAGCAGTTGCCAATCTTTTAAGCTGGGGGATCGTTATGGGAAACTACCCTACTATGAGCGAGGCTTCTATTAAAAGTTATCTGATCCGGGGCGCAGCCAGAAATCCGTCCCTTACCTATCCTAATAAAGAATTTGGGTATGGAACCCTGGATCTGCTGCAGACATTTTTACGGCTGCGGGAGTGATCGAATTCCATACCCAATTCATTTTATCCTTCTCTTACCTGGATCAGGGGACCTCCCTTTTTCTCCAGATAAGGCCTTGTGACCACCACAGACCCGATATTCGGGTCTTTTGGTATCTCATACATGATATCAAGCATAAACTCTTCCAGAATGGCTCTGAGGGCTCTTGCGCCTGTTCCACGCTTTAAGGCTTCCTCTGCGATCCAGGAAAGTGCGTCTTCTTCAAATACAAGTTTTACCTCATCCAGTGCCAGAAGTTTTTCATACTGACGCAGGATGGCATTTTTCGGTTCCTTTAAGATCCGGATCATCATATCCTTATCCAGTCCCTTTAAGGTAACATTTACAGGCAGACGTCCTAAAAATTCCGGGATCATTCCAAATGCCCTCAGATCTTCATTGGTCACATGGCTTAAAAGATCCGGATCATTGTCATAGCTGTCTTTTAAGGCAGCTCCAAATCCCATGGAGGATTTCTTTGTAAGGCGCTCCTTGATGATATTTTCCAGATCCGGGAAAGCACCTCCACAGATAAACAGGATATTATCTGTATTTACAGTAGCCATAGGAGTCATTGCATTTTTCTGATTGGATCCCACCGGAACTTCTACGGTACTGCCTTCTAACAGCTTTAAAAGTTCCTGCTGAACGGACTCGCCGCTTACATCCCTTGTATTGGTCTGTTTTTTCTTTGCGATCTTATCGATCTCATCAATAAAGATAATGCCTTTTTCTGCCCGTTTTACATCATTTCCTGCAGCTGCTAACAGCTTGGAAACAACGCTTTCAATATCATCGCCAATATAACCGGCTTCAGTCAGGGATGTGGCATCTGCAATAGCTAACGGCACATCAAGAAGCTTTGCCAGCGTCTTTACCAGATAGGTCTTGCCGCTTCCTGTAGGGCCGATCATTAAAATGTTGGATTTTTCGATCACAACACCGTCTGGGTCGGAACCACCTAAAAAGGCGCGCTTATAATGATTATAAACAGCTACTGCCATGACCTTCTTTGCCTTGTCCTGGCCGATCACATATTCATCCAGCTTGCCTTTTATAACGTGAGGCGCCGGAATATCTTTCATAGTCAGCTGCTTTTCCGGTTCTTTTTTCTTTTTCAGTTTCTGGCTCTGAGGGATCTCATTCACTGGCGGCATCTGGCTTAAGTCACTGAAATTCATGTTCATATAAGGCATATTGGGCATTTTTGAAAAATCCATGCCTCCCTTAGTCACTGTATCAAAAGCCTTCTGCATACAGTCATGGCACAGACACATGCCTCCCGGCATTGAGATCATTGGTCCTGCCTTGCTCTCCGGTCTGCGGCACATATAGCAGATCTTCTCATAATTATCGTTATTTTTATTATCATCCTGGGATCCATTTGTCATCTCGTTTTCCATATTCTTATCGTCCACTGTCTTTTCTCCTTACCACATTCTTCCCCATGGGAAGCCATTTCCCGGAAAACTCCAGGGATTACTGTCTTCTCTTCTGGAAGGTGCTGTTTCCCCGGGCTGCTCCCTGTTATCCTGTTTCTCCTGTTGTCCTTCACCTTCCGGCAGTCCTGCCAGCGTAATCTGGATCTGCTGTTCCTTATACCGGCCTTCTTCCTGGCGCTGCACCAGCAGTTCAATGGTCTCTCCCATTTCATAGCCTTTCAGGAATTTCTGCAGTTCCTGCATACTCTTTACAGTCATGCCATCCAGCTTGGTGATAATATCTTTCTCACGAAGTTCAGAGCCAGCCGCAGCCCCGTCTTCCAGTATCTTGTATACATAAACGCCCTTCGGCATATCAAAGGTTGCCGCTGTTTCTTCATCTACTGTAGTTCCCTGAATCCCCAGATATCCCCGTCTGCTTTCCTCTACTTCAGAACGGGTCTTACGGTTCATCAGTTCATCTAAAATCTCCTGGACTCCTGAAACAGGAATGGCATAGCCAATCCCTTCTACTTCTGTGGAGGAATATTTAGCCGCATTGATGCCGATCACTTCCCCTTTCATGTTCAAAAGGGCGCCACCACTGTTTCCCGGATTGATGGCTGCATCTGTCTGAAGCAGGACTCTTGTATTTCCGTCGGAAGTCTGTACTTCCCGGTTTAAGGCGCTTACATATCCCACTGTAACGGACTGGCCATACCCAAGAGCATTTCCAATGGCGATCACGCCCTGTCCTACTTTTAAGCTGTCTGAGTCCCCAAGCCTTGCAACGGCTATCTTATCCTGGGTTTCCTGTGGGATCTGATCTATCGGGATGGAAATAACTGCCAGATCTGTATCTGCATCTGTCCCCTTTACCGCAGCATCCACAGCTGTATCATCTACAAATGTGATCTTTAATGATACTGTGTCCTTCACTACATGATTATTGGTCACGATCAGCAGTTCCGTATCATTTTTACCAATGATGATCCCGGAACCACTGCTTGGCACCTCATAAGACTGGCTTCCGCCTCCGAAAAACCAGCTGTATCCGTAATCCGGAGTCTGGTAAACGGCTGTGCTGGCAACTGCCACAACCGTTGGCATTGCCTCTTCTACGATCTCTGAAACATCCGTTGACGGTGCCGGAATGTCTGCTGCCTGTGGAAATGTTTCCGGTATCTTTTCTCCCGGAAATGGTTCTGGAGGCGGCAGTGCTTCTCCCTCCGCCTTTACTGTATCCTCATCTGACGCAACGATCGCAAAAAACTGGGAAACCATTCCGGAAGACGCAATCTGGATCCCGGTCATAACCGTTCCTGCCACGGTTCCAAAAAGGACTGCGGAAAGAACGATCCAGGCTGTCTTTTTCAACAAATTGTTTTTCCTCATATATGATCTGTTCTCCTTCCAAAAAGAGATCCCGCAAAAGAGGAATTCTCCCTGCTTTCACGAAATCTCTTTCTTAAACTTTGGTGTTATCTTTTAATGCTTATTAAGCTGCCGGTGAGATCATCTCTCCCGGATCGCCTACATTCTCTTCTTTGATGCTGTTTCCAGGATTGAAGGATGAAGCTGCTGTTGTTTCACTGCTTCCCGGTCCATATGGTTTTGTAGCAGCCTCTGTAGTTGCCGCTTCTGTGGTACGGGAAGGTGACAGCGTACCGCTTGGAACCGTAGGCTTTAAGCTTTCTGTGGAGTCTCCCGGATGGGCTGCCTTTGTAGTCTCTCCCGGATGGGCCTGACTGCTTTCACCTGTATGAGAACTCTGGGTCGTTTCAGAAGAATGTTTACTGGTTGGTGGTATATAATCTTCCGGAGGATCGATCACATTTCCATCTTCATCTGTTTCATACTCAAAATCAGTTTCACCGTCAATAATACTCTCTTTTGTGGAAGAAGTACTTTCATTGTTCTTTTCAGAAGAAGAACTGCTTTCTGAGCCGTCCGCTGTTGTCTTGTCTTCTTTCTTTGCCTCTGTAGTCTTAGGAATATAACCGCCATCTGTACCAACATCACCTACCGGCTTTCCTTCTTTATACAGACCTGTATCAGAAGCAATCTTTGCGCTGATCTTCTTTACCATATCACTTGGGGTGTAATTTTCGTCACCAAACAGGAACTTGTGAAGAGAAACCACATTGCTCTCTAAGGTCTGCGGAATGACACAGTCACCCTTTTTACCCATATTGGCATCACTTCTTGCCTCAGGGAAGCCGGCGGTATCACCGATATGATAACGGGTCAGGTTCTTTGCAGCCGGGATCACATCATCTAATGTGATACTGCTTAAGATCTGTGGGAATACCACTTCCATTACATTATTAACAACAGAAAAGTTTGCCTGTCTTAATTTATCAAAGCTTAACTGGATGATCTTTCTCTGACGTTCTGTTCTTGCAAAGTCTGTATCCATCTTTCTTAAGCGTGCATAGGCAACTGCCTGGATACCGTCTAAATGGTTCGGGCCTGCGCTCTTTAACTGATAGGAGCCAACACCTGTAGACTCTACTGTTTCTGTAATATAGGCATTGATATAATAAAACTCCGCCTTGCTCAGTTCCACATCTACACCGCCCAGGATATTAATGGCATCTGCTACTGCTTTCCAGTTAAATGTAGCATAATCATTGATCTCCAGATCCAGGTTTCTGTTTAAGGCTTCTACTGCCTGTTTCGGGCCGCCTCTGAAGTAAGCCTGGTTGATCTTGTTGTAACCATTTTTATCATCTACATTCAGATACGTATCACGGAAAAGGCTGACCAGTTTGATCTCCCCTGTTTCCTGATTGATATTGCAGATGATGATAACATCGGACATATTTCCTTTGCCCACAGAACTGTCACGGCTGTCCACACCAAAAAGAGCTACGGTCCAGTATCCCTTCATAGCCTGCTCTTTTTCCACAGAGATATAAGGATTTGTCATATCAGACTTATTAAACTCTGTATCCGTCTGCATCAGGGACATCATACGCTTTCCATACCAGCCTGCGCCGATCAGTGCCAGTGCAATGATCTCTGCCACAATAAAAATGATAATGGTCCTTAAGCGGCTTTTCCCGGACCTGGCTGCCGTCCTTGCAGTCCGGCTGCCTCTTCCTGTACTGCCTGTTCTGCCGGTAAGTCCGGAAGAAGCGTATTTCCTTCCGTCTTTTCTGCGGCTGCGCCCTCTTTTTAACTCGTCATCCGTTTCAAATTCATTATCAAAGTCGTGATTCATGTACGTTTCCTCATTGTAGTGATAACAGCAGTCAGACCGCTGTCATTCTAGTATGCGTTTTTATTAATAAAGCCTTTGAATATCGTCAGGAACATGATCTTAAAATCAAATCCAAGGCTCCAGTTTTCAATGTAATACAGGTCGTGCTCGATCCTCTTTGTAATAGAAGTATCTCCCCTGTAACCATTGACCTGCGCCCAGCCTGTAAGACCTGGTCTTACCTGGTGCTTGATCATATAACGTGGGATCTCTTCTTTAAACTTTTCTACAAAAAGAGGCCGCTCCGGCCTTGGACCAACCAGGCTCATATCTCCAATGAGAATGTTAAAAAACTGAGGCATCTCATCAATACTGGTCTTTCGTATAAAACGGCCTACCGGAGTAACACGGGGATCATGAGGGGTTGTCCACTGGTTCTTTTCTTTATTTGGATCCTGTACTTCCATGGAACGGAATTTAAACATTTTAAAAGGACGGTTGTGCAGTCCGATCCTCTCCTGGCTGTAAATGATCGGACCTGGAGAAGTAAGTTTGATCAATGCTGCTGTCAGCAGCATAAGAGGCGAAAACAGGATGATTCCAAACAGTGCGCCACAGATATCTACCATACGCTTTATAGTTGCATTAAATACGCTGGTAAGAGGTACATGGCGGATATGGATCACCGGAAGTCCCTGAAGATCTTCCATATAAGGGATCGTAGGGATAATGTTATTGTAATCCGGAATAAATTTGGTATGCACACCTGACTTTTCACAGGCCGCAACGATCTGTTCCAGATTTGCATATTCACCGATACTTAAAGTAATAACGATCTCGTCTAAGGTATTCGCTGCAAGAAAGGTCTCCAAATGGGAGATCGGTCCTAAAACCTGGACTTTCTTGTAAACATAACCTGCTTTTTTATGGTCATCCAGGATACCCTGGATATGATAGCCCCATTCCGGATTTAAAGTCACACGGTCAATAAAACCTTCTGCCGCACGGCTGTAACCGATTAAGAGCACATGCTTCTGGTTGTAACCATTGGTACGAAGAGAACGTAAGAACAGGCGGATCGCCAGTCGTTCTCCTGCCAGAAGAAGTATATTTAAAACAAAAAACACCAGGAGCATTCTGGTGGAGAAATACCCCAGATGTACAATAAAGCTTCTTCCGCCGAAAAGGATCAGCGTAAAAAGCATCAGGCCGATCACATTTGCCTTACAGATATTGGCAAATTCAACCCTTCTTCCCTGGATGCGCTTTGGTACATACAGATGAAAACAGCCATTTAAGATCAGATAAACAGGAACAATAAATATAAGTGCCAGAAAATAAGGTCCCGGCTCCAGAGTTGCTCCTCTTAAAGGCACTACCTTTCCGCTGACGATAATAAACCACGCCAGTATATAGGCTACTGCTGTTACCACTGCATCCAGAAGAACCTGAACATGGTTCAGGCTTTTCTGGTTATCTTTTATCATTGTATATCACCTTTTGTTAAGCTGTTCACTCATTTCCCCCCGCCGGAGAAAACGGCTTCTTCATTCAAAACATTATACATGATACAATCCCATTATTCCATAACTTTTCTCTTAAAATATAATAAACTTCACCGTTTTGCCGCCTGACGGGCCAGAAATTCCCGGATATAGAGGAGAGTTCCGGTGCATAATTCCCACTCAATGGCAGCATAATGTTTCAGGTGGTCTCTGTTATATTTTACTTTTTTACACAGCTTTGCTGTCTTCACTCCCTCTTTCAGACCGTCCAGATAATCTTTTCCAAACCCGATCTTCTTAAAAAATCCATATTTTACCAGGATCCCCAGTCCCAGCGGAAGAGCATTTAAAAGCAACTGGGGCCATGGCATATTTTTATAGTTCAGATAAATATTGTTTCTTGCTGCCAGACGGACCTTAAATGAATTGTAACGGGATCCACTGGTACCGCTTCCCACGTGGTATACCATGGCGCTTGGGCAGTAAACATTTTTATAACCATAAATCTTCGCCCTGTAACCCACATCAATATCTTCCAGATAAGCAAAATGCATCTCGTCAAAATAGCCGATGGTCTCAAACACTTCCCTGCGATAGATGGCAGCACCTGCACAGGCAGAAAAAACAGAACAGCTGCGGTTGTATCCTGTAGACGGACGTCCAACGCCCCGTTGGAATGCCCAGCCTAACAGTGTATACATATCTCCTGCATCATCCATTTTGCTGTGGTCATACAGCTGGATCATCTTGCTGCTTACAGAAAAGATCTCCGGTGAACGTTCAATGGCCTTGATCATCTCTCCAATATAGTGGCAGTCCGGTTCTGTATCATTGTTTAAAAGGATCACATAAGGGGTCTTTGAGGCTTTGATCCCCACATTTACAGCCCCTGAAAAACCGGTATTCTTCTCAAGGAAGAGGCTTGGTATCTCATGTTCCTTCAGCCATTCTACGCTTCCGTCTGTAGAACCATTATCCACTACCAGGATGTCAAAATCACGGCAAAGCTGCAGATCCAGAGCCTTAAAACAGGGATCCATAAACTTAAGACCATTATAATTGGGAATGATCACCGTTACTTTCGCCTTATTACTCATCACTCTTTTTCTCCTCAGGTGCAAACTTATCATAAACTGACAGGTCGTAAGGTTCACCGATCTTTTCTTTTAACAGATCACGCAGGGCAAAATTGGACTTTCTTAACGTCAGGTTCGGGTTGTAGTAAGGATCACCATTTTTAATGATGTCCGGCCATTTCTTAATGAAAATAGCTACTTCCCTGTTAAACCGCGCCACCTTCTCAGGCGTATCTTCCAGTCCCCTGGATTTGGACTCATAATGGTAAAGAGTTGCATAAGGGGCATATACTACCAGTTTTCCCAGAGTGCGGACTTTCATGCAGTAATCAATATCATTGAAAGCAACTGCCAGTTCCGTACTTAAACCTCCCACAGCCTCAAACACAGACTTCTTTGTCATAAGGCAGGCAGCTGTAACAGCACTGTAATCCTGGGCACACATTGCACGGTGGAAATAGCTGTTTTCCGCTTTGTGAAGACCGATAAAGGTATGTCCAGCAATACCGCCGAAACCAATAACAACACCTGCATGCTGAATGGTATCATCTGCATACAGAAGCCTTGCTCCCGCAATACCAACCTCTTCTCTCTGACAGAACCCAAGCATTTCACGAATGCTGTCCGGCTCTAACAGTTCCGTATCATTATTAAGAAGCAGCAGGTACTCTCCCTTTGCAAAGGATGCGCCAAAATTGTTGATGGCAGAATAATTAAAGCCTTCTTTCCAGGTAACTACATGGAAGGACGGATGTTTTTCTTCCATCTTTTTATAATACGCAAAAGTCTCCGGCTCTGTACTGTTATTTTCCACAATGATAAATTCCAGGTTCCGGTAAGTAGACTTCTCTAAAATAGACCGGACACACACATCCAGATCCTTGCTGTGATCCTTATTTGGAATAATAATGGAGATCAGGGGCTCTCCTTTGATCTTAAAGGTAGTATGGTAAATACCATAATCTACGCCCTTTTCCACACGTTCTGCCGGAATGCCCATACGCTCATAATGGGCCATGATCGCTCTGGAACCAGCCTCAAAAGCATACATCTTGCTTTCCGGATTGCTGGCAGTAGAGTCCTGATGGCAGCGCCAGTGATAAAGTACCTGTGGGATATGGACGATCTCTTTTGCCTGCTCAGTGCAGCGGAAGATAAAGTCATAATCCTGGGCTCCGTCAAATTCCTGGCGGAAGCCGCCTACCTGGTCTAATAACTCTTTTTTCACCACGAACAAATGGCAGATATAATTCACACTGGTAAGCAGGTCCGGGTTAAAATCCGGCTTAAAATGAGGATCAAATAAAGCCTTTCCATCCATATCCAGCTTGTCTTCATCTGAATACAGCACATCACAGTCCGGATGCTTATTGATAGCCTTTGCCACCTCATAAAATGCCTGAGGCGGAATGGTATCATCATGGTCTGCCAGGATCACATATTCCCCCTTTGCCATAGCAAGAGCTGCATTGGTATTTCCGGAAATGCCCCTGTTTCCCCCCAAGATCTCATAACGGATCCGGGAGTCTTTCTGTGCATATTTCTTTAATACCTTTTCCACATCCTGGCCTCTGGGGCTTCCATCTGCAATACATACTTCCCAGTTTCCATAAGTCTGGTCCAGAATGGAGTCTAACATCTCTTTCAGATAGCGCTCCGGTGTTTTGTATACCGGTATGACTACGGAAAATAAAGGTTCTTTTTCAAAATGTGTTTCCCTCTGGGCCTTCAGTTCTTCCTCTGTCGGCTTGGTCAGCTCATACCACTCACCATAATCGTAATCATTATCCAGTCCCTGGATCTTATGGCAGGATTTTTTAATAAGGGCACGGAGACCATTTTCCTTCCAGAAATCAAGAGCTACATGGACCGTTTCCATGTTCATCAGATCTTTGATCTTTTCCATGCGCTTGTGGGCAACACTGGCTCTCTTGGTGATCAGTTCTTCATTATATTTGATCTTTGCCTGTCTGCCATCACAGCGGATCAGCAGCCAGTAACTTTTTCCTCTCTCATATGGAAACTGGATATCAAAGCCAAATTCCTTATCGATCACTTTCTTAAAATAGATCTGGCTTACATCATCTCTTCTGGTAGAAACCATTTTGCACTTCACCGGCTGGTGATGTTCATCTTCTACCCGGAAAGTGACCTTGCTCTCCGGGGTCTTTCCCAGAGCCCATCCGTTCAGTGTAATGGAATTTTCACGGATACGGACCACATCCACTTTATACTTCATTTGCCTTACCGTCCTTTGCATTTTCATCTTTCTGGTCAAAGTTCAGCCGTTCTTCTTCGATCACAAGAGGACGCTTCATCACGCGCTGATTGATACTCATAATGTACTCTCCCAGAAAGCCGATAAAGAATAACTGTACAGAGCCTAAAAACAACATTCCAATGAGCATAGGCGCCATACCTGCAGGGAAACGATCCCACCAGATCAGCTTCATCACCAGATAGATCAGGGAAATGATCATACTTCCTGCTGCACAGACACCGCCGAAGATCGTTGCCAGGCGCAGTCCCTCTTTTGTATAAGAAGTAACGCTTAACATGGCAGCGTCATACAGACGGTAGAAATTGTTGTGTGTCTTTCCTGCACGGCGCTTTGGCTGCTCATAAGGGATCTCTTTGCGCTTATAGCCAAGTTCCGCTACGATACCCCGCAAAAACGGTGTGGGATCATCTAACTTGCGCAGGATCTCAATAAATTCCCTGTCATACAGACCGGAACCTGTAAAATGTTCGATCTGTTCTACATCAGACATTTTCTTAATGGTCTTGTAGTAGCAGGTGCGCAGCCAGTACATAAACTTATTTTCCTTGCTGCTGGTCTTAATGCCGATAACGATCTTATAGCCCTTTTCCCATTCATGGACATACTTGGGGATCATCTCAACCGGATCCTGGAAATCTGCTACCATCTCAATAACGCAGTCTCCTGTTACCTGGAGCATGCCATAATACGGAGAGTTAAACTGACCGAAATTTCTTGCATTAAAAATAGCCTTGATCCTTGGATTTTCCTTACACAGTCCACGGATCACATCCCGTGTTCCGTCTGTGGAGTCATTATCAATAAATACAAGTTCATAATCATACTGAGGCAGTTCCTTCTCTAAAATATCGGTTACTGCCTTGCTGATGGGGCCTGCATTTTCCACCTCGTTATAACAGGGAATCAATACACTGATCTTTTTCATAGGTTTTTGTTCTCTTTCTCTTTTTTCATCATAATTTCAATGCCCTGACGGAAGGTAAATCTTTCCTGCCAGCCACTGGTAAGCAGTGTAAGACGTGAAATATCCGGCTTAATAGAAAGGGCACCTTCTTTTGCCTGGACAAAAGTCCCGTACTCCAATTCACCGGCACCACCTGCAATGGAATGGATCTCCTCTACAAAGTCCTTTAACACTCTCGTATCTTTGCTGGCAATGTTTACAATGGTGCTTACAAGACCATTTTTCTTAACCCCTGCATCAGCAGACTGGGGCAGTTGTTCATACAACTCATACACTGCCTCCACAGCATCATCAATATACATAAAGTTCCACTGATGTCTGCATGCGCTTAAAGAAACCTTGTTTCCTGCTGGAAGTTCCCGCACAAGAGTGGAAATGATAGACCAGGGATGGTCTCCTGTTCCATATACACTGAAAAAGCGCAGATGCACATAATGGAGTCCCAGTTCTTCACATAAAGGCACTGCCTTCTGGTAAAATTCCCATTTTGCCTTTCCATACTGGTTCACCGGATGACATTCTATATCTTCCTGCATAAAGCCATCTGTAAGACCATACTCCACTCTGGAACCTGCATCCATAAACATACGGCAGTTTAATGCTTTCGCCGCCCGGATACAATCCAGGGAGCCAGCTACATTTTTCGCCTGAACCTCAGGTGAGTCGATCTCCTGACGGTTCACACCGCCCCATGCCAGGTGGAAAAAGGCGTCCGCTTCTTTAATATAAGAAACGCAGTCCATTACATTGCTTAAACCGCAGGAAACCACATGAAGTTTTTCATCTTTCGGAAGTACATCCAGGTGCGTGGACTCCGGGCGCACCAGCACAAAAACCTCCGCACCTTTCTTTAAAAACAGTTTTGCCAGATTACTTCCAATAAATCCGGTAGCTCCTGTTATAACGATCCTCATCTGATTTCCTCCTAGACCATTTCCAGGTGATTGGAGCGCATGGCACGGATCTCTACCTGATCCCCAAAACGCTTTCTTATGATCCCTGCGATCTCATCTGTATAGCCGGGAGCTGTGATCACAATGGCATCTACAGGATGGGCTTCAAAATACTCCGGCGGTACGATGGGAAGGTGGGAAGCAGGTGCATATTTTCCATGTTTAAACGGCGCCGAATCGATGATATATTCTGCATTTTCTCCCAGACAGGTAGTTGCTGCCAGTGTAAAGCCCTGATGGCTGGCTCCCCATATGCACACAGTCTTATGCCATGCCCTCAGATACTTCATATACGTATTCATCTCTTCCCGCAGGTTTACGTAGCACTCCAGCAGGTTTTCTGTTTCCACCTGTGGACGTTTGCGCACGATCAGGGAAAGAGTATCCCGGTTGATCATAGAAGCTTCTACTACATCAAATCCGCTTCTCTCCATCAGGGAAGTCAGTGTATCAAAGGTATAATACGCAATATGGTCACGGATCAGTTCATAATAACTGCTGTGCTCCATAATGTACTCAAAACTTGGCACTGTAATAAGTCCCATGGCATCATCTTCCAGATTATTCCAGATAGCACGCAGCATAGTCACCGGATCCGGCTGATGTTCCAGGAAATTAAAGGATAAAAATACATCGTAAAGTCCACCTGGGAACACCGTATCTTCTGTCTCTGTAAAGCCCTGTACTACATCAATGCCCTTGCTTTTTGCAAGTTCTACCAGAGCCGGATCATGTTCTATTCCATGAACCTCTACCGGAAATTCCTTTAAAACCTGTAAAAACTCGCCCTGGCCACAGCCAACTTCAATAAAACGCTTTCCTTCCAGATGATAGGTTTCGATGAGATGTTTGTACTGCTTTCTGCGAAGTTCTGCCATAGTCGTAGAATATCCACCGGCACGGATCACATCCCGGTAATAATCCACAGGTTCACAGTCAAACTGCACCAGACCGCAGCCGCTGCACTGGCAAAGATCCAAAGTCAGTCCCTTATCAGCTCCTACATGTTCTGCATCTGGCATGTGCTGCGCAGACGCCGGCATATTATCTAATGTAAGAAGGGGTGTCTCCCAGAGAGGAGCCCCGCAGGCAATACATCGTTTCATTTTATATGTTCTCCTTTTTAGCCTCTTTTATGGTCTCTAAGATTCCCTCTTTAAAAGAAACCTGCTGGTGAAAATCAATGGCTTTTTTTAATTTTGTAAGATCCGGCATCAAGGAAACACAGCCTTCCGCATTCGGCGGCCGGTATCCAAATTCATAGCTTCCTTTTCTGCCGCAAAGCTCATAAACCTCTTCAATATAGCTTTTTAACGGTCTTGTATCTTCTCCTGCCACATTATACACGCCTGCAGGAACTTTGCCAAGAAGAAGTTTTACCAGGATCTGTGCCGCTTCCTGCACATACAGAAAGTTCCACTGCTGGGTACAGGGACCCATTTCCATATGCCCGTTAGCTAAGAAAGTCCGGATACAGGTCTCGATCAAAGACCATGGATGATCCCCCGGACCATACACGCTGAAAATACGGGTATGGATGTAGTCTACCCCAAGTTCTTTTGCCGCTTTGGTTGCCTGCTGATATACCAGGACTTTGTCCTTTCCATACTCGGATACAGGATGGCACTCCTGTTCTTCTTTCATCCATTCATTACAGATCCCGTATTCTGCCTGGGAACCGGAAAACAAAAAGCGTTTGCATCCAAGAGCCGCTGCTGTGTGAAGAGCCTGCAGGGCATAACCAATGTTCTTTTCCTGAAGCTTTACATCTTTGCGCTTGTCACTTCCAGCGCCGTCCCAGCCTAAATGAAGCCATGCCTTTGCCTGCAACTCTTCTTTATTGTAAATTTTTTCCAGTTTTTCAATTTCTCCCAGTTCACAAAAACAAAGTTCCAGGCTGCCGAAAACCTTTTTTTCTGCCCCGGCCTGCTTTTTCAGGTCCTCAAAAAGTTCCTGCAGCTTTCCTGCCCCGGCTGATGCAGGGCGTGATACTGCCACCACCCTGCATCCTTCTTCTAAAAGTGCCTTTACAACCGCTCTTCCAATAAAACTGGTAGCTCCTGTAACGATCACGGTCATAGGATTACTGATCCTTTCTATCTTTATGATGATACCGCCAACAGACGGAATATTTATCCTTTGATCCTTGGAATGATCATGTTCTCGTCCATTTCCTCATCTGGAAGGAATGGTGCCATATCTTCCAATGGCGGAGAAACCAAAGTTCCATCCGGCAACCGTTTTGCGGAAGACTTCGGTTCAAAGTTCTGGTCTGTAGATACAATGATCTCACAGATCACCGGTCCTTCCATGGCAAGGGTCTTTTCTACTGCCTCTGCCAGCTGTCCGTTATGTTCTGCTCTTACGTAAGGATAACCATAAGCAGCAGACAATTTTTCCATGTCCGGGAAGCTTAAGTCACCACTGTCATAACCAACACCTACTAATGGCTCCCCAAAGAAATTCTTCTGGGTCTGACGGATGGAATGATAACCGCCATTGTTAATAATAAAGATCTTAATACCCATTTTGTGATGGATGATGGTCTGCAGCTCCTGAAGATTCATCTGGATACTTCCATCTCCCGTAATCAGGATCACATCTTCCCCTTCACGGGCAGCGCCCATGCTGTACGCGCCGTCCTTTCTGGAAGCAGCCCAGATACCGATGGCTGCCGGAAGGTCATATCCCATGGAAGCCACTGCTGAGTTGGAGATAAATCTCTGTCCCTTTTTAATGATCTGGGCATGTCCGCCTACTACGCAGGCAGAGCCATTTCCAACTACTGTGATCTGTCCTTCTTTTAAGCGGCTGCTGATGGCCTGAACAGCTGCATATACATTCGCAGCCTTGTCTTCGCCCTGCTCCCAGTGTTTTTTCTGTACCACCGGGTATTTTTTCTTCCACATAGCGCAGGTCTCATTCCAGGTCATTCCCCTAAGGCCTTCGCCATAAGTAAATACCTGTTTCTTTCCAGGTTCACTTAAACTGTCCGGAAGTGTATCTTTTTCTGCTTCTAATACCTGATCCAGACACTGATCCAATACTGCCAGCAGATCTGCTGCATCTGCATGGACCGGCATATCTACATGAACCGATGGCTTCTTTAATTCCTCTTCATCAATATCATTTACGATCACATAAGCGGCTCTGGCCCAGGTTTTATAGTTATATCCTACCTGACGGATACTTAAACGGCTTCCAATGGAAAGCACCAGGTCACTGTTCTGGATGGCAAAATTTCCCGGACGGTCACCCATATTTCCACCGCGGCCTACATATAACGGATGTTCATCCCAGATACAGTCCTCACTGTCCCAGCCTGTAACAACCGGAATACCCAGTTTTTCTGCCACTTTTAAGAAAGTCTCATGGGCACCTGCCAGACGGATGCCATTTCCTGCATTGATCACCGGGCGTTTTGCCTGACGGATCTTCTCAATGATCGCTTTTGCAATCTCTTCTGTTACCTTCTTTGGAAGAACCTGGCGTTTTTCACCTTCTCCGGCCTCATCTTCCGGGATAGCCGGTACATTTTTCTTCTCTGCCCAGCCATTTCCTCCGTTTTCATAATCTACCGGGTCAAATCCGATCAGCTCATCGGTCTCCACATACGCACCCTGGACATTTAAAGGAATATCCAGCCAGCTTGGACCACGGCGGCCGGACTTTGCCAGATATAATGCTTTTTCCAGGCAATAGCGGATACGTAAAGGATCAATGACCATTTCTGAATACTTGGTCATACAGTCAATGGCCTTACAAATATCAAATTCCTGATCGCCCATAGCACGGATCCCTGTACCGGACCACCTTGCTGTGGTATCGTAGCGCACCTGTCCGGAAAGTACCAGCATTGGAATGGAGTCCAGCCATGCACCTAAAACACCGGTAATGGCATTGGTGCCTCCAGGACCTGTGGTCACGCAGAGAGCTGCCATCTCATTATGGATCCTGGCATATGCCTCTGCTGCAATGGCGCAGGCCTGCTCATGGTGATCATAGATACAGTGAAGGCCTTCCTGATGTCCCAATGCATCATCCAAATGCATGGCACCGCCGCCTGTAACCATAAATGCCTGGTGGATCCCAGCTTTCACTAACATCTCAGAAATATAGTTTGAAACTTTCATCCTCATAATACGTTTTCTCCTTTAAGTCGTTTACGCATCAATCTATCTGAAAACAAGCATACCACAAAATGCTTAAAAAACCTACTGTCATTTTCCTTAAGGGGCTCCTGGATACGCCCATTTCCAAGTGTGGAAACCATGCCCAGACTTACCAGTAACCTTCACTGGAAAGGCGGCTTTATCCTGGTTATAATGACCTGCGTAATGCAAACAACGGATCAACGGCCACTAACAAAACACATTTTCAAAACATCAAAAGGAGAGAATTTATATTATGAGAAAACAGACAACATTCCTGGCTGTATTATCCACTGCAGTATTTACTGCATCCATGGCTTTTCCGGCATATGCAAAAGCAGCCGGATGGACGGAAGAAAACGGAAACTGGTATTACTACGACTCCTACGGAGATCCCCTTACAGATACATGGAAGAAATCCGGAAATGACTGGTATTACTTAAACGCTGACGGCGTTCGCGCTTATTCCGAACAGATCGACGAATACTATGTAAACGAAGAAGGAAAACGTGTCACCTACCAGTGGGTCACTATGGACAACGAAGATTACTGGTCCGAAGATGACGCTCCTGAATTCCTTCATTACTATTATGGAAAAGATGGCAAAGCCTTAACTTCCACCTGGGCTTCCATTGACGGAAACTGGTACTACTTCAACGAAGACAGCATCATGGAGACCGGCTCCATCCAGGTAGACGGCTATAACTATTATCTTGGCGAAGACGGAAGCAGAAAGACCGGCTGGGTCCTTTTAGAAGAAGAAACAGATGATCCGGAAGATTTGAATGCCTGGTATTATTTTGACTCCAACGGACGCCGGATCGAAAATGAGATCGACAAAAAGATCGACGGTTCCTACTATACCTTTGAGGAAGGAAAAATGCAGACTGGCTGGTACAAGCTTCCTGTAACCACTGAGAACACTGCTGCATCCGACAATACTCAGGCAGAAGACTCTGCAGAAACTGCAACTGCTTCCCAGGCAACTGCCGCAGATCAGGAAGATAACTCTGTATCCCTTCCAACGATCTCCGGCTATAAATACTATGATGAAGACGGAAAACGTGCTTCCGGCTGGCGTACCATTGAAGGCGTGGAAAATATCAGCGAAGACGGTGAATATTTCCGTTTCTACTTCAAGAACGGTGCTCCTTACTACGGAAAAGAGGACCTGGAGATCTTCACCATTGACTCCAAAAAATATGCCTTCAACACAGCAGGTGAGATGCAGACCGGCAAGCAGTCCATCAAGCTCTCTGACGGTACAGCTGCCAATTACTACTTTGACGAAGAAGGTATTATGAAAACCGGGAAACAGACCATTTATGATGAGGACCTTGGGGAGACCCAGAACTGGCTCTTCCACGCAGAAGGCAGTAAAAAAGGACAGGGCTACCATGGCATCAAAGATAACACCCTGTATGTAAATGGCCTTCGCCAGGAAGCAGACAAAGATTTACGTTTTGCCCCTGTTTCCTTAGACGATACACGCTATCTGGTAAATGTAAACGGTGCTGTACAGAAGGCAGGTTCCACCTCCAAGTCTGCTTCCAGACCGGAACTTGGCAGCGGATACAAAGATTTTAAAGACGAAAACGATATGATCTGGACTGTAAACACAGAAGGCATCATCCAGTAAGATCATCCCCAAAAACGGCGCTCCTTCCCCATCCGTTCACAAAAAGGAGCGCCCTTTTTTGTGCATTTTGCCGAATTTCTGATTTTTTTAAAAACAGGCGGTATATTTTGGAGATTTTCGCGTTATTTATAATGTAAAGTATTTTTCAACAATCATTCTACATAAAAGGGGGATTTGTGATGAGAGAACTCGCCGTTTTTTACTGTCCGAAATGCGGATACTATGCTTACTATCAGACTTCGCGCCATCCACAGTGTCCCAGATGCTGCCATCCGGATGTAATGCATATGGTGCGTATGTATTACAAAGAATTTATGGATATGGGATGTCGTGAGCGGGATGACTACCTGGCTCAGGAGATCATGAAGGACAACCCTTCTTTCTTAAAACGGATCAATGCTCCTCACAAGCGTTTTAACAGCCGTGAGATTATTGCAGAAATGAATATCGAGATCATGCGTCTGGACACAGAAAACAAGATCTTAAGCGACACTGTGAAATGGATGCACGACACCATCTGGGAGATGATCCGTGAACAGAAGGGTTATACCGACCAAAGTGCCTCCCAGATCGTAAACAGTCTACAGGATGACAAATCCACCCATACAGACCATTAGGAAAAATACATGAAAACGATTTTTATACCGATGATCACTGATCATCTAACTTTAATAAGCCTCCCGGATCATCTGTGATCATATCATCTACCTGAGCGCTTTCACACTTGCGCAGGGAATACAGATCATTGACCGTCCAGGCTGTGACCTTCTTTCCCAGGCTGTGGATCTGATCCACCCGTTCTTTCTGGATCAGCTCAATACTGAGCATAAACTGATCTGCAGCCGGATATTGGCTGAAATCTTCTATATCTTTTGACCGGATATATCCAGTCTTGAGGGATGGTTCTATGGCTTTTACCTTTTCCAACACACTATAGCAGAACGATGTGATCATACACTGGTCTGTCATTCCCTTATCCCGGATCAGCTGTATGACACGTTCTGTAAAATCACTGCTTTCCGTTCCATCCTCTTTTATTTCAATATTCAGTTTTATTCTGCCTTTGCAAGTATCTAATGTTTCTTCCAGAGTAGGGATCTTTATATTACTGTATCCAGGCCCCATACTTACAGCAGGATGAAGTTTTTTGATCTCTTCCAAAGGCATTTCCCGGATTGTTCCATCCTGTCCCATGAGACGCTTTAAACTGCTGTCATGAAATACCACCGGAACATTATCCCTGGTCTCCTTTACATCCAGTTCGATCCAGTCTGCCCCGCTTTCTATGGCCTTTTCAAAAGCAGGGAGCGTATTTTCCAGTGCTTTTACGGAATCACCTCTGTGGGCTGTGATCTCTACTTTTTGACTCCATGCTGCATCCAGGGCAAAAACAGGCGCCACCTGCCCCAGGCAAATACAGACAGCCATGAGAAATACAACGCCTCCCCTGACTGCCTCTTTTTTTCTTTTTTTTATTTTCAAAATCATAAATATCACTTCCTGAAACAAATTTTCACTTGAAATGTCTCCTCTGGTGGCATATCATAGTACATAAAGCCACATTTACAAAAGAGGAGTAAAAAATGAGTATCAACGAATTGCTTAACGATTTAAAAGAAACCTATTCTTTTTCAAGTGTAACCTGCTCACAGAAACCAGGCGATGCTATGACTGACTTCGTATTCTACCTGACTCAGGACCAGATCACAAAAGTCATCGAAAAAGCCAGCCGCTTAAATTCCATCGTGGAATCCTGTGCAAACATGATCAGCATCTGCGAACCGGAATTAAAAGATACTTTAATGGCAACCACCCTTCGCTGTGTAGGAGCAAACGAACTTCACATCCGCACCTGCGATCCCATGATCAAAATGCTGATCCAGTCTTTATTCGACTGATAGTATAGCACGTATTTTTCTAAAAATACGCATCTTAAAAAAGCTTTCATAAAACTGTAAATATTTTTTTAGACATCCCCTTTCAAATAAGGTACAATATAGGTATAACAATTACACAGATCAGTTATATCACGTATCGGAAAGGGGATCTTTTTATGCAGAAAAAACATTTTCGTATTCTTGTCGCCGCAGCCTGCCTGTGTGCAGGACTATCATTTTCCGCCTATGGAGAAGAAACCATTTCCTCTGTACCTCTCTCATTTTCCTGGGATGGGGCACCAAAAGGCGGGGAGGCTGTTGGAACGCTTACTGCCACCACTACCAGCCAGTCTTTTATTGTAGAAGGCAGTGAATATCTGAAAGACGATGACACCTGGGATTATGGGGAATGGCCCTGCGCTGAAATTGAACTTTCCGCTGCTGAAGGTTATCGTTTCTCCACTCCAAACCGACGTACCTTCTCTCTGTCCGGCTGCAATGTCCAGTATAAAAGCTCAGAGATTGACAGCGACGGAAGCACACTGATCCTTCAGGTTTATTTATCCCGCATCGGCGGCCAGCTCCCTAAGATCACAGATCTGTCCTGGAGCGGAAAAAATGCCGTATGGGACAATATCGAAGGATGTGACGGCTATGAAGTCTGCCTGAAAAAAGACGGAAAAACCCTTGCAACCGTTACCTCCAAAGGTACTTCCTATGATTTTTCCGACTATATCAACAATGCCGGCTCCTATGTCTTTACGGTCCGCGCCGTAAGCACCTACGGCAGCCAGAACAGTACCTGGTCTGCCGGTTCTGAGCCTTACATCCTTTCTGTAGAGGACGCATGGTACAGCGACAATGGAAACTGGAAAAAAACTGGAAATAAATGGCGTTTTGTATACAAAGATGAGTCCTACCCTGCCTGCAGCTGGCGGGAGATCAAAGAAAAATGGTATTACTTTGACGGAAACGGCTACATGGTAACCAACTGCTACGTCAAAGCACTTGGAGAAAACCTGTACTACTGGATCGGTGCAGACGGTGTATGGGATGAAAATGAAACCACCGCAACGCCAAACCGGGCAAAGTATCTGGTTTATTGACCTGTTGTTATTTTGTAAAATCCAGGTGGATCTGGTATCTGATCCGGTCAATATCTTATACTTTTGAAAAAGCAGCCGCCAAGGAATATATGTTCCTTAGTGGCTGCTTTTCCTAATTTTCTTGGATCACAATATCTTTTTCAATTCCAGTCCTGTACGTTTCACATATTCCCCAACATACTTTCTGAAATCCTGGTATCTAAGCATTTTCAGCCCATAAAGTACTGACCGGTACCAGTACAGTGGCAGTATCTGCCATTTTTTCATATTCAGATACTGTCTGCAAAAATAGATCTCACTGCAGATATTACAGGTATAAGCAAATGCTTTTACTTTCTCTGTGCTGTTTCCGTGAAGATGATGGATCACACTGCTGGGATCATACACCGTTTTCCAGCCTTTTTTCTCCATGGAAATTCCAAGTATCAGTTCTTCTTCATATAAAAATGGATTTTCATCTAACGGAGTTACGTCCAGTGCACATTTCCTGCTAAACATAAAGCAGCACCCCATAACTGCATATACCTGAAAAACTTCCGACTCATAATCATGCTCTCTTCCCCAATAACTATTATTTAACCTGGGGAAAAACAGATAAAAACGGGTTCTGAGCAAATATTTTTCTCTGATTCCCGTTTTTCTCATCATACATTCTTTCTGTATACTTCCATCACGCAGAAAAATCTTCGGTCCTACAATTCCCACATCTGGGTGATCCTGTAAATACGTTTGCAGTTCTGATATACTTCCTGTTTCATAGCGCACATCAGAATTGCTGATCAGTACTTCTTCACAGCCATCCTCAAGTGCCCTTTTTATCCCAATGTTATTTCCAGCCGAATAACCTGCATTCCGTTCATTCTGGATAAAAATAACTCCCCTTTTATCCAGGCTTTCCAACACACCAGGTTCAGGACGCACCGGTGAACAGTTATCTACCAGATAAATACGAAACTCCAATTTCTTTTCTGCTTCATGTATACTGTCTACACACGCAACCGTATCCGCCCAGCTGTTATAATTTAAAATGACAATTCCAACCATATCATTTCCTTCTGCGTCTATGTCTCCGTCTATACTTTCTCAGGTCTACGCCATTATCTTCCAGTTTTATTTCCATTAAAGTATCATGTGGGATCAAACCAACGATCAGCGGACGGATCACATATATAAATCCCCATGGAAGGAGTCCCAATGCTTTAAATCCCTGATAGCGGACTTTCACCTCATCAATACGATGCGCATAGGTTGTCTTATCAAAATCCACCGTATAACGCAGCATAGGTCTTTGAAGATTACAGCCAATATATCCCATTGCATAAAGACGCATAAAAAGGTCATAATCTTCCATTCTGCGGGTTTCCGGAGCGATCCTGTATCCGCCGGCTTTCATAAGCGGACCTTTCCTAAACATCGTTGCCGGATGTATAAACTGAGAGCCCTTTAAAAAATCTTTCTTTTCAGGAAATTCTTTTCTGTGCCAGTAATCTTCAATAATCCCAAACTCTTTCGTAAGTCCATTTACCTGGCCTGATACAAAGGCATAATAAGTATTCACATCCAGAAAATCATTCTGTGCCATCAGACGCCACGGATAACTGTAATCATCATCATCCATACGAGCTATATAACTTCCAGAAGCATGCTCCAGACATTTATTCAAAGTAGCTGCCAGTTTCATATTCTTCTCATTACGGATTGGAACGATCCTGGAATCGATCTTGCTCCACTCAACCAGCTTCTCCCAGGTATTATCTGTAGACGCATCATCACATATAATAAACTCCCAGTCAGTAAAAGTCTGCACACGAATAGACGCTATTGCCTCGTCCACTCTGTCCGCACCATTATAAACACCCATAATAACAGATATCTTAGGCCGGTCCCCTACTATACTTCCCATTTGTTTACGTTCTTCACCGTAACGCGGTTCTGCCATATTATATACCTCGTAATACTTTCATTTTATATATTTCATTATAAGAAAGGATTTCTCTGCCGGCAACTTCTTTTCTGTGATTTTATAGAGTATTTTCATGGATCTCAAGAAGATTTCACAGTTACATGTTTATTCTTTCAACAATAACCTTACATCTCTTTTTGCAAAATGTTATTCCATAAAATAAAATATTTCGTCTGTCATCATTCAGTAAATACTCATAATATCTTTGATTTTTGATCTGAGCAATCGCTTTCTGACATGCCTGTTCCATTCTCTCAAATTCTTTTGTGTATTTCAGTTCCACAATAATGCCTGAATCCGGATCATCTGTTTCTGCAACAATATCAGCAAATCCCTCACCTGCTTCAATATTTGATTTTATCAACCAATCCGCATTTCCGGTAAGTATTCCAACCAGCAGATTATGATACGAACTTTCTTTCTCCTCATTTCTGGCTTTGGTATCAAATACACTGACGGAGTTACTTAATACCCTGTTAAGATATTTTTCTATTCCTTCCGTATTTCCTTCTTCAACCGCTTTCCAGAAGAATTGCAGCTCCTCCGTATTTGAAAATTGCCACTGGTATTGATCCAAAAAGCTTCCGGACGGGCACCAGGGTCATCCTTGATCCTGTCAACATAGTTGATCACATCCCATGGACAATATATATCCACATTTCCGAAACGATAACCATCATACCATTCTTTCGTTTCTTTAAACTTATCTTCTACATTGTAATAAGAAAGAAGATCCTTTACCTCTCTATCTGTAAATCCAAATTGTTCATCAAATCTGGTATCTGTAATAGACAAAATCTTAAAGTTATTCAATCCTGTAAAAATACTTTCTTTTGAAACACGAAGGCACCCCGTTAAGACAGCAAATTCCAAAGCATCATTTGTTTTCAGCACATCCCCCAACAGTCCACGTATAAAAGTCACCATCTCTTTATAATATCCGTACTGAAAAGCTTTATCTAAAGGCACATCATATTCATCAATCAAAATGATTGTCTTTTTATCATAATGCTTATACAATAACTCAGATAAAGTCTTTAATGATCTTAAAAGGACCTGCGTGTTCATTTTAAATGAGCCTTCACTCATGGAAATAATCGCCTTATACATTTCTTTTTCATTGGAAGAAATACGATCACTATCCAAAAGAAAGCTAAAGCGGCTTGCCTCACTTCCAATCACATCAACAAAGCGATATTTCGCTTCCTCAAAACTCAGTCCATCAACGTTTTTCAAAGTGATGAAAACAACGGGATATTTACCCATAAATGAACTACACAGCTGCTTATTCTCAGAAATATACAATCCATCAAATAAAGAAGGCTTCGCTCCTATTTCCAGGAAGCATTTAAGCATACTCATATTAAGGGTTTTACCAAATCGGCGAGGACGCGTGAAAAGATTTACTTTACCACCGCTGGCAAATAGCTGTTTTATCAGCTTTGTTTTATCCACATAATAGTAACCACCTGTACGAATCTCTTCAAAATTTTCAATTCCGACAGGTAATTTGATTGATGTGCTTATGGTAATCGCCTCCCCCTTATTTGTTAGCTCCAGAAAAAGCAACATCTTGCTATACCTCTTTTTCGGTATTACCGACTCGGCCTATCATCTCCAGAAACCAACTATCTTTACTTTATAGCATCTATACAATATGGATCTATTTGTGAAACAGATTCATCCATATCCAGCCATGCCCTTGCACATGCTAAATCTAATCCATCATCTATATCCACTGCCGTTCTTTTATCTAATATAAATCTATACGGATTTCTACCATGAAAATATGACCACTCAATCATTTTTTCACGTGGAGCTAGCAAGATTCCATCTGTTACAATATACAAATTAGGTAATTGCTGGGATGGAACATGCTTAATTCCTAGTTCATAATTCACAGGACCATTCTCATCCCATAAATATCGTTTTATTACCTCAAAGGAAACTAAAGAATCATATCCCGCTTCAAGTGCAGGAAAATATTCATTGATTGCGCTTCTATATACTTTTGGAAATACTAATGGTGCAGTACATGTTGCCCATAATATATGAGTTCCCTCAACATTTTCTGCTACATGACGAACGACTTCCCCAAAGCTTTTCGTTTTTTCATCGCAATACTCTGGAGATCTTTTATGAGTCATAACGCCTCGCTCTTTCGCCATCGCTAACATCATATCAGAATCTGACGAAACTACGATTCTTGAAATTTCCTTAACCTCTTTTAACTGGTTAATTTTATTTATTAATAAATTAGTCCCGGCAAATGGTGCTACATTTTTATTTTTTAATCGTGTACTTCCTTCTCTAACGGGTATTACTGCGGTAATATCTTTATTATATTTTTCCATAAGATCAATCTCCCATCTATATATTTTTTTGCTTGTCCCATTAATTATTTATCAAACATTTCATAATATTGCATATCTTGGTATTCTTTTAACCATTCATCATCTTCGTCTGATTTATGAAGAACGCCATCTTTCGTTCTATAATAATCTCTATTCATTTCTGTTATTTCCTGCTGCATAGAATAAATATATTCATAAAACGGATTTTCTAATATGCCCGAAGCATTAAGTAATAATGTGCCTAAAAAATTCGCACTTGTATTTTTCCTTTCTTTCTGTATTCCAGTATCATAATTTGACCAAATTAAATATGGAGTCATATAGCGTTTTTCCTCCTCTTCTGAAGATAACTCTTTCAGAGAATGACCATATAGCTTTTCATAAAACTCCTCATCTAAATATGGTTGATGATCTCCAAAAATACATATTATTACTGGCTCGTCTATTTTTTCAAAATATGTAAACAAACTTTCCAATGCTTGATCTGCCTTTTGAATTAATGTTAAATATTCCCTAGCGTCTGTATATGTATTTAATTCTGATCCTAATTGTACCATTTCATCATTATTAAATCTTGATGAGTTATAACCACCATGATTTTGTATCGTTACTGCAAAGATAAACTTTTCCTTTTCTTTATTTTTAAATTCTTCTATAATCTTATCGTAACAAGATTTGTCACTAATAAAATAACCTATATACTCTGGATCAATAAAATCATTTTTATCAATAAAACGGTCAAATCCTAAATTCAACAATGCATTTTTTCTATTCCAGTTCTCTGGTTTTCCCGGATGGATCGCTACTGTATCATAACCATTATTTTTAAATTCCCGTGCTAAACTGGGCAAAGTTTTCAAGGAATACTGCTGATACGGATAACTCAATCTAGGTAAATTTCTCATACTTGCCCCTGTTAAAAATTCAAACTCTGTGTTACAGGTTCTCGATCCATGAACCGAAACAAGTAGATCACCCTTCATAACAGGTGTATCAAAACTATGCCAGAACGGCATATAATCAGGATTGCTTTCAAAATCATGAATAATATTTAAATCACTCCAGGATTCGTTCATAATTGCAATTACTGTAGGCCTTTTATCATCTGTTATATTCTGTTCCCGGTTATTGTTATCATCATATGTATTATATACCTCTATAACACTTTCTTTTTTATAATTTTCCGGTTTTTTCACTTTTGTGTTTTGGCATAAAGTCAAAAAAGTTACAGGTATTCCATATTTATAATAAGAATTACTTATCTCCCAATAATCCAAGTTTATTTTATAATAACCATTCTTAAAATCAATTCCCATATAACCGCTTAAAGTCAATACAAGAATTAAACCTCCCAAACAGATCCTGGTCTTTATTTTCATCCTGTTTTCTATCATTCTGCAAACACATACTGTGACAACACAACATATGATTGCCAGACTGATCCACTTAAAACTATTAATTGGAAGTTCTATTTTATAATTTGATGACACATTCATAGCCGTTTTTAATGCTGGTATGTCAGACGGCATTATTGCATTTCCATTTCTAAAAATACCTACACAGTAATTTGCAATACTAAATACTACACCAATGCCATAAAATATAATAACAGTTATTCTATACGGAAAACAAATATAATAGAAAAATATGAATATTATCTCTAAAATAGCCACATTAATAATCCAATATTTTAACCCAATATTAAGATTACCATATGGATTATTGATATGTTCCATCATCAAAAATAATATTACCGGTGTTAATAGCATCCATACATTAGCCCAAATTTGTCTTGTCCGTTTTGATATATATTGATAATCCTTACTGTATATCATTTATTATTCCCTTATGTTTCAATATCAATCTTTCTGTTATCAAAATTAATTCTAAAATATAAAGTTCTCCAACTCTTACGAGTTGGAGTCATCTAGCACTGTATTTTATTTATTGCATCCTCTATTTTTATTCTTGGAAATTCTTCTAATTTTCCTCCACGGGTCGAATTAAATATTTTAACTCCCAACTGTTCACAGTTCCATTTAACACTCTTATATGAAGCATCCATATACTCTATTGATTTAATCATATCATTAATATTTTTTTCTAACTTTTCTGAGTATCCTCCTGCAAAATAAGAATCATCAAAATGGCTTTTTACATTAACATCATACATATATTTTCCATCTTCATTTTTTCTCACCGGCCAGTTATTATCAACTCCAAGAAGATAAATATTCTTAAATCCCATGTATACAGCAAAGTTGATCAGTTTGCATGTGATCGTTCCCCAGAAATGTACCCCAAGCATAATATCCGCATTAAACCACGGTGGTCTTCTTTCCATTTGGACAAATGGATAATAAACCGCATCATCCACAATCCCCATTTGTCTTGTAATTACCTGTGCACATAATAATTTTGTATAACCCTTCATTTCCTTAATTTCGTCCAGATAGGTTTCTACATAATCCAGATCGGATGCAGCCCAGATATCCGGTCTCCATGAAGTCTTATCATAGATCAAATTAATACGTTTAGAAGCAAAGCAGAAAATATTATTGTTTTTCAATAATTCCAGGTCTTCAGCTTTTAATGAGGGACCATTTCCGATAATAAAACAACTTTCTCCTTTATGGGTATCTTTTAATGCTGCCAAGCGTTCTCTGTTTCCGGGCAATATATTTTCTACACAACTCATCTGCAGATCTGATATCATCCGGTCATAACCAAATTTTGAAAACCAGTCATAATCACTGGCTTCTTTTTTATAACTGGCAAACTCTAAACTAAATTCATTATTTTTTTCTTCAAGTTTATTATTCTTTTCTTCTAATACCTGAAGTTTTTTGTTTAAACTCTCATTTTCTTTTTGCAGCTTTTCATTTGCTTCGCATAATTCTAAATATTGACTTTTTAATTGATATACACGATCTGATAAATTATATAATTTATTTATAGGCCAAATATTTTTAAGCATTTCTATAATCATCCTCTACCTAAAATCATCATTTAGTTACATACATTACCATACATAATAAAACGCATCTTACGGACCAGCTTATTAAACCATTTATATTTCCTGCATAATATAAATACATTATATGATATTTTTAACATAGATAATTCATACTTATAATTTGGATTTAAGGGCAATTCCATATTCAAAAAATACTTTTCATTTGTATCATAGATTATTTTTCTTACACGATCTGTCTTTATTCCATATAAATAACATTTATACAACCGATCCAGTAACACGCAGAAATACATATTTTCCATTTCTGTCTGCAATTCTACAATCCCTTTTTCATAGAAAAAATCCAGACGACTTTGTAACGCATCTATTACATCCAGATTTTTTTCCCTAAAAGATGCCGTAATACTTTCCTCTCTTGTCCGATCATAATTGTACTTTGAAACATCAATATATACTAACTTGCGAGCATTATAAAATGCCAAATGTGTAGTAAACTCATCTTCATGAAGCTTACCTACAGGAAATCTTATATTTTCAAATATCTTTTTATCATAAATTTTGTTGCATGCGATTGGTTTAAAATATTTCCATTGAATTTCTCCATGCAGTGCAAATACATTGTCCCCAACAATATACTCTCCTGTATTATCTGTTTCTTCCTCGATTCGATCACTATAAATACACCGCCAGCTACATTCTGCAATATCTGCTTGGTATTTCTGTGTTGCATCATATAAGAGCTGAAACATATCTGGATCAATCCAATCATCACTATCTATAAAAGCTACATAATCACCAGTTGCAACATCCAACCCTTTATTACGCGCATCAGATAAACCACCATTTTCTTTGTGTATCACGCGAATTCTTTTGTCCTTCATTTTCCATTCATCGCAAATTTCACCTGATCTATCTGGAGAACCATCATCTACCAAAATAATTTCCAAATTGGTAAATGTTTGCTGTATAATAGAATTAATGCAGCGATCCAGGAATTTTTCTACTTTATAGACTGGTACAATCACACTTATAACTGCCATTTTATCTTCCAAACTTTCTGTTTATTTTTCCTGAAATTCTTTTCAATGTAATTACTAAGCCATACTTCTTAATTGATTTAAATGAATAAAACACCCATTTTATTTTTTGTCTACTTCCAACTATATTAGGGCCGTCATCTTGAATCTTATATCTGACATATCTCAATTTATAAGTTTCATCATCAATACCCTTTTTGCAATTTATAACTGCATCGTATACTTCTGTAAATTTTCTTGTTTTAATCAGATCGGTAAAAATCCTTTGCGCAGGTTCCCCTGTTAAGTTTGCATTATAGACTGCATTGATCGCATCTTCTGTTTTACAAAAAGATGCAACATATTCCTGGCGTTCTGTATTCGTTCTATAATTTTGAAGATTATCCTGTTGTTCTATGCAATATAATAACCTATGTACATAATAACAGTCTAAATTGTATATATTATCTCCCTCATATACAGAATTATCTATCATAACCTGTTTTGCAGCTTTATATAACATTGTCTGATTTTCAAATAAATCTGACTTATATTTTGCTTCTAACGAATCTGGATTTTGTAAAATATAATTATACAATTTTTCATTTGTTTCTATAGCACCATTGCAATATTTCAGATACTCTAAATTAAATAAAAAATCTTCTCCATAGCTTACTGTAGGTATAAATTTTATATTATTTTTACGTATGATCTCCAGGTCAAATAACTTATTCCAAGGCGCAAACATAGTAGGCCTTCTCATTATCATGTATCCTAAAGAATTCATTAATTCACTTTTTGACAATGCATACACTAATTCTGATGTATTCTCATGTCTTATTGGATTTAAAGCACTTTTTATATCATTTACTGTTCTAAATCCACATATAACAAAATTAACATTCCAGTGTTCTGCCAAAAATACCATACGACTAACTATATTGCTTTCACATAGATCATCGCTGTCCACAAACATTATATATTTTCCAGTTGCTGCTTCTATACCTGCATTTCTCGCAGAACTAACTCCTCCATTTGTCTTATGTATAGCCCTAATTCGCTTATCTTCCTTTTCAAACGAATCGCAAATAGACGGAGACGCATCTTTTGAGCCATCGTCTACTAAAATAATTTCAATATTAGAATAGTCCTGCTTTTGCAACGCATGAATGCTCGTACAAAGATATCTCTCTGCATTATATACTGGCACTACTATACTTACTAAATGCTCCATAAACTTATCCTTCCAACATTCAGTGATCAAACTTTTAAGATCATATTTACTATAGACCAGAAACAACTAACCCCAAAATAGCATTTATGACTCAACAGTTTTATCGATAATTGTTTAAATATTTTTTCATTTCTACCATCATACATCCCATAAGATAATACCGCCATATTTCTCCAAAAATCCGGAAATGTATTATGTATACGCCTCATGTACTCTTTTAATAGCTTTAATCTTTTTCCAAATTTTTGTTCTCGAACAGGGTACAATGCCAATGCCAGAATTTGATGAGCATATAAAGAGTTTTTAATTATATTTTGTTTTTCTTTTCCTAATACTGCTGCATTATCAATGCATAACCTAGCTGTCTGTAATATTGCAAATCTTCTTTCGTTAAATTCTCCGTTCTGTATAGAACCAGAGCGCTGATAATAATTATAATACGGTTTATTTATGATAACAATTTTCGATGTTCGCCCCAATACAATGGGTGTCACCGCAATATCTTCATTATTTATTCCTTTTGGAAAATAAATCCCATCAAATAAGGACTTTCTAATAATTTTATTACATGAACTGGCCATCATAGGCATATCGATCACTGCCTCAAAAGCATCTGTCTTTGCAGAATTAGTACAAGGCCAGACTCTTTCTGTTTTATCATCATACACTAATTTTATATCACATACAGCTGCATCGGCAGATGAATTCATTATGCCATTCATCATGTCATAAAACATTTCCGGATCTACAAAATCATCAGAATCTATAAATGAAATAAACTCTCCTTTTGCATGGTCCAATCCAAAATTTTTCACATCCGACAATCCCCCATTTGGCTTATCATATGCTGCAATTAATTGAGGATGTTCATTTTTATATTTTTCTATAACAATTTTAGAATTATCTGTAGAACCATCATTAATAACTAATACTTCTGTTTTGATCTCTACCTTCTCTAATGCTTGTATAATAGAATCTAAACATTTTGCTAAATATTTTTCTGTGTTATATACGGGAACAATAATCGACAGCATGATATCCCTGCAAACCAAGCTGTCTACGTTTTTTCGCGCGTCTCTCATAAATTAATTCCTTTGTCTCTTCTTTTACATCAAAATAATTCATTGCAAAATTTTGCAATGAAACAATCTCATCAAATTCTTTATGTGCATTTGTAGTCAATGTTACGCTTTTTTCCTGCATCCGGTGATAATTCAGCGATTGTTTACAATAAGAAATCTTTCCCAGTCTCAATATACCCATATAAGTATACCAATCACCTGCCAGACGATAGCGTTTCGCTTCTTCCATTATATTGTAATAATCGCCTTTTCTAAATACCGCACTTGAAGCATTGGCAATCGTGTTATTGATACACATTGTCTCTGAAACTTCTTTCATTCCATCATTGACATAATCTGTATCCCACTTACCTGTACCATATATATCAATCCATTCCCTCAAATCTTGCATCAACAGTCGATTTTTTTCATCTATAGTCAATGACTCACAGTAAGAGATCACCATTGTATTATCTTTAAATGCAGGCATAATATTCTCAAGAAAATAAGGACTGCAGCTATCATCTGCTTCCGCAATCCACACATAATCCCCGGTTGCAGCCTGAAAGGCTTTCTGCCATTGTGCAAAAACACTTCCCGAATTATGTCCATTCTTTATTAATCGGATTGGAATATCCGTTTTATTATTACGGATCCTGCTTTCAATCAATTCAACACTTTTATCAGTAGAGCAGTCATCTAAGATGATCAATTCATTTACAGGATACGTCTGAAACAAAATTGAATCGATCCGCTCATTTAAAAATCTTTCATAATTATAGTTTGGGATTACTGCTGTTACTTTTAAATTATCTGCCTTCCCAGTTTTTACAGCACTTTTATATTCTTTATAAATATCAATTTTAGGTGTCAAAATTCTTTTTAAACGTCTTTTTATTCCTCTGTAACATCTTGTTACCTGGCTCATGACTCCCACATCCTTCTGTATTCTTCACATATTTCTTTTACATCACCAACTTTTTTTACTTTGTGATCTTCAAGCCATACTACACGATTACACAATTCTTCAATTTGTTTTAATGTATGTGAAACAAATAACACCGTAGTTCCACCACTCATTAATTCCATCATTCGTTTCAGACTTTTCGCCTGAAATCCCGCATCTCCTACTGATAATATCTCATCTACAATAAGGATTTCCGGTTTTACCACTGTTGCAATTGAAAATGCAAGTCTTGCCATCATACCTGAAGAATAGTTACGTATAGGCATATTAATAAAATCACCTAACTCTGAAAATTCTACGATTTCTTCAAATTTGCTATCCAGAAATTCTTTGGTATAACCTAAAATTGCCCCATTTAAATAAATATTTTCCACACCATTTAATTCCATGTCAAAGCCAGATCCCAGTTCCAACATAGGGACTATTTTTCCATTTGCTGAAACACTACCTTTTGTTGGCTGTAATACTCCGGCAATGATTTTTAATAATGTACTTTTTCCTGCACCGTTCTTTCCAATAATACCTACAACTTCCCCCGGTTCTACAGAAAAACTCACATCATCCAATGCCGTAAATTTCTTGTATTTTAATTTTCCTCTTAATAAAGCAACTACAGTTTCTTTCAAACTAATGATCTTGTCATTTGCCATGTTAAACTGCATTGTCACATGGCTCACATCTATCATTGTCATATGTCTTAACCCTTCTATATTTTATATATACAATACGAAACGATTCTGGAATTTCTTAAATATCCAGGCACCAACAATTAAAGTTCCAAATGAAAATAATAAACAATATAAATATTCTTCTGGTGTAGGTGATACCCCATCTATCAAAATAATCCTTATAAATTTTATATAGTGATACATAGGATTATAAGTCTGAATAAACTTAAATCGATCTGGGATAATATTTTCTGGATAAAATAATGGTGTTGCATATGTCCATGCTAATGTTGCAACCCCCCATAAATATTGAGTATCCCTGAAAAATACTTCTGATGTACATAACATAAATGTCATTCCTATACAGAATATCAACAGGCATATCAACGGAAATGGTATTAATAATATTGCTTTTGTAATGCGCTGACCAGTCAATAATACTACTATCATCAACGGGATCAGCGAAATAAACAGATTAATGGAGCTTGATACAACCTTAGTTACAGGATAAATATATTTAGGCACATATACTTTCGTGATCAATGATGCATTCGCCAAAATTGCCGTTAATCCCTGGCCTACGCTTTCTGTAAAGAAGCTGAATAATACGATGCCCGATAATAAATATACTGGGAAATTTTCAATATTGGACCGAAACAACTGAGAGAACACAATATACTGTACCATCATAGTCATCAACGGATTTAAAAAACTCCACAGATAACCCAATACAGATCTTTTATATTTTGTTTTAAAGTCACGAGAAACAAGCTGTTTGATCAAAAAACCATATCTACACCATACTCCATGCATCACCATACCAATAGTAAATTTGCCTTTGGTAGCTGCAACACAAGAATAAACATAATAGCATCCAAACAGTATTGCAAAAGAAGCCATTATAACCCAAAAATATTGGCCCAAAAAATACCTTGATATAAGTGTGGTTTGAAATGCAAGACACCCTGATATAGCTTCTCCATTTCTATATAAAGCTTTGTCTCCTGTATTCAACGTTGAATTACAATATACAGATATTCCCTCTCCTGATTTTGAATCTGACATTATAGACAAAATTAACTCTTTGTTTTCCACATCATCTACCACAGGATCCATATTCCAATTATATTGCATATCCGGCGTAACAGCAGCGACATCTAAACTGGTTTCAGCTAAAATTGTATTGGTATTCTTGTCTTTTAATACAAGCTTAACTGTTCCTGTATTTTCTCTCATGTAATTTGTAAACATCAGTGAAATTGCTTCTAACTTTTTCTGATTACATAAAAATTCCTGGTCGATCGTAACTCCATCTATCAACTCTCCTACAATTCCATCTGGTACGATCTGAGGTGAAACACTTCTTTTCGTCTGAATCTGATCTCCTGCTACAAAATAAAATAACGCACATATTGCAAAAAAACAAATATAAATCACTGTCAATTTTTTTACTTTATCTTTAAGATTAACCATAACTATCTCCCAAATACCTGCTTAAATAAAAACTTTTACTTACAAAGTTCTCTATAAACCTGTTTCATAATTTCTAGAGACTTACTTTTATCATAATTTCTAATTGTTAACGCATTATATTGGCCAAAACGTAAGCATTTCTCTCTATCACCAGCCAAATCAGCTATTGCCCTCGCATAATCATCGATATTATGCCCTTCTATTAATCTGCCACCAAAATCATTTTTTATAAGTTCTCTGTTTCCACGAATATTAGAACATATAACCGGTAAATTGCTTGCCATTGCCTCCATTAGAGCAACTGGCATTCCTTCTCTTATTGATGGAAATACAAATATATCTGCTATCCTATAAATTTCAAAAACATCTTTTCTATAACCTAAAAAAAGCACTTGATCATTCAACTGTAAGTCTGTTACTAAATTTTTAAGCTTTTTTTCCTCCTCTCCATGACCACACAATAAATATTTGATTTTTTTATTATTCAATTTTTTTAATGCTCTTAAAACCAATTCATGATTTTTGTTCGCTGTCATTTCTCCTACTGAAAGCAATACATATTCATCATTTTGAATTCCTAACTGTTCCTTTTTCTGATTGGTATTTACGATTGTACTTTCAATTCGTTCAATATCCAGTCCTACTCCAGGGATCCGAACTACATTTTTGGCATAAAAATGCTTTTTCGCACGTTTATAATCTTCCACATTAATACAGATCAAAACATCTGTATACCTAGACAAGTAACATTCCACCGGATAATAAATCATCCAATTTATAAGTGGCGCTCCTTTAAAAAAATGGAAGCCATGAGCAGTGTAGATCACCGGACCTGTATGGGTATTATGTGCTGCCAGACGGGCTAATGCCCCACCCATAGGGGTGTGGCAGTGCACCAGGTCAAATTCATGTTCTTCCATTAATTTTTTCAACTGCCTATACGCAGTTATATTCTTCCGTTTAAAAGGACTTCTCTCAAAGTCTATCTGATGACAGATGATTCCTGTTCCTTCCAGGCGACTATTATCATCACCATAAGAAGGATTATGGAAATTACTGGCATAATGCACCTCATATCCCATATTCTGAAGGATATGTACATTATTCATTTCAAATTGAGGCACAAACCCACTTACATGAGTTACCAGGAGAGCTTTTCTCATTTCTCCACTCCTTCTGTACTTTCTTTCAAAAACAGGATCTTCGGTGTCATAATAATAAGTTTCAGATCTAAAAGAACTGAATACTTACGAATATACATAAGATCAAATTTCAGCTTATCATACGGTGTAGTATTATATTTTCCATACACCTGGGCATAACCTGTCAGACCCGCTTTTACTTTCATTCTGTCCGGGAATTCTGGGATTTCATTAGTAAATTCTTCTACCAGTTCCGGACGCTCCGGACGAGGACCTACAATAGACATATCACCTTTTAAGATGTTAAGTACCTGTGGCAGTTCATCCAGACGGGTTGCGCGAAGTAAACGTCCTACAGGAAGAATACGCGGATCACCTTCTGCTGCCAGCCGTGGAACTCCGTCTTTTTCTGCATTCTGTATCATTGTACGAAACTTATAGATCTTAAACGGTCTTCCATCTTTGGTTAAACGTGTCTGGGTATAAAAAACTGGTCCATGGTCTGTCAGCTTAATACTCAGTCCGATGACAATAAAAAACGGAATTGTAATAATAATTCCTATCATAGATCCGATGATATCGATCACACGTTTCACAAACTGCTGCTCAATGCTTAATCCCATATTTCTTGACAATAATAATGGTGTATCAAACAAATTCAGTTCATCCGAACTGCGAAGCAGAATATCAGATATTTTGGGAACACTGTATGTCCTAATCGAATGATCAAAACAATACTTGATTATTACATTTCTTTCATGAGAAGGAATATCACCAACAATAATCGCATCATACTGATGGATTTTCTCAATCAGTGCCTCTTTACCCATATGATAATTGATCGTTTCACAGATCATATATTTATCATCTCTGGCATTGATCTTTTCTATTAAATGATAATCAGACCGTTCTCCTGAAATCAGCAGCATTCTCCTTGGCGGAAAGGCATTTGCATACAAAAGCTGAAACAACATCGTCCAGCACCATACGATCAACACGTCCGCTACTGTCATAACTAAAACCATCTTTGGTTCGAATAATTTCTTATCCAGAACAGACAGCTGAAAGTATGTAAAAATATTCGTAAATATCAAAGACAATGCCTGGGAATAAATCAGATTTCCTTTTCTCAGATATCCGATTTTAAAACCGCCATACGCATTCATAAAGAAGATCAGCATAGCAGCGTAAATTCCCGCCATCATCCACATACCTCTGCGGTAAAACGGATACAAAATGATCTTATTATAATAACGAACCCAAAACTGATGATATGTTACTGTAAGAAGCAGGATCATAACCACTGAAAAGAAGCATTTGATCAGTCGTTTGTATTTTTCATCTATCCTCATAAGTCTTTATTTCCTATCTATATTTCGCTTGTAATCTTATATTCCGCCTGATAAACCATTTTACAGTATATCATCTGACTGCTGAAAAGACAACGTTGAAGCAGTTTTTTCTTGATTCTTCTGCCGTATATAGCCATATAAAAGGATCATCCAGAAGAATGGCTGACGATAATTTACCAGCAAAAAGCTTTCTACTATTAAAGAACCGGCAATTATCCATTCTACAGCAGAAATTTTTCTCATTTTTTCCCAAAGCCACTTTAAAAGTAATACAGTTGGAATCACACCATAACTAAACCATATATTGAGAAAACTGCAATGGATCTCATTTTGTTGAGCGGCTTTCAGGAAACGATTAAAATTACCTTCTCCTGCTCCTAACAATAAATATCTAGGATACAATGCCACCCGGTCCATTCCCCGGTCGGAAAGCATGGTAGAATTGCCTCCATATAGTACTTTCCATATCTTTTCCTGTATTCTGGTAAGCATAGTATAATCCGTATTCTTAAGATTAAAATCCGGACCTGGGAAAATTTTTATCACTATTGCGATAGCTGCCAGTATAAGTACCACGCCCAACGTCATTTCTGTTTTTCTGGGAATGTTCCATTTACTCCTATATCTTACATAAAACCATATCGCCATTCCTACTGTATACAACATCAAACCTAAAAAAATGCCCGTGGATTTGGATATACTCATAAAAAACACACCCAGACAATAATAGATGGGGGCCGTACGGTCCCCATAATTGCATGCATACAAGCTGATTAATAAAATCATACAAAACAGATAAAATGCATACTGATTAGGATCATTAAAGGTACCCATATACCGGGTTGGTCCCCAATATTCTGTAAATACTCTTCCATAACCAAGCACCCATATAACTGCCTGCGTTAGAATATTGATCTTACATACCCCATTCAACTTTTTTAAAAAGTCTTTATCTGCCAATTCTAAGAAACACCATATGGCCGCCCCATTAAAAATCCAGTATAAGGTATATCGTTCATAATCCAGGCAGCGATCTTTAATAGTAAAAAACAGATTTATAATTACTACGCAGATCAGAAATGCAATTAAGAATTTTTCTCTTTTCAAGTCTGTCACCGAAGGCATTTTTCTCTTTCCGCGTACTATATCTAAAACAAGAAATATCACGCAAAAAGCCATACACAGATCAGCGATTCCAACACTGCCTGAACTTTTTATATAAAACTGTTTTAAAAATACAAATAATAAGAAAGCAGCCTGTGTCATTCCTCGTCCTCGCTCTGAGCTGTTCCAACGCTCATCAACATCCACATGATCGGCGCAACAATCGGCACGCATAAGTTAACAGTTGCCTGTACAGCATAGCATAACACTGCAAAGAAACAGCCTAACACATAAGGAGATTTTTCTTTTCTTCTGTTCATTTCTATGCAGGCGCAAATTAATATTCCCACATAAGAAAGCACTCCAATCGGTCCAATAGTTACAAAATACTGAAGATATTCATTATGTGCATTATCGTAAATTACAGTGGTTTTCGCAATGGTTTCATCATTATTCCACTGATGCGTCATAATACCAAACGTTTCCGGTCCATAACCAAAAACCTTTTCATTCCATGTAAATTCATTTTTATAATCATCCAGAGCCAGTCTCCAGACCATACCTCTTTGTGTTCCCCAGTCATCATCAAAATGAACATATCTCTGGACGCTTCCATACTTATCTGCATGTCCGCCTGCATTGGCATCATAAAGTACATATCCGACTGCCAATATAATAACTGCAGCCAATACAGTCCAGATATACACTGGAAGTTTTCCTAACTTATATATTCTTTCCTTTGCAGCTGCCTCTATTACATACAAAATAACTGTTAACAACCATAATCCCGCAACTGCAAACACCAGCAGACGAGAACGGATCACAACACTGAAAACACCTTCCAGTATCTCAACTCTGTTTCCCATATGATTATGGATCAGTCCGGCTATGTAGGTTATAGTTGCAAATGAAGATAACATAACAAAATATTTTTCTACACCTTTCCAGGTTCTAAATGCCCAGAAAGGCAGGAAACCAAACAGTGCAAGCAATGCCAGATATGCATTATCACTTCCACCTGTGATCAATGAATAAGACGCGATCAGATAGCAGATAAAATACCATATTTTTTCTTTCTTCGTTTCTGCATCAATAAATAATGCCCCGCAACAGCCAATCACTAAGGCTACATATGCATTATACGTATTAATATTCCCAAATGTAGATGTATAAACAGGCCAATCAGCAGCTACTAATTCATCCTTGAAATGAAAGAGATTTAATTTAAAATAGTCGGTAATTCCGAATATACACGCCAACATTCCTGCAACCAAAAACAAATTCAAATATCTTTTCTTTAATTTCAAAAATCTACTGATAAAAAGAAAAGTGATCACGTAAATAGCCAATAAAAACAGTCCCGTGTATCTTCCCTCATTTCCCCAAAATGATTCGTATAAATACTGTGACTGCAATGTAGATATAATGCATACGATCAGAAATATACTGGCAAAGCTATGAGATAAAGGCATTTTTTTAATAGAAAAGCTGCGAAACATTACCTTTACATTTTTCCCATCCTCATATCTGAAATCCTGAATAACATGAAAAACAAATATAATGAATGCTATAATGAGTACTGCTAACATTGTAATATAATAAAATTGATATTTTGCATTTAATATATCAAAATAAAAATCTCTTACATACAATGGAAAAATCAACAAAATAACCACTGCTGCAATTGCTGCCAGTTTTCCTAAAGCCTTTTCAAGTGACTGAAACCAGGCAGTTGTGTTTGTTTCTTTCATAAAGGATAGCCCTCACTTTTTCTTAATTTAATGCGTAATTTTGCATAAAGTATAACATTTCAAATAGTATAAATCAATGGTATCCCCTTCCACCTCGCAATACGGAAAAGTATTAAAAGGAGCAATTATTTTATTTCTTTCTTACCATACATCGCTTTTTGAAAAATGAAATCCCATAGCATAAAATCTCATCATAATCATCTTCGTATTCCTTAGCATACATTCGATCATTGATCTGTTGTAATGCAATATCACATTCATTTTCCAAATTATCCAGAACTTTCGTATATTTTGCTTCAAAAATAGCTACACGTGCATTGATAAAATCGTAAACGACCACATCACTCCGCCCTTCGCCATGTTCTTTATTAGAGTCCACCATATATCCGGCGCCTGTAAAGATACCTGCAAGAAAAGCATGGTAAAAATCCTCTTTATAATCATGGTAACTGATTGTACGCCGCAAAAGAGAATTCATTTCTTTTGTGATGCGCTCACTGTCACCATTCCAAACCGCATCAAACAAAGCATTTCTATTCCATTTTTTTGCACTGTCATCAAACCATTTAATAACGGTCGTTTCAAAAATTTCTTTTATTTCAGCGTTGGGGATGATTAGTGCCATTGTTCCTTCGAGCAATTCACCCTCATAATCATTTTCACGTAATTTAGTTAAATATCCAGTTAAATACAACATGCTCCAAAGATTGTCTTCAGAAGAATGTAAATAGTCGTACGTTAAATTTTCATCTATGCGTTGGATAATATATCCACCTGCCATCAGCACTTCCAATTTCTGTGTAATGGTACTGCCTGCATAGTCAATAAACGACCTGATAATTGCATTGTCACTGGTATTTTTCCAATAACTGACAGGTTTTGTTTTTGGATTGTGCTGAAGTTCAAAAAGATAGTTCATTACATCCCATGGGCAATAAATATCATAATCTCCAAAATGATAGCCATCGTACCATTTTTTTATATTTAGAGCATACTCCATTGCGTCTGCATCTTTAAGCATCTGATCAATCTCACTTTGTACAAAGCCAAAGTATTCATTTAACCGCGAATCTGTAATCGTATCAGAAACAAAGTTGTTCGTTCCTGTAAAAATGCTTTCCTTTGCAATTTTTAAACATCCTGTGATCACTGCAAAGCAAAGAGATGTATTGTCCTTTAATGCCAGCATTAAACCTTTCATAACATCAAGCATTTCTTTGTAATAGCCATGACTGCTTGCTTTAGCTACAGGAACATCGTATTCATCTATAAGAAGAACTGCCTTCTTTCCATAATATTGCTGCATTAATCTTGTTAAAAATAATAAGCTGCTTTTTATATCCTTTGCAGAAGCAACACCCTGTATTAATTGCCTGGCAAGCTCTTTATCGTATTCGCTTATTTTATCACTGTCTAGCAGATATAGATGTTCTTTGTACAATTCTGAAATGACCATTGTAAGCATGTCATAGGCTCCATTAAAGTTCAGTCCATCTACCTGTCGAAATGAAACAAAAATTGTTGGATACTGATTCATCCATTCGCTGCAAAGAGTTTGATGATCACAGATCTCCAATCCCTCAAATATTTCTTTACTGTTTTTTCTGATATCAAAGAAGTTCGCCAGCATACTCATGCCTAAGGTTTTACCAAAACGACGTGGACGAGTAATTAATGTTACTTCTGCTGTTCTTTTTAAAAGATCTTCAATCAAACCAGATTTATCAATATAGTAATATTCATTTTTTCGGATCTTTTCAAAATCTGAAACGCCAACAGGAATATTCAAATTCTTCATCGATGCAGTTCCCTTCTAATATTGTTATATAAGCCTGCTACCATTTAATAATAACATGAATTTTAAGGACGAACAAGAAATAAGCACCTATATATTATAGTCCGAATATGCGAAAACTGCAGGACCAAAATAATTATGATCCTGCAGTAAATATAAAACATCAAATATTTCAAATCAATTATTCAGCTGCTTCTTCGCTTTCACTTTCAGTTGCAGCGTCACCATCCCATACACCATTAGCATCTACATGGTAACCGTCTGGTGTGTTAGCATTTTTTAGCATCCAGCCATCTTCATTCAGGTAATACCACTTACCGTTGCTGTCCTGTCTCCAGGAATTGGTAAGGTAGGTTCCATCTTCCTGTTTGAACTTCCAGCCGGTATCTACTGGCTCCCAGCCCTTGTCTACGCCAGGTCCAAGATTTTTTTCTTCAGTAGTATTTTTTGTGGATGCATTTCCGTCCCAGGCACCATCAGCTCCTACATAATAACCATCTGGGGTAGTAGTATCTGCTTCCATAATAGCAGCCATATTAAAATAGTAGTATTTCTGTGTCGCAGGATCTTGAAGCCAGCCGTTTTGAGCATAGTATCCATTTTTTAGAATGTATCGCCAATTGTCACCGTCTTTAAACCAACCAGGCATATAAGAAGTTTTTTCACCATTTATATTTACATAATACCCATCCGGAGTAATTGTGTCGGTTAATTTTACACCATTTTCATCCATATAGTACTTCTTATCATCTAACTGCAGCCAGCCATTTGATACATAAGTGCCGTCAGGTTTCATATATTTAACGGTGCCATCTTCCAGGTCCTGCCAACCAGGAGTTATAGTGTCGGTGTAGGCGCCTGCATCGGAACCGTCTACATTAATCAGATATTTACGTACTTCAGATGGAAGAGTAGATGAGTCTATGTTGGAAGGAAGATGAACTACATTAACATAACGCTTATCAGTACTTAATGTTTTATAGTTTGTTTTCAAAACAATCTGCATTACTGGCTGACTATCCTGAGGCATAGAAGACCAGTTTTCAGGGATACCCCATTTCCCATCCACGTTTACCAGATCTGGAACCGTTCCCCAGGGACGTTGATAAGTCATAGGATCAAAAGTATAGGCATAATCATATCCACGGTTTAAAATCACGTTGCTTTCCTGAAGTGTATTTCCACCTACAAGAATAGCAAAATAATTACCGTTTCCACAATCAATAGGACGCCACTCAAATAAATAAGCACCGCAGTTTTCCATTGTGGTTGTTGTGGAAGTGGTGGATGTTGTTTCTGCAAAAATAGGTACAGAGCTGGTCGTTGCCAGCAATACAGCAAGTCCTACAGTTAATAAATGTTTTTTTAACATGGGATTACCTCCTTGGCAGTTTTTGATTATAAAAGAAAAGCGTTATAGCTAATATATAATTACATCAGCTATAACGCTTCCCCCTTAATTTTTAGTTATACTAGAGACTATGTATTTGATAATTAGTTCTCTACATATACATTGGTGATAACGCCCTTGCTATCGGTTACATAGTAGTAATCGTTACCATCTTTGTTCTTGCCCTTGCTGTCAATTACCTTACCAGAAGTATTTACAAGAACGTATTCATGCTTAACATCTTCATCAGACTGAGTAAAGCTGATCTTATAAGCTTCAGTCAGATCTTCAGCTTTCTTGTTGCTGTTGTTTCCGATGTTTACACGGGTATCAGCAGTAGTGTTTTCCAGCAGATTGGTTGCAACTACGTCATCCTGATCCATGAAGTCCTTAGCATCATCTAATTTGTCGTAGGTAACAACGGTCTTGCCATTAACAGTCTTGGTAGCCTTATCAACAACGATGTACTTGTCATCGGAGTCAGCCTTTAACAGCATACCGGACTGATACAGCTTGTCATCTTTCTCACCAGTTACACCAGCACCCTTCTTACCGCCAGACTTCTCGAAGTAGAAGCTTGTATTCTCACCATCATAGTTGATAGTGGTCTTTCCGGTTCTCATAGCACCGTCATCGTCGCCACCGAAGTAGTAGCACTTGTAACCGTTTGGCTCATAGAATTCAATTGCGTTGTCAAAGAAATCGTCTTCGTTATCGAATGGTCTGCTATCATCATCATCAGCCTTAACGTCAGCGAAGTCTTCATCGCCTTCTTTGATGAACTTAAGACCGGTTAACATACGGCCATCGTTACGGAATGCGTACTTCTTGCCTTTGATGGTCTTGAATTCACCTGCGTACAGGTTACCGGAACCATCTGCATAGTACCAGGACTCTTCGTCATCATCATATTTCTCTTTGTTCAGCATTTCAGCAGGAACAACCTTGAACCAGCCCTTGCTTACACGGGAACCGTCTTCTACGCTGTTGTAGTACTTCCATGCCTGAGTATACTTAGCATACTTGCCGTTGCCTTCCCAAGCTTCGGAGGTGCTTGCAGTAGAAGCTGCTTCCTGGGCTTCAGTATCAGAAGCCTTCTTCTCATCGTCTTCATCCAGAGACCACTCAGCTACCATTGCACCGTACTCATCGAATGCGTACTTCTTACCGTTGATAGTTTTATCTTTGGTTCTCTCACCGTTATCAGCATAGAGCTTCTTACCGTTGGACTTGAAGTAGAACCAACGAGTCTGATCATCATCATCATTGAATGTTGGAGCGGTGTACTTGTAATCATCATTAGTTGCTTCGTCGTAAGAAACGTCGATCAGTAACCAACCAGTAGTCATAGCACCGTCATCTTCACCACCGAAGTAGTAAACGCCATCTTTGAATGCGTCATCATCGGTATTGTCGATACGCTCAGCGTTATCGGAAGAAACCCAACCGTACAGCATCTTGCCTTCATCATCGAATGCGTACTTCTTACCATTTACAGTCTTTAAGGAAACGGTATCAGAGTCACCCTGCTTTAAAGCCTTGCCGTTAGCCTGGAAGTAGTACCAGTAATGCTCTGGCTCATCATCATCGCCAGCATCTTCGTTATCAATAGCTACCCACTGGTTAGCTGCCATAACGCCGTTTACGTCAACATAGTAGTAGTTGTCACCGTCTTCGATCAGCTGATCTACAGCCATCTCACCGTTGCTGTCTAAGTAATACCAGTTGTTACCGGACTTAGCCCACTTATCTGTTACTTTGTCACCGTTTCTATCATAGTATACCCATGTTCCATCTTCTTCTGCCCAGCCTGTAGCTGCGAAAGATGTCATAGATGCACCGATAGCAAGCAGTGCTGCTGTTGATAATACAGCAACTAATTTTGTCTGCTTCTTCATAATGAATGCACTCTCCTTTGATTTTTGAAATACTTTTTGAAATTCCTTATTGCATTACGAGTAGATTATACTTCTGATAAGGAAAATTATCAATAGTTTTTTTGCATTTTTTGCATTTTCTCCTTTTTCTGGAGAATATTGATAATTTGTCCCGGATGAATAACCTCTCCATCACAGTTCATAGTATATTATAATTTCCGAAAAAAAGCCATAACTTTTACCTGTGATTTTTCTTACGTAATTATTACAAAAGTACAGTTTTATGCTGTTTTTGTATTTATATCTGTACATGTAACGTGTTTTATCCTTAAAGGCTTCATCCTGGATCCGAACCTGTTTCTTCCTATTATAAATACGCATAACAAGAAAAAACACCCGATGCGCAACAGCGCCGGATGTTTTTTCCCGTATATAAAATACTCTCTTCCCCTAAAAAGACCCCAGGTAGAGGAGCTGCCTTATGATTAGTCGTTTGCTCCTTGGCCTGGGGTCTTTTTCCAATAGTATGTTGTACACTTTTATATTTATCTTTTTTACTTATCAGCTCATCGAGCCTCAACTAATATATACTATTTTTTCGAAATATGCAACCATATTATTGTACTTTTGGAAGTACTTACAAATATAAAAAGAATATAAGGTAAATGACATCACAAACAGCTATTTTGAAATAACTGTGTAAAAGAAAAAAAGAACCCACAGTCTGTTTTCACAGTACTGTGGGTTCTGAAAAGCGCTCATATCTAAATATAAGTCTGTACAGTAAGCTTTGATTACTTCAGGGTAACCTTTGCTCCTTCTGCCTCTAACTTTGCCTTGATATCGTTTGCTTCTTCCTTGGATGCGCCCTGCTTTAATACCTTTGGTGCGCCATCAACTACGTCCTTAGCTTCCTTCAGGCCTAAACCGGTAGCTTCACGAACAACCTTGATAACCTTAACCTTGTTTGGTCCAACTTCGGTCAGCTCAACGTCGAATTCGGTCTTCTCTTCAGCTGCTGCTGCGCCAGCACCTGCTGCTGCAACTACAACGCCTGCTGCTGCAGATACGCCAAACTCTTCCTCACATGCCTTTACTAAATCGTTCAGTTCTAATACGGATAATTCCTTGATAGCTTCGATAAACTCAGCGGTTGTTAACTTTGCCATTTTAATTTCCTCCTGTTTAAAATTTATTTTTCGATAGGATCTGTGTTTCAGGCTGCTTTTTCCGGACTATGCGGATAAAAGAGCCACAAATTCATTTTGCAGATTAAGCCTCTGCTGCACCACCATTTTTCTCTGCGATCTGATTGAGTACGCGAGCCAGGTTGGTGATTGGGGACTGGATGCTTCCAAGCAGCTTTCCAAGAAGAACTTCTCTGGATGGAATGGTTGCGATAACCTGGGTTCCAGCCTGATCATAGTAGGTTCCTTCAACTACAGAAGCCTTCAGTTCCAGCTTAGGAGCGGTCTTAGCGAATTCAGCCAGAATTCTAGCTGGTGCTGTAGCATCATCCTTAGATACAGCTAATGCTGTAGGTCCTTCCAGATGTGGATCCAGAGCTGCGAACTCGGTTCCTTCTGCTGCACGCTTGATCAGAGTGTTCTTATATACCTTATAAGAAACTCCAGCTTCTCTTAACTGTTTACGCAGTTTTGTATCCTGCTCTACAGTCAGACCACGGTAATCAACAACAACTGCACCTACAGCGCCGTCCAGCATTGCCTTGATCTCGTCTACTACTGGCTGCTTTAATTCAACTTTTGCCATGAATGGTTTACCTCCTTATATTATTTCGTATTGAAAACCGTCATAGCAAGGAAACGATCTTATAAAAAAACCTCCCTGCCGCAATGACAGAGAGGTATGCAAAATCTCATTAGAGCTTTGTATGTTCCTCGGCAGGCGTTTTAAGCTTACACCTTACGGTACCTGCTGTCTCAGGGCATTCAACACGCATAATAAAATAACATATCTGTGCATGAATGTCAAGAGATTTTTGCAACAAATTGTATTTTTTTAACTTTTTTCATCTCCCGTCATGGACGGGAGAACACGAAAGCAAAAAGGCCACAGAGAACCAAAATTCTCTGCAGCCTCATTTTCTATTCAGGACACCTGATTAGTTTGCAAGCTTAGCTACGTTCAGCTTAACGCCTGGGCCCATGGTGGATGTAAGAGCTACGCTCTTGAAGTATGCGCCCTTAACGGTGCTTGGCTTAGCCTTTAAGATAGCGTCCATAAGCGTCTGGAAGTTGTCCGCTAACTGCTCCTCGGTGAAGGAAGCTTTTCCTACTGGCACGTGGATAATGTTTGTCTTGTCAAGTCTGTACTCAATCTTACCAGCTTTGATTTCCTTGATAGCCTTGGTTACGTCCATGGTTACGGTACCAGCCTTTGGGTTTGGCATTAAGCCCTTAGGTCCAAGTACACGACCCAGACGACCAACAACGCCCATCATGTCAGGAGTAGCAACAACAACGTCGAAATCCAGCCATCCTTCGTTCTGGATTCTTGGGATCAGTTCCTCAGCGCCTACGAAATCTGCGCCAGCTGCCTGTGCCTCGTCTGCCTTTGCACCCTTAGCGAATACTAAGATACGAACAGTCTTACCTGTTCCGTGAGGAAGAACAACAGCTCCACGGATCTGCTGATCAGCGTGACGTCCGTCACATCCTGTTCTGATATGAAGTTCTACAGTCTCGTCAAATTTTGCAGAAGCGTTCTTCTTAACGATAGAGATTGCATCTGCTACGTCGTAAAGTGCAGCACGGTCTACGTTCTTCATAGCCTCTGCATATCTTTTTCCTGTTTTCATTATAAAATAACCTCCTAGTGGTATTGACGGGGGAATCTCCCTCCCACGTTCATATATACGGTATTAATTACTCTTCGATGGTAACGCCCATACTTCTTGCAGTACCAGCTACCATGCTCATAGCAGCCTCAAGGCTAGCAGCGTTTAAGTCTGGCATCTTGGTCTCTGCGATCTTCTGCAGGTCAGCCTTCTTTAATACAGCTACCTTAGTCTTGTTAGGAACACCTGAACCGCTCTTTAAACCGCAAGCCTTCTTGATCAGAACTGCTGCTGGCGGGGTCTTGGTGATGAAGCTGAAGCTTCTGTCCGCATATACGGTAATAACTACAGGGATGATCATATCTCCCTGGTCTGCTGTTCTAGCGTTGAACTCTTTGGTAAACTGTACGATGTTTACACCGTGCTGACCAAGAGCTGGTCCAACTGGTGGTGCTGGTGTAGCCTTGCCTGCTGGAATCTGTAATTTGATATATCCTGTTACTTTCTTTGCCATCTTAGGCACCTCCTAAAATTATGTGGTATTGTCGGGAATGTCCCTCCCACCAGCTTCTGCTGCGCAAAAGCTGATCCATTTTACATTTTCTTTACTTCTGCAAATCCCAGTTCGACCGGTGTTTCACGACCGAACATTTCTACATTGATAGTGATGGTCTGTTTACTTTCGTTGATCGCCTTAATAGCACCAACTGTATCTTTCCATGCACCGGAGATAACTGTTACCATATCTCCCAATGTAAAGTCGACTAAGACGTCTTCCTTCATAAATCCGAGGCTTGCCATTTCTTCTTCTGTCAGAGGAACTGGTTTAGAGCCCGGACCAACAAAGCCTGTAACGCCTCGGGTGTTGCGTACTACGTACCATGTGTCATCGTTCATGACCATGTTGATCAGCACATAACCCGGAAACATTTTCTTGTCGGCTTTTTTCTCCACGCCATTCTTCAGTTCTACAACAGGAAGCATGGGCACGGATACCTCAAGGATCTGATCCTGAAGGTTTCTGTTTTCAATTGTCTTCTCAATGTCGACCTTGACTTTGTTTTCATAACCTGAGTAGGTATGGACTACATACCAATGTGCTTCTGACATACAATCACCCTCGCCTTTGAAATTAAAGAATAAAGCTTAAACCGAATTTCATAATCATATCCAGTACACCGATCAGAGCGCCGATGAAAACGGACATGGCTACAACTGCAACAGTCTGTTTTGCTACAGTTTCCTTATCAGCAAAGACGATCTTCTTGTACTCTGTCTTCAGGCCTTTGAAAAAGCTAGGCTTTTTCTCCTTCTTAGCCGTCTTCTGGTCAGTCTTGGCCGCTTTTTCCGTGGTTTCTACAGTATTCACTGTATTTTCTTCCATAACTTCACGTCCTTTACTGATCAGGATTACTTTGTTTCCTTGTGTAACGTATGTCTCTTGCAGAATCTGCAGTACTTCTTAGTCTCCATGCGGTCAGGATGAGTTTTCTTATCCTTAGTCATGTTGTAGTTACGCTGCTTGCATTCTGTACATGCCAGTGTGATTTTTGTGCGCACGACTTCCACCTCCATTAAATTATCGTAATTCAATTTGCTTCTCGGTCTTAATTTTAAGCATAAAAAAAAGACCTATCTTCCATTCGCCCGTATACTATAACATAAAAATATTCCTGACGTCAAGAGGTATAAAAGGTCTTTTCTATAGTTTTTAATGATTTTTATCATTTTATACAAGATTTTTGTCATCGATTGGAGCTGGTGGCGATCACAAGAAGAAAAACCTGCTCTGCTCCGGCTTTTTTCAAAGCCCTTGAGCAGGCTTCTGCAGTACTTCCAGTTGTGTAAATATCATCAATAAGGAGAACTTTTTTCATTCTGTACGGCAGTTTTCTGCAGCTAAATGCCTGTTCCAGATTTTTAAGGCGCAGGGCAGGTCCTAAATCTTTCTGGGGTACCGTCTTTTTTGACCGGATCAGCAAACTGGAATTCATTGGAATTTCCAGATAATGGGACAGACGTTTTCCAAATTCTTCTGCCTGATTAAAGCCTCTTTTTTTCATGCGGCTTTTGTGTACCGGCACCGGAATGATAAGATCCGGTGATAAGCGGGCGATCCTGGCAGCATACTTTCTATATGCAGCCTCTGCATAAAAATCCAGATATTCCCGATGGTTGTGATACTTGATCTTTGCCAGGGACGGTGCTGAAATTTCATTATAGTTAAGCAGCGCCATCCCATTGGAAAAAGATCTTGGATGAATTGCGCAGTCAGAACAGTATTCTGCGGTCTCGCTTATGATCTCCTTGCCACAGCATTTACACACCGGTCCACGGACCCAGGACAATTTTCTGATACACCCAGGGCAGATCAGATTTCCTTTTGGCATAATGATCTGACCGCAAACCGGGCACCTGCGCGGGAACAGCAGATCCAGGATCGTTTCTATTATATAGTTCATACGTTCTCCTTATAGACAGAGTTAGATTTATTAGAAATTTTAGAATATTATATTTTATTCGTAAACAGATGCCTGTCAGGCGTATATTTCTTCTATGCGGGTTTTCAGGCCGCAATAGCGTTTCTGCTCCATGGAGTTATCTGCCATAGTATAAAATGCATCCGGCCGGCCGACCAGGCAGACACAGGAGCGGGCTCTTGTCACCGCTGTATAGATCAGATTTCTGGTCATCAGCATACGTGGGCCGGAATACATAGGGATGATCACCGCCGGATATTCACTTCCCTGGGACTTGTGGATGGTAATGGCATAGGCAAGTTCCAGTTCTTCTAACTGTTTAAAACTGTATTCTACCATTTTCCCTTCATCAAATTCCACGGTAAGATTTTCCGCATATTCATTGATCTCCCGGATAATCCCCATATCACCATTAAATACACCGGCACCTTTATCTGTGGGAATGCCGTATTTGCTGCGAATCTCCCATTCCATCTGGTAATTATTTTTGATCTGCATCACTTTATCCCCGGTGCGGTAGATGATACCGCCGGACTCTTTCTCTTTTTTAGACGGATCCGGTGGGTTTAAGTAATTTTGCAGAATCTGGTTTAGACGTTCTACTCCCAGAGCACCTTTTCGCATAGGCGTCATTACCTGGATATCACCGGGTTGGGCGTGGACATAACCGGGAAGTTTCTGCTGGATCAGTGTAATGGCTGCGCTGATCACTGCATCAGGATTTTCCCTGCGGATAAAGAGAAAGTCTTTACTGCGCTTTGTCAGATCTACCCGTTCCCCTTCGTTGATCTTGTGGGCATTTACAATAATATCGCTTTGGGCCGCCTGACGGAAAATGTGAGTCAGTTTTACTACATTAAAACAGCCGGACTCGATAATGTCGCGAAGCACATTTCCAGGTCCTACACTTGGAAGCTGGTCCACATCGCCTACCAGTATCAGACGTGTTCCTACGTTTACTGCGCGTAACAGGGAATGCATCAGACTGATATCTACCATGGACATTTCATCGATGATAATAACATCGGCATCCAGCGGATTTTCTTCATTTCGGTCAAAATGCATGCCACCGGAACTGAAAGAGCCATTTTTACCGGAAGGGGCATTATTCCCAGACATAGAACCAGAGTCCGGGATACCGGATGGCACCAGTTCCAGCATGCGGTGAATGGTACGGGCCTCATAACCGGTAGTCTCAGTCATTCGCTTGGCTGCGCGGCCGGTTGGCGCTGCCAGTAGGATCTCCATTCCCTCATTTTCAAAATACTGGATAATAGCATTGATAGTGGTAGTCTTTCCTGTACCGGGACCGCCGGTGATCACTAAAAGTCCGCTGTTTACTGCCTCAAAAACTGCTTTTTCCTGCAATTCATCTAAATGGATTTCTTCTTTTTTCTGGACTTTCGCCAGATTGGCACGGATCTCTGTTTCCGGTATATCGCCACGGATGTTTAAGTCATGGAGCATACGGGCCGTGTTCAGTTCCAGATAATAGTAGTGGGAAGAATAGACCAGATATTCCGGCGGTTCGCTGCCTGGGACTGTTTTTACCACTACTTTGCGGTCGATTTGCATATCCATCAGATGCTTTTCCATAGCAGTCGGTTCTACTTTTAACAACTCTGCCGCCTGGGAAAATAATTCTTTCTGAGGAAGATAGGTATGGCCGTTGGCTGATGCCTGGAGAAGAATGTAAAGGAGACCTGCCCTGATACGGTAGTCGGAGTCTGTGAAGATGCCTACTTTTTCAGCGATCTCGTCTGCCATTTTAAATCCCACACCTGGAATATCATCTGCCAGCTTATAGGGATTTTCTTTGATGATACTGTACAGCTTCGGGCCATATTCCTGGTAGATCTTAGCCGCAAGGTTTAAAGTAATGCCATAGTTTTGCAGAAACATCATAGCTTCCCGCATGCCTTTTTTCTCTTCTACCTGTTCAGCAATGGCCATTGCCATTTTTTCACTGATACCTTTTACTTCGGAAAGGCGCTCCGGTTCTTCTTCCATGACCCGGAAAGTGTCGGCTTTGAAATGACGGACGATACGGGCTGCCAGTGCTGCGCCAATACCTTTGATGGCACCGGAACCTAAATAGCGCTCCATAGACTCTGCATCCTGGGGCGTTTTCATTTCGTAACTTTCGATCTGAAGCTGTTCTCCATATACCGGATGCTCGATCATGCGTCCAGATGCCTGGATCATGTCTCCTTCAGCAGCATAAGAAAGCGTACCTACCATGATAACTTCATCGCCATCGCTCTGGTCGGTAACTGACAGCACAGTATAGCCATTTTCCTCGTTTCTGAATTTTATTTTTTCAATAAATCCTGTTATGGTTGCCATTTTTCTTTCCTCTGTATCTGTGTATAAGAACAGTTGCTGCTTTTATATAGTCAAAAAGGCCGCCGCATTGCTGCGGCAGCCCGGCCAGTCAAAAAAATTAATAATCCTCTTTATCATTTCTTCCGCCGCCAATTCCCATGGATGCTTCCAGGGCGGAGGTCATACCGTGTGCGAATTCAATGAATTTACCGGTACCGATCGCTACGGCTGTCAGTGGATCTTCAGCGATCACAGTGGTAATACCTGTCTTTTCCTCGATCAGGGCATCCAGACCACTGAGAAGGGAGCCACCGCCGGTCATTACGATACCACGGTCAAAAATATCGGCTGCCAGTTCTGGTGGTGTTCTCTCCAGAACATTGTGTACAGCATCTACGATCTGGAGAGCCGGTTCTCTTAATGCTTCCAGAGTTTCATCAGAAGTAACTACAATAGTCTTTGGAAGACCGGTTACCAGGTTACGTCCTCTTACTTCCATAGTCTGTACTTCCGGTCTGCGGTATGCAGCACCGATATTGATCTTGATCTCCTCTGCAGTACGTTCACCGATGAGAAGATTGTGTTTCTTTCTCATATAACGGACTAAAGCTTCGTCGAAGTCATCACCTGCGATCTTGATGGAAGTGCTGACTACAGGTCCGCCTAAGGAGATAACTGCGATATCTGCAGTACCACCACCGATATCTACGATCATGTTTCCGCATGCTTTACCGATATCAATACCTGCGCCGATGGCTGCTGCTACTGGCTCTTCGATAATAGCAACTTCACGGGCACCAGCCTGGTAAGTTGCATCTTCTACTGCTTTCTTCTCTACTTCTGTAGCGCCACTTGGGATACATACACTGATACGTGGCTTACGCAGTGTTCTCTTGCCTACTGCCTTGTTGATAAAGTATTTCATCATTTTTTCGGTAATGGTATAGTCGGAGATAACGCCCTGACGAAGAGGACGGACTGCTACGATATTACCTGGAGTACGTCCGATCATCAGGCGTGCCTCTTCACCGATCGCCATGATCTTATTGGTATCACGGTCAATGGCAACTACGGACGGTTCTTTTAATACAACGCCTTTTCCCTTGATATACACAAGGATACTGGCAGTTCCTAAGTCAATTCCAATGTCATTGGACATCATTGAAAACATATAAATATTTCCTCCTAAAATGTGGGGTCACAAAAAGTTTCTTACAATAGTAGTTTCTTGTATAACTCAAAAAAGGGCCTGCGCTTTAAGCATGACAAGTACGCCTCAGAGCAGACTGAAGTTTCTTCTATTATATACAATCTTGAAAAGTTTTCAAAGGTTTTTTTCACTTATTTATATTCTTTATTCTTTTTTTATATTATGTACATTTTTTGGACACATTTATTCCGTATTATAATATCGTTCACCGAGAGGTGGACAAGGCCTTTGTTTCAAGTGGTTACTTGAAATCACAAAGCTTTTTCATACTCATACCGGACGGAGGAATCCGTCCGGCCCCCCTAAATAATTTCATACCCCTCTAAAAATGCGATGACCCGTTCTGTGTAAGCAGAGCGGGGATTTTTTTATGTTTTTCTTAACATGATACCAGGGTCAAAAGGTCATAAATCCGATGCAAGCTTGCTTGCAGGAGGATTTTTGAACTTGGGACCCGCCCAAAACATGAGTAAGGAGCCATTTTTTGAAGAAAAATGAGCGGATTACGAATGTTTTTAGAATTGCGAGAGTGCAAAGCACGTAGCAATTCGGTATCAGAGGGGTCAAAATACCTTTTGACCCCAACATCTTAACATTAGCCGATCATACTGTACTACTGTTTTTCCAGTACTAACTATTGTTATTTCTTTTTTTAGTAATGTATAAACTGCTTGTCCTTTTGTGTAATCCTTCTCTCCTTTTTGGAAAAAGGACCTGCAGAAAAACTGTTTTATTGCTGTCTAAAAGATACTCTATTTTATCAAAGAAGAACATACGATCTTGTATTTCCGGAAAATAACGGCTCTTTTTGATATCTTCCATGCAAATCGTTTTTGAAAGTATTTGATAAAATATCTTCTCACGATTCCCTCTTGCCAGACGGAGATCTCGCAATTTATGTAGTCCAACTAAATGATGAAACTCTGTTGGATCAAAGCGGAGGGTTAATTCTGTTAATCGATTTTTACGTCCTAAAACAATATGGTACTGAACATCCAATAACTGTTCAAAAGCTTCCGCACATTCTAATAAATGATCCATTTTTCATCCCCCTCCTTATGTATAAAAGAAAACCGCCCTGTATAAACAAGACGGTTTTGAGCATTTTCATTCGGTTCATTGACCTACTCCGGTTTGAGGTTTCACTGCACAACCCCTTTTAAAGACTCCGTATAGCAAGGCTTTCCGGTACGCTGCTATCCTTCAACGTCTGGACAAACACACACTGTTGTCTGTCTGATATTATCATTATATAGTGAGGGGAGAATTATGTCAAGAAAATCCTCAATTTTCCCAACTGTCTACTAATCTAATTAGACATGAAAGCATTGAAACCTCGCGGATCCACCTGACAAAATCTACTGAAGAACAGCGAGATACACTGAGGCTTTTAGACCTGTGTGAGCAGATCCGCAGACAAGTGAGTGGTATAGTTATTTTGAAAACGATGTACTAAGATTGTAATGTAGGTTTTCTGCATGAATATATTTATGTTCTCCCGGAATCTTTCTGTGCCTGGTTTTGTGAGAAGATTTTTTGTCAGTTATGCCCACATTTCTGAGGCGTACGCGGTGCGTACGGTGATGAAATCCGGGTGCGACTGGCGGAAAACCGGCCACAAAGGCAGGTGCAGGAAAGACTCCGAGAGGACATTATTTCACTTAAGGAGGATATTTTAATGAAAGAACAGATGACAACTACAGGTAATAGTGCGGGAATTTCAGGGAAACGGGCACAAACACAATTTCGTAAATATTTATTGGAACGAAATATGTCGGAACGGACGATCACCGCTTATTGTTATGCTTTGAAGCAGTTTTACGGGCTGTATTCCCAGCTGACGGATAAAAATCTGCAGCTTTATAAAGTATTTCTCATTGAACGTTATAAACCACAGACCGTCAATCTGCGGCTTCGTGCCATGAACTGTTTTGTACGTTACAGGGAAAGCTCCCTGTGTCCGGTCTCTATGGTACATGTGCAGCAGAAAGGATTTTTGGAACAGATCATCAGTCAGGCAGATTATGAGTTTTTAAAGCAGCGCTTATGGGAAGATGGGGAATATAATTATTATTTTCTTATACGGCTTATGGCTGCTACCGGGGTGCGTATCAGCGAATTGGTATTGTTTGATGTTGAAGATGTAAAAAAGGGATACCGGGATATTTATTCTAAAGGGAATAAGCTGCGCAGGGTTTACATTCCGGCTGTTTTGCGAAAGGCATTTGAGGAATGGCCCGGGTTTTCCCAGCGTCCGGATGGGATCTTATTTTTAAACCGGTTTGGAACTCCCTTATCTGCTTCCGGGATCCGTTTCCAGTTAAAGGTTTTTGCAGCAAGGTACGACATTGACCCGGATGTTATGTATCCTCATTCTTTCAGGCACCGGTTTGCAAAGAATTTTATTGAAGTGTGTCCGGATATTGCCCTGTTATCGGATCTTTTAGGACATGACAGCATTGAAACCACCCGGATCTACCTGCGGCGCAGCAGCCGGGAACAGTACCGTATTGTTAATCAGGTTGTAAACTGGTAGCTGCAGGGGGTGTATTGTATGGAAACTACATTTATTTTTCCCTCAGATAATACCAGGTTTAAAGAAAACGGATCTGAAAATACACTATCCAACGACCTGGAACTGACCCCTTTTAAGGATTTCCTGCTCCGCAAAGGAGCTTCTGATAATACGATCCGTATTTATCTTCTGGCTGTCCGCCACTTTTTCTCCCATTCTGATACCATTGACCCTGAAAACCTTCAGGCTCATAAAGCATGGCTTTTAGAACATTACCGTCCTGCTACTGTAAATGTACATATCCATGGCATGAACCAATATTTACAATATATGGAAATTTCATCCTTTAAACTTCCTGCCGTAAAATACCAGCAGAAGACTTTTATTGACAATGTAATATCTAAAAGAAACTATGAGATACTAAAAAAGAAGCTGAAGAAGGATGAAAACTGGTTCTGGTATTTTGTAGTACGTTTTTTAGGAGCAACGGGAATGCGGGTCAGCGAACTTTTGAAAATAAAGGCGGAGCATGTAAAACTGGGGATGATGGATCTGTACTCAAAAGGCGGTAAAATGAGGCGTATTTATTTTCCTGCTGCTCTTTGTGAGGAAGCGGAAATATGGCTGAAAAGGCGTGACATCGTTTCCGGTTATATTTTTACAGGGAGAAATGGACAGGTGATCACTGCCAGAGGTATCCGTTCCCAGTTAAAGGTACTGGCAAAACGGTATAAGATCCCTTCTGAACAGGTTTATCCTCACTCTTTCAGGCACCGGTTTGCAAAGAATTTTCTGGAGAAGTTTAATGATATTTCCCTGCTGGCAGATCTGATGGGACATGAAAGTATTGAGACTACGCGGATCTATCTGACCCGGTCTTCAGAAGAGCAGCAAAAATTGATCGACCGGGTAGTGAAGTGGTAGTACAGGTAAAAGAAATATGGTATACTCATATCATGATGTTGATTCGTAATCCGCTCATTTTTCTTCAAAAAATGGCTCCTTACTCATGTTTTTGGCGGGTCCCAAGTTCAAAAATTTTCCTGCAAGCAAGCTTGCGTCGGATTTCCGGCCTTTTGACCCTGGTATCATATCATTAAAACAAAGGATGGACAACCTATGTACGAATACACCTGGTATCAATGGCTGAGTTTCTTCTATATATATTGTTTTTTCGGATGGATCTTTGAGTCTACCTATGTATCTTTGAAACAGCACCGTTTTGTAAACCGCGGCTTTCTGCGACTTCCCATGCTGCCTCTTTATGGTACGGGAGCTGTGATGATGTTATGGGTATCTCTTCCATTTAAGAGCAGTCTGGTCATGGTTTACATCTCCGGTGTAATCGGTGCTACGATCCTGGAATATGTGACGGGTTGGGGAATGGAGCGGCTGTTTAAAATGAAATACTGGGATTACAGCAACCAGCGTTTTAATTTAAACGGATATATCTGCCTGACTTCTTCTGTTGCATGGGGCTTTTTGACGATCTTCCTCACAGAGGTGATCCACAAGCCTATTGAACGGTGGGTGCTTCATGTTCCAACTATGATCGGTATTCCCTGTTTATCCGTAATCACTGTTGTTTTCATTATTGATACAGCAGAGTCTGTACGTACTGCTCTGGATCTTGCCAAGGTGCTTGATGCCATGACAAAGATGAAGGCAGAACTGGACGATGTTCAGGTTCAGCTGGCATTATTGAAGGCAGAAACAGAACAGAAACTGGAAGAAGCAAAGGAAGATACGGCTGTGAAGCTGGAAACTTTGCGTGTGGAAGCAGCGGGAAAAGCTGCACTGCTGCGAAATGAAACTGCAGAACGTGCAGCCCAGTTAAAATATGAGACAACGGAGCGGGCGGCAAAACTGCGGCTTGAGACTGCATTAAAAGCGGCTCAGTTAAAGGAACATGCAGATGAGAAAGCAGCTCAGTACCGTGAAGAGGCGGCTGCAAAGATCGAAGCTGCCAAGAATGTAAAAGCTGCTATGACTGCCAGCCGTAATGAACGTATCGCAGCAATGAACAGCCGTATGACGGAATTAACAAAGAAACGTCAGGATATGATGAAACATATGAATTTCTACCGCAGAAGTATTTTACGTGGAAATCCATCTGCATCTTCTATGAAGTTTGCAGCGGCTTTGAAGGAATTGAGGGAAGCGACTGAGAAGAGAAATAAATAGTAAGCGTTTATGTCCCCGCTGATGCGGGGATATATGCTGGGTATTATCTTCCCGCCGATGGCGGGGAGATGTCTTGGCAGAGCAAACACAAAAATACCCCTGGGATTGAAATTTTCTTTCCCAGGGGTGTTTACGTTTGCCAGGTATCCACTCATGAACCCCGCGCTGACGCGCTCTACTGTCTGCTTACGCAGACGGTTCATTCGTTAATGGTCCAAGAAAAACAAATGTCTGCTTCGCAGCCGCTTGTTTTGCCATGCATATCGAGAATGCGCCTGTGACGCATTCGAAGATTTCTTTTGGACTCATTACATCATCTTATCAACCATAGCCATTACAGCTGCGCCAAGTGCATTCTCTTTCTCTTCTGCGTCTTTCAGGGAAGTTCCCTTTACGCCGAAGTAGAATTTGATCTTTGGTTCGGTGCCGGATGGTCTTACGCAGATCCATGCGCCGTCTTCCAGGTCATAGTAGAGAACGTTGGAAGAAGGAAGTCCGGTAGGCTTTACTTCGCCGGTTGCCATATTTTTGATGGTGTCTAACTTGTAGTCTCTTGCGGAGGTTACTTTGTAGCCGCCAACTTCGGTTGGAGTATTATTTCTCAGTGTCTCCATAATGGACTGGATCTTTGCAAGTCCTTCAATACCGGATAAACCGATTGCCTTTACAGCATCTTTATAGTAGCCGTATTTCTCATACATAGCGATCATTGCATCCCATAAGGTCATGCCTTTCTGCTTGTAGTATGCAGCTGCCTCGCAGAGAGCGGCTGTTGCGGAAATAGCGTCCTTATCACGGGCATAGGTTCCGATCAGGCATCCATAGCTCTCTTCCATTCCGAAAAGGTATGTACCATGTCCGGTAGTCTCATTCTTTAAGATCTGCTTTCCGATCCACTTAAATCCGGTCAGAACCTCGATCAGTTCTGCGCCGTATGATTTTGCTACTGCATCGATCAGGTTGGTGGAAACGATGGATTTAACAACCTGTCCGTCTGCCGGGATCTTTCCAGCTGCCTGCTTCTGGCTGAGTACGTACTCACACAGAAGGGATCCGGACATATTTCCAGTCAGTGGAATATATTCGCCGGACTTGGTATCTTTTACATATACACCAAGACGGTCTGCATCCGGGTCAGTTGCCAGTACCAGGTCTGCATCTTTCTCTTTTGCCAGCTTTAAGCCCAGTTCAAATGCTTCTTTTGCTTCCGGGTTTGGATAGCTTACAGTTGGGAAATCGCCATTTGGCAGTTCCTGCTCCGGAACTACGTATACATGGGTAAATCCGATCTCTTTCATAACTCTTCTTGCAGGGATATTTCCTGTTCCGTGAAGAGGTGTGTATACGATAGTGATCTGATCCTGCATCTCATCAATGGCCTTCTGGTTTACTACCTGAGCCTTTACCTGAGCGATGTATTTATCATCAATCTCCTGTCCAATTACCTGATACAGACCTGCTGCTGTTGCAGAAGCCTCATCTGTAGTCTTTACTGTAGACAGATCTTCGATTGCCAGAACTTCTTCTGTAACACCTTTATCATGAGGAGGTGTAAACTGTGCGCCATCTTCCCAGTATACCTTGTAACCATTGTATTCCGGCGGGTTGTGGCTTGCAGTGATATTGATACCTGCTACGCAGCCCAACTCACGTACTGCAAAGGACAGCTCTGGTGTTGGACGAAGAGACTCAAACTTATATGCCTTGATGCCATTTGCTGCTAAAGTCATAGCTGCTTCCATAGCAAATTCCGGGGACATATGACGGGAGTCGTATGCAATTGCTACGCCCTTGTTAGCTGCTCCCTGCTTGATAATATAATTTGCAAGTCCCTGGGTAGCACGTCTTACAACGTAAATATTCATACGGTTGATACCTGCGCCGATGATACCTCTTAAACCAGCGGTTCCGAACTCAAGGTCCATATAGAAACGCTCTTTGATCTCGTTTTCATTGCCCTCAATGGCGCGCAGTTCTTCCTTTGTAGCCTCATCAAAGTAAAGATTTGATAACCATTCCTGGTATATCTTCATGTAATCTTTCATTATAACATACTCCCTCCTAAATTAAATTTTGGAGTCAAAAGGTCTTTTGACAGCCCCCTGATTCATGCTTTTAATTATACTATATCATATCAGAAAAAGGAAGTCTTAGAAGAAGCGAATCTTCTTTACCATCTCTACAAATTCACGGTTATTTCTGGTCTTTGAAAAGAGATCTAAGATCTTCTCTACTGCCTCATCCGGCTTTAAGGAATTGGTGGCTTTGCGGATAATATCTACTGCCTCTGCCTCTTCTTTTGTAAGGAGCAGATCATCTCTTCTGGTACCGGATTTTAAAATGTCAATAGCCGGGAAGATACGTTTTTCAGACAGTTTACGGTCCAGCACCAGTTCCATGTTGCCGGTACCCTTAAATTCCTCGTAAACCACATCATCCATACGGCTTCCTGTATCTACCAATGCTGTTGCAAGAATGGTCAGACTGCCCTTTTCACGCATATTTCTTGCAGCACCGAAGAAACGCTTTGGCATATGCAGTGCTGCCGGATCAAGACCACCGGAAAGGGTACGGCCGCTTGGGGCAACGGTCAGATTGTAAGCTCTTGCCAGACGGGTGATACTGTCTAAAAGGATGATAACATCTCTTCCATGTTCTACCAGACGTTTTGCACGTTCAATAACCATTTCAGATACACGTTTGTGGCGCTCCGGAAGCTCATCAAAGGTGGAATAGATAACTTCTACATTTGGCCCTACAATGGCTTCTTTGATGTCAGTTACTTCCTCAGGACGCTCATCGATCAAAAGGATCATCAGATGCATGTCCGGATGATTGGTGGTAATGGCTTTTGCCACCTGTTTTAAGAGAGTGGTCTTACCAGCTTTTGGCGGGGAAACGATCATACCACGCTGTCCTTTACCGATGGGTGCCAGCAGGTCTAATACCCGCATGGCAACAGAAGTTTTCTCTCTTGGATTTTCCATGTGGAGACGCTGATTTGGGAAGATCGGGGTCAGATCCTCAAAGTTTGGTCTTGTCTCAGTAGCACTTAATGGATAGCCGTTCACTGTTTTAATATAGAGAAGTGCAGCGAATTTTTCTGTAGCTGCTTTTACTCTTCTGTTTCCCACAATGATATCACCGGTCTTTAAGTTGAAACGGCGGATCTGGGACGGTGCAACATAGACATCATTTTCACCTGGAAGGAAGTTTTCACAACGGATAAAGCCGAAACCGTCCGGCATAACCTCTAAGATACCGTTTGCCTCAATGCCGCTGTCTAATTCTGCCATATCCTGTGTGGAAAGTCCCATGGCGTCATTTCTGTATTCCGGTCTTGCCACACGCTCCTGGTTGTCCACATTCTGGACATAAGTCTGGTTCTGGGTAGAATAAGTCTGGCTGACGGGAGCCGCCTGCTGAACAGGGGCAGCTGCCGGAGTGCTGTAACTATTGTTGTTATTGTTATAATTGTTGTTCCCATATGTACGGATCTGCGGACGAGTCTGGTTAAATCTTTCGTATGTACGGTTATTTCTCTGATTATTCCGGTTGTCCTGGGAACGCTTTTCCTGATATCTGTTTTCCTGTGGGCGGGTCTCCTGCACACGGTTTTCCTGGCTGCGATTTTCCTGCACACGACTTTCCTGCACCCGGTTCTCCTGTGGGTGGGTCTCCTGACTGCGGGTTTCCTGGACTGGTTTCTCCCGCACTGTTTTCTCAGCATTTACACGGCTGCTGTGAGGTTTCACTGTTACTGTTTCTGCTGTGTTTTTCTGACTTTTCTCTTCCTGGGCACATAAAAGGTCAATAAGCTCTGCCTTACGAAGGCCGCTGATCCCTTTCAGACCCACATTTTTTGCCATCTCTTTCAGTTCGGCAAGGGACCTTGTCTCTAATTTTTCGCGCATACTACTCTCCTATCTATTATGCATCTGTTATCTGAATTATTCAGTTTGCCTGTCTTTGTAAAATACGGGATTTTTCCAGATTTTGGGAAGTTCCTTTTATAGACAGATCCGACAGGCAGAGTGAGAATTTCTGCCTTGGGATCCACGTAAAATTATTTTTATCATTTTTTATTATACATTGCCATTGTTAATCTTTCAACCATTTCATATAGGCTTTTATCTGCTTTTCATAGCCATTATCTGATGGTTCATAGAATACTGTACCCTCCATTCCATCTGGAAGATACTGCTGCTTAACATAATGTTTCGGGTAATCATGGGCATATTTATAGCCTTCACCATGTCCTAATTTCGCTGCACCTTTGTAATGACGGTCCTGAAGATGTACCGGCACCGGCATGGTACGGGTGGTCTTTACATTTTCCATGGCATTCTGTATGGCAACATAGGCTGCATTGCTTTTAGGGGCACATGCCACATAGGAAGCTGCCTGGGAAAGGATGATCTGAGCTTCCGGAAGTCCAATGCGCTCTGCTGCAAGAGCTGCGCTTACTGCTACATTTAACGCCTGTGGATCTGCATTTCCAACGTCTTCAGAAGCACAGATCATAATACGGCGGGCAATAAATTTAATATCTTCTCCTGCATACAGCATACGTGCCAGATAATACACGGCCGCATCCGGGTCAGATCCCCGCATACTTTTAATAAAAGCAGAGATGGTATCATAGTGGTTGTCTCCATCTTTGTCATAACGCACGGCCCGTTTCTGGATACATTCCTGGGCAGCAGCAAGGTCAATATGTATCAATCCGTCTTCGCTGCGTTCTGTCGTGAGAACTCCCAGTTCTACTGCATTTAAGGCTGCTCTGGCGTCCCCATTGGCTGTATCTGCCAGAAAATCTGCGGCATCTTCCTCGATCTTTACCCGGTAAGTTCCCATTCCACGTTCTGAGTCGGTTACCGCCCGGTAGATCAGCTGTTTAATGTCATCTTTCTCCAGTGGCTTTAACTCAAAAATACGGGATCTGGAAAGAAGCGCCCCGTTTACCTCAAAATAAGGATTTTCCGTAGTAGCACCGATCAGTGTCAGTGTACCGTCTTCTACAAAAGGAAGAAGATAATCCTGCTGGCCCTTATTAAAACGGTGGATCTCATCTACAAAAAGAATGGTCCGCCGTCCATACATTCCCATATTGTTTTTTGCCTCTGTGACCACTTCTTCCATGTCTTTTTTACCCGCCACAGTGGCATTGATCTGCTTAAAATCTGCCTGAGTGGTGTTTGCGATCACCTTGGCAAGGGTGGTTTTTCCTGTTCCCGGAGGTCCATAGAAGATCACAGATCCCAGTTTATCCGCCTTGATCGCCCGGTAGAGCAGCTTATCTTTTCCAATGATATGCTGCTGCCCCACTACCTCATCCAGTGTGCGCGGACGAAGTCTGGAAGCCAGAGGAGACTCCTTCTCCATCGTATTTTCTCTCATATAATCAAATAGATCCATTTAATTTCTCCATTTTTCTTTTGATCTCATTCGATCAACAATTCATCAGCCGTTACAAAAACATAACCTTCCTTCTGCAGTATATCGATCAGCTCCAGGGCTGCCTCTACAGAGGAAGGAAATATATCATGCATTAATATAATATCCCCATCTTTTACATCTTTCAAGACCCGCCGGACGATCTTTCCTTTATCTTTTAGTTTCCAGTCTAAAGAGTCTACAGACCAGAGGACCGGGCTCATTCCAATCTCTTCTTCCAGTTCTTCGTTCCAGTCACCATAGGGCGGACGTATATATTCCGGGCGCTTTCCGGTAATGGCTTCGATCTGTTCCTGGGTATGTTCTACTGCTTCACAGACTGCCTCCGCTCCCGCTTTTGTCAGCTGGATATGTTCATAACTGTGATTGCCAATAAGATGTCCTTCTTCGCTCATACGCTTTACAATATCTTCTTTTCCTTCTATATTGCTTCCCATAAGAAAAAAGGTAGCATGGACTCCCCGTTCTTTCAGTCCGTCTAAAAGAAGCGGGGTACATTTCCGGTCCGGACCATCATCAAAAGTGAGGGCTATATACCCGGGCTGGCCGGCAACTTTTGAAAGTGCAGGAAGTGAAAATATTTTTTCTATATCCCTGTGATCATTTTTCAGGAAAATAGCGGATAAGACCAGATCTGCTGTAAACAGAAGAAAGACGAAATATTTTATATACCTGTTATGCACGGTTCACCTGATGAATGGTATCTGTTTATTTTATGCGGGAATACGCAAAAAAATCCGCCTTTGAAGCAGATTTCCCATTCTGCCAAAAGCGGATTTAAATAGTTATTTCATCAGCCTGGTGCCTGACCTGTTACTACCTTATCATTGTTTCCATTATTTGCAGAGTCCTTCTTTACTCCCGGGCCTCCATTTACGCCTGTTACTTTCTGATCATCAGAAGAGGAGTTGGAAGTACTGTTGTCAGAGGAACCTGTGGTAGAGTTTGCAGGAGTGATCTGAACGTTGTTTCCTGTGTTATTATTTCCTGTATTGCTGCCTGAAGCATTATTTCCGGAATTCTGGCTGCTCTGGTCCCCTGTTGTTTCCTGACCCTGCTGGCTTAAATGTCCATCTGCGGCTGCCTGATAGGTGACGCCATTTATTTCTACTGCTCTGCCAGATACCATACGACCGTCGGAAGGATCCATATAATAACGAAGCCCGCCTACCTCGATCATTCCTGTTGCCATCCTGCCATCACTGTTAAAGTAATACCATGCACCATCTAACTGTCTCCAGCCAATTGCCATGGCACCGGAGCCTCTCAGATAATATTTTCCACCTGCATCTGTCAGCCATCCAGTCTGCATCACACCTTCGTTGTTGGAATAATACCAGGTGCCACCATCATTGATCCAGCCTTTTAACAGATCTCCGGAACTGCCAAGGTAATACCATTTGCCGTTCTGGTTCGTCCAGCCAGTAACCATTTTCCCAGAATTTTCCAGATAGTAGCGTTTGCCGCTAACTTCGATCCAGCCTGTCTGCATAGCACCGTCATTGCCAGTATAGTACCAGGTACCATTATCACTGATCCAGCCTTTCTTTACAGCACCGCTGCTTCCAAGGTAGTACCATTTTCCGTTTTCTGACTGCCAGCCAGTCTGCATTTTTCCGGTAGTAGTATCCAGATAATAACGGGCATCTGCTACTGTGATCCAGCCGGTAGATGCAAGTCCGTCTTTATCCATGTAGTACCAGTCATTTACATCCTGTGCCCATGCATTTTTCTGTTTTTCGTAATTTGCGTAATAATAACGCTTTCCGTTAATGGTGCGCCAGGTGTTTGCCGGGATCACAGAGGTAAAGTCCTTAAACTGGAAGTCAATATCCACGTTGCCATTGATACCTTTTACAGAACCGCTGCTTGTAGCCTGCCACATCACCGGATTTTGCCAGGTATATCGGGCAGAATATCTTGCCACCCATACTGGATAATTCATCTGGCTCATATCCAGTTTATTGTTCAGCCAGTTCTCATTTGCATAGATGATCGGGTAATAACCGGCTGCAGAAATCCGCTTGCAGAAAGCGTTTGCAATAGCCGCCAGCTCTGATTTTGACAGATTTCCCTGAGTAGAGTCTTCCATATCAAATGCTACCGGATAGGAGATCGGATAGTCGGTGATCAGGTTTAATACAAAATCTGCCTCCTGGACTGCCATGTCTGTGGTAGTTGCCAGAGAATAAATATAAACGCCTACTTTAACACCATTGGCAGTTGCGTTCTGGATATTCTTGTGGAAATAGGGATCTACTGCTCCCTTGGAACGGGTTCCCAGCATAACAAATGAAATATCATCCTTTGCCACCTGGCTCCAGTTGATCTCTCCCTGCCATCTGGAAACATCAATACCACGATGGAGCACATTCTGGATCGCGCTTCCATCTGACATCTGGTACGTACCGTTTACCTTTTTCCAGGCATTGGTATTTGTGGTAGTATTGTTGGATGATGTATTGGAATTGTTTGTATTGTTTGTATTATTGCTGTTATTAGTATTATTGTTACTATTTGAATTATTTGAATTTCCTGTGTTTGTTGTAGAATTGGAAGAATTAGTATTTCCCGGATCTCCAGGACCTCCTGTGGAAATCTCTGATACCCGGGATGAGTCATCCCCCGGACCTGCAGCAAAGGCTGGAAGAGAACTTCCAAGACTGGTGATCCCAATCATACCTGCCAGTGCCAGCGCCCGGCATCGTTTTATGATCTTATCTGCGTTATTCATGCCTGTTCTCCTGAAAAAGGGGATGTCTTTTTCCTGACATCCCCATTATGTAGTCTGCAATTTAAAAGTTTTCTATCAGCCTGGTCCGTCTGTGCGTCCTGCCGTTAAGGTGTCAGAACTGGATGTGGTATTGGAAGGACTGTTTGATGTATTATTTGAAGTGTTACCACCGGAAGGACCATTGTTGGAGCTGGAATTTCTTGATACACCAGGTCCGCCATTTTCACCGGTTACACCACCGGAAGCAGAAGTACTGCTGCTAGATGGTGTCTGAGCAGATACGCCGCTTGCATTCTGGCATACACCACTTCCATCAAAGTTGTAGGTAGTTCCGTTGATATCCAGGGAGGTTCCTGTTGTCATCTTTCCGCCGTTTGTCGGATTCATGTAGTAGATCTTATTATCTACCTGGATCCAGCCTGTCATCATGTGACCATTGGTATTGAAATAATACCAGGCATTATCGATCTGCTTCCAGCCTACACTCATCTTGCCATTGCTCTGATTCATATAATACTTATTGCCTTCGCTGTCAGTGAGCCAGCCTGTAAGCATACGCCCATCTGTATTCAGATAATAGTAGTCGGTGTCAACTTTTGCCCAGCCGGTCATCATCTTTCCGTCTGTTCCAAACAGATACCAGTTGTCCTTGATCTGTGCCCAGGAATTAACTACACATTTGCCGCTGCTCTGGAAGTAGTACCAGGCACCGTCCATCTGACGCCAGCCGGTTCCCATAGATCCGTCACCACGCATAAAGTAATAATCGTTTCCGATCTTTAACCAGCCGGTAACCATGGTACCGTCACCTAAGAAGTAGTACCATTTGCCATATTCCGGATTGATCCAGCGGCTTTGAGCCATCAGACCGTTTGGACGGAAGAAGTACCATTTTCCATCGATCTGTTTAAATCCGGTAGTCATATGTCCATCGGAAAGGTCCATATAATATTTGCCATCACTGGTTTCCAGCCAACCTGTATAGGTCTTGCCCTGGTAGATGTAGGTCCAATGGTCATTTGACTTGGTCCATCCATCTGCGGCGTATGAATTAAACGCAGATCCCAACGCCATAGCGCCGATCATACCAGCTGCTGCAAGGGCTGCGAAATATTTTTTACGTCCCATTTTCTCCTCCTGTTCTGTTGTATCGTCTCTTTTTCATTGATCGCACAATTATTTTTCACTTTTAATTAAGTATAGCACAAATGAACTTTCCATGATTAACATTTTTATTACAATTTTCTGAAACCTGTTTTGAAATGCATTTGTGTATGTTCCCATATCATGGGGCGTTTCTAAAAGAACTGTGGTAACTCCTTCATCAGCTTCTTATAGTACCGCTTCGCATACCGGTACATAATAATGGTGTACTCTCCAAACTCATCTCCCAGACTTGCCTTGTATACAGCCCACAGGCACCAGAGGAAGCCCCCTAAGGCTGCGTCTGCATAGGTGATGAACCGCTCTTTGTCATCTGGTCTGCGCTGTAAATACAGTTCCAGTAATTTTTCGGTCTGCTCTTCCTCATAATAGGAATAAATCGCACACATGGATACGTCCATTAACGGGTCGCACATGCCTGCGTACTCCCAGTCAAGAAGTTTTGCACTGTGATCCGGGAAAATTAAAAAGTTATCCACATTTGCGTCAATATGGCATAAACATTGTGGAAGATCCATTTTATCTAAGGCATCTAACAACTGATTTACCCATTCACGAACCTGACTGTAGTCTTCAAAAGGAATGCCGCCATGTTCCAGGCAAAGTTTCTCGTAAAAGCTGATCCGCTCCCTGATATTAAAGCTGTGGCCTACTTTTAAACCTGCTTCATGAAGCTTTCGCACCATATCCATACAGGTCTTCATATCGTCCCAGTTGTCTGCGCTGGCATTGTGGGTATTTTCATAGTATTCAGAGATCTTATAACCGGTCTTCGGGTTCAGATACAACACATGTTCTGTAATGCCCAGAGGACGGACGGCATCATAAACTTCTTTTTCCTGCTCTCTGTTAATAAGAAGCTCTGTGCCAGGTCCGGGGATACGGCAGATACAGTGATGATCTCCGGTGCGGAACAGGAAGGATTTATTGGTCATGCCGGATTTTAAGCATTTGATGTCTGTGATCTGAAACTCCGGCACATGGAATACCTCTGCTACCAGCTCCATGGCCGCATTATCGGAGTGGTTCTGATAATGGGTATCAAAGAGGCGCAGCTCTTCCAGATTTTCAAATTCGTATACCTGGTTATCCGGCTGGCGGTTGATATTCATCTCGATCTCGTTCCATTTGGACGCAGGTATGCCGCAGGCTTCTTCTGTCTGTTTCAACAGCTCCTTGTCCTCTTTTTCCAGACGGCGTTTTGCCTCTCCCTTTAACATGTCCACATAAGGCTGCTCCCAGTAAAACTGCTCTGTTCCGGGGATCTGATAATAAGCCTCTAATACAGGAAGGAATTTAGCGGAAAACTCCCTGGAAAGATATACGGGACCGTACATAAACCACGCATCTTTTCCGCCTACATTTACATCGCTGATACGGCCCTTTTTATTAAAGGTAAGGCACCATTCCTTGGTCTCTCCTTCTTCGTGGGCTGCGCTGTACCAGGCACCGCACTCATAGGAATGGTACATATTTTCCCGCATCCAGTTATCTGATGAAAGAATGTATACGTTCCGGCCTTTTAAGAACTTTCTGGCTCTGTATACAGTAGCCAGCGTGTTTTTGCAGGAGTATTCCGGATTGTATAATAATTTCACATCGTATTTATCGATCAGGTATTCAAATTTTTCTTTTAAATAGCCTACTGCAATGGTAATGTCGTGGATCCCCACTTCATGGAGCTGTTTGATCTGACGCTCGATCATGCGCTCTCCAAAGACCTCTAAAAGACCCTTTGGAGTCTCGAAGGTAAGAGGCACAAAACGGGAACCGAAACCGGCTGCAATGATCAGCGCCCCATCTACTTTATAAGGCTTTAACAGTTCTTTTCCCTTTTCCAGAAGGATGAGATATTTTTCTTTCCCATTTTCTTCCTCTGCAATATATCCCTCTGCCAGACATTCCTTCACCAGCCCATTGACTGTACCCAGGGATATGTCCATGTTTTTCGCCATTTCCCGCTGTGTAATATCCGGTTTTTCCAGTATATTTCTGCATACCAGCGCCTGTCGGTTCATATGATCTTTAACTCCTTTTCCTGCTTATGCTTATGTTTATATTTATGTTCATTTTTATTATTTTTCAAAAATATATGAACATTATAGCACACTGGGTTTAAAATGCAAGTTAAACAATGCCACTCATACCGCGAAAAAAACACCCTTCCGGGATACGTTATATATCACCAGAAGGGCATTTTATTTATGTAATTGCGTCCAATACTCAGGTTCACCGCACTCTCGCGCTTATCTGCCTGCTGACGCAGGCGGAACCTTCTATTTTATAAGATTTATTAAACCTCAAAGATCAGATCGCCGTAGCTCGGCATTGGCCATAAGTCTTTGTCTACCAGCATTTCCAGTTTGTCTACCGGGGTTCTTAATGCTGCCATTGCAGGAACGACTTCCTCATGGTAAGCAACTGCCTGGTCCTTGCCGCCATCCATTGCTGCGCTCTTTTCAGTAATTTCGGTCAGTTTTGCAAGAGCCAGTTTGGTTTCTGCCAGAAGATCAGAGGTTTCTAACAGAAGCTCTGTCTGGGTGCTTACATCTGCTTCAGGGCAAGCACTCTTTACTGCGGAGATGGAAGCTGCAAGAGCAGTTGTGTATTTGATAACAGCCGGGATGATCTGCTTTCCAGCCATATCGATCATGGTCTTTGCTTCGATGTTGATAGCCTTTGCATAGCCTTCATACTCAACTTCTACTCTGGACTCCAGCTCGGTCTTTGTAAATACGCCGAATTCTTCAAACAGCTTTACAGCCTTGTCTGTGATCAGTGCCGGAATAGCATCTACCATAGACTTGATGTTTGGAAGTCCTCTTCTCTCAGCTTCTGCTACCCACTCATCGGAATAACCATTTCCATTGAATACAACTCTCTTGTGAGCTGCCAGGGTTTCCTTGATCATGTCATGTACAGCCATATCAAAGTTATCTGCCTTCTCCAGCTTGTCAGCTGCTTCCTTGAAGGCTTCAGCGATAATGGTATTTAATACTGTATTTGCAGATGCAATAGAGTCGGAAGAACCTACCATACGGAACTCGAACTTGTTTCCTGTAAATGCAAATGGGGAGGTTCTGTTTCTGTCGGTTGCGTCTTTATCAAAGTCAGGAAGGATATCAACACCTGTTTTTAAGGTTCCGCCCTGCTTGGAGTGAGTTGCCTCACCAGTATCACAAAGCTGATCGATAACATCTTCCAGCTGCTCGCCTAAGAAGATGGAGATGATTGCTGGCGGTGCCTCGTTTGCTCCCAGTCTGTGATCATTTCCTACATTGGAAGCAGATTCTCTTAACAGGTCTGCGTGGATATCTACTGCCTTGATGATGCATGCCAGAACTAACAGGAACTGGATGTTCTCATGAGGTGTATCTCCCGGGTTCATCAGGTTGGTACCGTCATCTGCTGTCAGGGACCAGTTGTTATGTTTACCGGAACCATTGACACCTGCAAATGGCTTCTCGTGAAGAAGGCATGCCAACCCGTGGCGCTCTGCCACTTTCTTCATGGTCTCCATAACGATCTGGTTATGGTCTACAGACTGATTTACACCTTCATAGATCGGTGCCAGCTCATGCTGTGCAGGAGCTACTTCGTTATGCTGTGTTTTTGCAGGAACACCTAATTTCCAAAGTTCCTTATTTAAGTCGTTCATGTAGGAACCGATACGCTCACGGATAACACCGAAGTAATGGTCATCCATTTCCTGTCCCTTTGGAGGCATTGCCCCGAAAAGAGTACGGCCGGTGTAGATCAGGTCTTTACGCTGTAAATATTTTGCGCGGTCTACAATGAAATACTCCTGCTCAGGTCCTACAGAAGGAACTACGCGCTTTGCAGTGGTATTTCCGAAAAGACGAAGGATACGCAGTGCCTGCTCGTTTACTGCCTGCATAGAACGAAGAAGTGGTGTCTTCTTATCCAGTGCCTCGCCCTTATAGGAGCAGAAAGAAGTAGGAATGCAAAGGGTAACACCGATAGCATCTTCTTTTAAGAAGGCTGGGGAAGTACAATCCCATACTGTATAACCTCTTGCCTCGAAAGTTGCTCTTAAACCACCGGATGGGAAGGAAGATGCATCAGGCTCGCCCTTGATCAGTTCCTTTCCGGAGAATTCCATGATCACTTTTCCGTCTACCGGTGCTGAAATAAAGGAGTCATGTTTCTCAGCAGTTACTCCGGTCAATGGCTGGAACCAGTGGGTAAAATGGGTTGCACCATGTTCAATGGCCCAATCCTTCATGGCATGTGCCACAACGTCTGCAATACTTGGATCCAACTCAGCGCCATCTTCGATGGTCTTTTTCAGTTTTTTGTACACACTCTTTGGCAGGCGGTCTTTCATGACTGCGTCATTAAATACGTCCTTGCCAAACATCTCTGAAACACTTACTACTTCGCTCATAGATTCTCCATCCTCTCTTGCATCATTTTTTTATGATTTCCATAAATCCTCATTCGAGATGCTTTTCTTCAGCTATTTGCAGCACATCCCTTACTATCTTTACCTGAAAACCTAATTTTTTTAAGTTTAAAGCATCAGGTAGTAAAAAAGGCGCTCTCCTGATATAGAGAACGCCTTCGTTCTTTCTTAAAATAAACCATTTCTTTTAAAATTGCAAGTGGTTTTTTAAAAAAAGATTTTGTATTGTACTAACTTATTTTGTGATACCTGTTTTATTTTCAGGCTTTGCCAACGGAGCCAAACAGTTCCATTTTTTCTTTTACAGTAGCCTTGATAGCTTCTGCGCCTGGTGCTAACAGTTTTCTTGGGTCAAAGCCCTTGCCCTGTAAGTCTTTTCCTGCTTCGATGTACTCTCTGGTTGCTGCTGCAAAGGACAGCTGGCACTCAGTATTTACATTGATCTTAGCAACGCCAAGGCTGATAGCTTTTTTGATCATGTCAGCCGGGATTCCGGTACCGCCGTGAAGAACTAATGGCATATCGCCAACTTCTTTCTTAACATTTTCCAGAACTTCAAAGTTTAATCCCTGCCAGTTAGCCGGATATTTTCCATGGATGTTGCCGATACCTGCTGCCAGGAAATCGATACCCAGGTCTGCGATTGCCTTGCACTCCTTAGGATCTGCGCACTCACCCATACCTACTACGCCGTCTTCTTCGCCGCCAATGGAGCCAACCTCAGCCTCTAAGGACAGACCCATAGCATGTGCGATCTTTACCAGTTCCTTGGTCTTTTCGATGTTTTCTTCGATCGGATAATGGGAACCGTCAAACATAATGGAGGAAAATCCTGCTTTGATACACTTATAGCAGCCCTCATAAGTACCATGATCCAGATGCAGTGCAACAGGAACGGTGATATTCAGTTCATCGATCATAGCGGATACCATAGCTGCTACGGTCTTGAAACCGGTCATGTATTTTCCTGCGCCCTCAGATACACCCAGGATAACAGGGGAATTTAATTCCTGTGCTGTTAAAAGGATGGATTTGGTCCACTCAAGGTTGTTGATATTAAACTGTCCTACTGCGTATTTGCCTGCTCTGGCTTTTTCAAGCATTTCTTTTGCTGATACTAACATTTTTATTCCTCCTTGAACATACTGCAATTTTTGCACTGTGTCCCGGATTTTCCGGACACCTGTCTTTGTTAAATATATAACTTTGTTATATTCTTAACGTACTAATTCATTATACTCTATCTTGTCCTAAAATGGAAGCTGTTTTAAGCGATTCCAAGGATATTCTTTACAGTTTCACCCATTTTATCCACATCGCATTCTGTATTGTGGCGGATCACTGCGCTACGCAGTTCTTCTACTGCCTTTGGAACCGGTGTGCCGGATACTTCAGACAGCTCATCTACTACTGCGAATTCATCCTTTCCTTCTACTGCAGACTTACCTTTAATGGCCTCTAAAACGCTGTGGGAGAACTTGTATGGGCTTGCGGTAGATGCGATCACAGTCTTGGTCTGATCCCCTGTTTCTGCCTTATATGCATTGTAAACGGTAGCTGCAACACCTGTATGGGTATCGATCAGGTATCCTGTATCTTCAAAGATCTTGCTGATAGTTGCCTCATTCTGTGCCTCTGTAGCAAAACCGCCTCTGAAATCGGACATGAACTGGCGCATGCTCTCAGTTACTGTATAGCTTCCCTTTTCAGAAAGATCTTTCATAAGAGCTGCATCTGCTGCTGCATCGCAGCCTGTGCTTAAATAGATCAGTCGCTCTAAGTTGCTGGAGATCAGAATATCCATGGAAGGGGAATTAGTTAAGATAAATTCTCTCTTTCTGTCATAGGTTCCTGTTGTAAAGAAGTCATAAAGGACTTTGTTGTCATTGGAAGCGCAGATCAGGGTCTTGATCGGCACACCCATATGCTTTGCAAAGTAGGCTGCAAGGATGTTTCCAAAGTTTCCGGTTGGAACTACAACGTTGATCTCCTCGCCATTTTCGATCTGCTCATTTTCCAGAAGTTTTGCGTATGCGTATACATAATAAACTACCTGTGGAACCAGACGTCCGATGTTAATAGAGTTTGCGGAAGAGAACTGGAAGCCAGCCTCTGCCATTTCCTTTTCAAGTTCTTTGTTACCGAACAGCTTCTTTACGCCGGTCTGCGCATCATCAAAGTTTCCGTGGATAGCAACTACGCTGGTATTGTCACCTTTCTGGGTGCGCATCTGCAGCTCCTGGACCTTGCTGACACCGCCCTTTGGATAAAATACGATAATGCGTGTTCCAGGAACATCAGCAAAACCTGCCATAGCTGCTTTTCCGGTATCGCCGGAGGTAGCAGTTAAGATCACGATCTCCTTGTCTGCATGGTTCTTCTTTGCAGCTGTAGTCATAAGATGAGGAAGGATGGAAAGAGCCATGTCCTTGAAAGCAATGGTGCTTCCATGATAAAGCTCCAGGAAATAAGCGCCGTCTGCTTTTGCTAAAGGTGCGATCTCCTCTGTGTCAAACTTGTCATCGTATGCATTTGCGATACAGGACTTTAATTCTTCCTCTGTATAGTCTGTCAGAAAAAGCTTCATCACTTCATAGGCTGTTTCCTGATAGGTCATTCCCGCAAGCTGCTCTAAGGTCTTGTCCAGCTTTGGGATCTCTGTAGGCATGAAAAGACCGCCGTCTTCTGCCAGACCCTTTAAAATGGCCTGTGATGCTGTAACGCCTTTCTGTCCGCCTCTGGTACTTTCGTAGGATAATGCCATGATCTTTCTCCCTCTCTTACTTTACTTTGATAAATTTTTTAATAACAAAATAAACATTGCACAGTTATTATTTATTCTGGTATTTAGTTTGGAAAAAGTGTAACATATTTCAATGCGTGCCGCAATATAAAAAAAGTTTTTTGTACTTGACATTTGATTTTTACCTGCTTATAATGCAAAACATAAAATTTGAACTGACACTTAAGAAAAAAAGGCGACGGTGCTGAAAGACAATTGCTCTCTCTGCGCTGTGGCCTTTTTCTTATTCCTGGCTTTTATTTTCAAGATTTTATTTTTAAGAAAGGCTGCACGTTCCGGCACACAGGATGGCAGACGGTGAGAAATATGGCTGATATGGTAAAAGTAGAACATCTTAAAAAGAATTTCGGTGATCTGGAGGTTTTAAAGGATATTAACCTGACGGTAGCTGAAGGAGAAAAGCTGGTCATCATCGGGCCCTCCGGTTCCGGTAAGTCCACCTTTATCCGCTGCATCAATCACCTGGAAGAGCCTACATCCGGCACTATTTCCATTGCAGGAACGCCTGTAACAAAAAAGAACCGCCTGGAAATGGCAAAAAAATATTCTTCCATGGTATTCCAGCAGTTCAACCTGTATCCACACCTGACCGTTCTGGAAAACCTGACACTGGCTCCTGTAAAACTTCAGCATGTGCCTAAGGACAAAGCCCGTGAAACTGCTTTAAAATGTCTGGACAGAGTTGGTTTAAAAGCAAAAGCCGGAAATTATCCTGCCCAGCTTTCCGGCGGACAGCAGCAGCGTGTGGCCATTGCAAGAGCCTTATGTACCAACCAGCCTCTGATCCTTTTTGATGAACCTACCTCAGCACTGGACCCGGAAATGGTCCAGGAAGTTTTAAATGTTATGATCGAGCTTGCACACGAAAATATCACCATGATCTGTGTGACCCATGAAATGGGCTTTGCAAGGCAGGTGGCTGACCGGGTAATATTTATGGACGGCGGCTATATTATAGAAGAGGGAACTCCGGAGCATTTCTTTACAGCACCGGAGCATGACCGTACAAAAGCATTTTTAAGTAAGATACTACATTAGTTATTTGTTATTATATTAACTGTTTATTTCTTCTCTCTGAGAAGGATTAAATATAGTAGTAATTTATTGTAGATAAGAGGAGGACACTGATTATGAAAAAAAGAGTATTATCTATGGCAATGGCAACTGTAATGGCAGCTTCTTTAACTGCATGCGGATCCGGTTCTACAGCAACTACTGCTGCACCGACAGAAACAAACGCAGATACTTCTGCAGCTGCCTCCGAAGCCGCATCCGAAGCAGCAGGTTCTTCTGATGCTGATGTACAAAAGATCATCGACCGCGGCGTATTAAAGGTAGGCTGCAAATCCGATGTTCCTAATTTTTCTCTCCAGAATACTGCAACCGGTGAATATGAAGGTTTTGAAGATGATCTGGCATATGAAATCGCCGGTGATATCTTTGGATGCTCCGCTGATGAGGCAAAAGAAAAGAAGCTGGTAGAATTCCAGGGTGTTACAGCAAAGACCAGAGGACCTCTTCTGGAAAACGGTGAGATCGACCTGGTTATCGCAACCTTTACGATTACAGAGGAAAGAAAAGAGACCTACAACTTCTCCACACCTTACTACACAGATGCTGTAGGACTTTTAGTTAATAATGATTCCGGCATTGAGTCTATTGAAGACCTGAATGGAAAGATTATCGGTGTTGCACAGTCTTCTACCACAAAGGACGGTTTTAACTCTTATATAGAAGAACAGGGACTGGATGTAAAACCTCAGTTCCAGGAATTTGACGGCTATCCTGCTTTAGCACAGGCTCTTGCAACCAAGCAGATCGACTGCTTCTCTGTAGACCGTGCGATCCTTTCCGGTTATGTAAATGATTCTAACCACATTCTTCCAGACCGTTTCTGTGAGCAGGAATATGGCGTTGCTTCCGCAAAGGAAAATACAGGACTTGCAGACCTGGTTGATAAGAAAGTAACCTCCATGCTTTCTGATGGATCTATGAAAGCCCTTCAGGATCAGTGGGGACTGCAGTAAAATGCGCTTTGCATAAAATGTACTCCGGTACATTAAATATAAGTCAGAAAAGCAGAGGATGACAGATATGATAAAAGGTCTTTTTGATGGAAAACGCTGGGCCGCTTTGTGGAAAGCCGTTCCAGACTATTATGTACCCGGTTTTATAATGACCCTGAAGATTTCCGCAGCAGGTCTTCTGACCGCTCTTATTCTGGGAGTGATCTTTGGAACCTTTTCCACAATGAAATTTAAGCCTGCAAAGATCCTGTCACGTATCTATGTTGAATTTATCCAGAATACGCCTCTGGCTCTTCAGGTACTGTTTTACTACTCTGTATTACCTTTACTTTTTTCCAACTCCGGTTTCCGTATTCCTAAATTTGTTCTTGGTGTGATCGGTGTAGGTGTTTATCACGGAGCTTACATATCAGAAGTAATACGTACCGGTATTGAAGCCATTCCCAGGGGGCAGTCAGAAGCGGCTGCCTCCCAGGGCTTCTCTTATCTGGAAACCATGTATTATATCATACTCCCCCAGACGATCCGGATCATCATGCCGCCTCTGGCCAACCAGGCGTTAAACCTGGTGAAAAACACCTCTATTCTTGCTATGGTGGCAGGTATGGATCTGATGTATTTTACCGATTCATGGGGTTCTGAACGAAACTTCTTCGCACAGGCTTATTTTACCAGCGCGCTTTTATATTTTATCATCTGTTTTCCGCTGGCACGACTTGCCAGATATCTGGAGATCCGTTCCATGCGTATGCCGGCGCCTAAAAAAATACTGTTTGAGGAGGAAGGCACATGCTGACATTATTTCACCAGATTTTTACACCTGCCAATACAGGTTTTATGTTAAAGGGACTGGGAATGACCATTGTCATTGCTGTATTAGCCATACTGATCAGTATGTTTTTCGGAACGATCCTGGCTTTGATCCGCACCTATGCTTCCGGCCGTTTTAAATGGGCTGCCAGCCTGGTAGCCGTATATACGGAATTTTTCCGATGCACCCCAAACCTGCTGTGGATCTTATGGATCTATTTTACAGTAAAGGGAAATAAGATCGCTGTTTCTGTTTTTGCCATCTCCTTATTTACTTCTGCTGTTATGGCTGAAATTGTCCGCGGCGGTTTAAACTCCATTTCCAAAGGTCAGTTTGAAGCAGCCCAGTCACAGGGCTTTAGCTTTATCCAGACATTGTGGTATATCATTCTGCCTCAGACTTACCGCAAGATCATCCCGGCTCTTTTAAGCCAGGTGATCACAGTGATCAAAGATACTTCTTTCCTGAAAATGGTAGATGTGGCAGAGTTCATGCGCAACTGTGCGGTTGTTATGGGCAGTATCTATGACGTACATGGAATGATCATGCTGATCGGTTTTGAAGCTCTCTGCTACTTTGTGATCTGCTTTGCACTTAGCTGTATTGTACGCAGTTACCAGAAAACCATCGTTACGGCTTAAGGAGGCCAGATGCTATGAGTAAATACACCATTACCATTACAAGGGAATTTGGAAGTCTGGGCCGTCCCATCGCCCATGCCCTTTCCCAGAAACTGGGAATTGAATATTATGACAGGGATATTGTAGATGAAGTGGCAAAACAGTTAAACCTCCCGGTATCCCAGATCAGTGATGCGGAAGAAAGCTCCCACAATCATTTCTTTTCCCACATGTTTCCCCTTGGTACAGACAAGGAATACATACAGGATATGATCTTTGATGTCCAGAAGGATATTATCCTGGATCTGGCAAGAAAGTCCAGTTGTATCATTGTTGGCCGCTGCTCTGATTTTCTCCTTCAGAATGAGGAAAATGTAGTGAACATTTTTATCTACGCGCCTTATAAAGCAAGGCTGGAAAACTGTATCCACAGTCTGGAAATGAGTGAAGATGAAGCCAAACGGATGATCATGAAAGTAGATAAAGCCCGGCTGGCTTATCACAAAAAGTATGCGGGATATACACCTTATGATCCCCTGCATAAACACCTTATGATCGATTCTTCTTTATTGGGGATCGAAGGAACTGCCGATATGATCGCAGAACTGATAAAAAGGAAGTTTAAAGATCTGGTCTGAAAGATATGGCACACCAAAGCTGCAATAATGATACAATTTATAAAAGCTTTTGTAAAATGAGGAATGCCTTTTTTGCAAAAGCTTTTTTTGTGTTTTCTTTTGTGTTATACTCCATGGCAAATGAATGATGACAGCACCATAAATGCAAATGCTTGCGAGGTATAGATATGACATACGATAATATAGTAACCGGAACCTTTTTAAAACGTCCTAACCGCTTTATCGCCTATGTGGAGGTAAAGGGGGATGTTAAGACCTGCCATGTAAAAAATACCGGCCGCTGCCAGGAGCTTTTAGTACCTGGATGTACCGTGGTTCTGGAATTTCATCCCAAGGCAAAGGAAATGAAGCGGAAAACGGAATATGACCTGATTGCTGTTTATAAAGGGAATCTGCTGATCAATATGGACTCCCAGGCGCCTAATCAGGCTGCTTTAGAGTGGATACGTGAGAAGGAGGCAAAAGGGCTTTCTTTAGAAAATGTTGGAATTCCAACGAATATACGAAGGGAAGTCACTCATGGTGAGTCCCGGTTTGACCTGGCTTTTGAATTAAAGGATGAGGTAACTGGTAAAACAGTTCCTGCTTTTATGGAAGTAAAGGGAGTAACTCTGGAAAAAGAGGGAAATGTATTCTTTCCGGATGCACCTACGATCCGGGGCGTGAAACATTTAAACGGGCTGATACAGGCAAAAAAGGATGGCTTTGAGACCTTTCTTCTCCTTGTGATCCAGATGAAAGGGATCCGGAAATTTTATCCTAATGATGAGACACATAAGGCTTTCGGGGATGCCCTGCGGGCAGCAGCTGCAGCCGGGGTACATATTTTAGCATATGATTGTATTGTGACGGAAAATTCTATGGATATGGATGAAAAAGTGGAAGTTGGATTACTGTATGATAATGATACAAGAACACATTGTGAATTGTAATCCAGCATCATATAGCCAACCATAACACGCATATATTTAAAAGAGTGGGAATATTGGACGTGAAACTGTGGTAGAACCTTTATCCGGCCTGGTCGAAGGTGAAATGGCTGAGGTAGTATGGATCATCTCAGAGGCAGATGTAAGAGAAATGCTTGGCCGAAGCGGATTTCTGTACGGAGAGGTCCTGACCTGTCTGTTAAAAAATCCGGCCCGGCAGCTGTGTATATACAGAATACGCAGGCGGGTGGTGGCTATACGGGAGGAATATACAAAAGAAATACTTGTACGGCGGATGCTATGAAAATAGACGACTGTGAAACCACAATCGCCTATTTTTTATCCGGTTCGTAATGTTGTCAGATAGCAATGCCGCAAGGCCAAAAACATTTTACTCCGCCTGATCATTGGTCAGTTTCAATCTGTCTAATACATAGAATACAAGGCTCATTGCCATACCTACTACGCAGGCAAGTACCATTCCGGTAAGTTCGATATTACCAATACGCAGTGCTGCGCCGGAAAGACCAGTTACGAAGATAACGCTGGTGAGCATCTGGTTGCGGTTTTTGGAGTAGTCTACTTTGGAGTCTACCAGGATGCGCAGGCCGGAGGTTCCGATCATGCCGTAGAGCAGGAAGGAGATACCGCCGATCACAGGACCCGGGATGGTGCTGATGAGGGCGGACAGCTTTCCTACGAAGGAACATATGATAGAAAGAATGGCTGCGCCTGCAATCACACGGACACTGTATACACCGGTTACTGCCATTACACCGATATTCTCGCCATAAGTAGTAGTCGGTACGGAGCCGATCATACCGGAAAGCATGGTAGAGAAGTTATCTGCAAATAAGGATCTGTGAAGTCCCGGATCTTTTAACAGATCTCTTCCTACGATCTTACTGGTAACTACCTGATGTCCGATATGCTCGGAAATGATGACCAGGATAACAGGAAGGATGATCATGATCGCCTGAGCATCAAATTTCGGTGAGGAAAAATGAGGCATAGCGATGATCTTAGCTGCGGCTACTTCCTCAAAATCAACAATTCCGCAGATGATGGCTGCTGCATAGCCTGCCAGAACTGCGATCAAGATTGGGATAACTGCCAGGAATTTGCGGAACAGGATGGAACCGAATACAGCTACGCCTAAAGTTACCATAAATACAATGATCTTTCTTGGATCAATGTTCTCATCCAGCAGACCTGCGTTGGAAGCTGCATTGGCGGATAATTCCAGACCGATCAGAGCTACTACCGGGCCCATGGCTGCAGGCGGAAGTACGATGTTGATCCAGTCTGTACCAAACTTATAGATAATAAGTGCTAAAATACAGCCGCAGAAACCAACTGCCACGAAACCGCCTAAAGCGTATTCATAGCCAAAATTCTGGATCACAATAGATGCAGGTGCCAGGAAAGCAAAACTGGAACCTAAGTAAGCCGGTGCTTTTCCCTTTGTGATCGCGATAAATAAAAGGGTTCCGATACCATTCATGAACAGTACGATCGCAGGGCTGATGCCAAAAAGGAAAGGCACCAGAACGGACGCGCCGAACATGGCAAACATGTGCTGGATACTTAAGGGTATCAGCAATTTTACAGGAACTTTTTCTTCTACCTGAATAATTCTCTTTTCCATTCTCTTCTCCTTTGATGTGTTATTTGCCCCCGGAAAAATCCCAGGAGTACATTAATATTATCTTCTTCTGGGATGTACTCTTTTTCCACGTTCAAAGCAGCGTTCGCAGATGGAAAACGGATAATCCCAGGAAAGTTCTCTTCCACAGATTGTGCATTTTCGGGTGTAGCTGGCACATTCTGTCTTTAAAATACGGCTGATCTCTTCTTCTGTGTTCCTGCGCTCTTCCACCAGATTTTCTTCCTGAACAGGCAGTCCCACTTTTCTGGAAAACTGGAAATACAGATCCAGCATTTTATAATAGCTTTCCAGATCATACAGATCCGGTCCCGGACTGTATGGAAACTGCAGTTCTTCCACATCCCGGTAGTCCCGGCAGTAATCTTTCCACAGATCCATGACCAGCTTATTGTCAATGTCCACAGAGCAGGTGATCAGCTTATAGATCTCTTCTTTGGAAAATTCGTCCATATGATCCCGCTGTACATGCTCAAAGCTTACATACAGCGCAAGCAGCTCGTCTACTTCCATTTTTTCATAAATAGAAGGTGTTTCCATACTGGCCCATATTTTTACCAGTGTGTCGATCTCAGCCGGCAGCTTTAACAGCTGTTCCGGGAAGCCGATGTAGGCTTTCATAATGGGGATCGGACGCCGTTCCAGTCCGTCTTTTATTAATTCCAGATCGTCCAGCACGGCCACAAAACCTTCGTCATAGAGACCAAAACGCCCGGCCCGACCTGCGATCTGCTTGATCTCCTCTGGCAGAAGGCTTCTGCGGCCTACTCCGTCAAATTTCCGGGTCTCAATGAAAACAATACGGCGGATGGGCAGGTTTAAGCCCATTCCAATGGCGTCGGTACTGACTACCACTTCTGTCTCTTTTTCCAGGAAGCGGCGCACCTGCTCTCTTCTGGTGGCAGGAGGCAGACTTCCATAGATAACGCTACAATGGACTCCCTGGTTTTCCAGGTGGGCCGCCAGCGCCAGTACTGATTTCTTTGAAAATACGATAAGAGCATCGCCTTTTTTCAAATCTTTTTTCAGGGAATACGGCTTTTCTTCTAAGGTAAGCCTTGTATTTCGCTTATGACGGACGATCTTAAAGGTATCCCCACACCGTTTGATCATCTGCACGATAATATCTTCCGCCTCCGGAGCCATACACAGATGGATCTCCTCTGCACGAAGTCCCAAGACTGCCCTGGTCCAGTTGTGGCCTCTGTAGGGATCCGCTACCATCTGGCACTCGTCCACTACAGCTACGTCGAAATATTCGTGTTCATTTAACATTTCCACAGTACATGCCTGACAGCAGGCACCGGCCACTTCCAGTGTTTCTTCCCCGGTTATCATGGAACAGGGAATGTTTTCACCGTTTAGCCGGTCATAAACTTCCAGTGCCAGAAGTCTTAAGGGACCAAAATAGGCGCCGTGGGAAGCTGTTTTTAACCTTTCTAATGCATCGTGGGTCTTTCCGCTGTTTGTTGGTCCGATATGAAGGATAAAGCGGCGCTTCATGGCCCTGGTCTCCGGATATTCATCCTCCGGGCGGCGTTTTACAGACTCCCGTATTCCCTTTTTAATAGTCTTTGGAAGATAAAACAGCTGATAAGCCCGCTCTAAGGAGTTGGTAAGAAGGTAGCGGCGGATGCCCTGCATTTTTAATACATGCTCCAGCTCTTCTTCTGTCAGCTCCGGCAGGTATTCCATATCTTTTGCTGCCAGCATCCCGCAGAAATCTTCCATTTTTTTCCAGTTTTCTTTTAACTGGTCCAGGGCCGGGCCCGGTTTTAAACGTTCTTCCTTGTGCATGAGATAGGCACACACTTTTGCAAACATGGCATGGATATCGTTTAATTCATTTGGCTTTTCCACCCCGTTTAAAGTCTCCTGGCTTAAACGATTTAAGCGGTGTTTTAAGTCCGCGCCTGTCATGGAGCGGTATCGTTTATTGGCTGTTCCAAAAAACAGCTCTTTATAATACTGCCCCAGATAGGCCAGACATTCTTCTTTTATTTCCATGGATGTCCTCTTTTATTCATGGCGATATCACCCTCAGGTGACATGTCCGTTTTCTTATATCCGCCACAAGGGGCTGCTGCAAAATTTTAAGGCATCCTGCAGCAGCCCCCTGTGTTTCTTGTGGTCCCGCCTGTAAGTGCGCGGAACTTTATGATCCGCACCGTCATCTGGCTAAACCATGGTGGTATCTACAAAATTTTCAAATCCGGTAATGCCAAAGCTTGCGCTGACACTGTTGATCCCTTCTACGATCTCTTCTCTGGAATAGTTTGCCATGAAAAGTGTATCATCATCTAACTGGTTTAAATACATATAGAAAGTCAGTGCCATTTCCAGATGTTCTGTGTCGTTTTCATCCAGATTTTCGTAAAGCTGGTTCTCTGCTTCGTTGATCTCACCTGCATCTACCAGATCACGCAGTTTCCGATAAATACGGTCTGTATCGCTGTATTTATCCTCTGTATCCGGAAGGGCATAATTGATCTCGTTTTTTCCAAGTGCCAGTCTTGCAATGGCGCGGACTAAGTCACTGATGGTACGCATTACATAATCGTCCTGATATCCCATATCTGTTTCCCCTTTTTATATTTATATAACTTTTTCTCTTCTTAGCTCATTTCAGTATAGATGAAACCACCTTTTCAGTCAAGGCAAAAGCATTTATAATGGGGGTATCCGCAATGATCTGAAGGAGGTCGTGAACTTGAAAAAAATATTTGCTGCCGGTGTGATCATGAGCATCCTTTCTGTTTTGTTAAGCCTTTGCGCCAGGAAGGTAACCGGCTTTGCCCAGGCTTATTCTGTAACTATATATCCTGTCCTGAAAGGGATATTTGCGCGTATTTTCGGGATCTTTCCCTTTTCTGTATCAGAAGTAGGGCTGTATCTGCTTCTGCTCCTTTGTATTTTTTCTGTGGTCAAATGGTTTAAAACGCCATTATATCTGTTAAATGGTGCATTCTTTACAGCTTCTCTCCTGTTTTTCTTATTTACCATCAACTGCGGCATTAATTATTACCGGAATTCTTTTTCTTATGAAGCTGGTTTTGTGATCCGGACCCATTCTACCGATGAACTCTATGCTCTTTGCAGTGATCTTGTAAATAAGGTAAATGAAAATATACCAACAGAAACATCCCCATCTCCTTCAGATGCCGGGAATTTCTCTTATTTTCAGAATTTTTCCTATCTTCGGGAAATGGGGAAAGGAGGGCAGAAAGCCATGAAAGGACTGGCAGATGAGTATCCCCAGTTTAAAAGCTGGTACCCATATCCAAAGCCTCTGATCCATCCAAGGCTTTTATCTGTCCAACAGCTGACCGGCGTCTATTCTCCTTTTACAGTAGAAGCCAACTACAACAGTGAGATACCTGCCTACAACATTCCCCATACCATCTGTCATGAACTGTCTCATTTAAAGGGATATATGCGGGAAGATGAGGCCAATTTTATTGGTTACCTGGCCTGCACCGGTTCAGAAAGCAGGTCATTTCGCTACAGCGGTTATCTCACTGGCTGGGTATACGCGGGAAATGCTCTGGCAAAAGCGGATTATGACGGTTTTATAGAACTATATAAGAAATTAGATGAAAAAGCCAGAAATGACCTGGAAGAAAATAATGTTTTCTGGGATCGTTTTGAGGGAAAGACGGCAGAGGTGTCCACCAAGGTAAATGATACATATTTAAAAGCCCACAGCCAGACAGATGGTGTCTTAAGCTATGGGCGTATGGTTGATCTTATGCTTGCAGATTTTTATTCGGATGTCACTGCGGACTGATCTGTTCCAACAGATCGCATCACTGGCGACCTGCCTCTGACGGGCTTGCCTCAGAAGCCGTAGCCTTCTTCCATGCATACCGTTCTTCCAGGATGGTATCTTCCGGAAGCAGCAGGTAATTATTATCCCTGTCAGAGTCATTGATCATGGAATTTAATTCTTTTAACAGATAGCTGTCCGGCAGGTTACGTTCCCACCAGGTATAACCTTGCGAAGTTCTCACTCCTTTGGCATCAATGTTGCGGCCTGCGTAGTAATCAATATATACATCTGCGTAGGTCACTGCCATGGAGCGTTTCACATCACTTCCTACATTGTGGACTACTCCGCCGATCTGGTCTGCGATCAGCTTCTGAATGTAATGTTCCGACCAGCCCACAAAATCCAGCAGATCTGTATTTTCCTGTTCTGTACGTTTTGCCCAGACTGATACATCCACAGACTCCGTAGAATATTCCATGCTTCCGTCCTCTTTCCACTGTAAAACGCCATACTGGCAGGGCGGGATACTCATAGCATCTGTAATGATCTCCTGGATGCCATAGGCATCATCTGCTACTCCCGGTTCTGCCTTGTGCTTGCGGATCCTCTGAACATGAAGATGACCGCTTAAAAACAGGGGGATCTTATATTTCTGAAGAAGATCAATGACCTCCCCATTATTGTCCATGGCACACTGGGTTGTATACATACGGCTCTGGGCCAGCAGGTTGTGATGGGCAATAGGCAATATCTGCATCCCGTCTTCCTGGGCCTTTTTTAACTGCTCATCCATCCACACCAAGGTCTCTGCCTTGATCCGGCCTTCTACCAGGTTCTTAGGCTCATACTGGCAGGAGTCTAACATTAAAAGACGGTTTCTTTCATCTAGCTGGTAAACATAGCTTAAAGAAGCACTGTCCCGGCTGATGGCCTGATCGTAACCGTACATATGGTAAATATCATAAAATTCTTCCGGGGTAACGCTGTCTGTGGATGTTTTCTCATCTCCAAAATAAACAGCCGCATTGGGATTATTGATATCATGGTTTCCAGGGATGATCAGTACCGGAATACCTGCATCCTGAACTTTGTGAAGCTTCTCAGCCAGTTCCTTATGATTGATCTTCTCCCCGTTCATGGTAATATCACCACTGAGTACCAGTGCTGTTGGTTTTTCAGCGATCACCTGATCCATAAAAGCATCTAACAGCTGGGGAAGATATTTTACCACTTTTCCGTCGCAGCGCTCTACAAAAAGCTGAAAAGCTGCTCCGTCATCCTCTGAATCTGCGCTCTGATAATGAACATCCGTTGCCTGGATGATCCTTGGAGGCGTATAATGCTCTTCTTCCGGGACCTCCGGCCAAACCTGAGGCAATGTCTTACTCCAGCCTTTATAGCCTGTTTCCCGTCGGATATGGGTATTTTTCTCCGTCTCATTCCATAATTCATCTGTATCTTCTGACAGATCTGATCCTTCAGCCCCGTCCATTTTTCCATTTTCACGGTCTGTATCATCTGCAGACCCGTCAATTACAATATTGGTCTCTGCCGCAGCCTTAGAGGTGTACTCCGTACTGTCTCCGGCAGTTGTTATTTTCTTAAAAACGTGCAATACCCCGAAGCATACCAGAAATACAAGGGCATACATCAGGGCACTGACGATCCAGGTTTTTCGTTTCATAATTTATATGATCCCCAGCTCTTTCATAGCATAGGCGATCCCGTCATCCTCTACTGTTTTTGTTACAAAAGATATATATGGTTCCAACACCGGACTGTGATCTCCCATGGCGATACAGTTGACTGCATACTGGAACATGGACAGATCATTGCTGCTGTCACCAAATACATAAGCATCCTCTTTTGAAATGCCATAGTGTTTTAACACAAGATCAATGGCAGTTGCCTTGGAATGACCTCTTGGGATACACTCATAAAAGCCCTTTTCCCTGTCAATGACCTCAATATCCGGCATTCTTCCAAACAGCTCTTTGCAGCGGCTCTTTTCATCAGAACCAATGTAAAACTTGTCAAAATCAAAACTGTCATCTTCCCAGTAGCATGGCATTGGACAGCCGGAGAGCTTAACAAACTGTTTTACACGCTCTACCTGCGGCAGACAGGATGGTGCTTCATGCATATAGCAGCCGCCCAGACCTTCCAGTACACCGTCCAGACCGCAGTCATCAATGTCTTTTTTGATCTGCAGTCCTCTTTCATGTGGGATCACATGGTGATATAAGACCTCATCTTTTACTCTCACATAAGTACCGCAGCCGCAGAGAAATCCATCTGCATCTACCTGGGAACGGATCTCATGTAAATGCGGATACACACGGCCTGTATTGATCAGGACCAGATGTCCTTTTTCTCTTGCCTGTTTCAGTGCCTCTTTCGCACTGTCAGGAACCCTCCGCGTCTTTTCAGACAGGAGGGTTCCGTCAATATCAAAAAATAAAGCTTTTGTTCTGTTATTATTCATCATCTCTGAAAACAATGGTTCCTGTCTCCTCATCCATACTGTCAACAATAGCCAGTGACTCCAGACGGATTCCTTCGGAACGGATCAGATCTCCGCCTACCTGGAAGCCTTTTTCAATAACGATACCAGCACCTACTAATTCAGCACCGGAATCTCTTACTAAAGCTGCCAGACCTTCTAACGCCTTTCCGTTTGCCAGGAAATCATCGATAAGAAGCACTTTGTCGCCCTTTCCAAGGAATTCCTTGGATACGATAATGTCATATACTCTGCCGTGGGTAAAGGACTCTACTTTAGAAGTATAGACTTCACCAGCAATGTTCTTGGTCTGTGTCTTCTTAGCGAATACAACAGGAACATCAAAATACTGGGCTACAATACATGCAATTCCGATTCCGGAAGCCTCGATGGTAAGGATCTTGTTTACTTCCACATCCGCAAATCTGCGCTTGAATTCCTTTCCGATCTCACCAAACAGTTTAATATCCATCTGGTGATTTAAAAAACTGTCTACTTTCAGCACATTCCCCGCTTTGATCTTGCCGTCCTTACGGATCCTATCTTTTAAGAGTTGCATGTATAATATCCTCCTTATCCATTTGTTTTGAATATAATATTTTAGTTTGCTTTTGTTTCTTCTGCTGTAGTTTCAGCTTCTGTTGTTTCTTCTGGGGAAGACTCCTGGTCTGCTGAAGTTTCAGTAACAGTTACTTCACGCTCAGACAGTTTTGCAGGATTTTCTGCTTCATTGTCTGCATTGGAAGCTAAAAATCTTAATACCTTATCCTGAAGGACCTGCTCATTTACAGTATCTTCTCCATAAAGGCTTACCAGTGTATCTTTGCTGGTTCCATTTGCCTGTGCAAATGCTTCTTTATCTTCATCTGTCAGGTTATCAAGACCTTCTTTTGCTGCAATGTCTTTTACAACGATCTCTTTCTTAGCTGCTTCTTTTACAGAAGAGTAGATGTATTCCTTAAATCCGGCTTCATCCATACCATTGGCCTGAGCCATCTGGGAAAGAGTCATTCCGTACATCTTAGCCTGGTTGGTATACTGCTTTAACATCTGATTGTAACGCACAGATAAACCGTTTCTGGAGAACTTGAAATCGGAGTTATCGATAATGTCCTGAAGAACATCCTGCTCCATTTCCTGCTCTGCTGTCTTCTGCTTCTGGGCTAACAGGTCAGCACGGATGCCTTCCTTATACTCATCTACAGTCTGGTAATCAGAAGTTCTCTGTACAAATGCATCATCTAATACTGCATCCTGCTTTTCTTTTACAGCATTTACAGTTACTTCAAATACAACTGCCTGTCCTGCTAAAGACTCTTCTCTGTAATTTTCCGGGAAAGTTAAATCCAAGGTCTTTGTCTCACCCTTCTTTGCTCCGACCAGACCGTCTTCAAAACCGTCGATCATAGATCCTGAACCAAGAGTCAGATCCTGTCCTTCTGCGGTACCGCCGTCAAAAGCTTCTCCGTCTTTTGTTCCCTTGTAGTCGATGTTGACGATATCGCCGTCCTGCGCAGCTCTGTCCACTTCTACTTCATTTGGATTTTGCTTCAGATTGGTCTGGATCTTCTGGTCTACTTCATCATCTGTTACTTCCGGAGCTGCTACATTGATCTTTACTCCTCTGTACTCAGAAACAGTTGCAGAACCAAGGTTTACATTTGTGGTGTCTGTGCTGCCTGCGCATCCGGTCATCAGAACAGCTGCAGTCAGACCGCATAAACATAATAATTTCAGTTTTCTCATTGTTGCATGTCCTTTTCTTTTCTTTCTTTTCGCTTATTTGTTCTGTCAGGAACTTTTTGTCCGTCCCTGGAAAACAAAAACAGACTTTCTTTAAGCGTTGTACATAGTTATACCATACACCGTCGGGAAAAAAAAGCCCTTACAATAAGTTTTATGACGCATAAAATGCCTTAAATGCTTTATATGTATGGTAAACGTCTAATTTAGAAGCAAGTTCAAAAGGAGCATGCATGGAAAGGATCGGCACACCTAAGTCCACTGTATCCACATCCATATGAGCTACAAACTTGGCAATGGTGCCGCCGCCGCCTGCATCTACTGCGCCAAGCTCGCCTGCCTGCCAGTAAACACCTGCATCTTCCATAATGCCGATAACTTTCGCCATGGTCTCTGCACTGGCATCATTGGAGCCGCCTTTTCCTCTGGCGCCTGTGTATTTAGTGAGAACACAGCCTTTGTTGATGTAGCTGGAATTGCGCGCTTCATATACATCCGGGAAAGTCGGGTCATAAGCTGCATTTACATCAGAGGACAAGCATAAGGAAGCCTTTAATACGTCACGTACCGCAACCTTCTCCATAGAAGCAAGATCTTCTATATAATGAAGGACATAATCGGAATTCAGACCTGTATTTCCGTCAGAACCTGTCTCTTCTTTATCTGTAAGAATGGTCACTGTGGTGTGTTCCGGCTTTTTCGTATCAATCTCAGCAGTCAGCGCTGTGTATGCACAAACACGGTCATCCTGGCCATAAGCGCCTACCAGACTGCGGTCTAAACCGATATCTCTTGCTTTTACAGCCGGTACCAGTTCAAATTCTGCGCGGAAGAAATCTTTTTCTTTCATACCGTACTGTTCATGAAGCAGTGCCAGGATAGAAAGTTTTACAGCGTCCTTGATGTCTTCTCCTTCATATGGAAGAGAACCTAAAACAACGTTTAATTCTTCTCCCTTTAAGCCTTCCCGCAGCGGGCGCTCATTCTGCTTTGCAGCCAGATGTGGCAGCAGGTCTGTAATGCAGAATACAGGGTCATCTTCTTTTTCACCGATGCAGATTTCCGTCAGTTCCCCGTTTTTCTTTGCAACAACGCCGTGAATAGCTAACGGAATAGTTCCCCACTGGTATTTGCGGATACCGCCGTAGTAATGAGTCTTAAAGTAGGCTATATCTTCTTTTTCATATAATGGATTTGGCTTTAAGTCCAGTCTTGGGGAGTCAATATGAGCTCCATTGATATGCAGACCTTCGGATAATGGCTTTTTGCCAAAGGTAGTTGCAATAATGGCTTTTCTGCGGTTTACATAATATACCTTATCTCCTGGTTCATAGGAAGCAGTGCGGTCAAATGGCTTGTAACCGGCCTTTTTTAACATGTGTACAGCTTCTTTTACGCACTCGCGCTCTGTTTTTCCTGCGTTAAGGAACTGTTTGTAGCCTTCACAGTATTTGAAAGCTTTTTCCTTGTGGTCTGGTGCGTCTTTTCCAATATGGGGAGCAGACCAGGTAAGCTGCTCCTGTAATTCCTGTGCTTTTGTTTTCTTGGACATGGGATCTTCCTCCGTAAATTAAGTAATACTCAGCCGCCTGAGGGCGGAGAGAAACATTAGTATATACTTCCCGCTAAAGCGGGAAAACCGGGACCAACTCCCGTTGAAAACTATAACTCAAAAGTTCGGACTCTGGGCTTCGGTTTATCCCCCGACTGCGCCCCCATCTTTTTATGCCTTGCATCCATAAGAATGGCAGAAACCTGGGCATCCCCCAGTCCTGCTGTAGCCTGGATCATCTGCTCTAACATCTGGCTGTCCGTCTCTTTTGCCTCTGCCAGCCAGGAAAGGATCTCTCTTTCTCCCCGCTCTGTCAGGCCTTTTGCTGCTTCATCCGGATGTTTTTTGATGTATTTCCAGTATTCTTCTTTCCATTCCTCTGTCAGACCTTTGGGCCAGTAGAGGCGGTAAAGGGCCATGCGGCATACAAGGGCCGGGCTTTCTAAGATCTCTGCTGTTGGCAGCAGTTTGTCATATTCCCAGAACTGAAAATCAGTTCCGTTAAAACAATACCGGTACATATGACCGCAGCCATGCATTTCCCTCATAATGATACGGGCAGGAGTATTTTCTATGGACTCCTCAAAAAACTCCGGAAAGATCAGCTTTGCCAGAAGTTTCCCTTCTTTATCCCGGTAATCTACAACCAGCATCTGCCGCAGTTCTGAAAGTATTTCTTTAAAACTGGATTTTTCCTCTGGAAAGATACGGATATCCAGTTTATTTATCTGGGTACAGCCTGTAAATACTCCGGCCCCCCAGTCTCTCACTGTACTGCAGCAGGAAAGATTCTTTAAATGGAAACAGTTATAAAAGGCATAGGCCCCTACTTTTTCCAGATGTTTCGGCAGCGTAAGTTCCTCCAGGGCTTCACCGCACATTTCCGGCTCTCCTTCGTATTCTGCCGGCGGCTGTTCTCTTCTTCGCACAGTCTGGGAGAATGTATATGTATCCAGTTCTGTTACCGGAAGTCCTTCTATGGTGTCCGGTATCACCAGTTTGTTATCTAATGTGTAGCAGCGCCCCACACAGATCCCTTTTGTTGTCTTTCTATATAATACATTCATGTAATCAGTTTAATCAGTTTCCCTTATTTTTTCAACCCCATTTCCAATAAGGTCTAATTAAAAAAGCTGCTTCCTGTTCATGCATTGCATGACCAGAAAGGATAAAAGCACCAAAGCTAAGGGCCAGTCCCTCTGTCGTGCCCAGTCCCAGAAGGGATGTATAAGTGATCGGCAGCAGGAAACCTGCCACACCTGTAAGTCCTACAAATGCTCCTACTACCAGATTGGCCATTGTTACGATCAGACAGAATGTGATACCTGTGATCATGCTTCTAATTCCTCCATGTATTTCATCGCTTCATAAAGGATCTTTTCCTCATCCAGTGTAAGAACTTCCCGATCCTTCATCAGCAGTCTGCCATCTACCGCCATATCGCAGACGTCAGACGCAGTAACACATTCTAACAGAGTATTCACCAGATTACCAGTAGGATATAAATGAGACTGCATGGTATTGATGGTAATAAAGTCCGCTTTTTTGCCTTCTGCGATCACACCGCCCTCCTCTTTCATCAGGCGGTATCCCTCTTTTGTAGCCATGGAAATGATCTGAGCTGCAGACATGATAGCCGGATTGCTCTGGGCAACGCCGTGTTTTACGTTCATCACAGAACGGAAGATCTTCATTTCATTCCAAAGACTTAAACCACCGTGAGCAGCACCGTCTGTTCCAAGTCCTACGCAGATTCCATCTTCTAAAAGTGCCGGTGTCTCCGGAACTCCTTTTCCACAGTTGCTGAACGGACAGTGGCATACTTTTACGTCACGCTCACGCAGCAGTGCTCTTTCGTGAGCCGATACCATGATACTGTGGGCACCGATAAAGCGGTCGCTTAAAACATGGAAAGAGTCCAGATATTCATAAGGACGTTTTTGGAACCGCTGAAGGAAGAAATTCACTTCTCCCGGATATTCATTCATATGGGCCTGTAAAAGAGCCTGGCGGTCATCTGCATGCTCTGTGATCAGCCGGATGGTCTTCTTTATAAGATCAATCTGACCAGACAGCAGTTGCAGGATGAAACAAGCATCAACGTAAAAACATTAAACCGTACCATCAGCCAGTTAAAAGAAGAGGGATTTATTTCCCTGGAAAAGGGCAAGATCTGCTATTATAAAGAAAATTATAAAAAGGCTGTAACATGGCTGCAGGAGGCGCGGCGCAGATAATATTCTCTGCTACCGCCCCTCCTGCAGCATTTTTTCAAATTCATGTGCTGGGACCGGATGGGAAAACCAGTATCCCTGTACTTCATCACACATGGTATTTCTAAGGATGGACGCCTGTTCCGGCGTCTCAACTCCCTCACATACAATATGATAACCAAGACCTTTTAACAGGTTGATGATCTCACGAAGGAAGTAAATCCCCTTATGAGTAGTCTCACAGTTGCTGATAAAGGCCCGGTCCACTTTTACTGTGTTGACCGGAATATCAATGACTGTATTCAATATGGAATAACCGGCTCCAAAATCATCTAAGGCTGTCCTAAAACCGACAGTCTGTAACTTTGCAAACAGCTGCTTTACATGGTCATAATCAGAAACTGTAGCTGTCTCTGTTAATTCCAGTTCTATAAGAGCCGGGTCCACACCGTATTTTTCCAGGATGGTTGTATAACGGTGAACGGTATCACTGTTCTGGGCATGAAGGGCAGACGCATTGATGGAGATCAGACGCTGCGGGATCCCCTGTTCCTTCCAGTTTGCCAGAAGCTTTACCGTTTCCTCAAACATGTAAAAATCCAGGTCAATGATACGGCCGTTTTTCTCATAAACAGGGATAAAACTGTCCGGCGGCAGGATCGTACCATCTTCCCTCTGCCAGCGGACTAAAGACTCCGCACCTACGATCTTTCCTGTTGTCAGGGAGAAACGTGGCTGGAGATAGATCTTAAATTCTTTATTTTTTATTGCTTTATCTAAGCCAATGGCAATTTCATTTTCCATATTCTGGAGATCCGCCATGGTCTTATCATATACACATACAGTCTCAGGGGAATTATCCTGGATCTGGCGTCTGGCATAGTTGGCCGCATCAATAGCAAACGAAGCTCCGTCGCAGTCTTTTTCTACTTTGTATACACCGGTGCGCAGGCGCAGCTTTGCTTCCGGATATTTTCTCTGCTGCCGCTCAATAAATCCATTATTGATACGCTTAATGGCTTCTATGGAACCGTTATTCCATTTTTCCTCAAAGAAGAGAATGAACTGATCTGCGACCACCCTGGTAAAATGGGCAGTATTGCGCTTTTTTAAAGTATCAATAATATAACCGGTAAATTCCCGCAGCAGCTGGTCTCCTGCTGCATAACCGTATTTCCGGTTAAAATATTTAAAGTTTTCAAGATCTGTGTAAACTAAGAGACAGCTTTTTCCTTTTCCGGAAGCGATCACACTGTCAACCTCTTCCCTGAAACGGTTAAAAGAAAGCAGACCTGTAACCTGGTCATATTTAGGATAACCGGCACAACCATTACAGGTTGCCTCTTCTTCCCGGTACTGTCCCAGTTCCCGTTCCAGGCGCTCTTCCTGATGCCACTCCCCGGTTACATCAGTGACCATGCCAAAGAGGATACAAGATCTACCTTCTTCTTCATCTTCTTCAATGGATACAGTCTCCAGGCGCTTTCTGGAAACATAGCCGTCATCATCTACTTCACGGATATCAATGGGCCCCTTAATACGCCCACTGTAAAATTCAATGGCTTTCCAGCGGTCATCCGGGTAGATCCTGGTCTTATCCCTGAGATAATCACAATACTTCGGTATTTCCACTTCTACTTCCAGCTCTTTATTGTAACGGATCAGAGTATCTGTTTTTATATGGTATTCAAATATAATGACACCGCTTTTCTCCAAAATAGCGGAAAGATGCTTCAACATTCTTTTGCCGGCATTCTCTTCCCTGCGCCCTGGCATCTTCTGTACCTCCTCTTTTCTTAAGTACTTTTATCATTATTCCTACTTTACCATACTTATACTTTCTATTCAAGTTGAATACCCTTAATGCTTCCTTGGCATTTTTGCCAAATTTTTCCAATAATTTTCTAAAATATTTTTTTAGAGAAATTCCTTCACCATGATCTCTGCTTCATCTAATTCAGCAATAGCCGGCAGTATCTCTTCCGGTTCCCAGTCCTCTGCCAGGATAAAAAGTCCTTTATAGATACTTTCCATAATACTCTGGAAATGTTTGTCTTTCCCTTTTCCGTTTTCAATAACTTTAAAAGCATCCCTGCCTGTCTTTTTCAGCCCGGAAAACAGACGTATCTTAAGAGAGCGCACCTGGTCCGGTCCGTTCCAGAGGCGCTCCATATCATAATCATCTGTATTTCCGCATTTTGCCACACAGGTAGCACAGCCCGGGGCTACTGCCAGTTTTTCTGCCCTTACCTGTTTTAACTGTTGGGCAAGTTCTTCCTCACCGGCATCCGGTCTTGCCAGAACAGACAGAGCACATGTTACTACCCTGTCTGTATCTTCTGTCTTTAAATGACTGTAAGTTGTCCTGGCAAGTCCGATCAAAGCGCCTGTAAGGATATCCCCTGGTCGTTTCTTTTCTGCGGACTCCATATCTTTACTCCTGTTCTGTTGGAAATACAACAGTCAACAGCATTTTAAAGGACTCTTCTGCGTAAACAGCGTGAGGAACCTTTGCCGGCATGATGAGGACATCACCAGCACAGCAGAAATGCTCTTTTCCGCCTACTGTAAATTTTCCTTTTCCTTCCAGTACCTGTACCATAGCATCGCCGGTGGAGTCATGGGTACTGATCTCTTCGCCCTTATCAAAGGCAAATAAAGTTACGCTGACTGCCTTGTTCTGAGCCAGTGTACGGCTGACGATCTGTCCCGGCTGTACAGTTACCTGCTCTGCTAACGGAAGTACGGTTTCGTGTTCAATGTTTTTAATAAATGCCATTTTAGTTTTCTCCTGCTACAAACTAATCTTTTCCCCGCCCATCGGGCGTGAGACATGTCCTAAACGTTAATCCAGTATCTTACCGTCAATAGAAATGGTCACTACCTGCCATGGAATAAACTTTCCACTGTTCTTTAAAGCCTTGATAGCTGCCTGCTCTAAACCGCCGCAGCATGGCACTTCCATGCGCACTAACGTAACGCTCTTAATATCATTGGCTGCAATGATCTCTGTCAGTTTTTCGCTGTAATCGCAGTCATCTAACTTTGGACATCCGATCAGTGTTACTTTGCCTTTAACAAAATCCTTGTGGAAGTTTCCGTATGCATAGGCAGTACAGTCTGCTGCGATCAAAAGCTTTGCCTGATCAAAGTATGGTGCCTTGATCGGTGCCAGTTTGATCTGTACCGGCCAGTTGCTTAACTGGGAAGTAACTGGTGCTGCACTGGAAGTATTTTCTCCTTCCTGAGCTGTTTCTTCGCTTCTGCGGTTCATCTGGCGCATACGGGTGCCAGGACATCCGCCTGCAGGAGCCTGATGGGCCGCTGCTGCCTTTTTCTTCTTATTTTCAAGTACTGCTGCCTCATCATATGCAGCTGCTTCTCTTTCTATAAAGGAAATGGCACCTGCCGGACAGGCCGGAAGGCAGTCTCCTAAACCATCACAATAGTCATCTCTTAATAATTTAGCCTTGCCATTAACCATTCCAATGGCACTTTCGTGACAGGCCTGGGCACAAAGGCCACAGCCATTACATTTTTCTTCATCAATATGAACGATCCTGCGTATCATTTTTGTACCTCCTTGACATTATATAAGGAATATACTACAATCACCTGCAAATGTATGTTGTTCTGACAACAAAAGGAGAGAAAATGGATTATAAACTGTTGGAAAATGCACCCTTATTTAAAGATGTTCCCCCTGAAGAGATCAATGTTATGCTCCAGTGTCTTGGCACAGAGGAACGGGATTATGACAAAGGTGAGACCATCTTTCATGCCGGAGATGTCATCCACAATATCGGACTGGTGCTGACCGGCCGGGTACAGATTGAAAATGATGATGTCTGGGGCAATAAAAGTGTTATGGAAAGTGTTGGTCCCGGCTTTGCCTTTGCGGAAAGCTATGCCTGTCTTCCCGGGGAACCCCTTATGGTATCAGCCATTGCAGCAGAACCTTCCCATATCCTGTTTTTAGATACAGGACGGGTACTGACCACCTGTCCTTCTGCCTGCACCCACCACAACCGCCTGATCCAGAACCTGTTATATATCTCTTCCCAGAAAAATCTAAATCTGTCCAGACGGATCTTCCACACCTCTTCCAAATCCATCCGTGGCCGCCTGTTATCATACCTTTCTTTTCAGGCCTCCAAAGCAGGCAGCCGGGATTTTTGTATTCCATTTAACAGGCAGCAGCTAGCTGACTATTTAAGCATTGACCGAAGCGCCATGTCGGCGGAACTTGGTAAAATGCGAAAAGAAGGGATCCTGGAGACAGATAAAAATCACTTTGTATTAAAAACGGACCTGCTGTAGCGGCAGGTCTGCTTTTTGTGCCAACGATGCGCACTCTTTTTTATCTTCTGGCTTCTCTTGTTTTTTCGATCAGCCTTCGTATTCCTTCTTCCGGATAAGAAAGCAGGGCTCCAAAGTCTGCTGCCAGCTGATAGCGTTCTTCCTCAGTTCCTCCGCACTGGTTTTCCAGCTCTTTCTGGCGTTTTTTCAGTTCCAGATAGGTCTCATAAACGTCCTGAGTACGGAAAAATAAATAATTATATTTGTCCTGATTTGCCTCTGCCGGGAACAGATCTGTGATCAGCGCCTCATCCTGTGGATGATAAAGGATCCCATATTTTTCACAAAGCTTCTTTACCTGGGGCAGATAAGAGTCTCTTTCTGCTTTGGTGTCACATGGATGGCTCATTGCCAGCTTTTTAAGGCCGGACGCCACCATTTCACAGAAGCAGTCCATCACACCACACTGATAGGAATAATTGTCAATGGGCTGCTCCTTTTCTGCTTCCTCTAAAAGCACATACTCATCCTTGTCCAAAGACAATGGTATTCCCGACGCGCTTGTAACATTCACTCCCCCATACCAGGTACTGTCCACCTGAAAAACGTCACCAACCTGGTATTCCGCAGAATACTCATCATTTTTGCGAACGATCTTTATTTTCTGTTTTTCCATAAGTAGTTTTATCTCCTTGTTGTAACTTATCTTTTGCATTCACATAAATCCTGTTTGACGCCATCTTAACACATTCCCAAACAAACCTCAAGAGCAGTGAAAAAGCGGTTGCCACAGCCTGATTTCTCATGTAAAATGGGCTTATCTGTGCTACTGTTGATCATATGTACTCTTGGAAGTTTCCGAGAGCATATTTATTTTATAAGGAGTTTTTGAATGAGTATATTAAATGTAGAACATTTAAGCCACGGTTTTGGAGACCGGGCTATTTTTCAAGATGTGTCTTTCCGCCTTTTAAAAGGAGAACACATTGGTCTTGTAGGTGCCAACGGTGAAGGTAAATCCACTTTTATGAACATTATCACCGGAAAGCTGATGCCGGATGAAGGCAAGGTAGAGTGGGCAAAGAACGTAAATGTAGGCTATCTGGACCAGCACACAGTCCTGGAAAAAGGAATGACCATCCGGGAAGTATTAAAAAGCGCCTTTGCTCCTCTTTTTGAGATGGAAGAGCGGATGAACCATATCTGTGACAATATGGGGGATGCAGACGAAGATCAGATGAATGCCATGATGGAAGAGCTTGGAACCATCCAGGACCTTTTAATGGCACATGATTTCTATGTGATCGACTCCAAAGTAGAGGAAGTTGGCCGGGCTTTAGGTCTGGATGAGATCGGTATGGACCGTGACGTAACAGAGCTTTCCGGCGGTCAGAGAACCAAAGTCCTTCTTGGAAAGTTGCTGCTTCAGAAGCCGGATATCCTGCTTCTTGACGAGCCTACCAACTACCTAGACGTACAGCACATTGAATGGTTAAAGCGCTATCTTCAGGAATATGAAAATGCTTTTATCCTGATCTCCCATGATATCCCATTCTTAAACAGCGTTATCAACCTGATCTATCACATGGAAAACCAGCGTCTGGACCGCTACGTAGGCGATTACGACAAATTCCAGGAAGTTTATTCTGTAAAGAAGGCTCAGTTAGAAGCTGCCTATAAGCGCCAGCAGCAGGAAATCGCTGAACTGGAAGATTTCGTTGCCAGAAACAAAGCCCGCGTTTCCACCAGAAATATGGCTATGTCCCGTCAGAAGAAACTGGATAAAATGGAAGTGATCGAACTGGCAAAAGAGAAGCCAAAGCCAGAGTTTCATTTCCTGGAAGCCCGCACTCCAGGCAAATATATTTTTGAGACCAAGGATCTGATCATCGGCTATGACGAGCCCCTTTCCCGTCCTTTGAACCTGACTATGGAGCGCGGACAGAAGGCCGTCCTGGTAGGTGCAAACGGTATTGGAAAAACCACTCTTTTAAAGAGTATCCTGGGACTGACACCTGCTTTAAGCGGTTCTGTGGAACTGGGCGATTATCTGTCCATCGGATATTTTGAACAGGAAATGGCTCCCGGCAATACGACTACCTGTCTGGATGAGATCTGGAAGGAATTCCCGTCTTATACCCAGTATCAGGTGCGCTCTGCCCTTGCAAAATGCGGTCTGACCACAAAACACATTGAAAGCCAGGTCCGCGTATTAAGCGGCGGTGAACAGGCCAAAGTGCGCCTGTGCAAACTGATCAACCGTGAAACCAATGTCCTTCTTTTAGACGAACCTACTAACCATCTGGATGTAGACGCAAAAGAAGAATTAAAACGTGCCTTAAAGGCTTACAAAGGAAGCATCCTTCTCATCTGCCATGAACCGGATTTTTATGAAGGTCTGGCTACCGATGTATGGGACTGCAGAGACTGGGCACTGCGTTTATCATGATCTTACCACGATCATAAAAGGCTGCTTTCAGATCATTTAGATTGAATGACCTGAAAACAGCCTTCTGTTATTTCTGATTATCTTTTATTTTTGGGAAATATCTTCAATAAAACCTTCTCCGAATACCTCCTTCACATCACTTACAATAAGAAACGCCTGCTTGTCATATTCCCGGACAATATCCCGAAGCCAGATGATCTCTTTTATGGGAACAACACAAAACAGCATGTCCCTTTCTGTTCCGGAATACATTCCTACTGACTTTACAGCAGTAACACCTCTCTCCATATTTTTCATGATCGAGCCTGCGATCTCTTTACTGCGTTCAGAAATAATGATCGCAAGCTTTGAAAAATTCAGACCGTCTAAAATTCCATCTGATACGCGGCACACTGCATAGATCGCTATCATCGCATACAATGCTGATCCCAGTCCAAATACAGAAGCACCTGCCAGTACTACCATTGCATCAAGGACCTGCATGATCTGAGATACAGAATATTGACGGATCTTCAGATGAAGCAGGGCTGCAAGCATATCCGTGCCCCCTGTAGTGGCATGTACTGCAAATAAAATCCCTGTTCCAACTCCGGAAAGAATACCGCCAAATAAAGCTGATAAAAAGATATCATCTCCGGCAATGGTCATTTCCGGCAAAACATACAAAGAAACTGACAAGGACACAGTTGCTATAAATGTCCTTTTAATAAAATTCCATCCTTTCAAACGCCAGGCAGCCAGAAATAATGGAATATTCAGCAATGTATTTGTCAGCCACAAGGGTATATCAAACAGACTTTTGAATATGATCGCCACGCCGGATACTCCGCCGGTAACAAGGTTCACAGGATCATAAAGGTTTTTTATTGCAAACCCCATTAAAAATGCTGCAAAAATAATCACTGCGTAACAAGCCAATTCAGTTTTTACTGCCCTGAAATCCTTCATTTTTATTTCACCATTTTTCTATCTGATCCCAGTCAGATTTTTTATGCGGACGTTCCCACATATATTCTTTAAATTCCCCACAACATGGGGTTCCTTTACATACCCAGATGCGGCGGTCTGTCACATCCATAAGGATACACCCAAGCGTACTGATCCGGTTCAGCTCTGTCTTTCTGCTATCACCGTGTCTGCAAACACTGAAAGGATATCCAAAATGATCCTTAAAAGCATCCTTTATATCTTCCATGGTGACTGCACCTGCTTTAGGCTGAAGATGTTTTAAAATTCTCCTGTCACGATATAAAGTTCCCCCCAGAGCATCCACCTGGTATGCATAATGAGGATGGCGGATATGGTTACTATGGGCTATCAGGCCATTTTCCGGATACAGCACCAGCTGTCCGTCCTTTAGTTTTTCAAATCCCATGGCATCACCACCGCAATAAGCTGCCACATAATACATTGGAAGCATCGATTCCGCTCCGAATATCTGATTCACTGCATCAACATAACGATCCTGTTCCAAAAATTTACGGCGGATAAATACAGATGGGATTCCAAAAACTTCAGGATTATATGTTTTTTGCAGACTGTTGACTCCCAGGGCAATTCCTGCCTGGTTCATGCCATATCTGGCAAGCTGTCCTGCCTCTGTAACGATCATCAGATCCGGACCGTCATCTCTAAGAATCTGTAAGATCACGGTGCCATATTCCTGCCATGTGTAAGTGTCCCAGTTCTGTGCCAGGATCGTATGTCCATTAGCAGAAGCATCCGGCAATACTGCAACGCTGGAACAGCCATCCAGTTCCTCCTTATCAGAAGGGGGTCTGCGTACCAGAGTCATAGCCTCTGACCGTGAATTTAAGGTTAAAAGGTCATCAAACTCTACATCTGCGCCCTGGGCGATCCCTTCTAATTCATCTAAAAGTTCCGGTGAGTAAGAATGGATAAAAGGAAGAAATTCTTTGGATATCACTTTTGCTTCATCCCAGCTTACCGCCGTGTGCCCGCCATTAAAAAACCGGATATAGCGCTCCAATACTCCCTGTATCAGTTCTTTACATTGAACTCCATAATCTACTCCACGTTCTCTGTGGTTTTTACCACGGATAGTGAAAACAGGCATCTCCATATTATTCTCTCCTCTCTTTACTTGATAAACATAGTAACACCAGGGCCAAGAGGCAGGTTAAATGCCCACCAGACACCTAATATGAGCAGTTCCGTGATCATAGTCGCTATTGCATATGGCATACAGCCTGCAAAAACCGTTCCCATACCCGGTGTTTTACTCTTGTCTGTATTATACTTACCGAGAAGTCCTACGATCAGTGCCACATCAGAAGAGATCGGTGCGATCGCATTGGTAGCAGAATCTCCGATGCGGTATGCTACTGTAGTTAAAGCCGGGCTAAAGCCGATCGCATAAAGCATTGGGATCAGGATCGGTGCCAGGATCATCCACTTTGAAGATCCGGAAGTCATAAATAAATTTAAAAATGTAGAGAAAAATACAATAAATACAATAAGGCCAAATCCATTGATACCTGATGTTTTTATCCATTCAGCGCCTGCAGCACCTAATGCAGTCGGAATATTAGATGCATTAAACAGGTAAATAAATAAGGAGGCCGGAAGTGCGATAACCATGAAATTAACCATGGAATTAATACTGCCTGCAAGCATCTTAGGCAGGGAATTCCAGTCTTTTAAAGCACCAGTTGTACGTCCATAGGCAATTCCTGTAACCATAAAGAATAAAAATAACAGTGTTAACACACTCTTTAATAACGGAGAGTTGGGAACAAGGCTTCCATCATCTGCACGGAAAACAGAATTTTGCGGAATGCATATGATGACCAGTAATGCCAGGTAAATAACTGCTGCGATCGCTGTATTCCGGAGTGCCTTATGCTCCAGGGGAGATAAATCTTTATCTGAAGAGCCAATCTGGATAAGACTTAAATCCTTTGCTTCACCGATAAAGCCTCTGACAAATTTTGTTGTTACCAGGGTAAATACCAATGTCAGGACAATGGCGCATGCAAACATAAAATACCAGTTCTGGAGTACATGTACAGTAGAGGTGTCAATTCCCAGAGAAGAACATACAGATTCATTGATACCACTTAACAGTACATCCAGATTTCCAACAAATACATTGGCAGACATTCCGGCATTACCTGCCGCATATGCCAAAATAATGCCCAGCCACGGATTATACCCCATTGAAGCAAATACCGCCGCTGCTACTGCTGTACAGCCTAAGATACCTGCATTAGAGGCTGTATTTGCATTGATCGCAATAAATGAAACAATGGCAAATACAAATGCGGGACGTACACCTGCGATCGTTCTCTTAATAAACGCACCGAACAGTCCCACCTGTTCTGCCAGTCCGATGGACAGCATCAGCAGGCCCATCATCATCATTGGTGAAAAGTTATAATAAATACTGTATAAATTCTGTGTTACATAATTTATGGTCTCTTTATTTAACAGGTTCTTTATAGTAACTGTTACAATTTCCCCGCCTGTTCCTTTGGAAGATGCACTTTCATAAGTCACAGAAACACCTGCAAATATCACAGAAAGAACAATTGCCACCACGATCAGGATCGTAAACAGATAAAATGGATGCGGCAGTTTATTACCAATAACCTCAACACCATTAATAAACCGGAAAAACAACCCCTTTTTTTCTTCTTTTGTCTTCTCCATACCTGATTCTCCTTTACTTTGTTTCATATACGACTTCTCCGCCAACAACTGTCTGCAGGGAGCAGATATCTTTTATTTCTTCTTCCGGGCATTTCATATAGTCACGGTCGATCACAACAAAATCTGCCAGTTTTCCCGGCTCGATACTGCCTTTTAACTGCTCTTCAAATGCTGCGTAGGCCGCCCAATTTGTATAAGAGCGCAGTGCTTCCTCCCGGGTCATTGCTTCCTGTGGATGCCATCCTCCTTCCGGTTTTAAATGCTCATCTTTTCTTGTTACCGCACAATACATGCTTAAAAATGGATTGCAGCTTTCTACCGGTGAATCCGTTCCGTTTGGTAAAGGATTTCCCTGGTCGATCAATGTTCTCCATGCATATGCACCTTTTATGCGCTCTGCTCCCAGACGTGCATCTGCTACATTTTTATCCGTCCGTAAAAATACAGTCTGATGAGTAGGTATAACCCCCAGTTTGCGGAAGCGTTCTATGTCTTCCGGAGCAATGATCTGGGCATGCTCACTTCTGAGTCGCGCATCTTTATCTGGAAGCTCCTTTAAAAGCTGTTCATATACATCCAGGCACTGACGGTTAGCTGCATCTCCAATTGCATGGCACCAGGTCTGGAAACCAGCCCTTCGCGCCTCATACAATACAGAATACAACTGGTCATTTGTCCACTTTCCATTTCCTTTATGACCTGGCTGGTCTTCATAGTCCTCTAACATCCATGCACTTCTGGCTCCTAAAGATCCATCAAGGGATATCTTATAGGCTCTGGCTGTAAGACGATTGTCATACATACCAATGCGGAGTCCCTTCTTAAAGAATTTTAAAGAGCCTTCCATCAGTTCCTGGTAATTCGGACGTCCCAGTACACGCATACTTACATAGATCCTTAATTTCAGACGCTCTTTTTCATATAATTCCTGCCATGCTTCCACCCACTCTTCCGGTGAGCCGGCATCCTGAACAGATGTTAAACCATTTGAAAAGAATTCCTGCTGGGCCAGCAATACGATCTTCTGGATCTGTTCCTTTGTATACGATGGTATCGCTTTATTAAATGGATCCTGCGCCTGATCAGTAACCACACCAAGGAGACTTCCATCCTGCTTATGTAAAAATTCTCCCCCTGCTGGGTCTGGTGTATCCTTTGTGATCCCTGCTGTTTCAAATGCCTTTGTATTCGCCCATGCAGCATGTCCGCAGGCTCTTGTAAGGTATACCGGTGAATCCGGCGCCACAGCATCCAGATCCTCTTTGCTAGGAAATGATGGATCATCCCATGTATCATTGATCCATCCCCGTCCAATGATCCACTCTCCTTTTTTTGCACTGCTGTAAGCATCGGCAACCATGTCCAGGATCTCCTGCTTTTGTTTCGATACCAGATTCAGGTTCAGCTTCATAGCACCTGTATTGGTAATGTGAAGATGGGCATCGATCAATCCAGGCAGTACTGTTTTTCCCTGAAGATCTATGATCTTCGTGTGTTCATCACAATTTTCAAGAACCTCCTCTGTACTACCAACAACACTAAATCTGTCTCCCGACACCCCGAATGCAGCGACTGTGGAAAATTTATCATCTGCAGTATAAATATTCCCGTTGATCCATGCCATATCCAGTTTTCGCATCTTGATTCCTCCTCCTGTTTTTACATATGTGCTCTCGGAATCTTTTTGTACTTGATTTTGCGAGAAGATTTTTTGTCAGTTGTGCCCAAATTTTTGAGGCGTACGCGGTGCGTACGTTGATAAAATTCGGGTGCGACTGACGGAAAATCGGCCGCAAAGGCAAGTGCATGAAAGACTCCGAGAGTACATACATCATATTGACAGCCTTATTATTTTCAGCTAATATGATTGTAACTATTTTTGCAAATATAATCCAATACTAATTATTTATAAATTCTATAACATAAATGAATTGAATTTTCCGAATACTTATTCATTAGAGTTTCATCCTCTATTACAGTTTGTATTCCGCAGAAAGGATGATCATAAATGGATCTGGATAAGGTCACTTACCTTCTGGCACTTGCCGATACCAGAAATTATTCACGGGCTGCTGAACAATGCCATATATCACAGCCTGCTTTAACACGTTATATTAAAAACCTGGAAGAAGAATTAAATGTAACACTATTCGACCGGTCTTCCTTTCCCATCCGGCTTACCTATGCCGGGGAGCGATATATAGACGGTCTTTTGAAGATCCTGGAAATGAAGAAAAAACTGGATAAAGAAATGAGAGAAATCGCAGGACATGTCCAGGACCATATCTCAATCGGCATGCACAGCACCCGCTGTTACAGCTGGCTTCCCCGCATTCTCCCTGACTATCAGAAAGTCTGTCCCAAAGTAAAGGTCAAGCTGAGCGAGGGAAATTTAGCTAAATTACAAAAGGATGTAAAAAATGGGGCGATCGATGTATTTTTTATATGTTCAAAGCCTTCTGATCTTGATGGCCTGACATTTGTCCCTCTTTTTCAAGAAGAAATGACTCTTATTGTAAGCCGTACTGCAGCTGTTTTTCATAACTTAATACTTCCGGAAAACATCCCGGGAGTTCTCCAGTATATTCCTCCTCGTATTCTGGAACAGATTCCTTTCATTTCCCTGACACCAGGACATGGAACCTATGAATTTGCAAGGGAACAATTTAAAAAATTCCAAATATCCCCCTCTGTTTCTATGGAGCTTGACAATTCACCTACCGTGTACCGTTTAGTTCCCCAAAACAATGGATTTGGATTTGCTCCAGTAACTGTTACTTATGAAGAAAAATTTGACTATACACCTATTTTCTGCTCCATGGATCATCATGTGAGTTCAAGGGAAATCGGGTTGTTGTATCGGGATAGTTCTTCATTATCTCCTGCGGCCCGCCAGTTTATCCAGACAGCCAGAGAGGTTATCCCCAGTTTTGTAAAATCTGAGATCCCTCATTTTGAAGTCCGGGAAGATATTAACTTTTCTTAAACTCTATTAAATGAAAGTTTAAAATAATAACACCTGAAAGGTAAACCCAACAATGCTTTCCATATTATATGAAGATAACCATATTATAGTCGTAATAAAGCCAGACGGTCTGGAATCACAAAGCGGAAAAAGCTTTGCCCCGGACATGGTCAGTGAGATACGAAAACACCTGGCCAGTCATCCACAAGATATCCACAAATTAACAAAAGAAACATCCACAGCTTCAAAATATCCACAGCCACCTTATGTAGGAGTTATCCACAGACTAGACCGTCCGGTATCTGGTATTATGGTATATGCCAAGAATCCCAAGGCTGCAGCTTCACTTAGTACCAGCCTTCAGCAGGGAAAAATAGAAAAATGGTATCAGGCTGTGATCTGTGGAAAACCTGTGGATAACAATGGGACATATGTGGATTATCTTAAGCAGGACAAGAAAAACAACTGTTCACGGATTGTGGATAAGTCTGATCCTGAAAGCAAAAGAGCAGAGCTGGAATACAAAGTATTAGACTGTATACAAACGGAGGAAAAGGATCCCCAATACTTAAGTCTGGTAGAAATAAAGCTGCTCACCGGCAGGCATCATCAGATCCGGGTTCAGTTTTCCGGTCATGGAACCCCCCTTTATGGAGATGGCAAATACGGAAATAATGAAAAAGCTGTAAGAAAAAGCCTTGCTTTGTGTGCCTGCCATTTAAAATTTAAACACCCGGCAACTGGCAAGATCATGGATTTTCAGATAAAACCGGATACAGGAGCTTTTAAATTATTCAGCAAAAGCAACGACTAATACTAATAAACGAGCTGTGTACCTCTTTTTACCGTAGGTAACACAGCTCGAAAACTATAATTTCTAATTCAGATATTCCATAAGAACAGACAAGTAACTCTCTACTCCTATTTTCATGGCCTCTTCTTTCCAGGTAAATCGCGGATGATGGTTTACAAAACATTCCTCTCTCTCATGTCCTGAAAGCAGAAAGAAATAAGCTCCTGAAGTTCCTGTTGCATTCATATAATAGCTGAAATCATCACTTCCCTCATCATACTCCCCAATCTTTACCGAATCTTCCCCCATATTTTTACGGCAGGCAGAAATTACCAGATCCACAATTCCTGGATCATTGATGATTGGTTCATATCCATCTACATATTCCAGGTCAAATTTACAGTCCGTGATTTTTTCCATTCCTTCTGCTATATCATAAAGCTTCCTTTTTGTAATTTCTCTGGATTCCATATCATAGGAACGGGCATTCATGCTCATAGTTGCCTGTCCGGCTATAATATTGACAGCTGTTCCTACCTGCAAGGTTCCTACACTGATGATTTCTGAATTTTTAAAGCTTCCTGTTTAATGTCCATAATCCATTCCTCTCTTTCTATAGCCAATTAGCCACAATACCTGCAAATACTACGGATGAAATAGAAACTGTTACAATACCGGCAATAACCATATGTGGCTGAAGATGGCTGCGTAAGTAATTTTTTTCTGCGTCATTTTCTCCTACACTATTGGCGATCTCATTTGCAAGAATATAGGTTGTAGGAAAACCGAATAATGCAGAAGCTCCCAATGCTGTGCTTTAACCCGCCATATCCAGACAATGGAACAGGAGCTTGGACATTCCCTCTTTATCAGGCGAAAAGGATACCGCAATGCACAGCTTACAGATCAGGGCGCTGAATTTTATCGCATTGCCTGGAATAAAGACTTCAAATCCTGGCATTCTGAAAATTTTGATGAAACCATACCACCACTGGTTATTTTAGAGCATGCAGCCCTTGCAGCCTATTTTATGACAGAAAAATCCTGGACTTTCTGCCCTTATACCACAGCCATACGGCTTCAAAAAAATGGAGCTTGCATTTACGAACTTAAGAATTCTCCTCCAGAGCAGGTGGTATATTATCTGGTAAATGAAAACCGAAAAACGGCTACAATCCATAAATTTCTGGAACTTTTAACTGAGAAACTCAAAACACTTCCGAAAGATAAGATTACTTCTTTTCTCAGTTAAAACAAACATAAAAGAAAAACCTTGCATAATCCTTCGAGCAGTTGTATAGTATTAATTGTAACGATACATAGTTTTGATTACTACATGTAAAAGTTTTCAAAGCTTATATGACACATGCAAGGAGGTATCTGCTATGAGTGCAAAAATAAAAAGAAATATCTGCCGTATGAAAGACCCGGGAAGTGCCATTACCCATCTGATCGCTATGGTGTCTGCTGCCATCGCAGCTGTTCCCCTTCTGATCAAGGCAGCAAAAACGCCAGGCTACCTGCATCTGGCAGCACTGGCGGTGTTTATTTTAAGTATGATCTGTCTGTATGGAGCAAGTACCCTGTACCATACACTGAATATTTCCCCTGTTATCAATAAGCGTCTGCGCAAACTGGACCATATGATGATCTTCGTCCTTATTGCCGGAACTTATACCCCGGTATGCCTGATCGTTTTAGGCGATCACACCGGCTGGAACCTTTTAGGCCTTGTATGGGGCATTGCCCTTGTTGGAATCATCATCAATGCCCTGTGGATCACCTGCCCTAAATGGTTTTCTTCCCTGATCTACATTGCTATGGGCTGGATCTGCATCCTGGCGATCTCCAAGATCATTGCAGCGCTTCCGTCAGGAGGCTTTGCATGGTTACTTGCAGGCGGTATCATTTACACAGTTGGAGGCATCATCTACGCCCTGAAACTGCCTATCTTTAATTCCAGACACCGCTATTTCGGTTCCCATGAGATCTTTCACCTGTTTGTCATGGGCGGCAGTCTGTGTCACTATATGATGATGTATCAGTTTGTGGCATAAACCTGGTCCTCTGCAACCATGCACAGATCCATATTGCAGCCATGACTGATCAGCTCCTCTTTCTTTTTCCGGGGGAGCTGTTTGATTGCGTATTCCCGCTTCATAGCCTCCTGTTTTGTCTCAAAGGCTTCATAATAGGCCAGTGTAACCGGCCTTCTGGATTTTGTGTATTTGGCTCCGGTGCCGCTGTTGTGGGCATGGAGCCGTTTTTTTAAGTCATTGGTCCATCCGCAGTACAATGTTCCGTCTGCGCAGTGGAGTATATAGGTATAATTCATGTCTTTCCCCTGATGCACTATCTTATGATCTTACAGACCCCGGTCCCTTTCCTCTCCTGGTGCCCACTGGGTTATGTACCAGGCAGGGCAAAAAGCCCTGCCGTCCAGGTTCCGGAACCTGTAAGATCTATATAAAGCATCAGCGGATGCGTTACTATCATTATACGCTGATGCTTTTAAACTGTGTCAGTCCTTTTAAATTTTCCTTCTGAAAACTAAAAACGCCTGCCGCCGCCACCATGGCTGCGTCCGCTGCTGGAAGTATGTACTGTGCTCCGTCCTGATGAACTGCCTCCTGAATGTCCTCTGCCGCTTCCACCGGAAGTATTCCTTGGAATAGGAATGGAGCGGACAAACTGATTGACTAGCTTATCACCGGTAACAGAAAAATGAAAAGCGCAGTCTGCCCTGTATGCCTGAAGGCTGTTAGCTGCTTCCCTGCTGCTCTGCTTCATGGCATAGCGTTTTTTTATGTCCATACACACAGAGCCTGCCAGAATACCGGCGATCACAACCGCTGCCACTGCCTCATACCAGCGGATACTGCGGTAACGGACGATTTCCCCGGTATCACGGTCATAAGTATACTGACCAGACTCCACTCCCTGTTTCACATAGTCACTTACATCTTCCAGAAAAATCTGGGAAGCTGCCGCAAAATCCCTGTTTCCCAGATTTCCATATACATCATCTAAGATGGTTTCAATGCGCTCATCTGTAAGCAGGGTGATCATTGTCCCTGAAGTAGAAATATAACATTCTCCTCCTGACTGGCCCGGTCCGTCCATATAGTACAGAAGCAGTACACCGCTGGCTTTCTTTCCGACGCCAAATCCGCCGTAATCATAATAATCATCTGCATATTCTTCCGCCGTGCGGTCGTCTGCATAAGCGCTTACTACGACTACATCCATTTTTGTGTTTTTTCTGCACTGGGCGATCTCTTCCTCTAACTGGATCTTTTCTGTTTCACTGAACAGTCCCGCCTGGTCAAACACCCGCGTCTGACCGCTTACAGCTCCTGTCTGATCTGCCCACACTGCCATACTGCCCATGATCAGAAATACACAGATCAGCAGACCGGTCATTATCCCTTTTATCTTTTTCATCTCATCACCTCATCAGCCGATCCAGTATCCTAAAAACAGCAATATCACACATACCGGGATAAAAATACTTAAAAATAAAACTGCCAGCTTTTTCTGATCCACCGGAAGTTCACCCCATATCTTTCCCGTCTGTCCGTTTAAGGCAAAATAGTAGATCTTTCCTCTTGCCTTATCATTGTAAGTCACTGTCCACACAGGAAGCAGGGCCGTTGCCCAGGTCTCTCCTGTAATATCCGCCTGGTTCTTTCGTATCTGAACGCTGGAATAATTTCCTGTCTGACTGCTGAGACTGGATAATGCAAACTGCCTTACTTCTTCTTTCACTTCATTTACAAAACTGTCCTTTTCCATATCCCTGTTTTCTGCCATAAATCCGGAAAGATAACCCATGGAAAAGTCTTTTTTCTCATTCAGGCGGTAAGGCAGCACACCGTCGATCAGCTTTCGATTGGCTTTTTTTAAGGCATTTCTGGCTACAGAGTCAACGTTCATATCTCCCTGTCTGCGGATATCATAAACTTTTGTCTCTGTATAGCGCATTCCCGCCATATCCCACACTCTGACCGTCTTTCCCTCTGCCTGCAGATCACCTTTCACCTGGCAGCTATATAACCAGTAAGGAAAATACACACCGGTCATGCTCTCGATCTGACTGGCAGAGAAGAAATAATCAGGTACAAATTTTTTCCGGCCCACCCACTGGGTAAATATTTCCTGAGCCTTTTTCTTATCGATCTGGAAAGGAACTACATAATCAGGCTTAAACTCACCCCGCAGCTTTTCCTCCAGGACAATGGGATTGTGACAGTAGTAGCAGAAAGAAGCCGCTGTTGTCTCGTCTGTGACGATCTGGGCGCCACAGCTGGGGCAGGTGTACATGATGGGGGTAACAGTCTTTTTGGAGCCTGATACATGTTCCTCTGTCCCAGCCTCAGATCCTGCTCCTTCTGGTTCAGGATCACGCTGGACTTCTGCCTGCTTTCTGGCCTTCTCAAGCTCCCGCTTCTCTATCTCGTCCAGTTCTTCCTGTGAAAACTCGGAAAGGCAGTATTCACATTTATATTTCTGCTTTTCTGCATTAAACGTAAGCCCACCGCCGCAGTTGGGGCATTTATAGGTTATCACTCCCATACTCAGGCTTCTCCTCTTGGGCTTCCACATTCACTGCAGAACTTGCCCTTATTAACAGTACCGCAGTTTGGACAGGTCCACTCTACGGAAGGCCTTGGTTTTCCACACTCGCTGCAGAATTTTCCTGTGTTTTCCACATGGCAGGCAGGACAGATCCACGGCTGATTTGCAGTCTGCGCCGGCCGGACTGCTTGGGCGCCTGCATTTGCTGCTCCATAACCCATCTGTCCGCCCTGGAAGCCTCCATTTCCTGTTCCATATGGCATCTGCTGTCCCTGCTGCATCTGCCGGTTCATCTGCATCTGCTGCATATTGGTTGCGGAAGCGGCTCCCATAAACGCACCGCTGTTCTGCATGCCAAATCCCATTCCCATATATCCTGCCATGGCACCATTTGAATTGGTTCCGGCGCCTTTCAGACCTTCGGCAATGGTACTTTGTACATAACCTTCTCTTACGGAAGGATCTCCCATCATAGCGCCTTTGTTGCGCATGTTGATCAGTTCCTGGGATGTCTCATCGTAGGAAATACTTGCAATTCCCACAGACTGGATCTCCATACCACGCAGTTCTTTCCACTGCTCATCCAGTACATTTGCCATATATTTTCCCAGTTCCATGCTCTTGGACGGAACATAGGAAATGCGGATACCATCTGCTGACATCTGGTTAATGGAAGTCTGCAGTGCCTCTAAAAACTCATTTAAGTACTGCTCATTAATATCTTCCATTTCCAGGCGTTCTGCATTTTTCGGAACCACTTCTGCATAGAATTTCAGCGGATCTGTGATCTTAATGGAATACGTTCCATGGGCCCGTAAAAACAACTCTGCATTATAAAAACTGTCAAAATAGTTGATGGCATTTTTGGTACCAAACTTCAGTCCCCGGATCTCCTGAAGATTGATATAATATACCCTCTGTGCAGTGGGGGCAATACCGCCAAAACGGATCCTTCCCAGGGACTCTTTTACTGCTTTTCCCAACGTTCCGTTCATCAGGGAAGGCTGTGTATCCAGGCTTACTTTGTAATATCCAGGCTCTGCCGTATAATCCACTACTTTTCCGCCGTCTACCAAAAGCATGAACTGATCCGGGTATACATGGATAATGGAACCTTCTGTTACCATGTTATCGGAACCTTTTCCATTTTCCCCTTTTCCTTTACGGATCTGAACGCCCTTTGTAAAAACAGTCTGGGCCCCCATATTGTCAGGTTCTAAGGCCTCCAGCCACTGATCCGCCAGTCCCGTTCCTACTGCATGTGCTGCCGCTTTTATAATTCCCATTTATTTTTTCCCCTTTCTACTGGTTTTCTTATGCTTTATGGGCTCTACAAAATGGATCGCCCGGTTGATCAGGGCCATTCCCGCTGCCAGCTGGATCAGGATACTGAAACCGATCCAGTGCTTTATGATAAATCCATTTTCCGGTATTCCAAAATAACTTACAATATCTGCTAACGGTGTTCCTCTTCCTGCCTGTCCCCCGATCACTGCCATAAATGTAACAGCCGGATTTAACAAAAACAGATAAAAGAAACCACCGGAAGAAGCTTTCGCACTGCTCTCACCTAAAACATAGGCTGCGCTCCGCTGCAGATCCATTCCTGATACGGAAAGAGCAAAGCGGTTCAGAAAGTAAGTTCCCGCAACCACAGCGGTCAGTGTTCCATATGTTACAACCGTTGAAACCGTAGATCTCTTAAAAGCTGCTGAAAAACAGATGCCAATACTTCCTGCAAAAAAAGCTACTGTTACATAACATAGGATCAGAGAAAACGCATCTGTCCAGGTAATTCCTCCATATACAAATACCATGGCAACTGCCGGAAAACTGGAAAGGATCAGCAAAAATAAGGTACTGAGGGCACTTAAAAGCTTTCCTGTTACGATCTGTCCGGCACTCATCCGTGTAGTCAGCATCAGATCTAAGGTCTGCCGCTCCCGTTCCCCGCTGATCGCTGAAGCAGTCACTGCAGGAACGATAAACATTAACAGGATAAATTCCATGGACGTAACAAATTCATATAATTCCATAAAACTGCTGTACTGGATACTGGCTGACGCCTTTACCTGCATGATCACAGAATACATATTTAAAAGAGTCACCAAAAACAAGATCCCATTAAACAGGAAAATGATCAGGGGCAGCTTCATGCTTCTGGAACTTACCCGCATTTCCCGGTTATAGACCGGATTCTGCTTCATAAGACGTCACCACCCTTTCTTCTTCATGGTCAGTCAACTGCATAAAGACTGTTTCCAAGCTGCCTTTCTCTCTGGTAAAGCCATTTACCAGCACATCACTGTCGATCAGCTGCTGCAGCAGGATCGCCTCATCCTGGGCATCCCCGGTGAAGCGGACACAGATATCCTTTTCCCTCATGGAAATAGTGCGCACACAGGGGTGGCTCTTTAAAATAGACAACGCTTTTTCCATGTTGCTGTAAACAGAGATCACCAGGGGATTGGACGCATTGACCCTTGATAAAATGTCCTGGATATTTCCCTCTAAGATCATCCTTCCCTGGTCAATGATACCGATATCCGTACACATTTCAGAAAGTTCCGAGAGCACATGGGAGCTGATGAGAATGGTCTTTCCCGCAAATTTCAGGTCTTCCAGTATCTCCTTAAACTCCACTCTTGTGCGGGGATCCAGTCCGGAAGTAGGCTCATCTAAGATCAGGATCTGGGGATCGTGGATCAGCGCCCTTGCCAGACACAACCGCTGTTTCATACCTCTGGAAAGACCGTCCACATAAAAATCCAGCTTATCTTCCAGACCCACCTGCTCCAAAAGGGCAGTGTAACGTTTCCTTGCCACCAGTCCGTCCAACTGATAACAGGAAGCAAAGAAACTCATATATTCCCCTACTGTCAGGTTATCGTAAACACCGAAAAAATCAGGCACATATCCAATACAGGACTTTAACTGGTCCGGATCTGCCAGAGCATCTTTTCCGTTGATCAATACGCTTCCCTCTTCTGCCTGTAAAAGCCCGGTCATGATCTTGATCGCCGTCGTCTTTCCCGCTCCATTGGGACCGACAAATCCATAAAGAGCGCCTTCCTTTACAGTCATGTCCAGACCACTTAAAGCATGATATTTGCCATATATTTTATGCAGATTTTCAATCTTAAGCATTACTTGCTCCTTCCTGTGACTGTAAGTACCGGAAGCATGATATTCCAGGTATATTCTCCTGTGGTATCATATACATACTTCACTGTAATGGTATTTCCCGGTGACAGATATTCTTCCAGCTCTTCCCTGGTATAGTGATCTTTCTCCGGCTTCATCAGATCATAGTCCCCTGTATTGTAATTATAAAAATACATGCCGCCTGTAAATGGAACTGTGTAATAATAACGCAGACTGTCAGAAGCCTCTGCTGTCAGCGGATGGAAGTCCAAAGCTTCCACATCTGTTTCATTTCCCAGATAATACTCCAAGATCACAGGCGCCATTCCATACATGGTATTTCTGTCCGCGTCATATTCTCCGGAAAGAACATTTGGCTGTTTCTGCATGGCAGATCTGTATACATTTCCGCCCTTTTCATAATTTACATCCAGTTCTGAGGTAAGAAGGGTACAGCCATAAGCCTCATAGTCATTTTTCTTCAGGAAATCCAGATTTTCTTTTCCTCTTCCAAAAGCAACCACACTGGCCTGTGCATGATAACCGGAAAGATAATTTTCAATATAAAATGAAAGCAGATTGGCCCGCTCTAATGCCTGAACATAGGTGGCATCTTCCATATCCCCGTTTCTGTCATACAGGGAAACGCCTGTGATCTGGGAAGCCAGCGCATAGCTGAAATTGGTCGCGCAGAAAGTCACCTGACGGTTATCTAAGGAGATCGTCTCACCTGGTTCCATATTTCCGATCAGCAGCAGCTGATTGTAAAGAAGAATTGCTGCGTTCTCTACTGCATAAGAATAGTTATTGGTAAGAGTACCGGAAACTGTTCCGTTAAAAGCCCGGATCTCACCTGAGAAACCTTCTCCTGTTTCATTCTGGGTGTGAAGCTCCATCTGGAAAATTTTGGAATTAAAGGCCCCTGTATCCACTGCCTGGATCCAGGTGGCATCTTCCCCATAGCGGATGGTGATATCTGCTTCTCCTTCACCGAAAAATTCCTTCGATGGATTTTGGTCATAATAAGGACTGCCTGTAACAGGATACAGACGGTACTGGGGATTTAATTCCACTGAATATGTCTTATTATAAGGAGCCCGCATATTGATAAAAGTCGTCTCTGTTTTATCTGTCTGACTGGTATTTTCTATGGTAGCGTAAGTGAAAAACGGGCCCTTAAAACGGGTTCCTGTTCCCATTAAGATCACCATACCAGTGGTACAGATGGCGATCAGTGCCACTGCAGGCTGGTAATATTCCCGCAGATCTCTTTGTTTTAAGAAGAAATAAAGTCCCGGACCTGCCAGGGCAATATATGCCACTGCCAGGGTCATGTAAAATCCGATCTTTGGAAGATTGCGAATATTTCCTGTATTTACCAGACTCTGGACAGACCAGAACTGGTTGTAATTTCCACCACCTGCGTTGCTGTTTAAGGTATTGATTCTGTCTTCACCAAGGAGTGCTGTAAGGAAATAATCTGCATAGGAGTTGTCTTTTAAACAATATTCTTCCAGATCCGTAAAATCAAAAATTGCTGCCGCTGCCATTCCATTTCCTACAGAAGTAGCAGAAAGAACCGTAAGGGAACCACTTGTAAGCAGGTCTGTTCCGCCTTTTAAATCCACTTCTGTTCCTTCCAGGGAAAGAATATTTTCCCCCGGTTCCCTGGCTGTACGGTCCTGTCCCATCTGGATCTCGTAAACCATTCCAGGTGAAACCGGATATTCCAGCAATTGTTTACTGAAAGCAGATAATGTTTCATCTCCCCTGGCACCTGTTCCAAACAGTAAAATACCGCCACGGTGTACCCATTCCCAGATCGCCTCTGTCTGCTCTTCTGTAAGGGTCTCTGAGTTAAAATCCGTGATCAGAAGCACATCTAACTGGTCCAGTCCCAGTTCTGTATCCGGCAGATCATACACAGACAGGTCAATGGTCTTTGTACGCAGCATACTGTAATTGACACCTACCTGCTCCAGATAGGAAAGGCGTTCCGGCTCATCACAAAGTACACCGATAAACAGCTGGGCTGCATCTGTGTTCAGATCCATTTTCAGCCGTTTGCTAAGTACCTCATTGCCGGCCCCATCCATAAGTGTGATGTACATCAGGTCTGACTTGCTGCAAAGAGAGATATTTAACTTCTTTTCAAGGCTGCTGTCTCCCTGGATCATGACCGGAAATTCGTAGCGGTATGTATCATATTTTTCCTGGGAATTGTTGCTGTAACCGTCATAGTCCGGTTCCTGGGAAGTAACGCACAAAGTTCCTTCAAAGGTTTCCTCTGACGTATTGTCTAACTGTATATCCAGTGGAAGAAAACGCCCGCTTTTTGCCACATTGTCATATCCATAGACCACATCCATACGGATAGGGCCTTCCTCTGGCGCTGCTTCTGTTTTAAGCACCTGCTCACTGTCCGTACTGTCGGAAGTATCCGCTGATGCCCCTGCCGCTGTCCCCATTCCCGGTCCGTCTGCTGTCATGGCAGCCAGAGCCGAAAAACTCATGGAAGCGGACAATATGACCGCAAAAAGGGTGCCTCTCAGCGCCCTTTTTTTTCTCATTCCAACCATTTTATTTTTGCCTGTATCCATCCTGTAATTCCTCTTTAATTACTGTTTTTCGTCCTCAATATTTCCAAAATTTTCCTTATTTACATCAAAACGAACCTGAAGTTTTACAGTAAATACGGTTCCGTTAAGATCACTGGCTACACTAATGGTCCCTCCATGCATATCCACGATCTCCTTTGCAATGGCAAGTCCCAGTCCAGTTCCTCCTGTACTGCTGGAGCGGGACTGCTCTACACGGTAAAATTTATTGAAAATAAGAGGAAGCTCGTCTGCCGGGATCACATATCCATAGTTGGTAACAGAAACTGTTACTGTTTCGCTTTCTGCATGGATCTGCACCAGGACCCGCTTTCCATCTGCTCCGTATTTAATGGCATTTCCGATCAGATTGTCAAACAGTCTGGCTAAAAGATTTCCGTCTGCGTTAATAGTCTTGGCAGGCACATTACTCTGCAGATCATAAGACAGACCCTTTTCCACAAAATTAGGATACGCCTCTTCCAAAAGCTGTCCCAACAGCTTCACAATATCAAGCTGTCCCACATGCATGGCGATCTTGCCATAATTTAACTTGGTAAAACCAAACAGATCCTCGATCAGCTTCTCCAGCCTTCTTGACTTTCCATATGCGATCTCTATGTATTTATGCTGCATATCTTCCGGGATCTGACGGTTCCCTGCCAGAAGTTCCAGATAACCGATAATGGAAGTAAGAGGGGTTCGCAGATCATGGGCCACATTAGTGATCAGCTCGTTTTTCGTCCGCTCCGACTCACGCTCTTTTTCCATCAGCTGCTTGATATCCGCTGCCATCCTGTTTAAATTGGCAGCCATACCGGAAAACTCGTCATCCCCGATCACATCGATCACTGTATTTAAGTTTCCTTCTGATATATTCTGCACTGCATCAGATATTTTACTGATATAGCGGATATAGGGTTCCTGAAGGATCATAAATGTAATGGAAAACAGCAGGATCCCCAGGATCAGATACAAAAGCACCACCGCTGTATGCTGCTTTTCGATCGCCTGGACCATCAGGACCATTTTTCCCTTGTTTCCCATATACCGTGCCACCATAGACAGGTTTGTAACAAAGAACACCTCTACCAGGCAGGTAATAATGGCGCTGTATATGATGTTTGTGATCACCCTGGTCCGGTAGCGTCTGCTTACATCATTTTTCAATCTTATAACCTACTCCCCACACAGTTGTGATGATCTTATTCTGCCTGGTATCTTCCTTCATTTTTCCTCTTAAGCGACGGATATGTACCATAACTGTATTGTTGGCTTCGTATACTTTTTCGTTCCACACCTTTTCAAAGATCTCATCGGTGCTGAATACCTTTCCAGGATTGGAAGCTAACAGATAAAGGATGTCAAATTCAATGGGTGTTAATTTGATCTCTTCTCCGTCTACGATCACTTTATGATTGTCACGGTTAATGCTCATTCCCTTAATGGTGATCTCATTGTTCACTGTTTCCCTTGCACCGCTGTTTGGATTTAACTGAGTGTAACGGCGCAGCTGGGATTTTACCCTGGCTGTCAGTTCCAATGGGTTAAATGGCTTTGTCACATAGTCATCTGCACCTGTACCAAGTCCTAAGATCTTATCTAAGTCTGTGGATTTAGCACTGAGCATGATAATGGGAATATTGTTTGTCTCCCGGATCTTTCTGCACATCTCCAGTCCATTCATACCAGGCATCATAATATCTAACAGAACCAAGTGGATATCCTGCTTATCCAGGATACTCAGACCAGCCTCTGCATTTTCAGCTTTAAATACTTTATATCCATCACTGACCAGATAGATCTCGATCAGGTCCGCAATCTCTTTTTCATCATCTACAACAAGAATATTAATATCGGGCATTTGATTGTCCTCCTCTTTGGTTGTTTTTTCCCTTTCATCCCTTTCATTATACCATATACATATGCCTACTTCCTTACTTTTTTCTTGAAAAATTATGGCAAAAAAGGAACTGTGCAGTAAATTTCCCCTGACTGCAGCAGTTCCCTGTTTTTTTCTTTCTTTTTACTGAATATAGCGTTCTATTTTCAGGCGGTACTCATTTTACGATCAAATAATAAGGTGCCAAACAGACAACTTCTCCGGCAGCATTTTTTATTTCAAATATAAGGCGGAAAGTTCCTTTTGATGCACATGCATTTGAGATCTTTCCTTCTTCCATTGACACATTCCAGGCATCGGATCTCTGCCAGCCTGTGAGGCCTTCATAGGCAGTTACTGTTATCTGACCTTCCGGAGGCATATTTAATACCTGAACATTAAAAGACTGTCCCTTTCGCCATCCCTCACTGTCTGATATCCTGACACCGGTGATCTTTAAGGCAGTCCTGACTTTTTCTGCCTTTTTAAAAATAAGCTCTCTTGGTTCTGTTACTGCTTTTCCCTTTAAAGGCATGCTTTCTGTGAATGGATCTGTCTGGTACAGCTGCGCTGTAAAATGGTACTCTTTTTCTTCTTCCGGAAACAGGTCAGAAAGTAAAGTAAGTTTCCAGTTGGAATTTTCATTTTGCATATCACCAAGCGGCAGGATAAAACTGTCTTTTCCGCTGGTCCTGTATTCTCTTTTTCCCACTTTTAACCGGGCATCTTCGGGAAGTTCGGTCTCTCCTGTGCCGGTCAGTACCAAAGCGAACGTTTTTTCTTTTTGCGCAATCTCTTCCCGGGGATCTTCTGCTTTGCAGGTTATTATAACCGTTGGATCTTCTGTTTTGCAGGTTACTGTAACTTTTGGTGTTTCCTCTCTCTCCTCGCTTTCTCTTATTTCAAGATCATATGTTTTTCCCGGCACCACCTGCACTTCCAGTTCCATCTGGCAAACTTTCACTTCTTCTGAGCTGTCTGATGCTATGAAACCCAGTTGATATAAACCTTCTTCTGCTTTCTCTTCTGACTCTTCAAAATCTGCCATGAATTGATAGTCCAAAGAGTTATACTCTGTACTTTCCATATCATAACTGTATTCCTCATCACCACTCATACGGGTAAATTTATTCAGGTCAATCCTGCTGACTTTCTCCTGCACCTTGTAATACCAGAAATCTGTTGTGCTTCTCTCTTCTGACCGCTCTGTCATAATGATCGAAGTCCCCACAGGCAATCCTTCTTCCATCCCGTCTTTTTTCCAGACGATCTTCCGGCTGTCATAGTTTCCGGGAATAAAAGAACGCACATTGTAAAATGCTGTAAAAGATGAAGCCTCATCTATAACTGCTTTTTTATTTTTCTCTGTCTCTGCAGATCTTAACTGGTAACAGGAGCCTGGGAGTATTCCAGAGCCGGAAAAACTGACCGGTATCACCTTACAGACCAGCCAGATCCTGCGTTTAAGGGTAACCTGGTCGTTTCCCAGAGTCACATCAATGTACCGCTCTCTTTCACTGTCTGTAAGGGCTTTTGAAAACTCCAGGATCATATTCAGATCTACCGTTTCCTCTTCCTGTATCCACCAGTTTCCGGGACAGCCATCTTCTGTAAGCAGTTCTTTTCCACTGTCATTAATCTCTAAACAAACCCGAAACTGTCCGTTGGCTCTTTCTCCTGTAAAATCCCCGGGATCTTCTTCTGTTAAATAAAGCCCCGGGGAGAGTTCTACCTCTTTTACCCTAAGGCCCTGTAAGTATTCCGGACACCAGTGAAATGCTTCTTTTAAAGAAACTTTTTTCTCTGCATACTCTGTTTCCAGAAGCACTGTAAAAGCATCCTCTTCATAATATGCTCCTGCTGCCCCTGTCTGCGTTTCTGCTGACTCTTTTTCTGCTGCCATTCCCCAAAAAGCCAGCCTTCCACTAATCTCCATAAGAAATACCAGAAAAAACAATCCTCTGCATATTTTATACTTCTTCTGCTTTTTCATAATCTCTTTTCATAGTCTCATATCCCTTTTTCATATTCCCAAGTACATCTTAATCTGCTGCCTCTGCTCTTAGCTGCGTATCCCAGGTATAGTCGGTCTCTGTATCTGTTTTAAAAAAGCGATAAGTCCGGGACGTATAAGGTTTCATCCACAAAGTCAGCTCCCCTGCCTCATACAGATCTTCCGTCCTGGTCTTTACATCCTCAAAAACCGCCTGGGTACTATCCGGTATCAGTCCCTCCGGCCAGGAAATCTTTATATTCCCCTCGTAATCTTTTACAGAAACAATCAGCTGTACACAAAAACTGCCCTGTTGGTCCTCTTTTACACAGAAAATATCGTTTTCCTTTTCCGGTATCACAAAGGTTCCCTTTAATGTTTTTTCAAAAGGAGACAACGACTGTACCTCTATGTCATAAACTCCCGGAGCCATATCCTGAATTACGATACGCTCAGAACTTCCTGCCCCCTGCTGTGGATACAAAATACCTTCTCCGCCTTTTTCTTCCCCATCTTTTCTCACCTGATAAATGTAATGGATGGGCGTATCAGACCATCTGTATCCGTCCTGATCATTGCGAAGTTCTATTGCAAGTGCCTCGGTTTCCGGTGACAGCTGGTATTCATTTCCTTCTTCTGTCAGCCGGTCACTGGTAAAATAAAAAGGAACTGCAGCCATTTCGTAAATATGGGTGCTGCTGTGATGATACCGGGCAAGAACGGGTACTACAAGAGTTGATGCTATAGTTTCTGCCTGTTCCATATGAACCTGTATTTTCACAAGATCCGGAACATCCGCCCATAAAACATCTTTCTTATCTTCCGGCCATATTACTTCCAGTTCATATGCATGGCCCTCTTTTTTTCCTGCTTCAAACCACATATCAGCCGTCTGAAACAGATAATTTTCTGTGACCATTTCTGAAAAACGTCCCAGCTCAGTATTATTTCTTTTTAATACATATGTAAGGGGCAGCGTTCCGGCTGTTGTAACCTGAATGGAATAGTTTTGTCTGGTCTCACTTACATTTCCATTTTTTTCATTTGTCACTGTAAGGGCGTATACCCTGTCTGTTCCCGGCTGCAAATCACCTGTTTTCCCTGCTCTGCTAAAGGGCTGCAGGATCTGTTCCCCATGTTCAAATGCAGCCACTTTTGCGCTTTCCTGCTTATGATCTGCACCGCTGTATCTGGCAAGGGTCTGCAGCCACTGTATCCCTTTTCCAATTTCCGGGATCTTAAACATTACCACACCTTTGATCTGAGACCGTTTAATGGGAATGTCCTCTGTTTCATTGGCATCCCCTTTTGTAATGACCTGATCCCCTTCTGCGGAAATGATCCTGTGTACGATTATGGACTCACCTGACTGGTAGACTACAATGTCCCCGATTTCTGCATCTGCCTTTTTTCTTACTAAAAGCAGAGTTCCTTTTTTTAAAGCAGGTTCCATACTTCCTGAAACAACATTAGCAAAGCCGATACCAAAAGGCATGGGAAAGGGATCTTTTAATACACGTTCTGCACAGATCATGTACATCCCTGTGCCTAATACCAGCCCCAGAATTGTCATTACAAACCTGCGGATCCATTTTTTCATTTATCCATGCCTCTCTGTTCATCGATGCTAAATTTTCCGTTTTTGTCTACCTTCAGTCCTGCCGGTGTCCGGTTGCTTCCGTCTTCTTCCGGCGGGATCACACCCTCTGGTATGTATACCTTCTGCTTTTTATCAATAACCGCCCGGTATGAAGTGTCCGGAAGGAATGTACTTTCTTTTAAAGTCAGCACCAGTTCTATTGCCCGGATCTGTTTTCCCACCCGGATCTTAAACGGACTGTTTTCCCGGAAAACAAATGAAACAGGTTCTTTTTTCTTTCGTTCCAGTTTCCAAACCAGCTGATAAGCGGTACCATCCGGCATAAGAACTTCCCACTTCTGTTTTCCAAAGGGAACTTTTTCCAAAACAAAACGTCCATCCACAGCAATTTTTTCTTCTTTTCCGCTCCATTTCAGAGTTCCGCCTGCTGCTTCTTTTATAAAGCCGGTAACATAGATCCTGCGTCTGAAAAATAAAAGGATGAACCAGAAGAATACACCTGGCAAAAACAGGGTTTTCCATTTGAAAGCCGGGGCAGATCTTTCGCAAACAGCAGCTGTATAACTTTCTTTTATCCAGATATACAGTTTCAGGATCCGTCTATACAGAACATATAATCAGTCTACCTGGTCAGCAGTTAATTCTATGGAGAAGCTGGTTTTTACGGAGGCAAGTATGGTATTATCTGCAGCAGCCAGACCAGTTCCTTCATTCACAGAAATTTTATTGTAGGAATTTGAGTCCTGATCCTTCACCACAACCTTACTTGTCCCTGCGATCAGCGCCCCCAGGATCGTATCCGCACCGTCATCTCCTTCAAACTCCCACTCCCAGGTAATATTGGTACTGGAGAGATTGTTTAATTGATCTGCCAGATCTTCTCCCGGTGCATAGATCTTTGCAGCATCTGTTTCTACTGTATAGATCGTCTGTCCCTGCTCTGCACCGGTTCCTGCACTGCCGGTAACAGGCTGGGAGTCTGCCAGCAGATTAGCAATATTCTGTCCGATCTCACTGAGGCTGTCTTTTGTCTTTGAGCCAGTTACTTTTGCACCGCTGTAAACTACGGGATAGTAATTGGCATCAACATTGGCTGCGTTTTCCAGGGTATAATAATTAACTCCCTGTATATACCCCTTCGCCTTTTCATACGCACCACCTGTCTCCGTATAGTATTCATTCCCCCCATTTGCAAAATCCTCTGCCTTTACATCATGGGCTTCCACCATCACCCCATATTCACCTTTCTTCAGATAAATATTCTGTGTCTTGATGGTTCCGTATACTCTGGTGCTTACTTCCGGGGTTCCGTTTAATGTAATGTGAAGTCCACTGTTAGAATTCCTGGTTCCGGGGGCTATCACATCGGTTCCGGCAGCAGAACTTTTAACCGTAACGGAACTGTCCGTATTGGAGACAATGGTGTTGGAGTCTGCTCCTGCGTAAGCATCCCCATAAAGACTTCCGCTGATCCCCAGATTTACGCCCCATTTTGCTGCCCTTGCGCTGTCCTGGGCTGCATCTGCTGTGGTGTATTTTGCGAATGTTCCGCTGATCATACTGGTGGTTAAAAGAGCTGCGATCATAAGTCCTGATGCTGTACGCATCCTTTTGTTTTTCTTCATACCTGATTTCTCCTTTCACATTCCATGGCATATATTCTGTTTTTTTCATATCGGTTTCTGCGGACTGCATCATACATAACAAACAGAAGGATCGGGAACACAACACAGACCATCATTCCTTTTGACGTCTGCATAAAGACCACTGCATTTCCCAGTCCCTGGATCCGCCTGCGGTATACACCGGCCAGATTTTTTGCCGGCACTACAGCATTGTCCTTTACATTATTGGCATCCCCTTTTGTAACCCATGCCAGACTTCCATTTTCATCTGTTGTAATTGACTCCACTCTGTGGGTGACAATGCTTTTTCCGTTTCCTGCAGGATCAAAAAATGCGATCACATCCCCTGGCCTTACATCCGAGGCAGATTTTGTATGGCAAAAAATCAGGTCCCCTGCCTGAAATTCCGGATACATGGAATCTGTCAGTACCACCATTGGGAAAGTACCTGCAATATTCGGCACCCGCTCCCTGTTTATATGGCTTTTAAACAACAGTGTGCAGTTTATAACTACAACCGGCAGGATCAGGATACACAAAAGCGTCCCCACAAAAGTTCCCATCTTGCTAACCCATTCTTTTTCCACTGCCCTTTCCCTCCTTTAAAAAACAGATATTTTCTGTTACATACCGCTGGTAATCTTCCTTTATTTTTCGTTTGTTTCTGAGCCTGTAGGGAACACGGAGATCTCCTTTTAACAACATTACTTCTCTGATCTGTTCTACGTAATCCAGATTTACGATATAGCCTCTGTGGCAGCGGTAAAAACGTGGATCTTCTCTCAGCTGTTCTTCGATCCTGCCAAGATTTTGGGAACATTTAAACTCCCTTCCGTCTTTTCGCCTGCCATATACCCGGTGCTCCCTGGCTTCAAAATACACCAGTTCATCATAACCGTAATAGCTGTAATCTCCCTGTGTACGGACTGAAAATCTGGGATTTTTTCTTTTGAAAAGCTGGTCTAACCGCTTCACCAGGCGCTCCTTTTTCAAAGGTTTTATCATGTAATCCAGTGCGTTCATTTCATAACTTTCCACAGCGTATTCCCTGTTTGCAGTGAGAAATATAAGAGGGGTTCCATCCTCTTTTTCCCGGATCCGCCGGACTGCTTCAACGCTCCTTTGGCCGTTCATCACAAGATCCAGGATCAGAAGGTCAAAATGTTCCCCCTGAGCCATGTCTTTTTCCAGAAATGTAAGATCTGTATAAGAAGTCACAGAAAATACCCTGTGTGTTTCCTGGAAATACGCTTTTAGGGCATCTTTTAAAAGCGTTAAATGGTCCTCTGCCGTGTCAGCAACTGCTATTTTCCACATAGGCACAGATTCTCCTTTTACATTTTGTAGCTTTGCTTTATTTTGTTTAAACTGGTTGGGATCAAAAAAGACTCCAGATAGAAAAGAAATATTTAAAAAAGATCAAAATAAAAGATACTGGTATCGTACCATAACTATTTTTCTTTGCAACCACTTTTTCCTAAAATGCAGAAATTCTTTCCTAAACAGCAGATTGCAATTAAAAAAGTCAAAAAAAAGAAGGACTGCGTAAACAGCCCTTCTCAGATTAAATTTTATTCATTACTGCTTTCGATCGGCTGGAAGATCCTGGTCACTGCCGGGTCTTTTGACTCCTGGCAGGCCTTTGCCATTTCGATGGCTTCTTCGCAGAACTGATCCTGGGAATTTACAAGGACCTTTCCACGCTTGTCCACTTTCTCGTAGCTTCCATCCGGCTGGAGAAGATGTGCTTTTACATTGTCTTCCAGTTCCAGTTTCAGGATATGGATCACCTTTTCTTTCAGGTTTTCATCTTCTACCGGGAACAGGATCTCCACACGGCGATCCAAGTTTCTTGGCATCCAGTCTGCACTGCCCATATAAACTTCCGGACTTGCGTCATTAAAGAAATAGAAAATACGGCTGTGTTCCAGGAAATTTCCTACGATGGAGCGCACGGAAATATTTTCGCTAAGACCGGGAACTCCTGCTTTCAGGCAGCAGATACCACGGACGATCAGCTCTATTTTTACCCCTGCACAGGAAGCGTCATAAAGGGCGGAAATGATCTCCTTATCGCAAAGGGAGTTCATTTTTGCCATAATGTGAGCTTCTCTTCCTGCTCTTGCATGCTCTGTCTCACGGTTGATCATGCGCAGGAAACGATGGCGCAGCCATAAAGGAGCTACTGACAGCTTGTTCCATGCTCTTGGCTCTGAATAGCCGGAAAGCATATTAAATACAGCAGTTGCGTCTTCACCGATCTGGGGATCGCAGGTTAAGATACCGCAGTCTGTATACAGTTTTGCAGTGGAGTCATTGTAGTTTCCGGTTCCCAGGTGGACATAACGGCGGATACCGTCTTCTTCCATACGGACAACCAGAGTGATCTTACTGTGGGTCTTTAAGCCCACCAGACCATAGATAACATGGCAGCCAGCTTTCTCTAACATCTTTGCCCAGTTGATATTATTTTCCTCATCAAAACGGGCTTTCAGCTCTACCAGAACAGAAACCTGCTTGCCGTTGTCTGCTGCCTCTGCCAGTGCCGCAATGATCGGTGAATTTCCGCTGACACGGTATAAGGTCTGCTTGATGGCAAGGACTTCCGGATCTCTTGCTGCACTGCGGACAAAATTAACGACCGGGTCAAAGCTCTGGTATGGATGGTGGAGCAGGATATCGCCTTTGCGGATATTGGTGAAAATATTGTCCTCATTCATCAGTTCCGGAACAGGCTGCGGTGTGTATTTCGGAGTCTTTAAATGGTCAAACCCATCAAGACCATACATTTTCATTAAAAAGGTCAGATCCAGTGGTCCGGATATCTGGAAGATATCTTCGGAGCTGATGGAAAGTTCCTTCTTTAAGATCTTTAAAAGCTGTTTATCCACATTGGACTCGATCTCAAGGCGGATGGCTTCGCCCCACTGACGCTTCTTTAACTGCTTCTGGATCTCTTCCAGAAGGTCTACTGCTTCTTCTTCATCTAATGAGAAATCTGCATTTCGCATGATACGGAAAGGATGGGATGCCACAATGTCATAATTTAAGAATAATGACTGCATGTTCCGCTCAATGATCTCCTCTAACAGGATGACCACTCTCTGGGTTTCTCCGTTCTCATCCTTTTCTTCCGGCAGCTCTACAATCCTTGGGATAACAGATGGAACCTGTACCATGGCAAATTCCAGCTCTGCCTCTTTTTCATTCTTCTTTTTCAAAAGAGCGGCAATGTTTAATGTTTTATTGCGGATCAGAGGAAACGGTCTGGATGAGTCAAAGGCCATTGGTGTAAGGACCGGATATACATTTTTGTGGAAATATTCATCTGCAAAAGCAGCCTCATCTTCGGTAAGGTCTTCATGTTCCATGACAATGCGCAGACCATTCTGCTTTAAAGCAGGTACCAGGGAGCGGTTGTAGGTGGAATACTGCAGATCTACCAGCTGGTGAGTCTTTTCACTGATCTTGTCCAGCTGCTCTTTTGCAGTAAGTCCTGCAATATCTTTTTTGGCATATTTCGCATGGACCATGTCTTTTAAAGAAGCTACACGGACCATGTAAAACTCATCCAGATTAGAAGCTGTAATGCTTAAAAATTTCAGGCGGTCAAACAAAGGGGTACTTTTATCTCTTGCTTCGCTTAACACACGGTAGTTAAACTCGATCCAGCTTAGTTCGCGGTTTACATAATCATTTTTCTCAGCCATTTTACACTCTCCTCTTCTGCTTCAGCACAGGACGTATTCCAAATATTTCTTCAAAGAAAGCTGCCTTCTGTTCAAAAGAGGCACTCTCTAAGGCCAGATCACCCTTATAACCGGTAGTGATCACCAGCTGGCCTTCTCTTACTGCCATACGGCAGTCGATCAGCTTTGACTTATGGGTCTTGTCCATAGAGTTGGCAAGACGCAGGATTGCTGTCAGCTTTGCGATCAGAATGGTAATGGCCGTCCGGTCAGATACTCCTGCCAGATCCTGTCCTGCTTCTGTTTCCAGCTGCATCATATCATAATCGAAATCACGGATGTTATAACGCACTACATTGGCAATGATCTCACGCTCTAAATGGCTTAAACCAATGATCTCTGTAGACATGATCAGAGTATAGCCACATTCATTGGAGTTTTTCATGCTGATAAACTTTCCGCAGGCATGAAGGGTAACTGCGATCTGAAGCAGCAGACGTTCTCTGTCCCCTAATCCGTGAAATCTCCTGGTGCTGTCAAAAATATTCATGGCATACTGCTCCAACACCTGATTATGGCTGGCATGACACTTATATTTTTTCGCCATGTTTCTGGCTGCCGCAAGAATATCATTTTCAAAGTTATGGTCAAAGCGGATCAGCTTTTTATCGCTGGCATATTCCGCTGCAATACCATCACATATGCCGATCGCCGGGATCCAGAACATTTCCGCACCTGTTATATCTAAAATCCTTGTATACACAGTTGCTGCCGGAAGAAGAAGGGCTGCATATTCACTGTTTACACCGAAATTTTCCTCAATCTGGTCAATGGTCATCTGGGAGAGTTTATCGTAAAAAGCATGCATGGCAGCTGAGTCTACCCTGTTTTCCCCGCCTTTTATACCCAGACGGCGCATAAGATATAAAATATTGTCACCGATACCGATCAGATTGGTGATCTGGCGGTCTCTTAAGTACATTTTCCGGAATGTGATCAGCTCGTTATCCACGATCTCTTCAATATGAAGTCTGTGGCCGTCCACACTGGCAGGTATTTTGGCTAACTGGCTGCGCAGACGCAGGCTGCCAAGAGGCAGGTTCTGGGTAGCCACCAGAGAGTCTTTATCGAAAAGGGAGATCTGTGCACTGCCAAAACCTACATCCACGATGGCTGTACCCTTCTGGATGATCTGGTTAAACTCACCGCCTTTGGAGGCAACGGCCTTGTAGCTGATAAAGCGCTGTTCCGAGTTGCTGATAATGTGCACTTCCAGCCCTGTGCGCACCCGGATCTGGTCCAGGATGATCCGGCTGTTTTTCGCTTCACGCATGGCAGTAGTGGCATAGGCACGATAGTCCTTGACCCGGTACATTTTCATGGTTTCCGTAAATTTTTCCAATACCCGGCACATTTCATCTACCAGGTCATAACTTATTTTCCCTTCACTGAAGGTATCGCTTCCCAAAGCGATCACATGACGGATATGCTCAACATTTCTTATCCCTGTTTTATCTGAGATCTCATAGATCCCTAACTCCAGTGCAAAGGAACCTACATCGATCGCTGCAAACATCCTAACTGCCACTTTTTTCCTCCTTACGAGAGAACTGTAATGTTCTTTTAAAAAATTCCCCAAAACGGGGAATTTGAAAATAGTTCTATTTTATACATCTGTATACAGTATTCTACCTCAATTTAACCTGCCTTACCCTCATATGGGAGTAAAGGCTTTGTAAATTTTATGTAAAATCGCATAACTACACCCATTCTTACTTTCTGCCTAACAGATGAGTAATAAACTGGGAAGCAGTACGTCCGGACAGTCCGCCGTGGCTGATTTCCCACTTGTTTGCCTCTAAAAGCAGTTCTTCTTCCGGCATATCCAGATGGTATTTTTCTGCCAGAGCCTTTACAATGCCCTGGAACTGGAACTTGTCCGGAGAACCATAGTAGATGGTCACACCGAAACGGGCTGCTAAAGACAGCTTCTCCTGAACGGTATCATTGTTGTGCAGATCATCATCTAATTCTCTCTTGTCAGAGAATTTCTCACGGATCAGATGACGGCGGTTGGAGGTTGCATAAATAAGCACATTCTTCGGACGTTTTCCAAGTCCGCCCTCTAAGATCGCTTTCAGATATTTATATTCCAGCTCATACTCTTCAAAAGAAAGGTCATCCATATAGATAATAAACTTGTAGTTACGGTCTTTGATCTGCTCTAAGACTTCAGAAAGTGCCTTAAACTGATGCTTGTACACTTCAATCATACGCAGTCCCTGACCATAATATTCATTGAGGATGGCTTTTACGCTGGAAGATTTTCCGGTTCCCGCATCTCCAAAGAGCAGGACATTATTTGCTTCTTTTCCGCTGATAAAGGCTTCTGTATTCTCGATCAGTTTCTTTTTCTGCATTTCATATCCTACAATGTCTTTAAAGTAAATATGCTCTACATTGATGATCGGATCAATGATCACTTTGTGTTCTTCTTCTTTTTCGATAATGCGGAATGCCTTGTTTAAACCAAATTTTCCAACACCATATTCGCCGTAAAATGCAGCCATATGGCTCTGGAATTCATTTTCATCTTCTGACTGCTCTAAAAGGACTGCCAGATCTACGATGCGGTCACGGATCCGTCTGTTAAATACACGGCTCTCCTGTCTGGATGGGCGATAGTGGGCAATTTCTTTCCACATAGCTGCCGGTTCCAGTGTTTCCAGATCATAATCAAATAATGCCTTAAAAATGCGGTAATCATTTTTTGCCAGCATATCCAGGGTGCCTCCCGCATTTCCGCGGATCTCGCAGGTGGTAGTGTAGGCATTTTCATTGTCTGCAAGGCAGAGCGCTAAGAAGCAGTGCCATAAATTGCCCTCAAAACCATATTCTACTGCCAGTTCCACCAGTTCTCCTGCACAGGCAAACGGGTCTGCTTTCTGTCCTTCTTTTCCCAGTCCCATAAGGCCTGCCATATCCTCAAAAAGATCTTCATGTTTTAAATTTCTATAGATCACAAGTTCACTGATATTCATGTTTCTGTCCTCTTTCTGTATTTTGGATCATATCCTATTTATCTGTCTGTGCCTCATAATTTCCCAGAACCCTTAAAGTAGCTGCTTCCTCGGAAATGCCTTTTAAAGCATTCTGGACTGCAGGATCACTTAAGGTACCTTCCACATCTACAAAGAAACGGTATTCCCAGCTTCTTCCCGGGATCGGTCTGGATTCGATCATCAGCATATTAACACCATTGTAGATCAGGTTTCCTAACATATTGTAAAGAGTACCGCTCTTGTGGGCACATTCAAAACAGATACTGATCTTGTTGGCTCCCTTACAGTATACCGGATCTTTTGCCAGAATGATAAAGCGGGTCACATTATTTTTATTGTAATTAATGGATGGCTGGAGCACTTTCAGACCATACAGCTTTCCGGCGATCTCGCTGGCTACAGCTGCCTGGGTCACATCTGCATCCTCTAATACCTTCTTTGCGGAAACAGCTGTGTTTTCCATACTTACCTGGCGCCACTGTCTGTGGCTGTTTAAATACTGGGAACACTGCATCAGTGCCTGAGGATGGGAATATACCTGACGGATGTCCTCTAAAGTTGCTCCCGGAAGTCCTAAAAGGGCGTGATTTACGGCAAGTTCTGTCTCTCCTACTATGTATACATTATGCTTTACCAGAAGATCGTAATTGTCGCTGACTGCCCCTGCGGAAGAATTTTCAATAGGGAGTACCGCATAGTCCGCTCTTCCCTCTTCTACTTCCACCATAGCATCTTCCATGGATTTTACATGATATACATCTGCGTCCTGTCCAAAATACTGAAGGGCCGCCCCATGTCCATAGGAACCTTCCACTCCCTGATAGGCAATGCGCACGCCTTCTTTTTTCAGGTCATCTACCATGGTAAATCCGGTCTCAAGGGCCTGTCCATGACGTACTAAAAGACCATACTGCAGTTTGCGGCTGATGGTCATAATCTGTGAAAACAGTTCATAAACGCCTTTTTTATTAAACTCGCTGTCTGCCATAGCCATCACAGAGTCTAATTTCTGCCGTTCCCGCTCCCCATCGTAGACTTTCTTTCCTGTCTGAATTTTAAATTCAGCTACATCGGAACAGAGCGCCATTCTTTTTTCAAACAGTTCTACTAACTGGTTGTCGATCCCATCCAGTTTTTTCCGTATTTCCTGAAGATCCAGATTTTCCATAATTTTCCATCCTCGCTTATGTCTTTTGCTTATGTCTTTTCTTTTACCGCTTATGTTGCTTCTTTATTTTCCAGCTCTTTCCTGCTGCTGTTTTTTTATCATCTCACTGATGATCTCTCTGGTATAGGCCCCGGGGAATTTCTTTTTATCCAAAGGAAGCTCCTTTAAATAAATAGGCTCTCCGTATTCAATGATCACATGGCTTTTCCGGATCCATGGGATATGACGTTCAAATACATCATCTGTACCTGTGATCGCTACGGGGATAACCGGGCAGCCGCTTTTTTCTGCGATCTTTAAACTTCCCTCATGGAATTCCATCAGATCTGCAGGATCTTCGCTTTTATTTCTGGTTCCTTCCGGGAAGATCCACATGGAAATGCCGCCTTTTACTTTCTCAATTCCTGTAAGGATCGTTTTTAGACCTTCTTTTATATTGCTGCGGTCCAAAAACAGGCAGTTCATCTGCACCATCCACTGGCTTAACAGCGGAATACCGATCATCTCTTTTTTGGCAATAAAACCGGTAGGCGCCGGAACTGTAGTGTAACCCATTACAATGTCAAAATAGCTTCTGTGGTTTCCAACATAAAGTACTGCACGGTCGGAAGGGATATGTTCCAGTCCCCGGACCTCATAAGTGATCCCTGCCAGGTCCCTTACGATCCCCAGAATCCACCGCACCAGGTCAAGACTTTTCTTTGCAGCTGCCTTTGGATCCTTTTTTTCCAGGTTCTTTAAATAAGACAGCACCGGAATTGAAAAGATCAGATACAGCACCACTGCTAACACCACCAAAATCAAACGTATCATATTTTTCTCCTTTGTCAGTTTAAACTGTTACTATTATATAAAAAGACCTGCCTAAATACAAGTCATCAATGGGTACAGAGTGACTCAAAAAGCAGGCCGGTCCCAAACCAGAAGGGGATAAATGCAAGACGAATGACTCCGTGGATCTGATCCGGCCACTGGGAATAATCCCAGGGACAGAGTCCTTTGGCCATCAGAAAAGAACCGGCTATATATTCTCCGGTATAGATAAGCACCATATAGATCAGTCCATGGCGCAGTTTTAAAGCCACAGGGGATATTTCTTCCCTGTCAGCTTTTAAAAAATCTGGAAGTCCGCTTAACCATCGGTCGCACCATTTTACAATATCCGGAAGAATGGCACCGGCCGCATAAATGGGAAACATGATAACAGAGGTAGTCCCCATCATTTTCACATCTCCCCTCATCCACGCTTCCACAGATGTAAAGAGGATCTCTAAGCACCATCCGGCGATCCCGCAGCGGAAAAAATCTTTTAAAATAGATAAATAAGCAGCTTGTCTTTTCATGGCAATAGTCTGCCCGTGTTTCAGTCTGCCTTATCCATGGTATCTTCTTCCATATTTCTTGTGCCATCTTCATCCACTGTAAGACTGACTTTTACAAATTTATTTTCATAGATCAGTTTCTTTAACTGTCCTGTTTTCAGATCTGCGTCCACAGATACGATCCTGGAGTTTTTCTGACCACCGGAAATATAATCTGCCAGAACATTTTCCGGGTCACTTAAGTTTAAATTCATTAATTTGTGAAGCTTGCCTACTGTTAAGCGCCCTGCTTCTTTTTCATCATACAGATACAGCTGTACTGCGTCTGCCGCGATCTGGGACTCTGTATAGGCAGCCGCCCTTCTGGCACTTTTGATATAACCTGCAGTGGCCGGGACCGCTACTGCCATAAGAATAGAAAGGATCGCAAGGACAGCCAGCAATTCGATCAGGGAAAATCCCCCTGACTTTTTTATTCTCTTCAACATTTTTCTTTTTCCTGCTTTCCCCAAAAACCTGGACTGCTGTTACCGGTCAGTTCCGTTATCATCTGAGAGAATGTAGCCTTCACCTGTTTTTCCGGAGTATTCTGCTTTGTAACTCTTCTTGCCGATCTCACCTTCCCAGGTTGCCTTGTCTTCACTGGCATCATAGTTATAAGCTTCTGTTTCTGAATCTGCAAGCACACCGGCATCTACCATTTCCTGCTGCGCTTTTCCCTGCATATAGTTGGCTCTTGCATTGGAAATAGCTACCTGTTTGGCAGATTTCTCCTGGATACAGCTGTAAGAAGGTACTGCCACAGCCATTAAAATGCCCATGATCGCGATCACGCAGATCAGTTCCACTAAGGTAAATCCTCTTTTTTCTTTCCACTTTCTGTTCTTCATACATTGCCTCCCTTGTATCTTAACATTCTCTTGGAATTTTAGTCTGCAGAATAGATCACTTTCTCTGCTTCTTCCATATCCATTTCACCGTTCATTACCATCTGGGCTGCCTGTTCCTGGAGAGAAAGGAAGCCTCTTTCCCTCTGGTAGCGGCGGATCTTTTCTGCTGTTTCTCCATCACGGATCATATTTTTTGTTGTCTCGTTCAGCTCAAACATTTCATAGATCGCCCGCCTGTGGCTGTATCCTGTATTCAGACACTCTTCACAGCCAACTGCCTCCCAGACTTCCTCTGCTTCCTTTCCTGAAACCTCATACAACAGCCGTTTTGTCTGCTGTCCGGCTTTTATCTTCCGCCTGCAGTGAGGACAGAGCACTTTTACCAGTCGTTGCGCCACTACCCCTGTGGTGGCAGCAGCGATCATATAAAAGGGAATCCCCATATTTTGCAGACGGTAGACAGCAGAGACACAGTCGTTTGTATGCAGCGTTGACAGCACCAGATGACCTGTAACAGCGGCTCTTACGCCAATATCTGCTGTTTCTTCATCTCGTATTTCTCCCACCATGATCACATCCGGATCCTGTCTTAAAATAGAACGGAGGGCCGTTGCAAAAGTAAGTCCCGCCTTGGCATTTACCTGAACCTGGGTAACACCATTTATCAGCTTTTCCACCGGGTCTTCAACAGTTACACAGTTAATCTTCTTTTCTGCCAACTGGCTTAAGGCTGCATAAAGGGTGGTAGATTTTCCGCTTCCTGTAGGTCCTGTTACAAGAATGATGCCAAAGGGCGCTTTTAACATTCTGCCAAATATTTCTTCCTGCTTTTCATCCATTCCCAGACGGCGCACATCTATCAGGGAACTGTCCCTGTCATTTCCCAGCAGTCGCAGTACTACTTTTTCCCCGTAAACGGAAGGAAGGGTGGAAATTCGCAGATCTGTTGCCATCTCTTCTTTTTCATAGCGGTACTTTCCATCCTGGGGAAGTCTTTTTTCTGCAATGTCCATTTCTCCCATAAGTTTCAGCCTGGTAACCACCGGCCGGTGATAGGACATTTCCATCTTTGTATACATACACAGATCTCCGTCAATACGAAAACGGATGGTCAGAAATTCTTTTCCCGGCTCTATGTGGATATCACTGGCATTTCTCTTATATGCAGATTCGATCAGCGTATTGACCAGGCGGACTGCAGGAGCGCTTTCCACTTTTTCTGCTGTCTTTCCGGTTTCAGCTGCTTTTTTCTTCTCTTCTGTTATAGTTTCCATCCCCGACAGCATCTTCTGGATCTGGTCTGCAGGTGTCAGCACCGGCCGGATCGTCATACCGGAGATTGTCGCCGCTTCCTCTAAAATATCCGGATCTACAGGAAAGGCGCAGGCAACTAAAAGATCCCCTTTTTCAAAACATACAGGTACGATCTCATTGTTCACAATAAAGGACTCCGGAAGCATCTCTATGGCAGCCGGATCTGCGGTCCGTTCCTCTAAATGGATGATCTCCATGTCATCCCGGTCGCTGAAACAGTTCATGATCACATCTTCTGTTGTATATCCCAAAAGAAGCAACATATCTGTCAGGCTTTTATCTTCATGACTTTTCTGGATCTCTTTTACCCGTTCTAGCTGCTGTCTGGAAATAATATCCCGTTCCACCAGCATTTCTTCAATGGTGATCTTCATGGTCTGGTTGCTCCTTTCTTTTCCAGATGTTATACTTTTTTATAGATGATTTTTCAGGAGGTGACAATATGGCTGCAGGAATTTTCTTTCTGTTTATCCTTCTTCTTATCATTGCTGCATGGACAGACCTGAAAGAAGGTTATATCCCTGACTCTGTTTCCATCCTGATCTTTTTGCTGTCTTTCTATTCTCTGTTCATCCGGTCAGGTCCCGGACTTCTATTGCGTATAGAGGGCGCTGTTCTCTGCGGCGGGCTTTTGGAAGGGATCCGTCTTATCAGCCGCGGCGGTATTGGTATGGGTGATGTAAAACTGATGACTGCCTGTGGCTTCTTTCTTGGGATCACAACCGGAGCGGTCTCCCTTGTTTTTGCCTATATACTGGCAGGTATGTTCTGTCTGCCCCTTCTCATTTTTAAGAAAGCCTCCCTGAAAACAAGACTTCCCATGGCACCATTCTTTACTGTGTCCATTTTGATCTTTCTCTTTTTTGAAGAAAAGATCTTTACCTGGTATCTGGGCCTATGGGGTATCCTGTAAAGGAACTTCTCCTTCTAAATGCATGGAAAAACCGGATATTTTCGTCCATGTATCCACATAGGCTTTTTCTTCCACAGGTTCTAATTTCAGGCGGATACGCACTTCGCAGGGTTCGCCTTTTTCATCGGTATAACTTCCGGTTCCTTCTGTTATGTATTCCCGGTCTTCTAAATCCAGGTCTGTATCCTGTCTTTCGTCTGCATCCTGTCTTTCATTTGTATCTTGTATTTCATCTGCATCCAGTTTCGTTATCCCGTCTGCCCCGGCACCTTCTGTTTCTGGTATATCTTCGTTTTCATTTTCTTCTGCTTCCTCATCCTCCAGATCTCCTTCATACTGGTTCCACAAAAGCCTAAGGGCATCACTTTCTCCCTTTGAAACTGCTTCGCAGAAAGAATTATGGATCATATGGGTGGTCAGGCGCGCTTCCATGTATGCCCGGTTTTTCAGAGCCATTTTTATATGATATCTGGACACTGCCATAAAACCACAGGCAAATACAGAAAGCAGTGTAATAAAAAAGATCACATACAGCAGACTTCCGCCTTCCCGGCCATCACCATGAAAGCGATCCGTCTTTATTCTCGTTTTCACCTTTCTCATCCTCTCCATCCTCCAAATATCCATAAACAGAAGAAAGCCGGATCGTCCGGGAGTATACTTTCTCTCCTTTATAAAGGACTGTTATCTCAGAAACTGCCTTTTGAGACTGTGTATCAGAAAAATCCAGCCGGACCTCATACTCTTTCTCAGCACCCAATCCTAAGTCTTCTTCTGATATCTGCTCCCATTGTTCTCCTAATTCACCGGATCCCTCGCAGTAATACAAAACAGAACTTTCTTTGGGGTCCACCCGGAAAAGGAAGGCATGATCCAGTCTGGAAGTGATCTGAAAACAGACACGGTCTGCTAATTCCTCTGTCTTAAGGATCTGCGTCTGCTTTTTGTATTCATGCATCTGACTGCCGAAAAAGCCGGCTGCCCAGATCCCTATGACCGCACTGAGTGAAAGAGCAGCTACAAGTTCCAGCAATGTAAATCCATCTCTGTTTCTCATTGGAATCCCCTTTTGTAATAAGTCATAGAGTCTCCTCCTTCACTGGTCACAATGTATTTTCCAAATATTTCGCTTGCGTCTTCCTCTTCTCCTTCAAAGATGATCTCTAATTCTTCTCCGGTCCATTCTCCCTGTCCTTCTTCTGCCAGTTCAGACAGTTCGTATACATTTTGCATCAGGGAATGTTCCCTGGTAAGAAGGACTCCGTTTGCAGCAGTCATGGAAAGAAAGGCTCCTGCTACAGAAAAGAGGATGGCTGTGCTTACGATCACCTCTAAAAGAGAAAAGCCTGCCTGTTTTTCACTGGTCATGACAATAAACCACCTCCATGGTCCCTTTCATCGCAGTTTCATCTTTTTCTAACTGCAACGACTTTATCCACATACCGGCGCCTTCCTGGTTGATCTTTTCCACAAATCCGGCTGCCTGTTCCCTGTCTGTACACACAAATTCCAGTGTAAGAGGTGTATACACATAACCTGCTGTATCCATCTCTTTTGTTTCCCCTGTTTCCACTCCGGAAAGTTGTATCCCAGTTTCTCCTGCAAGCTGCAAAAGCTTTCTGTCCATTTTTTCCGGACTCATATCTGCAAAATAGATCTGTCCGTTTCCGGCTTGTTCCAGTTTTTCTGCCGTCTGTTCCAGGTTCTGTTTTCCCTGGGGACCGCCCCGTTTGATCTGTTCTTCCAGCCTGTTGATCTCCTGTAAGTTGGCAAACAACAGATCTGTTTCCGGCTCGATCCAGAATTTATAAAAACCGGTCCACAACAGTAACAGCGTCAGAACTGCCAGTAAAAAACGTTCCCGCTTACTGAGCCTCATCTTTGGCCCCCTTTCCTATTGTAAAGACCAGGGCAGCGCTTACTTTATCTTCCTGTTGCTGCCAGTGACTCTGCTGTAAAGAAAATCCGGAATTTTCTTCTATTTTTTCGCAAAACAGAGAAACCTGCTCCGGCTTACTGGTGCTTAATTTTAGATGTATGCTGGCATCCTCTGCCTGATATTCTATGGTTTCCAAGTCCATTTCCGGCAAAAGCGCCTGCTCCAGACAGGAAAATACCGCCGGATCCAGTGTGATCTGACCGGCAAGTTCTCTTTTTTCTGCTGTCAGTTTTGCCAGTTCACTGATCTTTCCTTCCAGATCCCTTCGTTCCTGTGTAACATCATTACCCTGCTGGTCTGCACTGATCCGGTCCAGACGTTCCAGCTTTCCGGCTGTATAAAACTGACCGCCCAGGGCACTCAGAACGATGACTGCAAATGCTACCAGACTGGCGCACACCGGACCTAAAGGAAAACCTGCCTCTGTTATCTTTTCATAGAAGCTTTCTCCTTCCATAAATTCACCTGTATTCCGGTAAAGCAGATTTTTCAGTTCTCCCGCTAATGCCTGCCGTTTCCATATCCCATTTTTTCCCAGAGCCATACAGGGGATCCCCAGCATTTTTGCAAGAACTCCTGCGTCTGATCTGGGTGCTTTCAAACACTCACCCTGGATCAGGACTCCCTGTATCTGAAATTCCCGTCTTTCCTGTTTCATCCTGATCTGAAAACGACGGATCAGAACCGCCACTTCTTCCATTAACGCCTTTTCTTCTCCCAGATAGGCAAACATCCCTGGTTTTAAACTGGAATGTTCCAGATGACGGCAGTGTCCATTTTCCATCTGGTAAAAAACAATGGACTGGTCTGCAAGATGGACAAAGATCACCGTTCCCTTATTCATTCCATAATCGGAAGGTTCCAGAAAAGAGGCCAACAGCGCAGGTCCCGGCAAAATGGAATGGATACGGAAACGTGTGATCAGGGCTCCCGTTTCAATGGCCCGGATCCATGCTTCTGATACTGTGTACACAGTTCCTTTTAACATGCCCTGACCATTATTTGGCATAAAATCAGCTGCAAGAAGGCGTTCTCCTTCCTCTCCCAGGACCAGCAGCTGTTTTTCCGCCATCTGCAAAGCCGTTTTCTTAGAAGAAGCCGGAAGACTCATAAAATGGATCTTTACAGAGGCTTCTATAGCCAGGACGACCGCTCTTCCTTTCAGATTATAAATATCTGCCAGTGATTCCATGGCACCAGTTACAGTTTCTGGTCCGGTTATGGTGCGGGAACCCATAAAACTGTAGCCTCTGGCTCTATTTTCTTTTCGGATGTAATAAAGTTTATCTTCTGTAAGATAAATATAATGTTTCATCGCATCCTCCTTTATAACATTGCTGTATACATACTGAATACCGGCAGCATAATGGATAAAACAATACTTCCCACCACTGCTGCCATGATCAGGATCATACATGGCTCCAGCAGTGTTACCATTCTCACTGCAGACTGTTCTGCTGCTTTTTCATAATAGATCCCGGCCTGTTTTAAAACAGCTTCCAGATGTCCGGACTCTTCTGCCGCAGCCACCATGGAAAGAAATACCGGATGAAAGATTCTCTGACGGCTTAATGCCTGGGAAAGACTCTCTCCTTTTTGCAAGCCTACGGCAGCCTCTATCAGCTTCTTTTCGATCCATGTATTTCCCATTACATGTCCCGTTATATCCATACACTCTAAAATTCCCGTTCCGCTTCCATAAAGAACAGAGAACGCCGAAGCAAACCTGGATGTATAAATGGTCTTCATAAGCCCTGAGATCACAGGGATGTAAAGGATCATCTGGTCTCTTCGCAGACGCAGCCATGGAACTGCAAAAAGAGCCATCATAAACAAAAGCAACAAAGGCAGGAAACAGACATACAAAAGCCAGTTATCCTGAAGATAGGCCCCTGCTTTCATCATAAAACGGGTAATAGCCGGAAGTTCATATTCTGCCAGCATAACTCTGAACTGTGGAAGAACCGATGTAAGCAGAAAGGCGGACGCTCCTATGGATGCAAAGAAAAGGATACAGGGATAGATCATCGCTGTCCGTACCTTTCCTGCCATTTCTACTTCTTTTTCATAATAACTGGACATTTTCTCTAAAATATGATCCAGGGTTCCACTGGTCTCTCCTGTCTGGACCATATACACAAGAAGTTTTGGAAAACAGCCATGCATGGACTCCATTGCCTCAAAAAGAGTCTGTCCTTTGTGGACTTTTTCTTCCAGTTCACCAAGAAGCGCCTTCATTTCCCTGTTTGCCGCTGTTTTACAGGCTGTTTTTAAGATCTCCGCCTGAGGAACACCTGCCGCCAGCATGGAACTGACCTGGCTGCACAAAGGAGGAAGCAGCTTTAACGGAACTGTAAAATGCTTCATGGAGGCAGTTCTTTCTTCATTTTTCAAAGAACAGCAGTACAGGCCGTCTTCTAACAGAGCTTTTACCAGTTCTGCTTCACTTCCAGCTTCTTTAACGCCTTTATACTTTCTGTTTTCCCTGTCTCTGGCATTGTATCTGTAAAGAGCCATTTTTCCTCCTTTCTGAAGTTAAAAAGCAAAAACCGGCTTTACCTGATCATGCTTGCTCAGATAAAACCGGCTCTTTTTAGCGAAAACAATTTTGTTCAGGCTCATACTCAAAACCTATGTCAGACAGAGTCTTTTTGATCTGGTCTTCATCCAGATCCATAGCCTGACACAATTCTTCTAAGGAACTGTAGTTATCTCTTAACTGGGTATTTATATAGCTTAACAAAATCATAGGATCTTTGGGTATTGCACTCATAGGATCTTTGGGTATTGCACTCATAGGATCTTTGGGTATTGCACTCATAGGATCTTTTCCTTTCTTGTTAACATAATTATTACAAAAAATTATAACATCTGTTACTTTCCATTTCAACTGTAATCTGTGCATTTAGGTCCTGAAAATCCGCCTGTTTTCTTGCTTTATTCACTTTATGATGCTTATATTATAGGTAAAATAATGTGTATTAAAGCAAAAAAACAGGTCTGCTGCAAGCATTTCTGTTTGCAGCAGACCCGGGTCATCGATCAGAATAAAGAAACCATTATTCTGCCTTGGCAGTCAGGTGATCTCCCTGTGGATCTACATCGATCACGATCACGGAGCCTTCTCCTACTCCATCTGCAAGGATGATACGTGCAGCCAGAGTTTCCACATTCTTCTGAAGGTAACGCTTCAGAGGACGGGCACCATATACAGGATCATAGCCATGATCTGTGATAAATACCTTGGCAGCATCTGTCAGACGCAGCTTCAACTCTCTGTCAGCCAGACGTTTGTTCACATCTGCTACGCAAAGGTCTACGATACGGCTGATATTGTCCTTGGTCAGAGGCTTAAACAGGATCATTTCATCCAGACGGTTTAAAAACTCCGGTCTGAAGTGGGCTCTCAACTCTCCCATAACCGCATCTCTTGCTTCTTCACGGATATTTCCGTTTTCATCAATTCCCTCTAACAGATACTGGGAACCAATGTTGGAAGTAAGGATGATAATGGTGTTCTTAAAGTCCACGGTACGGCCCTGGGAGTCGGTGATACGGCCATCATCCAGTACCTGTAACAGTACATTAAATACATCCGGATGTGCCTTTTCTACCTCATCAAAGAGGACAACACTGTATGGTTTACGGCGTACTGCTTCTGTCAGCTGACCACCTTCATCATAGCCAACATAGCCTGGAGGCGCTCCGATCAGACGAGCCACCGAATGTTTCTCCATGTACTCACTCATATCAATACGCACCATATTGGACTCATCGTCAAACAGTGACTCCGCCAGTGCCTTTGCAAGTTCTGTTTTACCTACACCGGTAGGTCCTAAGAACAGGAAAGAACCAATTGGCTTTGTAGGATCTTTGATACCGGCCTTGGAACGTATAATGGCATCTGTAACCTTTTCTACTGCCTCGTCCTGTCCTACTACACGTTTGTGAAGGACTTCATCCAGATGTAAGGTCTTGCTGCGCTCACTTTCTGTCAGTTTCGCAACCGGGATACCGGTCCACTTGGATACGATACGGGCGATCTCATCTTCGGTTACACTTTCATGTACCAGGCTGAGGTCTTCATTTTTAACCTTTTCTTCCTCAGCTTCCAGTTCTTTCTGTAACTGAGGCAGTTTACCGTACTGCAGCTCTGCAGCCTTGTTCAGGTCGTATTTCTGCTGTGCATCCTGGATCTGGCGGTTCACAGCTTCAATCTCCTCACGGAGACTGGATAATTTATCTACACTGGCTTTTTCATTCTGCCACTGGGCTTTGCCTGCAGCAAATTTATCATGAAGTTCTGCCAGTTCTTTCTGTAAGTCTTCCAGACGTTCTTTGCTCAGTCTGTCCGTCTCTTTCTTAAGAGCCGCTTCCTCGATCTCCATCTGCATGATCTTACGTGACAGTTCATCCAGCTCTGCCGGCATACTGTCAAGCTCTGTCTTGATCATGGCACATGCCTCATCTACCAGGTCAATAGCCTTATCTGGAAGGAAACGGTCGGATATATAACGGTCGGAAAGCACTGCCGCGCTTACAAGCGCAGAGTCTGCGATCTTTACGCCGTGGTAAACTTCGTAGCGCTCTTTTAAACCACGAAGAATGGAAATGGTATCTTCAACTGTAGGCTCTGCTACCATAACAGGCTGGAAACGACGTTCCAGAGCAGCATCTTTTTCAATGTACTGACGATACTCATTTAAGGTAGTTGCACCGATACAGTGAAGTTCGCCTCTTGCAAGCATAGGCTTTAACATGTTTCCGGCGTCCATAGAGCCTTCTGTCTTACCTGCGCCTACAATGGTGTGCAGCTCATCGATGAACAGGATGATCTGTCCTTCGCTCTTCTTTACTTCTTCCAGAACAGCTTTCAGACGTTCCTCAAATTCACCTCTATATTTAGCACCGGCTACCAGAGAACCCATATCCAGGGCAAACAGCTTCTTATCTTTCAGGCCGTCAGGAACGTCACCACGGACTATTCGCTGCGCCAGACCTTCTACAACGGCTGTTTTACCAACACCAGGTTCACCGATCAGCACCGGATTATTTTTGGTCTTTCGTGAAAGGATACGGACTACGTTACGGATCTCGCTGTCACGGCCGATGACCGGATCCAGCTTCTGATCTCTGGCACGTTCTACCAGATCGTAGCCATATTTCTGTAATGTATCGTAAGTTGCCTCCGGGTTGTCGCTCACCACTCTCTGATTGCCTCTTACAGTGGAAAGTGCCTGAAGGAACTTTTCTCTGGTAATGCCATAGGTCTTAAACAGGTCCTTCATTTCCTTAGAAGGCTGTTTTAACAGAGCCAGGAAAAGATGTTCTACGGAAACGTATTCATCTCCCATAGCCTTGGCTTCGTCTTCTGCATTGATCAGGACTTTGTTTAAGTCATTGCTGATATACAGCTGTCCGCCACCGCTTACCTTGGTCAGTTTCTCTATGGCCTGCTTTGCCTCGTTTTTAAACATGTCGCCCTGAATGCCCATCTTTGTGATCAGCTTCATGATCAGGCTGTCATCTAACGTCAGCAGGCTGTACAGCAGATGCGGCTGGTCGATCTGCTGGTTTCCATATTCATATGCCAGCTTTTCGCAGTTCTGAACTGCTTCCATTGATTTCTGTGTAAATTTATTGATATTCATATGCCCACTCCCCTTTCCGGAACAGTGTGTTTGTTATCTTGTTTTTTGTTCTATGCGTACTATAACACTTGTTGTTAGCACTGTCAAGAGTCGAGTGCTAATTTTTTGTAAAAAGTTTTTTTATTAAAAAATCCCCCGTCTATTTCATAAGACGAGGGGTAATATTATAAGTTGATCTGTTTTTATTTTAATCTACATTCATTTCTACACTGCTTTCGGCTGCAGTCTGCCCATTTTTCCACGGTCCTCTTCTGTAGAACATAATGGATAATGTTGTTGCAACACACCAGCCCACCGGCCATGCGCACCAGATACCTGTTGCTCCCAGTGCTGTCTTAGAGAATACAAAGGCAAGTACAACACGAAGGATCAGGTCTGTAAAGGTTGCTACCATAAAGTTCTTCATCAGTCCGGCACCTCTTAAGATACCATCTGCTACCAGCTTTGCAGAAACTACAAAGTAGAACGGAGAAAGGATCTTTAAGTAAATGATACCTGTATGCATTGCCAGTTCTGTAGGCTCGTCCATAAAGAGCTTTAAGACAATGTTTCCGCCGAAGAAGTACAGTAAAAACAGGGGCAGACTTAACATCCATACCATTTTAACACCGGCACGGAAGCCTTCTTTGATACGTGGCATTTTTCTTGCGCCCAGGTTCTGTGCTGTATAGTTGGAAATACCATTTCCAAGTGTGGTGAAAGAAGTGATGACCAGGTTATTTAACTTGACAGCCGCTGAGTAACCTGCCATAACAGGGGCTCCAAATCCGTTGATGATACTCTGGATCACAATGTTTCCAAGAGAGATAAAACTCTGCTGTAAGGTACTTGGCACTGCGATCACTACGATCTGCATTAAGATCTTTTTATCGAAAAATGGTGCTTTTTCTTTTCCTTCGATCTTTGCAAGTCTGCGGAAGATAACTACCATTGCAAGGATACAGCTGATACCCTGACAGAGGAAGGTTGCCCATGCAACACCTGCAACACCCATGTTAAATCCTTTTACAAACCAGATATCTACTGCGATATTGGAAGTAGAGGAAGCAGCCAGGAAATAGAACGGTGTCTTGGAGTCTCCCAGTGCAGAGAAAATACCGGTTGCAATATTATAATAGAACACGAACGGCAGGCCCCATGCATAAATATCCAGGTACAGTTTGGAGTCTGCAAATACTTCATCCGGTGTACGGATCAGTTTTAACAATGCTCCGGATCCCAGGATACCGATCAGCATCAGGCACACGCATACAAAGGCGCTGAAAATGCAGGCTGTATAAACAGCTGTTTTCATTCCCTTAAAATCTTTTGCGCCAAACAGCTTTGATACGACTACAGAGCATCCCATATTGCAGCCAAATGCAAAGGCAATGAAGATCAATGTAATCTCATAACTGTTTCCTACTGCCGCCAGGGCATTTTCACCGATAAATTTTCCTGCTACCAGGCTGTCTGCGATGTTGTATAACTGCTGGAAGATAATACTTCCAAACAACGGCAGACAAAATTGCCAGAGCACCTTTTCAGGATTTCCTACTGTCAGATCCTTATTCATTTTCCATTTCCCCCATTCCCCTTAAGCCATCAATGATCACATCCACGCAGCCATCAATTCCAAGTTTACTGCTGGATAACATCATGTCATAGCTTTCTGACTGTCCCCATTCAGTCTCGGAATAAAACTCATAAAAATGTTTTCTCATTCTGTTCATATGTTTGATCCTGTGGACCGCTTCTTTTTCACTGATCTGGTTTCGCTTCATAACACGCTTGACTGTACTCTCTTTATCTGAATAAATAAATACAGACAGTCTGTTCTCCTTCGGGATCATGGAAGCAGCACAGCGACCAATGATCACACATGGACCCTGTTTTGCGATCTTTTCGATCACTTCTTTCTCTGCATTGAATGTCACCTGGCTCTCTGAATAGAAAGTATTGCCAATGCTTGCAATATCCGCATAAGGATTTCCGCTTAAAAACTGAATACTGTTGATCGGTGACTCTTCTGTTTTGGAAATAAAATCTGTGCTTAACCCGGACTCCAGCGCCGCTTTCTTGATCAGCAGCTTATCGTAACAGGGAATTCCCAGTTTTCTTGCCAGCTTTTCACCGACCTCACGGCCACCACTTCCATATTGTCTTCCAATACAAATAATGCCCTTCATGTGATCCACTTCTTTCTTATTTATTTTAATTAATGTTGTTGAATGAATATTGAATGTTGTTTTTTGACGTCGGCTGTATTATAATCCGTAACAAGATATATGTAAAATATTAAAAATGTAATTTAGATATGTGTTTTTGATATAATGAGCGCCATAAAAAACAAGCGCCGCCAAAGGCGGCATTTGTTTTTCACAAGCCATTAACGAAGGTTCCGCCTGCGAATGCAGGCAGTAAAGCGCGTCAGCGCGGGGAACCTGAGTATACAAGTGTATATATGGGGGAAAACCAAAATGGACATCAGCTACGATTATTACCGTATCTTTTACTATGTTGCAAAATACAAAAGCTTTACAGGGGCTGCGGAAGCACTGCTGAACAGTCAGCCAAACATTACCCGGACCATGAAAAAACTGGAAAAAGAGCTGGGATGTACTTTATTTGTACGCCAGAGACACGGTATTGCACTTACTCCGGAGGGCGAAAAGCTGTATGCCCATATTTCCGTTGCTTTTGAACATATTTCCTATGGGGAACAAGAGATTGCCAGGGATAAAAGCCTGCAGTCCGGTATCGTTACCATTGCAGCCAGCGAGATCGCCCTCCACTGTATCCTTCTTCCCACCCTGAAAAAATTCCGCAACACCTATCCAGGCATCCACATCCGTATCCTGACCCATTCCACTCCCCAGGCCATGGATATGTTAAAAAGGGGACTGGCAGATTTTGCCATTGTAACAGAACCTTTTGAATTTATATCCGGATTTTCTTTCCGTATTCTCAGAAGTATCCAGGAAGTGCCTGTGTGCAGCAGTGTTTTTTCCCTTTCTACCGGAACGTCCCTTACAGACGAGCAGATCAAAAAATATCCCATCATCGGTCTTGGTGAAAAGACAAGTTCCTTTGCCTTTTACTCCGACTATTTTAACAGAAGGGGCGGTACCTTTGCCCCGGAGATCGAAGCAGCGACTGCTGACCAGATCCTGCCTATGGTACAGTCTGACCTTGGGATCGGTTTTGTTCCAACGGATTTTCTGGAAAAAGAAAATATGGAAAATCTGATCATTTTAAATATGGAACCGCCGATCCCCAAACGAAATATCTGTATGATAAAAAGAAAGTATGAGTCCCTCAGCATTGCTGCTGCAGAACTGGAGAAAATGATCCTGAATAATAATAGTAATAATAAGAGAAATTAAAAACAGTACCCCGGAACCATCCTGATCTAGATGATCCCGGGATACTGTTTTTATAAGTTGTTCTTTTTATTTTTGTAGATTATTCTACGCCCTGTGCTGCAACCGTCTTATCGGTCAGTGTACCATCATAGATCACTGTTACCTTGTCACCAACGCTGATACCGTCAAACATTCCTTCTGTTCCTACAAAAGAAAACAGGGTATTTTCCGGATCTGCAGTATCCAGAACAATATGATCTGCCTCAACTTCTGCTACTGTACCGGTTAAAGTTTTCTTCTTTGCTTCTTCTGTATCTTTTGCATCAGCTGTTACAATGCGGGTCGCTACTGCTGCGTCATCTGGATCTTCCAGATCACCGTAGTAAGTTACTTCTGCTTCTGCGCCAGCTTTGATACCGTCTTTTGTTACCTTCTGGGCGATCAGTGCATTCAGTGTATAGGTTCCTTCTTCTGTCTTTAAGGTAATGGTGCTGTCATCTGCACTTTCAATAGTTCCTTCTACTACCAGATCTTCCTGATCTGCCTCTTCTTCCCTTGCAACCTCAGCTGCGGAAGTCATGATCTCTACTGAAGTTGCCTTTGTAACATCACTGCTTAATTCACCGGCAAAACCTACGTTTACTTCATCGCCTTCGCCGATCTCATCTGCACCTGTTATCTCTGCATCTGAAATATCAAATTTTGCGGTATTACCTCCATCTTCAGAAACAGTGATCACATTATCTTCTACCAGGCTGACAAAGCCATAGTAATAATCTTCTTCTACTTCTTCATCAGAAGTCGCTTCTGTACTTTCTACTTCCTGTGCTGTGGTAGATTCTGTATCTGCTTTTTTAGAAGAACAAGCGGTAATTCCCAGTGCAACTGCCAGAAACGCAACTGCTAAATACTGTTTTTTCATAAAAATCTCTCCTCTCTCTGCCGCCTGTGGACTAACTTTTTGCGGCACGATACATCTTACTACGAAAGCTGTGTTTTTACTATGTATTTTTTATGAATTTTTCCTTAAATGTGTTTTTGGGGATTTTTAAGATCTGTCTTTTCTGGATCTCCTTTTCATGACCACTAAAAGGATCAGTCCTATGAAAAGCCCAAGTATACCGATCGCCACTGTGATCATAAGGCCGGTGCGGACCAGATACCAGAAGGGTCCCTGTCTTTTGACCGGACTGTCATTCTTTTCCTTATGATCTTCTTTTATCTCCATGGTCGTTTCTTCCTCTGTCATTTTTGCAGGTTCTTCCAGCTGATAGATCACATGAAGTTCATAATAATCCGGCTCTTTCCATTTTACTTCCCCTTCATACAGCACTTCATAATCCCGTAAAAGCCGTTTTCCAAGTGCCAGCGCCTCCCTGCAGATCTGCCCGTTTTCATCTGAAAATGGTTCTCCGTTCCATACTAAAGAGGTGATCCGGTAATCATCTTTAGAAAGTCCCAGGTCTTCTAAGATCCGGTCACCTGCCTCTGCTGTTTTTTCAAGAAGCTGGTCTTCCCCTGCCGGTATCACAAGATCTCCCAATTCATATTCATCTGCCCCATAGGAATAAAATGTAACAGGTACTGAAAAATCTTCCTTCCACTGCTTCCCTGTGATCTCTACATTTTTTCTGTATAAGTTTCCGGAAAGCAGGATCCATCCGGGATCTGTTTCATCTGCCAGAATGATTTCAGGAACCTCCTCTGCAGCTTCCACCTTGGGATATTCCACCCGTTTTTCCAGGGTACGGGTAATCTCTTCCCCTTCTTTTTCCTGTAATTCCCAGTGTTTTAATTCATAGCGGATCCCATTTTCATCTTCATAATCTTTTTCAGGTTCTGACAGTTCTCTGACTTCTTCAATTGTAAGTTTCTCTGTAAAAGTCAGCTCTGTCTGGGCCATGACGCTAAGACCTGCGGCCATACTGGTAAAAATTCCTGTAGCAAGAAATGCCAGCCCCTTCAAATACCATTTTCCCCATGTTCTGTTTTTCTCTTTCATACCTTCTCCTTCACAATATTTACGTAAGACCCTGTGTTTTGGTTTCTGTATTTAATTGTCAAGGTTCGGTTTTCAATGGATTTTTAGTGATTTCATGAAGCCTGTTATAGCTGTGATATGGGAGATCTGAATGTCTCCTGAATGTTTCATGGAGCTGTTAAAAACAGCTGTAGGTTTATTATAAAAAAGGGAGGGGATTTTGTCAAATACATCTGGCAAATATCCCCTCTCCTTGATGGATCATTTTTAATTATTAACGGAACTGGCTGTATTTATGTCCTGCTGACATTCCGCCTCTGGCTGCTGCCAGTTCGCTGACTGTAACTAACTGATATCCTCTGGCTGTCAGTTCCGGGATCAGTACTACGGCTGCGTCTGCAGTAGCATCGTAAATATCATGCATTAAAATAATATCGCCATCTTTTACCTGGCTTAAAACGTTATTGATGGTCCTCTGTGCATTTCTGTGCTGCCAGTCTCTTGTATCAATGGACCACATGATCGCCGGCATTCCCATAGAACCAAGAACAGAAAGGGAATGGGCATCTACATAACCGCCTGGCGGACGCATTACAACCGGTGATACGCCGCAGACTGCTGCGACTTTCTGGTTTACAGCACTTACCTGGCTTACAATGCCGTCACTGCTCAGTTTGGATATGTATTTATGGTCATTGGTGTGATTTGCAACCTCACAGCCCTGGGCTACCATACGGCGGATCACATCCCCGTTGTGTGGAACATTGGTTCCTACCATAAAGAATGTAGCTCTTCCTCCATACTGGCTTAAACTGTCTAAGATGCGGTTTGTAACAGAGGCTCTTGGACCATCATCAAAAGTCAGGGCGATCATCGGCTTTGACGGATCTACTGTTGAAGAAGCTGTTTCTGCAGGCGCTCCTGCATCTTTTGCTGTAATAGATGCCTTGATGCCATCAACTCTCAGTCCTGCGCCCTCTGTTCCCGCTGTTGCACCGTTTACCGCCCAGTCTGTCCAGGAACCGTTCTGGTATACCTTATAGTACAGATCATAGGAAGCTGCCGAAGAACCGGTCAGTTCCATGGCAATGGCTTCCAACGGCTTTTCTGCTGATGCCCCGCCGTTTTCTACGCCGTCTGCTTTCCAGTCAAGCCAGCCGGTACCGCTTAAATTTACTTTGTAACGGACGCCGATCTGTACTCCTGATGGAATATTGATCAGATTAGCTTTCATAGATGTGACCCATGACTCTGATGAGGCTGACAGTGCCTGGTTATCTGCTGCCGGATCGCTCCAGCCCTGATTTCTGAAATATACACTGTAGTTGACCTGAAGTGGGGTATCTGTATTCTGTCCTGTTTCTCCGGAAGTCTCCTGTGTATCATCTACGGTTACAGTACCTATATCCTGCTTTACCTCTCCCGGTCCCCCGGTCTGGGACGCAGTCTTTGCCGCACCAATACCGGTAGTTCCTGCCAGTACTGTCATTCCCTGGGCAGTAAAGATCATACCTGCTGCCATAAGGACCGCAAGAACCCTGCTTTTCATTTTTCTCATTCTCTTCTCCTTTTAACCGAATACTCTTTCACACAGCATCACGTATTCTTCATAATAAATGTGGCCTTTAAATTCTTTCAGAGCCTCTGCCACGCCTTTGTAATACCAGCCTTGCATCTCTTTGTCTTTCTGGTTGAAACGCTGCCACACTTCATCTCCCAGAACAAGATAATCTCTGGCTGTACTGCGGATATTGCTTAATTTGTCCGCAAGAGCCAGGATCTTTTCATCTCTGGTTGCCGTTTTCAAGCGCTCTACGGTTGCACCTTTACGTTCAACCCAGCTTTTTGATTTATCTTCGCTTTCCCCGTCTACCAGAAATGCCACCCTGGGGCCGAACTTTTCTTCCAGTTCTTCTCTTGTAACCCCGGCGTCCTCTATTACATCGTGAAGAAGGGCCGCAGCTATCATCTCCGGTTCATCTGTAAATGCCGTTACGATGGCCGCAGTTTCCATCGGATGCGTAATATAAGGGATCTCCGTTCCCTTTCTGAAAACGCCCTGATGAGCCCGATCTGCAAATTCAGCCGCCTCTTTTATCATATTGTGCTCTACCTCTTTTCCCCCATGTTCAGTTGGCCTCTCTGATACCAGATTGCTACGTGCTTTTGACCCTGGTATCATCATACCATACCCGGACATTATTTTGAAGTTGTATTTTATTGTCACTTTCGTAAGACTTTCTCAATGAATAATTCCTTGTAAGTAAACTGTTTTTCTGCTATGCTATAGAGAGTTTTTAACAAAGGAGGAAATGGTAATGGAACACCATTCATCATACAGCGCACCAAGAAGCAGCCGTGGTTCAGAACATACCCGCCCTGCTGCTTCCCGTCCAAGTCAGAGACGCAGCCGCAGTCCAAAGAAAGGCAGCAGTTTCGGACATATTTTACTATGTTACATACTTCCATTTTTAGCAGTCAATCTGGCGATCTTTTTTATTGTCACGGCTACACCGAAAATTGAAATGACAATCAGCGATACTACCGATTATAAAACGCTGGATGTAAGCTTTAAGGTCCACTCTCTTCTTCCTTTAAAGAAGATGACAACGACTCTGGAGTCCCAGCCAATTGAATTCCAGAAAGAAAAAGGCGTTTATCATGCAGTCCTGACAAACAATGGTACTCTGGAAGTCTACGTATTAAGTTTGAACGGTATGCAGGCCCAGGATATCGAACATATTGCTGTACTGGACGATACACCGCCTTCCTTTGATGAAGAAAGTGTTGTAATAGAAAACGGTACACTTACCATAACAATAGAAGACAGTATCTCCGGCATTAATTATGACTCCCTCTATGCTACCGATGATGCAGGAACCAAGATCCTTCCTGACAGCTACGATAAGGAAAACGGGGAAGTCACCTTTAAACTGGAAGAAGGTTCCCTTACTGTCTATGTAGAAGATATGGCAGGAAACCCAAATCAGGCTTCCTTCTCTCTCAGCCAGTCCGGAATTGATACCGAAGACCGGGAAAGCAAGTTCCCGACAGACGGAAAGAATGGTACGAACGGAACTACAGCAACAGAAACTGAGAACGAAACCAAAGCCTCTGAAACTAAGTCTTCCGAGACAAAGGCTTCTGAGACAAAATCTTCCAGCACCAGCAGTACCAAAGCACAAACAAAGGCTGAGACGAAAGCATCATCTGCAGCTAAGTCTACTACTGCAGCTGCAAAATCCACTACTGCGGCTGCCAAATCTACTACCGCAGCCAAGTCCACCACTGCAGCTGCTAAGTCTACTACTGCGGCTGCTAAGTCCACTACCGCAGCAGCGAAGTCCACCACTGCAGCTGCTAAGTCCACTACCGCAGCAGCGAAATCTACCACTGCGGCTGCCAAGTCCACTACTGCAGCAACCACAGAAGCAGCGAAATCTACTACTGCAGCAGCACATGAACCATCTACAGCGGAAGCACCTGCTACCATTGCTCCGTTAAATTAACAAATAATAAACAACAAAAAGCTGACCGATCTTCTTATTTTTCAAAGAATTTCTGTCAGCTTTTATTTTTATGATACTATTCAGTTCATGGCCGAACTGCAAGTATTTTACCATCCTTCCGCTACGATCTCATCAATAATATCCACGTATTCTGCACAGTATTTTTCATATAACGGCATAACTGCCTGCTGGAACCGCAGTTTTTCTTCCGGTGAAAGCTGGGTGATCACACAGCCTTTTGTTTCTACGCGCTGTCTGGATATAGACTCTCTCGCTTTCCACTGGCTTCTTTCATACCATGCTGACTCCTGGGCACATTCCCGGATGATCTCCCTGTATTCTTCCGGAAGTTTGTTCCAGGTATAAGTAGAAGCGATCTGAACTTCCGGCACACGGCTGTGTTCATCTACTGTAAAATATTTTGCCACTTCGTAATGCCCTGCAGACTCATAGGATGGCCAGTTATTCTCTGCTCCGTCTACTTTTCCAGTCTGAAGTCCGGAATATACTTCCCCATAGATCATAGGAACCGGAACAGCTCCTAAAGCCCGGACTGTATCACTCATCAATTCCGACTCCTGAACACGGATCGTCATTCCTTTTATATCTTCCAGTTTTTCAATGGGTTTTATGGAATTATAAAAACTTCTGGCACCTGCATCATACCATGAAAGCGCAATCAGACCGGAACCATCAAAAGAATTAAGGAAATCATCTCCAATAGGACCTTCCAGTACTTTCCACATGTGATCTGCGCCTGTATACAAATAGGGCATCTGAAGTACATTTAACTTGGGAATGTACTCTGCTACCGTAGAAATGGATACTCTGGCAAAATCAATACCACCAAACTGCAACTGTTCAATGACAGATTTTTCATCTCCCAGGCTTCCGCCTGCATTGACCAGTATCTCAACTTTGCCTTCGGTTTTTTCTTTTACCAGCTCCGCAAACTTATCTGCACCCTGGGTCGTCGGATAATCTTCCGCCTGGTTTTCCGCATAGGTCAGTACAAAATCCGGTTCCGTTTCCTTTTCTTTTCCTTGAAATACCCCGGCACAGCCGCTTAAAATAAGCGCAGCTGCCCACAGACAGAATATCTTCTTTTTTATCATTGTTTCCTCCTGATCTTGTGACTGCTGCGTTTCCTTTTATTTTGACTTTACCTGGATCTGAGACTGCTTTTTCATCAGCCAGTCATAAAAAGTTGCTTTATCTTCTCCGATGACACGGTCTGTAAGTAAATATCCATGGGATGGATCTGTAAAAATGATGGCCATCCCCGGCAGCTTTGCGATCCTTACCATTTTTCTCCACGGGATCTTATCGTAAGTATTTCCCACTTTTACCTGGATCCCAACATCATCCAGACGGATCTCTGTGTCCTCCCCGGAACCGGATGCCAGTTTTCCTGCACTGAGATAGACAGCCAGCGGCTGAAGGATTGGAAAAAGGCAGCAGCCTAAAACCATACAGATGCGGAATACGGTTCCCGAAGACTCCCATTTTGCACAAGTAAGAGCTATAAGAGCTGCTGTAAAAACAAGGTTTACCATGCCGGTCATGGAATGGTAGATGAAATACATGGACATTTTCCAGTATTCACCTCTGGTTGTTTTATAACGGTATTGGTACATGAATTGGTCCCCCTTGAATGTGCGTATACACTCACGAACCCCGCGCATTCGCACTCTACTGCCTGCTGACGCAGGCGGTTCGTTCGTTAATGGCTTGAAAAAAACAAATGTCTGCTTCGCAGCCGCTTGTTTTTCCCTGTGCTCATTACATTATAGCATAAAAGGGGATGTCCACGACACCCCCTTTATTTTTATATGTACTACACTTTTATCAAACTTCTGTCATTCTATCAATGTGCAAATACACTTGGAAGCCATAAGCTGATTCCTGGTACGAAGGTGATCAGCAGCAGGGTAATGATCATGCACAGATAGAATGGTAATGTTGCTTTTACAACCTTTTCCATCGGGATCTTTGCAACAGCAGAACCGATGAAAAGTACAGCACCTACAGGAGGTGTCAGAAGTCCGATACCACAGTTAAGGACAACCATGATACCAAACTGGATCGGGTCAATACCAATAGATGTTGCGATCGGCAGAAGGATAGGAGTTGCGATCAGGATGATCGGAGCCATATCCATAATGCAGCCTAATACCAGAAGGATCAGGTTTAATAACAGAGCGATCAGGATTGGGTTATCAGTCAGTCCAACAATAGCCTGAGCTGCCAGATCCGGTACGTGAAGTCTTGTAAGGCAGTAACCGAAGATACTGGAGGTTGCGATCAGGATCAGTACGATAGAAAGAGTATCTACACACTCGCCCAGGACTCTCCAAACACCTTTCCAGTCAAGACCTTTGTAGATAAATACGCTGACGATCAAGCTGTAGATAACTGCAACTGCTGCAGACTCAGTAGCTGTGAACACACCGCCTACAACGCCGAACACTACGATCAGAACGGCTGCTAATGCCCAGAAGGAAACGCTTAACTGCTTTAACAGGTTCTTCATGCTGAACTTGTCGCCCTTTGGATAGTTGCGCTTTACAGAAATAATGTAAGAACCAACCATCAGGGATGCTGCTAAAAGAGCTCCCGGAACATAACCCGCAAGGAATAAGCTTCCTACGGAAATACCACCTGCTGTGGTAGCATAAATAACCATGTTGTGGCTAGGTGGAACCAGAAGTCCCTCACAGGAAGAAGTAATAGTAACTGCAGTAGAGAAGTCACCGTCATATCCCTGGTCAACCATCATAGGGATCAGAATAGATCCTAAGGAAGCAGTATCTGCAGATGCAGAACCGGAAATACCACCAAAGAAATAAGATGCAACGATGTTTACCATTGCCATACCGCCTCGCATCCAGCCTACGCAGGCATTTGCCAGAGCGATCAGTTTTTCAGAAATACCACCGGAACCCATCAGGCATCCCATTGTGATAAAGAAAGGTACTGCCATTAAGCTGAAAGAGCTGATACCTTTTACCATCTGCTGACAGATGGTAGTCAGAGGAAGCCCCTGGGCCATCAGACAGAATACAGAAGAAAGAGCTACTGCGTACGCAATCGGGAAACGCAGCATGATCATAAGGAAGAAGCTTCCCAGTAATATAAGAATTGCCATGCTATTTACATCCATACTACTTCTCCTCCTTTACATAAAAGCTTCTGATATGATTGTACAGTGCTTCGATCTCGAAAATGATCATCGCAACACCTGCTAACGGAACCGGCAGATACATCCAGAAACGGGATACTCCAGGCATACTTACATAAGTACCCTTTGAACCGATACCGGAAGCATAAGTCCAGCCTACAGTCAGCATGATGACAGCCAGTACTAAAACAGCTACATCAGCAAGGATATCCAGGGATTTAACCAGCTTCTTTGGCAGATAGCTGTCAAGAGCGGTCATACGGATATGAGCACCGCGGCGGATTGCCAGAGCTGCGGAAAGCACAGCCATATAAGCCATACAGGAAAGAACTACTTCTTCAGACCATGCCGGATCTGGAATAAATGAGATATAACGTCCTGCAACGGACATACTGGTAATAGCGATATCAACTACAAGCAAAAGCTTGCAGATAAATAATACAAATTTATATACCGCATCATACAAAGGACGGATCTTATCGATCTTTTCAAAAATTGAAGGCATTCTTCAGTCCCCTTTCTTAATTAAAAGCGCAGGAGAGACGCGCTCCCCTGCGCCTAATACACCATTTCCCTATTTAACTGGCTGACTCAGATTATTTTGCCATATCAAGGATCTGCTGATACAGTTCTGCGTTATCCTTTGTAGAGGACTCGATAATGTCCTTGCAAGCTTCCTGCCATGGAGTCTTATCTTCTACTTCTACAACGTTTACGCCATTTGCCTTTAACTCATCCAGAACTTTGTTCTCTGCTTCTTCAGAGATCTTACGGTTGAATTCAGATGCATACTTTCCAGCTTCGGTCAGAACATCCTGCTGCTCTGGAGTTAATTTATCCCAAGCGTCATCTGTGATGATAACCTGGATAGCACCTAAGGTATGTCCATCAAGGATCAGGTTAGGAGCAACTTCTGGGAATGCGTTGGACTGATAGTTTGCGATTGGCTGCTCAGCACCGTCAACAACGCCGGTCTGCAGTGCGGAGTACAGTTCGTTGAAGGAAACAACAGTTGCGTTTGCGCCAAGTCCAGCTACCATACCGTTCATGATCGGGTCGTTAGAAACACGAAGCTTCATTCCCTTTAAGTCTTCCAGACCATTTACTGGCTTAACAGTGAAGAAATGACGGAAACCTTCTTCTCCGTAGAACAGACCTCTTACGCCCAGTCCGTTGTCATGCGGTTCCATTAAGAACTCTGGAGCCAGTTCGCTATCTGCAAATTTCCAGAAATGTTCACGGTTTACAAATGTATAAGGTACAGACAGAAGTACGGACTTCTCTGCGCCGTAGCTTGTCAGAGCGAATGCGGAGATACGGGACATATCAATAGTTCCGCCACCACCAAGCATGGTATCCAGAACGTCGTTCTCAGAACCAAGAACACCACTTGCCTGCAGGTCTACAGTGATAGATCCGCCGGACAGCTCTTCTACTTTCTCTTTGAATGCTGTATCAGTCTGTCCAACGATAGTATCCAGTGGATTAACCTCTGCCATTACCAGAGTAACTGCAGGTCCTACAGGCTCCCCAGCTGCTGCAGACTCTCCTTTGGATTCCTCTTTTGCTTCTGCTGCTGTGGTCGCTTCCTCCTTAGCTGCCTCAGTAGCTGCTGCTGTAGTAGTTGTTTCTGGGGATTTTAATCCGCATCCTGCCAGTGATCCGGCTACCATAGCTGTGCAAAGTGCTGCGCTTAACCATCTTTTTTTCATTTTGTTTACCCTCCTGTTAATACGTTTTTCACATATTGTTTATGTTTTTTTACGCTTTCTTTATGCTGATTTCATTATAAGGGTAAAATCTTGTTCTGACCATGGTAAATTTTTGATAATCCTAGTATGATTTTGACCTATACCGTAATTTTTTATCTATTTTTCACGGAATACACTGTTTCTGTACTCTGTAGGACTCTGCCCTGTGATCCTTCTAAACACTTTTGTAAAATAATTAGAGTCTTCGTATCCTACTGACTTTCCTATATCCTTAATATTGACGGTAGGTTCTTCTAACATTTTTTTCGCCATGGAAACACGGTATTCTGTAAGATACGCTGTAAAATTCTGTCCAAAACTCTGCTTGAAAAGCCGGCAGAAATAAGGCTCTGAATAATTCATCTTGTCAGCCAGATCCTGTACAGAAAGATCATACATGTAATTTTCACGGATATAGTCCCGTATGATCTCTGTTACTTTATTCATGCGCAGATTTTCACCTGCATCATCTTCTGCCAGTTCTTCCAGATCGTCCCGTTTTTCTTCCTCGGATACCTCTTCTGTCTTTTCTTTCTGAAAATCTTTTTCTTCTCCCGCCATTCGCATGGCTTCTTCCAGTACCAGCATCAATTCTTTTTCATCCCAGGGTTTTAAAAGATAATCTAACGCCCTGACTGTGATCGCCTTCTTGGCATAGGCAAATTCATCAAAAGCTGTAAGAAAGATAATACAGCATTTTTTATCCTTCTCCCTTATCCTCTCTGCTGCCTGGATTCCGTTGATACCTGGCATTTCAATATCCAGTATGGCGATCTGGATCTTTTCTTTTTCATATATTTCCAGTGCTTCTCTTCCGTTTTCTGCCTGGAAGATCTCACACTGCCCTTTCAGGTTCTGGCTTAATGTTTTAAAAAGAACCTTTCTCTCGATCATTTCATCATCTGCGATCAGCAGTCGGTACATATACTTCTTCCCCCTGTGTTTCTTCTCCCTGCGGTATCATCAATTGTATCACTGTTCCTTTTCCTTCCCGGCTGTAGATCCGCAGATCTCCCTTTTGGTACATCATATGGACACGCTTATAAATATTTCCAAGCCCGATCCCGATCTTTGCCGTGCGGTGTTCTTTCATTGCTGCAGCAACTTCTTCGCACCGCTCCTGACTCATACCAAGGCCGGTATCTGCCACTGAAAGGATCAGCATACGGTCCTTTTTCCAGATCCGGATATGGAGAATACCTCCCGTTTCTTTTTTAGAAAGACCATGAACCACCGCATTTTCTACAAGAGGCTGCAGGGACAGGGACGGAATGATCACGTCTGCCGCATCCGTCTCCAGGCTCAGACGGTATTTGATCCTGCTTCCAAAACGCATTTTCTGAAGATACATATAGTCATTTACGATCTTTAACTCCCGGTCTAATGTTACAGTCTGCTCCCTTGTTTTCAGGTTATAGCGGAACAGATTTCCCAGACTTAAGATCATCTTTTCCGTATCCACAGCATCTTCCAGTTTTGCGGTACATGCGATCATATTCAGGGTATTAAAGAGAAAATGGGGATTGATCTGACTTTTTAACAGTTCCAGCCTTGCGCTTCCTAACTGTTTTTCCATTTCACTGCGCTCTAATTCCTCTTTGTGGAGCAGCTCCTGCATTTTGTTATTTTCTTTCATGGTGGCAATATAGCCCTTGGTACTGTGTTTCATTACATTGAAAGCTGTGACCAATTCTCCCATTTCATCTTTATTTTCTATGATCAGGTCCGGCTCATCAAAGTCATTGGCAGCTATCTTTCTGGTACTTGCAGCCAAAGATACAATGGGTTTTGCAACGGAATTTGAAAGAATTCTTGTCAGCCAGATCGCTATGATCATAAGTGCGATGGAAATGGCCACAATAATATACGGAATATTAGAAAACATTGCTGCTTCTTTCTGATACTCTTCTGTTCCTTCTGCCATGGTTATCTGCACCAGACGGCCGGTATATCCCTGGAGGTACTCCTGCATTTTGTATACGTAATACAGTTCGTCTACAAATTCACTGCCTGTTTTATTTCCTTCCGCTACGTCATCACGATAAACTTTGTAACCTTCATAGGCATTTCTTATGTTCCATGTCCTGGCACTGCGCTCTTTTCCAATCCTTCTGTACTCAGAAGGCAGTGACCACAGGCAACGTTCTGTTCTTACACATGCCACCCTGTAAGTATCCCGGCTTTCCTGGTCTGCATTTCGCACATAATGCTCAAAAGCTCTGATTTCCTGATCCAGTGCCTCCTGAAAGTCATTGCAACGGGAGTTGTCATTCAAAATTCCTCCAAAGCTTCCCAGGGATACGTTGGTGATCCACACATTAAAAGAAGCGGAAAGAGCCATGATCAAAATGACCATGGCTGCAAAAATTCCTATTTTTCTTTTTATGGAGATCGTCATCCATAGCTTTCTCAGAGAAGGACGCATGATAACCTCCTGTTGTAATTCTTATGTCAGTTTCTTTATGTCTTTTGTAGCTTTTTAGCGTTTTTTATTACGGCCTCTTTTTTTGGCTGCTCTGAGTGCTGCTTTTTTTGCTGCAGCTGAGGTTGGAGCCGGGGCTGCGGGTGCTGGAGATGGAGCTGGCTCTGGTTTTGTAACTGCTGAAGCAGGAGTTGTTACTGGCTCTGCAATCGGATCTGCAGGTGCTAAAACTGGTACTGGTTCAGGCTTTGCTGTTTCCAGTTTCTTTGGTTCTTCTTTTGCAGTTGCCAGCTTTTTCGGCTCTTCTTTTTTTGTTTCCAGCTTGTGAGCTTCTGTCTTGGCAGTTGCTAACTTCTTTGGCTCTTCCTTTTTAGTCTCCAGTTTGTGGGGCTCTGTTTTAGCGGTCGCAAGCTTTTTTGGCTCTTCTTTCTTCTCTGCCGTCAGTTTTTTGGGTTCTGTTTTCTTTGTAGCTAACTTTTTCGGCTCTTCTTTTTTCTCCGTAGTCAGCTTCTTCGGTTCTTCCTTCTTTGTTGCCAGCTTCTTTGGCTCTGCCTTCTTTGTGGTCAGTCTCTTCGGGCTTTCCTTCTTCTCCTCTGGTGTGCAGGAGAATACCATAAAGCTCATTGGCGGGATATGGATCTCAATGGAGTTCTCTCTTTCATCCCATTCTATCTTCTTGGATGCTTTCACACGGCTGTTGGTACGGCCTTCGCCGCCAAATTCTTTTGCATCACTGTTGAAGATCTCTTTATATTTTCCTGCAAATGGTACGCCCAGGCGGAATTTCTCATGATCCATATTATCAAAGTTACATACACAGAGCAGAGTTTCTTCTTTGCCTCTGCGCAGGAACATGATCATGCTTTCCTCATGGTAGCTGCAGTTGATCCACTCAAAGCCTTCCGTATCAAAGTCCTGCTCATACAGTGCCGGATGGGCCTGATACAGCTTGTTTAACTCACGGACATAGGTCTGCATGTTCTTGTGCAGCGGATATTTTAACAGATCCCATTCCAGGGACGCATTTTCATTCCACTCATCGATCTGACCATAGTCCTGTCCCATAAATAACAGCTTCTTGCCTGGATGGGACATCATAAAGCCATAGGCAGCCCGCAGGTTTTCAGCCTTTGCCTCTAAAGTCTCTCCCGGCATCTTACCCATCATAGAGCCTTTTCCGTGAACGACTTCGTCATGGGAGAATACCAGGACAAAGTTTTCACTGTAGGCATAAAGCATGGAGAACGTCAACTCGCCATAGTTATTTTTACGGAAATATGGATCACAGCGCATGTAGTTGGTGAAATCGTTCATCCAGCCCATATTCCACTTATAATCAAAACCAATTCCGCCGTCTTTTGGATCACCGGTGATCATTGGCCATGCAGTAGACTCCTCTGCGATCAGCACCGCACCGTTCTTTCTGCCCTTGAATACAGTATTTAAGTGCTTTAAGAACTCTACAGCTTCCAGATTTTCATTTCCGCCGTAGATATTTGCCACCCATTCACCGTCATTTTTACCGTAATCCAGATACAGCATGGAAGCCACCGCGTCCATACGGATGCCGTCTGCGTGGTACTTCTCAGCCCAGAACAGTGCGTTGGCAATGAGGAAGTTAGATACTCCCGGACGGCCGTAGTTATAGATCAGTGTACCCCAGTGCGGATGAGCGCCCTTTCTTGGGTCTGCATGTTCATAGACGCAGGTTCCGTCAAAGCATGCCATTCCGAAAGCATCTCTCGGGAAATGGGCCGGTACCCAGTCTAAGATCACACCAATGCCCTGTTCATGCATATAGTCCATGAAGTACATGAAATCATCCGGTGTTCCATAGCGGCTGGTAGGAGCATAATAACCAGTTACCTGATATCCCCAGGAAGCATCTAAAGGATGTTCCATGATCGGCAGCAGTTCTACATGGGTATAGCCCATATCTTTTACATACTCAGCCAGCTTTACAGCCAGTTCCCTGTAATTGTAGAACTCGGAGCCAATGATATCTTCCCCGTTTTCGTCCTTGGCAATCTCTTTTCGCATCCAGGAACCTAAATGGACTTCATAAATATTGAAAGGCTTGTCCTTTGTATCAGAAGCAGCCCGCTTGTCCATCCATTTTTTATCTTTCCACTGGTAATTGTTGATATCCCATACAATGGAAGCATTATTTGGACGCAGCTCTGCATAATTTCCATATGGGTCTGCCTTCATCATAGGCAGTCCTGCTCTGGTCTTGATCTCATATTTGTAAAGGCATCCTGCTTTCAGGCCCGGAATGAACAGCTCAAATACGCTGGCATCTCCTTCGCCTACTTTGCGCATCTGGTGGCGTCTGCCGTCCCATAAGTTAAAGTCACCTACTACACTGACACGCATAGCACATGGAGCCCATACTGCAAAATAAACGCCTTCTACTCCGTCAATGGTCATTGGATGAGCACCCATTTTCTCATAAATGTCGTAGTAGATACCTGCACCGAATTTCTTTAATTCATCTTCTGTAAACTGTGGTCCGAAAGAATAGGGATCGTGAATCTCTTCTTCGGTTCCATTATCATAAGTGACAAGTAAGGTATAATCTGTCACTGTTTTTCTTGGGATCAGTACAGCATAAAATCCTGCTTCATCTGCCAGCTCCATAGGGTATTTTTTCCCATTTCCTGTAAGCTTTACAGTGATCGCTGTTGCGGTAGGTATAAATGCCTGTATCAATAAGCCTTCTTCTGTTGCATGTGGTCCTAACATTCTGTGAGGATCGGCTGACTCTGAATAGGTCAGTTCCTCAATCCCCGCCCAGTCCATAATATCATATAATTTCTGTTCCATCTGCGTGCCCCCTTTTAGCAAAAACAATGTTGTTTCTATTACAGCTGTTTCGCCCGTTCTGAAATATTCTGTCTGAAATTGATCACATCATGCTCATATTCTTCATCCATAAGAGGTGATGAGATCATAAAATCTGCACTTGCCTTATTGTTTGCAATGGGAATATCGTAAACCTGTGCAATACGCAGCAGTGCCTTTACATCCGGATCATGAGGCTGTGCTGTCAATGGGTCGGAGAAGAAGATCACGAAATCGATCTGTCCTTCTACGATCTTGGCGCCGATCTGCTGGTCGCCTCCCAATGGGCCGCTGTTATATCCCTTTACCGGAAGTCCGGTATAATCGGTGATCATTCTTGCAGTTGTTCCGGTTCCGCATAAGAAATGTTTCTCCAGAATGGATTTATGTTCCTTGCACCATTCCATTAATTCATGCTTTTTCTGATCATGGGCGATCAGGGCGATATTTTTCTGCTTCTTGATAGTCATTGGGACAAATTCCATTGTATGCATACCTCCTTATGTTGCCTGTCTCTTGTGTTGCTGTCCTAAATATATAGTATACAATTGCTCATTTATGATGATGCCGCCGTCAGGCAGCATACATGTTTATTCAACTACCGGATTGGTAAGTGTGCCGATCCCTTCAATGGTACATTCTACTACATCTCCAGGTTTTAAGAATTTTGGCGGTGTAAAGCCCATTCCTGCGCCTGCCGGTGTGCCGGTGGCAATGATGGTTCCAGGTTTTAATGTCATGCCTTTTGAAAGCTCACTGACGATGTGGTCAATACCAAAGATCAGCAGTTCTGTGTTGCTGTCCTGTCTCAGTTCCCCGTTGACACGGGACTGGATAGAAAGCTTTGGCGGATATGGGATATCTTCCACTGTGGTGATACATGGTCCCATTGGGAAAAATCCGTCTAAACTCTTTCCAAAATACCACTGGTTATGCTGGGTCTGAAGGGTTCTGGCACTGACGTCATTGATAATGGTGTAACCAAAGATGTAATTTTTTACCTCTTCTTCCGGTACATTTTTTGCTTCTTTTCCAATAATAACAGCCAATTCTACCTCATAATCCAGATCGGCTACAATGTCTGAATGGCTTTCAATGCCTTCGCCGTTTGCCACCGCCTCGTTTACACGCTTGGAGAAGTAAACGGCATAGGGACGTTCGCCTCCAAATGCCTCTTTCTTGTAGCGGGCAGACTCCTCTGCGTGAGCCATATAGTTGATACCCAGGCAGATCACATCCTGTTTCGGATTTGGGATCGGCGCCAGAAACTTTACTTCTTCAATAGGTGCCGCTCCTCTGATCTTATAAGGGTCCTGACCGGACACATATTCAAGCAGCTGTTTTTCTGACTCGCTGATCCCCTCGATCAGTTCCTGCATGGTCTTATAATCCATATCCAGGGAGCGAAGAGGATAGACCCATTTTCCGTCTCTGCTGATCACGCCCAGACCGCCTTTATGTTCCACTTCATATGTAACAAGCCTCATAACAGCCTCCTTATTTCATTTAGCAATTTCTTAATGCTTACTTTATCACATTTTTCGGATATTTTCCACCTTGCCACAAATGTTTTACATAATCTTAGAAAATTTAGCGGACAATTCAGACGTCATTTAAGCGGTTCCTGCGCTCATCATTTTGTAGATCTGAATAACTGCCGTTGGTGCCAGCGCACCTAAAACCACTGCCAGTAACTGTGAGCCTGTCAGATCCCCTGCGGCAAATACATCCTGAAGCTGAGGCACAAAAAGCACTGCACACATAAGGACTACACCTACAAACAATGCCATAACACACCAGAGATTGCTTCCTATTCCCAATGAAAGCAGGCTTTTTCTTCCCCTGCAGTTAAAACCATGGAACAGTCTTGCCAGAGTCAGAGTGGAAAATGCCATAGTACTGGCAATGGCTTCCCCGCCCTGGGAATATCCCATTTCCCATGCCCACATGGTTGCTGCACCAATAAGAAAACCCTGGAATAAGATCTTCCCTGCAAATGGAAAAGAAAGGATCCCTTCTTTTGGGTCTCTGGGAGGCTGGTTTAAAAGATCCCGGTCTGCCGGTTCCATACCTATGGCAATGGCAGGAAGGGAGTCTGTCAGCAGGTTGATAAACAGCAGATGCACCGGTGCAAAAGGCAATGGAAGCGCCTTGATAGATGTATACAGTACACAAAGGATCCCTGCCATATTTCCGGACAACAAAAACTGGATGGAATTTTTAATATTCCGATATACATTTCTTCCATTTGCCACTGCCTTGATAATCGTAGCAAAATTGTCATCTGTTAAGATCATGGCAGCGGCATCCCTTGAAACTTCTGTGCCTGCTTTTCCCATAGCGATCCCTATGTCCGCCTTTTTTAAGGCAGGAGCGTCATTTACCCCGTCTCCTGTCATAGCTGTAATGTGCCCTTTTTTCTGCCATGCTTCCACAATGCGGATCTTATGTTCCGGAGACACCCTGGCATATACGGAGATCTTTTCCAGTCTTTCCTGCAGCTGCTGATCGCTCATCTGATCCAGATCTGCTCCTGTAACAGCCAGATCACCAGCTGTAAAAATACCAATCTCCGAGGCGATCGCTGCCGCAGTCTCTTTATGATCCCCGGTGATCATGACCGTGCGGATCCCTGCTTTTTTAGCATCTGCCACTGCCATTTTAGACTCCGGCCTTGGTGGATCTGTCATAGCAGCCAGACCCAGAAAGATCATATTTTCCGCCTTTGCATCCCTGATTTCTTCCTCTTTTAATGGTTTACATGCCAGTGCCAGAACCCGCATTCCCTTTTTGGACCATAGACCGTTCTGGCGAAGGATCCGCTCTTTATCAGAAAAGGAAAAGGGACGTCCCCAGGAAGCAGTCTCTTCTTCCTGAAAAGAGGGATTGACTGCCAGACTGCATTTAGACAGTAAAACGTCTACCGCCCCTTTTACAAAAAGGATCTTTTCTCCCCCTTTGCTGCATATGGCACCCATATATTTTTTATCAGAGTTAAAAGGGATCTCCGAAATACGACGCCACTGCCTGCGAAGAAGTCCGGGATCTTTTCCTGCTTCTTCTGCCATATGTAAAAGAGCCTGCTCTAAGGGATCTTCTTTTTCCCCGGTCTCCTCTCCGGAAGCATTATTTGCAAGAATGACTGATCGCAGGAAAAGAGAAAGATCCGGGTGGTGGGAATATTTTTTTAACTGCCCTGTATCCATGACCTTCCCATTTATGCAAACAGCCTCTGCCCGCAGACTGTTTTGGGTCAGTGTCCCTGTTTTATCAGAACAGATCACAGATACACAGCCTAAACTTTCCACTGCTTTCAGGTCCTTTATGACTGCATGCTCTTTTGCCATTTTCTGGGTTCCCATTGCCTGGACAATGGTCACAATGGAACCAAGAGCCTCCGGGATGGCTGCAACCGCCAGCGCTACCGCAAACATCAGGGCATCTAATACAGGCTCCCTGCGATACAGGCTGATCAGAAAGATCACACCGCAGATCCCCATAATTCCTAATGCCAGATGGCCGGAAAACCGGTCTAAACTGGCCTGCAAAGGTGTTTTCTTTTCCACTGTGCGGTTCATCAGGGAAGCAATGGTCCCGATCTGGGTATCCATTCCTGTTTCCGTCACTACCGCAGTTCCCCTTCCGCCAGTGATCAGAGCACCGGAAAAGACCATATTGCTCTGATCTCCCGGAGATAAAGGCGTTTTTCCTGCCGGCAGTTTTCCCTCTCTTTTTTCCACATTTAAAGCTTCTCCTGTAAGAGAACTTTCGTTGCAGGTAAGGCTGCAGGACTGAAGGATCCGGCCGTCTGCAGGTACCATTCCTCCTGTTTCCAAAACCAGGATATCCCCTGGAACCACCCTGGAAGATGGCGCCGTACAAACGCGTCCTTCCCGGATCAGAAGTGTTTCCGGAGAAGCAAGTCGCTTTAAGCTTTCCAGGGATTTTCGTGCTTTCTGATGTTCCACAGTCCCTAAAATGGCATTTAACAAAAGGACGGAAAAGATCACAAGAGCGCTTTCCGGATCTCCGGTAACCATGGATACCCCCGCAGCCCCAATGAGGATCATGACCAGAAGATCTTTAAACTGTCCTAAAAATACCTGCCACCAGGGCATTTCTTCCTGTTCTTTTAAAACATTTTCCCCATATGTTTCCAGCCTTCTTTCTGCCTCTTTCTCATTTAGCCCGGTCCTGTTGGTGCCAAGGCGCTTTAAAACTTCTTCCTGGGTCAGACCATACCATTGTGCCATTCCTGCCTCCTATAGACTCTGTATAGACTTCATATAGAAAAAAATGAGGATGCCCTGACCCGTCTGGCCTTTACAGCATCCTCATCTGAATGTATATGTATTTCTCTTTTATCTTTATGCAGGAAAAAACAGGCTTATGACCTGCCTCCGAATATCATCTCAAAAGCAACTCTGTATCCTAAAGGAAGGGAAGCTTCTTCTACATATTCCTCTCTTGTATGAGCGCCGGCTCCACTATAGCAGCCCACACATACACTTGGGATTCCCATAGAAAGCGGGATATTGCAGTCTGTAGAACCAGAACCAACTCCAGGGCAGATTCCTGTTACTGTCTCTACCGCTGCTTTTGCACGTTCAAGAAGGCGTGCCTGACGTTCTTTATCTACATCACCGGAGCATGGACGGATGCCCAGGATCTCATAAGTAATATCAAGACCGGCTGCCTTTGCCTCATTTACTGCTGCCTCAAATTTTTCTTCCATATAAGCCAGATTTACTTTTCTGTCAGAGCGGAACTCGTATAGCATGGAAGCTTCCTGGGCAATAGTATTAACAGAAGTACCGCCGGAAATAGTACCCACGTTGTAAGTGGTCTTTCCGCCTTCCGGCACCTTGATCTGATACAGCTTTTCAATGATACCTGCCAGTTTTTCAATGGCATTATCATTGCCAAAATTGCCAAAAGAATGTCCGCCCTGAGTGCGTACCGTCACTTTATAACGGTTAGATCCCACTGCTTCATCTACCAGATGCTCCAGACTGCCGTCGAAGGTGCAGAAAGTGCTCATACGGCTGCCGTAATCTTCGCAGATCTTTTTAACGCCTTTCAGGTTTCCAAGACCTTCTTCTCCTGAATTGCATACAAAGATCAGTCCAGGTTCTGTTTCCGGCCGGATCTGGTTAAGTTTGCCTTCTTTTATCATAAGAGCAGTATATTTTGCTGCCAGAAGAACACATACAAGGCAGGCAGTATCATCACCTACTCCTGGACAGCAGATACGTCCATTTTCCACCTTTAAAGGAAGTTCCGTCTCATCTGGAAAAACTACGTCTGTATGGGCCATATAAACATCCACATTATCCCTTAAAGCAGCTGGATAAACTACATTTAATGCCTCATCAATATAGACTCCCTCTGCCCCCTGTTCCTTTAACCAGTTACAGCAAAACTGGGCTCTTTTTTCCTCATGATTAGATGGGGAAGGGATCTTCGCAATGGTAAGAAGCAGGTCATATGCCTCTTTTTCATGTTCCTTGATAAAACGTTCCATAGCTTCATTTAACATGTTCTGTTCCTTCTTTCCGGTTCGCTTTCGGACCTTTGCTTTGTGTTTTTTTCTTTTCCGGGCATTTAAGTCCTGCAAATACCTGGATGGATCTTGCAAGGACAAGAGCCTCTTTCTGGTCATCCAGATGTCTTTCCTTACCTGACGGCAAAAAGCCGTTCATACTGTCTTCAGCTGTATCAAGGACCTGATGCCAGATATATCCTGACGGCAGATTGGGAAGTGCAAATGCATGTGGCTCCCAGTGCATGTTGTAAGCAGTATAGAAATAAGGTTCCTCGCTGCCGTCTGTATTTTCTCCATAGGAAGCGCTGTAAAATACGCCTAACTGGCGGCTGTAGCGCTCAAAGTCCGGACACCATGCCTTTTCCCCGTGGAAAGACACATCCGGCAGTCCTACTGACTTATGATCCATTAAAGTAGGTTCTGTACTGCGGTGGAACAGGCTGTGCTTTTTGCGGAATGCGATCAGGTTTTTCGTAAACTCATAAAGCCCCTTGTGAGAGTCTAATAAATTCCAGTTTAACCAGGAGATCTCATTGTCCTGGCAATAAGCATTATTATTTCCCTTCTGGGTACGGCCAAATTCATCACCAGCCATAAGTAACGGGGTTCCCTGGCTTAAGAAAAGCATGGCAAGAGCATTTTTAAGCTGACGTTTTCGTAAGCCAATGATCTTTTTCTTTCGCACCGGTCCTTCTGCGCCACAGTTCCAGGACTGGTTGTAATCGGTACCGTCATGGTTTTCCTCGCCATTGTCCTCGTTGTGCTTATGATCGTAAGAAACCATATCCATTAAAGTAAAGCCGTTGGTATTCGCCATGTAATTAATAGAAGCCACTGCATCCGGATTGTCCTTTACATGAAGAGCCACCTGGTTTAACATACCTTCATCGCCCTTTAAGAAGCTGCGCATATCCAGCATAAATCCTGTTTCGTAAGCAGATAAACGGCGTCCGGTCTCTTTCTTTTCTTCTTTGGTTCTGTTGCCCCTGTCTGTTTCCGTCGCAGTTCTCACTTCATCCCAGTTCTTCGCCCAAAGTTTCAGATCAGAAAGATATGGGTCTTTCACAATAGTTTCCAAAGGGGCATAACCTACTAAATGGATACCATCTACATGATACTGGGCAGCCCAGAAGCGGAGTACATCTACCACATAGGAAGGAGACTGTGTCCCGTCAAAGTATAATTCAACGACCAGCTCCAGACCTTCTTTATGTAATGCCTTCACCAGAGTCTTAAACTCTTTTACCGGATCCTTTTTCTGTCCCGGCGCTGCGCCTGCATAGGCTGCTTTTGGCGCAAAGCTGTGTCCACAGCAGTACCCCCAGTAATTCACCTTTCCGGGAGCGTCTTCCATGATCTCGTCAAATTCTGCAGGCGGCATCATTTCTACTGTAGTAATTCCCAGTTCTTTCATATAGGGGATCTTATCAATGACCGCCCCAAAGGTTCCCCTTTTCCAGCTTTCCCCTTTAAATGAGACATGTTTTGAAAAACCTCTCGGGTGTATCTTGTATACAATACACTCATTGGCTGGGATCTCAGGCCGCTTGTCATCTTCCCAGTCAAAGGCTTCTTTCACTGCTTCAAAAGGTGTGTGAAGTGCCTGCCCTGCTGCCTTCTCGTCTCCCCATTTTTCCCGTCCTGTAAAACAGGTTCCAAAAGGATCAGAGATCTCTTTTCCATCTTCCTCAAAAGCGTATTCCAATCCGGTAAAATCCCCCTTTACCGTCATGAAATGCACATTCCCCATACGGGCATTTTTCGGAAATGCAAGTCTGGCCATCCGTTTTCTGCTTCCCTTTTCAAAAAGCAGCAATGCCGGACTTTTCTCAGAAACAAATGCTACATCAAATCCCCCCGGAGTCTTTGTCACTCCCAGGGGATAGATTTTTCTCTCATTTGTCTCTATGCTATACTCTCTTTTCATATATTGCCGCCTTTCAATCCCATTTCCTTTATTTGCACTGTCAAATCCCAAATCCTGCTGCGCGGCATTGCCGCAAAGAAGCTGCCTTTCAGATTTTGGCCTATTTCTGGCTTTCAATCTGTTCCACCAGATCCGTCAGATACATCCAACGGTCCATTTTTTCCTCTAACTGTGCCTCTTTTTCTGTCTTTTCTTTCATCAGTTCATTGAGACGGGTATAATTGCTGGCAGATTTCTCGATCTCTGTTTCCAGGGCTGCAATGGCCTCTTCCAGACCTGCAATATCCCCTTCAATGGTCTCCCATTCTCTCTGCTCTTTGTAGCTTAAACGCAGCTTTTTCTGGGCACCGGAAGTCTCTTTCCAGTTATTTTTGTTCACTGCCTTTGCATTTGCAGCGTTTTCTTCGTCAATATCTTTATCGGATGCCTTTCCAGAACCTGCATTTCCGGCTCCAGCCCCATTTCCACTGATCTGTGGATGACGCTCATTCCATGCACGCTGATAATCGGTAAAACCACCCTCATACTGCTGCACCACACCATTTCCCTCAAAAGCGAAAATGCGGTTTACCACACGGTCCAGGAAATAACGGTCATGGGATACAGTGATCACAATACCAGGGAATGTATCCAGATAATCTTCCAGTAAGATCAGCGTCTGGATGTCCAGGTCATTGGTCGGCTCGTCCAGGATCAGTACATTTGGTGCTTCCATAAGGATACGCAGAAGGTACAGACGGCGTTTTTCACCTCCGGACAGCTTTCCAATGGTTGTATACTGCATACTGGAAGGGAACAGGAAACGCTCTAACATCTGGCTGGCGCTGATGCTGCCGTCTTTTGTCTTTACGTACTCTGCTGCATTGCGGATATAGTCGATCACCTTCAGGCTTTCGTCCATAGCCTCATTTTCCTGGGAGAAATAACCCAGCTTTACAGTCTGGCCGATCTCTACTGTACCGGAGTCCGGCTGTACCCAGCCTGCAATGATCTTCATCAAAGTAGACTTTCCGCTGCCGTTCTGACCGATGATACCTACACGGTCATTTTTCAGGAAGATATAGGTGAAATCTTTCATCAGCACCTTATCACCATATGATTTGCAGATGTCCTTCAGCTCTACGGTAGTACGTCCCAAACGGCTGCCAATGGACTCCAGCTGTACATTTCTGTCATACTCCGGACCTTCCTGGTCACGAAGCTGCTCATACCTCTGGATATGGGCTTTCTGCTTGGTAGAACGGGCTCTGGCACCACGCTGCATCCAGGCGATCTCTGTGCGCAGGATGGACTGGCGCTTGCGCTCTGCTGCCTCTGCCATGCTTAAACGCTCTGCCTTTAATTCCAGATATTTCTCATAACCGCCCTGATAACTGTACAGTTTTCCCTTGTCCAGCTCTACAATACGGTTGGTAACGCTGTCCAGGAAATAACGGTCATGGGTGATCATTAAAAGAGCGCCCTTAAATGCCTTTAAATAACCTTCCAGCCAGTCAGCCATCTGGCTGTCCAGGTGGTTGGTAGGCTCGTCCAGGATCAGCAGATCTGCTGTACTTAAAAGAACGCTTGCAAGAGCCACACGTTTTCTCTGTCCGCCGGAAAGAGTCTCCACTTTCGCGTCAAAATCTTCGATCTCCAGACGGTTTAACATGGTCTTGGCAGAAGCCTTTAACTCTTCCACAGAGCTGAAATGAGGCTCGTTTTTATTGTCCCTTACAATACTGTCAAGAATGGTATCTCCAGGGGTAAATTCCGGGATCTGGGGCAGATAGCGGATATACAGGCTGCGGCCTTTTACAACCGTACCGCCATCCGGCTCCTCCAGACCTGCAGCGATCCGCAGCAAGGTAGATTTCCCTGTGCCGTTGATACCGATGAGACCCACTTTTTCTCCTTCGTTGATAGAAAAAGCAGTGTCGTTGAACAGCAGGCGTTCTGTATAGGATTTTGTTAAATGTTCGATGGTAAGTAAATTCATATTGTTCATTTTCCTCTTATTCATACATCTTAGAAAAGTATAACACAAAGGAAAAAAGGGCACAACAAAACACCGGATGTTTTTTATCCACATCCGGTGCTAAGATTTTCTGCTTTTTTCACATATCCGACATTAATCTACATTTCCATATAATTCATGGACCTTACTCATAAGAACCTTTCCCACACTGTTACGTGGAATTTCTTCTACGATCTCCACATACTTAGGCTGTTTGATCTTTGCCAGATTTTTACTACAGTATTCTTTTATATCTTCTGCTGTAGCCTTAGAGCCTTCTCTTAAGACTACAATGGCTTTTCCTACTTCACCTTTTCGCTTATCCGGTACACCGATCACACAGACTTCGTGAATACCAGGACACTCCTTCATGATATTTTCAATCTCTACCGGATAAATATTTTCGCCATGGCTGATAAACATGTTCTTTTTACGGCCTACAATGTAATAATATCCTTCTTCATCCTGCTGGGCAATATCACCGGAATGCATCCAGCCATTCTGTAATGCCAGTTCTGTCTCCTCCGGGTCGCCCCAGTAGCCGGAAAACATGGCTGCAGAGCGGATAAACAGTTCTCCTTTTTCACCCTTTGGAACATCTTCGCCTTTTTCATTTACAATGCGAAGCTTCACATAAACCATTGGTTTGCCTACAGAAAGGCGTTTTTCCTCAATATCCTTTACGCTCATGGAATTAATAGGCATTGCAAGAATGCCAGGTCCTACTTCTGTCATTCCATATCCATTGCAAAATCGAACACCCTTTTTCCAGTAAGCTCTCATGATCTCCAAAGAAGCAGGCGCTGCGCCACAGCGGATACGTCCGATCTCAGAAAAATCAGCTGTTTCAAATGCCGGATCTTCCATCATATACTGGAAGATAGTAGGAACTCCTAACAGGAATGTAAGATGTTCCTGCTTCATGATCTGGAATACATCCTTTTTGTCAAATTTTCTGGTCATGACCATTCTGGCACCTACATATAATAATGGCATCAGAAGGCTGTTCCAGGCTGCTGCGTGGAATAAAGGCAGACATACATAAACTACATCTCTGTTGTTAACGCCATAAGCTGTCACCTGATTGATCACATTGTAATAAAGAGCCCGATAGGAGATCATCGCTGCTTTAGGGATACCTGTGGTTCCGCCTGTATGTACAAGCATTGCTATGTCTTCAAACTGATGCTCAGGAAGAGGGCGATCTTCATCAGAATACTCTAAGACCTCCTGATAACAGGCCAGATCTCCTTCCTGCTTTTTGTCTCCTATGGAAATAAATGCTAACTCTGAGAAACGTTTTTTCAAAGCAGCTGCTTTTTCTTTAAACTCTTCCTCATAAAGCAATACAGACGGCTTTTCTTTTAAGATCAGCTCTGAAAGTTCTCTCTCTGTCAGCTTTACATTATAAGAAGTCATAATATATCCAATGCGGACAATGGCATAGAACATATCAATATGCTGCACACAGTTTCCGGCGCAGATCGCCACTCTATCCCCTTTTTTTATTTTCGCCTTATCTGTCAGGAAATTCGCAAGTTTTCTGGAACGTACTTCAAAATCCTGATAATAATAACGAATGCCTGTAGTATAGTCCAGCAAAGTTTCACTTTTGCCGTCCCGTTCTAACCGGCTCATAAAAAAGTCCCGGATGATCTCATTATCGTTCATCATGTATATCCCCCTTTAGATCTCACTGTCGGAAACGTCTTTGATCTTGTTATAATAAGCCAGATAATCTGGTGAGATCTTTTCTTTTTCCAACATAGTCAATACCGTTAATATTACAACACTTGCCGGTACTGCAGCCCAGAAAGGCTGTATTCCAAAAGGATTTCCGCTAAAGTGCCATACACCTGCTAAAATGCCGCCGATCAGGATGGACCAGAATGCAGCCCGGTTGCTTACCTGCTTCCATACCAGTGCAATGATCAGCACCACACCTGCTACGGAACGGATCTGGAATGCTCCTAATATCTGTGTCAGGATAGAAGAAGTAGTAAGTCCAAAACCTGTGGCTACTAAGGCCATTACAACAATGGAGCCCTTAGAAAACCGGATCTGTTCTTTTTCACTTGCCTGAGGCCGCACCAGCATGTAAAAGTCTCTTGTCAGTGTAGCAGATAATGATAAAAGAAGTCCGGGGCCAGTAGAAAGAATGGCTGCTAAAACTGCCATGCTGACAATACCGCTGAATACCGGGTGAACACTTTCTGCCATGGTATAGATGATATTTCCAGCCTGGGCATCAGGCATTGTCACAAAACCCGCAATACCGATCAGAGCCGGCATCAGTGCAAATGGAATAACCAGAATACCAGACCAGACAATACCACTTTTTGCTGTTTTCAAAGACTCTGCTCCTAAACAGCAGTTTACAACTGTAGAAGAAAGGATCATGGAAAAAGCAGCTCCTAACACCTGGGCCGCTACCGTTATTTTATCCGGATAAGTAACGGTAAAATAATGAGCCGGTGTATTTGCCATCATATATGCCAGACCTCCGGCTTTTCCTACAGCAAGGAAGCTGACTACAAACATTCCTGCAAACATCACAAGAGAATGGATCACATTCATTCCTGCAATGCCTTTTAAACCATGAAGAGCCATATAGGCAAATAAAATACCTACGATCCAGGCTAAAACAGCCTTATTTACACCTAACATGGATGAGAGAAGGGCAGCCGCGGCAATGGGCTGCTGGGAAAATATGATCCCATATACAAACATGATGATGACTAACACCACCAGACGCACTCTCTTATCAAAGCGAAAGGCAAATGCCTCCGGTACAGACATTACTCCAAAATGACCTGCTCTGCGATAAAATTTCGCCGTACAGAACACAAATACCAAAACTCCCAGTACCATTCCCCAGTTGGTCCATACAGAAGACAAGCCCATTTTAAAGGCACTGGCAGCATTTCCTACTGTAGAACTTCCTGCAACCATTTCCCCAAACATTAAAGCTACGGTAAGACCTATTCCCAAATGCTTTTTTGCTACAAAAAAATGCTGTATGGAATTGTCCCCTTTTCCATTCATGATCTTTCCCGCGGCTGTGGTAATGATAAAATACGCAACCACCATAAATAATTCTATCATATCCCTCTCCCATCTTAGCTGATGCAGTAAGGCTTATTCAGCCTTACTGCTCCGTATCCGTTTTGTAAGTTCCGGGATTATCTCAAATAAGTCCCCTACGATCCCGTAATCTGCAATGTTAAAGATCGGTGCATCTGGATCTTTATTAATAGCAATGATCACATCCGAAGATGACATGCCTGCCACATGCTGGATGGCACCGGAAATACCACATGCAATATAGATCTTTGGTCCAACGCTCTTTCCAGTCTGTCCAACCTGGTGTAAAGAAGAGATCCAGCCGGAATCTACAGCTGCTCTGGAAGCACCGATCTGGGCACCGATCTCATCTGCCAGCTCTTTTAATACTTCAAAACCTTCTGGTCCGCCAACGCCTCGGCCACCTGAAACAATGATCTCTGCTTCTTCCAGGTTCACATCTGCTCCGCCAGCCTCTGTAATAACCTCTACAATGCGGGTACGGATCTCATCTGGTCCAAATTCCACGGTTTCATGGATGATCTCGCCCTTACGTCCTGTATCTTCCTCTGGCTTTTTAAATACGCCTGGACGTACAGTACCGATCTGTGGTCTGTGATCCGGGCAGAGAATGGTTGCCATCAGGTTACCACCAAAAGCAGGTCTGGTCCATTTTACAAGACGGGTCTCTGAATCTACTCCCAGCTCTGTACAGTCTGCAGTAAGTCCTGTCTGCATACGGCTGGATACTCTTGGACCTAAGTCACGTCCATTATTGGTAGCACCGATAAGCAGCACTGCCGGATTATACTTCTTAATTAAGGTACACATTGCCTTTGTGTAACCATCTGTGGAATAATCCTTTAATTCCTTCTGGTCTACTACAATGGCTTCGTCTGCACCATAGTGGATAGCCATTTTTGCAAAATCTTCGATCTCATTTCCCGGGATAATGGCAACTAATTTCTCTCCCAGGTCATCTGCCATTTTTCTTCCCTGTCCAAGAAGCTCCAGGCTGACTCCTTTTATTTTTCCTCTGACTACTTCTATAAATACCCAGACATTTCTAGCATCACTCATAAGTCTGTCCCCTCCTAAAATGTGATCTTAGCTTCAGACAGCAGCTTTAATAAATTACCGGCTTGCTCTCCTGCATCTTTTCCTTCTACACGTACTCCTGTAGAATGAACAGGTGGAACAAAAGTCTTTTTAACTTTGGTAGGAGAACCCTTTAAGCCAAGTCTTGCCGGGTCTAATTCAGGCAGGTCCGCAGCTGTTAATGTACGCACTTCCATACGGTTTGCCTGCATTTTCCTGCGGATATTTGGATATCTGGGCTCATTTAAGGATTTTACAGCTGTAAGAAGGGCAGGAAGTTTTACCTCTATCTTTTCATAGCAGTCTTCCTGCTCTTTTGTTACAGTTAAAGTTGTGTCATTTAATTCAATATCTGCAGCATAGGTCACCTGCGGGATACCTAAATGTTCTGCAATTTCCGGGCCAACCTGTGCGGTATCGCCGTCAATTGCCTGTTTTCCACATAAGATCAGATCAAATTCACCTAATGCGCGGATAGCAGCAGACAGTGTATAGCTGGTAGCCAGTGTGTCAGCACCACCAAAAGCACGGTCACTGACCAGTACCATGTTGTCAGCACCCATTGCGTAGCATTCTCTTAAAGCTTCTGCTGCCTGGCCTGGTCCCATAGAAAGGACAGTTACCTCTGCCCCATATTTATCTTTTAACTGCAAAGCAGCTTCCAGGGCATTTTTATCAAATGGATTTACAATACTTGGAACTCCATTACGAATCAATGTATTTGTCACCGGATCGATCTTTATTTCTGTTGTATCCGGAACCTGTTTTACACAAACAAGAATCTTCAATCTGTTCACCTCTCCTTTGCTCTTTATCAGCTTTTTATCAGCATTTTCCAATAATGGTCTTGCCAATGATCTGACGCTGTACCTCATTGGTTCCCTCAAAAATACGATATACTCTTACATCACGGAGCATTTTTTCAATTGGGTAATCCTTAGAATATCCATAGCCGCCTAAGATCTGAAGTGCTTCATCTACGATCTCATTCACAGCCTCTGAAACATAGGTCTTACTGATAGAGCCCAGGCAGGAAATAGGCTTTCCTTCATCTACTACCTTTGCTGCATACATCATCATAGCTCTGGCTGTCTGAAGCTTGATCTCCATATCAGCGATCTTAAACTGAATGCCCTGCAGCTTTCCAATCGGTTTGCCATATGGGCATCTTTCTCTGGTGTACTGAGCTGCGATCTCCAGTGCCTTCTGTGCAGTACCGATCAGTGGAGCTACGCAGATAGGACGGGATTTCTCCAGAGCCTTCATAACGATCTTAAAGCCATCCCCTTCTTTTCCGATGATATTTTCAGCTGGAACATGTACATCCTGGAAAATAACATCTGTTGTATTAGAAAGACGGATACCCATCTTGTTTTCTTCTTTTCCAACGCTGACGCCTGGTGTATTACGTTCAACGATAAAGCAGCTTAAACCTTTGTGTCCCAGTTCCGGGTTAGTAGAAGCTACTACTACATATACATTTGCCAGCCCGCCGTTTGTAATAAAGGTTTTGGTACCATTGATAATGTACTCATCTCCTACACGGACTGCCTTGGTCTTGGTTCCTGCTACATCAGAACCAGACTGAGGTTCTGTGATACACATAGCGGAGATCTCACCATTTAACAGTCTTTCTGCCATAGCCCGCTTCTGCTCTTCGCTTCCGCCTGCAAGCACCTGCTTAAATCCAACAGTGGCTGCACCGAAGCTTACTGCAAAACCACAGTCTACACGGCCAAACTCTTCACGAAGAAGAGATAAAGTCTGCAGATCAAATCCCGGACCACCGTACTCTGCCGGGATATCCATTCCCCAAAGTCCGATCTCTCCCATTTTTTTAAATACTTCCATTGGGAATCTGGAAACTCCATCACACTCCTGTACCAGTGGTGCCAGTTCATTTTCAAGGAATTTACGAACAAGCCCTGTAATATCTTTCTGCTCTGCAGTCATTAATTGCCATTCCATATATTTTCCTCCATTATCTATAAGAGATGAAGTTATCTTCCTTTAAAATCCGGTTTTCTCTTTTCAAAAAAGGCATGTATTGCTTCTGCATGATCTTCTGACTTGCACAGCTGATACTGGTATTCACCTTCATTTTCCATAGCATCTTCCAGTCCCTGATATAACTGTCTGTTTACAAGACGTTTCATGCGTTCATAAGCAAGTGCCGGGCCTTTTGCCAGCTTTTTCGCGGTCTTCATGACCATTTCTTCCAGATCTTCAGGAGCAGCGGCGGCTGTGATAATGCCCCAGTCTGCCGCCTGTTCTCCTGTAAACCGGTGGCCTAACATCAGCAGTTCTTTTGCCTTTGCTGCTCCCAGGTTTTTTGTAAGCATAAGAGAGGAACCCATATCCGGAATAAAGCCAATGTTCACAAATGCAAATACAAACTTGGATGCCAGCTGTGCATAGGAAAAATCACATGCAAGAGCAATGCTTAAGCCGCCGCCTGCTACTGCACCTTCCAGCCATGCTATTACCGGCTTTGCGTTATTTACGATAGAAAGGATCACATCATTGTTGCATCTTAAACCAGGTCTTGTTTCGCAGCAGTTATTGTCAACTTTATATTTCATGCCCTTTACATCACCGCCGCCACAGAAATTCCCCTGTGCGCCGCGGATCACAATAACACGGACCTCCGGTGAATCACTGCATGCGTTTAATATCTTTGTAAGAGACTGTGCCCCTTCCATTGTAAGAGCGTTCAGTTTTTCAGGGTTGTTCATGGTGATCATTCCGATCCCATCTTTTAACTCAAAATCCGCATACTTTAATTCCGGTACTTCCATTCCTGCTCCTCTTTTCTTCTGTTAAGTATTATTTTTTCATTTCTTCCTTGAATTCTTTCATCATCTGGTCGATCTCTTCATCACTGTAGCCTAATCCACCTAAGACCTCATGGTTATGCTGTCCTAAGGTAGCTGCCTTGTGGATCTCACCAGGAACATCAGAGAAGAATGCATTGCAGCCTCTTGTCTGGTAAGTTGGCTGCTTAATATCATCAGGTGTAGGTGCCTGTACGATATAGCCCATATGTTTTACCTGAGGATCATCTACTACCTGCTGGTCATTATTAACCAGGCAATATGCCATGTGGCATTCATCCATTCTCACGCATGCTTCTTTTAAGGATGGGAAGCTGCTAAGCCATGCTTCGATCTCTGCAATGACCTTAACCATGTTTTTGGTGCGGGCACCGATGGTATTATACTCCGGATCAGTAAGATAATCCGGTCTGTTCATTGCCTTTGCAACTGCTTCCCATGCTTTTGCAGATGGTGCACAGATAATAACGCTTTCTCCCTTATCTGTATTGAAGCAGCCAAATGGGCATAAGCCACTGTGGTGGTTACCGTTTGGTTTACATAACACTCCGTCATTTAAGCGGTCAATGGTACTGTTCAAATGGATCATGCCCTGTAACAGGGAAACATCAATGTACTGGCCTTTTCCTGTTCTTCTCTGATAATGAAGAGCAGTCAGAACAGAAGCAAATACATTAAATCCACCAAAGTAATCAGCTAAAGCAATACCATGTTTTAATGGCTGTCCACCCTTTTCACCGGTAATACTCATCATACCGGAAAGTGCCTGTCCCATCATATCAAATCCAGGTTTCTGGGAATAAGGGCCGGTCTGTCCAAAAGCAGTTAAAGAGCAATAGATCAGTGACGGATTGATCTCTTTTAAGGTTTCATAATCCAGTCCCAGACGTTTCATAACACCTGGACGATTGCTTTCGATAAGAACATCTGCATCTTTTGCTAAAGCCTTAACGATTTCTATTGCTCTTGGATCTTTTAAATTTAAGGTAATGGACTTTTTACCTCTGTTTACCCATGCATGAGTCAGACTCTTTCCTTCCAGGATCGGTACATAGGTTCTTTCCGGTCCACCGTTCATCGATTCGATCTTAATAACCTGTGCGCCATAATCAGACATTTCCGCACTTGCTACAGGACCAGCCGCATTGGTAGTAAAATCAAGAACTTTTACATCATCTAACATTCCAGCCATTTTCATTTACCTCTCTTTTCTTTCTCTTTTAACGTTCCTCATGCTTTTACAGCATACCGATCATCTTCCAGTAAGGAACACTGATAAGGCAGGCAACCAGGTTTGCAGCTGCCCAGATAATTGCGTAAGGTACGCAGTTCTTATTGTGATCTACCATATCGCCTACAATACCGATAGCAGATACATATGGCAGGTTCTGGAAATCAAAGAAGAATACGTTTACAGATACATATGCGATAAAGCATGGGATAAATGGATGCATACCCGCCTGAACTGCTAAAGGAGCAAGGAGTACGGAATATACAGTCATAACACCTAACCAGGAAATAACGATAAATCTTGTAAGGTATACCAGTAAAATGAAGATCAGTACGAATAATACAGGATTGCTAAGGAATGGATTTAAAACAGGTCCTAAAACGCCGCCGATCCATTTTGTAATACCCCAGGTGGTCAGTGCAGAACCAATCTCATACATACAGCCGATGTAAATCAGGATATCCCAGTTTACTTTTGCGCGGAACTCTTTCACGCCCATAACCTTAAGGCCCATAAGAGCACATACACCTAACATAGCAACGATTGCAGAGCTGATGCCATGCTGACGTTCAGTCATCCATAATACCAAGCAGATTGCTAAAACTGCCATTGTGATCTTCTCACCCTTGTTCCAGGTTCCCAGTTCAACGATCTTGTTTGCAATAAAGTTTTTGTTTAAATTAATCTTTTCTGTTGGTTTGTAGTAGAAATATGTAGCAATGGTAGTAAGTCCTAAAGCAACGATAGACCACGGAAGTGCCCAGATAAACCAGTCTGTCCATGTAACATCAGAGTAACCTTCTGGAAGGAACTTCAGCATGGAGTAACACATAAAGGATGCACTTAAGAATACATGGCTTGTACAGTTAAAACCAGTATATAAAGCTGCAAATAGACCTGCCATTGGCTTTGTCTGGTTTTCCAGACCCATTTCATGTCCAATCTCCTTGGTAACAGGGCCTGCAACTGCCAGTCTTGCTGTACCACTTGGAATCAATGGAGAAATAACAACACCAGAAAGAGTAATACCTAAAAACTGCCCCAGATAGGTTCCCGGGAATGCTTTCATAACTAACAAAGTCAGTCTCTTTAACAGTCCGCTGTGAGCTACTGCTGCACCTAATACCAGAGCGCCAACTAACAGCCAATAGTTTGTGCCGCTGAACGGGCTGAATGCCTGAGCAAAAGTAAGACTCTTGGTAGCTGCACATAAGCAGCAGAACATCAGCAGAATGATGTACTCAGGAAGTACTCGAAAGATCATCCAGATAAGAGCACATACTAAAAGTCCCATTCCGATCATGGACTTCTGTGGGTCTAATCCTTCTGCAACAACCAGATTTGCCGGTGGAGCCATCACACTGAGCCCTAAGCATGCTGCGATACCAATGATTCCCCCAATAATTTGTTTCTTCGACATAATGAACCCCCTTAATTTGTTAATTTTTTAACTATTAAGTGTAAATAATAAAATGGCTGGCTTTCAACCGATTCTCTGCGCTGTGGTTTATTTTTCTGCCAGTCATTTCATCTGACTTAACTATAATAAAAAAAAGATTGATAATCTAATACCAATCTTTTTATCCTAAATATAGCTTACAAGTTATGTTTTTTCCTAAAAGTACTCAAGTATATATTCCTTATGCGTAATACAATTATTGTGGAATACACATTGCTTCTCTTCCATCAGGCGCTTTTCCAGATCTGCAAAGTAGTTTAAAGCATATTCCCTGAACATCTGGTTTCTGCGGCTTTCAAAGTTTTTCTTCGGCCAGCATAACTTTAACAGACGGTAATTTCCCGGATCTGCAATAAATGCATAGGTAAGATCCTCATGTTCCTTTAACGTGTCTTTTAATGAATCATAAGGGATGATCGATATACCTTCATTTTCTGATATGGCCCTGAAAATACGCTCCATTTCGCTGTAATAAGCACAGAATTTCGGTACAAAGCCAGCTGCATGACATAAGCTTACCATCAGGGTGTTGCTGCTGGAGCCTCTCCAGCCTGCAATAAACGGCTCTTCTCTTAATTCTGACATATGCAAAAGCTTTTTCTTTGCTAATGGATGGCTGCGGTTTAATACAATGACGATTTCTTCCCGCATAAGATACTCAAATTCCACATTCTCATATGTGTTCATAGACGCGGAAATGTGGAAATCATATTCTGTCATCAGTTTTCTCTGCATCAAAGAAAAATTAGCCACATCCAAAATGATATTTGGATGCAGCTTGCAGAATAAGTCATACATAGGTGGGAAAAAGCACTGTCCTGCCTTTACGATCAGGGAAATGGTACCATTTTCAGAATCCGGTGTTACAGAAAGTCCATCTACCGCTGAATCGATGAGATTTAAGCCTTTGCTCACCTTATCGTAAAATTCTTTTCCCTGTTCGTTTAAGACAATACGCTTTTTTACACGGTCAAACAGGACTACTCCCAGTTCCTGTTCCAGGTTTTTTATGGTTTTAGAAAGAGAAGGCTGCGATACATGCAATTCCTCAGCCACCTTGGTAACACTTTCTCTTCTTGCAACTTCACAAAAATATCTCAGCTGTAAAAGCTCCATTCAGTCTTCTCCTTCTGTTTTCCCATATTTCCCGGACTGACTGGTTTTAAGGGCTTATGCCTGTAAAGTTCCCAGTCTCTTATAAACAGCCTCTGCCTCATTGATCATATCGTCAATAATGGCCTTAACTGGCTTTACTTCGTTAATAAGACCTGCAGCCGGACCCATAGCAAATACGCAGTGCTGTGTATCGCCAGACACATAGCATTCTTTGCTAAGAGCACCGGAGATAACTGGTAGCAGTTCCTTCAGACCTGCACCTGCTTTTTCCATTTCCAGTGCCTTTGCAGACTGCTCATTTTTCACATAACGGGCCATATTTTTAATACTTCTCTGGCAAGTCATGGTATCGATCTCTTTAGAATTAACGATCAGATCCTTGAAGTTCTGGTGGATGGTACACTCAGTAGACGCCACAAAACGTGTTCCCATAACTACGCCTTCTGCGCCTAATGCCAGAGCCGCTAACAGTCCTTTCCCATCTGCCACGCCGCCTGCTGCCAGCACCGGGATAGATACGGATTCTGCTACGCGGTTGATCAGGATAAAGCTTCCCAGTTCATCTAAACCTGGATGTCCTGCTACTTCATAGCCTACGATAGTAACAGCATCAGCTCCAAAGCTTTCTGCCTTTTTCGCATATTTTACACCTGGACACTTGTGGATCAGTTTAATGCCCGCTTCTTTGATGTGAGGAACAAATTCAGAAGGATTCTGTCCTGCTGTTTCAATAACCTTTACGCCTTCTTCTCCGCACACATCAATATACTGGTGGATTTTTTCTCCCATATTCAGGCCAGGAGCCAGTGAAATGTTGACTGCAAACGGCTTATCTGTCAGTTCTTTTGTCTTCTTTACTGCAGCGCGGAAATCATCCATTTCCGGGTAAATGGTGATATTAATGGTTCCCAGTCCGCCTGCATTAGATACAGCTGCTGCCAGCTGTGGTACACCTAAGTGCTGCATACCGCCCTGCATAATTGGATGTTCGATACCGATCAATTCTGTAAATCTTGTTTTAAACATAAGATATACTCCTTTCAACTTGAATGTCCTCTCGAAATCTTTCATGCGCAGAAAAATCTCCAGCGAACATATGACCATCAGCGCAGATCATCTGTTGTGAATATTATAACAATGCAGTCGGATCATGTCTAATATCCAGTTTTTATCTCATGTATAGCTTACATGTTATGGATCGTTATTTTCAAGCTTCTTATCCATTCCTTTTCGGGCAATTCATCTTTTGTCTCTATTTTTTGATCACTAATTCTACTGGGCAGTGGTCGGAACCAAACACTTCTGTATGGATCTTTGCGCTCTCCAGCTCATCTTTTAAGCTTTCGCTGACACAGAAATAGTCAATACGCCAGCCTGCGTTCTTCTCTCTTGCTTTAAAACGGTAGGACCACCAGGAGTAAATTCCTTCTGTATCCGGATAGAAGTAGCGCCAGGTATCAATAAAACCGGCATTTAAAAGGTCCGTGAACTTGCCTCTTTCTTCATCAGTGAAGCCCGCATTCTTCCGGTTAGTCTTTGGATTTTTCAGGTCGATCTCTTTGTGGGCTACGTTTAAATCACCGCAGAAGATCACCGGCTTTTTCTCTTCCAGCTTTTTAAGATATGCTAAAAATGCATCTTCCCAGGTCATACGGTAATCCAGTCTGGCAAGACCATCTTTGGAGTTTGGAGTATAGCAGGTGACAATGTAATACTCTGGGAATTCAGCTGTGATGACTCTGCCTTCATGGTCATGTTCCTCAATGCCAAGGCCATAGGAAACAGAGATAGGCTCTTCTTTTGTGAACATGGCTGTGCCGGAATAGCCTTTTTTCTCAGCATAGTTCCAGTACTGGTGATAGCCCGGCAGATCCAGATCGATCTGGCCTTCCTGCAGCTTACTTTCCTGTATACAGAATACATCTGCATCTACCTCATTGAAAAAGTCCATAAAGCCTTTTCCCACGCAGGCACGCAGACCGTTTACATTCCAGGATATGAGTTTTTTCATGATTGTTTCTCCTTTTGCTGTATGGCAACGCCCCCGCCTTATGGCGGGGAAAGCAGTTGTGCTGATAACACATCCCCGCATAAAGCGGGAAAACTGTTGCACTCCACTGCCCCGCGAAGCGAGGCAAAATACTCTCCCTTATTCTGGATAAACCAGTCTGGACTCCGGGAACTCATCAATATGGGTCAGCACCTTCAGATACTTTGCAGCCAGATATTTTGCCATTCCCAGGTTCATATCCAGGTAATTGCCGCAGTCTTTTGGAGATGCGCCTGGTACTTCCCCTTCAAAGTCACGGACAAATTCATACATTTCTACTACTAATGGCAGAATGTCTTTTGACTCATAATCACCTGCTAAAAGCAGATAAAAACCGGTTCTGCAGCCCATCGGTCCAAAGTATACGGTCTTGTCTCCAAAATCCTTGTGGTTTCTTAAAAAGGTAGCACCCAGATGCTCGATGGTGTGCATTTCTGCGGTGTTCATAACAGGTTCTTCGTTTGGGGAAGTCATACGCAGATCAAAGGTGGTAACGGTGCTGTCTCCTACTTTGTCTTTTCTGGATACGTAAACTCCCGGCTGTAATTTAATATGGTCGATGGTAAAACTTGCGATCTTTTCCATGGTTATTTCCTCTTTTCTCTCTTTTTCACTTATATTTCCGCTACTGCATACCTTCCCCGCGCTGCGGGGAAAACACCCCTAGAAATGGCAGAAAGGCAGGTCCCAGCACTTCCCGGTTCCTGCCCTCCTTACTCTTATCGTTCTTTATACTACGACCGCCCCAAAGGGGCGACCGTTTTTGATCCTATTTTTTATCCGAATGATTAGTCATCCTCTTCATCACTTTCAGTTACAGTGAAGGTAAATCTCTTACGTGCCATTTCATCGCTTTCCAGATACTCATCGTAGGTAGTGATCTTATCAATCAGCTTGCCGTTGATGATCTCCATAATACGGTTGGCAGTAGTCTGTACGATCTGGTGGTCACGGGATGAGAAGATCATCACGCCTGGGAACTTGATCATACCACGGTTTAATGCGTCAATAGACTCCATATCTAGGTGGTCAGTCGGCTCATCTAACATCAGTACATTTGCGCCGGAGATCATCAGCTTGGATAACATACAACGTACTTTCTCACCACCGGATAATACCTTAACCTTCTTAACACCGTCTTCGCCTGCAAACAGCATACGTCCTAAGAAACCACGTACATAAGTTACGTCCTTCTCAGGAGAATACTGGGTCAGCCACTCAACAATGGTGTCATCATTTGCAAACTCAGCGGAGTTATCCTTCGGGAAGTAAGACTGGGTGGTTGTAAGTCCCCACTTGTAGCTTCCTTCATCTGGCTCCATTTCACCTGCAAGGATCTTGAATAATACAGTCTTTGCACGCTCGTTTGGTCCAACTAAAGCAACTTTGTCCTCTCTTCCAAGGATAAAGGAGATATCGTCTAAGATCTTCTCACCATCAATAGTCTTGCTTAAGTGTTCTACAGTAAGAACTTCATTTCCGATCTCACGGGCCGGACGGAAGTCGATATATGGATACTTTCTGCTGGATGGCTTGATGTCATCTAACTGGATCTTCTCTAAGGCTCTCTTACGGGAAGTAGCCTGCTTGGACTTAGAAGCATTTGCAGAGAAACGCTGGATAAATTCCTGTAATTCCTTGATCTTCTCTTCCTTCTTGCGGTTTGCTTCCTTCATCTGCTTGATGATCAGCTGGCTGGACTCAACCCAGAAGTCGTAGTTACCAGCGTACAGCTGGATCTTGCCGTAGTCGATATCAGCGATCTGTGTGCAGACTTTATTTAAGAAATAACGGTCATGGGATACTACGATAACGGTATTCTCAAAGTTGATCAGGAACTCCTCTAACCATGCGATGGCATCCAGATCCAGGTGGTTGGTAGGCTCGTCAAGAAGCAGGATGTCAGGATTTCCAAACAGTGCCTGTGCCAGTAAAACTTTGACCTTCTGTGCACCTAACAGAGTGCTCATCTGTGCATAGTGGAATTCAGTACCAATGCCAAGACCATTTAACAGGTTCTCTGCGTCAGACTCAGCTTCCCAGCCGTTCATGGTAGCGAACTCACCTTCCAGTTCTGCTGCCTTGATACCATCTTCATCTGTGAAGTCTTCCTTCATGTAGATGGCTTCCTTTTCCTTCATGATCTGGTACAGTCTTGCATTTCCCATGATAACAGTATCCAGAACGGTGTACTCATCATATTTGAAATGGTCCTGCTGTAAGAAGGAAAGTCTCTGTCCCGGAGTGATGGCAACCTCACCGCTGGTTGGCTCTAACTGTCCGGAAAGGATCTTTAAAAATGTAGACTTTCCGGCGCCGTTTGCACCGATCAGTCCATAACAGTTGCCTTCTGTAAACTTGATATTTACATCTTCAAACAATGCTTTCTTGCCTACACGGAGGGAAATATTATTTGCACTTATCATGTCATTTACCTTTCTTATAAATAAATCTGTTGTTTTTGTTTCCGCTAAAAGAGGGGGCATTTGCTGTCCCCTCTTTTCTGTCTTATGTACTTACAGGATGACCTGAAAAATACATTCTTCGCTCAATATCAGATTGTACAGGGAAAAACCGCATTTTGCAAGGGCTTTTTGCAGGAAATCCCCTGTTTTCCCCATTTAACCGCTGATGCCCGTAATACGTTCATCCGCTGCCAGTTTTAACAGCATTGCATTCTTATCATATAAAGGCGGATATACTACTTCCAGCTCTATCTTTGTGCCGTTCTTTCCTTTTCCCACCTTCAGATTTGAAATCTTGACCTTTTCTTCTGAAAAATGCATCTGGATATCCGCGATCACATTTTCATAATCCGTACAGGTCATTTTAAGAAAGCCGCGGATCGGCTCCGCAGTAAGAAAAGAAGTTCTGTGAAGGAGCTCCTGGATCACCACTACCAGTATACCGGCGCAGACACCAATACCATACTTTCCTGCTCCCACTGCCATTCCCACGCCAGCTGTGGTCCAAAGTCCTGCTGCTGTAGTCAGACCGCTTACTGTATTATTTCGCACAAAGATCACACCTGCACCCAAGAAACCTACACCAGATACGATCTGTGCCGCCACACGGGAGGAATCTACCTTTTCTACATCGTAAAAACCATACTTGGATACTACCATCATAAGCGCCGCCCCCAACGCTACAATGGCATGTGTCCTCATACCGGCGCTTTTATCCCTGTTCTTTCGCTCATAGCCGATCATATACCCCAATACGCTGGCTACGATCACTCGCAAAAATAACTCCGCATCTGACGGTATCCCTATTTTTGTTATCATTTCTGCTACCATCTTCATGTCCCTCCTGATCCTGTCTCTTATACTGTGTAGCTTTTATATGCTGATCTTTTCTTCTCTCTTAATACCAGTATAGCCCATCCATATCCACCTGGTTTTGCTCATTTTTCAGGCATCTGTGCTCATTTTCCAAATGATTTCCTGTATTCCACCGGCGTGCAGCCTTCTCTTTCTATAAACAGCTTTGTAAAATAACTCTGACTGTACCAGCCACATTCTACGGTAATATCCTTTACCGTCATATGGGTGGTTGCCAGAAGCTCTTTTGCATGGTTTAAGCGAAGCCCAGCCACGTAATCACTGTAGCGCACGCCCAGCGCTGTTTTTAAAAGACTGCTGATATAACTGGCAGACAGACCGAACCGCTCGGAAAGATCTGCCGCTGAAATATCTTCCCGGTAATGTTCCTCAATAAAACGGATCATGGAATTGATCCTGGAGTCCTCAGAAGGACTGCTTAAAAGGCTTCTGGATTTCTGCTCCAGGAAGTTTTTCAGTTCTTTTGGATCCATGTTTTCTGAAACCGGAGTTTTTAAGACCAGACTGAAAAAACTGGCAATATTTTTTCTTGACCGCCCGATCCATTCCTTTTCCTCCATCTTTTTCCCGATCCAGGAAGATAAACTGGAAAAGCTGTTGTAATCTCCGCTCTTCCATGCCTCCTGCCACTTTAAGCATCTGCGGCCGAACTCCACTTTTTCTTCCTCTTCATCTAAAAGAGGACTGAGATAATAAAAACGCCCGGTTCCTTTTATTACCCGCAGGCAACTGAGTTCTTCCAGATTTCCAAGGTCTTCCCTCAGGTTTTCCATGTCCCTTGTAACAGAGGTGCCAAAACAGGTCATTCCTTCTGCAAATGTCCGGGCAGATAAAGTCCTGTAGATCTCCTGTATCCCTTCTCCTTTTTCCGAAAAACAGAGAAGTTTCAAACTGTTATCACTGAATACAGAAACTACATGATCCTCATATCCCTGAAACAGAGCCGGGATCGGATCGGAAACCAGGTTTTCTCCATCCACTGTGATCATCAGCAGCCCGCAGAAATAACCCTTATATTCCCCCAGTCCGATATTTCTTCCATTCAAAGCACTTTCCAGCCAGGTACGGAACAGATTTTTTCTCCGCTCTCCTGCCAGATACTGCTGCAGGCGTACCGCCGTAATGGTCTCCTGGATCGTCTTTTTATCCAAAGGCTTCATCAGATAATCTTCCACTTTCAGCTTTACCGCCTGCTTGGCATACTCAAATTCATTGAAGCCGGTCATGATATAATAACGGGTATCCGGAGATATTTCCTTCCCCAGTTTTATGGCTTCCAGTCCGGAAGGCCCCGGCATCTTAATATCTACATATGCCATGGCGATCTCATGTTCTTCCAGCATTTTTAACATCTCATGGCCATTATAGGCATGAAGGACCTCGTCTTCTTTGGAACATGCCTGGATCAGTTTTTCTATGGAAATATGGATCAGCGGTTCATCGTCGATCACCAGTATCTTCATGTTTTTCCTCCTTGAAAGGAACGATCAGTACCTGAATGGTTCGTCCATCTATACGGTAAATATAAAGCCGGATATCAGGTCCCCACAGGCTGATCCTGTTTTCTACATTTTTTATTCCAATGGACTCCGGGGAGTTTAATTCTTCCTCTTTAAATCCCACACCATCATCCTCAATAAGAATGTACAGACTGTTTCCGTGACGTTCTGCCTCTACAAACAATTTACATGGAACTTCGCTGGGCTCTATGCCATGGATCACTGCATTTTCCACCAGAGGCTGCAATAACAGCTTTGGCATGGAAAGGGACTTAAACTCTTCCGAACAGTTGATCTCATAGGAAAGCCGGTTTCCAAAACGCAGCAGGCACAGGGAACAGTAATCATTTAAAAAGTCCAGTTCTGCCCCTAAAGTAGTCTCCCGGCTGCGGCTTAACACATACCGCAGCAGATGGGCAAAGGAGTAAAAAGCATCATTTAAAGCCTCCTGCTCCCCGATCTGGTTTAAGGTAATAAAGCTGTAAATGGTATTGATGATAAAATGAGGCTGGATCTGGGACTGGAGCGCCTGTAACTGCAGGTTTTTCTGGGCCAGCTTCAGCTCATATTCATTGCGGATGGTCTCCTGGAGCTGCTTTGCCATGGCATTAATAGAAGTTCCGATCTCATTAAACTCACGGATCACCAATGGCTCACACCGTGAATTTAAGTTGCCCACCTGGAGTTCTCCAAGGACTGCCTTAATATGATAGGTAGGGCGCTCGATCCAGTAATTATTTTTCTTAAACATGGCATATCCCAGGATGGAGCATAACAGACAGCAGGCTGCTGCCATAAACAGGAAAATGGCCATACGGTCTATCACATAGGACGCAGACAGCAGTACATGGACCGTTAGAGGATAATGCTCTAAGGTCTGTGAAAAACACAGCCAGTTTCTGTGGTCATAGTTTACTTTCTGCTGCTTTAAAGCTGCAGTCTGAGTCTTTGTAAGAGGCTTATTGGAATAGATCAGCTGATCTTCGTCATTTGTAAACGCAATGATCAGAGGCGCCTTGCTGGTAAGGCTGGAGAACAGATTTTCAAAATCATCTGTTTTTAAGTTCAGCATGATCACATTTTCCTGATCCTGAAGGAACATGTTGTTTAATTTTCTGGATATGTAAAAACTTCCTGTATCCAGTTCTTCTTCTTCATCTGCCCCTGTCATATCTTTTTCCGGGATAATAGCCACCCGGCCGTTTTTGTCAAGAGCCGACTGATACCAGCTGCGGCCTGTAAGAGGGTGGATGGTTGGAAGATACTGATACCAGTCAGACGTGTTAAAATACAGCACATTTCCGTCTGACATGACTAACATATCCCCAAAATCTTCTCTGGAATAGGTAGTCAGCTGTAAAAGTTTTCCAATTTCTTCTCCTACCTTGTTCTGGTCATAGGGTGTCAGGTCCTCAAAAGGCGTCCTGGACTGAAAAAAGGAATGATAATAAGGTGCTTTTGTCAGGTTATCAATATCGTTAAGATATTTTGTCATGTATGCCGAGATCAGTTTCGTATTATTCTCCGCCCGGCTGCGTATCTCCTGATACTGGTAAGTTCCAAACAGATAGGACACCAGAAAGCTGACCACTACAATTGGAAGGAGACAGCTGAGGATAAAATTTACAAATAATTTTCTGGAAAGGGACTGTACTTTCTTTTGTTTCATATGTAACCTCTTCGTCTGATTAATATTGAATTATAGCACAATTTTATTGCTGGTAAAAGTTTAATTTTTGTCAATCTTTACAAAATTTTTACTTGACTGGAATTTTTCTTATATTATAAATTCCCCAGTATACAAAACACCCGGCAAACCTGTTGGATCTGCCGGGTGTATGTCTGCTTCGCAGCCCCTTGTTTTTGACTGCGCGACTTACTTATTTGAATAATTTAGCTACACGCTCTTCCATGCTGGAAACTGCCTGCTCTGGGGTGTAGTTGTCTTCCAGGATGCACTTCTGGATCTCGTTTGCGAAGATTTCTTTTGCTTCCTGATACTGTGGGATAAATGGTGTCTTATAGGTGCTGTACTGTACCTGATCTACGATGATCTGAAGATTTGGATCTTCTTCTACCATCTTCTTGTATTCTTCAGAGTCTATGCAGCTCTGTCTGGTAGGAAGATATCCGGTACCATTTGCCCAGCGTACTGCATTTTCGGTGTTGGTCATGTACTTTAAGAACTCCCAGCCAGCCTTCTCTTCTTCTTCGCTGTGGCCCTTGAACATTAACAGGTTAGAACCACCTGCAGGATAAGAAAGTGTGGTATCCTGAGGAACTGCACCTACACCAACTTCAAATTCACAGGTCTTCTCTAATCCCTTTAACTGAGCACTGCTCTGCTGGATCATAGCTGCTGTGCCGCCTGCAAATGCATTTCTGCAAGCCTCAGAAGAGTTGTAATCCTGACCGGATGGAACATGCATGGTTCCGTCTGCGATCATTTCTTTCCACAGATACAGTGGCTTTGTTCCAGGATCGCCTGCAAATCCGATGCCGTCTTCTGTCTCATTGAAAATGGTTCCGCCTGCGTTCATAACCAGTGACATGTAATACCACTGATCCAGTGGGCAGGAATATCCATAAGAACCGTTTCCAGTAAGAGCCTTAGCATCTGCCTTTAAGTCATCCCAGGTTACAGGAGCTTCTTCCAGACCTGCTTCTTTGAAACGATCCTTGTTGTAGTACAGTACCGGAACGCTGCGGGAATGAGGAAGGGCTACTAATGCTCCATCATAGTAGGAAGCGTCTAACAGACCTGGCATGAAATCGCTCATATCGTAGTTCTCTTCATCTACGAACTTCTGAAGGTCAACTAACTGATCTGCGTCAGCGAAAATTCCTAACATACCAATCTCCATCTGAGCTAAAACAGGAGCTTCGCCAGCTGCTAAAGCGGCCTGCATCTTAGTACCTGCGTCTGTGTAAGAACCCTGATGTACTGCTTTTACAAAGATCTTGTCCTGGGACTCGTTAAAGGAGTCTGTGATCTGCTGGATCAGTTCTCCGTTGGAAGAACCCATGCAGTGCCAGAACTCGATAGTGATCTTGTCACCGTTATCTGCTGCAGCTGCTTCTGTGCTTCCCTCTGCTGCCTTGGTGTCCTCTGCCTTTGCTGCTGTAGTATCAGCCGGTTTTGCGGAACTGCCGCATCCAGCTAACATACCAGCTGCCATAGCTGCTGCCAATACTCCTGCTACTTTTCTTTTCATTTTCTTTCCTCCTGTGTTTGTTTAATATACTTTTTATTTATAATTTACTTAATACCGGAATATACAAAGGAATTACGGATCTTCTGGCTTGCCAGCATGTATACGATCAGGATCGGCAGTACTAAAACTACGTTTCCTGCCATGATAATGTGCCACATCTGTAAAGTCTCAGAAGATTTAAGGGCTGCGATACCTACAGGCAGTGTACGAAGTGTCTCACTGGAGGTCATGATCAACGGCCAGAAGTAGTTGTTCCAGGTAGAGATGAAGGACAGAAGGCCGATGGTGATCAGAGCCGGTTTTGCCATAGGCATCATTACCTTGAACATGATCTTACGGTTATCTGCATCGTCCAGTCTTGCAGCCTCAATGACTTCCTGAGGGATCTGCATAAAATACTGGCGGAGCATGAAAATACCAAATGGATTGGAAATAAATGGTAATATTAACGGTATAAATGTTTTTAACATCTTCATCCGGCTGAACATCAGGTAAACCGGAAGGAAGGTGATCTGCTGCGGGATCATTAATCCTAACAGTACAATTCCAAAAAAGATATTTTTTCCGAAATATTCATGTCTTGCAAAGCTGTAAGCAGCCGGTACAATGATCAGATACTGGAGAACCAGCACACAAAGGCTGACTACAACAGAGTTTCTAAAATATAATCCAATGGGAACGATCTCAAATACATGAGCGTAGTTTTCCCAGTGAAGACTGGATGGGAATAGGGTAGGCGGGAACTGCAGCGCCTCGGTATAGTCCTTTAATGACGTGCTGACCATCCAGTAAAATGGGAATGCTATGATGACCATAACAGCCACTTTTAAAATAATGTTCAGGATATGGCATACTTTCTGAAAAAGAAGTGCGCCCCTGCTTTCTTCCATGATTTTTCCTCCTTAATTATATCGTAAACTGTGGAAATTTTACTGATAATGTACACGTTTCTTTCCTACACCGAACTGAACGTAGGTCATGATGCATACCAGGATCAGTAAGATCACACCTGCCGCACAGGCCATACCCGGTTTTCCGTAGCGGAAAGCAAAGGAATAAATGTAGTAAACCAGTGTATTGGTAGAGTCTACCGGTCCGCCCTGTGTCATAACGTTAACGGAGTCAAAGATCTTGAAAGATGCAATGGATGCCACAACAGAGGTAAACAGGATGGTCGGTGAGATCATTGGAAGAGTGATCTTGAAAAACACTCTCCACTTTGGAGTGGAATCCAGTTCTGCTGCCTCGTAAATATTAGAAGGAACCGTCTGAAGGGCTGCCATGATCAGCAGTACATAGTAACCAACGCTTTTCCATACCATTACCAGAACCAGTGAAAACATGGAAGTGGATGGGCTGGAAAGGAATGGGAATTTTGCAAATCCCAGCTTTGTGATGACCATGTTTAAAAATCCGGTATCCGGGTCCATCAGCCATAAGAATACAATGGATACGGAAACCATGGAAATAACATGAGGGGTAAAGATAAAGCCCTCTACCATGTTGTTTAATTTCTTATGTTTTGAACCGTTTAACCATACTGCAATGATCACTGCCAGCACCATGGTCAGGCTGACGAACAGTACTGTATAAACAACGGTATTTACAAGTACCAGCCGGAATGTTTCTGAACCAAACAGTTCTTTGTAGTTGTCCAGTCCCACGAAGGTTTTCTTCGCGGAGATCAGGCTTCCGGAAAACATGGAATAGTAGATCAGATAAAATACCGGATATACAGTGAAGACAAACAGTAAGATCATTGCCGGCATAGCGGTAACAAATCCCAGCATGCGGTCCCGCTTTTCGCTGACGCTTCGTTTTTTCTTATCCACTGCTTACACCTCCCGGCCTGCAAGTTTTGCAAATCCAGCATGGATCATCAGTCTGCGTTCGTCATCTAAGGTGATCCGCTTTCCATCCTTATCAAACAGATACATGTTCTTTACAGGAATAGACAGTTTTAAGGTGCTTTCGTCTTCTGCTTCATAATCAGATTTTGCCATCAGCTTTCCTGCCGGACTGTCTAAGGAGTAGATGATCTCAGAACCAAGCATTTCCTTGGTAGCGATCTTAGCACTTATCTCTACATGCTCTTCTTCTACTTCTTTTAAGTATACTTTCTCCGGACGGAAACCAACCTGCATTCCTTCCGGCAGAATGTCTTTTACAATGTTCATCTGAGGAGTGCCTATAAACTGTGCTGCATATACGCAGTTTGGATTGTTATACAGTTCTCTTGGGCTGGACTGCTGTACAATGTAGCCATCTTTCATCAGTACAATATCATCTGCCATAGACATTGCTTCTACCTGATCATGGGTTACATATACGAAAGTGGTTCCCAGTTTTTTATGTAAACCGATCAGCTCCACACGCATCTGTCCACGCAGCTTTGCATCCAGGTTTGACAGTGGCTCGTCCATTAAGAATACTTTTGGCTGCTTTACCATGGCTCTTGCAAGTGCAACTCTCTGTCTCTGGCCACCGGAAAGTGTAGCCGGTTTACGGTCCAGGTACTGAGTCAGGCCTACTACCTCGCAGATCTCTTGGACTCTTTTCTTTCTCTCTTCTTTTGGCACTTTCTTGTTTTCCAGACCAAATTCGATATTTTCACGGACTGTCATGGTCGGATACAGAGCATAGTTCTGGAAAACCATGGCAATGTCTCTTTTTCCTGGTGTTAAGTCGTTGATCTTCTTTCCGTCAATGTAAATATCTCCGGAAGTCGGTTCATCAAGTCCTGTGATCATACGCAGTGTTGTGGATTTTCCACAGCCGGACGGTCCTACCAGAACAGTAAAGCTTCCGTCTTCTATGCTTAAGTTCAGATCATCAATGACCATCTGGTCACCAAACTTCTTTGTTACATTTTTCAGCTGAATAGCCCCCATGCCATTCCCTCCTGTTTTGTTTCTAAATTATTCTCGTATTTCTGATTTCTGTGTTATCACTTTGGTTTCTGTGTTTCTTTGTTGTATTTACTATAACACCCTTGCTGTTTTTTCTTCTTTGCTCTTTTTTTAGAAAGCTTTGCTGTTTTTGTGATGACAGCAAAACTTAAAGGAATTTTAATTGAATTTTAGGGGCGGGAATGTTACCATGAAAGTATCCAAACATGATGGATCTTTACTGATTTATTGTAATAGAATTTATGATAGAAAAGAGGAATTGTCCTATGAAAAAAAGACATGTATATAACCTTGCGATCCTGCTTGCAGCCGGTACTATTATGATGTCTGCCTGCGGAAAGAAGCCAGCTGCTCCTGCTGATACAACTGCACCGGCACAGACTGAAAGCACTGCCGAACCTTCCACAGAAGAAACAACTGCTGAAGCTCCATCTGAAACCCAGGTTCCAGAAGGTACAGAAAGTTCCAAATTTTTCATGCTTCAGGGAACCATCACCAAAGCAGAAAAAGACGGCTCTGCCTTTACCTTACTGGCCGATGACGGAAATGAATATACCATCGCTCTTTCTGATATCCGCGATGTGGAAACAGAGATTGAAAAGAATATCCAGATTGCCATTGCCTGTATGAAAGACGCCTCCGGCGATCCTGAAAAAGCAGCTTATATCGTCGCTTTCCCGGAACAGGAAGAATGGACCATTTCCACTGACGAAGGCATCACCACCAGCAACGCCATGAGCACCTTCATGATCCAGACAAGTGATGGCAGAGAGATCGGATTTATTAAAGATAACTGTCCTTCCGATGAAAACGCGCTTACCAGTGACAGCGGAGACTCTGTGATCGTTACTTATGTTACTTCTGATAATGCGAACTTCCCGTTGGAGATCCGGAAGGGGAAGTGATAAAATCAAAAATCTTTAATATAAAATAATTTTAGCTGCCAGATGACTATTGCTTTACAGTCACCGGCAGCTTATTAAAATAATCTATATAATTGTCTCTTTTATAACTCTTTTTTCGTACTTTAACTTATTTTAAGTTATAATGCAATATTAAAGTTAAGATCTCATTTCCTACAGCAGATTTCCATATCTTCCCAGGAAACTTCTGGTTCTTTCATTGTCAGAAGCAAATACCTTTTCCGGTGCTCCTTCTTCTACGATCACACCACCTGCCATAAAGATGACGCGGTGGGAAATATCTCTTGCAAAGGCCATTTCATGGGTTACGATGACCATGGCTATGTGCAGATCTGCCAGGGACTTGATAACCTTTAATACTTCTCCCGTCAGCTCCGGATCCAGAGCAGATGTGGGCTCATCAAAGAACAGGATCTTTGGTTTTAACGCCAGAGCTCTTGCAATGGCTACTCGCTGGCACTGTCCGCCGGATAACTGGCAGGGATAGGCATTTTCTTTATCTTCCAGACCCATTTTTTTCAGAAGTTCCCTTGCTTCTTTGTAAACTTCCTCTTTGTCCCTTTTCTGTACATGGATCGGGGCATCTGTAATGTTCTTTAATACAGAAAAATGGGGAAACAGGTTAAAGTTCTGGAATACCAGGCCATACTGGCTCTGGATCTCTTTTAAATCTTTCTTGTCTGCATAGTTTAACTTTCCGTTTTCATCGCTCCATACCGCTTTTTTACCCAGATAAACGATCTCTCCGCTATCCATAGTCTCCAACATGGTAGCGCAACGCAGCAGAGTGGATTTTCCGGAACCGGAAGGGCCGATGATGGAAACGATCTCTCCATCTTCCACACTTAATGATATATCCTTAAGAACATTCAGGTCATCAAAGGACTTTTCCACATGATTGATCTCTAATAATTTCATTATCCACAATCCTCCAGTTTTTAGTACACACTAACGGTAATAATCCAGTTTTTTCTCCAGCCATTCAAGGAACATGGCTACTACCAGGTTAAATACATAATAGAAAATACCGGCTGCAACAAAAGGCATCATGCTTACCTGGGAAGAAGCCAGTGCTTTTGCTGTTGTGAACATTTCCATAACACTTAAAGTAAATGCCAGGGAAGTATCCTTTACCAGTGTGATCACCTCATTGGTTACAGAAGGAAGGATCCTTTTGATCACCTGAGGAAGGATGATCTTGATAAATGTCTGGGACTTGCTGTATCCTAACAGCTTTGCTGCCTCATACTGACCTACAGGCATAGACTGGATACCACTGCGGTAGATCTCTGCAAAATAAGCTGCGTAGTTGATCACAAATCCGATAAATACAGCCCAGAGGCGATAGCTGTTGCCTACACGCATACCGAAAATATAGTAAGGTCCAAAATAAACTACCAGCAGCTGCAGCATCAGCGGAGTACCTCGCATGATGGAAATATATACCTTGATCACAGCCTGAAGGAGTTTATTTTTTGACATACGGCCCAGGGCTACAAAAAGGCCTAAGGGCAGTGAAAAAATAAGGGTCACTGCAAAAATCTGTATACTGGTTCCCATACCTCCTGCCAGCTGCATAAGGATCTGCTGGATCGTCATTTTACCCATATCTGTACCTGCTTTCAAAATGTTTCTTACGTGTTTCTTTTATGTCCGCATAGTGCGGACGTATGGTAGAGTCTTTATCATAGAACAAGGGGGCGCAGTTGTCAACTGCACTCCCCTAAAAATTCATTATATCTGTTTCAGACCTAAAACTTATTACTTACCAATGGTAGTAACGTCTTCTCCGAACCACTTTTCAGAGATCTCTTTTAAAGTTCCGTCTTTTGCCATATCTTCCAGAGCTGCCTGAACTTTATCTCTTAATTCGGTATTGCCTTTCTTAAAGCCTACACCATACTCTTCTGCGGAAAGGGAGTCGTCTAAGATCTTAAAGTCTGCCTTTCTCTGCTGGATCTGATAACCTGCTACGATCACGTCCATGGCAATGGCATCTACAGAACCCTGCTGCAGATCCATAAATGCAGTGTTGTAATCAGCAGTAGTTAAAAGCTGTCCAAAGGTAGCTGTCAGATCCGGGTCTTCTTTTAATGCTGCTTCTGCGGAAGAGTCTGCCTGGCACTCTACTACTTTTCCTGCAAGACCATCTTTTCCTTCAATACCGGAGTCATTTCTTACTACAAATACCTGGGTGTTTTCCATATATGGCTCGGTCCAGGTATAATCATCTTCACGGCCTGTCATAGTAAATCCATTCCAGATACAGTCAATGTTTCCAGACTCCAGTTCCATATCTTTTGCATCCCATGCAATTGGCTGCGCCTGATATTCCAGACCCAGACGCTTTGCAACTTCCTGTGCCAGTTCCAGGTCGAAACCTGTGTATTCATTATTGTCTCCTAAAAATCCCATTGGTGGGAAATCCTGGTCAAAACCAACGATCAGTGTACCGCCTTCTATTCCTGCGGCTGCAGCTGTTGTTTCTTCTGCTTCAGAAGAAGCTGCTTCTGTTGTTGTCTCTGCCTCAGAAGCCTTTGTCTCAGCTGCTGTAGTAGCAGTGCTGCCTGATGAACAGGCTGTCATGGATAATGCCATCATAGATGCAAGTGCTGCACATAATACTCTCTTCTTCATAATAATTTTCCTCCTCTTATATAAAATGTCCTCTGAGAGAACATTAAATTCACGAACTTTGCGCTTACGAACCCGCACTCACGAACCCCGCACTTACGTGCTCTACTGCCTGCTGACGCAGGCGGTTCGTTCGTTAATGTGCTATCGTTTTGACACGCTATCATGGTAGCACACTAAAGTGTTTTTGTAAAGAGGGAATTTAAAAAAGGTCCGGCCGACAGATGTCAGTGGACCTTTTTTTCGCAGATATAAGTTACGTGCAGCGCCTGACGGCGCTGGGTGTGCAGGGCATTACAGTGTATACACAACCTTGCCATCGCAGATCGTATATCTCACTCTGCCTGTCAGCTCAGCCCCTAAAAACGGACTGTTCGTTGCCTTGGACGCAAAGCTGTCTACCACCCACTTTTCATTTTCATCAAAGATAACAAAATCAGCTGGTGCGCCTTCTTCCATACGGCCGCAGTCTAACTTGTAAAGGGTTGCCGGATTAAGGCTCATTTTTTCCATTAATTCTGTTAAACTTAAATGTCCCGGTTTTACCAGGCTGGTGATGCCAAGGGCAAGGGAAGTTTCCAGGCCGGTGATGCCGCTTGGAGCTTCGGTAAGAGGCTTTTCTTTTTCTTCTTTGCTGTGAGGAGCATGGTCAGTAGCGATCATATCAATGGTACCGTCTTTTAAGCCTTCAATGAGCATCTGACGGTCCCACTCTGTACGCAGAGGCGGGTTCATCTTAGCCAGGGTGCCATGTTCTAACATTGCATCTTCTGTCAATGTAAAGTGATGAGGGGTTACCTCAGCCCATACATGAGCCCCCATCTTCTTTGCCAGACGGACCATTTCCACAGAATGACCGGAACTGATATGCTGGATATCGATCTTTGCACCGGTAGCCAGAGCGATCATACAGTCTCTTGCTACCAGGGAGTCCTCTGCCAGCGCCGGAGAACCGTAAATTCCCAGCTGGTCAGACACCTTACCATGGTTGATGCCGTTCTGCTTGATAAAAGTCTTATCTTCCTCATGGAAGCTTAAAACAGTATCCAGTCTCGCTGCCTCTTCCATTGCCTCTTTTACAAAAGGTCCGTCCATTAACGGGATACCGTCATCTGTAAATCCTGCGGCTCCTGCCTTTAACAGGCCTTCCATGTCCGTTCTTTCTTTTCCTTCAAATCCTTTGGAGATCGCTGCGCAGCTGAGAACATGGATCCCTGTTTTCTTTCCTTCTTCCAGAACATAGCGCAGAGTTTCTTCGTTATCTACGATTGGCTTTGTATTTGCCATACACACAACGGTAGTAAAACCGCCTTTTGCAGCAGCTGCTGCTCCTGTGTGGATATCCTCTTTGTAGGTCAGTCCCGGATCACGGAAATGGACATGGACATCTACCAGTCCCGGTGCTACCACAAGACCTTTTGCATCGATCACCTGGTCTGCAGCTGCTTCTGCCTCTGCTGGTAATATTCCTTCTGAATATATTTTTTCAATTTTTCCATCTTTAACAACAATATCAGCGTTTCTTTCGCTCTTTCCTGCCGGGTCGATCACCCGTCCGTTTTTGATCAGCAGCATATCTTTATCCTCTCTTTCAAATCTCAAAACTTTCGCCTGTTGTACTTATTTTTACAATGCGGTCTTTATAGTCCTTTGCACATTCCAGCACCTTGAAACGGTCTGTGACTTCAAAATCACCCCAGAAATGCATAGGGAATACTACATCTGCACCGACCATTCTCATAAAGTCATCCATTCCCAGATAAAAATCTTTCTCCTGTCTTGGATCAAGGAGCATAAAGGCCACATCAATATGAATTCCTCTTAATTTTTCAAGTTCCTGGTGGAAGCGCTGGCTCATCCGCTTATTATCTGCTTCCGGCTCTCCTTCCCATACCCAGTTGTTCAGATCACCTGCATGGTAGATCCGCTTTCCCTCTGTTTCAATGAGAAATGCCACGCCTTCATCTGTGGATTTAAAACCATGGACCTTCACACCTGACGGTCCTGTAAAAGGAGCCTGCAGATCCAGTTCTTCCTCCGGTCCTATAAAGTAAGTTTTTCCCATCAGTTCTTCCGGAACTCTCCGCTTCCAGATATCATCGGAAAGCACAAAACCGGTGCTGGCATGTGTTTTTACCAGATCAAAGATCACCGGTGAAAAATGATCCCCGTGACGGTGGCTGGCAAATACCAGCAGGGGCTTATCTTCTTTTAACTGAGGCAGCTTCCCTTCAAAATAGTCAAATAAAAAGTAATTTTCCTCTGTTTCTACCAAGAAACTGCTGTGGTGAATATAAGTTATCTTCATTGTTTAATCTTATCCCCGTTTTTTATTATATAAAAACATAACGATCGCTGTAGAGCAGATGATCACATATCCCAGGATACTGTACAGATCCGGTTTCTGTCCCAGGACCACAAATCCCATAAGGGCGGAAAAGAGGATCTGGGAATAATCAAACACAGAAAGTTCTTTTGCCGGAGCATAATAGTAAGCTTTGGTAACAAAGATCTGTCCTCCTGCTCCGCCAAATCCGGCCCCGATCATCGCTACGATCTGCCACCATGCCATAGGCGCAAAATGCCCGATGAGAAATACAGCCGCTGTAAGACAGGAAAAAGCAGAAAAGCACATGATCACCAATTTTCCATTGACCCCTCTTTTTCCTAACAGGCGCACATAGGTATACGCAGCACCTGCTCCTGCGCCGCCCATCATACCGACAAAAGCAGCGGAATTTGCCATATTTCCTGTAGGCTTGATGATAAACAAAGCACCGATAAAAGCCACTACTACCGCTACGCCCTGAAACAGGGTCAGCTTTTCTTTTAAAAGAAAATAGGAAAAGATAATGGCAAAGAACGGTGACAGCTTATTTAGCATATTGGCATCGGAAAGTACCAGATGGTCAATGGCATAAAAATTGCAGACAATACCGATGGTGCCGCAGAACGAGCGAAGGAACAGATATTTAATATCCTCTTTATGCACTTCGATCTTCTCCGGTTTACGGATCAGTCCCACCCCAACAATGACCAGAGCTAAAAGATTACGGAACAATATCTTCTGCATAGATGGAAGATCTCCGGTCAGACGTACACACAGTGACATAAAGGCAAAGAAAAATGCCGCTGTTATAATACACAAAATACCTTTTGTCTTGGAATTCATATTTTTTCTTTTATCCCCCTTTTATTCCCCATGATAAAATGTTTTCCACTTTCCACTGAAAAACCGTGTAACAAAAAAGCTGATGCGAACGATCCAGTCAATGATCATGGCGATCCACACACCGATCGCTCCCAGACCCATAGCCACACCTGTTACATAGCTTAAACCAATACGGAAAATAAACATAGATGCAATGGATACACACATCGGAAATTTTACATCATTAGCCGCACGCATTACATTTGGAAGGCAGAAACCTGCCGGCCATAAAAAGATAGCACAGCCATTATGGATCAGGGCCAGAACAGCTCCTAAATGTCTTGTTTCCCCTGAAACTCCATACAACCGCAAAGTAACAGGCATGGTAAGGATCACCACCAGACAGCAGATTCCGTTAATGACATAAGTCAGCTTCATCATTTTCTTCGCATAATATTCTGCCTGTTCAAAATCCCCGGCACCGACACAGCGTCCAATTACTGTAATGATCGCCAGAGACATAGCCGTTCCCGGAAGAACGCCCATACTGTCCAGGTTATTTGCAATGGCATTTGCAGCGATCTGTGTAGTTCCAAACATGGCGATAATGCTGACTGTAAGCACACGGCCCAGCTGGAAGATACTGTTTTCAATTCCATTTGGGATACCGATATGTAAGATCTGCTTTACCATGCGCATATTCACGCCTTTGGTGGTTCCAATACGGATATCCAGCTTAGGATCCCGCAGTCTCCACATCAGGATAAAACATGCTGTCATACGGGAGATCAGGGATGCACCTGCCGCACCTGCCACGCTCCAGTGAAAGCCAAAGATAAACAGAGCATCTCCGATCACATTGATCACATTCATGATAATGGATGCCTGCATGGATATCTTGGAGTTTCCCATAGACCGAAACAGCGCCGCACAGGAGTTATACACAGCCAGGAAGGGATAGGAAATGGCAGAGATGGTCAGATAGATCACTGCATTTTTCATTACCTCTGCTGTAACGCCCTTATAAATAAGGTTTAAAAGCTGCCAGCGAAACAGGATGCTTAAAGTCATGATCACCAGAGCAACCACACCTGTTACAAGGATCAGCTGGTCTGCTGACTGGCAGGCCCTATCTTTTCGCTTCTGTCCCAGATACTGGGAAGCAACTACTGCGCCGCCGGTTGCCACAGCAGCAAAAATATTGATAATAAGCACATTGATAATGTCTACTAAAGAAACACCGGAGGTAGCAGCTTCTCCTGCGCTGGATACCATCATAGTGTCTACCATACCAACGGAAACCGCCAGTATCTGTTCAATGATCAACGGAAAGATCAGCTTTTTCAGATCATTTCCGGAAAAAAGAGTCCCCACAGTTTTTGCTTTCCCCACTGTTTTCTCTTTTTGCATCATCATTTTCCCAGCACTTCTTTCATTTCATTTTCCTGGTTATCAAACAGGAGTTCTTTGTTGTAACGATAGTAGCGTTCACAGTTGTATTCCTTTAAAAATTCCACACTGGCTTCCCCTGTATTTAAACCGGTTACAAAGATCACCAGTTCCTGGCCATTTGCAAAGGCTGCCTCCATAAAATCAAAGGCATGTTCCAGCCGTTCCCCGCAGACCGTCTTTTTATCCTCATAGGCATCGCTTTTCTCCATAAACTGCTGCCGCAGCCAGTTCCAGCTGTCCTCCTTTTCCTGTAAGGACCGGGCCTTCATCTGCTGTACATACTGTTCTAAGAGTTCTTTTACTTTCCGGTAAATGTGATCCTGCCTGCGGTCTGAAAGCCCACTTTCTTTCTTGTGGATGCGGATGCTTTCTAACTCAGCGCCAATGCTTTCCAGGATCATAGCAGGCGCCAGGGCATGAACATCAGCACCATCCAGTTCCTTCTTAAACTGCTTTAACTGGGCCATTAAAAGAGTCATAGTCTCATTCATCCGCTTTAACTCCTTAAAGCCGTCTGTCAGCTTTGCAAGAAGAAGACCTGTTACTGCCATACGTTCATCAAAAGGTGCCTTCTGCAGCTTGTCGCAGACTTCTTCCCGGATAGTGCCTGAAAGGATCTCTTCCACCTGGTACTGATCCTGATATTTATAATAAAGTTCCAGATAATTTGCAAAATCCTTTGCAATCTTGGGATGCTGTAAATACTGCCCTACTACATCCCGGTCTGTCTTCTTTCCCAGTGTCTCATATACCTGGATCAGCTGGGATAGATCTTCCCAGCCTCTTGGAGTGGCAAAACGCTTGCCGTCTACCGTAGTCTCTACAGTACAGAAATACTGGGGACGGATGTTCAGATAGGACATAATAGCCGGGTGGATATTCTGTGCATAGGCGTATTCTTTCCACACATTTAAGTCCGGCTCAATAATGATCTTTTTAATACGGTCCAATGTGACCACATCAAATTCCCGGACGGATTTGTTGTATTCCGGCGGGTTTCCCGCTGCTACAATGATCCAGCCTTCAGGAACCTTATGGCTTCCAAAGGTCTTACACTGTAAAAACTGGAGCATGGTAGGCGCCAGTGTCTCCGACACACAGTTGATCTCATCAATAAAAAGAATTCCTTCTTTTAAGCCGGTCTCCCGGATGCGGTCATACACAGAAGCAATGATCTCGCTCATGGTATATTCTGTAACAGAATACTCTTTTCCACCATATATTTTATGCTCGATAAAGGGAAGACCTACTGCACTTTGCCGTGTATGATGGGTAATGGTATAAGCCACCAGTCCGATCTCACACTTCCTGGCGATCTGCTCCATGATCTGGGTCTTTCCTACTCCTGGAGGGCCGATGAGCAGTACCGGTCTCTGGCGGATCGCCGGGATCTTATATTCTCCAAATTCATCTTTTAAAAGATAGGCCGCAATGGTATCTTTTATTTCTTCTTTTGCTCGTTTGATATTCACTGGATCTGTTCCTTTCTTTATACTCACGAACCCCGTGCTGACGCACTCTACTGCCTGCGCTCATTAAACGTTTCTTCATCCAACACCACCCGCATGGCCCAGGCGGGAAAATCTTCTTCTGAAAACCTCTCCTTAATAAACACAAAGGCCACATCATAAGTGGGCGCTGCCACCGGATAAATGCCTTTTCCGTCTGTAAAATAAATAAGCCCCTTTAATCCATTTAACTGTCCTGTAACCTTCAGAGTATTGACATACTCAAAAGCCGGTCTGAAATCCGTTCCCCCGTATCCTTTGATCTGAAAATGCTCCATATAGGCTTTCAGATCATCAGCACAGGTAAGGATCACATCTGACTGCACCTTATCATCACACTGGATCACATGGATCTGTACCTTCCGGAAATAGGTTTCTGACTGGGAAAGTACATCATAGGTTTCCTCTAAAAACCGCTGTACCAGTTCCCCGGAACAGGACATACTGGTGTCAATGACAATGACAAACTGCTGGATCCTCTGCACTTCCCTGGTCTCCAAAGGCTCGATCAGGGGCATATTCCCATACAGCGAAAGACCGTAGGTGTAAAATGCCTGGTCAAAGGAGTCTGGATCTGTCTGCATTTCTTCCCTTAAAACAGCAAATTTCTTTAAAAACTGCCGGTAATCATACCGTTCTTCATTTTCCACCTGAATGGAGTCTAATAAGCTCTGTTCATTTTCTGACTCTTCCTCAGCCCCCATAGTCTCCATCTGGGTCTGCATCCGCTCCCTGTTATCGTTCCACTGGTTCTGCCGGGTCATAGCTGCTGACGGATCCGGTTCCTGCTCCCAGAGATCATGGTCATCTACATGAAACTCTGCTTCCAACTGCTCCATACGCCGTTTGGGAAGTTCCATCTCCATTAATGCATGATATACCCGCTCTGCTGTAAGAACTACCTTCCGCTCTTCCTCATTGGAAGCGCCGGTATTCTTATTTCCCGTAAGAAAGCGGCGCAGACGAAGATACATTTCTCTGCGCAAAGGACTCTGGAGAACATGGATGCATTTTTCATACATACCGTCCAACACAGACTCCATGGCAATATCACAGGCCAGATCCCACATTTTTTTCTCTCTGCCCTTTCTTGTATACAGATGACAGAACAGACAATGAAACAAAGTGTGCAGATAATAACGGTTTACCACTGCCCTGCCCTTTTTGTAAAGACCTAAAAGAAATCCGGGACCATAATAGATCACCGCACCGTCGCAGGCCATTCCATTTCTGTTCCAGTCTGCTTCAAATCCAAGACTGCTTAAAGACACATCCAGGAAATGCATATTTACATACAGCTCATTTCTGGCCTGATATAAAATGCGGGTACATAACTCCACCTGGTCCAGTTCTTCTAATTGCCTCTGCCTGGTGGGATTTTCCATTACTGTGCGCCTCCATTCATCAGCCTGTGCTCTTCCCCAATTTCCTCATAGAGATGATAAAAGCTCCAGCCTGCATTCTGCTCTGTAACAATGGCTTTTAAATTGATCTTCGGCACCTTTGCCTTTCTCAGGTTTAAAAGAAGGGTGTCGATCCTGCGGCCTGTAAAGTCACGCATCACCAGCATCGGTTCTGTGATCTCAGGCAGTTTTTCTTCTGTTTCCAGCGTTTCTGATACTTCCCGCTTTTCAAATCCGGGCACACCTGCCAGATATCCCACACTTTCCAGTACCTGATCCGGGGCTACATTACGGATCTTCACCCCCATGCGCACCAGAACGCTTTTCATCATCATTTCCTGTTTCTTCATACGGGCATCTCCCGTACTGTAATACAATACCAGTTCCATGGCTGTCCTTTCTGCTGTCCGCTTTTTCTATTTAAAAAGCTGTTCACTTTCCAACATCAGTGTAAACGGGCCGTCATTTAACAGTTCTACTTTCATATCTGCGCCAAACTGTCCTTTTTCCACTACATCCACGTAATTTCTGCACCGCTCCATAAAATGTTCATATAAGTGCTCTGCCATATCCGGAGCGCCGGCTTTTACGAAACTTGGGCGGTTGCCCTTTTTGCAGTCCGCATATAAGGTAAACTGGCTGATGACCAACAGTTCTCCTCCTACGTCTGCCAGACTTAAATTGGTCTTTCCATTTTCATCTTCAAAAATACGCAGCTTACAGATCTTGTCTGCCATTTTGTCGGTGATCTCTTCTGTATCTGAATTTTCTACTCCTAAAAGGATCATAAATCCTTTTCCAATTTTTCCCAAAACTTCTCCATCTACTGTGACACTTGCTCTAGTCACTCTCTGCAGTACTGCTCTCACTGTATCTTCCTCCTATTTCATCACCTGCCTGATATATGTCAGTAAATTTTTCGCTACATCCGGCTGGTACAGCACTTCTTTTGCCCTTGTAGGATAATCGGTGATAATATTGTCTACGCCCATCAGGGCCATCTGTTCAATTTCAGAGCGGCTGTTTACCGTCCATACGTGGATCGCTTTACCATATTCATGAGCCGCCTGGATCTGCTTCTTTGTCACAAGGCTGGACCGGATGCTGATAAAATCCACAAATTCATTTTTATAATAAGAACCATAGGCTGCTGCCAGGATATAACCTGTTTTTAACTCCGGCTCTGCTTCCTTCACCCGTTTCAGATAATCCAGGGAAACAGAGGTGATCACACACTGATCTTCCATTCCCATTTCTTTTATCATTTCTGTTACTACCTCAGGAAGCGGGCTTTTGGTGCCTATGCTTTTTAATTCGATATTTAAGCGGATACGACCTTTGCAGGCTTCTAAGACTTCTTCTAAAGAAGGGATCTTCTCTCCTTCAAACCGGGAACTGAAATGGCTTCCCACATCTAACTGCTCTAACTCATCAAAGGTAAGGTTTTTAAGAGACACATCTACACCTGCCACACGGGACAGGTTCAGATCATGACAGACCACCGGCACGCCGTCTTTAGACAGCTGCACATCGATCTCGCTGTAATCTGCCATTTCACCGATTGCTTCTTCAATGGCTGCCATGGTATTTTCCGGTGCGTGTTTGGAGCTTCCCCTGTGGGCTGTGATCTCCACCTGGGACAAGATCGCCTGATCCGGCGAATTTCCATTATACACCATATCAAAAACCATGAAAGCGGCAATTCCTGAAAATACAGCTGTTAACGTCAAAAACCAGCGCTTTCTGGAATAGCCTTCCCTGTTTTTTGGAAAATCATATTCCTTTGCAGGAACTGGCACTGTGAAACCAAACTGATGATACAAAACTGTCATGGCTCCAAAATCCGTCACAACTGCCATCACAGAGCCTAAAAACAGGATCATCCATTCGATCCGGTAACTGACCGTTGCCATAACTGCGGTAGCTGTGTAAGCCTTTGCAAAAAGAGTTACCAGTATGGCGGCGATCACCATAACTGCCCCATAAAGAAGGACCAGCCCCAGGATCAGAAACAGGTTTAATACTACCAGCAGTAAGACCGCCCTGGGCCATTTTCCCTTTAAGATCTCCCGGCTTTCTCTGACTCCGTCCCTGAAATTTTTCTGTTCCAGCATACAGGCGAAAAACACCATCATAGCCGGGACAGAAAATACAGTCAGAAGAACGCATCCCACTACCAGAGCCATTCTGGTCCCTGCTGCGTGTAAGATCTCATATAAAACAAAGTTTACCGGCTTCATACGGGTCAGGATCCGTACCAGAAAATAACAGTTCATCAGGATATAATTTCCCAGAGCCGCTAACAGAAGTTTCCCGTTTTTTCTGCAAAGTTCATTCTTTGCCTTGGAAAGTCCTCCCAGGAAAATGGATACTGCACTGATCTTTCTTAAATAAATAGAAGAATGATACGCTGTTACCATTGCCCCTGTTTCAATAAGAAGAAAGATCATTCCAAGAAGAAGGATAAAGGTCACAAAAGGAATAGTAAATGGATGCAGCAGAAAGGCCCTCAGATTGCCTATGGTAAGGTAACTGTACCCTGCCATATGCAGTGAGAACCTTAAAATACCATTTACCGTCTTAACATAGAATATACCTGCAACCAGCCGGTATAAGAAAGTAAATAATACCAGCTGGCGCAGGTTCTGTTTGATCACATTATCTGTTAATTTTAAAAATAATTTCATATTTATTCCCGATTTGGGTCTGTTTCCGGATGTTCTTTTGCATAGGCTGTAATTGCCTCATTTAAAGAAAACATCTTTTTATCCAGCATATCTACCACATCTGCACATTCTTTTAATTCCCGCAGCAGTCCTTCCGGCGCATTGCCCTCAAACTTATAGGCGATCTTATGCTCCAAGCTGGCCCAGAAATCCATTGCTACGGAACGGATCTGGATCTCCACCTTGGTCTGTACAGGTCCGTCAGCAAGATATACAGGAACTGTAACTACCATATGGTAACTTTTGTATCCGTTGGGCTTTGGATTTTGTATATAGTCTTTTACATGGAGTACGGTAATATCTCCCTGGGCTGCGATCATATCTGCGATCTGGTAAATATCAGATGTAAAGGAGCAGATGATACGGATCCCTGCAATATCGCTTAAATGATCCATCATATTTTCAATGGTCACTTCATAACCGTCTTTTTTCAGCTTCTTTACAATACTGTCTGCTGTTTTCAGCCTGGATTTAATATGTTCGATCGGGTTGTGGTCATAGCGGTTGACAAATTCGTTGTTCAGTATCTCGATCTTTGTATTCAGCTTCTTTAAAGCCGAGTCATACAGAAACATCACGGACCGCCACTGATCTACCTGATCTTTTGTTTTGGGGATTACTGACATCCCGGCCCCTTTCTACAGCTTCAGTCCTTTTAACAGATCTCCCAGTCCTGTTGTTGCAGCTGCTGTTTCTTTATAATCAAATGTTTCGTGTTCTTCTTCCTCAGTTTCCTGTTCGATTAGTGCCTTCATGCTCAGGCTGATCTTTCCGTCTGCAATAGAAAGGATCTTAACTTTTACAGTCTGTCCTTCTTTTAAGACTGCACCTGGATGTTTAATGCGCTGGGTGCTGATCTGGGAAATGTGTAACAGTCCGTCAATACCGTCTGCCAGCTTTACAAATGCGCCGTAGTCCTTAATATTATCTACAGTTCCTTCTACTACATCACCGGCCTTAAACTGAGCCAGACGCTCTTTACGCTGTGCTGCCTTCTTTTCTTTTTCTACTTCACGGCCGGAAAGAACTAATCTCTTCTTTTCCGGATCAACCGTGATGATCACTGCATCCACATGTTTTCCCTGCCAGTCTTCCAGTTTTTCAACATATTCTGTAGACAGCTGGGAAGCCGGGATAAATGCTCTTACTTCATTTACAAAAGCAACTACGCCGCCTTTTACTGCTTCAGCGATCTTTACATTTAATACAGTGCGGTCTGCCATCATCTGTGCAAACTCAGCCCACTTTTCGCCTTCTGCATCATCCGTTTCCGGAAGTTCAAAATGTCTCTCGTCAAATGCTTTATAAGATGCTTCCAGTTCTGCAGCATAGTCTTCCATGGTCTCTACTGGTGCTTCTGCTTTTACTTCTGCTTCCTGCTGTTTGTTCATTTCTTCGTTCATTGTTTTTTCCTCCGCTGTTCTATTTTCTAGCGTAAACTCATGACCCCCGCGCTGACGCGCTCCACTGTCTGCTGACGCAGACGGTTCATTCGTTAATGGTTCGTGAAAATCATCGGACGCGTCACTGGCGCCTCCTCGATATGCTAGGCAACAAATGTCTGCTTCGCAGCCGCTTGTTTTTCCCTTCACTCATTACATTATAACCTACCATAGTTACACATTTCCATAGTTTTCTTGGGAAAATTGCGCCAGTTTTTTCTTTTTTTCGCTCTTTTCTCCCTTAATTTGCTATGCTATACTTGCTCTAGTATATAATTTCATAATTTGATACCAGGGTCAAAAGATCTAAAATCCGACGCAAGCTTGCTTGCAGGAGGATTTTTGAACTTGGGACCCGCCAAAAACATGAGTAAGCAGCCATTTTTTGAAGAAAAATGAGCGAATTACGAATGTTTTTAGAATTGCGAGAGTGCAAAGCACGTAGCAATTCGGTATCAGAGGGGTCAAAATACCTTTTGACCCCAACATTATAATTTAAGAGGTATTTTACATCCATGAAAGATATTTTAGACCTTCACACACATACCATTGCCAGCGGTCACGCTTACAATACTTTATATGAAATGGCACAGGCTGCTGCTGATAAGGGACTGGCTGTTTACGGCTGTTCAGAACATGCTCCGTCTATGCCCGGTACCTGCCATGAATTTTATTTTACTAACTTTAAAGTCCTTCCAAGGGTGATCCGTGGTGTCCCGGTACTTATGGGCGCGGAACTGAACATTCTGGACTTTGAGGGACATGTGGATCTGGATGAATACTATTTAAAAAAGATCGACTATGCAGTTGCCAGCCTGCATACCCCATGCATCGACAACAATGGTTCTGTTGCCGACTACACAAGAGCCTATCTGAATGTACTGGAAAATCCTTATGTAAACATTATCGGACACCCGGATGACTCCCGGCTGCCTGCTGACTGGACCGAAGTGGCTAAAGCAGCTGCCAGAAACCACAAATTACTGGAAGTAAATAATACTTCCTTAAATCCTTTAGGCGCCCGAAAAGGTGCAAAGGACAATTATAAAGAACTTTTAGCTGCATGTATCCGCTACGGCACCTCTATCATCATTGACAGTGATGCCCACTGCGAGGCAGACGTAGGAAATCACAGTCTGGCACATGCATTTTTAGAAGAAATGCACTTTCCGGAAGAACTGATCGTTAATACTTCTTTAGAAAAGGCGGCTGCTTTTATCCCTAAATTAAAACAACTGCTTTCTGAAAACGAAGCTTTCCGCGCTTCCGCAGAAAGGAACACTGCCCTATGATCAACTTTCTGAACCTGGAATATTTTCTGGTGGCTGCGGAGGAATTAAACTTCACCCGCGCTGCCAAACGGCTTTATATTTCACAGCAGTCACTCAGCAACCACATTTCCAACCTGGAAAAAGAATTTGACGTTGTTTTGTTCAACCGCACCTCTCCATTGACACTGACCTATGCAGGACAGGCGTTAAAAACAAGGGCAAGGGAACTGCTGGACCTGAGAGATGAAACATATAAGGAAATTTCAGATATCAAGGACTTTTCCACAGGACAGCTTTCCATTGGCGTTTCCCACACCAGAGGCCGCTTTATCCTTCCGGAGATCCTTCCTACTTATCAGAGGGAATTCCCGGGGATCGAACTGCACCTGGCAGAAGGAAATTCCAGTGAGCTGGCAAATGACCTGCTTCACGGAAACATCGACCTGATGATCGACCTGCTTCCCTTTACAGCAGAAAATGTGGCTACTGTACCCATATGCCAGGAAGAGATCCTTTTAGTTGTCCCGGACGAAGTGATCCGAAAAGCCTATCCCGACCGTTTTGAGGAGATCAAGAAAAGTCTTTACCAGTCTGCAGATGTGCGCCTTTTGGAAAACTGCCCTTTTGTTCTGTTAAAAAAGGGAAACCGGGTACGTACCATTGCAGATGAGATCTTTGAAGATACCCAGATCTCTCCCCATATTGTTCTGGAAACAGAAAATATTGAGACGGTTCTGGCCCTCAGTGCCCAGGGAATGGGGATTACCTTCTACCCCCGTATGTTCATGTCCACCAGACAGAATTTAAACGCATATAAAGACTCCCTTATGGGACAGGCAGGACTGAACCTGTTTTCCTTGAATTATTCCAGAGCCCACGGCACCCTTGCTATCGGCTATCACAAAGGCCACTATATGTCCCGTGCCACCCACGAATTTATCCGCATTGCACTGGAGCATATCCCTTCTGCCGCAGGACTTCCGTCAAATGCAGATGCAATCTGATGACCTGGGAGCAAAAAAGAAAACGAAGATCACCCTTGACTTTCGTTTTCTTTTTTGCTATATTAAAACAGTAATCATTATCATTATTAAATTTCATCAACAAGGGAGACGCCTATGAAAACATTAAAGTATAGCCGTCAGAGAGAATCCATCAAAGCCAACCTGATGAGCAGACACGATCATCCGACGGCAGACGCCCTATACGCCAGTATCCGGGAAGAATTTCCAAATATCAGTCTTGGAACTGTATATCGAAATCTGAACCTGCTGGTGGAGACGGGTGAGATCCTGAAACTGACCTGTGGAAACGGCCCGGACCATTACGACGGAAACGTGGCGCCACATTACCACTTTGTATGCAGAGACTGCGGACAGGTCTATGATATGGAACTGGACGAAATGGCTGATCTGAACACTTCCGTTCAGGCTGCTGCCCCTGGAAAGATCGACAGTCATTCCATTTTATTCTATGGAAGATGCTACTCATGCATGGAAAAAGAAGAGACAGAGAATACTCTTAAGAAAAGCAGCTAAAAAGCAGTAAAAAAAGAGAAATTTATAAAAGTAAATGAAAATTTCTCTTGACAAACAAGACAAAATGCATTATATTAATATCAGTAATCATTACTATTATTGATTACAAGAGATCAAACGAAACAGGAACTAAAGTTTCCGATCACATTAAATCAAAAAAACGAAAAGGAGAATATCATTATGAAGAAATGGGTTTGTACAGTATGCGGTTATGTTTATGAAGGAGAAAATCCACCTGAAAAATGTCCACAGTGTGGCGTACCGGCTTCCAAGTTCAAAGAGCAGGCTGCTGACGAGACCAGCTGGGCATGCGAGCACGAAGTAGGTGTTGCACAGGGTTCCCCAGAAGATATTATGGCTGATTTAAGAGCAAACTTTGAAGGCGAATGTTCAGAAGTTGGTATGTATCTGGCTATGGCTCGTGTTGCTCACAGAGAAGGCTATCCTGAGATCGGTCTGTACTGGGAGAAGGCAGCTTACGAAGAAGCAGAGCATGCAGCTAAGTTTGCTGAACTGTTAGGCGAAGTTGTTACCCCTTCTACCAAGAAGAACCTGGAAATGAGAGTTGCTGCTGAGAACGGTGCTACTGCTGGTAAGTTTGACCTGGCTAAGAGAGCAAAAGCAGCTAACCTGGATGCGATCCATGACACTGTTCATGAGATGGCAAAAGACGAAGCTCGTCACGGAAGAGCATTCGCAGGTCTGTTAAAGAGATACTTTGGCTAATCTGATTTTGCAATGCATTTGAATTCTTAAAGAAAAAGAACCGGCTCACAACGAACCGGTTCTTTTTATATGTACATAAATGATATTCAATTAAATGTTCATAGAATGCAGTGCCAGGATCTCTTCCTTCACTGCCAGTATATCTTTTTCCAGATACACACAGGCCTCTTCAATGTTCTGTTTTTCCAGGGCATCAACAACGGCCATGTGATAACGTCCATTAGACTCATTTTTTCTCTGCCACGCAGACAGGAAATACTGTGAGATATAACGGGAACACTGGTGGATCATCTGCTGTAATGCCTGATGGCCGTAAACATTGTTGTTTAATGAATACAGATAGGTGTGAAACTCATAATTTCTCTGCCAGTTGTTTGATACGATCCGGTCCTCATCTGCATTATGCTTTTCTGCGATCATCCGAAGCATATTTATATTTTCCCGGGTTAAAACAGGAAAGCTTTTGCGAAGGCCTCCTACTTCCACATCAACTCTGAATTCCAGAATATCCATGATCTCTTTCAGCGTAACTGCCCGCACCTGATAGCCCATACGCGGAATGTTAATCAAAACTCCATCTTTACAGAGTTCTACCAGTGCTTCACGAACAGGAGACTTGCTCACACCAAATTTTTCAATCATTTGATTTTCAGTAAGAATATCATTCGGTCTATATTCGCCGTTTGTCACAGCTTCGTAAATCCCCCGGTATACTCTCTCTTTTAAGGTTTCTTTTTGCATACATTCCCCTAAGCTACATATTTAGTAGTGCTTTCGCACCCAATATGCTATTTTCTACTTAAAAACCGATTTTGTCAAGTTTTTAATCAACCACTTCATCCAGTTTCTGGATCGCTTCTACGTAGATCACAAAAGCCTTCTTTAAATGTTCGATCTCAATATATTCATCTGCCTGGTGAGCTCCGCCTCTTTCTGTACCAAAGCGTTTTGCTTTTCCAGGAATGCCAGGTCCAAAGCCAACTGCATGTTTTAATTTTCTGGAATAAGTACCGCCGCCCATTACATATGGCTCTAATTCCATTCCCAGATTGCGGTTGCATACTTCCATTAATGCCTGTACTTCCTTGGATTTAGGATCTGTAAAGCATGGCGCGGAGTCATGTGCTTCTGTCAGTTCAAAGCCATGTGCCTTTAAAGTTTTCGTGATGTTTTCCATCAGTACTTCATAAACAGCTGTTACATTATAACGGATATTTACATCCTGCCAGAAAACACCATTTTCCAGCTTGCACATACCGCCTACATGAGTCAGCTTGCCGGAACCTTCATCTTCAAAAGGAATGTTCAGTCCTGCTCCATAGTAATCACCAAACATCTCACAGATGGCATCCATCAAGTTTGCTGCATCTTCATCTAACACGCCTGATTTTTTCAGCAGTCCCGCCATTTTTACTTCTGCGCTTTCAGAACCTTCCGGGAAAGCTGCATGAGCAGGAATACCATGTACATATACTTTCACACTGCCGTCAGCCTGATTTTCACAGGTGCCGCCAGCTGCTTCTACAACCTCTTTTACGTTTGCAGTCTCTTCTCCTGTTAAAGTAAGAACTGCAACTGCTTCTGCAGGAACCTGGTTGGACATGATACCAGACTCAAAGCTTACCAGCTTGCTGCTCTTTACCGGACGGGTAGCATCAAATTCCAGAATTCCTTTCTCACCGTTGCATACAGGGAACATAACGTCCGGAACAACAGAAAATGCCGGCTCTTTATAATTCTTCGCATAATACTGCACATCGGCCATTCCCTTTTCCTCGTCACATCCAAAGAAAAAGCGGAAGCTGTGTTTTGGCTTATAGCCCTGTTCTTTCAGATATTTTAAAGCATAAAGGGCAGTCATAAAGGAACCCTTATTATCGCTTACGCCTCTTCCGATCAGAAGGCCGTCTTTTACAACTGGCTTAAATGGTTCGCAGCATGTCCAGCCATTTCCGGCAGGTACTACATCTGCATGGCCAAAGAAACCGATCTCTGTATCACTTTCCCCTTTCCAGAGAAGAGTTCCGCAGTAATTTTCATGGTTAAATGTTTCAAATCCCATGGATTTTCCTAAATCCAGAGCTGCATGAAGGGCATCTAAGCATGCCTGTCCAAAAGGCATATCCGGATCTTCTGTTTTTACGCTTACACTTGGGATCTCTGATAATTTGCATATATCCTGAACCATATCATCAATGTGTTTTTCAATCCATTCTTTTTCCATTGCTTTTCCCTTTCTTTTTATATAAATTTGGTATCAAAAAACAATTGCCGCTTATAGCGGCGCTTGTTTTTATTTTACATCATCATATAAATGGCACGCTACACAGTGATTTTCTCCGATCTGGCGCATCTGCGGCACTTCGGTCTTGCAGCATTCCATTGCAAATTTACATCTTGTGTGGAACAGACAGCCCTTTGGAGGGTTGTACGGGCTTGGGATATCTCCCTCTAACAGCATTGGCTCATGCTTTACATCTACATCCGGTACCGGAATGGCAGAAAGCAGTGCCTTTGTGTATGGATGCATCGGGTTGTCATATAATTCCTGTCTGTCTGCGATCTCAACCATACGTCCTAAATACATAACTCCAATGCGGTCACATAAGAAACGTACCACACTTAAGTCATGGGAAATGAACATATAAGTTAAGTTAAATTCTTTCTGAAGGTCCTTCATCAGGTTTAATACCTGTGCACGGACAGATACGTCCAGAGCAGATACCGGCTCATCACAGAAAATGAACTTCGGCTCTAAGATCAGCGCTCTTGCAATAACAATTCTCTGTCTCTGTCCACCGGAGAACTCATGAGGATATTTACTCATGTATTCTTCACGAAGACCTACTTTCGCCATGATATTCTTTACTTTTGCCAGTTTTTCTGCTTCTGACTCATGAGAATATACATCAAGAGGAGCCTGGATCAGCTCTCTGACTGTCATTCTTGGGTTTAAGGATGCATAAGGATCCTGGAAAATGATCTGGATCTCCTGGCGCAGCTTACGCATCTCTTCACCGGAAAGAGTTGCCAGATCCGTTCCCTTATAAAGGACCTGTCCGCTGGTCGGATTTAAAAGGCGGATGACCGTTCTTCCCAGAGTGGATTTTCCACATCCGGACTCACCTACGATACCGAATGTTTCACCTTCATTAATGGTAAAAGAAACATCATTGACAGCCTTTACAACCGGTCTGTCTTTCTGAAACAGTTTTTTATTTCCATAAAAAAATTTCTCTACATTTTTTACTTCCAGGATCACATTATCTTTCATCGCTTACACCGCCTTTATCTTCATACAGGAAGCACCTGACGCTTCTCTCACCAAACTGATACATTGGTGGCTGCTCATTCCGACATTTTTCCATTGCACGGGTACAGCGGTCGCAGAAACGACATCCCTTTGGCATGGAAGTAAGGGAAGGTACGGTTCCCTCAATGGTGTAAAGCCGGTCAATATCTTTGTCTTTTCGTGGAATAGATGCCAGAAGTCCCTTTGTATAAGGATGTTTTGGATCTTTAAAGATCTCTCTTGCAGTTGCATATTCAATGACCATACCTGCATACATGACCATGATCTTGTCTGCCATCTCTGCTACAACACCCATATCGTGGGTGATCAGCATAATGGAAACTCCGGTCTTTTCCTTCATTTCCTTCATCAGTTCCATGATCTGCGCCTGAATGGTAACATCCAGTGCAGTGGTTGGCTCATCGGCAATGATAAGAGATGGATTTTGTGCCAGCGCCATAGCGATCATCACACGCTGACGCATACCACCGGAAAGCTGATGTGGATATTCTCCATATCTCTTTTCAGGAGAAGGGATACCTACTTTTGTCAGCATTTCAATACTGCGGTTTTTTGCTTCATTTTTATCACAGCTGTGATGTACGATAAATGCTTCATCTAGCTGTTTTCCAATGGTCTTTACCGGGTTTAAGGAAGTCATGGAGTCCTGGAAGATCATACCGATACCGGTTCCTCTCACCTGGGCCATTTCCTTATCTGAATAGTTTGCAATGTTCTTTCCGTTCAGGATGATCTCATCTGCCTCTATTTTTGTGGTTGCCTTAGGTAAAAGGCGCATGATCGACATGGAAGTTACACTCTTACCGCAGCCAGATTCGCCTACGATGCCCAGTGTCTCTCCCGGATCTACATGAAAGCATACCTGTTCTACGGCAGGAACCCACTTCTTGCCAATTTTAAAGCTGGTTTTCAAATTCTTCACTTCTAATAAAGGTTCCATGTTCATCCTCCATTTCGCTACACGTTCTTTCAAACTTTTTGTGAACGCATTACCCCTCTTCTGTGGTGCTGCAGACCGGAGCAGCTTTTGCCTTCTGCTTCGGTCTGCACCGCCACACAAGGTGGCGGGCAATGCCTATATTATAAACATTTATTACTTTTCGATGGTCCAGTTCCATACGTCTCTGTTTAACTGAGAGTAATCCTGGTTGTCTTTTACATTACCAATTCTGTTGTTGTAAGCAAACAGGTTGTTCTGGAAATACAGGAAGCAGAATGGTACCTGCTCTACCAGCAGTTCCTGATAATTGTCATAGTTAACTTTTCTGTCTTCAAAGTTGAATGCATGCTCGCCTTCTGCACCGGTGTTGTAAATGGTCCAGTCAGACAGATGAGAGAAGTTGTTGATGTGATCTGGCTTGAAGTTGATTACACACTCAGATGGGTCAGGTGAACCGCCGGAACCGATCAGACCAAGGTCATAGTTTCCTTCTCTTACTTTGGTTAAGTGGGTTGCGAAGTCAGCAGACTCGATCTTTGTCTTGATGCCGATCTCCTGCAGGTTCTGCTGGATGATAACTGCAGCCTGCTCTCTGATGCTGTTACCTGTAGGTACAGAGAATACTAATTCGTGGGAACCATCCCAGCCAGCTTCTGCTAACAGCTCTTTTGCCTTTTCTGGGTTGTATCCTACGTTTACTACATCATCATAGTACTTGTGGCTTGTTGCAAATGGTCCAAATGCCGGCTCGCCTTCGCCCTTTAACAGACCGGAAACGATCGCGTCTCTGTTGATGGCCATGTCAATTGCCTGTCTAACCTTTGGTGGCAGATAATCTTTTTCGGTATTGATCGCCATGTACTGGTATCCTACAGACTCTGTAGATACGCAGGTCAGGTTCTGCTGCTGCTGTGCCATATCCCAGTCAGATAACTGAAGGGAAGCAACGTTTCCAGCCAGGATGTCGATCTCATCGTTCATCAGACCGGACAGAAGGCTAGGTGTAGCAACAACTTTTACTACGAAACGATCCCACTGAGGAGTCTTTAAGTAGTAGTCTTTGTTTGCCTTGAATTCCATACGCTCGCCGCTGATCTGGCTCTCATAGATACATGGACCGGAACCGATTGGTTTCTCCCAGTAGCTGTTGTTTCTGATATCAGCATATGGTGTATCGCCTAACAGATGCTTTGGAAGGATATAGATATCTCTGAACTTGATAAAAAAGAGGAAATCCATATTGGTAGGCTCTGCACAGGTCATTTCTACTGTATGCTCGTCTACTGCCTTTACCTGAAGGCTGTCATCGCCCTCTTTAAATCCTGCGAATGGGCTTACGTTGTTCTGTCTTACAACAGCTGCGCTTGGGGAGTTGTAAACCTGCATGGTGAATACTACGTCATCTGCAGTTACAGGCTCGCCATCCTGCCATTTTGCATTTTCATTCAAATGTACAGTCAGCACCTTGTTGTCATCGCTCATGCTCCACTTATCAGCCAGTCTTGGCTCATAAGTACCATCCTGTTTCAAGTATACCAGCTTGTCATAGATCAGATCCAAAACTGCATCTGAGTAAGAACTTGTGGTATCAAATGGGATAATGGAGTCCCATGCAGAAACCATTGCCATGGTAATGGTGCCAGGTTCTGCTGAGCTTTCTGAGCTGGCAGCTTCTGTAGCTGCTTCGCTTGTTTCAGTTCCAGCTGCTGCCGGAGCCGCTGTGGTAGCTGTCTGTGATGCAGAGCTGCCGCAACCTGCCAGTGCAGATGCTACTAATAACACTGACACAGCCTTCTTTAAAAGGTTACTTTTTTTCATGTTTTTCCTCCTTTTCGTAAGATGTCCTCTCAGAGAGGGCATAAAACTATATAGCGTTAAATCTTCATCTTGGTATCAAGAGCATCACGGATGCCGTCACCAATGAAGTTAATGCTCAATACAGTAAGGACCAGTACAACACCGGCGGGTACCCACATATACAGCTTTGTGGACAGGACACTGATGGACTGTGCATAATACAGAATGTTTCCCCAGGAAGCTTCCGGAGGCTGTACGCCAAGTCCTAAGAAACTTAAGGATGACTCTGTAATGATCGCCTGAGCGGTTCTGAATGTAAAGGAAATGATAACCGGTGCAAATGAGTTTGGCAGAACGTACCGAAGTAAGATCGTGCCGTTCTTTGCACCAATTGCTTTTGCTGATTCTACGTAATCCTTTTCCCTGACAGACAATACGCTTGCATAGATCAGTCTGGCAAACTCTGTCCAGCCAAGAAATCCGATTACTAATGTAACAGTTGTTACGGACTGTCCTAAAACACTGGCTAAAACCAGGATCAGGATCATGTTAGGGAATGACATGAAGATGTCTGCACATCTCATGATAACGGTTTCCACTGCGCCTCTGAAATATCCGGCAAACAATCCCAACGGAACACCGATGGCCAAACTGATCAGTGCGGAACAGATACCAACCATCAGTGATACACGGCCACCAAAGATAAGTCTGGCAAATAAGTCTCTTCCTACGTCATCACAGCCTAACAGATGTTCAGCTGAAGGAGCACCGCCAAATGCCATGTAGTCCATGGAATAAGGATCTAACTTCATGATCGATGGAAGTAAGACAACTGCCAGTACTTCCAGGATCAGTACGATAGTGCCTATCATAGCCAGTCTGTGGGCCAGGAATTTTTTGACTACGTCCCCGAAATAGGAGCTTCTGTTATTTTCTTTCGCCATTACGTCTACTCCTCTCCTATGAATAACGGATCTTCGGGTCTAAGAGACCATAAACAAGATCTACGATCATGTTACCGATCAGTACAGCTGCTGCAATGAAAACAGTGATACCCATGATCACCGGATAATCACGGGAGTTGATGGAAAGTACCATCAGGCTTCCAAGTCCCGGCCATGCAAAGATCTGTTCTGTAACAACAGCGCCGCCTACTAAGAATGGGATCATCATACCAATACGGGTGATGATCGGGATAAATGCGTTCTGAAGAGCATGTTTAAAAAGCACTCTGCCTTCTAACGCGCCTTTTGCTCTTGCAGTACGGATGTAATCTTCCTGAAGTACATCAAGCATAGCGCCTCGGGTCTGACGGATCAGACTTCCTACCTGCTGGATGGAAAGGACCAGCATTGGAAGGAATAGGTGATGTAACAGCATCGGAAGGGTTCTGACACCTGATGTATCGTACATACCTCCACTTGGGAAGATCTTCAATACTACAGAAAGGAGATATACAAATACCAGTCCTGCAAAGAAGTTTGGGATGGCTGCTCCGATAAAGGAAAACGCAGAGGAAATGTAGTCCCAGGCTGTATAAGGCTTGTATGCGGACATGATTCCCAGAGGAATTGCGATCAGGATGGAGAACACCAGAGAGGACATGGTAAGGAGCAGTGTCGGTCCGATACGCTCGGAGATATCTGCCCAAACGGCGTGTCCTGTTCGGTAAGATGCACCCATATTTCCATGCAGGAGCTGTACCAGCCAGTTAAAATACTGTATCATGACCGGCTGGTCCAGTCCCAGCTTTGCTTTCATCGCTGCCATCTGTTCTGCTGTGGCATTAGGATCATTGAAGATCATTTCCAGAGGTGTACCAGGAGCCATTGAAGAAAGCACATATACTAAAACCGTGATCCCCAAAAAAGTAGGTATTGCAATTAATATTCTTTTTCCTATATATCTGAGCATTTGCATCCCTCTTTTCTTAAGATCTGTAAATTATAAGCTTCTTGCCTGCTCTACTGCTGCTCTTACCAGCTTAAGATCCTGCTCAGTTGCCAGTGTGCAGTCTGCGCCAAGGATAAATCCTTCTCTGCCGAAGTTCTCAACAACCTTGATAACTTCTCTTCTTACGTCGTACTCGTCACCATCTACCAGAACACCGCTTCTGTTCTCTAATCCGCCAAGGATGGTCTTTCCCGGGAACTGCTTCTTTCCGTCTGCCAGAGTCATTGGTGCTTCGTATACGCCCCAGTTTACAACATCTGCCAGTGCAGCGTAATCTTCATCGTATCTCTTCATGTTCAGGCCGCTCTTGCACATATGTAAGAAGCAGTAGCCGCCTGCATCTTTGATTGCCTTCATGATCTTTAAGTCAAATGGTTTGATCCATTTTGCGAATTCTTCATCAGTGTACCATCTGGTCTCTGCACCTAAACCTGCATAGTATACAGAGTCAACGCCTGCGTCCTTGATGTATCTTTCAGCCAGGATGCACATACCATCAGCAATTCTTTCCATAGAGTCTAACATCTTTTTCTCATCCCAACGGAGGAAGTCTACCTGCATCTGACGAACCTGATCGTAGTTGTAGCCTTCACCCATCTTCTCTAATGGATGGATACCGGAAGCACACATACCATGTAAAGTACCCATGGTGAAAGCGTCCTTATCAACTCCGTCCATGATCTTCTTGGTCATTTCGATCTGATCTTCGATGATGTTGGTGTTTCTGCTGAAGGATGGGATCAGTTCATAGTAATCCTTTGGTGTGCGGATCATTCCATAGTAAGGAACCAGATGCTCATTCATAACCTTTACGATATCAGTATCGGTCTCTTTGAAGAATTTCAGATGAGCTGCTACTGCCTCATCACCTACTGCCTGGTTCTTTGGGAAGTGCAGAGAGAATGAAGACGGGATGGCATCTACTTTCTTTCCTTCGATTGCTGCAATTACTCTTTCGCGCTTTGTCATTTTATTAATCCTCCTATAATATTCTTTTTAATATTATCTTTAATATTATTACAACCATTGTAGTCCTTATCCGGCCCAATGTCAACAAGTTTCTTTATACTTTGCACAACTTATTTTTTGTAAGCACTTTCTTTTTGCTCATTTCGCACAAAACTTATAAAACCTGCCGCTGGAAGCTTTTTCCAGATGCATGACAACATAAAAGAGCAGCTAACTTAATAGCTGCCCTTTATATTACCTACTTTTCCAGTAGGTTTCAAGTTGTTTTTGTGTTTTTTACAAATTTTTACATTTCCGATAGATCTGCTCTGTATTTACAATTGTTTTTGCACATCATTTTTTGCAGATCAGCCGTTTCATCTGGATCATAAGAGTCGGGATGAACGCTAAAACTGCCACCTGGAGCAGAGATACCACCGGCATACTCTGTACCTGGAACAGACGGTGAAGTCCAGGAATGAAAATCACCAGTCCTAAAAGCAGAGCACCTGCTCCGAAAGCGTAAAGACTGTAAGGATTGGTGCCAAAGCCCAGTTTAAAAATGGATTTCTTTCCCCTGCAGTTAAATCCGTGGAACAGTCTTGCCAGTGTTAAAGTGGAAAATGCCATGGTAGATGCCATCGCTGTGCTGCTTCTTAATCCCAGATAAAAAGCAGTTATGACTACTGCTGCGATCAACACACCCTGGGCTGCCATCTGGATCATGAAATCTTTTGTCATCAGCCCCTCTTTCGGATCTCTCGGCTTTTCTTTTAAAAGGCCTTCATCTGCCGGTTCCATGCCAATGGCAAGGGCCGGAAGGGAGTCAGTCAGAAGGTTGATAAACAGCAACTGCACCGGAGCGAAAGGCACCGGTAAAGCCATAAGGGAAGTATATAATACAGCAAAGATAGCAGCTGTATTGCCGGAAAGAAGATACAGCACTGCATTTTTAATATTTCTGTATACATTTCTTCCATTTGCCACAGCTTTAATGATCGTAGCAAAGTTATCATCTGCCAGGATCATGGCAGCAGCGTCCTTGGAAACCTCTGTTCCTGTAATTCCCATGGCAACACCAATATCTGCTTTTTTCAGTGCCGGGGCATCATTCACACCGTCTCCTGTCATGGAAACGATATTTCCCCGTCTCTGCCAGCCTTCTACAATGCGGATCTTATTTTCCGGTGAAACTCTGGCGTAAACGGATATTTTATCAATCTTCTGATCCAGTTCTTCTTCACTCATGGCATCTAATTCCATACCAGTAAGTGCCAGATCCCCTTCCTCAAAAATGCCGATCTGCTTTGCAATGGCTGTTGCCGTTACCTTATGGTCGCCTGTGATCATAACTGTCTTAATGCCTGCCTGCTTTGCCTCTGCCACTGCCCTTACAGACTCCGGTCTTGGAGGATCCACCATGGAGATCAGTCCCAGGAATACATAACCACATTCTGCCTGGGCGCAAAGCATTTCATTGGACTCCTTATAGGCAAAGGCCAGAACACGAAGACCATTTTCTGAAAAGTGCTGGTTCTGCAGGCGGATCTTTTCTTTTTCTTCCTCTGTCATAGGACGGATCCCATCACCATAGCGCACAGATACGCAGCGGTCTAACAGAACATCTACCGCACCTTTTGTAAGGATCGTAGGCACCCCGTGGATCCGGTATTTTGTACTCATCAGTTTCCGGTCAGAGTCAAAAGGGACCTCTTCTATACGGTCCATTACCTTTCTTAACGCATCCTCATGCATTCCCATTTTTCCAAAATAGCTGTCCGGAAGGACCTGGATCTTACGAAACATCTCCAAAAGAGCGTATTCTGTCGGATCACCAATTCCTTTGCCGTCTACAATGCTGGAATCATTGGTCAGTACTGCATCATAAAGAAGATAACGCTGTGTCTGGTCTGTAAGATCTAACTCTTTCCCGTCGATCACCTTTCCATCTACATAAACCTGCTGTACCGTCATCTTATTCTGGGTCAGTGTTCCTGTTTTGTCAGAACAGATCACAGATACACAGCCTAAGCTTTCCACTGCCTTTAATTTCTTGATAATGGCATTTTCTTTTGCCATTTTCTGGGTTCCAAATGCCTGGACAATGGTAACGATGGAAGTCAGTGCTTCCGGGATCGCTGCTACTGCCAGGGCTACTGCAAATAACAGTGCATCCAGAAGGCTCATTTTCCGGAACATGCAAAGGGCAAACACCAGGGCACAGACTACCATGATCAGGACTGCCAGTTTTCCACTGAACTGATCCAGGCTTTTCTGTAACGGTGTTTTCCGTTCTTCTGCCCCGTTCATCAGCCCTGCTATTTTACCGATCTCCGTATTCATACCTGTTGCTGTAACAAGAACAGTGGCTCTTCCGTAAGTTACTAGGCTGCCGGAATAGACCATATTGGTGCGGTCTGCCAGCGCTGCCTCTCCATTTAGTGCCATCTCCTGCTTATCTACATTAGTAGACTCTCCCGTAAGGGAGCTTTCATTGACCTGCAGGGAATAATTATGAAGGATCCTTCCGTCTGCAGCCACCATGTCCCCAGCCTCTAATTCCAGGATATCCCCCGGAACTACATCTTTTGCCGGTATTTCCTGCTTTCTGCCATCTCTTATAACCTTGGCATCCGGCGCAGACAGCTGTTTTAAACTCTCTAAGGACTTTTCTGCCTTCATATGCTGCACAGTTCCAAGGACCGCATTCATCACAAGGACTGCAAAAATAACAATGGTGCTTTCTTCATTTCCAGAAAACATGGATATGATAGCTGCACCGATCAGGATCACTACCATCAGATCCTTAAACTGGTCTAAAAAGACCTGAAAAGCACTTTTCTTTTTTTCCTCTAAGAGTACATTTTCCCCTTTTTCCAGACGGATCTTTTCTGCCTGTTCTGTAGTCAGTCCCTGTTCTGATGCCTGACAGGCTTTTAGCGCCTCCTGCGGTGACAGGTTCCACATATTTTTCTCTGTCATAATGTTCTCTCCTTTGTTTTAGTATGATCGGAAATGTTCCAGAAAAACAAAAGAGCGGGACTTTTATTGCACCAAAAATATGCAATAAAAGTCTCGCTCCATATACATGTGTACTGCCCGGCTGCAGGCCTAATGTATCTTCATTATCCTGCCGCGTGATGACGACCAGCACAACACAGAAAAATCTGTGTGAACTACTCCCTGATATCTAAACTTAAAATAACACAGCAGACTGCAAAATGTCAACGGTGAAATTTATCTGTACCGCTTTTTCATGGAAAATCCACGGCCGCTTACTTCGCTGACACGGTTTACTACCATAAAGCTTTCCGGATCAATGGTGTGGATCAGCTTTTCGATCTTTGGAACCTCCCTGTTGGAGATTACACTGAAGATCATCTGGGTCTCCTGTTTTAAATAGCCGGTCTCGCCGGAAAGCATGGTAACGCCGCGGTCCATTTCCGCTAAAATAGCTTCCCTTATCTCCTGGGCACGTTCACTGATGACTCTTACTTCTGTACGGGTGGTTCCCATAAGCATCAGTTTATCTAACACCAGTGTATATGTCATTACCAGGATCAGGCCATACAGTACTTTCTCCGGTGGATTTCCCACTGCCTGGGCCAGTAAAATGCAGAAATCAAACACATACATGGAAACGGAAACAGGAATTTTAAAGTAATGGTTCAACACCAGCGGCGGGATATCCATTCCTCCTGTGGAAGCCCCTGCACGGATCACAATGCCTAAAGAACCGCCAATTCCCAATCCGGAAAAGATGGTACATAAAAACAGATCCTGGGTAAGCACCAGATCTCCAAAGACTTTCTCAAAAAATCCCAGTGCAATCGGATATACGAAGGTACTTACAACGGTTGTCAGAGCAAATTTTCGTCCCATGACCTTCCAGCCGATGAGAAGCATGGTTACATTAAATATAAGTACAAAAGTTGCTACCGGTATTCCAAAGCTCCTGTTTAATGCCAGACCGATACCTGTCGTCCCCCCTGTAAGCAGGCCCGCAGGCATTAAAAACAGCTTTACAGCCAGGGCATACAGTATATTTCCCAGTATAACAATCATCAGCGAGCCGCCTTTTTGTAAATGGTCTTTCCAGTTTTCTGTATTTGTTTCCATTTTGTTTTCCCCTCTCTTACCCGTCCAATATTCGGGACTTTCATCATAAAAAAACACGCCTGTCAGGGAATTTTCCCTAACAGACGTGGATCAAGGCTTCTGCCTAATACAATTTTCAGTATAAAGAACGGAGGTCATTCTGTCAAGCAGGTTTCATTGCTTCATCATTTTTCCGTCAGTTTTTCTGTTCCTCATAAGTTAAAAAGGAGTCCATATACTGAATATACTCTTCTTTTGTAAATACCGGATGATAATTCTTAACGATCTCCTTTGCCTTTACAGCCCCGTTTCTAAGCAGTCGGTATGCAGACAGGGCGAAGATCTTGGCAGTGACAATATAAGCCAGTTCTTCATCTACAATATCAAAGTCTACTGTATGAAGTCCATTTACTTTTCCGCCTGTATTAAAAGTAAGCACAGGCTGGATGTGCTGTACATCTCCTACATCCGTAGAACCGCCAGAATGATGGCTGATGTCTTTCTCCACTACGGTATACTCCTTTTCACTGGTGGCTGCTGCGATCTTAGCTGCCGCAAGTACATCTTCATCTGCCGGTGTTTTTAAAGTTGGAAGATATCCTGGGGCTGTTGTGATCTGGCAGGTGGCTCCAATGGCAGCTGCACCTGCCTTAAATGCACGGTCGGTCTTAAAGGCTGCGTCTGCAATGGCGTCTTTATTTGAGGCACGCACCAGGGTTTCGATCACTACCTCATCCGGAACTACATTGACCAGATTGCCGCCTTTTGTAATGATGGGATGGACTCTTACATGGTCTTCATCCTTAAATGTTTCTCTTTGATAGGCTAAGGCTGAAAGACCAAGAGAAGCCGCATTTAAAGCATTAATTCCCTTATATGGCGCACCTGCTGCATGGGCAGCCACTCCTTTATAGCGGATGACCTTGGAAACAAAACCGTTATTAGAAGTAGCACCTACGCAGATATCCTCATCTTCTGTGTGATGTACGATATCCAGGTCAATATCATCAAAAGCGCCAATGCGGATCAACTCGCATTTTCCACCGCCATAGCGGATCTTTCCCTCTTTTGTCAGCTGGTTTTTAAATTCGATCTCCCCATATTCCTCTGCAGGAACAGCAAAAAATACCACCTGACCGTCTAAGGTCTCCTTAACTTTCGAATCTGTAAGAGCGAAAGCCGCCCCGATCACACCTGCCATCTGGGCATGATGACCGCAGCAGTGGGCTGCCTGGGTTTCCGGATTTGCGTATTTATGTTCCGGAATGCGAAGAGCGTCTAATTCCCCGATCAGCGCCAGACTTACATTGTCCTTTTTCTCTTCGTTTAAATATGCCTTTACGCCTGTAACTGCCAGATGCTCTTTTACAGGGAGATTTAACTTTTTCATCAACCGGGTAAATTTTTCCGCAGTCTTAAATTCCTTGTATCCAAGCTCCGCATGTGTATACATATCTCTTGCAAAAGCTATGATCTCATCTCTGTTTGCCTCGATCAGATCCACAATACGTTTCTCTGTTTCGTCTAACTGTACTCCCATTTTGCCTTCCTCCTTGTTTTCCCCATACAACCTGTCCATATAATTTCAGGCGCTCCGAAACTATTGGTCCGAAACGCCTGAAACTGCCTTACAGACTGCGTACATCCGCAGATCTGTTACTTATCTGTTTTCAATATCCATTAACATCTGAACACGGCGCTCATGACGTCCGCCTTCAAACTTTGCATCCAGCCATGCTTCTGTGATCATCTTAGCTAACTCGCTGCCTACCACTCTTGCGCCAAATGCAAGGACATTGGAGTTGTTGTGCATTCTGGAAAGCTTTGCAGTATATGGCTCGCTGCATACGCAGGCGCGGATGCCTTTTACCTTGTTTGCTGCTAAAGAGATACCTACGCCGGTACCGCAGATAGCAATACCCAGATCAGCTTCACCGGAAGCAACTGCGCGTCCTACTTTTTCACCGTAAACCGGATAATCGCAGCTTTCTGTGCTGTTGGTTCCAAGGTCGATCACTTCGTATCCCTTGCTCTCAACAAATTCCTTGATGATGTTCTTCAGCTCAATGGCTGTATGGTCATTTCCCATTGCGATCTTCATAATACTAAATCTCCTCTTTCTTAAAAAACTTTTTTATTTTATCTAATCTGGATGTCATGGACATCAAAAGCAGATCTGCCACTGTAAGAGCAGCCATTGCTTCCACTACTACCACAGCTCTTGGAACGATCACCGGGTCATGGCGGCCCTTGATCTCGATCTCCCGCTCTTTTCCATAGCGGTCTACTGTTTTCTGTATCTGTGAAATAGACGGTGTTGGCTTAAATGCCGCCCGCATCACCAACGTACTTCCATCACTCATGCCCCCTAAGGTGCCGCCGGAATGATTGGTGACTTTACATGGTCTTCCGTCTTTTCCTATAATAAAGCAGTCGTTATCCTGAGAGCCTAAAGAGGCGGCTGCTTCAAAGCCATCTCCGATTTCAAAGCCTTTTACAGCGCCGATGGACATAATGGCTTTTCCCAGCGCAGCATCCAGCTTATCAAAAACAGGTTCTCCTACGCCTGCAGGAAGTCCGTTTACAACACACTCGATCACACCGCCGCAGGAGTCTTTCCTCTGTATCATATCTTCCAGATAACTCTCTGCCTCTGCTGCCGCTTTTTTATCCGGCATATACAGGCGGTTATTGGAAATTTCTTCCAGATCCATCTTAGAATGGTCGATCTTTACAGGTCCCACTGCACTGGTGTATGCCTGAACCGTAATTCCAAGGCTTTCAAGGAGCTTTGCTGCTACAGCACCTGCTGCCACTCTTCCAATGGTCTCTCTTCCGGAAGAACGTCCGCCGCCCCGGTAATCACGAAAGCCATACTTTTCATCAAAGGTATAATCTGCATGGCCCGGACGGTATACATCCATGATATTGCTGTAATCACGGGAGCGCTGGTCTGTGTTGCGGATCACAATAGAGATTGGTGTTCCTGTTGTTTTTCCCTCAAAAACACCGGATAAGATCTCTGCCTTATCTCCTTCGCTTCTGGCTGTGGTAAATTTGCTCTGTCCCGGTTTTCTCCGGTCTAAATATTTCTGGATATCTTCTTCATTTAAAGGAAGTCCTGCTGGACAGCCGTCCACTACAACGCCAACGCCTGCCCCATGGGACTCTCCCCAGGTACTTATCTTAAAAATCGTTCCGTATACTGAACCTGACATGTTATTAATCTCCTATTTTTACAATGGCACAGCAGTTAGGTTCATTTACAGGAATACTTCTTCCACTCATAACCAGAAGGCCTTTTTCATAATCTACTTTAAAGAAACTTATGGTGCCGCTGTCATGGTTTACAGAAGCAATATGTCTTCCATCCGGAAATACAGCTACATCCTTTGGATATGCGCCGCTGATCGGCAGACAGCATATCATGGTCAGAAGGCCTGTCTCCTCATCTCTCTTGTAAACACTAATGGTATTTTCTCCTGCATTGGTGCAATATATATATTTCTGGTCAACAGACATTCTCATGGCGCAGGCAGCAGTCAGGTTGTCCGGCTTCTTGGTAGAAGTGGTGGAAATGGTCTGGATCTTTTCGATCACAGGTGCTCTGTCTCCAGTCTTGTAGGTGTATACATCAATTGCTTTCTTTAATTCATACATCAGATAAATGAATTTTCCGTCTTTGCTGTAACGGAAATGTCTTGGCGCAGACTCTAACTCACAGCGGATGGCGTCTACCTGGACTAATCTCTGTTCTTTATCATTAAAACGGTAGATTTTAACCTGGTCAATACCATTATCTACACTGAGTACAAAGCGGTTGTCAGGCATTCTTCTGGTGCAGGTCACATGCGGGCGGAAGTTACGCTCTGCCACACTGCCGTATCCTCTGTCAAATACACCGTCTACGATCTTTCCTACAGAACCGTCCGGGTTCAGACTTAATACCGTAGTCTTTCCATCGTGATAACCGGAAACGAATACATATTTATCCTCTTCATCGGTACAAAGGTGGCAGCCTCTCATTCCACGGATCGGGGCACTGTTTAAACGTGCCAGGCTTCCGTTTGGAAGGATACGGAAAGATACAACGCCTTCATCTGCAATGGAATACAGTGTCTTTCCGTCACTGGATGCAATTACATAAGAAGAATTGTCCACTTCGATCTCGCAGCGCTCTTTAAACATTCCATTTTCTACATCTACATCAAATACGGTGATTCCCTTTGCTTTTCCCGTATAGGAATAGGAACCCACATACGCCATATACTTACCGCTCATACAGCTTACCTCCCTGGATATTGTCTGTGTTTTTCCACTCACGGACACGCACCAATGTGCTCTGTTGTCTGCTGCTGCAGACGGTTCCGTTCGCGCTTATTTTTCCATGCGTTCATCATACCATACATTTAATTATTTGTTAACCTGTAAGTTTCAGAAAAGGTATTGACACTATTCTCATTTAATGTATAATGGAACTCGGCTTTGTTTAATAATACTAAACTTTTTGCTTATTTTTATATTCAGTTAGTATTTGTAAACTTTGTGTATAAGAAATGTTACTTACAGGTAAAACAGGAGGATATCATGGATATCGGCAACAAACTGAAAGAACTGCGTGTTTTAAAAGGACTGACGCAGGAGGAACTGGCGGACCGTTCCGAGCTTTCCAAGGGATTTATTTCCCAGCTGGAGCGCAATCTTACCTCCCCTTCCATCACCACCCTTATGGACATCCTGCAGTGCCTTGGTACCAGTATCGGAGAGTTTTTCAACGAGGCTCCTGATGAACAGATCGTATTCGGAAAACAGGACTATTTTGTTAAGGAAGACACCGAATACAAAAACGAGATCAAATGGATCATTCCCAATGCCCAGAAAAATACCATAGAGCCCATTTACCTGACCTTACAGGCCGGTGGCTCTACCTGTCCGGACACACCTCATGAAGGAGAAGAATTTGGCTACGTCCTTCAGGGAGCTGTGTCTATCCATCTGGGAAATAAGACTTATAAAGCCAAAAAAGGGGAATCCTTTTATTATACAGCTGACAAAACCCATTTCCTGTCCAGTAAAAACGGGGCAACCCTGATCTGGGTCAGCTCACCACCAAGCTTTTAGTATGTCCTCCCGAAACTTTGGGAGAACGGATCACCACACCTACGAAAAAGGAGAACTGCGCACATGAGCCAGCCATTGATTGATTTACAGCATATTTCAAAAAGCTTTGACGGGGAAATGGTCTTAGATGACCTGAACCTTTCTATAAAAGAAAACAGCTTCGTGACCTTACTGGGTCCCAGCGGCTGCGGAAAATCCACTACTCTGCGTATTTTAGGCGGTTTTACCCCGCCTGATAAGGGAAACGTTATTTTTGACGGTCAGGACATTACCAAGCTGCCGCCAAACAAGCGCCAGTTAAACACTGTATTCCAGAAATACGCTCTGTTCCCACATATGACCATTGCGGAAAACATTGCTTTCGGCTTAAAGATCAAAAACAAGCCAAAGAGCTACATTGACGATAAGATCAAATATGCCTTAAAGCTGGTAAACCTGTCCGGTTTTGAAAAAAGGGATGTTATCTCTCTTTCCGGCGGTCAGCAGCAGCGTATCGCCATTGCAAGAGCCATTGTAAATGAGCCGCGTGTCCTGCTCCTTGACGAGCCTTTAGGCGCTCTGGACCTGAAGCTGCGCCAGGACATGCAGTATGAGCTGATCCGACTGAAAAATGAGTTAGGCATTACCTTTATCTATGTTACCCATGACCAGGAAGAAGCACTTACTATGTCTGATACCATCGTAGTTATGAACCAGGGCTATATCCAGCAGATGGGTTCCCCGGAGCAGATCTACAATGAGCCGGAAAATGCTTTCGTTGCCGACTTTATCGGTGAGAGCAACATTGTACCTGGCCTTATGATCCATGATGAACTGGTCGAGATCTTCGGAGCAAAATTCGCCTGTGTTGACAAGGGCTTTGGAAACAACAAACCTGTAGACGTTGTGATCCGCCCTGAGGATATTGACCTGTTAAAGCCGGAAGAAGGCACACTTCAGGGTGTTGTCACCCACCTGATCTTTAAGGGCGTTCACTATGAAATGGAAGTGACTACCCCGGATGGTTTTGAGTGGCTGGTACACTCCACCGATATGTTCCCAGTTGGCCAGCAGGTAGGACTTCATGTAGATCCTTTCGACATTCAGATCATGAATAAGCCTGCTTCTGAAGATGAGGAGGCACTGGGAGTCAATGAATAATGATAAAAAAAAATCCGTGGCTATTGGACGGGCACTGCTCTCCGGTCCTTATCTGATCTGGATGATCGGTTTTACCATCATTCCGCTGGCACTTATTTTCTGGTACGGCATTACAACTAAAAACGGTAACCTGACACTGGCAAACATCACAGCCATCATGAGCCCGGATCACTGGAAGGCCTTATGGCTGTCCCTTGGACTGTCTCTTATCAGTACAGTCCTCTGTCTGGTCCTGGCATATCCTCTTGCCATGATCCTTCGCGGAAGAGGCAGCTCTGCCAGCGGCTTTATTGTATTTATCTTCATCCTTCCTATGTGGATGAACTTCCTGCTGCGCACTATGGCATGGCAGACATTACTTGAAAGAAATGGTGTGATCAACGGTATCCTGGCATGGCTTCACCTGCCAAAGCAGAACCTGATCAACACCCCGGCAGCCATTGTCCTTGGAATGGTATACAACTTCCTTCCATTCATGGTACTGCCTATCTACAATGTACTTGCAAAAATTGACGACAACACCATCAATGCCGCAAAGGACTTAGGCGCCAATACTTTACAGACTCTGTTCTTTATCTGGCTGCCTTTAAGCCTTCCAGGTATTATCAGCGGTATTACCATGGTATTCGTGCCTTCCCTTACCACATTCGTTATCTCCGACCTGTTAGGCGGAAGCAAGATCCTGCTGATCGGTAATGTAATTGAACAGGAGTTTACAAAGGGAAATAACTGGCACTTGGGAAGCGGTCTGTCTCTGGTCTTAATGGTATTTATCCTGATCAGCATGGCCATGATCGCAAAATACGATAAAAACGGAGAAGGGACGGCATTCTGATGACAAAAGGCAAAGAACGGTTTCGGAAGTTTATTTCCGACTTTTATTTAGTGATTATCCTTATCTTCCTTTATGCCCCGATTTTTACTATGATGGTCCTTTCTTTTAATCAGTCAAAATCAAGGACCCACTGGGGCGGCTTTACTTTAAGCTGGTATACACAGATGTTTGAAAGCCGGGCGATCATGTATGCATTATACACGACTCTGTTAGTAGCAATGATCTCCGCACTGGTGGCAACTGTTATTGGAACTGTAACAGCGATCGCTATCAGCCATATGAAACCTGTTTCCAAAAATATTTTTATGAGCATCTCCAACATTCCTATGTTAAATGCAGATATCGTAACAGGTATCGCACTGATGCTGGCATTTATCGCTTTTGGCATTTCCCTGGGATTTAAGACAGTTCTTATTTCCCATATCACATTTAACATCCCTTATGTTATTTTAAGTGTTATGCCAAAATTAAAGCAGACAGACCGCTCTACTTATGAAGCAGCTTTAGACCTTGGCGCTTCTCCGGCTTATGCCTTTTTTGAGGTAGTTTTCCCGGATATCATGCCAGGTGTACTTTCCGGTTTCCTTCTGGCATTTACCATGTCACTGGATGATTTCATTATCACCCACTTTACAAAGGGCGCCGGCATCAATACTCTGTCTACCCTGATCTACAGTGAAGTACGCCGCGGTATCCGTCCTTCCATGTATGCCTTAAGCACTGTTATCTTTGTGGTGGTGCTGGTGGTACTGCTTATTGCAAATTTCCGTAAACAGCCGGAAAAAGACTAATATCAGAGACTGGAGGATCTAAGCTATCATGAAAATGCGTACATTCTGGGCTGCTGCTGCAGCTGCTGTAGGCTCCTGCGTGGTATCGATCGCTATTTTAGGAGTTCCCGGGGCAGAAAGCGGCGGCGGTACCTTAAAAGTATATAACTGGGGCGAATATATTGACGAGGATGTTATTACCCAGTTTGAAGATGAAACCGGTATTTCTGTTGTCTATGACGTTTTTGAAACAAACGAAGAAATGTATCCTGTTGTGGAAGCAGGCGGTGTTAAATATGATGTAGTATGTCCATCTGACTACATGATCCAACGAATGATCGACAACAATATGTTAGCCGAACTGAATTATGATAATATCCCCAACGCAAAGCAGATCGGGGATGATTACTGGAACATGAGTAAGGATTTTGACCCGAAAAACCAGTATGCAGTTCCTTACTGCTGGGGTACTGTAGGTATTCTTTATAATAAGCAGATGTTAGAGCAGTTAGGGGTTCCGGAGCCAACCAGCTGGGCTAATCTGTGGGATCCGAAACTTTCTGATGAGATCCTGATGCAGAACAGTATCCGCGATGCATTTATGATCGCATTAAAGCAGAAAGGCTATTCTTTAAATACTTCCAACCCGGAAGAACTAGCTGAAGCAAGGGATATGCTGATCCAGCAGAAACCTCTGGTACAGGCTTATGTTATTGACCAGGTAAGAGATAAAATGATCAACGGTGAAGCTGCAGAAGGCGTTATTTACTCTGGCGAAATGCTTTACATCCAGGAACAGATTGAAGAACTTGGTCTGGATTATGACCTGGAATATGTAGTTCCGGAAGAGGGAACCACTCTCTGGATCGACTGCTGGGTTGTTCCGAAAAATGCAGAAAATAAAGAAGCGGCTGAAAAATGGATCAATTTCTTATGCCGTCCTGATATTGCAAAGAAGAATTTTGACTACATCACCTATTCTACTCCAAATACAGGCGCATATGAGCTTTCTGATGAAGAACTGCAGAATAATGAAGCCCTGTTCCCGGATATGGACTCTCCGGCAATGAAAAACAGTGAGATCCTGCGCTATCTTGGTGATGATACGGATAATATTTATAATGAAATGTGGAAAGAAGTTAAGGCACAGTAACTTTCATGCCAAAATTTATTTTTCAGGGAATTTTATCAATAAGGATTTATTGCAATTTCCATTACTTGTAAATATGATTTTTCTATGATAAAATTATTGTAATTAGTGGGAGCGTGTCTGAAAATTTTTGTCACGATTTTCGGATGCGCTCTACGGCTACTTTGAGTTCTAATGAAAGGGCGTGTTGTTGTGAAAATACAGGAATCTGCTGAAAATTATCTGGAGACCATACATATGCTCAGCAAGCATAAACCTTATGTGCGTTCCATTGATATTGCAAATGAATTAAGCTTTTCCAAACCAAGTGTCAGCGTTGCCATGAAGAACCTGCGTGAAAATGGCTATATCCACATGGATGACCAGGGCCACATCACTCTGACCCAGACTGGTCAGGATATTGCTGATAAGATGTATGAGCGTCATATTATGCTGTCTAACTGGCTGATCTACCTGGGCGTGGACGAAAAAACCGCTGTGGAAGATGCCTGCAAGATCGAGCATGTTCTCAGCTCCCAGAGTTTCCAGGCTATTAAGAAACATATTACTCAGGGAAATGAGCTTCCTGCTGATATGAAGGAAGAAGAGTAATCAGCAAAGGCGCCACCGGCGCCTCTTTGATATGCCAAACAATAAATTTTTGAGCTATGAAAGAGGGATTGTTATGTTAAAGGATCTTGTGAAGAAATGTCGTTCTTACCGCCGTTTTTTTCAGGAGGTTTCTATTCCTTATGAAGACCTGAAGGATATGGTGGATACAGCCCGTCTGACCGGTTGTACAAAGAACTGCCAGGGGCTTAAGTTTAAGCTGATCTCTACACCTGAAGAGTGTGCAAAAGTATTCCCGTCTTTGTTATGGGCCGGTGCCTTAAAGGACTGGGACGGACCTGCAGATGGAGAACGTCCAAGTGCTTATGTGCTGGTACTTGAGGATCTTTCTATTGGAAAAAATCTGATGTGGGATGAGGGCATTGTTTCCCAGACGATCATGCTTTCTGCTGTTGAGAAGGGATATGGCGGCTGTATGATCGGAAGCTGCAAACGTGTTGAGATCTTAGAAGCTGTTGAGCTTGATCCACAGCGTTATAGTCTTGCGCTGGTGCTGGCTCTTGGTAAGCCGAAGGAAGAAGTTCGTATGGTGCCGGTTGGCGAGGATGGCAGTACAACTTATTACCGGGATGAGAATCAGGTGCATTATGTGCCGAAACGGGCGTTGGAAGATATTCTGGTTTAGGATGTTTGAAAATTTAGGCGGTCACAGGGCGTGGCCGTCTTTTTGCATTTTGGGAAGGAGATTTCTGATATGATGGTTAAGCATATTTCTATTGAAGTTACTTCTAAACAGACTAAAAAGCCTGTTTTCGGTGGTCCGGCGGATCTTACTGCTTATATTTTGGAACCGGTGGATGGTATTCTGGATAAAAAGAGGCCGGCTGTGCTGCTTTGCCCAGGCGGCGGATACCGTACACTTTCTACCAGAGAAGACCAGCCCATCGCTATGAAGTATCTGGCTGCTGGTTTTCATGTTTTTGTGCTTCATTACAGTCTGGCGCCGGATGTGTTTCCTCGGGCTTTGATGGAGCTGGCTCTTGCTATGAAGGTGATACGGGAGCATGGGGATGAGTGGAATGTGGATGTGGACAGGATCGCTGTTTCGGGCTTTTCTGCAGGCGGGCATCTGGCATGCTGTCTGGGCGTGTTCTGGGATAGGGAATGGTTGTATGGGGCTTTGGGGGTAAAGCCGGAAATGATACGGCCGGATGGGATGATCCTTTGTTATCCGGTTATTACTTCTGGAGAATATTGTCATAAAGGGTCATTTGAATGTCTTATGGGAGCTGAGGCTTCTAAGAAGGATGAAAAACTTCGCAGGCTTCTGTCCTTAGAGTATCAGGTGGGTCCTCAGGTTCCAAAAACTTTTTTATGGCATACCTGGACGGACCAGTCAGTGCCGGTAGAGAACAGCCTGTTGCTTTTACAGGCTTTAAGAAAGGCCGGAGTAAATGTGGAGGCGCATTTGTATCCGGTGGGGCCTCATGGGATCGCGCTTGGGACAGAAGAAACCCAGGGAATCGATCAGAAATATCTGGAGCCTTATTGTGATAGTTGGATGGGGCTAGCGATACGCTGGATTGAGAAGCAGCTGTGAGAATGTGAATGCTGAGAAATTGGCAGTGTGAGGTTTTAAGTTGTGAAGAAAACGGCCTAACATTTCACTTATCATTGTCCACTGGCTTTCGACATGCACCTGTTCGCCTGCATCGGACTACGTCCGCTGCATTCGGACAGCTGCGCTCAAGATGTGGACAATCGATAAGTGAAATACGGCCTGTGTATACAAGGAGTAAAAATTAAAGAAGCTTTTTATTCCATAGAGTTTTGGATGATGTTTAATATTGTTTCCAGATCAATGCCTTCATCAACAGAAAGGGAGTATGAAAAGTCTTGTGTTGTCCAGGTTGCAAGATAATATTTATCATGATTGCCTTTTATTGTAATATCAACACCGTTTACAACTTTATCTAATATCTGTTCATACTGGTTGTAATCACCGGAGATGTCGTCTGTTCCACTTGTTTTTCTGTAAGTCAGGGAATTATCGGTCCCCTCATATATGATCTGGGCAAATTCGTTCCAGCACCAGAGGTAAGAAGTAGACATAACTTTAAATGGCATATCTGCTTCAGAGATGTCTTTTACATTGAAACCGGCTTTTTTGGTCAGTTCTGCAAGGGACTTACATTCTTCCATACCGTATACGCTTCCTGCCAGTTCTGGATTGGGATCGGTGGATGATGGGTAAAAGGCATTTTTCATCATGGTTCCGCCTATGAGCAAAAGTGCGGTGCAGGCAGCAATGGATGCCATTTTCCGCAAGTGTGGGAATGTGACCACCTTGTGCGAAGTATTGGATACTTGTCTGGATACATTATTCAGTATATGAGTACGCATTTCATCGGTAACTTCTATTTTTTCCATGATCTCATGATAAGATTTACTCAAAATCATACGCCGCCTTTAATACTTGTTTTAAGGCTTCTCTGCCTCGTTTCAGATCGGACCGGATGCTGCTTTCGTTGCGGTTCAGGATCTTACTGATCTCTTTGGTGGGATAACCTTCCTGATAGTAGAGGTGAAGCACTTCTCTGTATTTTTCTGGCAATGCTTTTACTGCTTCCCATACAAAGGACAGATCTTCTCTTTCTTCTGCCACCAATGTTTCTTCCAGTTCGTCTGTTTCCCGGATCTTGTTATAATCTATTTTGTTTTTGCTTAAATTAGCTGCTACATGAAGAAGCCATGCTTTTTTATGGCTTTCGGTAAGGAACGCAGGAGATGATTGCATATATTTGATCAGGGTATCCTGCAGGATGTCCTCGGCATCACTCATGTTATGGAGATAGGAGTATGCAAGCCGCAGGATTGCATTACCATAGATATCCAATACTGTTTCTATAGCTGATGTATTTTGCAAAACACCCACAGGCGCCGTTTCTATCTTTCTTGCCCTGGTTGACAATATGGCTGCAAACAGATACGCAATACCATTAAGCACATTATCTACCAATGTCTGCCATATGGACGTGCTGTTTATTTCCGGAAAAATACTGATGTTGCTGATACTATTCATCGTTTGGTTCCTTTATCCTCATCACTCTATCTGATGGATGATATTTTCCATTTCACTCTCACTCAGTCCCGGAGTGCTTACAGAGTAAGTATAGCCTGCATCTGTCCATGTTGCCAGCATAACTTTTCCGTCATTGCCCTGTTCCATTATCTGGTTTTTATTTATATTCAACTGTGTTTTCTCGTTGTATGTGTTGTAATCACCGCTGATGTCATCAGAACCAATTCCTTTTCTAATAAGAATAGTGCTATCTGACTGATCGTCTTTTTCGTAAAATACCTGGATGACTTCTTTGTCTAATGTCTGAATCATGGTCCGTGTATAACCATCGATCTTTTCTGGAACTGTGATTGAAAATCCAACATTATCTTCTGCCTCGTTCAGATTTTTACAGTCTGTCCATGGATTTGGCATACCCACAGTTTCACTAACCGTTTCTTGTTCTTCTGCTGTTTTGGTTTCTGTTACTGCTTTTGTTACCTCTGGCGTTACGGGTTCTTTGGCTCCACATGCTGCCATAGAAGTCATTGTTGTTGCACACATTAAAACTAACATTAATTTTCTCATTTTTATAAGTCCTTTCGTATCTATAAAATATGATGTTGGGGTCAAAAGGTATTTTGACCCCTCTGATACCGAATTGCTACGTGCTTTGCACTCTCGCAATTCTAAAAA
>ENA-OQIQ01000009-OQIQ01000009.1-human-gut-metagenome-genome-assembly--contig:-NODE-9-length-220657-cov-10.125510_pt1 | contig 220657 bp, 227 predicted proteins | sample MGYA00242584_ERZ504749 | MGnify/ENA primary metagenome ERZ504749 (study PRJEB26092, sample SAMD00036436) | human gut metagenome | host: Homo sapiens | study: EMG produced TPA metagenomics assembly of...
AAGCACATAAATATTGGTCACTTGGTGCATTGGCAGCCATGATTGGAACCTTTTATACCGGCTATAAAAACATGAAAACTGCTCACAAATATTTTGCTTGCAGCTCTCTTCTCTGCATGATTATGGCTATCTACTCCGGTCATAAAATGATTTCTGGTAAATCCAGAAAAAAGAAAAATTCTGTTTCTAAAGAATCTGCAGAATAATCAAAACTAAAGAAATGTTTACATAGGATTGCCTGATGGAATAAATATTTTCCATCAGGCAATCTTGCTATTTTACATCTTTTTTCAATCTGTCGTATAATATATGTAATCCTGTAATCCCATCAAATGAAAACAGTCCTTCTTATCAAACGTTATTATAAGTTTAACCGCAACATTTTTTCTTCCCAGAACAATTTCATACTCTGTTGATTGTTGATAAGAGAGGAATAAATGATGATACACAATCAACAACTGTTCTCATCTATATTTTCCGCAACTCCCTTTATTTTCATAATAAAATTAAGAAAGGCCCTGCACTTGGCAGAGCCTCCCAGCATTTTCTTTTGAGAGCTTTTGCTCCCTAGCCAGATTGTGGTAAATGCTAAACCCTTATAAAGCTGGTAAGGCACTGCCTCCTGGCACAACACCTTACTTCAACGCTTGACAGACACTCCTGTTGCCTGTTGTTAATATTATATTAACTTGCCACCATGAATATGTCAATTACTTTTCTACTATAATTTACACTATAATTTTATAGCTGTTTGTATGAATATAGATTCTCTAACAATTTCCATATTTCATTCTCCATTTTCATACTATTATTCTGCTCTTATTTATGTCTTTTTCTGCAATATGTTCTTCGAAAGCTACTATACCCTCAATTTCAAAATTGAATTCCAACTGTGAACTCGGAACATAATAAAAATGTTCCATAATAAATTTCACAAATTTCATCGGTGATATTGGACGATCTACAGGAATTCTACAATTTTTATATCCCCCTAAAGTAATATGTGAATATGGATGATGCAGTTCGCTCTCCTCCGGATCTCGATTGTAATCAGCTCGAATAATCACAGGCAATACAGATTTATTTAAAATATCTCCGTAAATATAGTCAACATCGTATAATTCCGGATCATTCTGATAAAGTTCATACGACGGTGATGGATAATACCCCAATCTGTGCGAAATCAATTCTTTTCCCGTTCTATTAAAGCGATACATCAACTGTATGATACCGCCATCTGGCAATTTAACATTATAATTATGATTTTTTTCTATTTCATCATAAATTGTACTGTAATCCATATTCCTTAAATATAACGAAATATTTTGATATTTTTCCCATACAATATCCATTTGTTGAATTACAGGATAGTTATATTCTTCTGCCAGTCCACATCTGATCAATTCCCTTGTAACTTTCTTTAACTCTCGAAATACTTTTTCTTGTTCTTTCAATTATACAGCACATCCTTTAAGCGATTCACAGTATCTTCATCTAAATCTTCTTTTCGAATTTCTCCATTTGCAAGTTTACTGGTAATATCCGCCAGATTAGAATTGCTTTTTCTGATATCTCTTAATTCATTTTGAGTCATGTCTCTATGAATAATTCTCATATTCTTTCGTTGTGATTTGTCCGGGTACGTGAACTCTAATTGAAAATTCCTTTCCTTAACGCTGTTAAACTCCTGTATTAACAGATCCATATCATCTCCGATTCCGCTAACCCGTACCCATGCCTTCGATCTTGTCATAGCAGTAAATATAATATTTCGTTTTCTTGATAAGTTGATGCCTCTTGCGCAAAGATCCGCATTTATCAGATAAACAACTGCTGCTTCATTTCCTTTTGCTCTGTAAATCTGAGAGATTGCAATAGAATCCTCCTGAAAAAAATCATCTGGTGTTGTCTGTACCCCAACAATATGCGATTTAATTCCCTTTTCCATTAATTTAACACGGATATGTGACACGTAACTCTTCGTAATTTTGGGATCAGGGTGAATGATCATAATGTCCTGATATCTTAATTCTTCATCATGCAGATTTTTTTCGATATCTTCAACTATCCAATCCGCTTCCTGTACATTATTTTCAAATCTTCTAAATTGTATAAGATCGTCAATTGACGAATGATCCTCTAAAAATGCAGGACTTGTTTCTTCTGTTCTATATAGCGTTACAAATTCTCCATCTCTGATCACACCTTCTTTCACTGTATATCCAATATCTTCCCATAACTGTTTATCTTCAAATAATTGAACTAACGATGTTTCCTCCCGTGCCTCTTTTTTTCTGTAAATTCCAAATCCCAGGCTGTGTGCTGTAATAAGAACTGGTCTTGAATTACGATAACATTTTGATAAGACAATATCCTCCGCCTTACCATTACTGTTATCAAGCACTACATTCGGCCGTCCATTACTGTATCCAAAAATGTCTTCCGGAGATTCAACATTTTTGTTATCCAGGCTTTGGAGTTCATCATATGCATATACAAGCATACGGCTTTCATGTGGGAGTGACATATAACACATCTGAAGAAAATATTTTGAAAAATCCTGTGCTTCGTCTACTAAAATCACATCATACAATGGCTGGGGATTCGTTACTGATTCTACGGCTTCTTCACATACTCTGTCAAAAGCAGATGAATTTCTTCCATATTTCTGGCACGCATCCATATAATCATAACAAACTAGATTATTTGCCTTACAAAAATTGAAATACAGACCTTCTGAATTTTTACTTCCCCATGCATGAATTATTTTAATTCTGCTCCAATCAGGTTCCTCATTTGTGTTTTCAACAATAAAGTTTGTGATCAGTTGAATAAATTGACCCTTTAATGCCCGGCTGTTAAATGTAACTGCTATCATCTTATTTTCATACATAGTATACAGATATGCTACCTTTAATGCCAGAACAATTGTTTTTCCCGATCCTGCCAGCCCCCGGATTCGTTGAACACCTTCTACCGTTTCAATGACTGCCTTACTTTGATACTTGTCCAGGCAGGAAATCTGGTCTTCAATTGCTTTTAATTTTGATCCCCTTGACGAAGCCTTCTGAAGATTTTTTCTGCCACCTCTTTTTTTCAGTTGTGAAATCATCTGAATCGCTTCCAATAATTTCTTATAATATTCTTCGCCCTGTTTCCATTCCAGACTTTCTAAATATTCCTTTACTTCTTCTATTGATGTACAAATTTCATCACTCTTCGTTTTATAAAGGGGTGCATAAGACAGTACATTAATCGGCACTTGTAAAACTCGTCTTTTTGACAGATATCCATATCTTTTCAGCTTGGCTTCCATATTATTATATAGTTCATCCAATAACTGAATTTTATCTTCCATATTTTCTTCTGCTAATGTTTCCAGATCAAAAAGTACAATACCCGTCTGTTCGCTCACTAACAATGCATCAACTTTAATTTTTCCATCAATTCCCCCTAAAACAGGGTAGCCCAAATAAAAATATCCGTCTAATCCCATTGTTTCCAAAAGATTTATAATTTCATTTGCAAGCACCTGTTTAGATGTAACTCCATTTACAATTGTAAGCATCTTATCACCCTTTACTTTTAATATGTCATGTTTTTCTGTATATCATTTCTATCATATTGTCACACAGGGAAATTAAATAACCGAACGGTTAACGATTTTTCTCAGATATATGTCTCATATATAGCAGATATACTACCGATTGTCAATCATTGACAAGACATTTCTTCATCTCTTTCTCCATCGTGCATACTAATAAGATCTGTCTTATCCACATATATTCTGGAATTCAGAGCAAACTGAAATGCACTATTGTCTGGATTCACAAATCTTCCCCTGCTTTATTCTTTTTTATTTTTCCCTCATGGAATCAGATTCCAATGTGCACGTATTTATCTTTTGAAACACTATTGTTTTATTTTTCCCACCCGTTCTCTTTACCAATTCATCCTGCCCTATAATTTTTATCAGATTGATAATCTTCTTTTTATAATCCTCTTTATCGGTGTAAAAAATTATTATCTTAACATTTTCGTTTAAAATAAATTTTCTTAATATATCCTTATCCGTAATGTCTAATGAATGTCCAAATATAAAAACTTTATGGTACTTAACTACTCTGTGATGCTTTTTAACTATTCCATTCTCTTTAACGATTGCTGATATTTCATATATTTTTTTCTCAGACTGAATTTCCTCAAGCCAGCCTTCATATAAGCCCCCTGTTTCCTTATGTATTCTTTGAAAAAATTTCTTAAATTCTATAAATTCGAGGTCTTTATCTCTCGCATCTCCTTCCAGATATTCATCAATTCCAAGCACCATATTTGTAGATTGGATATCATTCCTTAAATCAGCTTTTCCATGCACATAATCAAACTCCAAAAACGGATGTTCTCCGTATATCCTCTGATATGTACATGTATAGTTGAACGATAAAATTTTGTCCAAATATGGCAAGTTTTTTATATCTGGCAGTCCATTTCCCAGCATAAAATTGCTAATATAATCTGAGAGATAAATTTCAAGTGCACGTGTAAGTTTATTCAGATCTTCCAGAAGTTTCTGTTTCCAAAAGTCAATTTCTTCTTTTTTCCAGACATGGGTCGCCATTCCTGATGAACTATCCATCTTTTCCAAAAATAGTGCAAGAACGTTTAATTGCCTTTGTGAAAGCACCGTTCCTACGCCTCCCTTTTGTATGGTCTCTTGTATATCCCTGCTTACACTGTTGAATGTCTGTATAATCAGGGAAATTTCACTTTCAAAGTCAATCCACCCGTCTTTTCCTTTTTGCTCTCTGCTTTTATACACCTCTGAAAAATATTTAATCCATGCATTATCCTTGCACAAATCACTTAACTCATGAATTGTTTTTCTTGATTGATCATATAAATACTGATCAAATTCAGAATCTTGTTTACTGTTAAATAAGTCTGTAAAATACTTATAGCAATTGATATCCTCTCCCGCAATCAATTCTAATCCTGAACTTTCTTGTGCCTTATGCTTGTAAAAAAAATCTATAAACTTCAGAAAATCCGCATATTTCGTGGGCAAACCATGTGCCAAATCAAATCCATTTCCTACTATTAAAATATTCATCCTTTGTCCTTTACTGGTTATGAATTTCCACTTAAATCTACAACATCGCCTCTAGTCTATGTTCCAGTTCTATTTTTTGTTTAACATGATCCTTCCAGTAATCCTCATGCCGCCGTATAAATAACTGTATCTTCCTGATACTTTGAGTCACGCTTTCATCCGCCTCTATAATCTGCTTTTCCTGCCCTGCCAGTACAATATAAAATATCTGCGTTATATCATAGAAAAAAGCGCAACACATATGTGTCGTTTTCTCATACCATGCATACATATCTTTTTCTAATATTTTTTCGTAATTTAAAAAACTAAGTTTCCACTCCTCCTTATTTTTCAAATCATATTGAAGAGAATTCAAAATTAAACTAAAGTAACCAGAAAACCATATTTCTCTTAAATTCTCATGTTTTTTCTTCTTTTTCTCGAACAATAAATTCCAATTCTCCAAAATATCTTTACTTATATTTTCTAAGATATATTTTTTTGATGTATCCGATAACCTTTCAAATTCCCAAGCCACAATATCCTCTTTATGATTCTGCAGCATCATATCCAGATTGATTGTCTGTGCAAAACGCTTCAGCGCTTCTCTGCTGACTTTAGAAAGAACGCTAAAAAGAAGCTGCTGCCAATTTGTATTATGTTCCTTTCTTTGTACCCAGCGCTCCCACAACGCCAAATCCCTGTCAGCAATTCTCTTGACCGCTGCAATTATTGCCTCTTTGCATTTTTCATCTATACCCGATGTCCGTTTCAACAAAATCCTGGCACATTCATAATAGAAACAAGGATATGCTACATCCATCTTTGCAAAATCCACAAGCATATCTGTTTCACAGCAAGTTGAAAGAAATATCCAATAATCTACAATGTTATTTTTCTCTGCCAAAAGCTGGCATAAACGTGCAGAGTCCTCCCTATATGCTTTTTGAAACAATCTGCAGACTAATTCATCAGGTTTTATACTTTTTCCCCTCTCATACGCATCAATGAATTCATATATCTTATCCAAATCATTATCAGCAATACCTTCCTGCAAATGTTCAAAAAATTTCTGATCAGCCCTTCCTGCGTTACCAGCAATATGAGTACTATAACTCACCGAACTGATCATTTCCCAAATATCTTTTTTTATTGTCTTCTCCATCATACTCCTTTCTTCCATACCAGGCATTCCGGAGCATCCAACTCATTCCATAATTCTTCAAATGCGTCTATCATCATCTGTGGATGTTCCACACTTTGAATAATATGATGTTTATTTCCAAGGCTATTCACAGATGTACCCAGTGACCAGACAGAAGAGGTATCCTGATCTAAATTAAGCACCATGAGAAAACGATCATGAAAACTGTAACCATAATCAGCCCACTGGCATCTAAGCTCTACATGTATACCATAATGATTACTCCTTTTCTCCATAATTTCCTGCTGCTGTTCTATCCAATCACATACACTCATTTTACTTTTTTCGGCAATTTCACCAGATGTAATTGCATATAACGTTACATTCATACTTTTCGTAAAATACCAAGTATGTAAAATATCCTCAACTGTCAGATAAGGATCCCACAGATACACCTTCCCTGTTTGTGCACGATTCATCAATGCAATCACATCTTTCAAAGCTTTCTGCGGTTCTGAATCTCTTCCATACCGTCTAAACTCAGCTCTGGCATATAACTCATCAACTCGTCTGCTATACTGACGCTTATGTATATGACTATCTCGCGTCCGAATAACAGGTTGTTCTATAATATTAACATTCTCCGCTGATATGGGTTCAATAATGTCAACAACCTGTCCTGTTTCATCATAAATGATACGCTGTTCTCCATACTGTGCACCCATCTGCAGCACATACGTCATTCTTCTTATAAAGCTTGTTTCCTGACGCGACAAAATCAATTGCCGTTTTACATCAATTATCGTTGTCCTGCAAAATCGGGAAGCATCACCAACTTCAAATGTAGTATTACATCCTTCCTGTTTAAATGTCCTGGTACCAAATGAAATAATCGAATCATCAAAAACGCCTTCTGACAATACCAGAAATTGATCATCTGACTCACATTCTTTATCAAATGATACATCATACGTTAACTGTCTCTCCATATCATCTTTTTACCGTGAACCGGCCATTGTCATTACTTTCTGTTCTCTGAGCATGGGAAGCATCTCCATATTAGCGTGAAACTCACATCCCAGATACACATGGAGATCCGGGCTGATCTCTGATGCCGCTTTCTCCACCAGTCTGAACTGCTCTCTGACTTTCTCCGCAGGTGTTTCAAACATCCGAAAGCGGAAATGGGGAGTTGCAATAACCGTCCGCACGCCCTGTTCATATTCCATCCGGAGTAATTTTACGGTTTCTCCTATATCTGTGGCTCCATCGTCTACACCGGGTACAATATGACAGTGTATATCATAAATTCCTTTTATGGACATCCCATCATTCCTTCCTGACTGTCTGCAGCATTTCTGATGCTCCTGTAGCTGCTGACCACATTCGTAATCTGAAAAAACAATCAACCGGCTCTGTATGATCATCCTCATACAAAGCCGGTTTCTGAATATTTATGAGTATTCTCTTGATTATTCTTCTGTAGCTTCCTCAGCCGGTGCCTCAAGAGCTTTCATGCTCAGGCTAATCTTCTTGTCTTCGCCGTTGAAGTCAACAACCTTAGCTTCGATCTCCTGTCCGATTGACAGTACGTCTGCTGGTTTAGCAACGTGCTCTCTGGAAATCTGGGATACGTGAAGAAGTGCATCTACACCAGGTGCAAGCTCTACGAATGCGCCGAAGTCTGTCATACGTGCAACTTTACCTTTAACTACGTTTCCTACAGCGAAGTCCTCAGCTGCTGTGAGCCATGGATTTGCTTCCGGGAATTTAAGGGAAAGTGCGATCTTCTCTCCGTTGATCTCTTTGATAAGAACTTTGACTTTATCGCCAACAGTGAATACTTTCTTCGGGTTCTCTACTCTGCCCCAGGACATTTCGGAGATGTGAAGAAGTCCGTCTGCTCCGCCCAGATCGATGAATGCACCGAAATCTGTAACGTTCTTAACTGTTCCTTCAACTGTGTCGCCAACATGGATCTTCTCCATTAATTCTTTCTGTTTCTCTGCCTTCTCAGCAAGAAGAAGCTGCTTACGGTTACCGATGATGCGGCGTCTTCTCGGGTTGAATTCTGTGATAACGAATTCAATCTCCTGATCTGCATATTTGGAAAGGTCTTTCTCGTATGTGTCGGAAACGAGGCTTGCAGGAATGAATACTCTTGCTTCGTCTACGTTTACACAGAGTCCGCCGTCAAGTACCTGAGTTACAGGAGCTTTTAATACTTCCTGATTCTCAAATGCTTCTTCAAGACGTTTGTTGCCTTTCTCTGCTGCCAGTCTCTTGTAAGTAAGAGTTACCTGACCTTCTCCATCGTTTACTTTGAGAACTTTTGCTTCCATTGTGTCTCCAACGTGAACAGCATCTGTGAGTACAAGGCTTGCATCGTTAGAGTATTCGTTCTTTGTGATAATACCGTCTGCTTTATAACCGATATTCAGAATAATCTCATCTTCTTTAACATCGATGACAGTACCCTGTACAATCTCTCCATTTCTGATAGTCTTTACGGAATCTTCCAGCATTTGTTCAAAACTTAATTCTGACATGTTCTTGAACCTCCTCAATAATTTTGTTTGGGGTGGAAGCCCCTGCTGTAATACCTACATAACTACTGCATTGGAACATTTCAGAATCCAAGTCTACAGGTGTTTGTATATAGTAAGTATTTCCACATTCCTTTTTACATATTTCAAACAGCTTTTGAGTATTGGAACTGTGCCGGCCGCCTACGACCAGCATAGTGTCTACCTCTCCGGCTATGTTTTTTGCTTCTCTCTGCCGTTCTTCGGTAGCATTACAAATAGTGTTTAAAATATTGAGAATATTTAAAACATTATTATCATACCTCTTTTTGCAAAGAATTTCAACTAAATCTTTAAATTTGTTGTAATTAAATGTCGTCTGGGACACAATACTTATTTTTTTGCCTTTTGGGAGTACAAATGCTTCGGCTTCTTCTTTGTTTCCGATCACCGTGTAAGGACCCTGGCACCATCCGCAGATGCCCTGTACTTCGGGGTGGTCTTTGTCGCCGATGATGATGATGTGGTTTCCTGCAAGGCTTTCTTTTTCCACAATCCTGTGGATTTTCAGAACGAAGGGGCAGGTCACATCTACATAAGAGATGTTTTTTTCTTTCAGCTTATCGTAGATGGCTTTGCCTACACCGTGAGAGCGGATGACTACTGTTCCGTTCTGCAGGGTATCATCCGGGAAATCCAGGTCTGCTTCTGTGATAACATGGACGCCACGGGCTTCCAGATCCGCTACTACGCCTTCATTGTGGATAATCGGACCCAGAGTGAAGATTGGTTTCTGTTCTGTGTCGATCAGCTCGTAGACTTTGTCCACTGCTCGTTTGACGCCGAAGCAGAAGCCTGCTGTCTCTGCTACTTTAACTTTCATAAATAAATCCTTTCCTTACCCGTAAAAGAATGTTTGCTGTATAGCATGGGAAGTTTACAGTTACAGATGAGTATATCTTGTCTGTAAAGGGTGCTGTCAACCACCCTATGATGCAGCACCACTTTAGGTGATAGGTAATTGACGGGCAAATAGCGTAGTCTGAAACAGATAATCTGTCCGCCTGACCGTTATTTCTGTATCTTCTTATTATACACATCAAGAATAGCATCTACAACCTGATCAATTCCCATTTCCGAGGAATCTACGAGCACTGCGTCGTCTGCCTGTTTCAGAGGGGAGATTTCGCGGTTCATGTCGCGTTCGTCGCGCTCGATGATGTCTTTTCGGATCTGGTCCAGGTCGAAGGATTCTCCCTTCTGTTCATATTCCAGTGCTCTTCTTTTTGCTCTGGTGTCTGCGCTTGCTGTGAGGTAGATTTTTACTTCTGCGTTTGGAAGGATGGTTGTACCGATATCTCTGCCATCCATGACTACGTCGTTTTTCTCTGCCAGAGTTCTCTGAAGCTTCAGAAGATGAGCTCTGACTTTCGGGTTTGCAGAACTTTTGGATGCCATGTTTCCTACCTGTTCGGTGCGGATCATAGCATTTACGTTCTCTCCGTTGAGGATGACAATCTGTTCTCCGTTTTTGTATTCGATGGAGATGTCAGCGCCGGAACATACGGCTTCGATCTCTTCCTGATTTTCTCCGTTTACGCCATGGTTCAGAAGATATAAAGCCATTGCCCTGTACATGGCTCCTGTATCTACGTAAATAAATGATAATTCTTTTGCTACTTTCTTTGCGATGGTGCTCTTTCCTGCTCCTGCAGGTCCGTCGATGGCTATGTTACATCCCATTTTCACGGTTCCTCCTGTTTCTATTATTCAAACAGATTTTCTCTGTTTTATTATTGATTGATGTTTATTAATCGTTAGATAATGTATAGTCGAATCATATCATAGATATAATCCACTTACAAGGTGCTCATCATTTGTTTGTTTCTATAATAAACAGCTTACTGTATAGCCTGTGCTGCCAGATATGCGGTTGACCATGCTATCTGCAGATTGTATCCGCCTGTCACTGCATCCAGATCCAGCACTTCACCTGCGAAGTAGAGGCCTGAAATTTTCTTTGATTCCATTGTTCCGGGGTTGATCTCCTTGACAGAGACGCCGCCTCTGGTGATAATGGCTTCCTTGAATTCGCCCATTCCTGTGATCGTGAATGGGAAGGCTTTGATAAGATCTATGAAGTGCTGACGTTCTTCCCTGGAGATATCGTGGATCTTTTTCTCTGCAGGAATACCCCCCAGCTCTATCATTACAGGTGTCAGAGATGATGGGAAAAGTACTCCAATCACGTTCTTGAACTGTTTGTTAGGTCCTGCCTCGAATTCACGCAGAATTCTGGCATCCAGCTGCTCCTTTGTGAGTGCAGGCTTCAGATCCAGATATGCGGACAGCTCGCCGTTTGGTGCTTTTGCCAGTTTTGCACCGATGTGGGCACTGGCAGAGAGGATCATTGGACCTGTAACTCCGAAATGGGTGAACATCATCTCTCCGAAATCCTCGTAAAGTACTTTCTTTCCATTCTTTATGGTAAGTCCTGTATTCTTAAGGGAAAGTCCCTGAAGCTTAGGGATATAGTCTTCTTTTGTCTTTAATGGCACAAGGGAGGGAGCAATGTCCGTGACTTTCAGTCCCAGTTCTCTTGCGAAACGATATCCGTCACCTGTGGAACCGGTACTCTGATAAGAGAATCCACCTGTGGCTACGATGACTGCATCGCCTTCTATGAAGGTACCATCTGTAAGTATAACTCCTGTGATCTTCTCCTGCTGTATGTCAGATGATTTTTTTCCTTTTCTGTTTTTTCCTGCATCAGATCCTGATTCTGTTAATGCGGCTTCTGATTCAAGGGTATTTACGGAATCTGTTACAGATTCCGTTATAGGTTTCTTTACAATTTCCTGTACAGCAGTGTGAAGATGAATCTTTGCTCCTGCTTTCTTCAGCTCACGCTCCAGAGCGCGGATGATGTCTGAAGAATGGTCAGACTGTGGGAATACTCTGTTTCCACGCTCTACCTTCAGAGGGACACCTGCTTTCTCAAAGAACTCCATTACATCCTGAGGGGTAAATGAATAGAAACTGCTGTAGAGGAACTTGGGATTGCTCATCATTGCAGGAAAGAGTTCTTCTGTGTCGCAGGCATTTGTCACATTGCATCTGCCTTTTCCTGTGATGAAGACTTTCTTTCCCAGTTTCTCGTTCTTCTCTAATATATGAACTTCATGATGGTTACGGGCTGCAAAAACCCCTGCCATCATTCCGGCGGCTCCGCCGCCGATTATTATAACTTTGCTCATGGAATATTCTCCTGTATTTATTTTACCCTGCAGATTGTCTATTTCATCATGGTTCCACGTCTCCGCTTCGCTACGATCAATATAGATATGTACCACTGGCAGCATATACCCATTGACACATTATATTCCCGGGTATCATATTCTTCCATAATAACGCAAAGGAGCCTGCTTACGCAAGCTCCTTTTTTCGTTTGGACATATTTAATTACGGATCAATTATACAGGATATGCTCCGTTCTTTTTGTCAGCTGCTTTCTCGTCAACTTTTGTTTTCTGAGCCTGACGGTATTTGAAGAAGTCCATAGCTACCTGTGGGAACAGTGCGTATGTTAATACGTCTTCATCCTGTTCCTTGTACTGAGCCATTTCGCTCTCAAGTTTCTCAAGCTCGTTGTCAAGAAGGTCTGCAGGACGGCATGTGATCGGTTTCTCATCGCCGATGCACTTCTTCTGTACTTCCGGATTAAACGGTTTTACAGTTGCGCCGTATTTTCCTAACAGGATATCTTTTGTTTCTTTTGTAACCATTTTGTATCTCTCGCCCATAAGTACGTTGAATACAGCCTGTGTACCAACGATCTGTGAAGACGGAGTAACAAGCGGCGGTTCACCAAGGTCTTTACGTACACGCGGAACTTCCTCGAGAACATCGTAGAATTTGTCTTCTGCGTGCTGTTCTTTCAGCTGGGAAGTCAGGTTGGAGAGCATACCGCCCGGTACCTGATACAGTAAAGTCTTGATGTTAACACCAAGGTTCTTCGGATTGAGCAGTCCGCTGTCAAGAGCTTCGTCACGGATCGGACGGAAGTAGTCAGCGATCTCGGAGAGAAGCTTCTGATCAAATCCTGTGTCGTATGGTGTATCTTTGAATGTCTCAACCATAACCTCTGTTGCAGGCTGGGATGTTCCCAGTGCAAATGGAGACATTGCTGTATCGATGATATCCACACCTGCTTCTACTGCTTTTAAGTAAGTCATGGAAGCTACACCTGAGGTGTAATGTGTATGAAGGTCGATCGGGATCTTAACTGTTTCTTTTAATGCTGTAACAAGCTCTGTAGCTTTGTTTGGAAGAAGAAGACCTGCCATATCTTTGATACAGATGGAATCAGCGCCCATATCTTCGATACGTTTTGCAATGTCTGTCCAGTATTCCATTGTGTAAGCATCTCCTAATGTATAGGAAAGAGCTACCTGTGCATGAGCCTTCTCTTTGTTTGCAGCGCTTACAGCTGTCTGCAGGTTACGAAGGTCATTGAGGCAGTCAAAAATACGGATGATGTCGATTCCGTTTGCAGCAGATTTCTGTACGAAGTATTCTACAACGTCATCTGCGTATGGACGGTATCCAAGGATGTTCTGTCCACGGAAAAGCATCTGAAGTTTTGTGTTTTTGAAGCCGTCACGTAATTTACGAAGTCTTTCCCATGGATCTTCGTGAAGGAAACGAAGGGATGCATCGAATGTTGCACCGCCCCAGCACTCTACTGCGTGATAGCCGACTTTGTCAAGTTTATCTACGATCGGAAGCATCTGTTCTGTGGTCATACGTGTTGCGATCTGGGACTGATGAGCATCACGGAGAATGGTTTCCACAATTTTAACAGGTTTTTTCTCTAATTCTGCCATTATTAAATCTCCTTTATAGTTCTGTTTAATCGGATATTCGCAATCCGCTTCGCTACTTGCTCATAACCAAATAGCTGCTCCGCAGCTTATCAGAAGGAGTTGCACTCCTCCTGATACAAGCAAGATAGCTTGCTTGATTTGGTTATACTCCGAAAATAGCCATGAATGTTCCGGCTGCTACGGCTGTACCGATAACACCGGCAACGTTCGGGCCCATTGCGTGCATCAGAAGGAAGTTTGTAGGATCTGCCTCTGCACCCACTTTCTGGGATACACGGGCTGCCATAGGTACTGCGGATACACCTGCGGAACCGATCAGCGGGTTGATCTTTCCATGAGTCAGTTTGCAGAGCAGTTTACCAAGCATACATCCGCCGAATGTACCGATTGCGAATGCAACAAGACCTAAAACTACGATCTTCAGAGTATCTGCGTTTAAGAATGCTTCTGCACTTGTGGAAGCACCTACGGATGTACCCAGAAGGATAACTACGATATACATCAGGGCATTGGAAGCTGTTTCTGTCAGCTGTTTTACAACACCGCACTCTCTGAACAGGTTACCAAGCATGAGCATACCAACCAGCGGAGCTGTTGTAGGCAGAATCAGGCAGACAACGATTGTGATAACGATTGGGAACAGGATCTTCTCCAGTTTGGAAACCGGGCGAAGCTGATCCATTTTGATCTTACGTTCTTTCTCTGTTGTGCAGAGTTTCATGATAGGCGGCTGGATGATCGGAACCAGTGACATATAGGAATATGCTGCCACTGCAATCGGTCCCATCAGTGCAGACTGTCCAAGTTTACCTGCAAGGAAAATGGAAGTCGGACCGTCAGCACCACCGATGATGGAGATAGCTGCTGCTGCTTTTCCGTTGAATCCAAGAAAGATTGCAAGGAAGTAAGCTGCATAGATACCAAGCTGTGCCGCAGCACCCATCAGGAAGCTAATCGGGTTTGCAATAAGCGGGCCGAAGTCTGTCATGGCACCTACACCCATGAAGATCAGGGATGGTAAGATACTCCACTCATCAAGGATGTAGAAATAATGAAGAAGTCCACCTACACCATTGGACATATCTTCCGGGTTTGCCATAATGTCCGGATAGATATTTACAAGCAGCATACCGAATGCGATAGGAACAAGCAGAAGCGGCTCGAATCCCTTCTTGATAGCAAGGTAAAGGAATACGCAGGCTACTGCGATCATCAGGTAATTGCCCCATGTCAGATTGAAGAATGCTGTCTGATGAATCAGGTTGGACAATGTTTCTGTTACATAAGACATTTGACTACCTCCCGTCTTAGTTCATTGTTGCTAAAGTATCTCCGTTTTCTACAGAGGCACCTTCTGCAACATCAATGCTTGCGATAGTACCGTCCTGAGGAGCTACTACAGGGATTTCCATTTTCATGGATTCAAGAATAACTACGCTGTCTCCGGCTTTTACTGCCTGTCCAACGCTTGCTGCTACTTTGACAACTTTACCAGGTACGGAAGCAGTTACTTTTACTGCGCCGGCGCCGGCTGCAGGAGCTGCTGCTTTCGGAGCTGCTGCAGGTGCAGCCTTAGGTGCTGCTTTCGGAGCTGCTGCAGGTGCGGATACGCTTCCTGTTTCTTCAACAGTTACTTCATATGCTGTACCGTTTACTGTAATTGTATAGCTTTTCATTTTAAAATCCTCCTAAATAAATAAATGACAATTATCTTCTATTTCTTTTTACTTTGCGGATAGAGCGAACGACGAATCCGTCTGTTGTAGTTCCCTCTGCTGCTGCGATTGCTGCTGCGATAACAGCTACCAGTTCTCCGTCATCTGCAAGGTTCTCTTCTGCCTGTGCAGGTGCTGCTGCGATTGCTGCTGCCTCTGCCTCTTTTGCAGTTTTGGCTGCTTTTGCTTCTGCTGCTTTCTTTGCTTCCGGATTCGGAATAAATCTGAACAGAGAAATCAGAAGGCTTAATAAAATCAGCATTACGAATACAGTTCCAATACCCATCAAAGTATTAAGACCTGCTCTCTGAAGAGTCTTGCCCATACCATACTGTACATCTACAGACATGGAAGTCGGTGTTCCCTGTGAGTCAAAGACATATACAAAGTTTGCATCTGCTTTCTCAAATTTAAGAGGAACAGTAACTGTGTACTGATCATCTTTGAAAATTACAGTAGTTTCACCATTGCTGTCCTTCTTTGCGCCAAGTTCATCCTTGGATGTCTGCCAGGACTGCATGGCACTTGTTGTAAAGTCATCTCCTGAACTCATGTAATTCTCGATTTCTTCATCTTTAAGCTGGACAATGGCATCTGTCAGTCCTTCTGCTGTAGTTACCAGTGTGGACTTAACAGTATCATCAACCTTATCTGCGGCAAATACCACAGAGGTGCTGCCGATCACCAGCGCAGCCATTACGAGAAATGTCATGAATACAGAAGTTATTTTTTTGATCATTTTCATATGCGTCACCCCGCTTAGACCGTTCCATGTTTCTTAGACGGACGATCTTCTCTCTTTGTGAACAGCATCTCAAATGCACCGATTACATATTTTCTTGTGTCAGCCGGGCTGATCACAGTGTCAACATAGCCTCTTGCTGCTGCGGAAGCAACACCATTCTGAAGCTCTCTGTACTGAGCAGCTTTTTCATTCAGTTCAGCAGCATCTGCATCTGCATACATGATCTTGGCTGCCAGGGAAGCATCCATCATACCGATCTCTGCGTTATCCCATGCATATACAAGGTCTGCACCGATAGATTTGCTGTTCATTGCCACGTAAGCTGTACCGTAAGCTTTGCCGATGATCACATTTACCTTCGGAACAGTTGCATCTGCGAATGCAGCTACCAGTTCACCTACGGATTTCGCCATCATCTTCTCGCTGCATAAGGTTGCCATGAAGCCTGTTGCGTTTGTAAGTGTAAGTACCGGAATATCAAAAGCGTCGCAGAATTTCACGAAATCTGCTGCTTTTCTTGCGCCTCTTGCAGAGATGCTTCCGTCAAATGTTTCTGTTTTCTTGCCTTCTGCGTCATATACTTCGCTTCTGTTTGCAACAGCACCTACTGTAGCGCCGTTTAAACGGATAAAGCCTGTAACCATGTCTTTTGCATAGTCTGCTTTTGTCTCGAAGAATTCACCGTTGTCAGCGATCTGGGAAAGTGCGATTGCTGTGTCACCTGCACAGTTTGCAAGATCTGCGCATACGCGGTTAAGATCATCTGTACACTCTGTGTAATTGTCTGTGTCTTCATTATTAGAAGGAAGAAGTGATACTAAGGAACGGATCTGGCCAAGAATCTCATCCTCTGTACCAACGCCATCAATCACACCTGTCTCTTTGCTCTGGAAATCAGCTGCTGCTGTGTCGCATTTGTCTGTGTTGTTTCCTTCCAGTGCGTTTGGTGTGTTGACGAACATTTTTCCTTTTTTGGATTCCATGAATGTGAAATCTGTCAGGGACGGGATAACTGCCATACCACCGCCGCATGTTCCGAAGATTGCTGTGATCTGCGGGATCACACCGGATGCCAGTGTCTGTTTCAGATAAATCTGTCCGAAAGCTTCCAGTGCGTCTGTTGCTTCCTGAAGACGGATACCTGCACAGTCAACAAGTCCGATAACCGGAGCGCCTGTTTTCATGGCAAGATCATAAAGTCTTGTGATCTTCTTTGCATGCATTTCACCAACAGTACCGTTTAATACAGATGCATCCTGGCTGTATACATAAACCAGTTTGTCATCGATCACACCATATCCGGTGATAACACCGTCAGATGGTGCCTTGTTTGCAGTCATGTTGAAATCTGTGGATCTGGCTGTTACACCCTGTCCGATTTCGACAAAACTGTTTGCGTCAAGCAAAGAAGTAATTCTTGTGCCTGCTAAGCTTTGTGTTGCATTACTCATTCTTGTTTGCCCTCCATCTTTATGAGAATATTTAAAAGTTAACCCAAAAATTTAGCCGATTTTAATTTTACCTTTTTCGGCAGAAAATTTCAACATTTATTTGTCATTTTCGTTAAAAATATAGCAGAAAAATTTGTCAGGTTTCTCCAAATTTTGTTTTTTTGAGCATTTCTTCCTATTTAAGAGGGTATTACGGTTATTTTGTATTGTCCTGTATTTCACCCTCTCCCGCAAACCAGTGTGTGTTTGAAGCAACTATACCACTCACTTGTCTGCGAATCCGACTACACAGGTATAAAAGTCTCAGCAAAACCATAGATGTTTTTTATTATATAGCACGAATTATCAATTAGATTTATGGATTATCCCATTATATAATTAACACATCAAAGAAATTCAGGCCACAGCTAAAGCACTGAACAATTATAGATCCAACAGAAAATTTCAGGAGGAAAGACGTAATGAAAAGCAATTACCAGCATATTTTCACACCACTCACAGTAAAAAATATGACTATCAAAAACCGCATTGTTATGATGCCTATGGGAACAAACTACGGTGAGCAGAATGGAGAAATGAGCTTTCTTCATATCAATTATTACAAAGAACGTGCCAAGGGCGGAACAGGACTGATCATTGTAGAGAACGCAAGTGTGGATTCTCCGCAGGGTTCCAACGGAACTACTCAGCTTCGTATTGACCACGACAACTATCTGCCGCGTCTGTACAAATTCTGTGAAGAGATTCACAAATATGGTACCTGTATTGCAATCCAGATCAACCACGCGGGTGCTTCCGCTGTTTCCGCACGTACAAATATGCAGCCTGTTTCCGCATCTGATGTTCCGTCCAAAGAAGGCGGAGAGATCCCGCGTCCGTTATCAGTGGCAGAAATCCATCACATTGTAAAGAAATACGGCGAGGCTGCAAAGAGAGCCCAGGCAGCTGGTTTTGACGCAGTAGAGATCCATGCTGGACATTCCTATCTGATCAGCCAGTTCCTCTCTCCTCTTACAAACAAACGTACAGATGAGTTCGGCGGATCTGTGGAAAACAGAACACGTTTCTGCCGTATGGTCATTGAAGAAGTAAGAAAACAGGTCGGACCTTTCTTCCCGATCATGCTCCGTCTCAGCGCAGATGAGCTGATGGAAGGCGGCAACACTCTTGAGGATACTCTTGAATATCTGGAATATGTTCAGGATGAAGTTGATATCTTCGATGTTTCCTGCGGTTTAAACGGTTCTATCCAGTATCAGATCGATGCCAACTACATGAAAGACGGATGGCGTTCCTATATGCCTAAAGCTGTCAGAGAGAAATTCGGCAAACCATGTATCTCCATGGGAAATATCCGTAACCCGAAGGTTGCCGAGCAGATCCTCGCTGACGGCGATGCAGACCTGATCGGTATGGGACGTGGTCTTATCGCAGAACCTGCATGGGTAAACAAAGTAGCTACAGGCAGAGAATGTGACCTTCGCAAATGTATCTCCTGTAACATCGGATGTGCAGGAAACAGAATCGGCTTTAACCGTCCGATCCGCTGTACTGTAAACCCGGCTGTTCTGGAAGGTGATGTTTATAAGAATCAGAAAGTGAACAAAAACTGTAACGTTGTAGTAATCGGAGGCGGTACTGCCGGACTGGAAGCTGCCTGTACAGCCGCAGAAGTAGGCTGTAACACCTTCCTTCTGGAAAAGGGTGAAACTCTTGGCGGTCTTGCTTCTGTGATCTCTAAGATTCCTGCAAAGAAGCGTCTGGCTGATTTCCCGAACTATCTGATTCACAGAGCAGAGCAGCTTGAGAACCTTTATATCTTCACAAACACAGAAGGAACACCGGAAAATATCCGCAGGTTCCATCCGAACCTGATCGTAAGCTCCACAGGTTCCGCACCACTGCTTCCTCCGATCAAAGGACTTCACGACCGCATTGACAAAGAAGGCAGCAAGGTCGCTTCTATCCTGGGAATGATTAATCACATCAATGATTATCCGGAAGATATGACAGGCAAGAAGGTTGTTGTTGTGGGCGGCGGCGCTGTTGGTCTTGATGTTGTGGAATTCTTTGCAGCAAGAAATGCTGAAATCTCTATCGTGGAGATGATGGATCAGATTGGACGTGACCTGGATCCTGTTACAAAGAATGACATGAAAGACCAGATGAAGAAACATCATGTGGCCCAGCTTACAAAGACAGCTCTTCAGGAAGTAAAAGACAGCTCTTTTCTTGTAAAAGATGCAGAAGGTGAACGTGAGCTTCCATTTGACTACGGATTCGTATGTCTTGGTATGAGAGCTCGGGGACAGCTTTTCGCAGAGCTTTCCGATGCTTTTGTTTCTGATGATGTTGAGATCCTGAACATCGGAGACAGCAAACGTGCAAGAAGGATCATCGACGGAACTCTGGAAGGAAGAAATATCCTTAATACACTGACTCAGATGGGATACCTTCAATAAAAACCTTTACAACAAAATACGAAAGGGGATATTATAATGGCTGAAAGAATTACCGGACATACTGAATTAATCGGTCTGATGGCTTACCCGATCCGTCACTCCAGCTCTCCTGCAATGCAGAATGAGGCTTTTGCAAAACTCGGGTATGACTACGCTTACCTTGCTTTCGAGGTTGGCGCAGATGAGATTGAGGATGCAGTAAAAGCAATCCGTACTCTGAAAATGAGAGGATCCAATGTTTCCATGCCAAACAAAACTCTGGTTGGAAAATACCTGGACGAGCTTTCTCCTGCAGCAGAATTATGCGGTGCTGTTAATACAATCGTAAATGACAACGGTCATCTTACAGGTCATATCACTGACGGTATTGGGTTTATGTCTGCCCTGAAAGATAATGATATTGATGTGATCGGAAAGAAAATGACTATCGTCGGTGCAGGCGGTGCTGCCACTGCTATCGAGATCCAGGCTGCTTTGGACGGCGTTGCCGAGATCACAATCTTTAACCGCAAGGATGAATTCTGGGATCGTGCAGTATCCACAGTAGAGAAGATCAACACAAAGACATCCTGCCATGCAGTTCTTTATGATCTGGCAGATCTTGATAAACTGAAAGCTGAAATGGATGACAGCTACATTTTCGTCAATGCTACAGGTGTGGGAATGAAACCACTGGAAGGACAGTCCGTTGTTCCGGACAAATCTTACTTCCGTCCTGAGCTGATCGTTATTGATGTTCCTTACTCTCCTCTGGAGACAAAGATGCGTTCCATGGCCAAAGAGGTAGGATGCAAGACAATGAACGGTCTGGGAATGATGTTATTCCAGGGTTCCGCTGCATTTGAGTTATGGACAGGCGAACCAATGCCTATCGAACATATGAAAGAAATTCTTCACATCTCCTATGATGACTGATACCTGATGGTATCTTCAGTAAAGATATCTCATATTGTGATGCAGAACAGATCATTTCACTGATCTTTCTGCACATAATATTTGATATATACCGCTTTTCGGCGTACTGCAGGAGATGTACTGATATATTTACTCCGCGCAGAATGTACATATCCTGCAGTTTGCTTCAAAAAGCTGTTGATCATGCGGTTATGTTACGGTTATTCTTATAACAGTTCCATAATAATCCGGAACTACTATAATACAACAGAAAATATGAGGATAAACAGATGAACACAGTTCAGGTAAAAAACACTGTGATCGGCGAGGGCAGACCTAAGATCTGCGTTCCGATCGTTGGAAAAACAAAAACAGACATTCTCGAAGAAGCCAAAAAGATCACTACTCTTCCTGTTGATGTAGTTGAGTGGCGTGTAGACTGGTTTGATGATGTCTTTGCTACTGAGAAAGTATTAGAAACCGCTAAAGAGCTTCAGGAAGTTTTAAAAGACATTCCTGTTCTCCTTACATTCCGTACTTCCAAAGAAGGCGGTGAGAAAGAAATTTCTGTAAATGACTATGCTGCTTTAAATATTGCAGCTGCTCAGAGCGGTTATGTAGATTTAATTGATGTAGAAGCATTTACAGGTGATGAAGTTGTTAAGACAATCATCAATGCTGCTCATGAGGCAGGTGTAAAGGTAATTGCTTCCAACCATGATTTCTTTAAGACTCCGGAGAAGGAGGAGATCATCCGACGCCTCTGCATGATGCAGGAGCTGGGTGCTGATATCCCTAAGATTGCAGTAATGCCTACCTGTAAGCAGGATGTTATCACACTGCTGTCTGCCACTCTGGAAATGTCTGAGAAATATGCAGACCGCCCGATCATTACCATGTCCATGGCAGGAACAGGCGTTGTAAGCCGCCTGACAGGTGAGACATTCGGCTCCGCTCTCACCTTCGGTGCTGCTTCCAAAGCTTCTGCTCCGGGACAGGTCGGTGTGCATGAATTGAAACAGGTGCTGGATATCATTCACAGCAGTCTGTGATCTGTTGATGAATGATGTGATATCAGATGTTATTCTTGCCTATAGCTGATATCACTCATATTCGTCAACAGATTGTTACAAAATTTGAATTTAATAATTATGACTCCTTAAAATAATAATTGATGAAAACCAAGAAGAACAGCCCCGAATCCCGGCTGTTCTTCTTGGTTTTTGCTTATATTATTTTTTCTCAAGGGGATTCCAGTTGGACAGGAAAACATTCAGTCCGAAGCCAACTGCCAGTGCCCATGCAGATGCCCATGCGGTTCCCTGGGTTGCGAGGACTGCTGCCATTACGCCTGCGATCATCTTGTCTCTGTCGCTCTTGCAGTAATCCATACCGATTCTTGCACATACAAACGCCTGGAACATCAGAGTAATGGAAGATCCTACTCCGAAGATCGGGCGAAAGAAGCTTACTACAGGAATGATTAGCACACTTAAGAATGTGGCCAGTCTGAAAGAAGCCATTCCTCCGAGAAGAGACTTCATTGCTTTCTTTCCTTCTTTATAACGCATGGATACGGATACAGTCATTCCAACCCATAACGGACCGGAAAGGGGAGGAAATGGTGCAATGATAGACAGGATCAGGTTTCTCAGACCGCTTACCAGATTGGAACGGCTGGAATTGAAATCAATATACTCATCATCTCTTGCCTGACGCGCCTCTGATACAAGGGTCTCTGTAGTAACAAAATCACCAAATGCAATAACATAGCACACCAGTGCCAGCGGCAGTGCTTTGATAAACATAGATGCCGGAGGAATCCCTACGCCGAAGATACTCACCTGATCAATGATATCTTTAAACTGAGGAATCTTGATGAAGGTACCGATCTCCAGTCCCGGGGCATCCAGTTCGCCAACCAGAAGTCCTACTACCATTGCGATAAGATATGGGAAAAGATTTCCGTATCTCGCAACAAGATCAAGAAACTTATTTGTTTTTCTCTTCTCCTGATATTTGTCAGAGAAGCTGATCAGGATCAAAAGACCTACACCTGCAACAATAGCCAGAGGATATTTGTGCATATTTCCGTTCTCTCCCAGCTGTCCTGCCATAACTGTAACCGGTGCTGCAAGAAGGATTCCGCCTTTGACAGAATTGGGAACTGCATGAACAAATTTATCCGCCAGTCTGGTCACACCCATAAAGATAAATACCAGACCTACCAGCATCTGCAGTGCGATCATAGCCTGTATTCGCTCTTTTCCCATGGGGAAGCCTTCCAGAAATACAATAGTCAGCGGCAGGGTCGGTGTGATCCACCCCGGTACTACCGGATCGCCAAGCAGGCTGTGAAGCAGATAAAGGAAGGTTTCAATAATTACACAGCTCCACGCCAGCTCATAAGGAAGCCCCAGATACTGCTCCAGATACGGAACAGCAGCCAGAGCAGTAACGCCCAGGATCAGACCCTGAATGAACTCAACAGATTCTATCTTGTAATGTATAAATGGAAGTCTTATCTGAAATGGTCCAAAGGGGATGTAGGGCAGTTCATTTTCTCTTCTTTGTGTTCTTGTATTTGCCATACAGATTCTCCTTTTCAATAAATTGTTAGATTACTTCTATATTTCGGCTTGTATATTCTATCTTTTTTGTTAATTTTTAGACAATCCAGATTTTAATAAAATCCAATCCGACCGGAAAAAATTTGAAGCTTGTAACGTCCAAACGTATCTTCAGTTAGATTGGATTTCAATATCACAGGATTTCTGTATCTTATTTATTTCTATCGCTTATTTATTTCTATCACTTACTGGCTTACTTATTTCTGTTCTTCTTTACAAAGAGGGCGAGCAGGATACCGACGATGGTCACTGCCATGTTCAGAAGAAGGATCATTCTCGGAGCACTGCTTCCGCCAACTTTGGTAATGTACCCTGCAAGGCTTAAGATTGTGTAGTTCGCGATGCTGGATGCGATCATTACCAGTGAGGTTGCTGTTCCTTTGTTCTCGGGGAAGAACTCTGCTGTTGTGGAAACTGCCAGCTGGAGAACACCGCCTGCACCTGCATATCCGATCACAAAACCACCTGCCAGACAAATAAACGGGGCCTGGATAAAGTAACATAGGAGCAGCATGATAGTGGAGATTAACGGATAGATGATCAGAACGTTAATCTCTTTCAGACCTTTTTTGATAAATGCTGCTGTTGCAAGGATGGCAGTTGCAGTTCCCAGGGCATACAGGGACTGGATCTTTGAAGGGTCTGCCATACCATAGGAACGGGCAAGTTCCTGATTACAGTTCAGCCATAACATAAAGGTTGAGGAGCTGGTGAATCCGATCAGAATTGCAGCAATCGCTGCAGGGGAAATCTTGTGTCCGGATTTCTTCTTATCAGCTTTAGCCTGTACTGCCTTCTCTCTCGCCGGAAAGGGGAGGATCAGAATTAGGATTCCGTCAATGAGGATTGCAATACCTGCTACAATAAAGATTGTCTTATATGACATATTTGCAGATGCTACGATTCCAATCAGGAATGGAAGCAGGAACTGGCTCAGGCAGATGGAAAATTTTGTAAACAGGTTGGCTACTGACGGGTTGTTTACATAGATTTCCATACAGGTAGGGCTTACGCAGGTATCGAGGAAAGAGTTCGCGATTCCGCCGATCACTGCAAAGGCATATCCCATTGCCATGGATGTGGAATTGGCCATTCCAAAGAAGTATGCTACATAACAGAGCACACCGATAATTCCGCTCAGTTTTCTTCCATATTTATCAGACAGAGGACCGGAGAAAGGAAGGGAAATCAGACGTCCCAGTCCAAGTGCTGCAATTACAGATACTACCATACTTACATCCAGGGTGCCATCAGCCAGGGGCTTCGCACCCCAGGCAGCTGCAAACTCCGGTTTGTACTGCCCCAGGATAGAAGCACCGATTCCATGGATGAAATAGGTGAAATATGCTGCAAGGGAGGTGAAAATGAGCATTTTGTTTGTTTTCTGTTTCATTTTGATCTCCTAGGTTATTATTACTTGTTTTCGTTTTCTTCCTGGAATTTCTGGTATTCAGCTGTTGGCATTTCCAGTCCTGTGTAGAGTTTGTAAGCTGCAGCTCCCTGCCATAACAGCATTCCTTTTCCGCCGATTGCAAGCTTGCAGCCTGCTTCTTTGGCTTCTTTTACCATTCTTGTTTCAGCAGGATTGTAAACAACGTCTGCTACTACAAGGTCAGGGCGGAACATGGATTTATCTTTGATCAGAGTAAGCTCTTCGTGAGGTTTCATTCCTGCAAGTGTTGCGTTTACGAGGATGTCTGCGTTTGCAACCTCTTCTTTCAGTTTTGCCTCATCTGCCAGATCAAATACAGAAACTTTACAATCCGGTGTTTCTTTGCTCAGTTTCTCTGCTGTGGACTCTGCACGTGCAAAGAATGGGTCTTTCGGATTGAAGATAGAAATGGATTCTGCTCCGTCTAATGCACACTGTACCTGGATTGCTGTTGCAGCACCGCCTGCACCGAGAACTACCATTTTTTTGCCTTTTACGTCAACGCCATGTTCTTTTAAGTTGCGGACAAATCCGATACCATCTGTGATATGTCCTACTAATTTGCCGTCTTCATTAACGATTGTGTTAACTGCACCGATGATTCTTGCTGCAGGTGAAAGCTCATCCATGTGTTTTGCAACTTCGTTCTTGCATGGCATAGTTACGTTTGCGCCTCTCATTTTGAAAAGACGGATTGCATCCAGAGCAGCCGGAACCTGGTCTTCCTTGATGTCAAATGCCATGTAAGCATAGTCAAGGTTATGATGACGGAAGCTGAAGTTATACATTGCCGGTGATCCTGAGTGTCCTACCGGGCTTCCGATAAGTGCCATTAATCCTGTTGTTCCTTTAATTCTCTGTTCCATTTCCTGTTTGCCTCCTGAAATATTCTTATCAGCATCCGGGTACATTTTATGTACGTACCCGGATATTTCTTATTTTTTGTAAAATCATTTTCAAGCTGCTGTCCGCTGATGATATCACACAACACCACTTAACTGCAACTATATTCTTGTAATCAAAATTTAATTTTCCTGGGCTACGGCAACCGAATTCGGGTAAAATATGTCACAAAATAGCTGCCGCAATTCTCATCATAACGCAGACGCTACCTCATACGCTTCTTTCGTAGCGTCAAGTGCTCTTCTTGCGCGGGTGGCATCGCCGATCACGTAGGTATCGGGTACGATAGCTTTGATCTCTTCGCCGAATGGGTTGTAGTTTCTGAATCCCATGGAGAGGATCACAGAATCATAGCCTCTGGATTCATGTCTCTGTCCGTCTGCTGTCTCGTACTCTACGCCGTCCTCATAGAATTTGCATACCTTTGCACCTGTGATCTCTTTGATCTTGTAATCTTCGAAATCTTTCATCAGGTAAACTCTGTGCTCGTGGATCACGTCGGCACCTACAGTGTCTCTGAACTCGATAACTGTCACATCATGATTCTGCTCACCGAGGAATGCTGCTGTCTCGCATCCTACCATTCCGCCGCCTACAACCAGAACTTTCTTTCCTGCTGCTCTCTTGCCGTCAAGGAGATCAGAGCCATGGATAATTGCAGGATTGTCGATACCTTCGATGGGAAGGATCAGTGTTCTGGAACCGGAAGCAACAATTACGCTGTCTGGTTTCTCTTCCCTGATAAGATCCAGAGTTACTTCCTGATTCATTTTGATTGTTACGCCTGCTTTCTGGCAGCGTACGATATAGCTGCGGATCATGTTTGTAATGTCGCCTTTTCCCGGAGGATAAGCAGCAAGACGCATGTTTCCGCCAAGTTTATCACTTGCTTCATAAAGTGTTACCTGATGACCTTTTTCCTGTGCGATAAATGCAGCACAAAGGCCTGCAACACCGCCGCCGATTACCATTACTTTTTTCGCTTTTTCTGCAGGAGCAATGCCCTCAGCTTCATGTCCAAGGAATGGGTTTACAAGACAGCATACAGGGTTTCCTGCATACATGTTTGCCACGCAGCCCTGAAGACATGCGATACATGGGATCATATCCTCCAGTCTTTCTTCCTGCGCTTTTAATGGCATATAAGGATCTGCAAGGCTCTGACGTCCGAATGCAACCAGATCGCAGCGTCCTTCTTTTACCATTAATTCCGCAAACTGCGGTTCTGTATAACGTCCTACTGTGATCACCGGAATAGATACGGCACGTTTGATCTCTTCTACCTGAGAAGCGGAGAAACCGCCGTGTGTCACTGTCGGTGCCCACATAAATTCATCGCGGATGTGAACAGCTCTGGATACATGGATGGCATCCAGTCCGCATCCTTCCAGATATGCAGCGATCGCAGCACTGTCATGCACATCAAGACCGCCCGGTACTTCATCACAGCTGTTGATTCTTGCAAGAACTGCAATTTTTCCTTCTGTCATCTTCTTAACTTCTTCGATGATCAGACGGGAGAAACGCATTCTGTTCTCAAAAGAACCGCCGAATTCATCCAGTCTCTTGTTCGTTCTCGGAGAAAGGAAGGTGCTTACCAGATAGCCGTGTGCCATATGGATCTCAACTGCATCTACGCCTGCTTCCATGGCTCTCTTTGCTGCGAGGCCATAGCCTTTTACCAGTTCATAAACTTCTTCAGTTGTAACTTCCTTTGGTGTATCTCTTCCGCAGTCTGAGGGAATGCTTGTAGCTGCCTCGATCGGTGCACCTGCATTCTTTGCATTTCCTTCAGGGCCTGCATTCTGAAGCTGTACGGAAACCTTTGCTCCCTCTGCATGACAGGCATCTACTACCTTGCGGAAGCTTTCGATTGTGGAGTCATCATAAAGACATGGCTTGCGGGGGCCGCCCTTTGCGCCTTTATGTACTACTGTTGCTTCGATTGTGATCAGACCGAAGCCGCCTTTTGCTCTTTCACGATAATAAGCTGAGGACTGTTCGCTCATGCTTCCGTCTGTGTTTGCAAAGTTGTTTCCCATTGGCGGAACTACGAAGCGGTTCTTTACTGTCATTGGACCGATGTTGATCGGCTGAAACATTGCATTGAATTTCATGTAACCTTCTCCTTTTCTTTTTACTGAAGTACTTCCGGCCATGCTTCCTCAAGCACTTTCTTTGTGTTCTCATATGTATGGTTTGCAGCATATTCAAGTCCTTTTGCAAGGATTGCATCGCTGATGACTTCTACGCCGATTGCGTTTGGTTTGATTCCTTTTTCTTTTACCATCTTAACGAACGCTGCTGTACATCCGATTCCTGTTCCGGGAGCAAGACGGTCATGCATGGATTCGTCTCTTAAGATCGTTGTTGCATATGGTCTTTCCCATACATCATTGATCTGGATGGATACGATCTTGTCTGCCGGGATGTCTTCGATCACAGAAAGGTCAACCGGCTGATTTGCTCTTACCCAGTGCCAGGTATCCATGATCAGTTTTGCATTCTCGCAGTCAGCTGCCTTTACAACAGCCCAGCCTTTTTTCATATCCGGGATTCCGCTGTATGGCATTGGCTCAACACCGATGATGTATTTTCCTGCTCTCTGGCATAATTCTCTTAATTTCTGAGCAGTATATTCTACGGAGTAGTTTTCCATCAGACCGCAGTTGATCTGTTTTACGTCAAATAATTCACACATATGGAAGCAGAGCTGTTCTTTGTATTTCTGTTCGTAAGATCTGTGTTCTTCAGCCCACTGTACGATGTACTCAACCTCTGTTACTTTCATACCATGTTTGTCCAGAATAGCAAGAATGTCTTTGTCAAAAAGTCCCTCATTCAACGCATCTACATAAGTTTCTGCACGAAGGCCGATTCCTTCGTATCCTGCGTTCTTTGCAGCGATCACTCTGTCTTCAAATTTGCACTGATCTCCCAGTGTCCAGGAACTGATTGTAATTGGAAATTCTTTTGACATCTTATGTCCTCCTCATAAAATCGCATAATTTTTCTATTTATTTTGATAATATTTTGTATCTTTTTGATATAAGCATTATATATCTTTGTTAAATATAAAACAAATTAGTTCTATCCTTTAAATTCATAGATTTTTTCAATACATCATGATATAATCTACGTATATGACAAATACAGCGCGGATTATTTGTGCAAGAGTGACTATAATTATAGTTTTCCGAAGCATTAAAGGACTGTAAAAGCCTGCACATAAAATATAGTCACTTATAAAATACTTATCAGAGAAAGGAGTTTTTCTATGAACCTGTATCATCTGCGGTACTTTTCTACGCTGGCTCATATTGAACATTACACAAAAGCCGCTGATATTCTGGCGATCACCCAGCCTTCGCTGAGTTATGCGATCTCCACTCTCGAGGAAGAACTGGGCGTAAAACTGTTTGAAAAAAATGGAAGGAATGTTACTCTTACCAAGTATGGAAAAGTTTTCCTGAATGACGTGGAAGAGGTACTGAACCGTCTGGACTCTTCTGTGAACAGTCTGAAGCTGGCAGGTAAAGGAGAAGGCTGCATTGATGTGGTATTCCTGCGTACACTTGGAATTGATTTTCTTCCTAAGATCATGCGGGGATTTCTGGAGGAAAATCCTGCTAAAAAGATAGATTTCAATCTGTATTGTGATAAAGTTTTAACATCTGATATTCTGAACGGATTAAAAGAGAAGAAATATGATCTGGGGTTCTGTTCCAAACTTGATAATGAGCCGCTGATCGAGTTTATTCCGGTTGCCAGACAGGAGCTGGTTGTGATCGTACCTCTGGATCATCCGCTGGCAGTAAAGGATGAAGTACGGCTGGAGGATACCATTCCTTATAAACAGATTATATTTAAGAAGAGAAGTGGTCTGAGACAGATCATTGACGGACTATTTGAATGTATCGGGCAGACACCGGATGTGGCTTATGAGATTGACGAGGATCAGGTTGCTGCAGGCTTTGTCTCCAACGGCTTTGGAATCTGCGTTGCTCCCAATATTCCAATCCTGCAGTCTCTGAATGTAAAGATCCTTCCCTTAGTTTCTCCAAGCTGGCAGAGAAACTTCTATATGGCGATGCTGAAGAACGTATACCATCCACCGGTTGTGGAAGCATTTAAGAAATATGTGATCGAGCAGGCACAGAAGGAATGGGATTATAAGACCAGCTGATCTGACTTAATAAAATATCAGAATACAAAAAGATATGGGACTGTCCCGTCAGTCGAGACACCCCATATCTTTTTATAATAACCGATACATTCAATATTATGACTTGATATCCGGCACTTCTGATATCATAAACCAGATCTGTCTTGTTATATTATTTTTCTTCATCCATGGTGCGGAGTCTGTGTACAAGCTCTTCGCAGATCTCCAGTTCGTTCTTGCCGTCTGTTTCGATGATGATATCAGCCGCTGCCTCGTATTTAGCGCGGCGTTTCTCCATCAGGTCTGCGATAAATGGAACAGTCTTATTGTTCTCGATCAGCGGACGGTCATGGTTATTTTTGACACGGTCAAGAATTGTCTCCGGTTTTGCTGTGAGGAGAACAACACGGCCATTCTTCTTCATCTCTACTACATTGCACTCTCTCATTGGAGTACCACCGCCACAGGAGATCACAACATTGCTGCGTGACTGCATTTCGATAAGCAGATTTGTCTCAAGATCACGGAAATACTGTTCACCGTATGTCTCGAAGATATCGGAAATACTCATTCCCTGTCTCTGGGCAATGATCTGATCCATCTCTACCACATCCATGGCAAATACATTCTTAAGGAAATCAGAAATTGTGGACTTTCCCGCACCCATGAAACCGATCAGCACGATGTTGTAGTTGAAGAGTTTTCTTGCCTGGATCCGTTTACTGTTTGTGCGGATGCATTCAAATACATCGGAAACCTCGTCCTTATGGCGTCTGCCTTCCATTCTCTTCTCCAGCCATTCTTTCTGCTTCGCTTCCTGCTCAGGCTGTAAAATCTGGAGTCCGTTGGCTTCTTTATATGCCATAATGTCCTCCACGATCCTGTTACGCATGATAAGTGCATCCAGAATGATCTCATCACACTGGCCAAGACTCTCTCTGAGTATTTCTAACTGATTCATATCTCTTTCCTCTGTCTTTCCTATGTCAGCTTGCAGCAGACTGCAGATCAGCCACAGGCTGACATAAACTATTCACGAACGGCAATATATGAATGCCGACTGTTAAGATTTATTATATCAATATCGCTTTCGTATGGCAACCCTTTAAACCATTAAATTGTTTCATCTGTTCGATAGTTTTTTTCTATGAATTCAACAAACAATTCTATGGCAAGACTCTGATGACGGTTCTTTTATAGTAGTCCCATATAAATGTATCTAATGAAAAAAATCATGAAATACTTTTTCAGTGTACCATTTAAAACTGATTTTTTCCACTGATTTCTCCGCATAGACCGGATAAGAATCTATCAGTTTTCCATCCAGGTAATAGGCAATGCGGCCAAGCTTCTCCCCCTTAAGAACCGGTGCACTGACTTTCTGTGGAATTTCTATTTTACATGTTACAGTTTCCCCTTTTTTCAGAAGGACTTCTTTTTCCCTGTCATATGCGGTTACACTGCATTTACCCCTCAGATAGATTTTCGTTCCTATATCCTGATTATCTTCCACACCGTCTGTTACCAGAATTTTTCCGGTCTGTGGTTCTTTCCAGTAGGTTTCGTACTCGTAGTTGTAATCTCCGAAGTCCAGCAGTTTCTCTGTGTCACTCCATTTATAGGTTTTGTGGTTGGGCCATCCACAGCCAAGAAGACTGACGATAAATGTTTTGCCCTCTTTCTCCCAGGCACATACATAACAGTAGCCTGCCTGGGAAGTATAGCCTGTTTTTCCGGCAAGAACTCCGTCTCTCATGTCAAGAAATGCGTTGGCATTATGTACGGAAAAGGTTCTCTTTCCTGTGATCTCAGAGAATGTATAGTCTCTGGTCTGTGCAATGTGCAGGAATGTTTCGTTTTTAATAGCATAGCGCATGATTAGTGCCAGATCTTTGGCTGTTGTGTGATGTTTTCCGTTCTCATCCTCAGCATCCAGGCCATTGGGTGTAATAAAATACGTATTCTTACATCCTATCTGTTTTGCTTTCCGGTTGAGCATTCTGGCAAAACCTTCCACGCTTCCCCCGCAGTGTTCTGCAATGGCAACCGCTGTATCATTATGGCTTTTCAGCATAAGGGAATACAGAAGATCCTCCAGATAATACTGTTCTCCTTTCCGAAGTCCCAGCTTTACTTCCGGCTGGGATGCCGCATTCTGAGAAACCTGAACATAATCATCCCCCGGAGAGTTCTCTAGCGCCACAATACAGGTAAGCACCTTGGTTGTGCTGGCATTTGCCAGAGGACGCTCCCCGTCCTTTTCATAGAGTACTCTGCCGGACTCTCCGTCCATGAGGACTGCTGATAATGCGTATAATTCTGCCGGTTCTTCTGCAACAGGTTTCATGTCTACTGTCTGAGGTATTTTGTACTCCGCTCCCCGGGCGGAGGTGTATGTCTGCGTAAACAATAATACCGCCGTCACAACAATGACAGCGGCAATATGTTTCATTCTCATACTCCACCTCACATGCTGGCAATCCATGAATATCACTGTTCATAATTTACGGTTATTCACAGATTTGTTGTTTACAGGATATCTGCAGGATTTTGCTTCACCCTATAAGATAATTTATGCCTGCATGTCCGGAATATGACTGTCACAGTTCCGAAAAATATCGGGATATGCCCATTACCCGTTATAAGTCCGGTCCCATCTTTTGCTCAGATGATAAGCTCCCTCTCTTAAGGTATAAAGTTCTCCCAGATATTCCACAGCTTCAGGAACCGCCTCTCTGTAAAGCCTCTCAAGTTCAGGCATGGGAGCTTTTGCCTGCTCTACTGCTTCGGCAGTCATGAAATGTTCAATGACAGAGCCGATGGACTCTCCTCCCAGTCTCAGAAGTTTCCCCAGAATCCTGCGTTTTCTTCCATGGTCATCACACACCATGAAATTGGTAAGAATTTTCATCATCCTGACAGAAATATAAATGTTTATGGTTTTCACCAGAGGAATGCCCCTGTGGATCACTCTGGCATATTCCATCTTCGGCATGATCCCGCAGGCCGGATAATAATGGTCAGGATCTTTACCTGTCTCTTCCATAAGCACACGGTCAAATTCCTTCTCCAGAACAATGTGAGGAATGACGCCTTCTGCCGCCATCTTATTTACATAGGGATGGCATGCGGAGTCCAGAATATAATGACAGCCAAATCCAAGAAGATATGCCAAAAGTGCCTCATCATCATTTCTTCTGACCTGCCGCATCCCTTCTTCAAAAAAGGCTCTTGCCTTCTCATGATGCATCTCAATCCCGAACTGGGTGACAGGATTCTTTGAAACCATATAGTAGAACAGGATATCCGGCCCATGTAAACCGATTCTGTACAAGTCCCCATGTCTGCGGATCAGGGCTTTCATATCTGAAGGTAGTCTCTTATATACTTCTTTTCCAAATAAATCATGCGCATATGTGGTTGGCATTAGTTTTTTCTCCTTTATCTTACACATCCAGTTTCAACTGGATTTCTTCCTCTGCCTCTGCCTTAAAGTCCTCTATCTGGACAGGGTCAGGGACAGGCAGGGATTCCAGATCCTGTACGCCGAAGCAGCGCAGAAACTCTTCCGTGGTCCCGAGCAGGATCGGACGTCCGGGGGCATCCAGACGCCCAAGTTCCCTGACCAGACTGTATTCTACCAGCTTGTTGATGGCGTGGTCACATTTTACCCCTCGGATCTTCTCGATCTCCGCCTTTGTAACCGGCTGTTTGTATGCAATGATGGATAAGGTTTCCAGCATAACATCTGACAGTGCCGGTTTCTGAGGATGCAGGGCAATATTGATCAGATACTGATAATATTCTTTCTTTGTACACATCTGGAAAGAATTCTCCAGCTCTATGATCTGGATGCCTCTGTTCTCTTCCTGATAACGATCCATCATATTGCGGATGATCCTTCCTGTTGTCTTCTCGTCCACACCGATGGCTCTGGCGATCCGGGGCAGTTCTACGGAACCGCCCATTGCAAAAAGTATTGCTTCTATCGCAGCTTCTGTCTCCTTAATCTTCACTCAGTCTTCCTCATTCCTTTTATTACATATTGATCTCTGTATTCTATGGTTCATCTTCCGCAAATTCTGTAAGATTCTTCCATGTATCCGGGTCTGTCTGTACTTCAACAGAGATATCATCAAACAGCCCATTCTGCTCCACATGGATATGCCCCATTTTCATCAGTTCCAGTATGGAGAGAAAGGTGACGATCACCTGTACTTTCGAGCACTGACTCTCCAGGAGATTTCGAAAACTGAATTTCCGATGGGTACGGGCAAAATCTTTGATCTCTATCATCTTATCAGACAGACTGACCTCTTCCTTCTCGATGGTTCCGAATTTGCTTCGGATAGGATCGACCTTGTCTTCCTGCCTGCGGATGATGGACTTATAGATTGCATTCAGCTTCTCCAGTGTGAGACCTGCCAGAAGTTCCTTTGGATCTACAGGCTCTCTGTACTGCAGTACCTCATCGGGAAGAGTGGGCTCTTTAAAGAATACATTTGCCGCATCGTCCATCTTGTCCTTTAGCTCATAGGACATAAACTTATACATCTTATATTCCAGAAGTTTCTCCACCAGTTCCGCTCTTGGATCTTCCTCTTCTCCCTCTTCATTGACTTCTTTCGGGAGAAGCATTTTACACTTGATATCCAGCAATGTGGCTGCCATAACCATGAACTCACTCATGACTCCAAGGTCTTCCCGCTCCATGGCATGGATGTATTCCATATACTGATCTGTGATCTCCACGATGGGGATATCATAGATATCTATTTTATTTTTTTCGATAAGGTGCAGTAAGAGATCCAGAGGACCTTCAAATACTTCCAGCTTTACCGGAATTCCCATAGCACAGTCTTTTCCTTTTCAAGTAAATATTTCGCTGCCATACAGTCAGCAGACAGTAACAATATTCTCAGGCATTCGGTTTCAGATCCACCATCAGCAATTCCCTGGGATTATGAATCCTTACAGGTATGGTGTGTTCCCCTGCTCCTGCGCTTACCAGCATATGCTGTTCCTTCCTGTGGAAATCTCCGCAGCAGAACTTCGGAAATGGATGAAGCTGTGGGGAAAGCAGCCCATTGTGCCTGCCAATTCTTACAATCCCTCCATGATAATGCCCGCTCAGGATCAGATCTGCCCCCCAGTCAAAATAAGTATCTCCATATTTGGGACTGTGAGCCAGAAGAATATTCAGGGAGTCGGAAGATGGTTCTCCGATCAGTTCCCTGATTTCCTCTCTTTTAAGCTGTGGAGAAAATGGCTTTTTATAATAGATCAGAGGTACTTCCAGACCATAGACAGTAAGGCTGGTTTTTCCCACCTGCAGGCTGCAGGATTCATTATGTAGGATATGGATCCCGGCTTTCTTCAGCTCTTTTTCATATTCCTGATATCGGGCTGCCATACAGTTATCCTGAGGATCTGTCCTGTACAGCTTATATTCATGGTTTCCCAGTGCATAATAAACCGGATACTGCTGAGCAAGGCTCCTCAGAAGAGATGATGCAGTCTTTAAAGAAGCAGAATCATTTCTCACGATCATATCACCGGCAATGAGGATCCCATCTGGTCTGTACCGGTGGATCGTCTCCAGAAGCTTTCTGTTATCAGAGCCAAATTCCATGCCATGAAGATCTGCGATCACAGCAAATCTGATGCCTCTCGCATCCTTTATTTTGTTAGAATGGATTGTATAATGTACAGTTTTAAATCTTTTCATGCAAGTTTTCTTTTTCCTTTATGTTCACTTTATGTCTGGCAACGCACTTTGCGGGATATCATTTCCCGAATCCGCAGTTCGGGAATGTACAGACATCACAATTCAGACAGAGTCCACCCTCTCCAAGTTGGTTAATCTCTGATAATGTGATCTCATCATCTGCCATCAGTCTCGGCAGAAGCAGATCAAAGATGGTATTCTTTGCATACATAACACATCCCGGAAGCCCAAGGATCGGTATCTGCCTGCCGTCTTTCTCATAATAGGAAACCAGCATCATAGCTCCCGGAAGTACTGGTGCACCGTAAGATACGATGCGGGTTCCTGTTGCTTTGATCGCACCCGGAGTTCTGTCATCCGGATCTACGCTCATTCCACCGCTGCAGACTACCATATCAGCTCCCTCTTCAATAAATTTCAGGATGTCGGCTGTTATCTGTTCCATATCGTCACCCGGTTTTGTCTGACCGATGACCTCTGATGGAAATTTTGCAAATTTATCTCTCAGTACAGGAGTGAAGGTGTCAGTGATCAGACCTTTCTGCACTTCACTTCCTGTTGTTACGATACCCACCTTTTTCTTCTTATATGGCAGAATGGAAAAGATCGGCTCTGTGCCTGCCACCTCTGCTGCACGATCCATTTTCTCCTTCTCGATCACCAGAGGGATAATTCTGGTTCCTGCAAGTTTGTCGCCCTTCTTTACAGGAAAATCTCCATGGCGGGATGCGATCATCATCTCTCCAAGTGAGTTGACAGCCAGCAGAGCTTCTCTGCGTATCTTAAGCACTCCGTCAACGTCTGCGATCAGCTCGATCTTTCCCTCTTTTATATCAGAACCATGCATGGTGTCCGAAGCTCCGGCACAGATCTTATAAAGGATCTCTGCGCCTTCATTCTCATGAAGGATTCCTTCTTTCTTCTCCCACACATATAAATGTTCTTTTCCTACAGAGAGTAACAGAGGAATATCCTCTTCTCTGACAATATGACCTTTCTTAAAAAGCACCCCTTTTTTTACATCTTTGATAATCTGTGTGATGTCATGGCATAAAATGTGCCCTACGGCATCTTCTGTACGGATTTCTTTCATTATATAGTACCTTCCTTTTGTTTTTTATTTCCCTCAATACCCATTTGGATTTTATTATACATCGGATTGCTGTCCTTTGTCAAAAAATTATAAAACTGTCCAAAATACTTTTTGTTTACAGGTTACTGTTCACCCTGTTCTCAGTAACGTTTACAATCTCATGACAACTTTTTTCAGGCAGTCCAGATATGTGGCTTTTCCCGCATTTTCCCCGTAAAGGATCCGCACTCTTCCCAGTTCCTTCCCATCGACGGAATAGATCATCTCCCCTGCCAGGGTGTTCTTTTTCACCGGGGCCTTTACTTCCCTGTGGATTCTCAGCTTTCTTTTTACATTCCCGATATTCTGTCCTGTGGTATCCAAATAGTGGAACTGTTCCTCATAAACCAGGGAAACCGTCTTTTTCTTTCCATTTCTGACCGGAATCTCAGGCAGAGCTTCCATTTTCTTATCTATGTACAGGCTGCATTTTGAAAAGCCATAATTTAACATGGAGGCAGCATCTTTAAATCGCACTTTATAGTCCGGGGCTGCCATCACTACTGCGATCAGAGTAATGTCATTTCTTTTGGCGACTGCGCTGAGACAGTATTTTGCAATACTGGTGCTTCCTGTTTTCAGACCGACACAGCCCTCATAGCTGCGGATCAGTTTGTTGGTATTGGTAAGTCCGAATTCCTTGGTCCCCTGCCTGGTCACATGGGTGATATTTTCCATCCATATGGAAGAATATTCCAGAATTTTCGGATATTTTGTGATCAGTTCCCTGCTCATGATGGCAATGTCCCTGGCTGTTGTGTAATGATCGGGAGATTCTGTCAGACCACAGCAGTCTTCAAAATGAGTATTTTTCATCCCAAGTCCTTCTGCCCGTTCATTCATGTGGCGAACAAATTCCTGTTCACTGCCGCAGATATGCTCTGCCATTGCTACGCTGGCATCATTTCCTGACGCGATTACAATGCATTTGATCAGGGTTTCCACTGTCTGGATTTCCCCCTCCTCCAGAAACACCTGAGAACCGCCCATTGACTTTGCATGGGCACTGGTTGTGACTGTGTCGTCCATTTTCAGGCTGCCTTTATCCAGAGCATCAAAGATCAGGATCAGAGTCATGATCTTCGTGATACTGGCAGGGCTTCGTCTGGTATCCGCATCCTTCTGATAAACGACTGTTCCTGTCTGCGCTTCCATTAAGATTCCTGATGGTGCTTCAATAAGATCTGTGGATTCTGCCTGTTTGGTATTGCTTTCCTCAGGCAAAAAGATTCCGGCGGCATAAGCAGGGGTAATGATAGTGCAGACCATGATGATCACAGCGCATATTATGGAGATCCATTTTTTTCGCATATTCTCTCTCCGATCAATGTACCGGCAGGCTGCCGGCGCACGCTCTAAGACTACTTTCTTTATTCATTATATAGCAATCCAATAAAATAATGCATCTTAATCCGATCCGATACCTGATCATAATCAGATAAAAAGCACTGAAAACCATAAAAATACGATTTTCAGTGCTCATTTTACATCAGCGGCGCAAATGCGCGGAAAATATTCTGCATGATACGCAGCCCTATATTTCTGTTCAGGCAGAATTCCGGTTCTATTTGCCTGCAATATTCCATAGTCTGGATAAAATCATCTTTGATATCCTGTATTACTCTGTTTCTGTAGATCCATACACCATCCTCAAAATGAAGATAAAGACTTCGATAGTCCAGGTTGATGGTTCCCACAACTCCAATCTCATCATCACTCACAAAGGATTTTGCGTGAAGGAAACCGGGCTGATATTCATAAATCTTTACACCGGCTTCCAGAAGCTGTCTGTAATAGGATTGGGTAAGGATAAATACCAGCTTCTTGTCAGGGATTCCCGGCGTCATAATACGCACGTCCACCCCGCTTTTGGCTGCCAGACAGAGGGCAGTCATCATCTCATTATCTATGATCAGATAGGGAGTACAGATATATACATATTTTTTTGCCTTGTTGATAATGTTCAGATATACATCTTCACCGACAACCTCCTCATCCAGAGGTGTATCACAGAATGGCTGGACAAATCCGTCACTCTCAAATTCTCCCTCATGATATCTGTGGGGAAAATAGGCTTCATAATCAATACTTTCTTCAGATCTGCCGATCACCGCCCACATATGGAGAAACATTACCGTCATATTCCAGACAGCTTCCCCTTTGAGCATAACTGCAGTGTCCTTCCAGTGTCCGAAACGCGCTTTCTGGTTGATATATTCATCTGCAAGATTGATGCCTCCCGTAAATCCAACCCATCCGTCAATGATACAGAGCTTCCTGTGATCCCGGTTATTCTGGATAATATTCAGAATGGGACGGAAAGGATTAAATACCTGACATTTGATTCCTTTTTTCTGAAGCTCTTCATAATATTTATGGGGAAGTGTTGTAAGACAGCCAAATCCGTCATAGATCAGGCGCACATCAACGCCCTCCGCAGCTTTCTCTTCCAGAATATTCAGGATTGTCTGCCACATCACCCCATCATTGATAATGAAATATTCAATAAAAATATATTTCTTCGCCTGTTTCAGTTCCCTCACAAGCACCGGGAACATATCATCTCCTACCTGAAAATACTCTGCAGTTGTATTCTCATGGACCGGAAATCTGGAAACATCCGAAATATATCTGGACTGATTTGAAGCCGAGGGATCCAGAGCCTCCAGCTTCTGCCTCGTCTGTGGACAATCCCGCAGATACTCCCTGCTCTCCTCAATCCTCTGTTCAAAATGCTGCTGCATGATCGCAGCGATCCTGGAACGTCCAAATACAAAATATAATACCACTCCAAGGATTGGCAGGATCAAGATCAGCATGGTCCAGGCCAGTTTGTAGGAAGGATTTATTTCCTTATTCAAAATCCACAATACCAGTACAATACCTATCAGCCTCAATCCGATATCAATATATCTGGAATAAGCGGCCAGACGCAGTACCATCATTAAGATCCATCCGAGCTGGACAAGCATTGCAACCGCAACATAAAAGATTCTGTTGAAAATCAGCTTTGCCAGTTTTTTAAACAGTAAAAGGATCCAGTTTTTCTTTTCTTTAAGTATTTTGTTATTTTCTGCCTTCAAGATTACTTCCTTCCCCTGATTATTGTCCAAATTATGATAAAAATCCCTGACAGAACTGCCAGGGATTTTTGCGCACAATTAATTATATTTACGTTTTCTTGCGGCTTCAGATTTCTTTTTACGACGAACGCTTGGTTTCTCGTAATGCTCTCTTTTGCGGATTTCCTGCTGGATTCCTGCTTTTGCACAGCTTCTCTTGAATCTGCGAAGAGCGCTATCTAAAGTCTCGTTCTCTTTTACGATTACGTTTGACATAGACTCACACCTAACCTCCCTCCAGTTGTAGATTGTGCTAAAATACAACTGTCTGGGTATTTTTTCTTGCACAAGTGATATTATATATCATTGCCTGTGGGTTCGTCAACATCTTTTTGGTTAAATTTTGCAGATTTTTTTAGTTACTATTCACACGCCACTATCCCGCGAGGTGTTTTGGCATATATATGCCAAAATCCCGAGACATACCGCGCGAATTTATGCGATTAGCATAAATTAAGTTTGCGAAGCAAACGATACTCCTTGGGCATTGCACAAGGAGGTTCATATTTCCTGCATCGCGAAGCGTGTTGCTGGTCACAAAGTGAGCAGTAACAATTTTTACTTTATCTGACCTTCAAGGATTCCTGCTGCTGCATCTACGGCTTCCTGAGCTTTGGCAGGGTTCTTTCCGCCGGCCTGAGCCATGTTCGGACGTCCGCCGCCGCCACCGCCTACGATAGCTGCCACTGCTTTGATCAGGTTACCTGCGTGAGCGCCTGCTTTCTGTGCTGCATCAGTAGCCATTGCAAGAAGGTTTACTTTCTCACCGTTTACTGCTGCCAGAAGGACAACACCTTCACCAAGTTTGCCTTTCAGCTGGTCGCCAAGGTCACGAAGTCCGTTCATATCCACTCCGTCTACTTTTGCAGCAAGAAGTTTCACACCTTTGACTTCTACTACTTTATCCATAACATCTCCCAGAGCTCCCTGAGCCAGTTTGCTCTTTAAGGATTCGTTCTCACTGGAAAGTGCCTTTACTTCTCCCTGAAGATGTCCGATCTTCTCTACGATCTCTGCAGGATTTGCTTTCAGAACTTTTGCAGCTTCATGAAGCAGTTCTTCCTGTTTCTTATAGTATTCCAGAACACCATTTCCTGTCAGAGCTTCGATACGGCGCACACCTGCTGCAATACCGGATTCGGAAACGATCTTGAACAGCATGATGTTGCCTGTGTTTGCCACATGAGTACCACCGCAGAGTTCCTTGGAGAAGTCGCCCATGGATACCACACGTACCTTCTGATCATATTTCTCTCCGAACAGAGCCATTGCTCCGGATTTCTTAGCCTCTTCCACATCCATAACATCTGTACGGACTTCAAGACCAGCCTGGATTTCTTTATTAACAAGCGCTTCTACCTGTGCGATCTCATCAGCTGTCATAGCCTGGAAATGAGCAAAGTCGAAACGAAGTCTGTCCGGTGTTACCAGAGAACCCTTCTGTTCTACATGACTTCCAAGAACTGTCTTTAATGCTTTCTGAAGAAGATGTGTTGCACTGTGGTTCTTCTCAGTGTCTCTTCTTGCAGCTTCATCCACTTTCAGGGAAACAGTTTCGCCTGTGGAGATCATACCGGATTCCATATGACCTACATGTCCGAATTTACCGCCGCGAAGCTTGATGGTGTCTTCTACTACGAACTTACCGTTTGCAGTTTCAATCACACCTGTGTCTCCGACCTGTCCACCCATAGTTGCGTAGAATGGAGTCTGCTCTGTAAAGACAGTTCCTTTCTGTCCTTCCATCAGGGAGTTTACAATCTCTGTCTCTGTTGTAAGGACTGTTACTTTGGAATCAAAGGTAAGATGATCGTATCCTACGAATTCTGTTGTAACATTTACATCAATATCATCATATACAGTTGCGTCAGCACCCATATAGTTGGTTACTTCACGTGCAGAACGGGCTTTGTTTCTCTGCTCTTCCATACATTTCTGGAAGCCTGCCTCGTCAATATCATATCCTTTTTCCTCAAGGATCTCTTTTGTAAGATCCATCGGGAATCCGTAAGTATCATATAATTTGAATGCATTTTCGCCGGAAAGTGTTTTCTCTCCTGCCGCTTTCATCTCATCTTCCATCTCTCCAAGGATACGGAGACCCTGGTCAATGGTCTTGTTGAACTGGTTTTCTTCATTTGTGAGAACTTTAAAGATAAATTCTTTCTTCTCTTCCAGCTCCGGATATCCTGCTTTGGAACCATTGATCACTTCTTCACTTAATTTTGCAAGGAAGGTGCCTTCGATTCCAAGAAGACGTCCGTGACGTGCTGCACGACGGATCAGACGGCGGAGTACATAACCGCGGCCTTCGTTTGTAGGCATGATACCGTCGGAGATCATAAATGTTGCAGAACGGATATGGTCTGTGATCAGACGGATGGATACGTCATCATTATAATTCTTCTCGTATTCTTTTCCGGAGATCTTACATACCAGGTTACGCAGTGCGCAGATAGTATCTACATCGAAGATGGAATCTACGTCCTGCACAACAACTGCCAGACGTTCCAGACCCATACCTGTATCAATGTTCTTCTGTTTCAGTGTTGTATAATTTCCGTTTCCATCGTTCTCAAACTGGGTAAATACGTTGTTCCATACTTCCATGTAACGGTCGCAGTCACAGCCTACTGTACAGCCAGGTTTACCGCATCCGTATTTTTCTCCACGGTCATAGTAGATTTCAGAACATGGACCGCAAGGGCCAGCGCCATGCTCCCAGAAGTTATCTTCTTTTCCAAAACGGAATATTCTTTCAGCCGGGATTCCGATTTCTTTGTTCCAGATGTCAAATGCTTCATCATCTTCCAGATATACGGAAGGATACAGACGGTTTGCATCCAGTCCTACTACCTCTGTGAGGAATTCCCAGGACCAGTGGATGGCTTCTTTCTTAAAGTAGTCACCAAAGGAGAAGTTACCAAGCATCTCAAAGAATGTACCGTGACGTGCAGTTTTACCTACATTCTCGATATCACCTGTACGGATACACTTCTGGCAGGTACTTACTCTTGTTCTTGGCGGGATTTCAGCACCTGTAAAATATGGTTTCAGCGGAGCCATACCTGCGTTGATCAGCAGAAGACTCTTATCTCCCTGTGGTACCAGGGAAAAGCTTTTCATTACCAGATGTCCTTTGCTCTCCATGAAGTCGAGGAACATCTGACGAAGTTCGTTTACTCCGTATTTCTTCATAATCTTTTCCTCCTGAAATCGGCGGCACCGGTTCAGCAGTATCCGCCGATATTTCTATAATGAATTTTTTATTTTGCCAGAACTTTATTGAATTTCTTTTTGCCTTTTTTCAGCACTACACCTTCACCTGTAAGTGCATCTTTGGCAACTGTGTATTTCACATCTGTGATCTTCTCACCGTCAATGGAAACACCGCCCTGTTCAATGGCACGACGTCCCTCGGAACGTGTTGGAACCATTCCTGCTTTTACAAGCATGGAGATCAGGTCGATTGTTCCTTCTTCTGAGAAGTCTTCGTCTGCAAGCTCAGTTGTCGGCATATGTGCTGTGTCAGCGCCGCCTGCAAAAAGTGCTCTTGCGCCTTCCTGTGCTTTCTTTGCTTCCTCTTCGCCATGAACCAGATTTGTCAGCTCGTATGCAAGGATTTCTTTTGCTTTGTTTAACTGGCTTCCTTCCCATTTCGCCATCTCGTCGATCTCTTCTAACGGAAGGAAGGTAAGGAGACGCATGCATTTGATAACATCTGCATCATCCACATTTCTCCAGTACTGGTAGAAATCGAAAGGAGAAGTCTTCTCCGGGTCAAGCCATACAGCACCTGACTGTGTTTTACCCATTTTCTTACCTTCGGAGTTCAAAAGAAGTGTGATCGTCATGGCATAGGCATCTTTGCCAAGTTTACGACGGATCAGCTCTGTACCGCCAAGCATATTTGCCCACTGGTCATCACCGCCGAACTGCATGGTGCAGCCGTATTTCTGATACAGCATGTAGAAGTCGTAGCTCTGCATGATCATATAGTTGAACTCAAGGAATGTAAGTCCACGTTCCATACGCTGTTTGTAGCACTCGTGAGAGAGCATACGGTTTACAGAGAAATGTGGTCCAACATCACGAAGTACCTCTACATAATTTAAATTCATCAACCAGTCTGCATTGTTTACCATTAATGCCTTGCCGTCTGAGAAGTCGATGAAACGCTCCATCTGTTTCTTGAAGCAGTCGATGTTGTGCTGAATGGTCTCCACTGTCATCATCTGACGCATATCAGATCTTCCGGACGGGTCACCGATCATACCGGTTCCGCCGCCTAATAATGCGATTGGTTTATTTCCCGCCATCTGCAGACGTTTCATCAGGCAAAGTGCCATGAAATGTCCTACGTGAAGGCTGTCTGCGGTAGGGTCAAAGCCAATGTAAAATGTGGCTTTTCCATTATTTACCATTTCTTTGATCTCTTCTTCGTCTGTTACCTGGGCAATCAGACCACGGGCTTTCAGCTCGTCCCAAACTGTCATTGTTTGTTTCCTCCTCGTAATAAAATAAAACAACCCGGTTCCTGTCCATTTAGGACGAGAACCGGGTCCCGCGATACCACCTAAATTCGCAGAAAACTCGCATTCTCTGCCTCAATAAGTAACAAACCATGCCATTGTTATGATAAACAACGGTTCTCTCTGTTACTTAAGCATGTTAACGGACGCCACTCCGCTGCAGCCTACTTACCTTACAATATCTCTGAGGTGTTCGGTGCAGAGCTCCGGGAGGTATTCACATAAGTTCCCCACGCGCCTCTCACCTGCCGGCAGCTCTCTGTGTGTTTTCCCTATGTTACTCTTTCCCATCTGTGCTTTTTTATATCATATATCTGCAAGTATACAAATACAAAATTTATTTGTCAAGGAATTTATAGCAATCCTCTTCATATTTCACCAACTTAAAGCGTTAATGTACTCACCCTGAAATCCAGTCCACAAAGAATACATGTCCTTTGTACTGTTCATATTCCAGCTTGCTGAAATTAAGGTTCTGTGCCTTAAATGCTGCCGGAGTCATAAAGAATTTGTAATTGAAATCCTTTGTCTTAAATCCCGGGAGTGTTCTCTTTGTGCCATGATTCACATAGTTACTGAACACTTCCATGGCTGCCTTTGCTGCCGCATAGGCATTGGTCCTGTCCTCAAACTGGCCTTTCAGTCTTTTAAGAAGTGCTCCGTCTGTGACAACCGCATACTGGGTAGGTTTTCCCTGATATACCACATAACGGATCTGTGACGGAAATTCTTTATACTGGTCAATGGTACAGTTTAATACGCAAAGCGCAACTGCCTCCATTCCCACGACTCCCTGATCTCCTGCTTCTGCATCACACACTGCTGCCAGAAGATCCAGATCTGACACCTTTCCGTCTGCAATTCCCGGATGTTCCAGGAACTCTTCTTCCATATAGTAGTATTTATTATTCTTCGCATCAAAGACCTTGACATATTTGCCCTCTACTGTGTAATCATTATCGGAAGTCTTTGTTGCAGCACCATCAGAATCAAACCTGTATGTAGTTCCGTCAATGGAAGCGATGGTATTTGCCAGCATCACTCCTGATGTATCAAAATAATATTTCTTTCCATCAAGCTCAAGCCAGCCTGTCTTCGCCTTACCATCTGAAGGGTTGAAATAATATTTCTTACTTCCTACGGTTCCGAAACCTTTCTGATAACGGACACCGGTTGATTTTGAAAAATAGTAATAGTCTGAGTCAATTTTCTCCAGACCTGTATACATTATTCCATTTGACGGCTTAAAGTATCTGTAATTTCCGGCACTGCTCTTCACCCAGCCTGTACACATACGTCCATTGGCCTGACTGAAATAGCGTTTCTGTTCTTTTTTGTTCTCCACCCAGCCTTTGGCCATAACGCCGGAACCACTGTAAAAATAATATTTATATTCATCTGTATCTGTGAGCCAGCCTCTTGTCAGCAGGCCTGTTGTCTCATCAAAATGACGGGTATTTCCATTGGAATCAGTGATAAATCCTGTCACCATATATCCGGCTCCTCTGGTAAAGTATCGGATCGCCTGTCCGCTGGAGTCTTTTACCCAGCCTTTTACCTGAACTCCTGTTTTCTTATCAAAGTAATATTTCTTACCCTTAAGTTCCAGCCAGCCTTTCTGTTTGGAACCGTCTTTGTTTATGTAATAGGTTTTCCCCTTCTGAGTGACAAATCCTGTTTTTGTTGCCGCGGATACACTAAAACAGCCCATTACAAAAACGGTCATCACAAAAAGGAGCAGATACTTTAACAATAGTTTCCCATGTTTCTTCATTCTTATTCTCCGTTTCCTCTCTTTTTATACGTATTGTTTTACGTTTTAATTGGGTTATTGTTGCATTTCTTTCTCAATCATTACAGATTTGTTACGTGGTATATTATATCGGATTCATATATTATTGTCAACTTGTGAAAAGCAACAATTCGCATCGAACTTAAGGTTATTGGTTACTGTGAACATAATGAACAATGATGAAACTGTAACACTTTTTGCGGTTCCACATATGATAGGATTGTAAAGAAAAAAAACGGAGGATTTAATATGAGCGACTTAGCTGCTACAAATTGCGGATGTGAGGACAGAGGAGGATGCGGATGTGGCTGCGCTAATAACAGCGGATGCGGATGCGACAATGGCTGCGGATGTAATAACGGATGTGGATGTAACAGTGGATGGGGACTTTCAGGCGGAAATAATTCCTGCTGTAATATCCTCTGGATCATCATCCTTCTGTGCCTGTGCGGAAACAATAACTGCGGATGCAGCAATGGCTGCGGCGGATGTGGCAACGGTGACAACTGCTGGATTATTATCGTGCTGCTTCTGTTATGTGGAAACAATGGCTGTGGATGTGGCTGCTGACAATCATTTTCTGTTGGCAGGGGGATCTTTCCCTCTGCCTCTTTATATTTTACAGGATTATAATTTCGTCCTTATTATTCATGCTGCCTGATATTATCCTTATCTTTCATATTCCGGGAATTGATCCTGTCTGTTTTCTTTTCCGGGTGCACTGTCTGAGCACATTGTTTTTTCTTTTTCACACACTCCAGATCTATCTCATAAAAAGCATTTCCATTTATAATAAGCATTTCTTTCTTTTCTTCTGACTCTGATCCCATATCTGATTCTCCATTTTTTTGCAACTGCAAACGCATGATATCTGCAGCAATTCCATAAAATTTGAGGCAGCGTGCAGTAAAAGCAGTCTCACAGTTACTTAAATTCTACTTTATTATATGTCAGAATCCTTCTCCCCGTCATATTCTGTTAATAAAAAACATAAAATGGAAGCAGATATTATGAATGAAGAGCAGATTTCACAGACTTTACTGGATCAGATGGTCAGTTCTGACCGCGGACAGATGATAAAAGCCGCCATTCCTTATCTTCCGCCAAAAGGACAGCAGATTTTCTCAGTCTATGAAAAAGCGGTTGAATTTATCAATACGGTTTCTGTTTTCAGCAAAAGAAGTTCCGGCAGCGATCTGTGTGCCATGAGCATGCCGGCCCAGAATCCGGTGGATGTCGTCAATGATATCCGCAGCTTCTGTTATGGTCCCAGCAGGGATAAATTAGATCAGATGGTAAATATGATGGCTATGGTTCAGATGCTGCAGCTCATGAACCAGCCTGCAGATGGTGAGAAGGAGGATTCCCATGAATGATGACTGGCGCAACAACCCGAAGCTTGCAGGTATGGATCGTTCCAAGCTTGATATGCTTCAGAATCTGGCTTCCCAGGGAAGTTCAAAGGGTGCAAATGAGATGCTGCCTTTCCTGATGAGCGCAGCTGCTCAGGGAAAAAAAGGTGGTCTGAAATTTAATGCTGATGAGATTTCTGCGATCATTGAAGTGCTGAAGATGGGAAAATCTCCCGCAGAGGCACAAAAACTTGATAAAGTGGTGAACCTTATGAAAATGATACGGTGACCAAGTCCCCACTCACTGCTTATTGCTTTTCGCAGACTCCGCAGAAAACTTACCTGATTCGGTTAATATGAATTGCTATGATAACAAAAAGAGTACATTTCATCAACTTTCCGAAATGTACTCTTATGTTCAGTAATGTAACTTGTCACCAATTATTATCTGTCATATTTGCGTAGCCTGTCGCAGATAAATGTCAGTGCCTGTTCAACTGCCTGGTCTCTGATACTTTTTCTGTCGCCCTCAAAGTGAAATTCCCTCACAGTTGTCTTTCCTGCACAGTAACATCCCATAAATACGGTTCCCACCGGTGTTTCCTCTGTTCCACCGCCCGGACCTGCAAGTCCTGTCACAGAGAGACAGACATCGGTTTTGGCTGCTTTCGCACCGCCTTTTGCCATCTGTCCGGCACATTTGGCTGAGACAGCACCTTCTTTCTTCAGTGTACTCTTCTTTACTCCAAGACATTTTCTTTTGGCGCGGTTTGTATATGTGACATAACCACACATAAATACCTCCGAAGCTCCCGGTACATTTACGATGTCCGCTGCTACCGCACCGCCTGTACAGGACTCGGCAAGAGACAGTGTCATTTTCTTTTTTTTCAGGAGTCCTACAACTGTTTCTTCTAATGCTGTTTCCTCTAATGCTGATTCTTCTGATGCTTCCTTTTCTGAAGCCATATTTAAAGCCTTCTTTCTAATCCTGCATGGACAGAACACTCCTGTTCTGCCAGATATATGTGATCAGGGAAATAACGGTAAGTGCCAGAGAAAGCCAGATAAATATCTGTTCCAGAATATCAAACACTCCGCCCAGATCGATCAGCAGTAAAATGATCATGATCATCTGGGAAACCGTCTTGAATTTGCCCCAGTAGTTTGCCGCGATCACAATACCGTTCTCGGCTGCGATCAGACGGAATCCGCTGATAATAAATTCTCTTCCTATAATAATGATAACAAACCATGCCGGAAGCTTTTCCAGTTCAATAAAGCAGATCATTGCAGAACACACAAGCAGCTTGTCTGCAAGAGGATCCATGAATTTTCCAAAGTTTGTCACCAGATTGTATTTTCTGGCAAGCTTTCCGTCAAACCAATCGGTCACACTTGCAACAACAAAAATAGCAAGTGCTATATAGCGGTTTGCCTCACCGCCCAGGTCTGTAAGCATAAACAGTACAAGAAACGGAACCAGGATCATTCTGGCTACTGTAAGTTTATTCGGTGTATTCATCTGCCAACTCTCCTATCAAATCATATTCCAGTGCACCGGTCACACGTACCTTTGCAAAATCTCCTGTCATCAGGAGTTCTCCTGTCTGCACAAAAATATAACCGTCGACCTTTGGTGCATCTCCGTAAGTTCTGCCAATGTATGCGCTCTCATCTGCAACTTTTCCCTCGATCATCACGAGAAGTTCCTGTCCGATACGGTCAGTTCCCTTATCATAGGAAATCTCCTGCTGAAGCTCCATGATCTCGTCACGTCTGGCCTCTTTGACTTCTTCCGCAACCTGATCAGGCATCGTTGCTGCAGGTGTATCTTCTTCCGGTGAGTAAGTAAATACTCCCAGACGGTCAAATTCCATCTCATCCACAAAGCTCATCAGCTCTTCGTGGTCTTCCTGTGTTTCCCCGGGGAATCCGGAGATCAGAGTGGTACGGAGCACGATGTCAGGAATCTCCCGACGAAGCTTATTTACAATCTCCACCAGCTCTGCCTGTGTTGTCCTTCTTCCCATTCTCTTTAAGATACGGTCACTTGCATGCTGGATCGGAAGATCCAGATAATGGCAGATCTTCTTCTCCTCTTTCATGGTCTGGATCAGTTCATCGTAAATTTCCTCCGGATAGCAGTAAAGCACGCGGATCCAGCGGATTCCTTTGATCTTGCATAACTCTTTCAGGAGGATATGAAGAGATTTCTTTCCATATATATCAGTTCCATATACGGTTGTCTCCTGTGCGACAAGGATCAGCTCTTTTACGCCTTCCTCTGCCATCTCCTTTGCCTGTGTTACCAGACGTTCCATCGGAACGCTTCGGAATTTACCGCGAAGTTTCGGGATGATACAGTAGGTGCAGTGTTTATCACAGCCTTCTGCTATCTTGAGGTATCCGAAATGTCCACCTGTTGTGAGAACACGTTTGCCAAGCTTTTCCGGAAGATAATCAATATCTTTAAATTCCTGGAAATGTTTTCCTTCCATTGCTTCACGGATTGCCTTAAGGATGTCTCCGTAGGAAGTTGTGCCAAGTACTGCATCTACTTCCGGTACTTCCTCAATGATCTCATTTTTATAACGCTGTGCCATACATCCTGTGACAACCAGGACTTTACAGCTCCCGGTTTTCTTGTATTCTGCCATCTCAAGGATGGTGTTGACGCTCTCTTCCTTTGCGTCATTGATGAAGCAGCAGGTGTTCACCACAATGGCCTCTGCTTCAGTTTCATCATCTACGATCTCGAACCCGTTACCTGTAAGAAGTCCGAGCATTTCTTCGGAATCTACAAGGTTCTTGTCACAGCCTAATGATACGAATAATAATTTCATAAATTCTCCTATAAGAATGTGCCTGAAAATATACCTCTGTAATTCTCAGACACATCCTTTTGTTTATCTATTGTGTTACCATCAGTTCTTACTCTTCAGTTGTTTCTTCTGCTGTTTCAGCAGTCTCTGTGATTTCAGAAGCCTGTGCTGATTCTTCTGTCTGTGCCTCAGCTGTCTGTTCTGTTCCTTCTTCATCCTCTTCTTCCGGAGCAAGGATCTTTACTTTTCCTTTGTAGAGCTCGTCGATCGCAACTGAGAGAGGTTTCTTGCCTGCCGCACCCTCTACCATTGGTTTGGAACCTGCAATGATCTGGCGCGCACGTTTACTTGCAGCAAGTACAAGGGAATAACGGCTGTTAAGGGACATTGTTGTATCGTCGTCCTCACTGTTTGTATTGATTGCTTCGATTAATTCTGTATAAGACGGATGTATCATGTATTTTCTCCTTTCTTTTAAGCGGTCTGGGCCGCATGTTTATCATTTCTGAAATGCTTTTGTCTGTTTCTGGATATCTGCGATAAATTCTGCATTTCTGGATACTCTGGAATGTTCACTCACAATAATCTGATGAAGATGGTCTACGCATTCCTCTACAGTATCGTTGACAAGAATATAGTCATATTGTCCCATACCTTCTGCCTCTTCACCGGCTCTTGCAAGTCTGTCTGCGATCACCTGTGCGGTTTCTGTTCCTCTGCCTGTGAGACGGCGTTCCAGTTCCTCCACAGTCGGCGGAGTTACAAACACCAGAAGTGCTTCCGGTATTTTCTCTTTGATCTTCATTGCGCCCTGGATTTCGATCTCAAGGATTACATTTCTGCCTGCCTGAAGCTGCTCTTCGACATAAGAGCGTGGGGTACCGTAATAATTTTCCACATACCGGGCATATTCAAGCAATGCATCCTCTTCGATCAGCTTCTCAAATTCATCCCTTGTACGGAAGAAATATTCTCTGCCGTCCTCTTCACCGGGACGGGGTTTTCTGGTTGTTGCGGAGACAGATAATGCATAACCATCATATTTCTCCATGAGGCGTTTCATTACTGTGCCTTTTCCTGCACCGGAAAATCCGGAAACCACTACTAAAATTCCTTTATTCATGGGTCTCTCCCTTATCCTCGTTTTCATATATTTCTGCAAATCTCCGGGCAATGGTCTCAGGCTGAAGTGCGCTGAGCACCAGATAATCGTCGCTTGTGACGATTACTGCTTTTGTCTTTCGCCCCTGAGTTGCATCAATCAGTGACCGGGTTCCCTTTATGCTCTGCACCATTCTTTTTACAGGTGCCGCATCCGGGCTTACCACTGCCACGATTTTCTGTGAATTGACTACATTTCCAAAACCGATATTAATAAGTCTTGCCACGTTTTCTTCCTCTATTCTACGTTCTGGATCTGTTCTCTGACTTTCTCGATCTCTGTTTTCAGATCAATGGCAATGTTGGAGATCTCCAGATCACTTGATTTGGATAAAATCGTGTTTGCTTCTCTGTTCATTTCCTGTGCCATGAAGTCCAGTTTGCGTCCGATGCCTTCTTTCTCTGTTGTGAGCATCTTTTTCATGTTCCTGATGTGGCTGTGAAGGCGGACGGTTTCCTCATCATTGCAGATTTTGTCTGAAAACAGGATGACTTCTGCTGCGATGCGGTTGTCGTCGATCTGTGTGTCTTCCAGCAGCTCGGAAACTTTTGCTTCCAGTTTGGTCCTGTAGGCATTGACTACTTCCGGAGAGCGGGCTTCTACACGTAATACTTTTTCTTCAAGGCTGTCCAGTTTTCCGATAAGGTCTTTCTCAAGATTTCTGCCTTCCAGTATCCTTGTCTGGACAAATTTCTCACATGCCTCGCGAAGGGGCGGTTCCAGAGATTCCCAGAGTGCTTCCTCATCAACAGACTGTTCTTCCATGACAAGTACCTCCGGATAGCGTGACAGGGTGCTGACTTTGATATCGTAGTCAAGGTCAAAGTCCTGCTGCATCTGTTTAAGACAGGTGATGTATTCGGATGCGAGTTCTCTGTTGTATTTGAGAGCTCCGTTGTCCAGGGTGTAGTCTTCGTATGTGATGTATACATCAACTTTGCCTCTCTGGATGTAGGTTTTCATCAGGTTTCTGACTGCGCCTTCCAGGAAATTGAGTTTTCTGGGCATTTTGATGCTGAGGTCCAGGTATCTGTGGTTGACAGATTTTAGTTCGATTGTTATTTTTCTTTCTTTGGTCACGACTTCTGCCCGGCCGAAACCTGTCATGCTTTTTATCATAGTTTTTCTCTCTTTGTCTGTCTATTAGTGTCGGGGTATGTGTGCCTGTTCTGGTTTACATACAGATTTATTATAGTTCATTATAGAATGGGAGTCAAACATTTTTTCGTTGATGGCGGTAGGAAATGTGTGGTATACTTACAAGAGGGACGCCGCAGGTGGGACGCAGGTAGGACGCAGGAGAAAATAAATAGTTCCGGGTGCGGTTTCGAGGTTTAGTCAACTCTAAGGCTTCGGAAATCTGCTAAAGGCATGAAAAAAACAGCAAAACTCGCTTCGCTCAGACAGGTTGCTGTTTTTTTCATAACGCAGATTCCCGAAGCCTAAGAGTTACTACAACCCCTGCAAATGCGCCCGGAACTATTTATTTTCTCCTGCTGGTGACTGGCTATGGGAGGTATATGGTATATTTAATTGGAAGGCTTTCAGAGAGGCCTGTTATATTAGAGTTTGTTTGTCAGAAAGGGCTTTGCCTTTTATCAGTCATATTGGGGACTGAGATTTTGATTATTGTGAGTATTATTTAAAAAGGAGTGTTTTTATATGGCTTTTGATGGGATTACGATTGCGGCTATGGTGAGGGAGCTGCATTTGAATTTGGATGGAGGACGGTTTAATAAGATTGCTCAGCCGGAGGCGGATGAGCTTTTGATTACGGGGAAGGGGGCGAATGGGCAGTGCAGGCTGCTGCTTTCGGCCAGTGCTTCTCTTCCGCTGATTTATTTTACTTCCAAGAATAAGCCCAGTCCTATGACTGCGCCTAATTTCTGTATGCTGCTGCGTAAGCATATTGGAAGTGCGAGGGTTTCGGATATCAGGCAGCCTGGGATGGAGCGTGTGGTGATGTTTGAGCTGGAGCATCTGAATGAGCTGGGGGATCCCTGTAAGAAGGTTCTTATCATGGAGCTGATGGGCAAGCACAGTAATATTATTTTCTGTGATGATAAGGGGATGATCCTGGATAGTATCAAGCATGTTTCTTCTCATATGAGTTCTGTGCGTGAGGTGCTTCCGGGAAGGGAGTATTTTATTCCGAAGACGCAGGATAAGCTGGATCCGCTGACTGTGAGTGAGGAGGAGTTCTGTGATGTTGTGTGCAGGAAGCCATGTAATGTTTCCAGGGCTGTTTACTCTTCTCTTACTGGAATCAGTCCGGTTGTTGCGGAGGAGATCTGTTTCAGGGCTTCGATCGACGGGAGTGATGCAGCGCAGTCTCTGGATGAGGCGGCGAGGGTGCATTTGTATCATACGTTCCGCAGGCTGATGGATCAGGTTGTGGAGGGGGATTTCTCTCCGAATATTGTTTACCGGGGGGAAGAACCTGTGGAGTATGGTGTGTTTGCGTTCCAGCAGTATGGACCGGAGTATCATTCTGTGGAGTTTGAGAGTGTTTCACAGATGCTGGAGACTTATTATGCGACAAAGAATACTCTGACGCGTATCCATCAGAAGTCTTCGGATCTGAGAAGGATCGTGCAGACTGCGCTGGAGCGTAACCGTAAGAAGCTGAGTCTGCAGGAGAAGCAGATGAAGGATACTGCGAAGAAAGAGAAGTATAAGGTTTACGGGGAGCTGATCAATACTTATGGGTATGGGCTGGAGGATGGATGTAAGTCGTTTAAGGCTCTGAATTATTATACCAATGAGGAGATTACCATTCCTCTTGATCCTACTATGACTCCGGCGGAGAATTCCAAGAAGTATTTTGACAAGTATGGAAAGCTGAAGCGTACGGAGGAGGCTCTGACTGAGCAGATTGCAGATACGAGAAGTGAGATTGAGCATCTGGAGTCTGTTTCCAATGCTCTGGATATTGCTTTGGCTGAGAGTGATCTGGCACAGATCAAGGAAGAGCTGATGGAGTATGGATATATTAAGAAGCATTATGACCGCAGAAAGGGACAGAAGGCACAGAGTAAGTCTAAGCCGTTCCATTATGTGACTGAGGATGGGTATGATATTTATGTGGGAAAAAATAATTTCCAGAATGATGAGCTTACCTTTAAGTTTGCCACAGGGAATGACTGGTGGTTTCATGCCAAGAAGATGGCCGGTTCGCATGTGGTCGTGAAGTCTAAGGACGGCGAACTGCCGGATCATATCTTTGAGATTGCGGGACAGCTTGCTGCTTATTATTCCAAAGGACGTACTGCTCCTAAGGTGGAGATTGATTATATCCAGAAGAAGCAGGTGAAAAAGCCTGCAGGGGCGAAGCCCGGATTTGTGGTTTATTATACAAATTATTCGCTGATGGCTGAGCCGTCATTAAAAGGAGTCAGGGAAGTCTGATCATACTGTTGTATAGTTACAAATATTAAAAGAATTGCGGGAGCTGCTTTGCAGCGGAGTAAGTAATTCGTGGATGTCAGGTCAGGGGTGAAATACCTTTTGACCCTGACATTATATAACAATAATTAAGGAGAATTTCTTTTTATGAGTATTTTGAATGTTGAACATCTGACACATGGTTTCGGAGACAGGGCGATTTTTAATGATGTGTCTTTCCGCCTGTTAAAGGGCGAGCATATTGGACTGGTTGGTGCCAACGGGGAAGGTAAATCTACTTTCTTTAATATTGTAACCGGAAAGCTGATGCCGGATGAGGGTAAGATTGAATGGGCAAAGAATGTACGTGTCGGCTATCTGGACCAGCATTCTGTCCTTTCTCAGGGTATGTCCATCCGTGACGTGCTGAAGTCTGCGTTCTCTTATCTCTTTGAGATGGAGGAAAGAATGAATGGGATCTGTGACTCTCTTGGCACTGCTTCTCCTGAGGAGATGGATACTCTGATGGAGGAGCTGGGAACTATTCAGGATACCCTTACCATGCATGATTTCTATGTGATCGATGCGAAGGTGGAGGAAGTTGCCAGAGCCCTGGGACTTCTGGATATCGGACTGGAACGTGATGTTACAGATCTGAGTGGCGGTCAGAGAACCAAGGTTCTGCTTGGCAAGCTGCTTCTGGAGAAGCCGGATATCCTGCTTCTGGACGAGCCTACCAACTATCTGGATGAGGAACATATCGAATGGCTGAAGCGTTATCTGCAGGATTATGAGAATGCATTTATTCTTATCTCCCACGATATTCCGTTTCTGAATTCTGTTATCAATCTGGTTTATCATATGGAGAATCAGGAACTGAACCGTTATGTCGGGGATTATGATCATTTCCAGGAAGTGTATGAGGTGAAGAAGGCTCAGCTTGAGGCTGCTTACAGACGCCAGCAGCAGGAAATCAGTGAACTGAAGGATTTCGTCGCAAGAAATAAGGCCAGGGTTTCTACAAGAAATATGGCAATGTCCAGACAGAAGAAGCTGGATAAGATGGATGTGATCGAGCTTGCTGCCGAGAAGCCGAAGCCTGAGTTTCATTTTAAATACGGACGCACTCCGGGGAAATATATTTTCGAAACGAAGGATCTGGTTATTGGTTATAATGAACCTCTTTCCAGACCTGTTACTCTCTCTATGGAAAGAGGAAATAAGATTGCGCTGGTTGGTGCAAACGGTATCGGTAAGACAACTTTACTGAAGAGTATTCTGGGGTTGATCCCGTCTCTGAAGGGTTCCTGCGAACTCGGGGAGAATCTTCAGATTGGATATTTTGAGCAGGAAGTAAAGGGTGATAACAAGACTACCTGTATTGATGAGATTTGGGCGGAGTTTCCGTCTTATACTCAGTATGAGGTGCGGTCTGCTCTCGCCAAATGCGGTCTGACTACCAAGCATATTGAAAGTCAGGTACGTGTACTGAGTGGCGGGGAGCAGGCGAAGGTGCGTCTGTGTAAGCTGGTGAATAAAGAAACGAACATTCTGCTTCTGGACGAGCCTACCAATCATCTGGATGTGGATGCAAAAGAAGCTTTGAAGCAGGCATTGATCGAATATAAGGGAAGCATTCTCCTGATCTGCCATGAACCGGAGTTTTACCGCGATGTGGTTTCTCAGGTATGGGACTGCAGTAAATGGACTACAAAAGTATTATAATAATTAGTACATGAAGGGTTATTACAAATGAGTAAAGCAAAAACTGTGGATCTGACTTCCGGTCCGATCCTGAAAACTCTGGCAGAGCTGGCTCTGCCTATCATGATTTCTTCCATGCTGGGAACAGCATACAGTATTATGGATATGGCATGGATCGGACTGCTTGGCGCAAAGGCGGTTGCAGGCGTGGGAGTAGGCGGAATGTATGTCTGGCTCTCCCAGGGGCTTGCATCCCTGTCAAGAATGGGCGGACAGGTAAATACAGCTCAGGCATGCGGGCGCAAAGATTATGACCAGGCACGTTCCTATGCTGCCGGTTCTCTGCAGCTCACTGCACTGTCCGGCATTTTGTTTGCTGCTGTCTGTGTTATTTTCATACATCCTCTGCTGGGATTTTTTAATCTGACCGACGCAGAAACTTATACTGCTGCCAGATCTTATACATTGATCACCTGTGGACTGATTCTTTTTTCTTATCTGAATCTGACGTTGACCGGACTCTCTACTGCGCAGGGAGATTCCCGCACTCCCCTGCTTGCAAACTTTATCGGGCTTGCAGGAAATATGATCCTGGATCCGCTGCTGATCCTTGGCATCGGACCTTTCCCGAGGCTGGAGGTTGCCGGAGCCGCTATTGCGACAGTAAGTTCACAGATTCTGGTTTTTGTAGTGATGGTTCTGCGTATCCGGCATTCCAGACTGGAGCCCAATGTTTTACAGCATCTGAATCTGCTGTCTGTTTTTCCAAAAGAATATTATAAGCACATTTTCAGGATCGGGTTTCCCACAGCTATACAGGGAAGCATTTACTGTTTCATCTCCATGGTTCTGACCCGTATGGTTTCCGGTTATGGTGCTGCCGCTATTGCAACGCAACGTGTTGGCGGACAGATTGAATCCGTATCCTGGAATACTGCAGATGGTTTTGCTTCAGCATTGAATGCTTTTATTGCCCAAAACTACGGTGCACGAAAAAAAGACCGTATCCGTAAAGGTTACAGTCTGTCATTTCGCGTTCTCACAATTTGGGGCCTGTTTGTCACTGCAGCTTTTGTCTTTCTTCCGGAACCAATTGCCAGGTTATTTTTCCACGAAAAAGAAGCTCTGGATACTGCTGTCAATTATCTGGTCATTATCGGATTCAGTGAAGTCTTTATGTCCATTGAGCTGATGACAGTGGGCGCATTATCAGGACTTGGACGCACCAGATTATCCAGTACGATCAGTGTGATCCTGACAGGCTCACGAATCCCGCTGGCATTGATCCTGACACATGCGGGAATGGGATTAAATGGTGTATGGTGGGCGCTTACAATCTCTTCTATCGTGAAGGGAATCGTGTTTACACTGACATTCCGGCATATCAGCAGGCGGTTGCCTGAAAAGGTCTAAAAATACAGCTGTCAAACTCAAAAGAGGACTGTTCAGAAAAATTTCTGTCAGTCCTCTTTTTACTGTTTCTATTATTTCGCAACAAAGTTTACAATCTTGTTCGGTACATAAATCTCTTTGATAAGGTTCTTACCTTCCAGGAAGGAAGCAATTCTCTCGTCTGCTTTGGCGATCTCGAATGCTTTTTCTTTTTCACATCCGTTAGGGATTACGATTGTTCCTCTTACTTTACCGTTTACCTGTACACCGATCTCAACGGTCTTGGCAATTGTTTTGCCTTCATCGTATTTCGGCCATTCGGAAACTGCCAGTAAGCCTTCACCTCCGATGAATTCCCAGATTTCTTCGCAGATATGCGGCGCAAACGGGCTAAGCAGTTTGATAAAGATGGTAAGGTCATCTTTGCTTAAGTGTCCTTCTGCTGTGATCTCATTAATGAGTGTCATCAGGCTGGCGATCGCTGTATTGAATTTCAGGTTCTCGATATCAGAAGAAACTTTCTTGATGGTACGGTGGAGTTTCATCTCCAGTTCATCAGATACGGATTCTTCAGAAAGGATATCTGTCAACCCTGCAACACGGTCCAAGAACTTCTTGCAGCCCTTTACAGAGTTCTCGCTCCACGGTGTAGCTGCGCCATAGTCACCCATAAACAGTACATAGGTACGAAGAGTATCTGCACCGTATTCTTCTACAATATCCAGCGGATCAACTACGTTGCCCTTGGATTTACTCATTTTATCTCCGTCCGGTCCGAGGATCAATCCCTGGATGGAACGTTTTGCATATGGTTCCGGTGTATTTACTACGCCAAGATCATACAGGAAATGATGCCAGAATCTGGAGTAGATCATATGTCTGGTAACGTGTTCCATACCACCATTGTACCAGTCAACAGGCATCCAGTATTTCAGTTTGTCCATATCTGCCAGTGCATTTGCATTGTGCGGATCTGTATATCTTAAGAAATACCAGGAAGATCCTGCCCACTGAGGCATGGTATCTGTCTCACGCTTCGCTGCAGCACCACATTTCGGGCATGTGCAGTTTACGAAAGAATCAATCTTTGCAAGTGGGGACTGTCCGTCTTCACCCGGCTCGAAGTCCTTTACATCCGGCAGGCGCAGCGGAAGTTCGTTCTCCGGAACTGCCACAACACCGCAGTTCGGGCAGTGGATAAGCGGGATTGGCTCACCCCAGTATCTCTGGCGGTTGAATGCCCAGTCTTTCATCTTATACTGAACACCGGCTTTACCGATTCCTTTTTTCTCCAGTTCTTCCAACATACGCTCAATAGAATCTTTCTTCTTTGCATATCCGTTCAGGAAATCGGAGTTTACCATTTCGCCGTCGCCTGTATAGGCTTCTTTGGAAATATCTCCGCCTTTGATAACTTCGATAATGTCGATGCCGAATTTCTTCGCGAAATCATAGTCACGCTGGTCGTGAGCAGGTACTGCCATGATAGCACCTGTACCATATCCCATCATTACATAGTCAGCAATGTAGATTGGAATTTTCTTACCGTTAACCGGGTTGATTCCCTCAAGTCCCTGGATTCTCACACCTGTTTTATCTTTTACAAGCTGAGTTCTCTCAAACTCTGTTTTCTTTGCACACTCATTACGATATGCAGTGATCTCATCCATGTTTGTGATTTTATCTGCATATTTGTCAATGATCGGATGTTCCGGTGCGATTACCATGAATGTTACACCAAACAGAGTATCCGGTCTGGTTGTATAGATTTCAAGTTTCTCATCGATTCCGTCAACATCGAAGTTAACGAAAGCACCTTTTGATTTGCCGATCCAGTGGATCTGCTGCTGTTTTACATTATCCGGATAGTCTACATCTTTCAGACCTTCCAGAAGCTTATCTGCATACTGGGTGATCCTTAAATACCATACATCTTTGGATTTCTGAACAACATCGCTGTGGCAGATATCACATTTACCGCCCTGGCTGTCTTCATTGGAAAGGACTACTTTACAGTGCGGGCAGTAGTTAACCAGTGTTCTGTCTCTGAATACAAGACCTTTTTCGAACATTTTCAGGAAAATCCACTGTGTCCATTTGTAGTAGTCTTCATCTGTTGTATCGATCACACGGTTCCAGTCAAAGGAAAATCCAACTTTCTTTAACTGGTTTGAGAATCTCTTGATGTTCTCATCTGTGATGATACGTGGATGTGTTCCGGTCTTTACCGCGTAGTTCTCTGTCGGGAGACCAAATGCATCAAATCCGATCGGGAAAAGTACATTATAGCCTTCCATACGACGTTTTCTGGAAATAACCTCCAGACTGGAATATGCTTTGATATGTCCTACGTGCATACCGGCACCGCTTGGATATGGGAACTCTACCAGACCATAGAATTTAGGTTTGTCACTGTTATCTTTGGCTTCGAAGACTTTGGCTTCTTCCCATTTTGCCTGCCACTTAGGCTCAATCTTTTTAAACAAGTATTTCATCTCTATACTTCCTCCAACATTTTGCTGTATGTGAACTACCCGGCAACAGAGTTACCAGGGCATCTGACTTAAGGCGAGATACCGTCTTTTTCAGGGTGCGTCCATGACACCACTACTGTTTGCTCCACTGAGCTACACAGCTGCTTTTATTATTTCCGGCGGTTTCAGTCCGATTATGGACATCTTATCCTAAAAATTTATTTTAATTCAACAAAGGCTGTTTGTCAATGTAACGTTTCGCTGTATCGAGTGTTTTTGCTTTACAAATGGCACTTATTTCGCATTTTCGAGTAATACACCACTAGAGTGTGTCAACAAAACGTAAAAAACAGGACATTCCGCATCTCTGCAAAATGTCCTGCCATTTTTATTTCTTAACTATATTTTAATTACTGCGCTAACACAAATTACTGCTCTATCAGTAATTACCCTTTTTTTATTCTTCAGCTTTATCCACTTTGCTTGCTCTTGCTTCAATCTCTTTTGCCTGGATATCGTTCGGAGCCTGCTCGTAGCGTGCGAATTCATAGGAGAATTCTCCGCTTCCGCCTGTCATGGAGCGCAGATCTGTGGAATATCCATAGATCTCAAGCTGAGGTACATCTGCCTCAATGATCGTATTTCCCTGATGGTCAGGAGTCATACCCAGAACACGGCCACGGCGTTTGTTCAGGTCACCCATAACATCACCTGTGTATTTATCCGGAACTGTTACTTTCATGGATACGATTGGCTCTAAGAGTACAGGTGATGCATCCATGAAGCCTTTTTTGAATGCAAGGATGGTAGCCATCTTAAATGCCATTTCAGAGGAGTCTACCGGATGATAGGAACCATCATACAGAGTAGCTTTCACACCAACTACCGGATATGCAGCCAGAGGTCCCTTTAATACGCATTCCTGCAGACCTTTCTCAACTGCCGGGAAGTAGTTCTTCGGAACTGCACCGCCGACTACAACCTGCTCAAATACATAAGGTGTTTCCAGATCGCCTGATGGCTCGAAACGCATCTTAACATGTCCATACTGTCCATGTCCACCGGACTGTTTCTTATGTTTACCCTCTACATCTGCATTCTTACGGATCGTCTCGCGGAACGGAACCTTCGGTTTGCTCAGCTCAACATCTACTTTGTAGCGTTCTTTTAATTTATTCATAACGATATCGAGATGCTGATCACCGATACCATAGATAAGGCTCTGACGATTTGCACTGTCATTTACTACACGAAGTGTCTTGTCTTCACTCATCATCTTCGCAAGTGCCTGGGAAATCTTATCCTCATCACCCTTCTTCACTGCTTTAAATCTCTTGCAGGTATATGGTGTGGAAAGGAGTGCCTTCGGATAAAGAATCGGATTTGCTTTTGTCGCAAGGCTGTCACCAGTCTGTACGCTGTTTAATTTGGCAATTGCACCAATATCACCGGCATGAAGTTCCGGAACCTCGATCGGTTTGGATCCTTCAAGTACATATAATTTATTCAGACGTTCTTCTTCGCCTTTCTCTACGTTTAATAAAGTGTCATCGGATTTGATAACACCGGAGCATACTTTAATAAGAGAATATTTGCCAAGGAACGGGTCTGCAATTGTTTTCCACACATATGCGGATTTCACTTTCGTGAAGTCGTAGTTTGCTTCGAAGATCTCATTTGTCTTCTGAGCGATTCCGTTGCAGGAGCGTTTGTCCGGGCTTGGGAAATATCCGCAGATATCATCCAGTAAGTTGGATACACCGCGAAGATTGATCGGTGAGCCCATGCATACAGGTACGATAGATGCTTCCTGTACGTTCATTGCAAGTGCTGCGGAAACCTCTGTTACCGAGAATGTATCACCTTCAAAATAACGGTCCATGAATTCCTCGCTGGTCTCTGCAACAGATTCCATAAGGATATCGTGATATTTCTCCAGATATTCATCCAGGTATTCAGGAATCGGGCATTCTTCTTTCTTACCTTTATCTATGTACTTACGTCCTGCCTGTTTTACAACATTTACATATCCTACAAATTTGCCGTCTTCACGAATCGGGAAGTGAAGCGGTGCGATCTTCTTGCCGTAGAGTTCAGTGAGCTGTTCTACTACTTTACGGTAGCTGACATCATCTACGTCCATATCTGTGACAAAGATCATTCTCGGAAGTTTATATTTCTCACATAAGTTCCATGCCTTCTGTGTTCCAACCTGAACGCCTGCTTTACCGGAAACTACAATGATCGCTGCATCTGCTGCGCTTACTGCTTCTTCTACTTCGCCTACGAAATCGAAATATCCGGGAGTATCCAGCACATTGATCTTTACCTTATCCCATGGTACCGGAATCAATGTGGTAGAAATGGAAAAATGTCTCTTAATCTCTTCTTTGTCATAATCGCTGACAGTATTTCCGTCTTCTACTCTTCCGAGACGGTTAGTCATTCCTGCTAAGTAAGCCATTGCTTCTGCCAGTGTAGTTTTGCCAGCGCCCCCATGACCTAAAAGGACTACATTTCTAATTCGGTCAGTTCTAAATACATCCATGTTGCGTACCTCCCTGTTTGTCTGTTATGTTATTGCCGCCTGCAATGTCCGCAGCAACGATATGGCTATATATTACTAAATTTTTTTATATTTTTCAAGTATTTTATGAAATTTTAACATCTTTTTTTGTGAACTTCTTGTAAATTGATGAGCATTTTATATATTTTCAGTAATTTTCACGGATCTCGACTGTGAATTTTATCTCAAGTGCGCAGCTGGCTGACTGATTTTGATTGTACGAATATTTATAGTGCATTGTTTTTTTCAGTTGACTATAGCAGTCCTCGTAACCGGAGCGTGTTTGAGACAGTTCAGCAGAGTGTGAAAGACCGTGGAGATATCTTCATATGATACGGCGTTCGCTTTGTCGCTTTAAATTATTTATGTATAAAAGTGCTGTATGAATTGACTTTTCAAATCATATCCTTTAAAATAGTAAATTATGAAATCATGTAACTGTTCCGTATTTTCACAGTTACGAATAATGTTACCTGAAAGGATGCAAAAACCACTATGAAAACTATCGGTTTTATCGGTCTCGGACTGATTGGCGGATCAATTGCCAAGGCCATCCGAAAATACCATGAAGACTACCGACTTCTTGCTTATGATCAGGATCGGGAAACACTTGCTGCAGCAGTAAGCAGCAATATGATCGATGCTGTATGCGAAGAACATGATGAACGTTTCAGGAGCTGCGATTATATTTTCCTGTGTGCTCCTGTAGAATTTAATGTAAAATATCTTGAATATTTCAAAGACAATATCGGTCCTGACACGATCCTCACAGATGTTGGAAGTGTCAAGGGCATTATCCATAAAGAAGTAGAACGTCTTGGAATGGAATCCCGTTTTATCGGAGGTCATCCAATGGCCGGTTCTGAGAAGACCGGATTCGAAGCTTCCAGTGACCGTCTGATTGAGAATGCTTACTATATTATTACTCCGGGCGGTGAAGTTGCACTGGAACGCCTGACAGATTTCACAGAGATGATTTCTTCCCTTGGTGCGATCCCGATGGTCCTTACAAGTGAAGAACACGATTTCATCACTGCCGGAGTCAGCCATCTGCCTCATATTATTGCTTCTGCACTGGTAAATCTTGTCAATATGCTGGACAGTGATCAGGAATATATGAAAACAATTGCAGCCGGAGGTTTCCGCGATATCACACGTATTGCTTCTTCTTCTCCAATTATGTGGGAGCAGATCTGTGTGGAAAATAATCAGAATATCTCCAATGTTCTGGATGACTACATCCGCCTGCTGGTTCAGATCAAGTGTTTTGTAGATAACAAAGACTCCAGGAGTCTGTATCAGATGTTTGCAAGTTCCAGAGATTACCGTGATTCTATTGATGTGGTAGACAATGGTCTGCTGAAAAAGGCTTATGTCCTGTATCTTGATATCGCGGATGAGGCCGGCGGTATTGCTACGATTGCCACTATCCTTGCGATGGAGAAGATCAGCATTAAAAATATCGGTATCATTCACAACCGTGAATTCGAGGAAGGTGTCCTCAAAATTGAATTCTACGACGGAATCTCTATGGAAAAGGGTGCCGCACTCCTAAAAAAAAGAAATTATATTGTCTACGAACGCTAAACAGATCACCCTTTGACATTCATTTCAAAAATATTTTGTCAAAAGCAGATTGCTATAAATAGCTGCAGGGAAATACAGAAATATTATAAAAACAGGCAGGAATCAAACATGGAAATAAAAAAACAGACAAACCTCAGAGGAGAACTCACTGTACCCGGAGATAAATCCATTTCCCATCGTGCAGTCATGTTCGGTTCTCTTGCACAGGGTACTACAAAGATCACACATTTTCTTGAGGGAGCTGACTGTCTCTCTACTATCTCCTGTTTCCGGAAAATGGGAATCGATATTGAAAGAAATGCTTCCGAAATCCTCGTTCATGGAAAGGGGCTTCACGGACTCAGTGCTCCGTTTGAAACTCTGGATGTAGGAAACAGCGGGACTACCACAAGACTGATCTCCGGAATTCTGGCAGGACAGTCTTTTACCAGCGAATTAAACGGCGACGCTTCCATTCAGTCCCGTCCAATGAAAAGGATTATGACTCCTCTTCTGTCTATGGGCGCTGATATCGTAAGCCTGAGGGGCAATGGATGCGCACCTTTGCGTATTACAGGAAAGCCTTTGCATGCCGCTCATTATCAGTCACCGGTTGCTTCCGCACAGGTAAAATCCTGCGTGCTTCTGGCTGGTATGTATGCAGATGGGATCACCAGCGTTACTGAGCCGGTACTTTCCAGAAATCATACTGAGATCATGCTGAATTATTTCGGCGCAAATGTAACTTCCCAGGGAACAACTGCTTCTATTGAACCGGAGCCTGTACTGAACGGACGCGAGATTAAAGTTCCCGGAGATATTTCTTCTGCTGCTTACTTTATCGCAGCAGGGCTTCTTACTCCCGGAAGTGAGATTCTTCTTAAAAATGTAGGCATTAATCCAACCAGAGACGGAATGCTTCGTGTATGCAAGGCTATGGGGGCTGATATTACTCTGCTGAATGCAAGTACAGAGGGTGAGCCTACCGCTGACCTGCTGATCCACACAAGCAGTCTTCACGGAACCACTGTTGAGGGTGAGATCATCCCCACACTGATCGATGAAATCCCGATGATCGCTGTAATGGCAGCTTTTGCAGAGGGGACTACTGTTATCAGGGACGCACAGGAGCTGAAGGTAAAAGAATCCGACCGTATCGCAGTGGTAACAGAAGGGCTGAAACGCATGGGAGCTGATATTCAGCCGACTGATGACGGAATGATCATCCATGGAGGAAAGCCACTTCATGGTGCCGAGATCAATTCTTATCTTGATCACCGTATTGCCATGTCCTTTGCTGTTGCAGGTACAATTTGTGACGGTACACTTACTATCAAAGATGGGGACTGCGTTAAAATTTCCTATCCGGAATTCTATGAAGATCTGTACTCTCTCGGAAAATAGCAACTGTCATTTATAATTATGCTGCTGTCAACATATCATTTTTTTATGTTTGTTGACAGCAGCATAATTTTTACTGTTCACCTGTAATATCCCGCAAGATGTTTTTTTATCCTGCATATCTTTTATCTTTCTGTACATACTTTTCATAACAAAGCATAATTTGCAATTCCTATTTACAGTATCTTCATACTCTCTCAGATTGTATTTTTATAGATACTTGAGAAATTTTATCCAAAATAGCCTTTTCTTTTTCCGATAAATCGGTTATAATGTGAATCGTCAGAAGATTGTTATTATTTTAACATTATTTGATTTGTTTTACTATAGCAGGATTTCACACTCTGATGGTCTGGATTAAGATGCATTATTTATGAGGATTGCTATAAACACTGATATTATAATTTTCACGGTGAGTATACCATACAGGTATACAGCCAGAGAGGAGCTAACATTTATGAAAATCTTATTTTACGGCACAAAAAACTACGACGAGGAATTTTTCGAGAAGCTTCTTCCTTCCTATCCGGGAATTACAATTAAATTTACTGAAGCAAATATTCACGAAGAAACTGCTTCCCTTGCAAAAGGATATGAGGCAATCTGCGCTTTTGTAAACGCTGATCTGAGCACTCCTGTTATCGAAGAGCTGAATGCTCAGGGTGTAAAACTGATCCTTATGCGCTGCGCAGGATATAACAATGTAGATCTGGAAACTGCTCACAAATTCGGAATGAAGGTTCTGCGTGTTCCGGGATATTCTCCGGAAGCTGTGGCTGAGCATGCAATGGCACTTGCGCTGACCGCAAACCGCCACACACATAAAGCATACATCAAATGCCGCGAAAACAACTTCTCTTTAAGTGGTCTGATGGGACTTAATTTCTATCAGAAAACTGCCGGAATCATTGGTACCGGGAAAATTGGCCAAGCAATGGCAAAAATCTGCAAAGGTTTTGGTATGAGAGTTATCGCTTACGATCTTTTCCCGAATAAGAACCTGGATTATCTGGAATATGTATCTCTGGATGAGCTTCTGGCAACCAGTGATCTCATCAGTCTTCACTGCCCGCTTACAGAAGAAACCAAACACATCATCAATGAAGAAACTATCGCCAAAATGAAAGATGGTGTAATTCTTGTAAACACTTCCCGCGGCGGCCTGATCAAGACAGAGGATCTGATCTCCGGAATCCGTGATCATAAGTTCTTTGCAGTAGGACTGGATGTTTATGAAGAAGAAACTGATTTCGTATTCGAGGATATGTCCGAGCGTATTCTGCAGAGCTCCATTACCCAGCGCCTGCTTTCCTTCCCGAATGTAGTGATGACTTCTCATCAGGGATTCTTTACAAAAGAAGCACTGACTAACATTGCCGAGACTACTCTCGAAAATGCGAAAGCATTTATGGATGGGAACGAACTGAAGAACGAGGTTCTTTCCTGATAATTACAGAAATATGATCAGGGGGCTGTCGCAATAATAATTCCAGCGACAGCCCCCTTGTGATTATTTTTCAGTTTTCGTTTTAGTTTCTGATTTTGTTGTATCTGCAGAATCTGATGTTTCAGTTTTATCCGCAGTTTTTTTTGCAGAAGAATCTGAAGTTTCTGCTTTATCTGTATTTTCCGTTTTATCTGTAGTTTCTGTTGCATCTGTAGTATCTGTAATGTCAGCGGTTTCTTCCTCAGGCTCATCAATCTGTTTCATATCCTCGTCAGAAGTATCTGCATCCATTTCATTCAGCTCTTCTTCTGTCAGCGGTTCAAGATCATCCTGATAAATTTCCTTATTTGTAATATCATCTTCTGACTTCTTCCCACATCCAGCAAGACCGATGGATGCCAGAAGCATTCCTGTAATCATAAAGTATTTTATTTTTTTCATTTTAATCATCCTTTCGTCTGTTCCACATAACACAAATGGTGTTTCATTTTCAGATAATATTTATTCTGCTGTTCTCAATCTGCCTGCCAAATCTTTTATTTCCTGTATGATATCTTCTCTGTCTCTGACCGGCACTTTGTCTGTACGGTTTACATATACAGTCCCCAGACTGTCACAGCTCATCTGACGAAGCAGCATCTCTGCCGTACTTTCCGCTTTTTCTCTGGGTCCGATACTTCCTGCTGTCAGCAGAACTGCTCCTGTTTTCTTCTTAGGAACAGGTTCTTCTTTACGGATATATCTTGCACTGAAATAGGTCTGCAGTCTGCTCAGCACAGCAAGAAGCATTCCCGTAACCTCCTCAAAATATACAGGAGATGCCATAATAATATGGTCACATTCTTCAATGTACGAAAGAACCTCCTGCCATTCATCTTTGACTGCGCATCCTGCATGGTCAAAACACCATCTGCAGTCTATACACGGGCGGATATCTGCCCTGTAGGCATTAACCACCTTAAAATCCCCTCCAAGATTTTCCTGCAGAGTCCGGATCATATATGCAGTTTCACCGTTCTTTCGCGGTGAACCGTTGAATATCAATGTTTTCATCTTTATTTTTCCTCATATTCTTTCCTGAGAAGTGCTATCTCACGTACCCATCTCTCATTATCTTTGAATGCTTTCAGAGCATGTTTCATACGCTTTAGAGCGTGTCTGAAAAAGGCTTTCTGCAAGATGTGCGTCACAATTTGTGGGATATTTTGCCCGAATGAGGGCGCCGTAGCGGGCTACGGCAACTGAATTCGGGTGAAATATCCCGCAAAGTGGGGCGTGCAGATTGCGGGAATGATTTTTCAGACACGCTCTAGGATAACACATCTCATTCTTTGTCTGTAATATTTATGTAACCTTTTGTCATGGTATTATAACAAAAATACGGTTTTATGAAAAGACTTATTTCTTGACGATTCTGTGAATTCTCTATATACTTTGAATATATCCTATAGCAATTACGATTTATTTTTTGTTAATTCTGATCATCTGTTCAGATATTTTAACTGCCCGGTCTCTTTAATATTTTTTTAAATAATATCTCTAATCTATTATAAATGAAAGCGAGAACTATACATATGAGCCTACAATCCAACAAGCGAAGCCAGACGAAATCTTCTTCTGCACGCAGGAAAGACATCTACAAAAAATCAAAATACTATCAGGAAAAAAGGCAAAAATTGCTGATTGCAACAGGTATCGGTATCTTTGTTCTGGTTTTTATACTTATTCTGGCAGGTATCCGCGGATGCAGCAACTATATGAGTTCCAGACAGGCAGCAGCCAAAAAAACCGTTTCCATGAACGCTTCTAAGGACAACAGCCAGAAAGCATCCTCAGATTCTCAGAACACGGATTCCTCCAATGCTACAGTATCTTCTCCTGTTTCTCTGACACTCAGTGTTGTCGGTGACTGCACTCTTGGCACAGATGAAACTTTTGATTATGATACCAGCTTAAATGCTTATTATGAAAATTACGGTGCAGATTATTTCCTGCAAAATGTAAAAGATATTTTCTCCGCAGATGATCTGACTATTGCGAATTTTGAGGGAACACTCACCGATTCTGATGAACGGGAGGATAAAACATTTGCGTTTAAAGCACCCGCATCCTATGCCTCTATTCTGACAGGTGGATCTGTAGAAGCCGTAAATACCGCTAACAATCACAGTCATGATTACGGTGAGCAGAGTTTCAATGATACTCTGGCAGCATTGGACGACGCAGGGATTGTGCATTTCGGATATGATGAAACTGCTGTTATGGATGTAAAGGGAATCAAAGTGGGATTAGTCGGTATCTATGAACTGTACGACCATCTTGAGCGCGAGCAGCAGTTAAAAGACAATATTGCAAAAGTAAAGGCAGACGGGGCACAGCTGATCGTAGTGATCTTCCACTGGGGTAATGAAACGGAAACCGTTCCGGACAGCAACCAGACAACACTTGGACGCATCGCAATCGATGAAGGCGCTGATCTTGTATGCGGACATCATCCGCATGTACTTCAGGGCATTGAAACTTATAAAGGCAGGAATATTGTATACAGCCTCGGAAACTTCTGCTTCGGCGGCAACAGTTCTCCAAGTGATATGGATACCATGATCTACCAGCAGGCCTTTACTATTGATGCCGATGGGGTAAAAAAAGACAACGTAACCAATATCATTCCCTGCTCCATTTCTTCTGCTGCCTATGATGGATACAATAATTATCAGCCAACTCCGGCAGAAGGTGATGAGGCAACAAGAATCCTTGGAAAAATCAATGAGCGGAGTTCCTGGATTTCTACTGCAGAAGGCAGTACTTTTACTGCAAAATATAACAGTAATAATGACTCCCAGAGCAGTTCTGCAGATACAGCTGCTTCAGATAGCGATATCGTTGATATGAACAGTTCAGCTTCAGATGACACAGACGCAGAGACATACGACGAATCCTATGATACTGATAATTCGGACGCCGAATAAATAGAGCCTTCATTCATCCAAAATCACATCAATACTTCAAAAGAGCTGAAAAATCCAGTTAAGGACTTCTCAGCTCTTTTTTATATTTTTACTATGCTTTTATCAGGCAGATAAAAGCATCCTCTTCGCTACTTGCTCATAACCAGATAATTGATTGATATAATTATTTGGGTGACATTATATGATAATCATAGCATCCCGCATGTTAATGGCAGGTAACCAGAATCTAACATTTGTTAAATATATATAAGGAAGCATTTAATCTTCCTTATATTCTATAACATCCTCTATCTTGCAATGAAGAGCTTTGCAGATTCTATCTATCTGCTTTAAGTTGACTGGCTCATTCTTTCCCATGCTTGCCATGGTTCCGTAGCTGAGTCCAGTGGCATTTTTTAAATCTTCCTTTTTCATCCCTTTATCAATTAAAGTTTTCCAGAGTGGATTGTAGGATATCATCGTCAATCTCCCCTCTTTTCTTTATACATCTTATACAAGCATATGAGAATTCCTACGGAAACAACGATCTTAGTAATATCTAAAATAATATTTATCATATAGACCTCCATTTCATTTGACATGTGTTATTGTGTGCTGTATATTAAAGTTGGATTCAGGGGAGCTCTGACCTCCCCGTTTCCTAACTGAATGTTTTGATCAAGTCTACAATGGCTTGAATCAAATTCAAGATTGCGGTTATGAAGACTAATTTTGCGAGCAGCTCTTCATGACCGCTTTCTTTTTTTGGCTTCTTTCGATTTTGATTCATTTTATCACCTCCTGTTCTTTATGTTATTATTATATCTCTTTTTCTCTATTATGTCAATGTTTTTCTTCAATTTTTTAGAGATTTTCTTCAATAAACTATTGACATGTGCGGTACATATGGTAATATACAAACATAAACAGCAGAACAAACATTCGCATAGACGGTGCGAGGTTTGAGAGATAATAGGAGGAAAATAATATGTCAGAACTTTTAAAGAAACAGAAATTTGGAGTCGAGGTAGAATTTACAGGAATAACAAGAACCATGGCCGCTGAGGCTGTTGCAGAAATCCTCGGAAGTCATGCCGCCGGACCTGATCGCACTTGCTATCGTACTTATACGATTCGAGATAGCAAAAGAAGAATTTGGAAAGTAATGAGAGATTCAAGTATTTGTCCAGTTAGAAAAGCGGGACGTGAATTGATGGATGAATATAGAGTTGAATTTGTAACACCACCTCTTAATTATGAAGATATTGAAGCACTTCAGACAATAATCCGTAAATTTAAAGAACTCGGCGGGGTTTCTCATAGCAGTTGCGGAATACATATTCATGTTGATGGCGCAAACCATACAGCCACTTCTCTCAGAAGATTGGTAAATTTCTTTTTCAGCAGACAAGAAATTATCTATGATGCTCTTGCAGTGGGAAACAGAAAAGACAGATGGTGCAGGCCGGTATGTAAGGATTTACTGGATACAATGAAAAAAGAAAAGGATCTTGATACAAGAAAAGTTGAAGAAATCTGGTACAGCAGTGCGAACGATCAGTATCATGGTGGTATTGATCATAGTCATTACAATTCAACAAGATACCACGCCCTGAATCTTCACAGCTTCTTCCAGAAAGGCACAGTCGAATTCAGACTTTTTAATAGCACTCTTCATGCCGGAAAAATCAAAGCCTACATTCAGTTTGTTCTCGCTCTTTCAGCATGGTCTATTGAATCTTCTGATAAGATAGTATTTCGATCAATGGCAGGATATACTGCAAAGAAAAAAGTCACTTTAATGTATAATATTTTGACAGACCGTCTAGGACTTTATGGAGATGAATTTAAGACTTGCAGATTTCATATGATGAAGCAGCTTCAAAAAAATGCAGAAAATCTTAATGCAGCATAAAACTTTATGGCAAAAAGAGAGGGAATTCCCTCTCTTTTTTGTAGATTGTTGCAGCAATCTACTTTGTGTCGCTAGATTTCTGGGTTCCCTGGCGTGTATGGGTTATAGATGTTTCCTTGTTTGGTACCCTTATAATCAATTCGTCCAGCTCACAATTTAATGCTTCACAAATTAAATCAAGGTGTTCAAGGCTGACCCTTTCTGTAAGCTCGTGGTACAACTCATTGATGGTATTGGGTCTGATTCCAGTTGCCCTCGCCAGATCTGCTTGAGTAAGTCTTAACTCTCCCAGCTTTTTCGACAGTAAAATTTTAATCATGCCATTGCTCCTCCGTTATAAATTACCACTTTATGGTAATACATGACGGAATTTGTTAGATTATATCGTTTTCTGCTATATCCTATCGAATTTACGCCAGAAATTTAACTGTGTGAAGCTCGTTTATCCTATCACACCAGGTGCAGAAAAAATAGCGGTAATATATGGAAGGAATTATTATTGACTATACCACGCATTGTGTGGTATTATTTCATTATGAAGGAGGTAACAATTATGAACATTACGGAAATGAGAAATTACATAGGAGTCTCCAGAGCGGAGTTCTCAAGGAGATACAACATACCGATTAGAACGCTCGAGTCATGGGAAGCAGGAGTTCGAACTCCACCGGAATATGTTCTGAATTTATTAGAAGAGTCCGTCAGGAGAACAGATATCATAGAAGTAACATTTGTATATGATACGCTTCTGGGAGAAGGCAAGATCCACCCATGGTCTAAAGATTTGGATGACCAATGCGGCGCCGATCAAGCATCATATATGACTATATTAAGCACAGTTGATAGGTTTCGGGAGAGGTATCCTAATTGCGAATGGGAAGACGAAGATATAGATTATATTGACGCAATAGAAGGTTTTGCTACGAACCTCTTAATAGCAACGTTGGGAAAAGGAGAGGCGAATGAGTAGAGGAAGCGGCACAGGATATATTCCAGATAAAAGTAATTTAAAGTCAAGCACTCGTCCGCTAACATTAATTTAATTACTTTTCTTCTTGACACACCACCAAATTGGTGGTATTATATAATCATCAAAAGAACGGAGGAAAACAAAATGAAGAGATATAACTTATCAAGCATTATGAAAAGAGCATGGGAACTGGTTAAGGGATCTGCAATGACTATTTCCTCCGGCCTTAAAAAGGCATGGGAGGAGGCGAAACGCACAATGATCAAATTTGAACGCCGCGCAAAAGTTGCTATCGTTGATGCCAATGGCGTATGTAATCCAAATTGTGGAAAAGAAAATGACGATGAAAGCAACTATCTTATATTTAAGTTGTGGGAAAAGGGCGGTCATAAAAGAGTGTATGCAAATGACTATAAAGGACGTGCTGTTGGATATATTGATTTGAACAACAATAATTCAATTGAAACCGAGTTTTCGAAGGGCGATTTCGTTGAAACAATGAAACATTTTGTTGCTAATTATGAATTCTAGGAGGAAAGTAAAATGGGAAGATGGACAATTAGAGTTGATGACGGGCAGATGTCTGAATTAAGAAATTACGGAAGCTGCTACAAACATGGCGGCGGTTCCGGCGGATTCTTTGAGTTCCGCGGCGAAACTCTACAGGAAGCAGCCGATAATCTTATCACTGTATTTGCGGATGTATTTTCCGGAAGTGGTGTTAAGGTCATTGAATATCCGGAACATGTTATTATCGAAGAGCATGTATACGAATACGCAAACTGTGCAGAAAAGCATATAACACTTGTTCTCCCCTGTAAGTGTTCAAAATACCAACATGGTGTTGGAGATGTAACCTTTGACAATAATATTCGTATTATTTTGCAGGAACAAAAAATGCAAGTAGCTGAAATGCGCGCATTGCTTGACCAATCACGTTCAGAGTTCTCGAAGCAGTACAACATACCGCTCAGGACACTTGAAAACTGGGAATCCGGAAAAAGCAAATGCCCGGATTATGTGAGACAGCTGTTAGAGCGAGCTGTCTTGGAAGATTCAAAATAAAACTGCTAAAAACTTACAAGTCAAGGAGGAAAAAAGATGAAAAAATTTGAATTAAAACAGGTGGCGCGGAACAATTCCGAAAACTTCGGATGTGCCAAAGTTACAGCGGATTGGTTGTGCGGCACAGAGGCCCAGAAAGAGAATTTTATAAGTTCTCTGGATGAAAACTGGGTGAGAATCCCGGTGGAACTCGTTGACGAAACCGCCGAACAAAATTTTATTTCATATGCTCGGGCATTTTAAGCTAAAGGAGAAAAAATGAAATATATACTAATGGATTATAAAGACGGTGATTGTTTCACCGCCGAATTTGAAAGTAAAGAAGAAGCTCTGCAGGAAGCGGAGGGACAATGGGAACACCTGACAAGATGTGACCAGAAACACCGAACAGAATTTTACGTTCTGGAAAGCGTCAACCCAGACGAAGACGCGCCTGATCATTACGATGGGGACATTGTAAGGCGTTGGAAATAAAACGGAGGTAAGAAAATGATTAAGAGAGTAAAACTTGAAACTATTTACAATATGGCCAAAGAAGATAACGAGAAAATAAAAGATCGTAAACTTTTCCCGGACGGATGGGATGAAAAAGTCTACGATTATTATAACAAATTGTCGAAAGAATCTTCCGACGTTGAAATGTTCATGGAATTTCTGGGCGGTGAAGATTCGCCGCTAGAAATGGCGTACGCATACAGGAGAAACATGTATATCATGCTGTACACAATGAATGCAACAGATACGATAGCATTTGTAGATGGCGAATATGATATATTCTACATCGTATCAAAAGACGGCGACGATTATAACAGCTGGGAGTGGTGTTTCACAAACAATATTGACCCGATCAAATACAGGGGTGACGACGGAGACGAACCGGTCCCGGAATGGCTCATAAAAAAATATGAAGAAAAGATAGGGGAGGAATAATATTATAAAATATAATTAGCGGTTTATTCAAAAGGAACTCCGTCTTTATAGAGTTCCTTTTGATGTGATATATTTTAATGTGATTTTAGAAGGCGCCGTCTGTTTTAAATCAACTTCTTGAAATATCCGGCCGGAACAAATTCTCTTACGAATCCTTCTGTCGGATGTGGAATCCGGATAAAATACCACTTTTTACCATTTACGGTTTCGGTGTATTTCATTACATCTACAACCGCATTCTTTTTAATCACTGGGAACATTTTCGCCTGAGTTTTACCGGCTACACTGTAGCATTTGCAGTCCTTTGTAAATCTCGCTACATAGGCTACTACGTTCTGCTTCTTTTCTGTGTCAGAAGCGGAGGAAATATTCCCTCTATACCTGAGCACACAATTCCAAGGATAATTCCGATAGCTCCGGATCAGAAACTCCTTGCCCGTCTGATCTCCCGGTTTGCCTCCATGAGCGGTACCTTTCTCGTTGATGCTGGCTTCTACCTCTTTGCCATTTCCACAGTACATGGCTACATGATGCGCTTCATTCAGCAGCACATCTCCTCTGAGCAGACCAGATCCGGTTGCTACGTTAACTTTGCTTGTTACGTCTACAAATCCATTTTTCAAGAATACGTTCTTCATATCTCCTGTGTATGTAGCACCACCAGACTTAACCGGAACTCCGGCGTTCTGCCATGCCTGGATCACAGCCGAGGAGCAGTCGTAATCTCCCTTTTCTCCCCAGCGGTAGTCCTGATCGTAGCCATGAGAAGCATCTTTCGCCCATGTCTCCATCTGTCTTATTGCTTTTTCTGTCTTAGTCATTTCAATACCTTCTTTCTCTGTGCTATCAGCATATGTATGAATCATGTTTATGACAGCTTTCTGCCTGTCTGTGTAATCCCCTACCTGATTCGGCGTCGGGTCTGCCGGATCCCGGCACAGTGTTGCATAAATCTTGTCTGCAGTATATGGTTCCGGAGTTTTAGACAAGATTCTTTTCAATGCATCAAAGCCACCCTGATGTAGGATATTGATACATTCCATCATTGCGGTATCCGGCATGGATCCGTATGTTTTTTCGATACTTTTTGCGTATGCCGCAATCTGGTCTTCCATATACTGATCCTGGCATTTCTTGCCAAGTTCCATACTAATGATGCTGATAATCAATCTGCCTTTTGCAGAATCCTTACTTACCGCATATGTAGCCCAGCTCTTTTTGAGAAGATCAGCTTCAAGATTCTCTGTGTCCATGTCCTTGAACAACTTCGGATTGCCTCTCTGGATTCTGTACAACAATTCTTTCGCTTCGTCTGCATACCACTGCCCGGCTCCAATGGTGATTGCTTTCTCATTACTACAATTTGCTCCAACTTCGGCAAAGGCTGCGTAATCCTGTTCTCCGTAAATCTGATTCCCAGATTCCACTGCGTACAGTATTTTTCTCAATACAGTTATATTTTGCTTATCCATAAGTCCACCTCGCAAAAAGGAGCCTTAAAACAGGCTCCTAACTACTCATTCTTATTCGGGAGTTTGATCTGTCCAAGTGACTGAATGACTTTATCATATCCAACCATTGCAGACAGCCATGAAAGCAGGATCAGCGCAATAAGGTATACTGCCATCTTGCTGTTTATCTGCGCATCCATCAAAATAATATATCCGCTTCCTACGAGCACTGATAAAACTACAGCCACTCCTCCTGCAAGGAAATTTGCCTTGTAGGTTTTTTTTGACTCTTCAAGCAACTTCTTAATACCTTCAGTCACTAAGCCGGTAAAGATTGATACAATCATAAGTAACAGTAAAAAATATTCTAATGTCATAAATTTATCCTCCTCTTCTTATGCAAATACCCAGTCTTCAGCAAGCATATCTGCCTGTGACGCTAGCCATCCCATCTGTACACCAGAAGTTCCGACAAAAGCTACTGCCATGTTGCCGATTGCGTCATGTTCACAGTTCACGATATCTCCGGTAGGCGCTTTATAAGAGATTCCGCTTGCAAGCTGAATGTACTGCTTCTTTCCATTCCATCCTTTTCTTGCTACTTTCATGCCTCTTTTCAGGTACTTAATTGCTTCTCCGAAGGAGAATGTTGCTTCTCCACCAAGTATTGGGCAGTTCCGACTATCCGCATAAACCCACTCATCGGAAAGAATATTCTGAAGCGTATACTCCACATTCTGTGTTTCTCTTATATCCAGACAGCCACCGTCTTTTGTGTACATAAGGATTGTCTGGGATTCTTCATCCCACCACCAATAGCCAGCCCATGACGGGAGTTTTACTGGAATTCCTGATTTCATCTCTTCAAATGCTTCTTTAAATTTCATTTTCTCAATCCTCCTCATTTTCTGCCATATTGGCGTCGTTTTGTTCCTGCTTCTTCCTGTCCTCTTTTTCCCATTTCCGATCCTGCTGTTTGTCTTTATTCGTCCGAATCCAGCCGCATATGCCACACTCTCCAATGGTTGCTGCCACAACTGCACAGGCATATGTTTCCGGCATGCTGTCGCACTGTCTGTACAACAGAATCATCTGCCAGTTAAACCAAATGAAAAAGGCACCGACAAACATCAGCACCAGGTTTAATGTTCCGACTTTCTTTATCGCCGTAACTATCTTTTTTAATCTTTTTTTCATTTTACCTGCCGCCTCCAGTGTTTACAGAAAAGAATGTTCGTCACTACATTTATCATAAATCTTCCTGATATTCGCAATCGAATGAACTGCTTTTCCATTTGGAAAGCGAGGATGATCGCTACAATAATTTTCATAAGTATCAATATCTTCAATAATCTGGTCAAAATGTTCCTCTGTATGTTTTACATCATGCTTAACCTCATCATTAAATCGAATAATTCTGTAACGTGCATTCTTAGCGTTTCCCTCCTCGATTTTGTCCATGACTTCTTTGTTCAGTACGCGACCAATTGATCGTCCCAATGCTGTCCAAGGATTTACCTTAATTGGCGCTACCTGTACTAATGTAAGAACAACAAAAAGGATTCCCCCACCAGCTTCCAAAATCTCTTTTAACGTCATTCCAATACCTCCGTATTTAATTTCTAAAGCTTCTATATTGCTCTTACGGCGGGCTTCTTTGGCTACACATAGTTTTACCTCCATTAAAAAAAGAGCCTGCTCAGGCCCTTTTCATGCCATCAATTCTTCATCATCTGCGTCGGCATACTTTCTACAATGAAATTCTAACGTATCCATATCACGTTCAATCTCATCAAGGGTTCTTTCACTCGCCCCCTTATTAAGTAGCAGAAGATCATAAATCAATGACCATTGTTTACTTATTATCTGCAGTTTCGTCATTCTTCCTTTGCCAGTTCTCCCATTCCGGAATCTTCCAAGATTTCTTTTACCTTTGCTTTCAGAAGTCTCGGTACCTCTGCATAAGTTTTCTTTCCAAGCATAATCTGCTGTGCCCATAACATTGCCATCATTTCTTTTCCTCCATCATTCTGTAATAATATAATAAAGTTGTTAAACAGTTTCATCATTACTGATATACCAGTTCTGACATCTCAAGAACGCATCCTGTAAGCATTTCGTTCGATGCCTTCAATTCTTCAAATTTCTCTTCCAAGCTCTTTTCAACTTCCGGAACATAGGACATATATTTTGCAGGAGATGCCCTTACTGTTTCTTCGTTGATCTTGTCTGCAGACTCCCTGAACTGGTGATAATCATATTCATACATCATCTGCTTTGCAGAGTCTTCCATCTGTCCCTGTTCAATTGTCACTTTCTGCTCATTCAGACACAGTGTGACATCTACCATGCCATTATTGACAGGCTGCCAGCGCACTTCTGGCTGCCGTGCCATATATTTCGCTTTTTGCATGCTTGCTGATCCTCCTTTTTGCAGCTGCGCAAACAGCATCAATGTTATATTTATCTTTGACGTATTTGGAATCGGTATGTTTAAACCATCCATAATAACTTGTACATTTATAAGCGGTCTGTAACGGGATTTCCATTTTATTTTTCATACAGTACCAAGCAACAGAATACGCTTTCCTTGCCCGTAGAAAGATCTTGCTACGGATTTCTGTGTGTTCCCTATAAATTACATAGCCCATCATGTCTATTGGCTTACCTCGCCTTTCTGCCTTATCCTTTTCTCTGTAACTATCGTATTTATTTCCGGTTTTAATACGATAATCAATCGGGAATAGGTCTGCATCCGGTTTTATTGTGAGTCCGTACTCTTTCAACAGGTACTTTTCTAACGCCCGAGCTGCCCTCTTAACATCAGCTTCCCGGGCTCCTATGAGCAAAATATCATCCATATACATGATACAAAAATATACAAGTCTTTTGCTTTCGGTAGCTCCATCACGGTGTTTTCTGGTCTTATGTAGGCTAAGTACATACACATAGGCTTTAGACAGGTAATAATTGCACAGAAACTGTGATAAACCGGAGCCGATATTAAGCCCCTGTTTGTATGTCCCTATCAGAAAGAACACAAGATACAGAAGGACTTCGTTCTTCACATCATGTTCCAACATACGTTTCAATTTACGGGTATCAACCGATGGATAGCATTTCCTTACATCGCCCTTCCAGGCATACCGAGATTGAGCATATTTCTTTCTGATCTGATGCTCTATTGCTCTTTTGCCTCCGAGCTGTCCTTTTCCTTTGATACTTGCATATTGATGATAGCCCAGTTTTCTTCTCCAGAGTTCATCCAGTCCTTCGCTGGCTATTTCGTCAAGAATAAGCTGTTTTACACTCTCCACTCCGATTTCTCGAAGCTTTCCGTTTATTCCATCTCGCCGCCAACCATACTGAATAGGTTCTACTTTCAACTCTCTGTTCTGGATTTCATATCTGAGACTTTCTGCAACTGTATGGACCAGACCAGATACCATGAGATCTCTTTCGTCTGTGTCCCGAAGCAATCGTTTCATAGCCTGCAAACTCATTGAGCTTGTGCGACCATGCAGATACTTTGCCACATCTGACCGTTTCCATTTTTCGTCAAGTGCTTCATTAATTGAATCTTCAATAAAATCATCTGCTAAAATATTTACATTCTTGCAGCATTTCTTCATAAAGGCATTTTCCTTTCTGTGTGATTCAGGGACTTTCGGTTGTCTACTAGTCCCGGCTGACAGCGCACCTGCCAGTCTCCCCTTCCCACTCTGCAGATGTCAATCTACTTCATGAGAAAGGAATGGCCTTTTATCACGTATTTCGGGTATTCCCAAGTATAGGCTTCTTCAGCCGGCTTATGAGGTCGAGTATCAAATTTTTTATACACAGAAATTGTCGCGAGGATGTTCCACCAGGCATTCGTCAGGCCATTGTTGCCATTCACGCACGACGGGCCGTTCATGCCGCCATTGTTCAGATTGCCGCGCCGGAGGAGCTCCCGGACCTCATAAGTCCTTAAAAATATTCTATTTCATAGTTACTTTAAAATCATTTGTAGCCATTGGAGGGGACAGCCCCTCTGTCAGGCTGCCGCCTGCCATTCACCCCGTACGGCGTTAGGAGAAAGGGTCGCGAGGATGTACCACCAGGCCCTCGTCAGGCCAGCGCCACCCACGCACGACGGGCCGCTCACGCCGCCATTGCTCAGATCGCCGCGCCGGAGGAGCTCCCGGCCTGTTCTTGTTCCAGCCGCAGGTTTTCCGCCGCAATACCAAGCATCAGCCCACCAAGCCTTATCGCCTCCTCCCCATTCAGTCGGAATCATTGTCCCTTTACCAAAGTCCACAAGCTGTTCTTTTACATACTTCCATGCATCGTATGCCTCCGGTAAGATACCCACTTCTTCATAGGTACTTATGATCGTATCTAAATTGGTCGTCAGTAACTTAGCATTATTGGTTCGGTAATACTTATCGACTGTATTGCCATCTGCATCTGTTGAAACAATATGCATAGAGTTTCCGGACACAGAATATCCACCTGGAAGAATCTCGATGCCATTAATCTTGCAGATATTCTTTCCATCTGTGTTGGATATAGGACTTCCATCATAGCCTTGTACGGAATCAGTGGATCCTGTCTCCCAATGCATTGTACTTACTTTATAAGTAGTTGCAGTTGTAAATGAAGCAGACACATCCAAAACTAAAGCGCTATATGTATCGTCTACTTTCTCAATAGCTGTAATTTTTGCACTATCAACGATATTGTGCATATAATTATAGCCTCTATCGAAGTTAGTGTTCGAACCTGGATTTCCAATGCTGACCGACGAACCAACAACAAAATAATTCGCCTGATCTTTTGTGAGAATTACTCTCTTTGTATTTTCTTCAGCAACTGCGACATTGTACTGAGCAGTGTAAGCTGTGCATCCTCTCATATAGGCCTGCAGGTCCTTTGTTCCGTACTTAATCATTGTCAACGCCAGAACCCATGCGGCATCAACATCTGTCTCAAAGCAGTATGCCGGACCCTGTTTTCGTGCATATGCAAAATTTGCATACGAAGGTTTATTTCTGGCGGGTTTTCCGTTGGTTACATATGGAACACCATCAATATCCACTGCCGCTCCTTTAGGATGGAGCATCCATCCCTGCACCGTATTGTCTGGACGAACACATTCTTTCATCGGAACATATCCTTCTTCTTTTCGAGGAAGCATGGACCAATGATGTAGCCAACCATTATCTTCTGCATTTCGCTCTTTTTTGTAATAAAGTCCCATGTTCATGATTCCACGATTGACTTTTCCTGTCGTCTTATATCCCGGCATTCCTTCAATTGCAGTAATTTTCTGGTTTCCATCATCATCGAGGATCCAGTTCACTTCAATCGGACGGAATGCTTCGAGAGTTCCAATTTGGTCTTCTCCAGCTGTCGTATTTGTGGACGGTGTGCAGGTAAGACCAGACAGAGCATCTAAACGATTTACCGTGCAGGCCTGTGTAACATCCGGATCAAGGTCTTCTACCGTATAGATTTCTCTCGTACGGCGCATAGCATAGTAGCGCTCAATTGCACTCTCTAAAGTGCCGCCAGCTGCATTAATAGCTGCCAGCTGTTCAGCTGCTACGCTTTTAATCCCCTGTGTCTGTGTTGCTGATTCAGCCTGTACATTTTTAATTTCAGCTGCACCTGTACTATTGATCTCAGTTTTTCTCGCATCGATTGTGTCGTTTATAGCTTTCTGAGACGCATCTACCATAGAATTTTTTGTTGCAGTGATTTCATTTTTTATCTCATCCGCTTTTGCATCTACGGATTTGTTTATGGTTTCTATTGCGCTCGTTGTCTTTTCGGAAAACGTATTGTCCAGTCCAGCAATTTTATCATTTACATTTTTCTCAGATGTCGCAGCGGATGATGCAGCCTTTTCAGCCGCATTTTTGTATCCGGCAACAACATCTTTTGCATTCTCCGCATCTCTGGCCGAAGCTGCTGCTGCTCCGGCTGAGTTCGAAGCCGCCTGTGCACTTATTTCTGAAGCCTTTGCACTTGTCTCCGCCTCAGATGCTTTTTCTTTTGCTGTCCTGGCCGCTTCTTTAGCTTCTGTCACTAAGTTTTTGAAATCTGGAGTTGCTTCTCCCGGTACTGAAGAACAGAACCATCTGTCTGTACTTTCGCCAGGAGATGGGCGCACACCAATCGTCCCGTTTTCCAAACATATGTATGAGCCGCCCTCGTATGAAACCATATCTAAGAAGTTGTATGTTTTAGAGTCAGAGTAGCTTCCATCGGGGTTTGTCGTAACATTTCCCATATTAGTCCACTGGCCACTTCCTGTTGTTTTATTTGCCATTAACCTCTATCCCTCCATTTGTATTCGAGCTTAGAGCCGTTAAGTCTAAACTCTATATCCGTTTCTTCTGGATTATTCCGCATAAGAAGACAAGGAGGCTGAATGCGAAACTCAACAAAGCACACATTTCCATCCTCGCCTTTCAGATCAGCTTCCTTTTCTTTTACATAAGCATCGATATCATTCTTCGCATCTTCCACCTGTCCAGGGATTCCCATTACCGCCTGTTCTGCCTGATGTGCATAATATTTTGCGTTATCCATAAGACTCTCCGGATCTTCTGCCAATCCGACAGCGAATCTCTCAGCCAGCTTTCCGTATTTCTGGACATTCATATTTGTTGCGTCAAAATATCTGAGAATCTGTTCAAAGTAGTTCCTAGCTTCCGCTACGGTATCGCCAGAAGTATAGCCGGCATTGACTACGATAATGGCAACTTTATTTGTTACCATGAAGTCTCCTGCCATTATAGAAACATAGCAAACCCCGGAAGTCTTAAAAAAGCTATCCGGGATATCACATCTGTCTTCTTCTAACAGCTTTGGCTCTTTCGTTCCTTCTGCGTTTTCAAACACAGCTGTTTTTGCCAGCCCATCCCAATCCGTAGAATGAAACTGAAATACTGCCGTAAACACATTTTTGATGCCTTCTGTTGCGAAAATATTCTCCGTTTTTGAAATCTTGAGGTTTTTGACATTAAAGATAACTTCTTGTTTTATCATTTAAAACACCTCTCTTTTTTACCACATTTTTCCGATATTATCGCTTTTTGTTATTTAATATCGAAAATCGTTATAAACTGCACAGCATATCCCATTCAGGTTTGCTGATAATGTTAAGTGCCCATTCTTCCGGTACATGATTCTCCATATGCTTGTCGATATTATTTTTCTCATAATAGTGATTCCAGAAATAAATATTTCCCAGCGCACGTGCTTTGTGCATATCGCAAATATAAGTTGCTCTTGCATCCGGTGTACCGAACACCTGATAGTTGTATGCAGTACACCAACTACAGCCTTCTGCGACAGGACAGTTAAAGCACTCGTCTGTGCTCTGTGTTCTCCTGTCAATTTTCTTCAAGCATTCTACGCGGCATCTGTCGCATTCCGTCTGGCAGATTCCTGTATCCACATCTCCTATACTATATGGTTCCTGCTGCCCCGCCAGAGAGCTTTCCATATATCTCAGACATGGATAGATAATTCCATCTGGATCAACAGCAAGCATTACGCCATTCCCACCGCACCAGTTTTCCAGGTCGTCAGGCTGCTTCGGGTGAAAGAAGTTTTCCTCGAACAGTGAAATGTAATAATCATTCTCCATATCAAGATTGTGTTCCAAGATATAGTCTGCAAGCTTCTTCAGCTGGTCATAAAAAACCGTTGCGTGTATCGGTTTCCACCCATCTTCATAGACGCAGTTTGCGTTTATCTCTGTATATCCTAAATCGATCATATGTGTGATGGCATCATATGTATGCATCACATTCTCGGGAGCTATGGTAACTTTACTGCCCATGTACCCACCTTTATTTACCCAGTCTTTTGCTGCTGCAATAGCAAGATCATAAGACGGCTGACCATCCGGAAACACTCTGCAGGAATCATGTAGCTCTTTATTACCATCAACGGTAACGGAAAAAGACAGTCGATTGTTCCATTTCTGTAAAACCTTCTGTACTTCTGGTTCGAAGTAGCACACACCATTACTGCAGATAGAAAACATTGTTTTCATAAGCCATGGATGATTTAGTTCTATCATCTGGCCAATAGTGTAACTGCAGATTCGATCAATCAGTCCTACTTCCAATAGCGGTTCTCCACCGATAAAGTCAATGATAAGGCCCGGGGAACGCCTTGGATTGATATAATCTCCCATGCCCTTTTCTCCAGTTAACAGAAGATCAATCATCTTCTTTGCCGTATCGAAAGACATTTTCTTTTTGCCCTTATGTGTCTGGTAACAATACTTGCATGCCAGATTGCAGTCATCAGTGACCTGAAATGTAACGGTCTGAGTCAGAATCTTTTCTGTCCCTACCGGTTCGTGCAGCTCAGGATATAATCTGCTCAGCCTTTCGGAATATTGTTCTGTTCTTTTCATTTGATTCCCTCAATTTCACAATTGCACAGAATGTCTACTTTCAGTTCTCCTGTCTTGTACTCAAGATTCCATTTGGTCTTGTGATGTTTAAGAATCTCCGGAATATATTTTTTCTCAAGCTCTGCTACTGCCATGCTGAACTGTGCATCCAATTCCGCTCCCTGTTTCTGATAAGCCTTAAATGCCGGGCTATTGATTACATCTGGGTCTTCCATATGTGATTCGATGATTCTCTGCAGGACATCTTTAGTAAATCCCCTTTCGTAGTCCAGTCTTTCGATGTACTCTGCCTCTTTGCTGTCTACTTTAATAATTACTGTTCTCATTTTTTCCTCCTAATTAAATGAATATATCGGTGTAGTCGCCTGTCCGTAGCACTGATTCCTGCAGGTCCCGCCACAATCACTCTGACAGCTTGATGCACAGGATGTAGAGCATCCTCCGCAGCTGGTTCCGCAGCCTCCAGAACAATTGCTTTTGCAGGTTCCCATGCAGCTATCTGTGCATCCGGAACCACAGGAATTTCCACAACCCGAACAGCCGCTACAGCCAGTACAAGACTGAGCGCAGGAAGCTGTGCACTTATTATCACAACCCTGACAAGTACCAGAACAGGTACCAGAACAGGTACCGGAACAGGTACCGGAGCAGGTACCAGTGCAAGTATTACTGCATCCTTCGCAAGTCCATGTGCATGAAGAATAACATCCGCCTTCGCACCAGGTATTGCAGTCGTTCATACAATTCGCTGTGCATGTCGTGTTGCAACCGCCTTTGCATCCACCTGTGCAGTCATCAGCGCATGTCGCAAAGCAACTGTTTCCACATCCACCTGTGCAGTCTGCGCAAGTGTCTGAACAATTCGCTGTGCAGGTCTGAAGGCAATCCGTTTTGCATCCTGCCTCGCAATCATCTGCGCATGTCCGTTGACATCCAGTGCATTCATCCGAACAATTATGATTGCACTGCTTTGTGCATGTTTTGTTACAAGTACCAGAGCAGGTACCTGAGCATATCGTACTGCAATTTCGTGAACAAGAAGTCCCGCATCCGCCGCAGTTGCCAGACGCTGTGGACTTACAGCTCGTTGCACAACTCGTTCCACATCCTTTTGAACACGCCATAGATATCACCTCCTCTCATTATGTAGTCATCGCGCCGGTTGTACATCCGGAACCACAGGTATGTGTGCATCCAGAAAAACAGCCATCTGAACAACCACCGCAGGATGTAGAACATCCATCTGAACAACTCTTTGCGCAAGTGGTATCGCAACCACCAGTACACCCAGTGCATCCCTGACAGCCAGATGTGCAAGAACCTACACATAACCCCGTACAGAGTCCTCTGCACCCACTATCACTTGCCTGCTTATCTATTTTTGCAAGGGTATCAACAAATTTCTCCGCCTGATCGACGATCACATCTGCTCCACTATGACTCTGTTGCAGGCTGTTATTCTGCAAAAAATCCGCTACATTAAGCAGCGGATCAATAACCTTTTGTATATGTTCATCTGTAATGTCTCCCCCAGTGACCGGAACAGCATTATAATCATAATTTGCAGCAAATTTATTCATTGAAGCGCTTGAACCATGCTCCACACAGCTTCTCCTTGCCATTTCTTTTTTTACTTTTGCCCGCAATTCTACAAGTCTCTCTGCTGATATCATATAGCCACCGCCTACAAACTCGTGATTGCTGTCTGAGCCGGCTGAAGCATGACATAATCAACGGACACCGTTATATTTGCGCTATTTTTCAGCAATCTCGCAGTAATAGTAACCGTATCATTCAATTCAACATTAAGTCCAAACGTCTGATAAACTCCTGCTCTTTCAAACATATTTGCAGTAATAGTTCTGGTTTCCAATATCGCTCCGCCAGACGTTACATTTAATTCGATTAGCCCGCCGTTATTTGAATTTGAGTTCACTTTCACTCTAATCAACAAGCTATAGAGTCCTTTTCTGAGACTATCGATTGCTTTTTGAAACAGTGTCTGTACTGATGCTGTCGACGACGTTTTCCTGATAACGCTGAACTGCGCGCTTGCATCTACGATATTTGCATCCGCCGACAGCTCTGGTCCTCCATAAGTATTGTCAATCGCAAGTGTGTCAATCCGTTCGATCATCTTTGCTACCCGTCGTTCGAGATATATAGTATTAAGCAGTAATGTCCTAAACATAGGATTTACTACATCCGCATGAACCAGATCCTTTGTCTCGATGATTCTCAAAGCTTCATTGAACTCCGGATTCTCCGGGATAACCACGTTCGCCATATATAATCATCTCCTTACTGTAAAACATCATCAATTTCAAATCTCATTGATACATTCGAATCTTTACCTTTTGGAAGAAAATTAGCAATCATGATGATGTCTCCTTCAGAGTCATACAATCCGATCTCACTTATGCTCTTTCCGTTGGCTTCAGATCCATTTAATGTGCAATAATATTCACACTTGTTTTCATTGGTTTTAAGTGTATGTCCATCTACCGCTTTTCGAAGAAATTCATTTTTCAATGTTTCTCCCGGACTAAGAACTGTTGAACCATTCGAGCCGCCACTTCCAAACGCAAATCCTACAATCTTAGGCAGAGTGATCTCTCCGGCTCTGGCTCTCAGGATTTTCGTCCTTCCTACTACTGTTACCTTTCCTTCCATCACAATTCCTCCGTTGTTACTTCTGTATCAAATTTTATCGTTCCATCCCATTTGTACTCTCCATTCCACTGATTGAGATTCTTGTAGATCATAACATTCCCGGTCATTCCAACCGGAAGTTTTTCTGTTATTTCACATTTAACTTCAACCGATGGTACAGAAAATCTTTCTGTCCAGACATGCTGCATTCCTATGTCTAACGCTGGGAATAAAGCTCTTTCCCTCTCACTGCATATTGCGGCTTCAATAACATATCGAGCCTGCATTGACAGATGAGATGGCTTTATTTTGCGGATATATCCCAGCAGAATATCGACGGAATATATCGGATAGTCAGCACCAATAAGCAAATCTACATTGAAGATATACTTCTCAACCTGCTCCGAGACGCTCGCAGAAAGCCCAAATACGGTCTGTATAATGTTTTCAAGTCTATAAGGCGTAATGGACGATCTGGCCGTCCTGTCGCGCCGATTCACGACTGCTTTTCGGCGATCATCAATGTCTTTTGTTCTGTCGATAGGTATTCCATACATAAGCTCGTGAAAAAACATTCCCCATGCAGCTGTTTCCGGAAATGCCTGCTTCTGCGCTTCGCTAATCCTCCTGCTTGCAGTCTCCAGTTCCAGCCCAATAACCTCGTATATCCATTTTCCGACATACGATTTATCGTACCAGCCTCTTGTCACATACGTCAGAAGTCTTTGCGCAACCTCGTTCGTCGGAAAGTGTTCAAGATCAATATTATCTATATGCATCTTTATCCCTCCGTAAAATCAAGGTCACTCAGCGTTGTTACCGGATAATAATCTGCCGCAACAGCTATGTTATCTGTGCCTGAATTAATCTTTAAGCCAGAAAAATCAATTACGCCAGCCGTATTTGACAACAATGCCGATACAACTGTATATCTGATTTCTTCATTGTCCTTCGCAGTTCTGTAATAGGTTTTCAACGCCGACAAGAATGCTTCCTTCACATTGTCAACGCTGTAATTGCTCTCAAGTTCAATCACTGCTCTGTACTTCATCGTCATATCCTGTACAGTGGATATAGTTACGGAAGCTCCGATCGGAGCCAGCCTCTTCAATCTGTCCTTCGGAGATACGATATAATTCTCGACAGCTTTCAGAGTTTCTTCGCCAACCGCGCTGCCATCCGGATCCGCAACTACAACTTTTACAGTTCCAGGTCCTTTCCATTCCGGTTCTACGACAGCTGAACCCACACCGGACACTTCCTTCGCCCATCTGACATAGTCTGCATCACAGCCAACAAAGCTCACCTCCGCTGACCGCAGTTTCTCAAGGATTCTCTCCCGGTATGTATCGTCGTCTTCTTCATCTGTACCACCTCTGATAGGGTTCTCATTTGTTACGGAAGTGATATTCTCGTTGGGCTGCTTCTGCAATGTCACAGTATTTCTTGTAACATTATAGGTAGCTCCCGTTAAAACAGACGCAACAGGTATGTCAACCGTTCCCTGCTCTGGTATAGTTGCTTCCTCAGTCGTCGCAAATTCAACAGATTCGACATCTGTCGTACCTTCTGTGCAAAATACCGTCCCTTCCTCGATAATCGTTCCAGCGATGCCTGTGACGGTCACATGACCGGAAGCTCTGCTCGCCTGCTTTCGTGTAACCTTTGCAGATACACCATGTAAATCAAGCCATTCACCCCAAGCCCACATCGGGAACATCAACATCAATGTCCGGGTAAGGTTGTACTGTATCAACCTCGATATTTCAATCGCTGTTGGCATTGTGAAATCGTATGGGAAATCTGCCGGCATATCAGAGATATCAACAGGCAGATTATTCATCATCCGGGACTGGATTGTATCAGGATCGCTGTTATCTATAAATTCTGGAGTTACAAATTCTTCTGCCAAATTCTCATCTCCTTTTCAATGTTACTTCTAAATCGAATTTTTCCCAGTGTATTGCGTACACTGTAAATTTCACATGGACCACAGATGGTTCCCATTCAAATTCAAAATCCTCTACGGATTCAGTCCTTGGATTTACCATCAGAGCCTCTTCTATGGTACGTTCAATCGCCAGTTCCACAGCTGTATCATCTTCTTCCTTCATGGCATCTTCCATCTCTGCACCGATATCATCATCGTATCCGAGACAGCTATACCTTTCTGTAGCAACTGCCTTTACGCACCATGTCTTATATGCTTCGAGCCCTTCGCTTTTAAGCATGCAAAAAGGAGATTCGCAAACGAAATCTCCTTTCTCTAAGTCCCATGCCACAGATGGCTTGTACTCTGCGTCATATTCTTCATTTTCTTCCTCATATTCCGGTATATCCACCACCGGATATAAGTTGTTTTCTGACATATATGTCCTCCTATACAGGTCTGGTTATTATATCAATCACAACAGCGGTATCCTGCACCCAAGCGATCAACACTCTATCTCCTGCCTGTAACTGCCGCATTGATTCCGGAAGATATGCTTTCCCAGAATGCTCAGTCTGCACATCGCAGAATGCATCTCCCGTCTTTCCAAGGGTAAGCTGTCTGCACACCCTGTAATCCTCCTTTGGAATCGCAATCGGAAAAGTGTTCGAGAGTAGGCTACCATCTGCCTGAATTTCTGCAAAATCAAGGCATAGGGGTTTATCTGCGTGCTGTTTCATTCTACTATCAAGAGCTGCTGCCAGTCTCGACACTCCATCATTACTATCAAATGCCATCCTCTACCTCCCGTTAATCGAATGTTCCTTCATCTACCCATCCACATAGGTGTGTTTCGCTCCAATCAAGACCTTCCAGACACCAAGGATGTGCGCTGCCCGGATTACTATGCGTGATCTTTGCTTTTCCTGCTGCAACCTGGTAGCCAGATGACGCATCCGAAGAAACATAATGTGTACCGCCATGGAAATTGACTGTATCGCCAACACTAAAATTTCCAGTCTTTTTCTTGTTTCCAGAACTGGAAGAAGATGAAGATTTCAGCTTTGTTTTCTTTAGGCTTATTGTCATTTCCATCTTATCGCAGTCATGAGTTATTGCTTTTACCCAGTAATAACCGGATCCCGTCGACATTTTTATATGAACAATGTCGCCTTTCCGGATAACTGGCATATCAACAGTAACCACCTTGATTTCCTCTTTCGGTTTTCCATCATCTTCAAGAGTCTCTTTTGCTGTCTTTTTTGCTTCATCCAAGCTATCGTCTTTGGCTCTTGTAATGATCTTCTGCCGGATACCGTATTTCGTCTGTCCATCAACTGTAGCTTCTACTGGTCTGCGCTTATCATCATCTGCCTCTCCAAGAATTTTCACCCTCGTGACCATTCCCGAAGTGCTTATTTTATGAGAAACGCTTATCATGTTCTCGGTCTCACCGAAATGATAGATATTGCTGTTACTGCCAATTCCCAGAATCTGCGCCTTGCCCTTTACGGAACGAATAACGGAATATCCGCCGCCTTTCTTTTTCGCCTCATCCAAGATGTCCTTAACCAGTGTGCCAAGTTTCTTTTTATCTTCCTTTATCACGCCATGAGTTACGTTTGGACCGGTGTATTTGTTTATTGTTATACCCCACTTTTCGAAAAAATCCTGTATAACCTGCTTTGTCCGGGCACCACTTGAATAATATACGCAGTCCTCGGACTCCTGCAGATCATACAGGTTATCATAAGCTTTCAGCTGTAGCGGCTGGCTGCTCAATTTAGCAGATGGATTCCACTCTACAATCCGGCCACGCATGGCTTCATGTGCAGTTCCTGTCTTGTATCGGTAATACAGGTACAGATAACATCCAGGTTTCGTCAAGCTGGAGAGTCTGCCCTTTGTGGTCTTATCGTTCTTCACCGTACACGACAGCTTCGCCGCAAGCTCATTTTCCAGTTCTTCCCAGCCCAGATCTTCAACAAAATTTGTTATGTCGTATTTCTTCTTTTTCTCGGTCACAAGTACCAGATAATAAGAATATTTAAGTGGGTCAACCATCTAACCTCCTTTACGGTATCGTAAGGATAGTTCCAGGGAATATCCAATCCCCTTGGTCGCTATCCTTATGCCCGTATTTTTTCGCAGCCTTTTCTATCGCTGTCTTATTTGCATCATAAATCTTTTTCCAATCTGCTCCTGATCCGTAAAATTTCTTTGCGATATTCCACAGGCAGTCACCAGATTTAATGGTGTATGTCTGTTTTTTCTTATCTGTTGAACTCTTTTTCAGGTTCGTTCGGGTTGTCGTCTTCTTTTTCTTCTTATCAATGCCAAGGTCCTTTGTGGTCTGGATTTTAAGCGGACGATAACGATAAAAGGAAATGCTATAAGAGTAATCTCCTTTCCCGCCAAATTTCTTATATTCAAAGCTATTAATCGTCACATCAACATTGATGCCGCCGCCGGCAGAAATGATAAGGTTCAGAACCGTTCCCTTATCTCGCCAGTTTTCCAGCTTCTTTATAACAGATTTCGGATCCAGCCACTTCGTATGTATAGTGGACATCTTTTTTCTGGCTCTTCCCCAGAGGTATCCATCCCATTCATATGTTCTTATATCAGGTCCGGTTGGAAATGCAAACACGCCCTGTTTTATAATGTCGTATTTCTGATATTTTGCATTTCCTTTGACCCTTATCTCTTTGTCTGGAAGAGAAGGAAAACGAAGGCTGGATTTCTTATTAGCTGCTTCTTTTACAGTTACTTCCATGTTTCCCCTCCTTCCTAAGTTGGCATATTTGCATATGATTCAAGTAATCTTGTTGCCAGTTCACCAGACATCTCATTAATCAGCTCTTTCAGTTTTTCCTTGATGGTATTGACAGTATCATTTCCGCTATTTCCGTTGATATTGAACACAGGGTTCATGTTAATCACAACCTGCCCCTTGTCTCCGCTACCAGAAGAATCTCCAGAAGTCGAGTCTGAGGAACCGCCTGACAACGGAACATCACCAATCATGCCGCCGTCTGCATATTCTTTTACTCCAAGCGCACGTCCTGCCTGCAACCACAAATCCATACCTCTATCACGGCGTTTTGAACCAAGAGGAATAATCGCCTCTGGACCATCTTCACCTACCCAGGACAACAGTGGACCGGTAACAATGCTTCCTTCTGCATTGCCTGCAATAGATGCCGTTACAGAAGAACCGCTTCCGGAGGTTGTAATTCCGGCAGATGGATTTGTGATATGCCAGTCAAGAGTTACATTAACAGTGCATGATGCCGCTATCGGATTTGAAAATGTAGACTGTACTTCAGACGCCACTTCAGAATATACTTCTGCTGCATTGTTCGTTTGATCGAGCGTTACATCGGTATGGCCATCTGCCGGCATAGATTCTGAAAATGTAGATTCCACTTCCGACTGTGCCTGTTCCTTGGCACCAGACGCATCTGTAGTTGCTTCAGTGATATTAACATTTGCAGACGTATCTGTTTCCACGGGCTCTGTTTCTGTCTGCGCCTCAGTAGCACTCTGTATGCCAGATGTATCAACCTGTACCAATTCCTGTGGAATTGTTACTGTTGCTCCTGCCTGTATTTCAATGCCATTGGCTGCAAGTGTCCCGGATTCCATGCCAAGAGCCGACTCGATCTGAGCCGCCGCTACATCAGAATCCACTTCAACATTTGCCAGATCAACCTTCACTCCTTCTGCTGTAACGGACATTTCTGCCCCTTCGGCATCCAGAGCCGACATTGCCTGCTCGATAGCAGCCTGCGCCTTATCTCCGTCCATTTCAGCTTTTATTGTATCCATCGAAATTGTAAGTTCCTGATCTGGGTGAATAATGTATGGACTTTCGATACCGTTTTGTTCTGCAATCGTCTGCCAGTCAATTCCAAGAGCATTACCAATTTCCCAAAGGCAATCCCCCTGCTCAACTTTAATCTTTACATTGTCAGCAGTAACCTCTTCAGTAGTTGCAAGATCTCCCAGTTTTTCATTCAGCGCCGATACCCAGGAATCTTTGTCAATATCCACATCTCCATCGACAGCAGCTCTCAGCCCTTCAAGTGTTATCTCATCTGGCGTCGTTTCTGCCGTCGCCCTGTCAATGGCAGTTTTGAGTTCCTCCGGCAACTGCTCTCGTACACTTTCGTACATTGGATTGTTCGGATCCGTCAAAACGCTCTTCATTTCTTCGCTTCCAGATTCAAGAATCTGGTTTGCGTAATTCTGCCAAGCCGCATCAACGTCACCTGCCGCCGCACCGACTTCGATTGCTTCCTTATATCCTTCCATAAGGCTCTTCGGTACTGCCTGCCCTGCTTCTCTGTACTGGTCAATCAGGCTTCCCATCTGACTAACATCCGGAGCCATCGACTGATACAATTCGTTTAGTGCTCTCTGATCGGCATCTGCACCAATTCCCAGGAAGCCTTTTCCATTATCCATAGACGTAAACATGTTATCAAAGGTACTTGCAATCGTACCATAGCTTCCGCTCTGCAAACTGGTCTCTGCACTTTTCAAGGCGTTCTGCGCAGTTTCTGTAAGCGTCTGGATGTTTCCGGTAATCTTCTCGCCGTATGTATCATTCAGAGTGTTGCTTCCAAGCTCAAGACTCTTCGACAATTCGGAACCTTCTTGGCCTCTTACATACCATCCAGTCTGCTCTTTGTAGCTCTCATACTGTTCAGGAGTAATTCTTCCATAGTCCTTCATTGCCTCCAATTCCGAATACCACTGAGTCGTATCTGCTTTAATGCTTTCCATTGCAGTCTCACGCTGGCTTCGCATTTCATCCATCAAGTCTGTAAATGAACCGCTTTCCAGATCAGCTGCACTTAAATGACCGTATTTCTGGTTTATCCAGTCCCACTGAGCCTGTGCCTCTGCTTCTTTCCAGCGAGCAGTTATGCTGTTCATCTTCTCCTGCAAAGCGCTAATAGCTTCTTCTTCATTCACATCAATGATGCCGTCTTTCAGGGCTTCTGAGACCTTTTGCGACAGCTGGCTAGATAAATCGGATAATTCCAAATTGTCCGCTCTGGCCCATTCCTTGATGTTCTGGGCTAATGTCTGACCGTCTTCTGTACCTGCGAGGTATGTTTGAACGTGAATATGAGCCGCAAATGTACGACTCTCCAGTTCAGATATCTTGCTTTCAACAAAAGTATTAATATTATCCGTATATTCCTGTTGTTCATCAGCTGTCAAAGTGATTCCAACTCTGCTCTTGAATTCAAGGACATCGTTCGATTCCAAAGCTTTTTGCGCCTCCGCTCGCAGATTATCGGCATTCTGTACTTCATTCAATGCCAGTTCCACGTTTGTGAGGTATTTCTGGTTCAGTATTCCTGCCGCCGCATCTTTAACTTCATCTGCAGATAATTTAATCTTCCCAAAATGCTCCTCCAAACTATTCTCAAGCTGAGTCTGGTTATACTTGTCGATTGCAAGTTTGATTCCTATAATCGCAGCTGTAATTCCCGCTGCCGCAAGTCCAACTTTCGCTCCTACAGGAATCATGGAACTCAGATTACCTACAAAGTCCATCACATCATTTGCATTTCCAGCTGCTTCTGTAATGTTACCAATAGCATCTCCGATAGGTGACAGGGTTTCCACTATGCTTTTCCCTTTTTGAGCAACCGTAGCTGCTCCTTTTGCGAGAATCCCTGCACTTAACCACGATGTTAGTCCTGCTTTTTCACCTCCCGGAAGAATAGCCGCTGCACTCGAAAATAATGTGCCAAGCCCACTGGATATTAATTGCGCACCATCTCCAGAAGCCCAATTCCCGAACGGCTTTGCGATTATTGAATCCCATGCTATGTCGATCTTTCCAAACAGATCCGCATTCTTCCATTCATCAGAACCGGTCATGTCAGTGATCTTGCGTTTTACGCCTGCAATCTTATCATCTACCACATCCATAACCGCATTGATTCCATCCGTTATCTCAGGCATCATATCGGTAATTCCACCTGCAATTCCTCTTAAATACGGAGACAACCGTTTTCCAAAGGCATTCTCCGTACCTTCGATAGCACTCTGCATCAGTGTGAACGAACCTTTCAGGTTATCCAGCATCGTGTCAGCCATTCCCTCTGCCGCATCTTTTGAATTGCCAATTGCTGTGCTCAGCTTGTTGTAATCCTCTTCACTGGCGTTGATGATTGCTAACATGCCGGCCATGGCCTCTTTTCCGAAAATGGTTGAAGCTGCTGCTGTCTGCTCAGTCTCAGAAAGTCCACCCAAGCTTCCTCGAAGATTATCTATTACTCCTCGAAGGGATTTCATGTTTCCCTCAGAATCTGTAAGGCTGATTCCGTATTTATCCATAGCTGCTGCCATGCTGTCTGTAGGTGCCGCCATATTTGCCAAAGATGTTTTAAGTGCGGTACCGGCCATGCTACCTTTAATACTTGCATTTGCCATTAAACCAAGCGCAAGAGATGTATCTTCAACGCTGTAATTCATAGCGCCAGCAACAGGAGCGACATATTTAAACGATTCTCCAAGCATTGACACATTTGTGTTGGCATTGGCACTCGCCTGAGCAAGAACATCAGCAAAATGCCCTGCATCACCCGCCTGTAATCCGAAAGCTGTCAGTGCATCCGTTACAATATCACTTGTTGTTCCAAGGTCTTCTCCGGATGCTGCTGCAAGGCTCATAATGCCGGATATACCATCGATCATTTGCTGTGGCTTCCATCCTGCCATAGCCATGTAATTAAACGCCTCTGCGCTCTCTGTGGCCGTAAACTTGGTGGTCGCTCCCATCTCCTGTGCTTTTGCAGTCAGATCATCGAATGCCTGCCCTGTTGCACCAGAGATAGCCTTGACTTGTGACATCATGCTTTCAAAGTCTTGGAAGGAGTTAACCGATTCTGCCACACCAAAGCTGGCACCGATCAATGATGCTCCCTGCACAACCGGATTCTTTGCTATACTCGCAAGTTTGGATATTGGGGCGGTCGCCGCATCTATGACACCGATAGTAGCATTAAACACGCTTCCTCCCCATGATTCTGCTGCATCCTGAGCAGCCCGGATAACCGGCGTAGCTTCATCAGAAGCACCAATCTCAGCATCCCCCGATTGTCCATCAAAATTTTCTACAGCATTTGATGCGGAATTGACAATCTGTGTAGCTGAATCGTCAGCTGAAACTTCTACCTGTGCTGTTTCTCCGTCGATCTGTTCTGTTGCATTTTCAACAGCAGAAAGAACCGGGGTGGCATTGTCGTCTGCTCCAATTTCTATCTCAGCTGCTACGCCTGATCTACGCTGGAATCGTTGCGCCGCCCTGTCTGCCCTCTCAAACGCCCTTTCCATTGCAGTGAGATTCCTGGTCACACTCGACGTTCCAGAACCGGTATTATCGACCACATTAACAGGAATCTCTATCCTTATCGTTTCTGCCAAGCATCTCACCTCTTTTCATTTTTCTTGATATTTTCTTCAATCCATACCTCCGTAGAGGCAAAAAGAAAGGCTCTGACCCCTGCTGGCAAGGCCATTACCTCATCCGGCCGGATGCCCTGCCTTTGGAATATCCAGTGCAACAGGGCTGATTTGTAGCCGGACATTATAAGTTTTTTGCTGTTTCAACCTTTGCTTCTTCTGTATCGTAGCCTGAAAGCTCGTCCAGAACAGTTAATACGTTCTCTTTTTCTCCCGGAAGCAGCACCGCATCAATGACATCCAGAGCATTAATAATGTGTTTTCCTCTCCGTCTTAATGCTTCCTGAACCTGTTTGTTATCCCACAGTTTTTCCTGATCCTCTGCAATTGTCGCATTGTAAATCATAGAACTGCGGAGTTTCGCATTGTCTACTCCTTCAGCTACCTTTGTGCCAGTTCTCTTATTCTTTACATACTTGGTGTACTTTTTACGGATTTCATACAGAGTCTCATCCGGAAGCGAATGAATTGAAAAAGCAAAGTAAGTCTTTCCATTACGGACAATCTCGATCTTCTTTGTTTCGTCTTCTGCATCTTCTGCTGCATTCAAAAGACCCGCCAGATAATCCACTTCATTTGCCGCCATATCAGCTTTTAATGCTTCATCTGCCTCAGCTTCTGTCATATCAATTTCAGTTGTTTTCAGTTCTTCATTTTCGATATTTGCAGTTCTTGCCATGTATTATTTTCCTCCGTTTATAAAATAAGGGCGGCCAGTTTTAGCCACCCTTGTGTTGATCAGATATCAAATTGTCAGTGATGAACGGGGTTCTACTTCCCCGTTGCAGTGCAGATTATAAGATCTTGATAATGTATCTCCTGTACTTACATTCTGCAGATCCTGGTCACCGCTAAAGATACATTCACGATATGTAATGCGTTCCTGGGAGCCATTACGCCCTTCAATAACTCCATCTAAAGTCATAACCGGGCTTTCTCCTTTATTTACCGCACTAACAACATTGTTGAATAATTCGCCATCCAGAACAACGATCTCCGAAATTGTAATCGTGACTCCAATAGTATTGTTTGTTTCCAGTTCTCTGTTCTGTCCTAATGGCTGATATTTGGTATTATTAAAAGATGTTTTCGACTGAAAACTGCTTACCTGCGCAAACGGAACCCCATCTGCATTGTAAAGCATGGCATCTTTACCTGAACGACTATGTCTCGCGTCTGTTGCAGCACTTGTATTTAACATTCACCTTTCCTCCTTTACTCTGCATTGGTACTGAATCTAAACTTATAGAATGAGTAAATATGTTCCGCAGAATCCTTATCAATGATATCAAGGTCAAAATAACAGTTATCTGCGTCTGCAATATAAGTCGTGCTCTCAGTTACTGTTCCTGCTGTTAATTTTTTTTCTTTGATCATGGCATTGATAATTCCCTGAATTTTTCCAATAATAGTGGCTTTTCCATTTTTATCAGGATCGACTTTTCCAGCTAAAGCGTCGGACTGGGCATTTGCTCTGTACAATAACTCATATCTTGTTCTTACACGGCGGATTTTCTTCCAACCTTTATCTTTGTTATCCGGAAGATTAATCAGTGTATTGATTCCAGCATCAATCCATACCTCATCTTCTGTAGACTTACTAAGAACCAAGCATCCCTTCAGTTCCGCTTTTATAATCTGAGTATTTGTAAGCGGTTCTACAAGATCTACATATCGAGTAATCACCATATGAGTCACTGCCTGATTTGCAGGAGTTGCTGCAATAAGTCCAGCAATCAAGCCGGCAGTCTGATATCCATCCAGAGTTCCCTCATTGATAAAGACTTTTGGATTGAGAACATAAACTATATTCTCACCATCAAATCCTGCTGCCGCATTCATTCTTTCGTCTAAATCTTTGTTATCTTTCTCTGCAACAACTCCAATCCCAAACTGACTGGTTTCATAAATTCTGTCCAGAAATGCCTGTAACAGCGCATGTACTGCTGTATCTTCTGTATCAACACAAATTGTATTGAAGAAATATTTTTCTGCCTGTGAAAAAGCAGCTGAATAATTGGCAGTTGCTACTGTAGGATTCTTTCCTCCTGTAAACGCTGTCTGATTCACATTAGTCATGATTCCTTTTGCAGATTCTTCAAGATTAGCCGTGAAATTCTTTGAATTTGCAAAAGCACTTACAAGACTTGCAGCTTCATTATCGCCTGCTGAAAAATATACTTTTTCAAATTCAGTAGTTCCTGTATAGATAATGCATTCTTTCCTGTCTTTGTCAGTTAAGCGGTTTCTAATAGTTACAGAAAATGGCATCTCTCCTGGATGTTTTGCTGTGATCTTAACTTTTCCAGTTGCAGCTGCAAGACTTACGCTCGCCACAGCTCCGCCCGTTCCATTAAGGCGACAGCAAATAACTTTCTTTGCACCACCATACAGAACTTCACGAATCAGGTCAGTCGTTAATCCATCTCCGTAGATTGTTGTGTAATCGTCTCCTCTCTCTAAGACTGTTACTTTATCTACTGGTCCAAACGTTGCTTTAAACACAGCTACAACAGCTCCGTCAATTGCCCCGAAAGAATCATCGTCACCATTCTTATCTACGTTGAAATAACTTCCTGGTCGAACTTTTGTACCTACTTCAGGAATCTGGAAATATTCCGCCATTATTTGACCTCCTTCTTCATAAATTCTTCGACAAGCTTCTCAGCTTCTGAAACAGTCATGCTTTTCTTTTTTGACAGTTTCAGTGCCACCATCGCGCAATCAGGGCAAGAAAAAAGCTGATCGCGTGCGGCAATCAGCTCATCTACCCCATATTCCGTTTCTTTCTCTGCCGGAAGAACTTCTTTTGTTTCTTCCGGAGCATTTGTTTTCTTTGTTTCTGCCATTGCTTCTCCTTTCAATTTGTGAATTCCATGCCTATTCTTGCAATATTATGTTTTTTCACACTGCATCTGAGACATCCATATTTACCAGTTATAGTCAGCTGTCCCTCTCTGAGGTAATCTGACTTATTATTCAGTTCTAATCCCTGAATAGTCATAGGGGAATCATCCAGCATGATTATCTCCTCATCTATGGCTACCTTCTGATTGATAGATGCAAGTGTCTTTAACCTTGTGCCAGCTCCCGGATAAATCAAATGTACAGCAATCTTCCCTACAAACCATGAAATCGTATTCATACAATGCCCTGTCGTATGCTGTATATTTGCCAATCTGCAATAGAACACGGGAGTTCTTGATGTTTCGACAAAATCTCCAACATTGTCTATGCCAAGCACTGTTGTCTCTGGAAATATCTTTTTGATATACGCAGCTACCGCAAGAACCGGATCAGGATCCGTGCTGAACTGTTCGGGGTATTCGAGGATGTCAAATGCCATTTCTTTGCACCACACCTCTTTTCCCTCAATCGCATACGATTCTGTGCGCGCCCACGCCACGCAAAACGGTGCTTCTCCTGCCGGCTTCATCAGGACGTCCTGAAGACAGTGCTTCACAGCTGTTTCAATATCTTCAATTATCGTACTGGTTTTATCCGTATACATTGCAACATACAAGGTTCCCGCCGATGATCGTTCCTGATTGACCTGCATATCGATACGGTAGCATATCCTCGGATACTGCGTGGCTCCTTCCCATCCTTCCTGCTGGTCTGCCGGAAACTCAGAATCAAATATTGCAGGTGCTCCGGCATATGTAGCAAGCATTGTCTGCAAATTTTCGTCTGCAGAGAGACGTTTAAAAATCAGTTCGCTAAGATTCATCCGCAGCCTCCTTGTATTCCTGAACAGTACGAAGACCATCGCCCGAATATCTTATTTCCCACTCATTTTTATAAACTTCTGAAACTGGTATAAAAAAATGATTTTGGGTATTTGTCAGAGAATTCGGATACATTACTGTAATCTGTTCCGCAGAAGCGCGATAAACAATACCTGAGATTCCCTCTTTCCATGTTTTATGTTTTGCAAAGACGAGAGTTCCTCTTCGCATTTCCTCCGCATTAAATTCTGCTCGTTCAATGTGATCAATAAGCATATCAACCTCCGATTTCTGCAAATATAGCCATAACATTCGGTAATGCCGTCTGCTGTATTTTGTCAACAAAAGGACGGGCCGCCATCTTTCTGGTACCATGTTCCAGATAGCCAGCATATCCCATACCTGAAGTAATGCATACCGCACCGCCGCTCATATGCCAGTTATTTTTTAAATGTCCGCTCCGAACACCCGGTGGACTGCCCGGAGCTGACGGGCTTGGATTTGCCAGTACAGATAATGCAGCATTTCTAAGGGCATTTGAAGCCCTTGGATATCTTGCGATCACCTGCTGCTCTATCCGTTCCTTGTCTGTTTGAACTTGAACTTTTACTGCTTCTGCTGCTTCGGCAGGCGTCATTTCAGATCATTCCTTTCTTCAAGATATATTAAGCCAGTTGCTCCAAGGTTTCCGGGATCCTCACACAAGAGAACGAGGAAGGTTCTTCCTGCGGTAGTTAGATAGTCTCCCTGCTTTACATTTGCAGAATCTCGGATAACAAGAGTGTGGGTTAAGGAATGCTGTTCCTGATCCCACCTGTGTTTCATTCGGTCAGATTCATGTGTAGATGCTTCAGCAAGTATTCCTGATATCTCGCCTTTCGCTTCAAAATCTGACACAGGATGTCCGAGTATGTTGCGAATGCTCTTTCGTCTTACCACAAAATCTGTCCATAAATTTCCCGGTCTTAGATACATCAAGCCAAATGGACTAATCATATATCTACACCATCACTTTCTTCATGGCTCATCATTCCGTTGTAGAAATATGGCACTGGCTGTTTGCTTGTATCTCCGGCATTCATCAGAATAGCCGATGGGGATACAGAAGCAAGTTTCAGGTCTTTCTTCAGCTTCTCATATTCTTCCTGCCACAATTTAGCCCTATCACCAAATTTGAATGAGGTAGGGCCAACTGTTGTATCAGGTTCAAAAGAAAACCTGCGAAATATACTTTCAAGGCACTTTAATTTTGCCCGTTTCCAATCTTTCGCAGACTGAACATCATCACACAAAACGATGTATTCCTCGTCTGACAATGCACAAGTTCTCTCTTTTCCATCTACCATCACATCTCCAAGTTCAAACCTCATTCGATCTTTCCCATACGATGTGATCATGGCAGGTTCATATGTATAAGTTCCTGCCATCAGGCATCACCTTTACTTTCTTCCTGTTCAATGAGATTTTTGGCTTTTGACTCTGCTGCTTTTTTTACGGTTGCTCTGGAGTCAAGAGCATTGATGATAATAAGCGTTGTATCGTCCTCAATATTCCCTCTAATATGAGCTACAGCAGCATCTGCACTCATCTGCATAGTTTTTACTGCATCCTGCATCTGAGGCTCTGTAACGTCCAAATCAATCGTCTCGTGACCTTTGACAATTGGAATAGAAAAGCTTACCTCTCCTACCATAGCAACACATTCTTCAAGATTATCCTCCGGAACAGCGTCATGAATCACTGATAACAGCCCCATCTTTACTAAACTGGCGTAATCAACCACTTCTTCAACCGGGACTTCTTCACCGATGAAATATTTCTTTCCATTCAGATTGCATGGCTTGTTTGCAACAAGTTTCATAGGTTCCTCCTTAAACTGCAGCTTTATAAAATCTTGCAAGATCGTCAGATGTCTTCTTCATATCTGTCGCCATAAGACCTTCAATGTACTCAGTATGTGTGCCATTCTCTCCAAGATAGTTCAGGATCGGAAGCATCTGTCCATTGCCGAGCATATCCCATGTGAAGATATAACCTGCAGACGGTTCATCGATACTCGGTGCGTTAGTTGCATAAGCCAGTAGAAATGCGTTCGGATCTCCGATATACTGCATTTCTTCATCTGCGCCCATGCTTGCACTGTTCATAATGGATTTAAGCACTACAATCTTTTCAACTCCAAACAACTGCGCAAGCACATTATCTGTTACAGATGCCGGATTTGCGGTGCTTCCACCGTATTTAACCCTTTCGAGGATGCCCGGATGTACTTTCAGAGCATTAAATACATTAATACCAAGACCAAGACGATTCGGCATGCGACCTGTCTGCTGGTTCATGTCGGTCTTCTCTTTGTCGATAAATGCAATAGGGTCAGAATTTGCATTGCTGAACTTAATGAACTGGTTTGTGCTTGGAGTGGTGTTATCAACACCCTCAAGTTCGTTCTTCCATGCTCCTTCTTTGAAATAGCTCGCTGCAAACAAACGGTCCTGGTGGATGTTAGCCTGTTCTGCAATTGTTCTAGTGCGCTGCTGTTTAGGCTGAATGATAGATGGACCCTGACGTCTGGAAAGGTCGGTCTGGCGAATCTGGTCGATACCCATAATCATCTGATCTACTTTGCAGACATAGTTGTCAGTGCTTTCGCCAATTGTTGTCGGGTCAACTTTGCCATATGCCGGTTTTCTCTGCCAGTTATCTCTCAGGAGATCTTCTCTGCTAAAAATGTAGTAATTGTCAGAAGAAAGACCTACCGGACAGGTTGGAAAAAGAGCTTTTGCGAAATAATTGCTGGCATTCTGGTAATAAGCCAGTGCCATGTTAGTAAGTGCTGTGTGGGGTCTGAACACGCCTTTTGCGATTTCAGCCTTAATTCCCGCTGTTGTATTTCTCATGTTTACATTCCTCCTTTACGCTTTTGCTTTCTGATATTTTGCAATCTGGATTCTGCTGTATCCTCCGGCAGACACAGAATTGAGGGCAACACCAATCACGTACTCTCCCGCTTTAGCTACTGCTGCCTTTCCACCTGTGGTGGCTGTGACTTCCTGTCCTTTTTTGATTTCCGCAGACGCAATTGCATAGCCAATGTCCTTGATCTGAATTTCAAGATCATCACCTTTCTTTACTTTTCCTGATTCAGCACCAGAAATATCGTTGTAGCCACCTTCGATAATAGATAAGCCGAGCAGGGGTGCTGTTCCGTTTGCGGCGATCACTACATTTCCATCTTCATCATATTTCAGAATAAGATTGCGGACATCTGCAATATCAGCTCCTGCCTTTTCTGCGATAGTCACAGACTGGTTGATCATTGTTCCGTTAAAGTTTGTACCCATCTTTCTTCACTCCTTTCTCAATAGCCCGCTTCTGCTTCATATTCATCCAAGAGTTCTGGATGATCCTCCCACGCTTTTGCAAGAGCTGCATTATATGTCAGAGCAGAGTCTTTTTCCATATATCCCTTTGCAATAGTATCGATCTTACTTTCTGCTGCAGACTTCTTAATAGATGCTACAGGATTGCCTGAGAAGGACTTCCCAATTTCGCTAAATACGCCAGACTTCTCAACCATATCAACGCTTCTGTCCAGAACGCTAATCATATCATTGTATGCGGTTCCGCCTGCATCCTTTAAAGACTTCAGAGTTTTCACTAATTCTTCCGGCTTTTCTCCGACAATCTCATATTTCTTTGCGACATCAAGAAGCTCTCTTTCTTCTGCTTCTGCCGCTCTCTTTTCCAGAGCCTCTAATCTTGCTCTTACAGCAGGATGTAATCCTTTGTAGATATCATCTCCGGTGTCTGCACTTGTCTCTGTTGTAGGTGCTGCTGGTGGCGGTGTTACTGACTTCTGAGTTTTCGTAACTTCGGAATCATCTACAATATCCGGATCCTCCGCTTTAGGTGCACTCTTTCCAACCGGTTCTTCTGTCTGTTCTTCTGTTTCTACTGCATATTTTTTGATAAGTTCATCATACGCAGTTCTTTCTTCTGCGGTCATTTTAGATTTGTTGATTTTAAGCATGTCTTCCAATTCCCCTTTCTCATTATCTTCGTTTGATTTTTCAATAATATCTGTCAGATTCTTATGTGCTTTCATAACCATCTGAAGATCTGTTTCATCTGGTGTAGCCAGATTCTTTCTGATATTCGTCGCTGTGCCAGAAGCCCAGTTCGGGATATATCCTTTCATAGCTTCTGCAAACTGTTCTGTGCTTGTTTCCATTGCGGCCTGCTTCGCAGAACTGTCCATTTCTGCATCGCACAGAATAGAGTTCAGTGAATTCTGCAGTGCATAGCAAGTAGACCAGATTTCATCCCTGATTGCATCCATACTGACAGCGTTGATCTGTTCATTGAATGTTGTTGCTGATTTTGTAATCTCTGAGTCTGACTTACTCAATTCACCCGTAATCCAGTTCACAAATCGTTTGAAAAGACCTACCTCTGGATTTGAAATTTCTTCCCCATCCTTGCTTTTCTTTATCTTAATATTTGCCATCTGGTTAGCTCCCTGGTCCACAAAATCAACTTTCTTTATATGCAGACCTTCAAGTTTTGTCGCCAAGTCATTCCCTCCTTTCGCTTTATTTATCAAAAAAGCACCGTTTCCGGTGCCTATTGATCAGATTCTTCATCTTCCACTTCTACTCTCTTTGCTTCTCCCTCTATGGAAAACATAGAGTATGTTCCATCTTTAACCTTTTCCCATACATCGGCATCTGTTACCTGAAAACCAATCCACCATCCCGTTGGAAGTGTTCCCTCTGGAATACCCATAGCTTCCATCTTTTCTTTTGTAAATACTGCACTTTCAATCAGTCTGGCAACGCCGCCTCTTATATGCATCTCTCCACCTTCCCGGTAAAGATCAACAAATTTGTATGCCGCCTGTTCCAGTTCCTCTGGTTCGATGATGTCATGCTGCAGGTCTTCCAGCACTTCTCCATCTGCGGTAATCGAAATATTGGCCCATCCGAACGCCTGCATTTTTTCATCATCGGATTTCTTGATCTGAAATTTTCTTTTTTCAACCGGTATGTCTTTCGATTCCGGTTCATCTCTTATCTTCATGATTTCATTAAACGATTTCATATGTTGCCTCCACATATTTGACCGCGCATTTGCACCGAGGATGCAATGGCGGCAATAATACTGTTACATTCCTTCTTCCTGACTGTGTCTCAAAACTATCATCCATACTAATCTGTACGCCCTCAAGAGCCTGGCACTCTTTGCACACTCTCTCATCAAGAGCAGTTGACCATTCTTTCTTCATTTCCGGCATCAAATCATGCCGGATGGCTTCTCTGATGAAAGCATCTGCTCCCGCATTGTATGCCTGTGCAATCTCTGTCCTGGCGATTGTTTCAGCCCTATATCTCTGTTGTCGCTCAGCATACTTCGCAGCCGCTGTCCTGGCCTTTCTCTCAATAGATTCTTCTTTCATGCGTGGATGATCTGCTCTCAACTGAGTCTTCACACTGTTATAATGCCTCAGATTCGCTGCTGCCTGCCTCTCCGTCAAGCCAACCGTTGGCCGGATATATCGAGCAGTTTCATCGCTACCCATACCTAATGACTGGGCTTCTGCAATCAAATAGCGGACCGCATTCACCTGATCACTACAGACATTCGTAATCAAGTTACCTGTTCGATTTATAATCCAATCTCTCACATAGATTTCTGAACTAATCTTTTCTTCCAGGCCAACAAATTCAGCTGTTGAATTCCACGCCGCAAAATAAGCGCTTTCCCATGATGCTGTCATTTTCGAGGAAAGAAAGACAGAATAATCTGAGAACCATTGATCAAACAGGCTCTGCGGATCCGCTTCTCCGATTACAATCTCCCGCAAGTCCTTATACAGCATAACCGCTGCCTGATCTTTCCAGAACCTTACAAGCCATTTCATCGGCTCGTCCAGGTTACTCTCAAGATAATTATCAAGGGCTTCAAGAACCTTCTGTGATTCTACGCTTTTTTTAATCGTTCGAGACCTTGCCCGCATCTTCAACATATGTTCACCTGCCTAACCGTTTCTTCGCTTCTTCGATTTCCTGATTTTCCTCAGGCTCAACTTCTGATGTTTTGCCTTCTTTTTCCGGCGACCTTCTCTGTGCTTCCCGCTGTTCATCCTTATTTCTAGGATCATCTGACAGCGTTCTCTCCGGCAGGTTGGCGACTTCTCTTACATAATCCTCAAGATCTTCATCCGGGATAAGGATTCCAACTCCAACCATGTCTTTCAGGAATGTAGACAGCTTCGTGATATCTCTCTTGTCCACATCGCCATGTGCAAGCTGTGGATAATCTGTTATTGCATCAAAATGAGCACCATTCATGTCGATCAGGGATGGAATGCCCTGATTATTGAATGTTTCGCATATGACATCCAAGAACGCCCCAAGAGCAACTGCGAACAGTTCTGTTTTATCTTCACTCAGCGCAAAGCTTCCTGTCTGCTCATGCCCCAGCATGATGAAATCCGCCATAACAGTCTGCGCGATCTTTGCATCATATCTGTTGATAATGGCATTCGTGTCAAACTGTCTGGTTCCACCAGTGCTCAGGAGTTCAGCTTCATATCCAGCTGGAAGAACAAGCCCTTCATATTCGTTTCTGCGGATGTTCTTGACCATGGATGTAAGCGCTGCATTAATAGATACCAACTCAGGGTCTTTATCGTCCCATATGTCTACACCATCTGGTGCGTGCAACACCGGAAGTCCGGCAAGGTCTCTTTCGATTCCAATTGCCTCGATTTCCTGTATGCGGCGCTTGAAGTACCATGACCGATAGGCGTTTCTCAGAATGCTTCGTCCCTCAGGATTGTCTTTTATGCTCTCTGTTCTGAACAGCATTGCTTTGCTGATCGGGATGGTAAGCAATCCATAATCCGGCGGAGGTTGCTGAGTCATTCCGATTAAGTTGTCTTTATCGTCATATTCCCATCTGTACAACGTATCCTGCGCTCTGGGCGGAATCTTCTGCCATCCAATCAGTCCATCTGAATATTTGCTTGATGTTTTTCGATTTTTTGTTTTTCCCATCCTGCGCTTGTAGACAATTTCATGAAAGCTCCAACCGTATGCGAGAAATGATAAAATCTCTGAGATGGTGTCAGTCCATGTATTCTGCATATCGTCCATACACGATTCTACAAATTCTGCTGCTTCCCGGTCTTTTGCACTATCACCGCCCGGCTCAATATGCCATTTAACCTGACGAATCAGCATTTTTATAGCAAACATTATCGCTCCAATCGTATCATCATTGTCGAGCATCTCACGATACGTTTTCACGCCTCTTATTCCGGATAGTTCAGGAAGAAACTCTTCATTAAACACGCCTTCCCAGCGTTTCTGTCCAATCCGTCCATACTCTTTCATCTTCATCACCTCTCTTTCTGGCTATATCAGCCCCAATAATTATCTTTTGACAATTTCTGCATAGCACCTGCACTTGGTGCCGTACCTGTGTGCTTCTTGATTTTTCCAAGATACAATGCCAACGCAAGAGCATCTGCCCGGTCAGGAGAATCAAGTCCTCTTTTCTTCATTTCCTTTTTTGGTTCAATCTCAAGCTTTCCATTACTGGCCATGGTGTATTTTCTGGAAGAAAGCTGACCAATCGTCTGCTCATCGTCTTCAATAACAATCTGTTTGTTATCAAGGAGATCTCGCATACTGGCCCACATAGCGGTAGTCAGGTTATTGTACCTTTCAGCTGCATCTTTACCTGCTGCCGTATCAGTCTCAATCTTTTCAGCGGCATTTATCGGGATAACTTGCATCTTGTACAGCTTTTGTTCTTTCCGGACTTCCTTTAGTCGGTCAGTGACGCCTCCTCCAAGTCCTGTATCATCAATCTGCACATATACTTTGCCTTCATACGTTGGATGTTCTCTATATATCTTCTTGAATTCCTGTACGATATCCCCTACAGTGGCCATCAGGTTCTGTCCTCGCCTGTTCCGGACTATTTTGCAATGACCATGATAATTACGATATATGATCGTTTCATCATCTCCGAAACGGGCCACATCCACCCCCAATGATACAAACTGCATTCCATCTGTATCATCCAGTTCTAAAAGCCTGCTGCTACATTGTTCAATAATGCTCAGCGGAATAAATACGTCGTCCTCCTGGTTCGGGAACTCGCCCCTGACACGAACACGGACCACGTTAGAATCCCATCCGTATTTTCGAACAAGAGAATCTATGTTCTCTTTATTTGTTCTGGTGCTGTCCATAGAAGAAACCGTATGGCATTTGTACAATGCCCTGTCTCTTGTATGGGAATCATAAAAGGTTCCAGACGTCTTCGTTGGGTTTCCACACAGAAGAAGTTTATTGTTTGCTCCAGATAAGGTACCAAGGATAGCCTCCATGATTGGATCCGCAACACCGGAAGCTTCATCAACGATAAAAAGCATGTTATCTTCATGGAAACCTTGCATATTCTCTGGCTTTGTAGCAGTCCTGGCAACACCAAACCAACGCTTTTCCTCTCCAACCATATAAACATATGTCTTTGTCCATTTTAGAAGTATAGAGAGCAGTTCGGACTTGCTCATCCACTTGGAAATCTCAGACCAGAGGACATCGTGCAACTGCTGTTTGGTTGGTGCTGTCGCAACGATTCTTGGGTGTGGAAAACAGGTAACGAACCACAGGAACACCGCTGCCTCAAGACCAGTCTTTCCAACACCCTGTCCGGATTTAATGCTTACCTTTGGGTTTGCAGCCAAGTCTCTAGCTGCTTGTGCCTGCCATTCATCTGGTTCGAAATTCAGAACTTCCCGAAAAAACATGACTGGATCATCACGCCACAAGGGAATGCTTTCGTCAAGGAACTCAGAGAACGCCGTATCATCCATCATGTTTCTCTTCCCTCCTTGCTTTCACTACAGCTTCAGCCCATGCACGAACAACCTCATTGCCCTTGCTTTCTCCGGCAATCTTCTGCTTCTCCAGTCTCAGCTTCGCAAGTGCCTCAATGGCTTTGGTCTTCTTCGACTGCACAGTTGACAGCTCTTTTTCAAGTCTGGCAATCATATTGTCCTTGTTTTCCATATTTGTCATCATGTTATATGTGTTACCCGGAAGACGATCTCCAGAAGCAACCTTTTCTTCAATGCGTTCTTCATAGAGCTGTTTATCTTCATCTGATTTGAAAGCTCGCTTGTCTTCAGTTCTGGCGAAGCCGAACAAAGATACTTCTCCATTCATATTCCGGTATTTATTGATTGCCGCCATGATTCGTCTTTCCCTCACGGCAAAGAGCTGAATCTGTTCGATCAGGAGCATTTCTTCATCCATCGGAATATCTTCGATCATATCTTTTTCAGATTCATCAAGGACATCCCAATATACGGAAGAGTACGCTCCGTGTTTCTCTGCAATCTTATCTCCCGGTTTCAATGGACCGCCTTTGTTTCCTACAGCATTTTTGTTTCCAAGTTGTCCACCTTTATGGCGAGCGCTCGTTTTTTTCTTTTGCGAGCGCTCGTTTTTTTTCTTTTTTGCATCCCCATCCCAATTCTGGGTTGATTTCCAGCGTCGAACTGTACTGGCCGGGACGTCCAACTTCTTGGCAATGTCAACAAGTTTCATCCCGTTCTTATACATTTCCTCAGCTTCAATGCTGTTGGGACTTCTTGCCCTTGCCAATGGACACCCCTCCCTTCCATCATCTTATTTCGGCATACGCAAAAGGGAGAGGTTGCACTCCCTCTCCCCGCTTTTTGTTCTATGTACAATAGAACAGTATTAAATTTTTGTGATAAATTCAGCTTTTGAATATCCCGTCACCCCTTTTGTCATCATCTTCAAGAAGTCTTCTTTTGAAAAATCAGACAATCGGAAGATTTCTTCCGGTCTCATTCCAAGCTGTTTACCGATTTCTTCTACAGTTTTGCCTTCATCCATGAGTTCTTTTACGATTTTCTTCATAGGTTCCAACAAATGCGTACCTCTTGCCCTGTTATGAGTAACGGTACCGTAAATATCTTCTGAATGCTCTTTATGCTCCACAATAACTATAGGAACCTTGCCATCCAGTTTTGAAAGCAAAGGCTCCATTCCTGCAACTGTCCATCTATGAAAGCCATCAATGATCGTCATATCCGGTCGGACTACTATCGGAAGTGTCCATCCGTTCGTAAGAATAGACTGAATAAGCAGTTTTAAGTTCTCTTTCGAAACTTTGTTCGGGTTATAGTCATTCGGCTTTAATAAATTTCTGTCCACCCAACGCAACGTGGACAGCGGCGCTGTTAACTTACTATCCATGTTTTCTCTCCTTCTTTGCGTTATTGATATACCGTCCATATATTCTCTGATACAGTGCCCTGAACGTCCGCATCTTAGGATCACCAGATATCAGACCCTCGTAAATATGTTTGCAGTCCTCCGGTGTTGCAATAGCAGATACTGCAATAAAGAAATTACGGTATCTCTCTGCTACATGCCGTTTATGCGGAGTATCAAAAATTTCCATATGATCAAACAGATTTATCAATTCCTGTTTGTAATCTTTCTGCTCCTGTCCCTGTTCAGATTCTTTCCGCTTTCTGGAACTTCTGCCAAACATCTCGCTATCCCAGTACAGGGCGGCCAGATATGCGTTCGGCTCTCTCCGAATGACCCTCTCCATAAGATCTGGATAATACTCATTCATCTTCACAAGGCTTCTGGCTGTATCAACAGAAAAAAACTGCGATACCCGCATCTGACGTTTACTGGATCCTGACTGCCAGAGAAACAGATATATCTCCGGGATATCTACATAGTTCCTCAGTAAGAAAAGCCATACATCATTATCAGTCCAGTCGTAGATTGGAAATACCTGCTTCTTGGATGTCATTCTGTTTCCGGCTTTTGTCATAGACGCAATATTCTGAAGACGCTGCACGGATTCCGCTGTACGGATTCCGACCATCGTAATACCTGATACAGTAGTTCGTGGCAGGAAATCCTGATAAGCATCAATCCTCGGTCTTAACAGTTTATGACTCCTTATTGCAAAAGAAGGAGGCTGTCGTACCCACACATCCTGCTTTGTTGAATCCCAGCAAATAAATGTCTCGTCATTCGACAGCTCGTTAAAGCAATTGTAATGTTTTACTTCTACACAATACCATTCAAATTTAGCTCCCATCATCATAAAGATTCTGCGCCATTTCTTTGTCATTTCTTCCATGCAAGGAAATATTGCTTCTTCATCTATGAATTGCACGGTAAGCTGTTTCATGTTAATCTCGCCACGGTTGGCTAGGTTTACCATTAACTGTGCCAAGCACAAGCTGTCCTTTCCCCCACTGAAAGAAAAGAACACTGGCAGACCATTTCCAAATACATTTTTTATTCGGATTTCCGCAGCCTTCACAACATCAATGTTTGATTCGCAGCGTTTTACAGCCATATTCTCTCACCGCATTTAGGGCAGACAACAAACCTTCTGGTCTCTGTGATCTCTGGTTCGGTTTCAGTGGCATTCTGCTCTTCTGCTGGCTGTTCGTTCTGCGGGTTCGGCTTTTCCGGGCTGCTCTCTCCATTATCAGCTGATTGTGTATCCACTGCGGCTTTCTGTTCTCTCTTTTCATTTGCTTCTTTAATCTTCTGGATTTCGGAATCATCTAAAGTTCCATACTCAGAGAGTTTTTCGGTAACTTCATCCGCATCAGCGACCATCTGCTGTAAAATTTCTTCATCATATCCAGGGATATCCAGATCCCCCTGCAGTTCCTCAAGGAACTCATTCAGGGTTTCCAGATTGTCGATTCCAAGAGCATAGGTCTTATTATCAGCTATCATGAGTTTCTTTTTATCGTTCTCAGAAAGCCCTGCTTTTACATATACAGTTGCTTCCTGATAGCCAAGACTCACCATAGCTTCATACAAACCGTTACCAATCAGAATGATATTGTTTTCATCAATGACCAGCGCTCGTGTCTGACCAAACTTTTCAAGTGATCTCTTCAGTTCCCTGATCTGCTGTTCTGAATGAATCCTGACATTTTTCTCAGGATGCTTCAGAACACTCAATTTTTTGATTGTTACTTTCATCTTGCTTGTCCTCCATTTCTGAAGGGCAATGGCTTCCGGCTGCAACCGGCTATTTGATAGCTTTTAAAAATTCTCTGGCTCCATCGAAATGCTGTGCTGCATTTTCAACTATGGTCTTATCAATGTCGTAAACTTCTTTCCAACCTTGCTGTTCTGTCTCCATGTACTGTCTGGCAGGCCATGGATGTGTACCGCATAAATATCCTTTCTCCCAGTCATATATGGGCGGGAGTTTCACATCATAATAGTGAATATACGCAAGGACATCTTCGTGTCTCCACTCTGCGAGAGGGCTGTATCTGGTGATTCCGGCTGAATTAGTGTAGATATTATCTTTTCCAACATAATTGCCGTCTGCCTTTCTGCGTCCGAGCAGGAGTATATCCAGCTGATGTTCTTTATAGTATCGCGCCTGTCCTCTATGCTGTACAATGTGAAACCACTGCGCTGCCTTATTGCTTTTATCCGGAAATAACATATCCTGATGCTTTTTCAGCCATTCCATGTCCTGTCCGGTATTGATAATCTCAAGGTTAGAAGGTTTATTCTGCTCTATCCATGCAATAAATGCCGGATATTCCAGATTGCATCTCACAAGGACGCTCTGATCGATGCCAGCTTTCTCGCATATCTCTCCAAGTACCAGGGAGTCTTTTCCCGCACTCCATGCATAGGCTGCCTTTTTCCCCTTGCATTTCTCTTTGATGTCTTTCACTGTCTTTTTCACAAGGGAATCCAGTTCTTTCTTTGACACCGTCTCTTCAATGTGATCAAGCGCATTCTTCCAGTCTTCATTATTTCGAACGGATTGTTTTCTACCGAGCATAGCGTCTCTCCTTTCCGGAAGCGGCCAAGGCAATAATTCCGCTCAACAGGACTGTAAGCAAGCTTCCCAGTGTTTTATATGGTCCACTATTCAAAACGCTGCCGTAGGCAAATACAGGAAGCCCTACAGCCAGTGCAGCAACCACACCTGTGATAATCCCTTTTGCATTCAGTCTTACCCCTTTCAGTGTCATGACTGTTGGAAGTAATGTTGACGCCCTCAGTGTGCCATAGAACAAAAACAGATGTGTCACTGTAATTCCCGGGATATTTGCAATCAGAATGCCAGCGATCAGAAGCACTGCCATTGCAGCTCTGGTCTTCCTGATGTCTTTTCCTCCTGCAATATCTGTCGTAAGCGAAGATACTGCGCACAGGTTGCTATCCACTGTAGACAGCAAGCCGGAAACAATCATGAAAAGGAACGGCAATACTGCCCAGGACGGGAAAAAGTGGCGGATCAATTCAAAATTGATGATTCCAAGGTTCTGTGCCTGATATCCTGCACCGGCTCCCATAAATCCAAGAATTCCCATTGACAGCGGAACCACCGCAAAAAGAACTGCTCCAAGAAGAAACGCTCTTCCCAGCTTCTCTTTTTTTACTGCAAACGCTCTCTGCCAGAAGCTCTGATCTCCAAACGGCCCGGATAAAAGTCCAATCGTTGTCGGAAGCCCAAAGGCTAAGAAAATCTCTACTCCTTTTCCAGAGAATAGTGTTGTGTAGTCTCCTGATATACCGCTCAGTCCCTGTATAATGCCCTGTGTTCCTGTATTTCTTACTCCGAATATTACAAATAGGCTACATGCAACAAGCATGAATACCATTTGAATAGCATCTGTAAGCATAGATGCTTTGATTCCGGAGAACAGGGAATATGAAATTGCTATGCAAGCAAGCAGAATAGTCATGGCTTTGAACGAAATTCCTGTTACTGCACTAAGGATCTGACTTCCTGCAAGAAGCTGAACTCCCGTTGACAGAACAGACAGCCCGATCAGCTGAAAGAGGTAAACTCTTTTCACTCCATCGGATTTGTATTTTTCTTTCATGTAACCAGACAGTGTCATTCCTTCCGGCATTTCCTTCCGGATCCTCTTTGCAAACGGAATAAATATCACCAAGCATAAAGCATTTGGCACTAAGAACCAGAAAAGCCCAATCCATCCGGCCGAATATGCTTTTTCTGTTGAAACAAACAAAGCCGGCGCCCAGATCCACGTCGCCGCAATACTCAGTGCGGACAGGATCCAGTTCTCAGACCGGCTTCCAACACAAAAATTTACTACATTTTTCTCTTTTTTAGTCATGGTCACTGTCGCCAGTATCATGATCGCTGCGTAGACAAACAGCATAATTATTCCATTCATGTATGATCTCCTTTATTTTTCTAAAGGAGCATTTTACCTTTACATTTATATCCCTCCCGTCCAAAGGTTTACATTAAAAAAGCCACCAGATTTCACTCTGATGGCTCATGGCTCATGATAAAATTTTACCCGATTATCATACACCATTTTCGTTATTAAGTCAATGTTAAGTTAACGCTTTTCGATATTTTCTATTTTTCAAAAAAATCTCAGTCCGTCAATCCCGAAAAACAGCGAAGATAAGCGCTCTTTCGCAATTTTGATATCTTCATATACAGTGACCTTGCTGACCGAAAATTTTTTTGAAATTTCTGCAATTGTCATTGGCGTCTTTGATATGTAAAGGGCTTTAATAATCTTATAGCGTCTCTTATCTTTTTCCGATAATTTGCTACAATAGATACGGTATACATCAAGCATTTTGTCAATATGCTGTACCATGATAGCGGTTCTTTTGGCCGAAGTTTTGATGCTCTCCACTATGACCTTATCATCTTTCATGGTCATGATGTCTTCCAGTACCTCTGTAACCTCCCCTTCCTTGGACTTGTAGACGGCATTTTCGTAGCTCGCCTTTAAAGTTCTGTAATTTCTAAGGAGCAAATCAGTGTTATGCAAACGACGATCAATCTTCTCCTTCTCGCTTTTTCTCTGCCCTACCATCATTGCATCAGACGCAACCTGTGCTCCGGCAAGAGCAGCCTGCTGAATCATTGCATCAATTTCCTCTTTTGTCAGTGCTACGAATTGTACTTTTTTCTCTGTATCCATGCCATACCTCACACATATTTCTTTCCAGTCTCAGGATCCTCGAATTTGATTCTGTCACAGAGTTTGAACCCAAATCCTTTTGCAAGTCTTTTTACCATCTTCACAAACAGTTCTGCTTCCTCATCCTTTTTTGTCCTGCTTGCCCTGTACACTAATGTTCGGGTTCTATCCGCTGCACAGATCGCATCATGTGCTGTTCTGTCCTTACATCCGCTTGCATTATATAAACTTTTATCCATATCAATTCTCCTTTATATATTTAAGCATGTACTCCTCTTTATATTGCTTCCATTGCTGATCTGTCATTCCCGGAGCGTAGAAATCTCGCACTGTATCAAGTGCTTCCATCATCCCGCATTTAGGACATATCATTGTTTTGTTGTCTTTTCTTGATAATGCCGGGCGAGAACTATACTCTTTCCCACATTCAGGACATATCCTTTTCTCCTCCATTTTTAAACCTCCCAAGAAATCTTCTATAGTCATTTGGCCCGGAATAGATTCTTCCGGTTCCTCCTGTTCAATAGAATAATGAGGCAAGATACTTCCCCAGCATTCCGGACCATATCCTCTTTCAATGCTTTCCGGATCCGTCAATTTTCTCCCACATTTCTGGCATTTGCTGTACATGAGAATCCTCCATCTTTCCGCCAAGTAATGTAAATAACCATTCTCTCTGGCTCTGCAGATACTCTATCTTCCACTGGAGAATCATCTGGTCAATCACCTGGTCTTCAATGAGCTGATATTTTTTAGCTATCACTATCTGTTCTTCGTTCTCTCTGATAGCTTTTTCGATATCAATATGAATCCTTGCATACTCTTTCAAAGGGGCTTCTTTGGCCTTTTTATAGGCTATAATAGCCCACAAGAACCATATGATCATACAGCTAAAGATTCCACATAAGTAAAATATAACTTCCTTCATTTATTTTACTCCTCTCCTTTTTTTCTCTTGCCTTTTCGATATCAAACATCTTTTCACTCCAATCGAATATTTTTCTTATTTACAATTAGGTTTCTTAATTCTCTTTATCTCTTTGAGTTCCGGCTTTTCGACATGAGTTTCTGCCCATTCTCGCATTTCTTTTGCCCCAGGATTCTTTTCTTCGATTTCTGATGCTAAATGACGTAAAACAGTAGATATAAGTCCTGCATCCGCGGTTGCATAAGGCGTAATGGCATGAATAATGTTTGAACTATAATAACCTAAGCCTTTTCCAAATAGCTCTGCAGCTTCTTTTGTTTTGCCTTCCTGAATCAGTTCATTGCTTCTGAGCACATAACTTGCCATGCGTTTTTCTTTAAATTTTTTCATTTCTTCATCCTCCTTAATGACCGCTCCGCAACATACAAAATAATAATTCCGACATAGATCTCTTTCTTGGTCCCTGCCTGCATGATAAAATAGCCGCCAGCTTCCAACTCCTCTCTGTGTTTCCATCTATCGGTGTAGGATTCTCGAATTCATCTGTAATTTCTGCCCAGTATGGTATTGCAACCATCACTCCAAAATAATTGGAGGATTCCGGAAACTGATCACGCATATGCTTAGCAAGTTTCCCACTCCGAAAGTCCGGTAAAATATCCTTGTAACACTCCATAGTGGTTACAATATAGTTTTTCTCACCCAGGAAGTTGAGACCGTTCCCACTATAAACATCCTCTTTGCAGCTTTTTACCTCATAACATGTAAATATGCCTTTTTCTATCCCGGATATAGAGCACTGGTCAGCTGGTGAAAACTGCATGTAATCAACTCTTTTCGCGTCTCTTCCCCACGGATCAATACTTACCTCGCTGGCCCAGTGCTTCCCAGCGCCGTTAAACCGGGTACTTATAAGCAACTGTCCAAGGAACTTGGTTGTTTCTGCTCTTGTCACGCTTATACCTCCATAGATTCAAAATTTCGGTTTTCAACTCCCTCCGGCAACTCAGCAATTCTAATATCTTCCATAGGCATCCAAGCATGCACTCTTTCTCCTGAAATACTTCCGCATTCTTCTGTCCATGCGAAACCGCTATCTGGTTCTCCGTCCATGGTCAAGCCTCTTAAATCTGACTCTTTGTCCAAATCTGCGAAATATCTGGTATCAACCTCAGCCATAAATTTTCCTGTCTTTTTACCATCTTTTCTCTCTGGATAAATAAGCGTCACCCAGTACAGCCCTGCCTTTTTCGGGTTTCCGTCTTTTTCAACATAATTCCACTGTTTTTTCATCTTTTTATCACCTTTATCCTTTTTCTTAAATACTCAGCATGTTGATTTGTTACAATATAATCTTCGCACTGCCTACAGGTCATATCTCTATTTTTCAAGTTCCCATCATACCAATTACATTCGTCACAGACGAAGCAGGCTTTTATCGCTTCCCCTGCACAGTTATCTCCTGTTTCCACATTGTTTGCACAATGATTACAACGGCATCCTGTGCAGTGAAAAGCATAATCATCCCGGCTCATAAACTTCCTTGCAATAATTCTGGATTGTCGAAAATGCTTCCAACTACTTCCATTTCGCACCTGTCGATATAATCTTTGGTCAGTGGCATTGAATAGCATAATGGTTCACATCTGCTGATTGTATCTGTCGGAATAATCTCATAATGCCATCCGACAACTTTATCTACTATGGACCCGGTTTCAATATTTCTTACACCAAATTCTCCAAATACCGCTTTTACAAGGTCTTCTGAATTTCCATGACGCATCAAAATATCATTCTCCCAGATTTTCTTGTTGTTCTTATCTGTTGATCCTGTGTACTCGCATATTGTATCCGGATCAACTTCGTCAAATTCATCCGCCATAACGGTCCATTTGCCTATTACCAATTTCCCTATGAATATTCGCTTTTCTCCCGGCATTCCACCATCCAACAGGTATCCCTCTATCCATTCACCGTTATCTTTTTTCTTTCCCTTGAAAAGAATCTCTCTCATTTCTTTACCACCTTTATCCTTTTTCTTAAATACTCAGCATGTTGATTTGTTACAATATAATTCTTGCACTTCTGTTTCCACATATCCTTGCTTCTTGTGTCTCCGTCATACCATCTGCAACACTCGCAGGCATCGCAAAATATCTTTGCTTCGCCTGCTGTTTTGTCTTCACTGTATAGGTTATTCGCACAATGGTTACAAATACAACCGCCGCAGGGGAATGCATATTCATGCCGTTTCATGAATCTTCCCTTTCAAATAGTCTTCTATACTCATTTGCCCCATTTGTTCCCACGTTTCAGTTTCAATTTTGCATTCTAATAATGCATCTTGATATCTAACTCCATTGTTTTCAAGATTCATACAGATTTTCCAATGTTTCGGATGTGTTTTCGCCATTCTTTGAAATCTGTTCGGGCATTCCTCCATATGTGCTCCGAATGCGCAGAACATGCAACCAGTTCTCTGTTCTCCTGTAGTGTAATATAATCCGCTTGATGATTTCCGTATATCTCCATAGATTGAACATATTTCCACATCATTTTCCACAATGTATCTGAGAACGTCCTGTCTGTTCCATGGTCCAAGTGGCTGGCTTTTAATCATTTTTCCGTCATACACATTACAACCAGTATGAGCATATAAACGTGCGCGCATAAAGCCTTCATCCTGTGTTGTACCTACGTATGGAACGCGTCCTGTTTCTTTGCCGTATTTTGAAAACGGATTCTTTTTCATGATGTCACAACATTTCTCACTGGTATCAAATTTAGTATCCAGAAGGTAATGCCATTTCTTTGCAAGGACCCCAAACTTTCCACGTTCATCTCCATTCAAAAGATAGTTGCGGTATCTATCACAAAGATTTCCGTGTCTGAGTTTTCTAATTTTTGCAGCATTTTCTTTTGAGGTAATAGGAAATCCATAAGTTTCGACAACCCATTTGAATGTGGCTCGACTACCATCTTTCCTCTGCGGATAAATTTCCAAGAACTCTCCGTTGGCTTTTCTGGCAAATCTCACAATCTCTGGAAATTCCAAGCCAGTATTTGAGAACACTGCTGGCACTTCTTTCCCGACCGTTTTGCGGATCATATGGAGCAGAGCTGTACTATCAAGCCCTCCCGAATAACTCAGATATACTTGTCCGTTCCAGTTATCATACCATTCACGAATTCTCGTTTCAGCAAGTTTGGTTTTTATCTCATACGGAAGAAATTTTCTTTGAGAAAACTGCCATTCATTCAATTTCAAATCATCTTCTTTTATGAACATATCTCCATTTTCTCCTTGCTTCCACTCTTTTCATCCGGTGAAGTTCGTTCTCCAAAACATTCATCTGCCTCTGGATATCATCAACATCAACCAGTAAATAGAAATCCGGTTGAACCAACCGAGTCGGCCCCACATTCAGATTCATCTCCTTGTGAAGTTCCTTGCATTTATTTTCATTTCCATGAACTGCTTTATATACTTTCATTTTCCGCACCTCCTAAGAAATTCTTTCCGAACACTGTCATATTCTGTTAACAGATTAATATCTTTCTTCCAGCTCAACGGACGGTCTGTAATTTCTACATAATATTCTTTCTGGATCAAAAGCCCATAACTTGCAGAAGAATAAACATCTTGTCTGTTGCATCCGATCCGTTCTGCTATGTCGGATGCAGTGATGGAATACTCCATCACCGTTCCGTCCTTTCTGCATAAATTATATAAATTTGCCATTTTTTCTTCTCTCAACTAAATTTCCATGAGTCTATGCCATGTAAATTATGGCTTTTCCTTGTCAATGTAACACTATCCTCGAAATGCTCTCTGCAGCTTTTCTTTACAGCTCTTCTCATCCCTTTCGAAGTCTGACGTTTTGCCCGTCTTTTAAAACCAGGTCCAACAAGATGGTTCTTATGATACATTCCCATGAATATCTCCTTTCAGCTGTGTGTGGCGTAGAAGTTCTCCATTGCCCATCTATTCCCGGTAGCAGCCACCTGTGCTCTGGTTCTTTCATATGGAGTAAGTGGTTTCCCAGAAATTCTTTTGGATCTGGTTTTCGGAAGGAATCCTTTCCGACGAAGCTCTTCCAGTTCTTCTGGTGTTGCATCTTTTACATCTTTCATATCCAAGATCTCAATCATAGTTTTTATTCCTCTCTTATCATTACTGGAAACACGATAGCTTTCATGTCACTGTCTTCCGCTTCAACAACTGCCGGCATCTTAGGTCCTGAGAAATTCATGGCTATATTTTCACAAGTGAATGCTTTCAGTGTTTCAAGAACCAGCTTCGAATCGAAGCCAATTTTCAATGGTTCAGGAAGCGGATCCTGAAGCTTCACCTCTTCCTGATAATCCGTAAGTCTGTCGGCAATGCGAATATTTAACTGATCTTCGTTCATTTCGAAGACTGCAGGTTTCTTTTCTTCCGTACACATCTTAGCCCTTGTCATTGCCGCAACTAATTCCGGTCTGGAAACATAAGTTTTCATCTTTCCCGCCATGAAAAATCTATCGTAATCAAAATACTTACCCTCTATTAACCTCGTGTAAATGGTATATTCTTTTGATTTGAATACCGCTCTATTTTTTGTATATGTAACAGCAACATCATCAATAATTCCCATTGACACAAGCTTCTTTGCCACTGTTTTAGGCACTATCAGCTTCATGTCTGCGGTACCGTCAGTCGGTATCGAATCAACTGCTACGACATGTCCGTCAAGTGCTACCAGCTTAATCTTGTTCTCTCCGCCTTCAAAATACACTCCCATCATTTGTGTTGAGGAGCTACTGTCTGCAGCTGCATAAATAACATGGCCGATTGCCTCCATCAAACTTTTGCCATTGATTACAACTCCCGGAGCATCCGGATTTTCCGTAATATCAAAGCTGAAATCTTCCGGTGGATAACTCTGATATTTATTTTTTATTGCCTTTGTCTTGATCACGACAATGTTTTCGCCCTCTGTATCAATATCTACTTCTCCGTCCGGAAGATTTTTAATTACATCAAAGGCTTTCATAGGAATGATGAAATAACTGCCTTTAGAGGCCTCTAATTTGAGCTGCATGGTCATTTCTGTATTGGATGCGATTAAATACCCGTCCTTTACTAGAACGCCTCCTAATGCCGGAAACTGGTCGTTCTTCTGCACAATGCTTTTCAATTTATCAATAGTTCTGGAAATCTCATACTTCTGTACTTTCATCTTCGTTCCTTTCCCGGAGTGTTATCCCGTCCAGATATTTCACAACTCCGTTGTTATATTTAACTCTATAAGGCGCCAGTTCCTCACGATTCATATACTTATGTCCGTAGATTTTTTTCATGTCTCTGAATACGATCCATGGAACTCTGTAAAACTCCTCGAATTCGAGGGATATTACCAAGAAGCACATGGCCCCCATCTTCATGTAACGTTCAAAGCATTCCTCCTGCTCTTCTGTCACAACATTCCGACTGATCTGGCCTTTATCTGTATGTTTCGCATCAAACAGAACCATTGTAGAGTCCATCAGGGCGCCTTTAAAATCCGGTTGAGCCTGTTGTGTAAAACAACATATGAACTGGCCTCTGTCTCTGTTATACGGCTTGATCACTTTAAAAGCTTCAGGGGTTTTATCTATAACAGCTATCCCCCGGTCCTCATAGAACCGGGAAGCTGCAATAATCATTCTTTCAAAATATTCGCCGTTTGATCTGCTTTTAAGCCCTCTGATTGAACGATTATAAGTATCCATGCTCACCTGCCACTTTCACCAGTTTATTGATCGTTACTGCTCCGATTCCCGGAATCTTATTCTGCTGAAGCAATACAATAAACTCCTTTGCTGTATTTTTAGCTAAAGCCTTGCCTTCGTTGAACCCTTCACTTCTGGCTTTCTCCACTCTGTCTTCCACATAATGAACCAGCTGTTCATCTGTCTTTTTTCTCATTTTTACTGCTTTCTCGTGGATTTTATTTTCATCCATTGTTCTTCTACAACTTTTCTTAGTCATTCTATCTCCTTTCTTACACGGCTTCTGGCTCTACGAACCCGATCTGTCTATCTTCTTTCCATTCTGTATTTGAGAAATCAAGTGCCTGTCCGCATCTGTCGCAAAATTCTGGCTGATAATTCGGACCTGCATTTAATATGTTCCGGCACTTAGGACAACAGCAATACTCATGTTCCATCTTTACGAATCCGTATTTGATATACTGTTTTGTTCTGAAAATAGGCTTCATAGCTTTCATTACTCCACCTTCTCTCCATATTCGATCACATATTCATACTGCGTTGTCTTTCTAGTTTCACTGCTTGGAATCTCTTTTCTTACGATCTGAACCGCATATCCTGCTTTCGCCAGCATTGAAACCATCTGCAGTCTGTCTTCTTCATTCCACTGTACCGAGCCTTTACGAATGCTCCTTATGATCTGCTTAGCCATTACCCGCACTTCCTTTCTATCTTTTCTTCTCGTTCTTTCATCAGTTTCTCGAATGCAGCTACAAAAGTTTTTACTGATGACGGCATCTCGCAGTTGTGACTGCCCCTGCACTGGATCACTCGACCTTTGTTATATTCCATTGTGAAATATGGTGTATCAGGTTCTTCTACTCTGCGCACAAAGAAGATGTGTGTCTGCCCTTTGGCCACTCGGTCAACGTAAGTTCCAACACAATGGTGAAGGGCAGCTCCTTCATTCTTGATTTCCTGTGCATCTCTTGGCACTCTCAATATCAATCCTTTTCCTCTTATCAGAAAAGCATTATCTGTACCAGCATTCTCTTTAAGCATTTCATTCAGAATTTTTTTCATGACCTCTGCTTCCTGTTTTATCCGTTCTTCCTCACGGCGTTTCTCTTCTGCGGCTCTTTTATCCTGTAATGCTTGGTATTCAGCTGCTGTCCGATCATGAACTTTCTTGAAATTCTTCGGAAAATAGAAGAACATATTGGTGAGATCATATTTCAGTTCTTTGCACCAGTTCAGATAATCAAGCCAATCTTTAGCGCAGTTTTGTAGGCGCTCTTCTCGGATATCCGGCCTTTCTTTGTGTTGCATATAGGAATATCGCCAGCAATGGCCATTCTTCCCTACACGATAATCGGAACCTTCGCGCTCGATATATCTGCAGATCTTATGAATCGTTGAATGTCTGTTTTCTTTCCGTATCAGCGTTGTATTGCATCCAAAGAGTTTATAGAACCGTTCCAATTCTTCCGCTTTCAGGTTGTATCCGGAGCTTTGCGTTTCCTGCAATAGCCTCAATTCATCAATGTTCCCATCAATAGACTGCAGGATTCGTGTGTTCTCCTTCGTGAGCCCGAGTATTTCAAATATTGTTTTTCCGTTTTTTCTGAGTCCCCTGATTCCATTCCGGCTATTATATTCAAATGCCCCGTCATGAATCTTATTGATCAGATGCGCGGCCAGTTTATACAGACCCATTTTTATAAACCATTCAAGCTGTGGAAACTCCTGATATCTGTAAATAGCATTGGCATAATGTATCTGTTCGCTCGGTCTATTCTCTGACAAAATCTCCAGTGCTGAATATTTCATTGGAGTATCTTTCCATGCTTCCGGCAGGTTTCCCGGATATAAGGCGCAGTATGACCTTTCTCTGTACCCTTCATCTGTACACCACCGCACAATACCAGTCTGTTTATACTCTCTGTATTCATAACTGCTGGTGCATGGCGTTCCGTTTGGTGCAAATTTGTAAAACGTCCTTACGATTTCAAGCAGACTGTCATTCGTTTTTCCATCCTGTTTCACCTCTCTATGGACCGAGAAATATCGCCACAGAAACCCCTCTTCTCTTGGTTCAATGAATGAAACTATCCTTTTGTCCCATATATGTGCCGGCATCCGTCCCCTGGCCTTGATAGTGACCTGGCTTCCGCAAAGGGGGCATGTCCCTTTTTCATTATTTCTCAATCGAATTTTTGTTCTGTCTATCAGTGTCACCCCATTGCAATGAGTGCAATGCACCAGAGCCTCATTCTTTGATCTTGTTGAGTAAACCAGATATCTGCTGAATGACATCACTTTTTCCGATACCCATTTCTTGAAGTCTTCCGGAATTTCCTTGACTGTTCCCATGACTGTATCAATAGGATTTGTCTCCTTGGCATGTTTTTCATCCAGTCGCCGCTGTTTGACCATGTCCTGAAAACGTGTCACAGCTGTCCAGTCTTTAACATCTTTTTCTGTACTCCATTCTTTGAAAAATCCACGCATACGATCAATGTCTGCATCCGTCCAGAAAAACATGTTCGGGGTATATCTGTTCCCCTTATCTCTATCCCAGTGATATTCATACAGGTGAATACATTCCATCCGATCAAAAGCTGCAGTCAGCCATTTCACCCTTTCAGCAGTCAGATCCTGTGATATGTAATCATTCTTGGAAAAAAATGTTCTTAACTGAGCGCTCTTTTCTCCTTTCTTCAGTTTATCAATGGGATAGAATGTCATCATCAAAAGATCTTTTTCTATGTCTCTTGTTGTAACAATATGCGTGCCCGCAGCTCTTTCGGCAAACCTGACCATTTCGTCTGTGGCTTCTTCTCTTGGAATCTGTGCTAATTTTCTCTTTTCCATGTGGCGGCCTCCTATAGAAGATCGAACAGTGACATCTGACCGTTCAGGCCGCTGCTTTTTGTACTTGTTTTTTCAGTTTTCTGCTGCTTGGAAGCAGCATCTTTTTTCTCTGGCTTTTCAGAAACCTTGGAATCATCCTTTGTTTCCTGAATGTCTTTCTTGATTTCTGTGACTTTTTTAGCTGGTGCTTCTGTCTTTTTTGTTGTCGCAGGCTTTTTGCCTTTTTCCTTTTTGGCGGTTTCCGGTTTTTCATACTTGTGGTAATAATCCTCGGCCCATTCATACACAACTCGGTCTTCAACTGCTGTACTTCTGCCATTCGACTGCTTCCTAGCCTGTTCGACAATATAGTTAAAGCACTTGTTCCAGGTCTTTCCCTCCTGCATCACATCTTCAGCAAACCCCTGATCCTCTTCGCATCTTTTCAACAGATAAGCAATGATCGACTCAGCAAAATTCTTCTGGGTTGCTTTTTTCTTTTCAGCTTCCAGTTTTTCTTTAGCCTTCTGCTTTACCGGCTTTGCATTCTCAATTTCTGCAGCTCTAATTTCCTCTTCTGTTGGATCCGCCATTCCTGTAAGAATCTCAGCAAGTGAAGCTTTCCCCAAATACACAGTATCCTCTGCTTTCACTTCATTGCCGCTCTCGTCCTCTAATTTGCTCTCTGGCAGTTCTGTTTCATCCTGCCCTATCGTTTTACTGTCCACGCCCGTTTCCGTCTCTAAACGGGCGATTTCAAGCTTCTTCTCAGCATCCTGTTTTAATTGTTCTGACATCTATGTTCTCCTTTCATCGTTTCAGCAGTTGTCTCTCATACTCTGCAAAATCATAATCTCTCTGGTGAAAATTATTAAAGCGGTTTTGAGAAACAGGTTTTGACTTATCCGGCACGCGAGGTGCCTTATCCTGCTCTCTGGATATCCAACTTGTAATAAATCGTTTGATTCCCCTCGGAGTCTTTTTGTTTCTGGGGTTAGAATCAAGCCATCCACGCATATTACGCAATGCCTGTTCAACATCAACTGCCGGATATATTTCTTTAAGCTCTTTGACATATTCTTTTGTCACCAGGTAATCATCCCCATTGATCAACGGCAGTTTGATAAATACATCTGCCTGAGCCGGCTCTGTCTCTACCTTCAACTCAGCCTTTGAACAGGATGGCTCTATCTCCACCTTCGTCCTGTTCTCCGCAACTGGCTCTATCTCCACTTTCGGTTGCGGCTGTCCGGAGTTCACCTCCGGGCAAATGTATTTATTCTCTATCTCTTTATCTTTATCTATCTCTATCTCTTTCTCTTTCTCTACGTCACTGAGGTGTAACTGTTGCGTCACACCAATGTCACATTGTGACGTTTTTTTATCTCTAAGACGTCTCATTCTTTCAGCACTTGCGCTTTCAGATCCCACCATTCTGGAACACTCTGTAAGCTCATATTCGCTTTCGTCTATCAGTTGCAGGAGTCCCTGAGCCATAAGAAACTGGACTGTGACTTTTACGTTTTCCTCTTCTTCATCAAGTTCAAGTGCAATCTCTTCTGTAAAATTCTCTTCTACTCCATCGAAGAAGAGTTTTCCCTCATTTTTCAGAGATACCAGCAACATCTTGAGATAGATAATTGTGTATGTATCGCCTCCGGCAATTCTGCGGAGTTTTTTGATCGGCTTCTGCCGGAAGAAATCATCCGGCAGCTTAAGCCAATAGTATCTTTTTCCCATATACGCCTCCTTAGTAAATGACCTTAGAGCCGTCTTCTGTTTTAATTACGGTTACAGACTGATTGAATCGAGCTTTCATAGCATCATCATGGGTTATTGCCATAATTTTCACATCTGGATACCTCTGTCTGATTGTTTCCAGAGCATCTACATAGGCCTGAGTTCCATCATCGTCGAGAAATGGAGGTTCGTCTATAAACAGCATTCCGAGCTGGATACCTGCGGACGTTGCTTTAATCTCAGACAATGCAAGGATAATAGCAAGTGAAGCCTTTACCTTTTCCCCTCCGGATTTCGAAGCATATGGGAGAGTTGTCTTTCCGTACTCATTGATCAGTACGTCCAGGGTAGCTCTGTCACCGTCTTTACCTTTTACGGTACGTTCCATCACAAATTCCACTCCCATAGTTCCGCCTGTCATAGATCCAAGGATATTGTTTGCAGTATCAGTAATGTGAGGAATAATATTTCGGATGATCTGATGCGGAACGCCATCCTGTGAAAATGCCTGTTTCAAAGCCTCGTAGCAATCAGCTTTCTCAGCTGCAACAGCAATACCTTTATTCAAAAGAGCTATTTCAGAACGCATTGCCTCAACATCTTCAACTCTCTGTGTCAGTACGCCTTTTTGGATCTGCGCTTTTTCCAGAGTTTCTTTTGCAGATTTTAATCTTCTCTCAACTTCTTCAAGAGCCTCACTGCCTTCAATATCTTTTCTTAGTTCTTTCAGTTCTATTTCCGCTTCACGAAGATTGTTATATAAAACAAGTTCGTTGGCATCTTCCTTGCTCCGCTCCTGATATAATTCAGTAAGTCTCTTATCAATATGCTGCTTTCTCTCTTCATACACCGGAAGTTCCTTTTCCTGCTCCGCGAAATGTGCTACTGAATTTCTTTTACATACAGCATCATCATGCTTAATAACGGAATCAGATAACGCATCAACAATATCAGTTGCTTTCTGGGCCTTTATATTGAGCTCTAAGAGGCTTTCTTCACACTGCCCTATCGTTTTACTGTTGGTGTCCTTTTCTGTCTCTAAACGGGCGATTTCAAGTTTCTTTTTCTCGGCATCCTTTTTCAAGTTTTCATATTTCACAAGCGTACTTGCTTTTACTGTCAAAAGATCTAATTTTTCAGCATCATATCCGATAATACAAATTTCATCCTGTTTTTTTGATATTTCTTCGTCTCGTTTGGTCCTCAATGCTGCTATTTCTTCCTCGCATTTTTCCAGATGGTCTGCTTCTTCTGGTAAACTCTTTACATCATCGATTGCTTTTGCGAGAAACCTGCAGCTTGCTCCATCTATATCAGGGCAACCGGAATTCTTCATAAATTCCTCCTGCTGTCTTATCTCGGAAATTCTGTCCAAACGATATTTCCGCCTGTTCTCTGCTTCTGATATACGCTGAGAATACGTTGCTCTTATCTGTTGCAGTTCCTGCTCCGCAACAGAAGTCAGATATCTTTTTTCCTGTAATTTCTCGCATTGTGTCCTCACCTGAGCCAGCTCCGTCAGTTTTTCTTCCAAATTATCCGGAAGTTCTGCTTTAAGCTGTTCAATAAGATTCGCAATGTCGTTATTTCGACGCTTTGCATCGTTTATGATATTCTGGCAATTCTGGATGTCAGCATTATACCCGGCAAGATTTCTTTTTGCGTTGTCATGATTAAGAACGTCTTTCTCCAGCTCTATAATCTGTTCGGACAACTGTTTATATTCGGCGGCTTTTTTTCTGACCTCATTCGCTGATTCCAATGCGACATTACAGTTTTCTAAAATCTGCGTCTTACTTGAGATTTCATCTGAAATGGAGCTGCGTCTCTTATGACAATCATCCAATTCTTCCGAAGCTTTGCGGCACTCCTGCTCTGCTTTTGCAATCTGAGCATGTTTATTCAGTAACTGTCCTTGAGTATCGCTTAAATCCTCAATCTCTTTATTAAGCTGATGAATATCTTCCTCTGCTTTCTGCAATTCAGATTCCGGATCTCCTTTGGATTTGATAAAATCCATTTTAATTCGGACAGCTTCTTTTTTCGAGGCCAGCTCTTTTCTCTGTTCGGAGAGTTTCTTTTTTGAATCCAGTTCCATAACTCCATAGATTCCAAGACCAAGCAGTTTCGCAAGTATTGCCATACGTTCGTCCTTTTTAGCCTGCAAGAATAATCCGTACTGATCCTGCATGATTAAAGCGCAACTTCGGAATGTCATACTGTCCATACCGAGAAGCTTCTCTATCTCTGCCTGAGTATCAGCAATTCGCTCCTTTGAAATGTTTCGCCATTCATTTTCTTCATACTGAGATAGGTTCAACGTCGGTTTTCCTGACTTAGTTCTGGTACGTACGACCCTGAATCTCTTATCTCCAATGTCAAATACAAATTCTATAGAACCGCTTCTTGCATCTTCTGTACCGCGGATCCACGCCTTGTTGTCTCCCTCTCGAGTTTCTTCAAACAGACAGTCAACAATCGCATCCATGAATAAGCTGCTCTTTCCTGCTCCATTTACACCGTTGATCGTACAGAAAGATATATCAGCAAAATCAAATCTTTCTTCTTTATAATTTCTGTAATTGCGGACAGCTATTGAAATCGGTCGGAATACTCCGTGTATCTCTGCAGTTGTACTCTGTTTCATCGCTTCCGCAATAATCGGTTCTGCCAGTTCTACGATCTTATCCGGATTCTTGAAGCATTTTTCTTCCAGATACTTCTTGAGATTTAAAGTCGGGTCGCTTTCCTCTGATAGTAATCCTCTGTTCGTAACATCAATAGCATTTTCTGCCTCAATATCCGACACATAAAAGGCTCCCCAATCATACAAATCCTTTTGCAGTAACGGGATATTCAACAGTTTTTTCTGTTCACTGGTGCAACTATATTTCACTCTTACAATCATGTCTGAAATATCCCTGCTGATATTCGTAACCAATGCATATGCATCCCTGTTTCCGATATAATCACTTACCTGATTCGTGTCCCAATCTATGGTTTTGAATCTGCGATAAGGTGTTCCACAGAACTGAGATGATGTCATCTCCCCACCCATGAACTCATGAATATAAAATCCTCTGTTCTGATGCTCATCATTAAAATTCATGGCATTAATAGCGCCAGAGTAATACACGTTATGCAATCCGTTGATCTGCTGTGGTCTATGTATGTGTCCCAGAAGCACTGCTTCATAGCCAGCAGCTTCCAATGCTTCTCTCGGAATAACCGGTTCAAAATTTGTAAAGAATGAAGTCTGACCGGATTCCATGTTGCAACCAGGTACGGTATAATGCGCCATCAGGATAGATGTATTATGGCATTCAGCTCGAAGCCCCATTACCATACTGGATATATAGCTTGTCCATGCTTCGTTTTCTTCATCTGCAGACAGACCAGGGAATCTTGATCTGAACTCCTGCTTATCAAATCCCGGAATGCAGGCTATATCAGCATATGGCGTACGGAGTACAGTTGGCGATGTTACTATATGTACATTTCCAGTATTTGCAAACATCTTGCTCAAAACTCTGAATTGTCCACCTCCATCATGATTCGGCGTTCCTCTCATTACGATTACTGCTTTCGCAACACCTGCCAATTTTGTGATCGTGTCTGTTGCAACAATCATTTCGTCCGAATATCTTACCGGACCTATCTGCTCCTGATGGAAAACATCACCAGAAACGCAAACAATGTCTGGTTTCTCTTCTTCTGCAACCTTAATCATATAATTAAGACAATTTACTGTATCCTGTGAACGGAGATTTACCCCGTCCACTACAGGACCTTTGAACTGGCCAATATGCCAGTCAGCTGTATGTAATATTTTCATCTGCGTCCGCCTCCTCTCTGGCATTTGATACACAATGGTTCACCAAATTTATTGATTGAATACTCATAAACCTTTTCATTTATGATCGTACCGCATCTGGAGCACTGAAAATCTGCAGTTCTGTCTTCCTCTGGTTGCGGATCCGGTTCATTCGGCTCTTCCTGTTCGGGCTGGGCAAATGCTTCCTGTTGAATTTCGCCCATATCTTCATCCGGAAGTTCCGAAGTAAACGCCGGATTGTCCAAGTCACCTTCATCGATAATATTGCTATCTGTGGCAAAATCTACATTCTTAACCTCAATCTGAGGCATTCCGAACATATTGTTTACAGAATTCATACCCTGCATCAGCATTGCCTGCCGGACCTGTGGATCTGAATAATCCGGAGAGAATATTACTGTTGGAATCGCGAAATTCTTTTTTAATTCATCCTTTGTGTAAGAGCCTTTTGTCCCAAGCAATGCTCTGATGACTCTGAGTTTTGCTCCTGTCATTGCTTTTTCGGCCCATGTCTTCTTTAATAAAGCCATATTTACTTTTACCGAACGTTCAACATATCGTTCTCTATCTGCTTCGTCGATAACATAAGCTTTAACTTTCTTTCCCCATTTATCTTTCGTATCAACCCAGCTTCCTTTAAATATTTCTGCCGCTGCATTTGCCGCTTTCTTGTCTGTAATCCCCTTAACCGCCTTATCAGAAAATTCTGTACGATACTTATCTTCTTCATCCTCAAGACAGATTTCTTTCTGGTCGACTTCCGATCTGTAAGTCCCATCCGCTTTTCTCATTGCTCCCTGTGCCTGAGCTCGATATGTGATACTATCAATTCGTCTACCGTATGTCTGATGTGGATTAAACTGAATACCAGCTGCCATAGCCAATTTGTTAAGAAGTGGTTTGGATAATGAATATGTATCCTGCCAGATATCATTTCCTTTGCTATCTGTTTTTCCAGTTTTAACAGAACCAACTTTAAAAATGTCGCCACTATTTTCGCTCAGATCAACTGCAACTTCCTCTACATGATATTTATAGAAAGGATTCAGTTGCACATCTGTTGCCGCAGGGACAAGCAAATTATGATCACTGTATGCTCTTATAACCTCTGATAAGCTTCCTGAAATTTCCTGCATGTACTTGATTACCTCCTAAATCTGTGATAAAATGACGGTGTTCTTTAAAAAATGAGGCCCAACCTGTTTTTTAAAGTTCTGACCCAAAAGCCTCGGATGCGGATTTATGAGTGCCGTCTACACTTCATATCTCCTTTAAGCATCTGGGGCTTTTAATATGCATCTCCTACAGCGAATCTGGTCAATGCGTATACCCACACCCACATGAGCGGGATTGCTATCCATTCGGATCCGAGTTCTGCGCTTCCCCTTATTGCGCAAAGCATATCGCTCAGATATCCGAAGAAGATAAGACTGACTGCTGTAGGAACGATGTAAACCATCGACCTTTTCAAGAAGCGAATTCTCTTTTTTATTTTCGCTCTTTTCTTTTTTTTGGAATATTCCTCATACTCCTTCTCATTAAATTCTCGCACCACGGACAGATATATCCGTGTTTTGGAATCTTCTGTAATGTACTGATGTTCCACATTCTTTCGCATATCTTGCACTTTGCGTACATCCATTATCTTGCCTCCTTATCAATTAAGATCAATTCTTTGGCGATAACGCTCTGTAATGCGCATCTGTCCATTTCATGCCAGCTGATCGGTACCGGGCTGTTATCCAGCGCATTTAAAATTCTCTCAGCTGTTGTATGATATTTCTTCATATCTTCTGTTGTAAGCAATTTCGCACCTCCTTCATCTATGCTGTCTTCTCTGTATTAATCTGGGTTACAAAAATCCCAAGATCAACACTTTCCATATCATTCAGTTCTTTCAGAAGTTCTGCATCTGATGTAATTCCATAGTTCTTTTTTAATATTTCTTTTAATTTTTCTTTAAGGTTCATCAAAACACTTCCTTTTAATTATCCGAATCCGAAATATTAAGATAATCGCTGATTCTTCTTCTGATTTCTATGCTGGTGTTCTTTCCATTTAAAGTCGATGAAAGGTAGCATCTGGAACAGCCAAGTTCTTCGGCCAGATCATTAACAGAGATATCATTCTGAATCATTGCTATCTTGGCTTTCTTGCACCAGGGAGATAATTTCTTCTGCATTAAACCTCCTCCCCTCATTTCAAAGATTTTTCAATCCAGTTTTTCAAATTTTGAGTTACCTCATTAACCTCATTCAAGGTGTTTATGATTTTCTCTAAATCTGGCTTTTCATCCTCTGTAATAACTCCATCTGCCGTAATATCCAGCAGGAGTTCTTTGGCTTCGTTGATCTTCCGGAATGAGCACAACGCCCTGAGTGCAATCCTATCAATATCCTGATTCTCGATCTTTGGCATTCCTTTTCCCAGAGGGCACATTTCCCGGCAATAATTACCTTTTAATTCAGGAGCTCTATAGATATCCGCCATCAGAAGCACTTCCTCTGGATAAGGGGTAACACTGCCAAGTTCTATTCGTGCAAGCCTTGTCCGGTCAACACCAAGTTCCTCAGCAGCTCCTTCGCGGCTACTTAACCGTTCATTGAACTTTGCCGCCTCGTATCGTGCCTGACAAAACATATTGTCGGCCGCTTTTGTAGCAAACTTAGGCATTTATTTTTTTCCTCCACATTATATAATTAATATAAAGTCTATTTAAAATGGACTTTAGGTACAAAAAAAATCGGTGGATTTATTGCATACCTTGGAAATAACTACTGCCATTTCATAACTCAAACGAATATTTCCTCGTTCAAGTTCCGATACCCATTGCTTGGACTTTCCTATCTTTCGTCCAAGTTCTGTCTGTGTTAAATCGGCATCACAACGGGCATCTTTTACTCTTTGCGATACATTCAGTGTTGTTGCCATCAAAATTTCTCTCCTTTCTGTCCAATATTTATGGACATTTTTATAATAATCCATTATTTATGGATTGTCAATGCTTTTGTCAATTATTTTTGGACTTTTCTTTTTTTTATTGTATGTCCACTTTTTTTGGACTATAATTTCATCAGGAGGTTATATTATGCTTGGAAAAAGAATTAAGGAATTGCGGAAGCAAAACCATTTAACTCAATCAGAATTGGGAAGTAAATTGGGGGTAATAAAGCAAACAGTTAGTAGCTGGGAAAATGGAGTATCTAGTCCTAACAATGATACTCTGGCAAATATAGCTTCTATATTCGGTGTTACAACAGATTATCTTTTAGGTAATGATGCTTCTACTACAAAACAGCTCATCGAATGCCGTGATATTTCGAATAGAATTTCCAAACTAGCTGCTCATTCTCGTAAAAATATAGAAGATTTAAAACCTTTGTTAAAAACAGAAATTCTTTCTGGTTATTATACCGATTCAAGTCTTTTTCGTTCTGACATATATACAATAGCTGATTTTTATGGTGTCTCGGATGAATATATTATAGGCGGTCCAGAATTCGAAGAACAAACTTATGGTAATCCTCTTGATGAAATTGCTCAAAAATTTTTAAATGTATTTCTCGAATTAAATGAGGATAATCGAGACATTATTATCGGCGATATGAAAAAGTTATTAAAAGAGCAGAGGCGCGAAGAAGCTCTTCCTACTAAAATGATTCATAAACAAGCAAAATAATAAGCTTCGAGTGGTACCGAAGCAGGAAAGGAAAATAAACTATGAAAAAGAAAAGTATTATTATATTTCTGTCTTGCTGTTCCTTATTGTTTGCAAATAATAGTTCTTCCATATATATATTTGCCAAAGACGAATCTTCTTCTGCGTCAGAAGATAGCTCCGTCATAAATATAACTGAAGACAATTTAACTCCTGACATATATGACGGCAAAGACTATTCTGCCAAAATACAACGTACCTTTTACGAAAACGGTTATTATAACATAGAAATAATGATTGATAATAAATCTTCAGATTCTATAATATTCACCTTGGATAATTCTGATGTGGATGGTTTTCAAATTTCTATGGGGATGTCTTGCAATACGATAAATTCTGGTAAAAAGGGAGTTGTTAAATTTGGCTTTCAAGAACAAGAATTTACAGATTACGGAATTGAGGATTTTGATTATTTAAATACTGTTTTTGGCGTATTTGCATCTGAAAATGCACCTGCATATCCTTTATGTATAAAAAAAGAGGTATTTATGAAAGATTCTAATGGAAATTCAGTTTCCGTTTCATCCTCTAAATTGCAGCAAAAAATTGATGAGTTAAACAAAAAAATTGAAAGTCTTGAAACCGAAAATCAAGAATTAAAAGAGCAATTATCAGAATATAAAAATGTTACACCAGAAAATCAAACATCTACCGAAATATCAGAAACGGTTCCTGCAACTTCTGATAATGAAAATGATCAACGATTGATGAATGCTGTCGTAATGACTGCCGATGTATATAATGGTTCTAATACGCAAATAATTGGTCAACGCGCATTCATTACCATTCCAAAGGAGGTATTGAAACAAATTTCGGAAAAAGGCTATGTCAATTTTCTTAATGCCAAAGTAAAGGATAGCGGTTACAATTGGTTTTCTATCATCTGTGATGATGGTACGGGGATTTGTTTCGCCGGTTCTTTTACTGGACTAGGAACATACGGAAAAATCAATAATGAAGGAAGTGTTACTGAAACTATTGGTAACATTTCAGTAACTGAAAATGGATATGAATATGAATCAATCAACTAATTGAAGGTTTTATATGAATATACAAAAACGAATCAAATCTCTCCGCACTGAATCAGGTCTACGCCAGTCTGAGTTGGGAAAAGCTGTAGGAGTTTCTGCCCAGGTAATCTCGAATATTGAGAGAGGCTACACCAAGCCATCCACCGAACTGGTTAATCAGTGTGCAAAATATTTCGGCGTGCCGGCAGATTATCTTCTTGGCCGGACCACTGAAAAATATTCTACAACAGAGCAAAAAGAAGCTCCTGCTCTTTCTGCAAAAATAAAAGACCGGATGGATCAGTTGCAGCTGAACCCGTCCGATCTGATCACTAAATCAGAAATTTCCGAAGATTCCTTTGAGGATATCATGACAGGAACAGTTATCCCAGGGATAGATGTTGCCGGCAGGCTCTCTAAAGCCCTTGATACTTCCATAGATTATTTAGTAGGGAATTCTGAATACAGCTGTGCCATTGCTTCAGAAGACGAACAGGATATCATCCTGCGGTACCGTCAGTTATCCAAGAAGGGAAAACGTATCTTTTTGGGAATGATGGAGAAGATGGAAGAAGAAAAAACAGAATAGTATATTTAACTGGGGAACCGTTGGGGTGTTATGTCAGCCGCCGGACACTTATGTGAAAGGAGGCTGGTGCTGATGGTTACATATGGAGATCTTTTTACCTTTGTAATTATGCTTTGTGCAGTTGTAACTCTTGTTATCAATTTAATGCATAAAAAATAGCGCCCCTGCTCTGGTAAAGTAAGGCGCTATTTTTTAGTTACTACTCTATCCGGCGGTCAGGTGTGCACTGACCAACGGTTCTCTTGTTAAGTACATTATATCTATTCATATACTTTTTGTCAAACAGATATTACATATATTTCAACAAAGGAGCATCCATATGGCACGAAAGAGAACTAATCTAATCGGCAACACTCCGTCTGTACGCGAAACAAAAGTCGCTATATATATTCGAGTTTCTACCATTCATCAGGTAGACAAAGACTCTATCCCCATGCAGAAAAAGGATTTAATTGCATACTGCCAGCTCATCCTCGGAACCGATAATTATGAAATTTTTGAAGATGCAGGGTATTCTGGAAAAAATACAGACAGACCAGCATTTCAGAATATGATGGGGAGAATCCGAAAGGGCGAATTCACTCATGTTCTGGTTTGGAAAATAGACAGGGTATCCAGAAATCTATTGGACTTTGCGGAAATGTATGAGGAGCTGCGTTCGCTACGTGTAACCTTTGTAAGTAAGAACGAACAATTTGATACCTCAACTGCAATCGGAGAAGCCATGTTGAAAATCATATTGGTTTTTGCCGAGCTGGAAAGAAACATGACATCTGAGCGAGTAACAGCAACTATGATATCAAGAGCTAACAGTGGCCAATGGAACGGTGGACGCATTCCTTTTGGATATAGTTATGATCCTAAAGAAAAAGTCTTTTCCATACGTGAAGACGAAGCCTCCATTTGCCGTGAATTAAAAGATCTTTATCTGCTTAATCGGTCACTTGCTTATGTCAGCAGAGCTTTGAACGAAAAAGGATATAAAACACGGGCTGGGGTAAGCTGGTCCCCTCATTCAGTATGGATCATCGCCTCAAGCCCTTTTTATGCAGGAATCTACCGATATAATCGATATAAGGGAGTAGAAAGCAGAACAATCAACCCGGAAGAAGAATGGGTTATGATTCAAAATCACCATCCGGCAATATTTACACTGGAAGAGCATCAAGCAATGAGAAGTATTATGAAATCTAACAAACGAAATATGGACAATCTTCCAGGAAGGGTTCATCTTTCTACAAAAACACATATCTTCCAAGGAATTATGTATTGTGATAAATGCGGCAGTAAGATGGTGTCTACCCCTGGCAGACTTCATGTTGATGGATATCGTACTTCAAACTACGGTTGTCCTTTAAGACGCAACACTAAAAAATGTAATAATCCTACTGTAAATGATATCGTCATAGGTGAATTCGTTATCAATTACATTCTGAATATGCTCAACGCCAAGAAAACATTTTCTACAATAAATACGCCAGATGAATTGAACGTTGCTCTTTTATCCGGATCTGTTTTCTCCGAAGTATCTTCTGTTGAAGAAAATGGGCTTAATAGCTTTTTTAATCTCCTGTCAAGATATGGTTCTGACAGATCTTATATTTTTTCAGTCAAGAGCCCACGAAAGAAAAAGGCAGCTGTTGATCCGGAACTTTCAAAACTCAGAAAAGAAAAAGAAAAGCAGGAGCGAGCACTCCAGCGTTTACAGAACCTTTATTTATATTCTGAGACTTCCATGTCGGAAAAAGATTTTATCATTCGGAAAAGTGAAATCTCATCTCATTTAGATAATATCAACAGGCAATTGGGGCTTATGACGCAAGATCAAGCCTCCTTCCTTTCAGATGAGGAATTTATTAAACAAGCCAGTCATTTACTGATTCAAAAAGAATTAAAAAATAAAAAATATATCTATTTCAAAAAACTGGTCAGCACTGTGGATCCAGACATTTTAAAAGCATATATGGAAACTATTCTCGACTCCATCTACACAGCCGACGGAAAGATTACTGCTATTACATTCAAAAATGGGCTAACTCATAGATTCATATACAAAGACAAGTAATTGGTTCTAAATGCCAAAAGCCGGGAAATCGCTCCCGGCTTTCTATGTTTTATGGTATCTAACAAATGTTAGAAAACGGTGTCATATCAGAATCATGGCATCTCCAAAAGAGAAAAATCTGTACTTTTCCTGCACTGCAGTCTCATAGGCATGCATGATATTCTCCTTGCCTGCCAGCGCAGACACCAACATCACAAGTGTGGATTCCGGCAGGTGGAAGTTTGTGATCAGGGCATCGATCATTTTAAAATGATAGCCCGGATAGATAAAGATTTCTGTCCATCCGCTTCCGGATTTCAGAATTCCATCTTCTCCTGTTGCAGATTCCAGTGTTCTGCAGCTTGTGGTTCCTACTGCTATTACACGTTTACCTGCCTTCTTTGTGTCATTGATCAGCTTTGCCTGATCCTCCTCTACTATGTAGAATTCGGAATGCATATGGTGGCTTTCCACGTCATCTACTTTGACAGGGCGGAAAGTTCCGAGACCTACATGAAGAGTCACATGAGCGATATTGACGCCTTTTTCCTTTACTTTTTCAAGAAGCTCTTTAGTAAAGTGCAATCCTGCTGTCGGTGCTGCTGCGGAGCCTTCGTTCTTTGCATAAACTGTCTGATAACGGTTCTTATCTTTCAGTTTATGTGTAATATAAGGCGGCAGAGGCATTTCGCCAAGCTGATCCAGGATTTCCTCAAAGATTCCTTCATAATGGAACTGGATCAGACGGTTTCCCTCGTCCACCACATCAATGATCTCACCTTTTAAAATACCATTTCCAAATGTGATCTTAGCACCCGGGCGTGCCTTCTTTCCGGGTTTTACCAGACACTCCCAGATATCATTCTCTCTTCGCTTCAGAAGCAGGATTTCAATCAGTGCTCCTGTCTCTTCTTTATGTCCGTATAACCGGGCAGGGATTACCTTTGTATCGTTGATGACCAGGCAGTCTCCCTCTTCCATATAATCCAGAACATCTGTGAAATGGCGATGCTCAATGCTGCCATCTTTTAAAGACAGATGCATCAGTCTGGATGAACTTCTGTCCTCCAGAGGATCCTGAGCGATCAGTTCCTGAGGAAGGTCATAATAAAAATCTGATGTTTTCATTTTATCTGCTCCTCTTCTTCCTTCCACTGTTTCCTTAACTGGCGCACATAGTTCCATTCTTTGTTTGTCAGATCAGCTTTCTTAAGAAGATCCGGGCGTCTTTTTGCCGTGCGGTAAATTGACTGCTCTCTGCGCCACTTTTCTATGTTTGCATGATGACCGGACATAAGAACCTCCGGTACCTTTTTGCCATGCCACTCTTCCGGACGGCTGTACTGCGGATACTCCAGAAGGTTTCCTGCAAAGGATTCTGTCTCACCGGACTCCTGATTGTTCAGTACACCCGGAACCATTCTTGAAATGGAATCCATCATGACCATTGCAGGAAGTTCGCCGCCTGTAAGCACGTAATCTCCGATAGATACGTAATCTGTGACGATTTCCTCCAGAACACGCTCATCAATTCCCTCATAGTGTCCACAAAGGAATACCAGATCCTCTTCCTGCGCCATTTCTCTGGCCATAGCCTGGTTAAATACCTGCCCCTGAGGAGTCAGATATACAACTCTTGGCTTTTTTGCCGTACGGTTTGCAATCGCCTCATAAGCAAGGTAAACCGGTTCTGCCTGCATCAGCATTCCGGCACCGCCACCATAGGTATAATCATCCACTTTCTGGTGCTTATTGAATGCATAATCACGAATGTTCACTGCCTCCAGTGTGAGGAGACCTTTTGTGATCGCACGTCCGGTAATGCTGGTATTCATGCCATTTTCAATCATCTCCGGAAACAGGGTTAAAACATGAAAATTCATTTATATTAATCCTTTCATCAGATGAATGGTCATTACATTCTTCTCCACATCCACATCAAGGATACATTCCCTGATAGCAGGGAGCAGAATTTCTTCGCCTTTGGCATCCTCTACTACATAGACATCATTAGCGCCTGTTTCCATTACATCTTTCAGAGTTCCAAATTTGCTTCCGTCTTCGAGAACTACATCCATACCGATCAGATCTGCAATGTAATATTCATCTTCTTCCAGCTCCTGCGCTTCTTCTCTCGGAATCCAGAGTTCTCTTTTTTTATACATCTCTATATCATTAATATTATCAATTCCCCTGAATTTCAGGATTACAAGGTTCTTGAAATACTTAACATTCTCTATTTCAAGCTTTCTTTTCTCTCTGCCTGTGTCAAGCAGAACATATTCCAGATCCAGAAATCTGTCTGCATCTGTGGTAGGATATACTTTTACTTCCCCGCGTATTCCGTGTGTCGTAGTGATCACACCAACTTTTAATAAATCTTCCATCTGCTGACTCCTATAATTTTCATATCATACGTCATTTGCATTCTGCTTTTATGCCTGCTCACAGCGAATGCTGATCCATATTCCAAATCCGCTTAAACCCAAATCAGGAGCCATGGGATGTTCCACAGCTCCTGACCCTTATTTTCATTGCAGAATATCTACAATCACTTTTTTGCTGCTTTTTGAAGAAGCTGCTTTTACCACAGTTCGGATTGCTTTCGCAATTCTTCCCTGCCGTCCGATAACCTTGCCCATGTCAGCAGGTCCGACTTTCAGTTCAACGATGATCGCGTCTTCCTTTTCTGTCTCAGTAACAACTACTTCATCCGGATTTTCAACAAGAGATTTTGCAATTACTTCCACTAATTCTTTCATTACATACCTCCCTGACCCGTCCCCTACGGACGCTGCAGAAATACCTTATCCTGGTATATCTGAATTATTTTTCAATTCCGGCATCTTTGAGGATTTTTGCTACAACGTCTGTAGGCTGAGCTCCTGCTGCAAGCCATTTTTTAGCTGCTTCTTCATCAACTGTTACAGCGCTTGGCTCAAGGTTTGGATCGTATGTTCCGATTTCTTCGATACATCTTCCATCACGTTTGCAACGGGAATCTGCAACTACGATTCTATAAAAAGGTGCTTTCTTCTGTCCCATTCTTCTTAATCTGATTTTAACTGCCATTGTTTCTTTTCCTCCATTAAATAAAATATATTGTTTTCTTATGTTATATTACTGTTCAGCTATGAAACAGTAACTTTTATGTCAAAGCGTTATCCGCTTCGCTAACTTCTCAATTACAGTCCGAACGGAAGTTTAAATCCACCGCTGCGCTTACCGGCTTTTCCGCCCATAAGACCAGGCATCTGTTTCATCATCTTCTTGCTCTGCTCAAACTGTTTCACCAGACGGTTTACTTCAGAGACATCTACTCCTGCACCTCTGGCAATACGGTTCTTTCTGGAAATGTTCAGGATTGACGGATTGCTTCTCTCCTGAGGTGTCATGGAAAGGATAATTGACTTGGTTCTGTCCATGGCTTTCTCATCGATCATTCCCTCAATATCCTTCATCTTACCGCCCATACCTGGAAGCATATTCAGGATACTGCCGATACCGCCCATCTTGTTCATCTGTTCCATACTGGTAAGGTAATCGTTGAAGTCAAAGTCCATTTTCTTTAACTTCTTCTGCATGTCCTGCGCCTGTTCTTTATCGATGGAAGCTTCTGCTTTCTCGATCAGGCTCATGACATCACCCATACCAAGGATTCTGGAAGCCATACGTTCCGGATAGAACTGCTCCAGATCAGAAAGTTTCTCGCCCATACCTACATACAGAATGGGCTTACCGGTTACTGCCTTGATAGAAAGGGCTGCACCGCCTCGGGTATCACCATCCATCTTGGTAAGAATGACACCGTCGATTCCTACTTTATCAGCAAATGTGCTTGCCACATTTACCGCATCCTGTCCGGTCATCGCATCTACAATGAGGATGGTTGCATCTACCTGAATGTTCGCCTTGATATCTGCAAGTTCCTGCATCATATCTTCATCAACATGAAGACGACCGGCTGTATCGATAAGTACGACATTCTGCTGATTTGCCTTCGCATGCTCTATGGCTGCTTTCGCAATATCCACAGGCTTCTGCTTATCTCCCATGGAAAATACTTCCACGCCCTGTTTCTCGCCGTTGACCTGCAGCTGTGTGATAGCCGCCGGACGGTAAACATCGCAGGCTACTAAAAGAGGTTTTTTACCTTTGGATTTCAGCTTACCTGCAAGCTTCGCAACTGTGGTGGTCTTACCTGCACCCTGCAGACCTGCCATCATGAACACTGTGATCTCATTTCCCGGGCGAAGAGGCAGATCTGTTGTCTCACTTCCCATTAATTTCACAAGTTCATCATTAACAATCTTGATCACCATCTGACCCGGATTCAGACCGCTCATAACGTCCTGTCCGATTGCCTGCTCCTGTACAGATTTAGTAAACTGCTTCACAACCTTAAAGTTTACGTCTGCCTCTAACAGAGCCATCTTTACTTCCTTAAGGGCAAGCTTAACGTCCTCCTCTGTCAGGCGGCCCTTGCTTCGCAACTTCTTAAATACATTCTGCAGTTTATCTGTCAAGCTTTCAAATGCCATATGTTATAACTCCTCTAAAATCTCATTGGAAATATTTACAATTTCATCGGAATGATATTCCCGGGCAAGTACACGGATCTGCTTTACCTGCGCCCGTATATTCAGGAATTTCTCTACAAGATGAAGCTTCTGTTCATACTCTTCAAGGGTCTTGTTGCATCTCTTGATCATATCATGCACACCCTGTCTGCTGATGCCCAGATCCTCTGCGACTTCACTCAGCGAGTAATCCTCCAGCACCACGCTCTCATAAACCTGCTGCTGTCTCTCTGTCAGAAGTTCTCCATAAAAATCATATAAATAACCTTGCTCTACAAACTTCTCCATCTGTAATCACCTTGACTATATTAACCTATTTCCAATGTGCTGTCAAGCATTTTCTCTTGACGAACTAAATTTTATCTTGTTTTGTCTTGTGTTATCCTGCGTAAAATCAACACTTCTCTGATTTGCCATCTTTTTGTCTTACTCCGTCTCGTGTCATCTTTGTCACAAAATTTGTCACAGAAATTGTCACAAAAAGGCCAGCAAAAAAAGGCGCCATTACAGCACCTTTATCGTCTTTATCACCTCTTCCTGTTTTCGCTTTTTCTCCTCTGTCAGATGTGCATAAGTATCAATTGTCACAGATGTTGATGCATGCCCCAGAATCTCACTGACAGCCTTAACATCAGCTCCGGCAGAATATGCCAATGTGGTATATGTATGTCTTGCCATGTGAGGACAAAAGTTTTCAAGCTTCTCTTTTCCATTTTCCTCTGCTTCTTCGTTGTATGATTCTATGATTCGGTTAATCAGATTTAAGAATCCAGGTTCATTCCAGACACGCCCAACAGAATTTGCAAATACAATGTCTGATACCTGCCTCCTGATGTTTCCGGAATCATCTACAAAAGGAATTGACATCGTAGGACCTGCATTCCTCATTTTTTCTTTCAGAAGCATTTTTCGTACCTCATTATTCATCGGAATCGTTCTGACTGATGTTCTGCTCTTCGGAGAAGCCAACGCCATAGTAAAACCGAAGTCTTTTTTCCGGTAACGGTTGACCGTCTTATCAATGGTAAGCATATTATTTTTAAAATCTACGTTATCCCATGTAAGCCCGGCAAGCTCTCCTATCCTTACTCCTGTATTAAATAAGAAAATAAATTCTGGATAAGCATAAGAATACTGGGGACTTGTCTTTACATAATCCATAAACAGTTTTATCTGATCTGATTCTATTGCTGTACGTTTCTTTGCTCCTGTCTGAGGTATCTGGAGATTTCTGGCCGGATTCTTCAGTATCACATCTTCATCCACTGCACATTCAAATACTGCATTTAAACAGCTTTTTAAATTCGTCATGGTAGAAGTTTTCTTTCTATCCTTAATCATTCCATTGACGATTTTCTGGCAGTCCACCTTTTCAATCTTACAGATTGGCTTCTTGCCTATTGTTTTTCTAATATATGTATTGTAATAGGATTTATAGTTGGTGCAGGTTGTCGCTTTACGCCCGCTCTTGGCAAATGTCTCAAACCAATAATCAAAATACTGATTTAATGTCTCTTTTGCTTTCTTTGTGTTGAACCTTGCCCCTTTATCAATCTTACATAACAAATCATTCTCCTGCTTACGGAGATCTGCCAGACTGGCAGCTGTAATTGTCACACGCTCTCCATCAACCATTTTACGGAACATATATCGCTGATTCTTTTCATCGTAGTATTCACCTACGCGGAGGTTTCTACCTTTAATGTCTTTTCTCGCCATAGTAATACCTTTCTTATATTAAGGCAGGGCAGCAGTCCGCCGCCCCTCTGATTATCCCAACAATCTTAAAACATAAGCATGAATTACTTTCAGCCAGTGAAGATTATTACATTTCTGAATCAGTTTAATAGTTTCTTCTTTGTAATCCATATCAATTTCCCCTGTTCTTTAATACTCTGGCAATGAATCTATAGAAGAATTCAAGCAGGCTATCATCATTTACCTTCTGTAATATCTCAATAGTTTCTTTCTTGTAATCCATATTAGTACCCCCACTGCTTCTTAAATGAGACAATTACGTTATACAAAAATTTCAGAAATTTCTCGCTCTGGATTTCATTCAGAAAATTTTCAATTTCTTTTTTATAATCCATGTTATGCCTCCGCCACTTTCACATTATCTTTAATCCGCTTTACCATCAGATAATTAGCAAGGTTATGTACTCTTTTGAGATCTTCCAGATCATTCATCATTAAAGCATCTATAATCAGCCAGAAACGCTCCTGATCTTCCTCTGATAATTCCATAAAGGCTTCATTGCTGGAACAAGCTATCCGAAAGAGTTCTGCCAGCTCATAGATGTGCTGTAATGATCTTCTATCTTTGTTAGCCTGGACAACGTCCATTATTGCTTTTCTACAAGGAACCTGAGTTAAATTACACTTCTCCATTGTTTTCTGCCTCCTGTTCCTTTTTAATCTGCTGGTTATAGCATCCTCTAACAAATCCAAAAGCTAAGTCTAATAGTTCTAAATCATCCATCCTTAACGCCATGCTAATAATATCTGACTGTCTGGACAGTACTCTGGCCTGATCGCGGCTCATATTCCAACTTTCCTCCCAATCTTTCGCCTCTTCTTTTGCCTCTTCCAGCTGTTTTTTGAGATCCGCGATAATCTCAGTTGCAAGAGCTGCACTTACTTCTTCTGTCTCCTGTGCCGGAACGCCTGTAGCCTGCATCACTTCTGTTTCTTCTGATGTTCTCAATGTTTTTTCTTTACTCATGCTTCATTCTCCTCTCGTTCTAATTCGTGTACATAATCACATACTTTAGCAGATATAAATCCACTCAAAAAAATTACAAGAACGTCCATTACTGATATCATACTTTCGTTCCTTTCTTTTGTTGTCTGAGGGGAATGAGTATGTTATAATACGCACAGCCCCTCAATTTTGATCGTTTGTCGGGTTACTTTGCCTTTATCAGAGTTGCCGCTCTGGTAAGGGCTTTTTATTAAATTGTTTCTACCTGAGACTTTCCAAAGAAACTTGCCTTGTATTCTGCGCCGTCTCCCCTGCTTCCCCAGATAAGAGAACATCCGAATAATGCTGATGCTCCATGCTTTACCTTATAACCAAGCTCTTTCCACTTAGCAAAGGTATTGGTTTCCTCTGTAATTCCTGCTGCATGTTTCGCATCTTCGATTCTCTTTGCATTGATTTCTTCTGCCTTTGCAGATAACCATGCTCTGTGAAGTGCTTCTGCAAAGCTGATATTCTTTGTCTTGCGGTAAACTTTCCATGCTTTCAACATGATCTTTGATAAGTTGTACTTCATGTTCTTATCCCTCCCTTTATCGGAATTCCCAACAGCCCCGGCAGGTCTTAAAGCTATCTAAGGTTTCTCGACCGTCTCATTATCCCCTTACCCTTGCCCGGTGTTATGTTAGTGTCTTTGGTACATCTTACAATCACTTCATTTTCACTCTTCGCTGTTGTTCTGTTCCCTTGAACTGATTATAGTATACTATGTACGTAGTTACCTGTCTATTGACTTTTTTTACAAATATGTACGTAGTTTTTTGTATCTTTTTACTATGTACACAGTTTCATCTTTTTGATATAATTTTGAAGTATTAAAATCAACTATAGGGAGAGAGAGATTTGAAAAAAATCACAACATTTTACATTCACCACAAAGTCACAGCATTTTTTACGGCTTTATGGCTTATTTTTATGATTTACATTACAATTACTGGTTTTCAGAAAGACAGTTCACATATTATAGCCGGACTTGTTGCTACTTTAGTTATATTTGTTCCTGGTGCCGTAATAATAGCTCTTGTATGCACCATTATTTCTTCTATAGTCAGAACTTTTTCAGGAATCATCAAAACAAATTCTACTGATTCTAATGACGTAGAACCAATTATTCCGTCATATAGCAAAAGTGATTATGCTCCTGAATCCGCTTCTGAACCAGAAGACACTGTTGAATCTTATATATCACCAGAACCACAAATTCCTGTCTACGATACAATGGAAGGACACGACTTCGAATATTATTGTGCTGAGCTGCTCAAAAATAATGGTTTCTACAATGTTAGTGTTACACAAGGTAGTGGAGATCAGGGAATCGATGTTCTTGCCGAGAAAGGCGGTGTAAAATATGGCATACAGTGCAAATGTTATTCTTCTGATATCGGAAACAAAGCAGTGCAAGAAGCCTTTTCCGGATGTAGATATTATAATTGCCATGTTCCAGTAGTAATGACAAATCGCTATTTCACCAGACAAGCAAAAGATCTTGCCCAGAAAACAAACGTTCTTTTATGGGATAGAGACATTTTAAATAAATACATACAAGTATCTCAAGGAGGAAATCTCTAATGCCTGAAATTTCAACTAAAGCCAAATATGATATCGAATATGCAAAAAATAAACTTAAACGTATTCCTCTTGATGTCCAAAAGGAAAAATACGAAGAAATCAAAGCCGCTGCGACTGCTGCCGGAGAATCCGTAAACGGTTATATCAAAAAAGCAGTTGATCAACGGATGGAACGTGACAACGCATAACTAATATTATTCACGAAAGGATGTGCTCTCATGGCAAAACGTTTATACACCTATGATGATATTATGAATCTGCCTGATTTTATCCGGGTAGAATTGATTGACGGTGTAATTCAAACAGATGACTGGACAAATCTGGAGATTGATGAGGAAGTCTTTCAGAATCCACCATCTGAAGATCATCACGTCACCTACCGCCTTTCCATCGTAAAAAAATAAAACAATACCTGATATTTTACTGTTCTATTTGTATAGGAGGATTCCATGAGCCTTTTCAATAAAATTAAAAGTGTTTTCAATTCATCATCCGATGATGTTCCTGATGCTCAAACCATCTATTTCAAAAACGGAGAGATGTACAAAGTATATCCCACCGATAAAGAAAGCTGGTACGATGCCAGATATCTGGTTTCAGATGGAGTAAAATATGATCTGGAGAATCTGGACGATTTAAAGCGCATTCCTGTACCAAAATTCCCGGCACATCAAAATATAATGGAGGGATATGGCGTTACTGGAAATTTAGATTATGTTTTAAGGATGAAAGCTGGAAGCTTTTATAATCGCAAAGATAAAATAAGATGTTCAGCCTGTTTATGGAAATGTACTGAATTAATGTTTGCTCATCCTTTTTTATCTTGGGACGAAAGCCACTTTTACCGGATAGTACAATGGCACGTAGAAATGGGAATGTTTGACGAAGCTGACAAGGCTGAGAAATATATATATTCTGTACTTGATCATGATGCAAACTATCAGCAATTGATCAATCATATAAAAGATAATCCTGAATACATAAAACAGCAGAAGGCATTTCATAAGAAAAATTTGATGCGTAAAGAATACTATCATATTTTTTATGAATTACCTGAACTAGCTCCCAAATCTTTTAGCGCTTATAGTAGAATGAAAAATGCTCAAACAAAAAATTTTCTCAAACTCAAAGAGCAGGCAATAAAACATGGGATTTCAATAAACTAAAACTGAATATAGTATATTTATCTAGGCAGCCAGTAGAGCGGCTGTGGTTCCCCTGATCCTGAGCCTTGACAGGAGGGGATGCTTATGAGCGATTACGAGATATTTATGATAATTCTGACAACAGCCAGCTTAATTGTATCTATCCTTACATACACACATAAGAAATAGCCGCCCTGCTCTCTGGTAAAGAATAGGCGGCTACGTCTTAAACATATATCTTGCCAGGACGGGGAACCTTGACTTCCCTTACTGGCTGTCTTGATAAGTATATTATATGCCAGTCCCCAGAATTTGTCAATTTCCATTTGCCTCTGCTCTCATCTGCTGCCGCTTCGCCTATTCAATTTATCGGGATCCATTCTCGGCATTTCCCTTATGCTTTCCACACCTTTCATTGCTTTGTAATAATCGTCTATTTTTCTTTGTCCCACCTTACTCTATACAAATATACCCTTGCACTGTTTCCATCCATTTTCACATTATTTTATGCCTGTACTCTGGACAAATAAAACATTTCATGCTGTACACTGTAAATATCGCATAGCTTCCAGTCGATTCTTGCAGTCCTGGTAAATATCTTTGTAATTACGTCCTGCTGCCATGCCTGTTCTTAAAGTATGCGCTATCAGATGTTCCACCAATGACAGATCATCTAACTGACTTCCAGCAGCAGTTGTCTTGTCAGTGATTCCTACACTCTTATATGCCAGTCTGGTATAATTGCTGTAATAGTGATCTGCGTGAGTACTTCCCTGCATTCTGGCATATTCCACAAATTCCTTGATAACATCCGTCTCTGCTCTTCTGGTGGTTCTCTCTTCCTGATCTGCTATCTGATAAGCAGCAGTATTCTTTTCATAAACAAGTCTTTCCATCCGATTGAACGCATCAATATACTTCCATTTCCAGGCATCCGCTTCTTTTCCAGTAAAACCAAATGCCAGGAACACAAAGCCATCTTTATTCAACAAATATTTTTTATTATATTTTCCGGAAGCATCTTTATACTTAGATGGCTTGATGCACTGAACGCAATTTTGCGTTGAGTCATTTGCCAATAAATTCTCTATTGCTCTAATGACATCTGAATGCCTTTTTCCAAATTTCTCCGCTACCTGTAAACTATCACATACTGCCTGTTCATTTTTAAGATATACTAAATCGTCTATAACAACGCTCCTTTCCGCTCTGCAATTATTTTCAGAGCTATATAAACCAATGCTTCAAGTTTTTTTCAAGTTCTATTTCGGAAATAACTGTACTGTTATGGGGCTACATATAAAAAATCTCAACATTTCTCAACAACCATGAGTAAATATGTTATTGCCTTTCGGCTATATATGCGGAAATGCAATCTTTTTCCAACATAATGCTGTTTCTCACGCTTCGTTATCCATTCGCGCATATTATATACAGCCCCATATCCTTACAGTACCGTAATATTTTCACCTAATTTTCCATTCTATTGCTAAAATGGATATCTTCCGCATGCCTGTAGTGCAGATCTGAATAATGCCAGTGTTTTTCGTTTATATCCATAAACATCTGCATGGCATTTGTAATTCTGATCAATCCCTTTTCTGGCAAGGACCTGAAATGCCACGCCCTTGGATATACTGTAGAAGAGATCATCTTCAACCATAGGATTGCATTCATGCGCACATTGTAACAGCAGAAGCTTGTCCGGCAGTTCCAAATCCAGACAATACTGCTTCAGCTGTTTTTCCTCTCCCTTTTTAAATCCATAATCTGTATAAGTTGCTTCTCTGGTTCGCATAATTTCTTCCTTTCTTTGCTCCGCTTTAAGTTGTTCCTGTGCCCCATTTTTCTTTATGCTAACTCAAATGGGTTTTTCCCGTTTCTGCGTCTCCTCATTTCAGCTTCACTGATAATAATATCCAGTAATTTTCTGCCGGACGCATTAACTGTAACATTATAGGTATTTCCGTCCCCCTGTCCTTTTCCTGACTCTTCCCGGACGATCTGACGCAACAAGCTTTCCGGTGCTTCCAGGTTATTCCCTTTCTTCTGATCTCCTAATACTGCAAGGAATTCTGACCTTGGCGGAATAACTGCGCCACTGGCCAGATACGGAACTGAGTTTACTCTTGGAAGGCTCATGAAATAATTTCCCCATCGGCGTCCGCCATTAGGAAGCTGTACATTATATGAAAACGTAAAGCCTCTTTCAATTCCCGAGATTGCACTGTTTATGTTATTAATCATACCGTTTACTTTAGATATAATATTATTCAATGTAGTGCTGATTCTATCTGCCGCCCTGGATATTGCTCCGGAAAGACCACTTTCCATTCTGGATCCATAGCTTTCTACTTTGCCAACTAAGGAAGAAAGACTTTTGTCAATCGAGCCTGACATACCTCCAACCGTCCTATTGATTTCGTCACTGGCGTTTTTCCATTTTCTTGTCATGATGTTATACTGACTCTGGAACTGACTCTTAACACCTTTGGTCATCTCACCAAGGCTTAAGTTGGCCTGTATCTTCATGGCTCGTACATTCGTTTTCACTTCTTTTGCAGAATTTCCCCAGTTAAGCACTGTAGAATCATTTACTCCTGCAAAATTTTCTTCTGTACTGGACTTAATTCCGGCTGTAGCCTCTTCCACATCAGTCTGAGCAGTCTTTATTGATGAAGAAATCTTCTCCTGCGCTCCGACAATATTGGTATCTACCGCTGTAGTAACCGCCGTAGTTGCAGCCGGAAACTCTGCCCCTAATGCTGCATTCAGATCATCCAGTGGTACACCTGCATTCTTCAAAGCAGTGTAAACCATGTTCAAAGCATCCTGTGCGCTCTTGGCACTTCCGCCAGTGTCCTGAAGCTGGCTTCTGACTCCCTGATAGGTTCCGCTAAATTCGTTCCCTTTCAGGCTTAATGTATAAAGAGTGTCCGATAAAACACTAATTGCTTCTTTCGCGCTCAGCGAAGAGAGATCAATCTGTCCTGCACTTTCAGAGAATCCCTGTCCCAATGCCAGCACTTTATTGGTCATATCTTCTACGAAGGTACCTGTTACGCCTGCCTGAGCACCATATTGTTCAAGTATTGCTTTCGCCTGCTCAGCAGATATGCCATATTCTGCCAACTTATGAATAAAGCTATCATACATTTCAGCATTGGATTTTCCCGCACTTTCATCGGCTTCAATCAACTTCCAGAGGTCTTCTGCCTGCTTTTGGGTTATTACATTCGAGGAACTCATTGCCCCAGCATAATCATGCAGATATCCACCCGCCTGTGTCAGAACACCGTTTCCACCCTGTAAGGTTTCTATGAATCCTGCCAGCTTTTCTGTTCCTACAATTGCCGCCATAGCTACCGCCGCGATCAATCCCGCTGTTCCTACCAATGGGGCAAGAGATGAAGCAAGGGAAGTAAATCCGCCCGCTGCCGCACTGGCAGCTTTTCCCAGTACAGATGTCAGGCTTCCGGAAAGAGCCGCTACTGCTTCAGATCCGATTATCTTCTTTCCTATTGCTCCAATCAGCAACTTTACCAGACTGCCAATCCCTGTTATATCCGCAATCTTTACAGCAAGAAATGCTTTTCCGAGAAAAGCTGCTATTTTACCGGCTGTGCCACCCTCTTCCAACCCATCAAACAGACCTCCAATCGTTGTTTTGATTGCTTCAATGACCTGCCACAGATGTTTTCCCCAATCAATCTGACTTAAGAATGTTCCTATTCCTTTCCCTACTTCTTCCCAATTTGTTTTTTGAGCCAGTCCAACCAAAGAAGTACATAAATTGTTCAGGAATATTTCCAGTTTCTGTCCATTGCCTTTCCAATCAAATTTTGATACAAAAGTATTGATTCCTCCCGCAATATTATCAACCATCTGTTTCCAGTTGAAATTGACAGCAAAATTGTAAAGAGTTGTAAACGCACCGTTAAGTCCAGTAGCAAGTGTATCTCCTATCTCTGAAAATGAAACAGTCGAAAAAACACCGTTCAGTGCATCCGCAACCGCCTTTCCAATATCAGCATAAGGAAGATTATGAACAAATCCGCTGAATATCTTCCAGGAAATCATGAACATGTTGCCAAGCAGCTGTCCAAGATTATTCCAGTTTACCTCATGAACCAGACCGGTAATACCTTCTGCAAATTTCTTTCCAAGATTCTTCCAATTTATTCCTGTAATCAGAAGATTCATAGTATTCACAAGAGTATTAATCCCAACCCCTACAGTACGTCCTAACAAATCCCAATCAATATGATCAACCAGGCTATTAAATGTTCTTGTAAAAGCATCACAGAATTTTGTAATCTTGGGTCCAACATTGTTCCAGTTAATCACATCATAAATTTTCTGCAGGCCTTTATTAATGCCACTGGCAATATAAGCCCCCAACCCTTCCCAGTCCTCTTTTTTGATGAGCTTTCGGATCTTATCAGCAATTCCCTTTATAGAACTCGTGATAGGAACTTCTTCAAACATATCACCGGCAGATGGGTCAGTGTATTTGTTCCCGCCGATTGTTCCTGCACTGTTTACGCCATCATCATATCTATTAAGTTCATCAATCGGGCTAAGATATCCTTTTACTTCCTTTGTGGCTTTCTTGGCACTATCCGCTGTTTTATCCAAGCTGGCAGCATAGTCTTCCTGAACGCCTATTGCTTTTGTAAAAGTTTTTTGCCCGGTTAATGCTGCAATCAGCATACCTACGCGGGTAACCGCATCTGACATAAGATTAATAAACTTGACAAGAATCGGTGCGACTGTTGTCAATATTGGTGCGAATGCTGTTGCAAAAGAATTTTTTAATCTTGTCATACTGGACATCAATGAAGACATTGCTGTGTTTGCGGTATTAGAATACTCAGCAAGATTCTGAATTCCCGTCTTTACTCCGTCACCAACAGCATTTATAGCCTGGGACATGCCCGAAAACAATAGTGATATTCCCAACACCTCATCCAGACCTGCCTTAGAACATTTTGCCTGCTTATCGAAATTAAACATAGATTCCACTGCTTTTTTCATAGCAGAGACCATACTTTTTACAGCCGATCCTACGCTCTTTAAAGCAGAGCCAATGTTCTTCATGACTACACCTACACGTGCAGCAGCTTTCTGTAGATTCTGCATTACCAGAACAAGCTTGTTATTCTTTTCCTGATATTCCTCTACTTTTTTCTTCAGATTATTATATGAAGAATATAGCCTTCCGTTTATACGTTCCAGTTTCTGTGATTCCTCATCGTACTTCTGCAATGTATTTTTATAGGCATCTGTCGATTTAGGATCTATGTACGCACTGCCGGATACCTGCATCTCCTTCTGTTTGTTCTGCAGTCTCTTCATGTCTGCCCATATTTCATCCAACTGCTTATCTAGTTCTTTAACAGGCCCAGAATCAACTGGAAATCCCATATCAATCCATTCACGCTGTTTAGATTCTATTTTTTCAAAGTCTGTCTCAAGAGCCTTGATCTGATCCGAAATCTGCTTGTATTCTTCTGTTTCTATTTTGCTTTTACCCAGCTCATCCAGCTTAGATTTTAATTCAGCAACTTTTCTTTCCTGCTTTTCATAGCTTTGATAAAGGCTGTTAACTGTTGCAATCTGCCTTTGAAATGAATTTTTTGCTGTTTCTCCCATTTTTGATACCTGAGCAGTAATTCTTGTCATTCCTGCCTTAATCGTATTTAATCCTTTGGAAAGACCTTCTGTCTGAATCCTGGTATCAATGATGATTGAGCCATCAGCTGCCATATTATCTACCTCCCGACTATTTGAGGTCAGGGTACCAGTTTCAAATTACCAGTACCGAGTTATAAATTAGGGCTATCCTGTTTCCAGAACAGCCCGCCGTTTTTATTTTTCTTCGTCTTTTTTTGTGTATTTAGCAACATATTTGTCAATTTGTTCCTGCTGCTTCTTTTCTCTTTCAGCTAATTCCTTTTCAATGATTCCGCCAATCACAGTGATAATCTGTTCGGCAAATGTCTGTCCATCTTCCAGAATTGTAAACGGATGAGTAATTTTAAAGAAGTTCTCCGATACAGGAGCACCAAACAAGAAATCTATCTTTTCCCCGGCTTCTTTCTCCAGCTCAGGAAGAATCTCTTCCAAGTCCTCCCCTTTTATTTTGTCACCTACACTTGCGAAAAACGCCGCTGTCTCTTTATATCTGTTTAAGATTCCAACATCTGTAGGAATAAATCGGAATACTCCCAGCTCATTTCCATCCTGATCTACAATCTCATAGTTCTTAGCACCTGTATTAAATGTTATCTTCTCTGCCATTACTTATCGCCTCTCCCTCATATTTTTGAAGTTCCGTTTCAAGTCTCTGAAGTTCCCCGTAATCCTGCGCAAGTTTTCTACATTTTTCTGCCATTACTCCAATCATTGTAGGCCACATCCCGGATGATTTATCCAGATCATCAAGTGCCCGTCTGGCAGAAGCATTTATTGCCGCCTGAAGCTTGTCCTGTTCATATTTTCTACTTTTCTTCATTCTGATACGTCTCATTGTCTTTCCCCCTTACCGCATCATAAATAGCTGCTAATTCCATGACTGCAATCAACATCAACATGCTAAGTAAAATCACATACATCATCTCCTGTCCTATTGTGATACATATATTATCTCACATTTTGTGAGAACAGCTCTCTACCACTTTTGGGCGTTTTTGTTATTTCGACTGTTCATCGACAGTTCAAAGGCAACTGGCCTTTCGCAAAGATCACAATTCAATCTGATATTCTCGCCTGTTCCTCGCCTGTTCGAACACTCCGAGTTCTCGCCACTTTAATTCCATTTCTCACGGGTTCGTCACGGCTTTGTGTGGCTTTCCTGCGGCTTCATTATCAATAACAGGGATCCTCAAAATAGTGGATATCCCTTTTTATAACTTTTCACTGCTTCCTCACTGCTTCAATCAGACCAGTACCGTAAAAATCAGTAATAACGCATGACCGTATTTCTCATAATAGGTCTTTTATTGAGCCGTAGGTTCGGCAGCAGGATTTTTATTAAATACTGGCATCATCTCTTCTCTCTATTTTATCGGCTCATTTAGCCTTTTTCTTCCCTTACCCTTACAACTTTATCTTAGTTGCATTACAATTGATTTTTGCTCTGTTTTATTCCCATACTCCTGTATTTTCAGATATATTGTGGCTTAGCCTTTCCCTCATCTGCTGACGCTGTTCCTCTGTATACTGTTTCGGAGGAGAAATCCGGATCCAGGCTACCGGAACATGAGCACAAATACTTCCGTCCTCGTTATCAGCAACGATCTGGCAATCATCAGGATGTTTCTCTGCCAGCTTGCGGATTACTGACTTATACCGGCCCTGAGAGAATGTTAATGTTGCTTTAGTACCATTAGTCATAAATTCAATTGCATTTTCGTTACATCCATTCATAAAAATCTCCTTTTTGTTTTGTTCGTGTATTGTTCATGTTCTCTCTGTTCGCTCTTTGTTTACTAACTCATTAAAAGGTCATTTCTCGGGGGTCGCTCGGAGTTCGATAACATCTGAGTGCATTTTCTCGAAGTTCGTTCGAAGTTCATTTTGGAATCATGCGCCAGACTTTTAGGGACTCCGAAATCTCTGAATAGTCACCCGCGCGTAATCGTGTCAACAAACTCCCTACATTTTTTCATCTATATGCCGATAAATGTTAAGTTTTGTTAAGTCCTGCACCTCTATATCCGAAAAATATAAGGTTTTTTAGGTTTTACCTATACATACAAAAATGTTAGCTTTTGTTAGGTTCCATGATCCATACAGAAAAATATATGAGGTTTTCTGAAGTTTTCATAGAAAGCCTCCGCCTATATGAGCCAAAATACTAAGTTTTACTAGGCAATCAAAGCACTAAATAATACTAAAGCTTTTGATTATATATGCAGAAATGCCACTATTTGCAACCTTATTCATCAGCTATATACTCTGAAGCTCCACCTTTTTCCACCCTATTCATCAGCTATATATAATCAAGTTCCACGTTTTTCCAAGATGTATTCCCTATACAGAGAAACAGACGGTTTTGACAGGTTGTCGATCCGAGAAGATGTTAATATCTGTTAATGTTTTCGGCTATATATGCTGAAATCGTAGGTTTTCGTAAGTTCCTCCCATATAGAGTGATATGTGGGGTTTTGTCAGGTTCTTCCAGCATCGTCTACTACAAATCTACTGATTTCACCAGTAAATCAAATTCATGAAGTGCTTTCCGCTTATAACCATAAAAATCATTTTCAGTGCATGGAAGTTCACATGAATTGCTGTTTTTGAATATCTGGCGATATCCCACGCTTTCTGTAAAACTCTTTACCAGATGCGAGGCAAGAAATTCATTTGCCCTATTGCATGCTTCGATTACTAAAGAATAATACTGTTTATCTTTTACCATTTCTTTGAGTTCTGCTGCCCGTCCCGGCGTAATCCCATAATCTTTCAATTTCATTTTTCTGATGCTCATTGGTATAGAGTCCTCCTGTCCTGTTTGTGGTATAATAGCTTACAGAAAGACTCACCCCTTTTATACGGTCCTGCGTCAGTTACTTTGACTGATACAGGACTTTTGCTTTGTGCTCCAGATCTGACGCAACATTGCACAAGATATCCCGGCACAACTGGCAATTATATTGCGATTCTATTTCGTGAAGATTAGCTACCAGCTTTGACCAGTATGTATCATCCTGCGGATTTCCCGGCGGGTAATGTTCTCTGTATGCTCGCCAGGCAGCAGTTAATATGTCATATACCTGTCTTAATTCCTTTTCATTATCCAATGATTACTCCTCCGGCATGATATACGCTTTTTCTCCTGCTACATACTTTTGAAACATATCATTCAACACTTCTTTTGCGCGTTCTGGACTTGCATATTCCGCAATACTAAAATCACTCTCACAAATACGGTTCTTACTTACATAACTGATATACGTCATTTTAAAATTTAAAACTCGTGTTTTATCCTGTGTCATTATTTTCATGATTAGTATCCTTTCCGGCGGATTACCGCCTATAATTATCGTTTCCCCTATGATTAAGTTACTCCTCTGTATATTTCACTAATTCAGCTCCAAACAAAACTGAATCAACATATATTTTTACAACGTTTCCTGCTTTATTTACAAGCTTCATAGTTACATTCAGCCCCCCTTGAATCTGATTTCACTTCATCTACTGTAAATCCTTTCAAACTTTCTAAATCAGCTACTGAATATACCGACTGTTTCTTTAATTTTTTTGACATATATTTTTCCCTTTCCGGCGGTAAACCGCCTATAAAATCCATTACAAAATCCAACTACAGACTACAACTACAATCGTTCCAAAGAGTTTAAAGGTTTCTTTATATACCCTTATATCCCTATATTATTATCTTTTATATATTTTTTTTATAGAATGTAGTATTTGTAGAATATGTAGAAACACTTGTAAATACTGAATTTAAGCGAACTACATTCATTCTACAAACTTCACTACAATCCATAAAAACAACCGCAAAATTACTTAATCAAACGGAAGCTCCATTTGTTCTTGCTCTGAAACAACAACAAACTCAGAATTTTCAGATTCCTCTTCTGTAGTTTTCATTGCTATTTTTCTGAAGCCTCGTTGTTGTCCATATCCATCAAATTTACGTGGGGTTTTAAGCCTTTCCCATCCCGGTATTTTAGCAACGATATTATTTATTTCTGATGCCTGCCAATTTTTTGGTGGTATGGTTTCCTTTAATGCTTCGAACCATATTTCTCTAGCACACACCTGAGTTTTTCCTTCCAAATAGTCCAGAATAATTCCACGCTTGCCATCATCTGCCATATTTGCCTCTTGAAGTTCTTTAGCCTGCTGCATACAGTTTTCCGGAAGTATCAATTCTGGATCTTCGTTTTTCCAAATATGCACTGCTTCCGCCCATGCCTGTTTTATATCGTCCATAACTTCTGGTGTAAAAAGGCTCTTAGATGTTTTTGTAAAGCCTGTGTGAATAATAAGAAAACGCCTGTTTCCTGTTTCATCCTGCAAAAAATCATCTTTATTGGTAGTTCCGGCGAATACACACTGTCTGTAAAATGTGTCTGCCCGCCGCTCATAAGGAATCCTGTATTTATCCTGCGTTGCGGTCAAAAACCTTTTTACACTCTCAACGCCTCCAGCCGTTCGAGCCAGTGACTTTAATTCAGCGAGCTCAATGATCCATGATCCTGTAAGGGACTGTACCGCTTTATCTGAATCCAAACTATCCAACGAATCATTGAACCAGGAATCGTCCAAAGCCATCAATTTCAGAAACGTACTCTTGCCAATGCCCTGTGAACCCTGTAAAATGATTGTATAATCAAATTTATTTCCGGGTTTATACACTCTTGAAACAGCTCCTAACATCCATAAGCGCATTACCTGGTATGTATAATCAGAATCCTCTGCTCCAAGATATTCCGGCAGCAGGCTTCTTATATGCTCTTTTCCATCCCATGTAAGGGAATCCAGTAGTTCTCTTACCGGATGGAATTTATTGCGCATAGAAACATTTTTCAGCGCATCTGCGAAGTCTTGCCGACTTTTAAGCCCATAATCAGCCTGTATCAGCGAAAACAAAGCTGAATCATCATGGCTGCTCCATGCTCTGCAATTATTCTCATTCTCCCATGGCACATTACCATATAGATAAGGTTGCTGTGCAAACTCATTAAGACGGATTTTCCCGGCGAAACGGCTGTCTTTATCCATAACGATTTCAAAATTATGTACCAGCTGTTTTACGCTTTTTACATTTCCATCTTCATCATAGTTGCAGTCGAGGAATTTAAAGACTAATGCCGGACATCCAGCTACTTCGTCCTTGCTTTTTTGTATTACAGATCGTTTTTTACCTGTATCCTGCTTCTGATCTTGCTGAACATCTACACAAATCTTCTCTGTATCATCAACATTCCTTATTAAATTTTCAAATTCTTCAACAGTATGTCCCTCTTCAAAATAATCAGTTATATCTGCTTTTGGCGTATCGGGCATCGGAACAATTATCTTTACACTCTTAGAAATTCCTTTTAAATCTTTTTCAATAGCAGCTGCCAGTTTCTTCCCTGGAGCATCATTATCAGCCAGAATGACAACTTCAGCACCCGCACACAGTTCTGATACGTTCTTATTCCAATCATTAGCCCCGCCACATGAAAAAGCAGTATAGCCTTTCTTTACCAGTGTATTAACGTCCTTTTCACCCTCAGGTATAAAAATCGGTTCGTTTCTTTCAATAGCTTCTTTTATTCGTGGAACACTTCCGAATATTGCATTGAATTCCTTTTTGTTCCTTCCTTTCAAGCCATATTCAAACCGCCCATCCTTAAGTATTCCGAAAAGCATTTTCTTACCTTCAAGGCGTATTTTTGTGTAAGCATATTCGCCGTTAATAGATACGTAATTGTATACAGCCTCAATCTTTCTTTTCTCTCGGCTTTCTATGTACATTCGCCAGCATTCCTCTGCTGGCCTACTTTCACTAAATAAGTCTGCCATTTTTAATCCTGCTGCCAGTACAACACTTTCAGAGCTGCAACCCGCATGGCATTTTAATAAAGTCCTACCATTATTCCCTTGCGTAATCGTCAAACTGGCTTCCTTATCAGGATGTGCCGGACAGAGTGCTTGTACCTTTCCATTGCCATATTTCTTCACTTGAAAATGTGATAAGATTTCCTCATAGGTCAAAGATTATCACCTTCCAATTCCTTCAATAACTCTCTTGCACTTTCCAGAGCTTTCAATGTATTTTCACCTCTATTCTCTAAAGTACGAATAAACTTTCGGATTTCCATCGTGTTTCCTGCTGCAGGAAGATAATATCCTCCAGGCGGAGTTGTGTTTGATAATATGACTTTGCCGGCCTTGCGTTCTGCTTCGATCTGTTTTTGAAGCATCCGAACACTGGAAAAATGGCATTTCACAGTAAGATACTCCGGTGTCAGCGCATTTTCTTTGCCCGGCAGCAGATTTTCATATACTCCCATAGAATCGCCACCTTACTCAGAAATACTGTCTATAAAAGCATCTACTTTTGAAAAATTAATCAAATAACATTTTCCTACTTTTACTTCAGCTCCTGCCTCTTTTGCGATATTTCTCATAGTAGTTCTACCAACGCCATATCTTGCACACGCCTGTTCAATACGTCCGGCTTTGGATTCAATTCCAAATTCATTGTTTGTAATTCTTCTTTTCATAAAATTTTATTCCTTTCTACCACTTCGTCATTGTCTATGTGGTTCTTTTATGGTATTATTATAACATAGATGTTAATAAAATTAACAGCATTTATGGTTCACATGTTAATTAACTTAACATTTCTAAATCATTCTAATATTGCTTAAATCATCTTTAAAATAAACAAAAACGGAGGAAGTTAACATGAACATTAACATTGAATGTGGACAGCGCCTAAAAAAGTGCAGGCTTCTCTCAGGATATACCCAAGAAGCTTTAGGGAACAGAGCAAACTATAAAAAAGAAACGGTCTGTATGTTTGAAAGAGGTAAACGTAAGCTTTCTGTAGATGCAGCTAATAATTTCGCTGAAGTTTTACATGTTCGTGCAGATTATTTGCTTTGTAGAGATGATAATATTTTTCCCGAAGAAAAAACTAAATCTAATACCACTAATTATCAAAAAGCTAATTGTTTCGATACCTTACTTAATTTTTATAATTATGAACTATACGAGATACCAGAAAACGAAGATGAAGCTTCCGGAATAAGTACGCTTAATGCCCCAATGAGACTAAGCAAAGGATTTATCATAAAAAGCCCTCAAAACAAATTATTTTATTGTCCAAATAACTTATTAGATGAATTAATCGAAGATGTTATGGATTATGCTTTAATGCGGCTTGATAAACGATTATTACCCCAGTGCCATGAACCAAACGATAACGAACTAGAGGCAGCTGGCCTAACCCCTGAAGGTGCTTATGTGCCCCCAACATTATCATTAAGGCATTTAAAAATACCTGATTTAAACTTTCTACAAGAATCTTCGCATTCTTCAACTGAAAACAAAAATAATAACTCAAATGATTATACAGAAGAATAAAACACTAAAAAAGCACCCAATACCAATTAAGGCGTTGAGTGCTTTCTTTTATGCAACAATTTTTTTATTACATAATACCATTTCTTTTCTGACTAATAATCACTTGAAAATTTCTTTATTTGCTGCTCCTAATTTTTTTTATGTATTTTAATCCTTTTTTTAATATTGGAAGTAAAAATACATCCAGTATCCCTCCTGATATTACAAAATATATTCCTATAATTCCCCATTTTGCAACAAAATCCCTAATTGTATATTCTGGTAAAAGTATTTTGCTCATAACTAAATAACCAATTTCAATCCATGTCAATATTGCCGGAATTATGAAAATAAATTCTACACTAAAAATTTCAGTATCATGTTTAAACTCATTATACAACGACATAATCGGTAAACAGACAAAAATGTTACATACATAAAGTATTCCAGGTATAGCAAATGATAATATTATTAGTTTAAGCAAATCCAATTCCATATATAATTTTCGATTCCATACAAAAATCAGAAGGCTTCCCGGCAATGCCCCTCCTATTATTGCAGTTAATGTATATCCTATCTTAGAAATCATATATTTTATCAGTTCATCCATTCTATTACCTCCGTATATTTTTATCGCTAATTACTCTATATAGTACAACAATCATACTTTACCTTTTTCGACACCCCCAAAAGCATCTTTGCATCAAAAGAGCCGGAACCTTTTACAGCTCCAGCCTCTCCTTTTAATCTTCATAATGACCTCTACAAGCAATGATCCAAAGAAATCCATTCTCGTCTATGTTGTAAACCAATCTGTTAACATCATCAATCCGCCTGCTCCATGCTTTTCTATGTCTCAATGGCTCCGGCTTTCCGATTCCTTGGGACAAACCCTCTCTCTCGATAGACTTAATAAGTTCATTAATCCGCTTCAAAGTCTTTTTATCTTGTGTCTGCCAGTAAAGATAATCATCCCATGCTCTGTCAGCCCATAACTTTTTCATTCATCTACCTCGATCAGTTCGTGTTCCTGTCCATTGCCTGCTGATAACTGAGCAATTCCTCTGTCTATCATGGCAAGATACTCTGCATTCCGGGCAGCCTTTTCAAGCTGATTATATTTCTCAAGGCTCATGATCACAACATTCTTTTCGCCTTTACGGGTCACAATAACAGTCTCATGGTTATCCGTTGCCTGATCACAATAATCTTTCAAATTGTTTCTGATTGTAGAATAATTTACTGCTAACATAATTTCACCCGCCTTTCACAGTTGTACAATATGTTGTTCTATTTCTTGTACAATTATTTTACTCTATTATTATATGACTGTCAATCTCAAATCATGCAGAAAATACCTGTAATCACATCTATTTTCACCATTTGTCACAAGATTGTCACAGACTCCTACCAATATGCCCGGAAAAGCGCGTATTTACGGCATTCTTTTAAAATTAATATCAAGCATTTTCTCTTGACAGCACAAATTTATTTTTTCCGATACACTTCTTAAAAATCTCATCAAAAAGCCCCGGCATCCATATACTGAACACCAGGGCTCCCATTTCATTTATTTACATGGCAGATGCTACTCTGAGACAATCACAGACTTGGGCGGATCACCTTTGGTCTGCATCCTGCATCTTCGAGAGCTTTAACAATCTCATTCTTATGATCTGTGCCAAAAGCCTCCAATGTGATCTTAAGTTCCACTGCCGCATTTCTGTTCGTGCTTACAAACTGGTTATGATCCAGCTTGATAACATTGCCCTGCGCCCTGGCGATCACGCTTGCCACACGTACCAGTTCACCCGGCTTATCCGGAATGAGCACAGATACTGTGAAGATTCTGTCTCTCTGGATCAGACCATGCTGAACAACAGAAGACATGGTAATAACATCCATGTTTCCACCGCTTAAGATAGAAACAATCTTCTTTCCCTTCACATCCAGATGACGAAGCGCTGCCACTGTCAGAAGACCGGAATTCTCTACGATCATCTTATGGTTCTCAACCATGTCAAGGAAAGCAACGATCAGTTCATCATCCTCGATAGTGATGATATCGTCCAGATTCTTCTGGATATACGGGAAGATTTTCTTTCCGGGTGTCTGTACGGCAGTACCGTCAGCAATCGTATTTACGTGCGGAAGAGTCACAACCTCACCCTTCTTCAGAGAAGCCTTCATGCAGGCAGCCCCTGCCGGTTCCACACCAATGACTTTGATATGTGGATTTAACAGCTTCGCAAGTGTGGAAACACCTGTTGCAAGTCCGCCTCCACCGATTGGAACCAGAATATAATCAACAAGCGGAAGCTCCTGAACGATCTCCATTGCAATGGTACCCTGCCCTGTGGCAACTGCCGGATCATCGAAAGGATGGATAAAGGTATATCCCTCTTTCTCAGCAAGTTCCAGTGCATGTGCACATGCCTCATCATATACATCACCATGCAGGATAACCTCTGCACCGTAACTCTTTGTTCTCTCAACCTTGATCAGCGGAGTTGTGGTAGGCATAACGATCACTGCCTTCACACCATATTTATGCGCAGCATAGGCAACACCCTGTGCATGATTTCCGGCGGATGCTGTGATCAGACCTTTATTTCTCTCTTCATCGGAAAGAGTGCTGATCTTATAATAGGCACCACGAACCTTATATGCACCTGTACGCTGCATATTCTCCGGTTTTAAATAAACCTTATTTCCTGTAAGTTCACTGAAATAGCTGCTCTTGATCAGCTTTGTTTCCTGTGTGACCTGTTTTACGATCTCTGATGCCTGTTCAAAACTCTCTAAAGTAAGCATTGTTTTTCCTCCATTTTGTCCTAAATGTACTCCCGGAATCTTTTTGTACTTGATTTGACTCCGAAAGTACATCCTAATCTTAAGCGTCCGGGTTTTCTTTATGGTCTACATCAAACAACGCATTTACAAATGCATCTGCATCGAATTTCTGAAGATCGTCAATACTTTCTCCTACGCCAATGTACTTCACCGGAATATCCAGTTCAGACTGGATGGCAACTGCAATACCTCCCTTGGCAGTTCCGTCCAGCTTGGTAAGGATAATACCGCTGACATTTGCGACCTCCGCAAATTGTCTCGCCTGTGCAAGAGCATTCTGTCCGGTGGTACCATCCAGCACTACCAATGTCTCCAGATATGCATCCGGATACTCCCTCTCCAGGATCCTGTAAATCTTGCGGAGTTCTTCCATAAGGTTCTTTTTATTATGAAGACGTCCTGCTGTATCGCAGAGAAGTACGTCTGCATTTCTTGCTTTGGCTGCAGCCACCGCATCATAGATAACAGATGCAGGATCTGCTCCCGCCTGTCCGCCGATGATCTCCACACCTGCGCGGTTCGCCCACTCAGTAAGCTGCTCTCCTGCTGCTGCGCGGAAAGTATCGGCTGCTGCAAGGATAACCTTCTTGCCCTGGTCTTTTAATTTTCCTGCAAGCTTTCCTACTGAAGTGGTTTTTCCGACACCATTGACACCGATCACCAAAACTACGGATCTGCGGTTCTCAAATTCATACTCTGTGCTGTCCACACGCATCTGATCCTTGATCTCATTGATCAGAAGCTGTTTACATTCCATCGGTTCCTTAATATGACGTTCGGAAACCTCTTTCTTTAAATTCTCAATAATAGAAGTGGTCGCATTGATCCCGATATCACCCATGATCAGAATCTCTTCCAGCTCTTCATAAAAATCTTCATCAATACTGGAAAAACCACTGAAAATACTGTCAAATCCGGCTACGATATTGTCTCTGGTCTTTGCCAGTCCACTGACTAATCGTTTAAAAAAACCTTTCTTTTCTTCTGCCATGTGAAACTCCTCCTGTTACTGGGTAAGCTGATTCTCCACCAGATCGACGGAAACCAGTGTGGATACCCCTTTTTCCTGCATGGTAATACCATAAAGCCGGTCTGCGGCGTTCATAGTTCCACGTCTATGGGTTATTATAATAAATTGTGTGTTTTTCGTCAACTTCTGTAAATATCCGGCAAATCGCCCAACATTGGAATCGTCCAGCGCTGCCTCGATCTCATCCAGCAGACAGAACGGTGACGGCTTCAGATTCTGGATCGCGAAAAGAAGTGCGATAGCTGTCAGAGCTTTTTCCCCACCGGAAAGCTGCATCATATTCTGCAGTTTCTTTCCCGGCGGCTGGGAAATGATCTTAATTCCTGCCTCCAGGATATCTGCCTCTTCATCCAGCTCCAGAGTTCCTTTTCCGCCTCCGAACAATTCCTTAAATGCCTTGTCAAATTCCTTCTGGATCTCGCCAAATTTCTCAGAAAACTGTTTCCGCATTCCCTCATCCAGCTCCTGAATGATCTGTTCCAGAGTTTTCTCCGCTGTGACCAGATCCTCATACTGGCCGGACAGAAAGGTATGTCTTTCCAGAAGTTCCTTATAATCCTCAATAGCATTTACATTTACAGGTCCCAGCTTTCTGATATCATCTTTAATCTGAGCTGCCTGTCGCTTCATCTGCGAAAGATCAGTAAGTTCCTCTTTTCTGTAGGAAACAGCATTATTGGGAGTAATCTCATACTCGGACCACATATAGGCAATCCGCTCTTCCCTGTTCTCCTCCAGCTTGTCCATCTGTCCCTGCAGACGGTAACATTCCTTATCCAGAAGTCCGATCTGACCGGACAGATAATCTCTTTTCTCAAAAAAATCTTTATGCTGAGAAGTTCTGCTCTCTTTCTCCTTCTGCAGATTTTTCAGCTGCATCTGTGCCTGTTCTTCATGAAGGACAGACTCTTCCGACTCTTTTTTCAGCTGGGTGATCATCTCCTGCTTCTTTTCCATTTCTTCACTGCTGTGAGCAAGAGACTGATAAATATCCTCTTTCTCAGTCATAAAAGCTGTGATTTCTGCTTTCAGACGGCTCAGGTTTTCCTGGTCAAATTTCTCTTTCTGTTCAAGAGCGGATGACTGAAGACGGATTTCTTCTAACTCCCGGGTGATTTTCTTCTCTTCTTCTTTCCATTCATCCAGTTCTGACTGCTTTGCCTCAATAAAACTCTCCAGTTCTTTCTCATCCTGCTTTGAATTCTCCAGTTCCCTGGCAATCCGGTCATGATCCTGCCGGATTTCCATGACCTGGCGTTTGATCTCTGCCTGATCTCTGTTGATCTGCGCATATCCGCTTCGGATCTCCTCAGCTTTCTTTTCCTGCTGTTTGATATTCATTCTGGCAGTATTCTGTTCTATATATTTCTGACGGAGTTTTTCCTGAAATCCTGCAATGGCATCACGAAGCCTGTTTCTCTGATTTTTATTTTCCTCAACAGCATTCTGCATTTCGGTCAGATTCTGCTTCAGCTGATTTACTTTTGTTTCCAGTTCCTCTATTTCACGCCGTCTTCCAAGCAGATTGCTGTTGTTTCTGAAGGCACCGCCGGTCATGGAACCTCCCGGGCTTAAGGATTCACCCTCTGTTGTGACCATTCTCAGACTGTGTCTGTATTTTTTTCCTATTGCAATGGCATGATCAATGTTATCAACTACCAGCACTCTTCCAAGAAGGAATTTCGTGATCTGCTGATACTGAGAAGCTACGGACACCAGTTCGCTGGCAATCCCCACAACGCCCGGCTCTTTCAGTGCTTCTTTCGGTGTAAACTCACCTCTGGGACTTATGCTGCTCATGGGAAGAAAGGTCGCACGTCCATAACGATTCTTTTTCAGAAACTCGATCATGGTTTTGGCAGTCTGCTCATTATCTGTAACAATATTCTGAATGCTCCCACCAAGAGCTGTCTCGATAGCGATCTCATAATCTTTGTTTACCTGGATCAGATCTGCGACAACACCTTGGATTCCCGGAACACGTTCTTTTTGTTCCATAACTCTCCGGATACTGTTTCCGTATCCATCATAGCGCTCCGCGATATTTCTGAGAGAATCCAGCCGGGATGCCTCTCTGTGATAGGCTGTCTGTTCTGCTTCCAGCTTTGTGTTCTGTTCCTTCAGCTTTTCCTGAATCTTCATCACACTCAGATTCAGATGTTCACATTCCTCATTGGCATTTTCAATCTGGGATGTAATCTCATCATACTGTTTCCGGGCTGTAGTCAGAATGGTCTGCTGTTCTTCCTCTTCACTCTTCAGTCTGAGAATACGCTGGCTGATCTCTGCCTTACGGATTTCTGCCTGTTCCATCATTGCATCAAATCTCTGGGCTTTACCCTTGACATTGGCGCGGCTGTTCAGAATTTCAATGATCTCATTTTTGCCATTCTCCACTTCGAGAGTACAGGCTTCCATATTCTCCTGCGCTGTCCTTAATTTCTCTTCTTCCTCAGAAAGTTTCTTACGGACAGCCTTTAACTGTGCATAAATATCCGTTTTTTCTTCTTCAAGTTTCTTCTTTGAATCTGTTCTTACTGAAAGTTCAGCCTCAATAGTCTGGATACGTCCCTTATAATGCTCTTCATTCTGTGCCCCTGCCAGTATCTGCTCATTTAATACATTGATCTGGCCTTCCAGCTGTTGTTTACGGATTGCCTGCTCCTGACCGGAAATGCGAAGTGCATCCATTTTGGAATTTAAATCTTCCAGTTCCTGTTCCAGACGTTCATATTCCACCTTGGTCCGGTCATAGGAACTCTGGGTATCCTTCAGCTGATTCTGCGCAATTATGTTCTTCTCTTCCAGTTCCTTGAGTTCTTTGGCTGCAGCAGCATACTCCATCAGGAACATATTCACATCCAGTTCCTTAAGCGTCTCTCTTTTGGAAAGATAAACTCTTGCTGTCTCTGACTGTTTCTCCAGTGGTTCCAGCTGTCTGGTAAGCTCCGAGAGGATATCTGTCACTCTGACCAGGTTCTGGCGTTCTTCCTCCAGTTTTTTGATCGTGGTATTCTTTCTTCTCTTAAATTTAACAATACCTGCTGCCTCATCAAAAAGCTCTCTTCTCTCTTCCGGTTTACCGCTTAGGATCCTGTCGATCTGTCCCTGTCCGATAATGGAATATCCTTCTTTACCGATACCTGTATCATAAAACATCTCATTGATATCTTTCAGTCTGCAGGCACTTCCGTTGATCTTATATTCACTCTCTCCTGAACGGTAAAGCCTTCTGGTAACCGTAACCTCGTTAAAATCAACCGGAAGCTTATGGTCTGAATTATCCAGTGTGATCGCCACCGATGCATAACCCAGGGGTTTTCTTGTCTCTGTACCGGAGAAAATAACATCCTGCATATTTCCTCCTCGCAGAGACCTGGCACTCTGTTCACCCAGCACCCATCTCACCGCATCACCGACATTGCTCTTTCCACTTCCGTTCGGACCTACAATACCGGTGATCCCGTTATGAAATTCAAAATTGATCTTCTGGGCGAAAGACTTAAATCCCTGTACCTCTATATTCTTTAAATACATAATTCTCCTGTTTATTTTCTGAGTACACGAATCGCCTGGTATGCTGCGGCCTGTTCTGCTGCTTTCTTTGTATGACCGCTTCCCTGTCCCATCACTTTTCCGTTTACTCTTGCCTCCACAGTAAAGTTTTTATTATGATCCGGGCCTTCTTCTTTTGTCAGAATATATTCCACCGGCTGTGTTCCGTTTTCCTGCACGATTTCCTGCAGGATGGTCTTGCTATCATAAAAGAGCTGTTTGTGTTCAATATCATTCAGGATAAAATTCAGCACAAACTCCTTTGCATTAGCAAAACCACCATCCAGATAGATAGCTCCCAGTAAAGCCTCTGTTGCATCAGAGACGATAGAATCCCTGTTTCTTCCGCCTGTCATATCCTCGCCCTTTCCAAGCAACAGAAACTGCGGCAGTCCGAATTCTCTTGCACAATAGGCAAGGCTTGGCTCACACACCAGGCTGGCTCTCTTCTTTGTCAGCTCTCCCTCCGGTATCTGGGTAAATCTTGCATACAGATAATCACTGCTGATCAGCTCCAGCACAGCATCTCCCAGAAACTCCAGTCTCTCATTGCTGCCCAGCTTCCCCAGCTTCTTCTCATTTGCATAGGAACTGTGAGTCAGTGCCTGTGTAAGATAATGTTTATTTTTAAAATGATATCCTATGATTTCTTCTAATTCTTCTGTCTTTCTATTCATTCCTCTAACCCTCTCCATATGCGCAGGGCTGTCATCTGACAACCCTGCGACATCATTTTTTGCAACTGCTCAGTGCGCCTGTATTATGCTCCTGTCAAATTTCAGACTGCCGGACAGTTACATTTTTATTTAATTGTCCGAATTGCTTCAACAGCATCACCGACTGTCTGAATCTGTTCGACAGATTCATTATCCAGCTCAATGTCATACTCCTCTTCAATCCCCATAATAATCTGAAAAATATCAAGAGAGTCTGCACCAAGATCATCTACAAATGTAGTGTCTTCTGTGATCGAATCTGCATCAATATTCAGAACCTCTGCTATGATAGCTTTTATTTTCTCCAGTTCCATCTTCAACCCTCCTTCCTGTTTCTGTTCCTGTCCTGCTCTATTCTGCTCCGGACTTCAGTACTTCCTGATCCTCCAGGATACGCTCTGCGATCTTCTCGTTGATCTTCTCCTGTTTAAACTGTACACACTGGAAAATACCATGTTTGATCTCAATGGCTTTGGCACTTCCATGCGTCTTTACCACAAGTCCTTTAAGCCCCAGAAGCGGTGCTCCGCCATATTCCGTTGCATCAAAGGATTTCAGAGTTTCTTTCAGTGCAGGCTTTACCAGAAGTGCACCGATCTTACTTCTTGTGCTGGTCATCATTCCTTCTTTGATCTTCTGGATCAGGGCAGAACCAACTCCCTCATATAATTTAAGGATCACATTTCCCACAAATGCTTCGCATACGACCACATCCGCATATCCTGCCGGGATATCTCTGGCTTCTATACTTCCGATGAAATTAATGCTTTTGCATTCTTTCAGAAGGGGGAAAGTTTCTTTTACAAGTGCATTTCCCTTCTCCTCTTCTGCCCCGTTATTTACAATGGCAACTTTTGGATTTTTAATACCGACTACGTTCTCCATATAAATAGAGCCCATCTTCGCAAACTGCACCAGATGCGATGGACGTGCATCCACATTGGCACCACAGTCGATCAGAAGGGAAACACCCTTCGTGGTAGGGATCAACGGTGCAAGAGGCGGCCTCTCCACACCTTTACTTCTGCCTACCAGTACCTGTCCGCCAACAAGAACAGCTCCTGTACTTCCTGATGAAACAAAGGCATCTGCCTCCTGTTTCTTAACCATATTCAAACCTACTACGATTGATGAATCTTTTTTCTTACGGATTGCAAAAACAGGGGGTTCTGCTGTCTCGATCACCTGGGATGCATTGACAACCTGGATCTGGTTCTTCGGATATCCGGAATATTTCGCCAGTTCCTTATCTATCACTTCCTGTTTTCCTGTAAGAATTACTTTTATGTCCTGTCTCTCTGTTACAGCTTCCACTGCAGCTCTGACAGGTTCTGCCGGGGCATTATCCCCGCCCATTGCGTCCACTACAACTCTGACCTGTTCTGCCATATTTTTATATCTCCTGTTCACTTACTGTTCACTTACAGATGTCAGAATCAAAAGATATTTTCTGTTACTGACCCGGCATCCGCAAATTGCCCCGCTGCAAAGCAGCTCCTGCAATCTTCCATAATCTGTATCATACTAAAGAACCCTCTGCAAAGTCAATAGCATCTGAAAAAAATCACTTTTCACTTTTTTGTGCCTCGATTCGCTCCGCCAGATCATTCAGATAAACCCACCTGTCCATCTTCTCATCCAAATCTGCCTGTGCCTTCTCCTTCTGCTCCATGATCTCACGAAGCTTCACAGAATTGGTGGCATTGGCCTCCATATCCTTATCCAGCTTCTCCAGCAGTTCCTCCAGCGCTGCAATATCATCATCGATAGTTTCAAATTCCCTCTGCTCTTTATAGGTAAATTTCAGCTTCTGGGGACGATTCTGCTTCCAGTCTGCCTGAGCCGACTTCTTCTTTTCCGCACCAACTGCAGTGCTCTGTCCTTCAGATACTGCCCCGCCTTTTCTCGCCAGCGCCTCTGTATAATCCGTATATCCGCCCTCATACTGGGTCAGATGTCCATTCCCCTCAAAAGCAAAAATCCTGTCCACAATATTATCCAGAAAATACCTGTCATGAGACACTGCAATCACAATCCCTGCAAAAGAATCCAGATAATCCTCCAGAATGGTCAGTGTAGGAATATCCAGATCATTACTTGGCTCATCCAGAAGAAGCACATTCGGCGCCTCCATCAGAACCTTCAGCAGATACAGACGCCTCTTCTCACCACCTGACAATTTGGCAATGGGTGCATACTGCATGGCAGAATCAAAGAGAAACCTCTCCAGCATCATTGTTGCGGAAATCTTCCCGTCTCTGGTCGGAATATACTCTGCCACGTCACGGATATAATCGATCACACGCTGATTGGTATCCATATCCGGCACTTCCTGTGCAAAATACCCTATGCGAATGGTTTCTCCAATTTCCACTTCTCCTGCATCCGGCTGTATCATCCCATCAATAATCTTGATAAGTGTTGACTTTCCGCACCCATTAGGACCAATAATCCCAAGACGCTGATTGCGCAGCACAATATAATTAAAATCATCCAGGATCTTCTTCTCACCAAAACTCTTGCTGATATGGTGAAGTTCGATCGTCTTCTTTCCCATACGTGTCTCAACAGAATCCAGCTCCACATTCGCATCCCGCACCGGAGCCTTTCCGTTCTTCAGTGCCTCCAGGCGTTCCAGACGTGCCCGCTGCTTGGTACTTCTGGCTCTGCATCCACGCTTTGCCCACTCCAGTTCCATGCGGAGTACGCTCTGTCTTTTCCTCTCACTGGCAAGCTCCATCTCCTCACGCTCTGCCTTCAGTTCCAGAAACTTCGAGTAATTAGCCTCATAAGCATAAAGGCCGCCATGGGAAATCTCCAGAATCTTATTAGTAACCCTGTCGAGAAAATATCTGTCATGAGTAACCATAATCACAACGCCCTTAAAACTTCTCAGAAAGTCCTCCAGCCAGGTCACCATCTCATTATCCAGATGGTTGGTGGGCTCATCCAGAAGCAACACATCACAGGGATTCACCAGAGTCCTTGCCAGTGCCACCCTTTTCTTCTGTCCCCCGGATAAATGATCGATCTTCTCCTCATGGTCTGTAATTCCCAGCTTATTCAGAACATTCCTTGCCTCGCTCTCAGTACTCCAGTCCTTCTGCCACTTTCCTTCTGCCACATAATCCAGGACAGAAGCTCCCTGCGGAAACTCCGGCATCTGCGGAAGATACGTGATTCTCAGGCCATTTTGAGTGATCACCTGCCCCTCATCCGGCTCCTCCAGACCGCCGATGATCTTCAGAATCGTAGACTTCCCGGTCCCATTAATCCCGATGATCCCAATCTTATCTCCCTGATGCACCCCGTAGGAAACATCATCCAACACCACCTTCTCACCAAACACCTTGGAAACATGCTCTATATTCAGAATATTCATAAATTCAAACCTCTCTCGTAATTTTCGCTTCCTGTCTGTTTCTGCTCATCTGTAACACTTCCACAAAAACTATAGAATTCGCTCCTCATTATACCATCTTCCCAGCCATTCTAAAACCCCCGGCACAGAAAAAACACTCCCCTCCGAATAAATCTATCCGAAGAGGAGTATCCTCAAAATCACATATTTTTGTTCCTGAAAAAGAATTACTTAGTTCATCTCAGTTCCATTCTCAACTGCATACTTCAGTCCCTGCACAGCAACCGCCAGCGTAGCTTCCTCTACAGTAGCGCTTCCAAGATCACCCATATCCAGTGTCAGTGTATCATCATCATTCACTGCCACGCCAAAAGTAAGTGCCATCTCAGAAACTTCATCAGTAATCGTCACAGTACCATTCTCTTCATCAAAAGTACCTTCACCAACAAAGCTTACATAGTTATCATCCTGATCGATCACAAGTACTGAGCAGAAAGTTCCATCCTCATTAGCTGCATAAATAAAAGTCTCACCTGCTTCTGTCTCACCGGAATAACACTCTGTCAGGATATCACCCATATCCTGATAAGTCTGATTATAATCTGCCTCATCTCCGTCTGCCTGGTAAGGCTCCAGAGTTGCAGTCAGTTCCAGATTCTCCTCATCATAAAGCTCCAGAAGATTCTCTTCCTCATTTACCTGTACCAGATAAGCTACCATATTTTCATCATCATACGTGCCGTCGTCATTTGCGAACTGCATTACCAGAGCTGTATACTCTCCATCTGAACTCAGAGCATATACGCCTAAAACATCCTGTTCTTCATCCTTCCACTGACCAAAAAACGAATTATCTTTGTAGAATCCGTAAATATCTCCTGCGCTGTCCTTCCAGAGTCCCAACATCGCCTCAGACACATCTGCAACATCTCCGTCTGCATCTTCTTCCGCTGCTGCATCATCTGTTGCCCATACCGGAACAACCATAGAACTCACCATAGCTGCTACACAGAAACCTGCCATTAATTTTTTCCAGTTCTTCATATTTTTTACCACCCTTCTTTAAAATGTAAGTCTTTTAGTGAATTTCCATGACCTTACTATAAAAAATTTTGACATCATTTTCAATATACATGGGATTAAATGACATTTTCCATGAAATATGGTGTTACTGTTCACTGGCAATATCCCGCAAGGCGTAAACAGTAACCAACACATCGTTACTGTTCACTCCATTCACAGTAACGTAGCCAAAATTCATTCCAGATTGCCTGCGGCAATGGAATTTTGGCTTGTATGTCTCGGGATTTTGGCATATTCATGCCAAAACACCTCGCGGGATAGTGGTGTGTGAACAGTAACAACACATCACGTAATTGTCAGGATATTGTCATCTTAGCCTTGAATAATTTTCCGGAATAGTCTAAAATACAAATTGCATTTTTATTTACTATAGTAATTCCAGGAGGTACTCCTTTTGAAGATTGCAATCCTTGATGATTCAAAAGAAGATCTGCGGCAGATAAAATCTGTTATTTCTTCTTACTATGAATCCCTGAATACATCTGCAGACATCCGTCTGTATTCCAGCGCAGAGTCCTTTTTTGCAAAATATTCTCCGGGTTTTTACGACCTGATCATTATGGATATTTACATGGGCACCATGACCGGTATGGATGCAGCCAGAAAATTACGCGATGCAAAAGACACTGCAGCTCTGATCTTCATCACAAGCAGTGATGCCTATGCTGTGGAAAGCTACGATGTCCAGGCATCCTACTATCTGATGAAACCCTTTGATCCGGAAAAATTGTGCCGTATCCTTTCCACGATCCAGCTCAGACAGTCACAGAATTCCAGATACATCGAACTGATTTCTGACCGAACTTCTGTAAAGATTCCGGTACGCAGCATTCTCTATGTGGATACTTACCGCAACGCCATTCAGGTACATACAACCGATGCCGGTATCATACGCTCTTACATGACTTTCCAGAAATTTGAGGAGATTCTTGACGGAATGAAATGCTTTCTTTCCTGCTACAGGGGCTGCATCGTAAATATGGATCATATCGAAGAGATCACCGGGGAAGGATTTCTCATGGACAGCAAGGAACTTGTCACTGTACGCAAACGCGGCTCCAATGCCATAAAAAAAGCATATCTGGAATACTTATTTTCATCAGATTCCGATAAATAATCATCTTACAATAAGTATTCCTGATATACCCCTTATACTTCTGCCGCTATTTTTACAGGCAGGAAAATATTAACTTTAAATACACCATCTTCTGTACAGAAGGTCACATACCCCCCGGCTTTCTGTACTACCTCTGTCACAGATGCAGTCCCTATCCCGAAACCTCCATGTTTTGTCGAATAAAATCTGTCTTCTTTTCTCTGGATTTCATTTGTATACGTATTGGAAATTTCTATCAACAGTTTTTTATTCTTAATCTTTGTGAAAATCTTTACATAAGGATTTTTTTCCGTAGACTGATCTTTTACCGCATCCACAGCATTCTCCAGAAGATTTCCGTAAATCTTACATAAATCCGTATCTGAAATGCTGATATTGGCAGGAAGCATCATATCACATTCAAACAAAATCCCTCTCTGCTTCAGTTCTCCTGCATAAAAATGGATCACCGCATCCACAGCCATATTTCTGCAATAGCAGACCTTTTTTTCCTCTTTTGTCATAACAGAGGCATACTCCTGAAGATATTCCATCAGTTCCCTGTATCTTTCCTGCTGTGCATAAGCCATGACCGCGCGGAGATGATGACGCATATCATGGCGCATTTTGCTGATCTCATCCATCTTCTGTGTAAGCTCTTCATAATGCTGTTTCTGCATCAGAAGCTTCTGCTCCATCTGACGGCTGTATTCCCCATAGGTTAACTGGAATCTGTAGGCATTGGCAAGTTCTATCCACAAAGTCAGGCCCACACAGAAAACAAGCACTGCGGCTCCAAATTCCGTAAACCATCCTCCTACGATCGGCTCATATGCTTTCCATATTCTGTCTGCTGCCAGAGATGAAGCATAGGCAGTAATTCCCACCAGAAGAACACTGCTGTATTTCTGCTGTATATCCTTCACACTCCTGAACATCAGATAAAACGCAGAAAACCATTTCATAACTTCCGTAATCCCGGAAACCAGATAGAGTCCGCCTGCTGACTGAATCCCGGAACATAACAATTCTGTCACAAAAATCAAAACACCTGCCACAGCAAGAACAATTGCCAGAATTTTCGAAAAATTCCCTTCATCACAAAGGATTTTCTGCTGCACAACCACAACACATGCAAACATCAGATAATAAAATAAAGCTTCCAGTCCATAAGCCGGCTGTACTTTTACAGGGACAAATGCATGGAGAAGAGGATAGGAACTGCACCCCATAACGCAGATACAAAGCAGGGCAAAAAAACAGAGCTCCGCCTTTTTTGTACGCACAAACATATAAACTGCAAAAAGGAAAACACAAAATGTAAGTGCCAGATACACTGCATCACCGACAATCGACAGACCTCTGATCAGATTCACCTGTAAAGGCAGGCCAAATACCGGCACAAACTGAATACCCGATGATACTGAATGCCGGTCTGTCACAGCAATCATAATCTCCGTATTTCCTTTTCCTTCAAATGTAAAGACTCTGTTCTGAATCTGTTCTTTATAATTTTCCGGATCCGGATTTCCAACCTGTCCGACCAGATTTCCATTTACGTACAGATTATAGGAAGAAAATACTTCCACAAGACCTATGGCATATCTCTTTTCCTTCTCAGGAAGCACCAGTGTCATCCGATATGTCCCGCTTCCAAAAGGAGATTTATCTTTATCGCCCAGATCCATACCACCGTATTCACCTATAGAAATATATCTGCTGTAGTACTCTCCTTTATGTTTTTCAAGTTCCCCGGGGGTCAGCAGCAGATCCGGATAATATTCCCACTCTCCGGTAAGATAATGCAGAGGATCATCCTCGTGCACATAAAAAATACCCTGTATTGCCTGGTCACCCCTGGCCGTATACTTATTATCAGCGTAATAAAGCAAAAAGAACACACCCATGGACAGGACAAACACAACTATTACAAGTATCAATGAATATTTCCGTTTTTTCTTCATTGCTGCCACCTCCTTTTGTCCACAGGTGTATTCTTATTCTATCTGTTTCTTCTGTTATTTCGCTTTCTTCTCAATATCAGGAACAAGATCAGTCCAACTGCCGCAATGCTTAACAATCCACAGATTTCACCTGTAAAATCAATTCTTTTTATTAATTTTACAGCTTCCTTTTTCTGCTTTTCTGGCAGTCCTTCTGTAGTCACCTCTTCTGTTATAACGCCATCCAAGATCGCTTCTGTGTCTTCATCGGCATCTGATACCGAAGATTCTGTCAGATTTGTCTCTGTTTTATCTGTCTGTCCACCGGCAGGATCATCTGAAAGAAAATAATCTCCTGTCTTTTCTATCTCAACCCGCAAAATCTTCTGTTTGTCCTGCCAGGTTACCGCACACAAATTTCCCTGTGCATCCACAACTGTCACAGTCTCCGGAGATGACATTTCTCCAAATACAGAAGTCTGAAATTCCACTGTACTTCCCGGAATCTCCGTTACTTCCTCTCCTCTTACAAAAATTCTCAGGGAAAAAGCAGATTCTGCAGTTTTCTCTATCCTCATCTGGATTTCATCATTCGCTGCCACTTTCCAGGTATTTATCGTCTCAGGCAGGATCGTCACAGAAATTCCCTGCTTTTCAAATCTGACGCTGCCATTTTGCTGTAACATCAGAAGCAGTCTCTGACCGCTGACTGCTGTGACAGTATCCGTACTCAGCTCAGTTACTGTACTATCTGCAGCATCAAAATCCGATACTGTTGCGGAACCGGTCGCTTTTGTCTCTCCTGCTGAAGCTTTCTGACCGGAGTTTCTGCTATTATCCGAAGTTTCGCCGGAACTTTCTTCATAATTATTCTCTTTAGTGTCCGGAGATTCCATTCCTTCTACGGAAGGCACCGGCGTAACCGTCTGTCCCGGGGCCTTCTGCACAATAGCCGGAAGATTCTTCTCATCCCTGTCCGAAAAGTTTCTCTCATGCCAGTACTCATTTACAATAAATTCATCATTATATGAAAAAGAATAAATCCCTGTACTCCCTGTTTCATAAACAGCACAGATATCGTAATTATTTCCTTTTTTCAATATTTCCCGGCAGTAAAGCTGTATCCCTTTGGATGTTACTTCCGCCAGTTCTCTGTCCAGCTTCTGATAACTCCCTTTATTCTTACGTATATAAACCTGTACATTCTGAAGTTCTTCTGCTGAAAAGCCTGCCATAAGCATCGGAAACTCTACCAGATCCACTACAGGCATACTGTAAGTATTAATCTGCGGATACCCCCTTTCCTGTACGGAAAGATAGGCATATGCCTTTGGCAGTGCCAGATTCTCAGATAACTGATATCCTTCCGGCACCACAAATGTACCGGTAAGTTTATAGACGCCCTGTTTCGTAAGATCTACCTGACTCATATCCCAGGAAGACTCCAGAATAATCTCAGGATTTTCTGCTGTATTTTCGAATTTCTCAGCAGTGCTGACGCGAAGCCTGACACTTTCTTTCAGATCTTCTTCTATTTTTCTCAGACTGCTTCCGATTTCTACTGCATAAGCAGCACATCTGCTCAGATATTTCTCATCTTTTGCATTATAAGAACGAATACGTTTTGCAGGGATTCCCGTATTTCCAAGCTGACTGTACTGATAACTGTATACTTTAAGACTGCCATCTTTTTGATACCGAAAGCGCAGAGTACCGGTCTGTCTCTGTCCATCGCCATAAACTACCATCAACGAATACGTATTTCCCACAACCATACTCTGATTGGAGACATACAGACCATCCCCGCTGCAAAGGGCAAATCCTTCCTCTATAAGATTCATCCAATGCCCGTTATCCTTTTTCAGATAAGCCTCCATAGAATCTGTATCTTCTCTCTCCAGCCATGGAAAAATATACAGGCCGGCCGCTGTCAGTCTGTAATAAGTATTGATTTCCGGTTTTTCCGGATACTGGACTGAAACTGTGGTCTGTACCTGTGGACTGTTGATTTTCCCGAGATCATATTCCGGAGGCAGTTTCAATATTCCCTTTACAGTATAAACACCCGAAAGCTTCATATTGACAGTAGAAACATTCCACTGAACCGGAATATGCAGGGTATCTGAATCTGTATAAACAGTATAGGTTATCTCTGACAGCTTATCACAAATGACTTCACTGCTTTTATTTATCTCCACTGCCACAGCAGGAATATCTTTGGGCGCAGTCACGTGGCTGACCGTATTTTCCTGCCCTCTGATGACCGTCGTTTTTTTTATGATAAGCATCCCGGACAGACAGATACCTATCATCAAGATCAAAAATATACGCTTTTCTTTTCTCATAGTATTCTCCATCACTATGACACCAGGAATCGTCACCTGTCTGTCACCTGTCTGACATCTGTCTTTAGCTTACCTTATTTTCCTGATTTCATCAACAGACATAGGATAAACTGCATTTTTTCATGAAAAATGGCGTTACTGTTTCTGTCTCCGGAAGTGCTCTGCCTTTTCCTTTCCGGGGAATTTCATGAAATAGTATACAACAAACAGCACCGCCGTAATACTCCATGAAACCGGATAACTGAGCATGATCGTATTGATTCCCGGATACATCTGGCCGGCTGTAAAAAGCCACAGGATTCTCAAAGAACACACACCGCCACAGGTAAGGAGCATAGGCACCAGAACCTTTCCGGTACCCCTCAGTGCCCCGGACAAAATTCCTATGATTACATAAATGAAATAGGACGGCAGTAAAAAACGACTCATATGAACACCATGGACGACCACTGCGCTGTCTGTGGTAAACAGACGATAAATCCAGGGAGCAAATGAATACATCAAAATGATCATCACCGCAGAACTGACCATACTCATGACCATGCAGACACTCACACTCTTTCGCATACGGTGATATTTGCCGGCTCCGAAATTCTGTCCCACAAAGGTAGTAATGGAAATTGCGAACGCATTGATCACCATCCAGAAAATAGCATCGATTTTCCCAAGAGTTCCCCATGCCGCCACTGTGTCAGTTCCCAGATTATTTACAAATACCTGTATCACAATATTGGAAATATTATACATTACAGATTCCAGACCTGCCGGAATACCGATTCTCAGAACTGAAAACAGCATTCTTCTGTCAAAACGGATCTGATTGATCTTCAGCACATATATCTCTCTAGTTTTCAGAAGCATTACTGTTACAATCAGCGCACTGATCACCTGAGAAGTAACTGTAGCAACAGCTACTCCTGTCACACCCATGCCAAACGCAACCACAAACAGCAGATCAAGAATAATGTTCAGCACACAGGTAATGATCAGAACATACAGTGGTCTTTTGGAGTCTCCTACTGCACGCAGGATGGCTGCTCCCATATTATAAACCAGGTTAAAAACCATTCCGCCAAAATAAATATGAAGATACACTGCAGAGTCCTCTACTACATCTGCAGGTGTCTTCATAAGCAGCAATGCAGGTCTGGTCAGAAAAATCCCCACTACAGTAAGAACAATTCCCGCTGCAATGGAGAATGCAAATGCTGTATGCAGTGCCTTACTCAGATTCTTCTTATCTTTTGCCCCATAAAACTGCGAGATCACAACCGCTGCTCCCGAAGAAAGACCTACAAAAAAGCCAACGATCAGATTGGCGATCTGACTGGCAGAACCTCCAACTGCAGCAAGTGCCTGTTTTCCTACGAAACGGCCGACAACAATAGTATCTGCCGTATTATAAATCTGCTGAAAAAATGTTCCAAATACAATAGGAAAGAAAAATAACAGCAGCTGTTTCCAGATCACACCTTCTGTGATCTGATTCACCTTCTCCTTCTCATTCATTACTTTTTCCTCATCCATTATAATGTTCAGATGTATCCACTGTCTTTATCTTTATATGGATCATCTGCAGTTACTGTCCACGCTGCCCGGCAAACCGTTTCGCGCTACACAGAATTTTATAGCAATTCCGGAACATTACGGAGTAATTTCCTATAATATAAAATAATACACAAAAAAGCAGGCATCCCAAACGGGAGAACCTGCCATACTTTGCAACCATTAAAAATTAGTCTTCAACTTTAATGATTTCCTTTTTGTTGTAGCTTCCGCAAGCTTTGCATACTCTGTGCGGCATCATCAGTTCGCCACATTTGCTGCATTTTACAAGGTTCGGAGCGCTCATTTTCCAGTTTGCTCTTCTCTTATCGCGTCTTGCTTTGGAAGATTTATTCTTCGGACAGATGGACATTATGTTACACCTCCTTAAATTTACTAAATATATCACTGATAGCTGCCATACGGGGATCCTTAGGTTCCTCGACGCATCCACAGGGACCGTCATTGAGGTTTTTCCCGCACTGGCTACAGATTCCTTTGCAGTCTTCTCTACATAAAACCTTCAAAGGCCAGCTCATCAGTACCTCAAGATAGACCAGCTGGTCCACATCCAGGTCCATACCTGTGAGATAAGAACTTTCGTCCAGATCATTCACACGGTCTTCATCCGTAAGCTTCATATCAAGTTTTCGCTCAATCTCCAAAGGAATCTCTGTTGAAACCTCTTCCAGACATCTGTCACAGGGAATACCTACGGTAATCTTACCTGTTCCTCTGATTTCAAGATTTCTGTCACCTGTATTCGTGATCGTAAGCTCTATGGGTTCTTTTGCAAGTACCGGAAAGCTTCCTGACTGAAAGGTGATCGTATCCATTCCAAACTCTGCAGTCTTCTGAATACGCATTCCTTCACTGGATGAAATATCTGATAAATGTATCTGCATACTTTTCTCCTATCCACACTTGTTTTATTATACATACCGCCTCTGCTTTTGTCAACGATAAATTAGAAAAATTTCACATTTTGTCAAGTAATATTCCTTTACGAAGTATTTTATCATCCGGCGGCATTATTATCAGGTAATTTCCACATGCCTTACGGGCACAAAGAAGGGTGCTCCTGACAGATGCACCCTTCCCTTCTATATAAATATAACTTTTATCCAGTTATATTTCTCTTGTTTGGACACAAAACAGACACTTTATTATCTGTGAAAATTAAACCAGAGCTACTGTCTCTCTGCAGATTGCAAGTTCTTCGTTTGTAGGAATTACAGCAACTTTAACTTTGGAATCCGGTGTAGAGATAACAATCTCTTCTCCGCGAACTCCGTTAGCTTCTTTGTCAAGTGTAACTCCAAGGTATCCAAGATAGCTTACAACTTTCTCACGTACAGGAATAGCATTCTCGCCGATACCTGCTGTAAATACGATGGCATCTACACCGTTCATAGCTGCAACATATCCGCCAACGAATTTAGCGATACCATAGCAGAGAACATCGATTGCGTTAGCTGCATCTTCGTTTCCGCTCTGAGCTGCATCGTTCAGGTCACGGAAGTCACTGGATAATCCGCCGGATAATCCAAGAAGACCGGATTTCTTATTGAGAACATTCATCATACCTGCGATGTCAAGGTTCTCTTTCTTAGCAATGAATTCCATGATAGCAGGATCAATGTTACCGGAACGTGTTCCCATAACAACACCTTCAAGTGGAGTAAGACCCATTGTTGTATCAACACACTCACCGTTTACAACAGCACTGATGGAAGAACCGTTTCCAAGGTGGCAGACGATAACTTTGGAATTATCTTTGTCAAGGCCAAGGAATTCAACAGCACGTTTGGAAACAAAGCTGTGGGATGTTCCGTGGAAACCATATCTTCTTACTTTGTAGTTCTTGTAATATTCGATTGGAAGACCATAGAGATATGCTTTTGCAGGCATTGTCTGATGGAAAGCTGTATCGAATACTGCTACCTGAGGTACACCCGGCATAAGCTCGGAGCATACACGGATACCGATCAGGTTTGCAGGGTTATGAAGTGGTGCAAGGTCATTGCACTCTTCTACTGCTGCGATTACTTCATCTGTGATCACTACAGATTTGGCAAATTTCTCACCACCATGTACAACACGATGTCCAACAGCGTTTACTTCTTTCAGGCTTCCGATTGCGCCTGTTTTATCATTTGTGAGGGCATCCAGTACCATCTGGATTGCTTCTTTATGTGTAGGCATTGCAGCTTCTGTGATCTCTTTGTCACAGCCTGTTTTCTGATATACTAATCTTCCATCGATACCGATTCTCTCGCAGAGACCTTTTGCAAGAACTGCTTCTGAATCAGAGTTGATCAGCTGATATTTAAGGGATGAACTTCCACAGTTGATTACTAATACGTTCATTTTCATATTCTGCCGGCAACAAATTTCGAATACTGTCCATAATCCTGACACAAGTCTTCGAATATTTCTGTCAGCTTTTCCTTTCATATTATAATATTATTCTCATCATTTCCAGGGAAATATGAGTAATGATATCAAAGGCATCAGAATCAGAAATATCTCCTCCGATGCCTTTAACATTATGTAGTCAATGAAATAATTCTCAGTCCGCTTTACGGTCTGACTGAAATCTTATTTATTGTCGTCAGCCTGGCACTGTACTGCTGTGATAGCTACCACACCAACGATATCGTCTGCAGAGCATCCACGGGACAGGTCATTTACAGGTTTAGCGATACCCTGGGTTACAGGTCCGTAAGCTTCTGCTTTTGCAAGACGCTGTACAAGTTTGTATCCGATGTTACCTGCATCAAGGTCTGGGAATACAAGTACGTTAGCTTTACCAGCTACTTCGCTTCCAGGAGCTTTGGATGCGCCTACGCTTGGAACGATAGCTGCATCAAGCTGGAATTCTCCGTCAAGTGCAAGTTCCGGATTCTGCTCTTTTGCAATCTTTGTAGCTTCTACTACTTTATCTACGTCAGCATGCTTTGCACTGCCTTTAGTGGAGTGTGAAAGCATTGCAACGATTGGTTTCTCCTGAACAAGAAGTTCGAAGGATTCTGCAGAAGATGCTGCGATTGCTGCAAGCTCTTCTGAAGTCGGGTTCTGGTTCAGACCGGAATCAGCAAATACAAATGCGCCGTTTGCGCCATATTCGCAGTTCGGAACTACCATTAAGAAGAATGCGGATACAAGTTTTGTACCTGGTTTTGTTTTCAGGATCTGAAGACATGGTCTTAATGTATCAGCTGTAGAGTGACATGCACCGGATACCATACCGTCTGCATCGCCCATTTTTACCATCATTACACCATAGTACAGATACTGGTTAAGAAGAATCTCTTTAGCCTGATCCGGTGTCATGCCTTTTTTCTGTCTTAATTCTACTAACTTGTCAATGTATCCCTGTGTTTTCTCTGATGTAGCAGGATCTACGATCTGTGCGCCGGAAATGTCATATCCGTCTTCAGCTGCACTCTTTTTAACAGCTTCTTCGTTACCAACAAGGATAACCTTTGCAATTCCTTCTTTTAAAATTTTCTCTGTAGCTGCCAGAGTTCTCTTATCTTCTGTCTCCGGAAGTACGATTGTTTTTACGTTTGCTTTTGCTCTCTCTTTGAGTGTGTCAATAAATCCCATGATTAAAATGGCTCCTTTCATATAGCAGTTCTGATATCACAATATCTGTATACCAGCTATCATTACCATTCACCTGATAGATACAGTGAACTGTAATCTGTTTTCTGCACTGTTTTCATTATAACTCCTGAAGCCTTGTATTTCAAGCATCTGAATGGTAGAATATGACATAAAAAAGTATTTTTTAAGATGCAATATGGTTAAAAAAGAGAACTCTACAAAATTTCAGGAAGGAGCATCTGTGTAAATTTATGAAAACAGCAGGAATTATTGCAGAATATAATCCTTTTCACAAAGGACATGAATATCAAATCAGGTATACAAAGGAAAGTTTAAAAGCAGACTACGTTATTGTTGCCATGAGCGGAGATTATGTGCAGCGCGGCACTCCTGCTCTCATCTCCAAGCATGCGCGGGCGGAAATGGCTCTGCGGTGCGGTGCAGACCTTGTACTTGAAATGCCGGTATCCATCTCTACAGCAAGTGCAGAAGCCTTTGCAATGGGGGGTGTTTCCCTGTTAGACAGCCTTGGTGTTGTTGATATACTCTGCTTTGGAAGTGAGTCAGGGGAGATCAGTGCACTGAAAGAACTGGCTGAGATCCTTGTAGAAGAACCTGAAGAATATAAAAAGCTACTGAAAAGCTTTTTAAGCGAAGGGCTGACTTTTCCGGCTGCCAGAAGTCAGGCACTGACAGAATATTTTAAGAATCCGCGCAACTTCAATGGTGACGATTTTGACGGAGTCCTTACTCCTCTGTTAAATGAAGTTACACAGATCCTGAATACACCGAATAATATTCTGGGGATCGAATACTGCAAGGCACTTCTCCGTCTGAACAGCCGGATCTGCCCTGTCACGATCCGCAGGGAAGGAATGGGCTATCATGAAACCACTGTCCCTGAGGGAAATTCCACAGTGCTTTCCCCTGATTTACAGTCACCCACTGATTTCTTTGCATCTGCAACTGCTATACGAAATCTGATTCTTCAGAATTCCCCTAATCCGGATGCCCTGACCTCCCAGATTCCGGAACCGGCTTTTCCTGTTTTCCAAAAAGCTGTGAATTCCGGTGAATTTCTCACAGAAAATTCTCTGGATTCCATTCTCTCCTACTGCCTCATGAAAGAGAATGGGAAAAGCCTTTCTTCCTACATGGATGTTTCCGAAGATCTTGCCCGAAGGATCATAAATCAGCAGAATCTTCTGTTGTCCTTTTCCCAGTCTGTATCTGTTTTAAAAACCAGAGAGCTGACTCAGACAAGGATACAGAGGGCATTGCTTCATATTATATTAAATATCCACACTGCACCCACTCAGATTCCCTTTGCCAGGGTTCTTGGTTTCCGCAAAGAAAGCAGCGAACTGCTAAGCCGGATCAAGCAGCACAGCCGAATTCCTCTTATCACCAAGCTTGCGGACGCCCAAAATCTTTTGGACAGTGAAGGTAATCAGATTTTATCTGAAACTGTTTTTTCTTCCAATTTATATGAAAAACTTCTGTGTCTGAAAACCGGCAGAAAATTCTGCCACGAGTCCCAGAAACAGCTTATTATCCTATAATTCTTGTTGTTTGGATGCACTTATGTTAAAATACAAACAGTGAGGATAAGGATATAAAATAAGGAAGGAGGAAAAGAAAAATGAAAGCTAATTCAGGTTTGAAAAAGAACAGAACAAAGATTCAGATGGTACTTACCGCCCTGGTAATCTTATCTGTTGTACGTCAGTTTTTCCTGGGAAATTACCACAATATGTTTCTGGGAATCCTGACATTGATCCTTTTTATGGTTCCCCAGTTTCTGGACAGGAAACTGAACGTCACAATACCACCGGGACTGGAAACAGTCATTCTGATCTTTATCTTTTCAGCAGAAATTCTTGGCGAAATCAATGCCTTTTATGTAAAAATCCCTATCTGGGATACCATTTTGCATACTACTAACGGTTTTCTGATGGCTGCCATCGGATTTGCACTGATTGATCTTTTTAACCGCAGTGACAGGTTTTCCATTAAAATGTCACCGTATTTTGTAGCTTTTTTTGCATTCTGTTTTTCAATGACTGTTGGTGTTATGTGGGAATTCTTTGAATTCAGCATGGACTGGTTCTTTGGAATGGATATGCAGAAGGACTGGATCGTACCGGCCATCAACTCTGTGAAGCTGAATCCTACCGGTGCAAACGTTCCCATCCATGTAGATGTTCAGTCCCTAATCGTTAACGGTGAGACCTGGAATCTGGGAGGCTATCTTGATATTGGTATTGTTGATACCATGAAAGATCTGATCGTAAACTTTATCGGTGCAGTAGTATTTTCCGTCATCGGTATTCTGTATCTGCGAAACCGCGGAAAAGGAAAGCTGGCAGCTTCTCTGATCCCGCAGGTACGCAGCAAACAGGAAGAAGAACATTCTTCCAGAGATCAGTAAGATCCACAGCTACCGAAACTGGCGCACTTTTCTGGAAATATTCTCCAATTCTTCTCTGGAAAGCTCAGGAAGTCTTTCCAGCTGATCCATAAACATGGCAAGTGTCTCTTTTCGCTGCATTTCTACCATCTGGGTGTAGAAATTAACCACTACCCCGGTGGCGATGGCAACTACAAAAAGCGAATAGATTGTCAGGAGAACGGAACACATTTTTCCAATAAAGGTAACCGCAACCACATCGCCAAATCCGGCAGTGGAGATCACCGCATAGCAATACCACAGCGCATCTCCGTATCGGTTAATGTCCGGTTCCACCAGCTGGATCACTGCTGCGATAGCAAAAATAAACGCAATAAAACCAATGATAATTTTATCTGCGCGAGTCCGTTTTAATACACTGCCTAATACTTTAATTCTTTTCATACACCTGTCCTCCAATGAAATAATCTATTATCTGAAATTAATTGAAGTATAGTATAAAACGGTTTCACTTGCAACACAAAAGCTTTGTGACATATAAAGGAGAATCCTCGTATGAAAGACAACAAAACGTTAAAAATCATCATCCTGATCACAGGAATTTTAACTGTATTATTAGGCATCTATACTCTTGTAAGACCAATGAGAACCTTTCTCTCTATCGGTTGGATCCTGGGAATCCTTCTGTTTGTAAATGGTATTGAACTTGTAGCCCTCTCTTTATCTAAAGAAAAGAAAGAAATCGGCGCATGTATCCTCGGTGTTCTCGAAGGACTTGCAGGTCTTGTTTTACTTTTCAGCGGTATCCAGAGATTCATTACAGATGTAATGGCAGCTTATATGGTCGGTGCTGTCATCCTGATCTATGGTATTTTCCAGATTGTCGGCGGCATAAAGACATACAGCACCTCTAAGGGAAAAGGAATCCTGAGCATTATCTGTGGTATTTTATCTGTCATTGTCAGTATCGTATCATTTACCCACCCTGTACTTACCATGATCTCTGCAGGATATATGATCGCATTTTCTGTTTTAATGCAGGGTATCAACATGATCGTACTTGGAATTAATTTCGGAAAGGCAGAAAGTTGACAAAAAGGTTATGGCTATATGAATAACACAAAAAGCTCCAAAAACGTATCTTTAAAAAACCAGCTTGAATTGTGGCTGTTCTGTACACTCATTGGTGCTGTTGCCGGTGCACTGGTATGGATCCTGCTGAAAATAATGGCAGTCGGAACTGAATTTCTGTGGAAATGGCTTCCCGGAAAAACCACTGTTCCCTATTATACGATTCTTATCTGTGTTGCCGGTGCGGCAATTATCGGTATTTTCCGAAAAATATTCGGAGACTATCCCGAAGATCTGGAAACTGTTATGGGAAAAGTCAGAACAGAAAAAAGATACGAATACAAAAACATGCTTGTAATGATGGTGGCAGCACTGCTGCCATTACTCATAGGAAGCAGTGTAGGTCCCGAAGCCGGACTTACCGGAATCATCGTAGGTTTATGCTACTGGGCCGGAGACAATCTGAAGTTTGCCAAACAGAATACCAGAAATTATTCGCAGATTGGTGCCGCAGTCTCCATGAGTGTGCTGTTTCACGCACCTCTGTTCGGTATTTTCGAAGTAGAAGAAAACTCCGAGGAAGATCTTGCAGCCTTAACAAAGGGTTCCAAATTATTTATTTACGGAATCGCGCTGGCTGCAGGCACTGGTATTTATGCAGGTTTATCTGCACTTTTTGATGCAGGGCTTTCCGGATTTCCATCCTTTGATATGGTGGAAATCCAGAGAAAAGACTATCTGCTTATGATTCTGTATATTTTGTGCGGTCTTATCCTGGCATACTTCTATCAGGCAACACACAAACTGACCGGAAATATTTCCAACAGATTCCCGGCAGTTGTCAGAGAAATTTTTGCAGGTTTATGTCTTGGAATCACAGGTTCATTCTTACCTGTACTTATGTTTTCCGGAGAAGAGCAGATGGGAACACTTATGAAAACTTACACCTCCTATCTGCCACTGGCACTTATTGCTATCGCGTTTTTCAAACTTCTGCTGACAAATCTATGTATTCAGTTCGGTTTAAAGGGAGGACATTTCTTCCCTGTCATCTTTGCCGGAGTATGTATGGGATACGGCATGGCAATGCTGACCTGCGGGCCAGACGGGGGACATGTGGTATTTGGAGCTGCAATCGTTACTGCGTCACTTCTGGGCGGAATCATGAAAAAGCCACTGGCAGTAACCATGCTTCTCTTCCTCTGCTTCCCGGTTAAAATGTTTATCTGGATATTCATCGCAGCAGCGGTTGGGAGCAAACTTATCACACTCAAACCAGAGCAGGAACCTTCTGCAAATTACAGCAAGCAATAGAGTCGCTACCAGACAAAAAGAACCATTATATCAGAAAACATGGCTGTATGCTTCAGGCAACAACTATAACTTCTGTATATAATGGTTCTTTCATTTACAATTACATGTTATTTTTATAATTACTTTTCTCCGGAAAGAAGAATACGGTCATTATCCAGCATCTTACCGGCACCTGTCTTAAACTTCTCCAGAAGTCCTTCCACTGTCAGGCCTTTCTTTTCTTCTTCATGGATATCCAGCACAATATCTCCGGAATCCATCATCAGAATACGATTTCCCAGATCAAGGGCCGACTGCATATTGTGGGTGATCATCAGACAGGTAAGCTGATGTTCCTCTACAATTCGTTTCGTAAGATTCAGTACCTTCTCTGCTGTGCCCGGGTCAAGGGCTGCTGTATGCTCATCCAGAAGCAGAAGCTTGGGCGGATTCATGGTTGCCATGAGAAGTGTCAGCGCCTGTCTCTGTCCACCGGAGAGAAGTCCTACCGGCTGAGTCATACGTTTCTCAAGTCCTATATCCAGAAGTTTCAGCTCTTCATGGAATCGCTCTTTCTCCTGTCTGGACACATGGGAAAGCCATCCGCCTTTCCCTGCTGCAAGCGCCAGATTCTCTTCTATGGTCATTCCGGGTGCAGTTCCTCTCATAGGATCCTGATACAGGCGGCCGATGGTCTTTGCACGTACATGCTGGGGCATAAAAGTAATATCCTGTCCATCCAGCATGATCACACCGGAATCTGTAAGAAAATCTCCACAGATCGCATTAAACAGAGTGGATTTACCAGCTCCATTGGAACCGATGATCGTTGCAAAATCGCCCTTCTCCAGATTCAGGGATAAATCTCTGATGGCCTGTTTCTCGTTTACCGTACCCGGATTAAAAGTCTTGGAAATATGTTCTATCTTCAGCATAAATCACTGTACTCCCTTCCTGTGAGTCATTCTTCTCTTAATCTGCGGCCACTGTTTTTTCAAATATGGACCTGAAATAGCCAGCACAACGATCACAGAAGATACCAGTTTCAGCATAAATGCCGGCATATTGAATCTCAGTGCAACGGTATATACCAGACGGAAAATAAAAGATCCAAGTACCATGCCAACAGCTCTCACGAAAATTCCACCTCTGCCAAGAATCGTACCACCGATCAGCAGGGAAGCCAGCGCGATGGTAACCATTCCCTGTCCGATATTGATATCTACAGATTTCTGTGACTGAGACAGAAGACATCCGGAAAGTGCTGTGAAGGAGTTGGCAACACAGAGACCTACAATCGTAGTAAATACCGGATTAATAGATGAGGATTTTACCATATCTGCATTATTTCCTGTTGCCCTGATTGCCAGACCAAGTCTTGTCCTTAAGAAAAATACAAGGAAGACAATCACAATGGCTACTGCAATGAAAGCAACTACAATATCTCCTCTTCCTTTCAGCGGTGTACTTTTCAATGTTTCTTTCATCATGGAAAATACCGTCTCTGTTCTGTTCATATTGATCAGGGAGGAACCTCCCATCACTGCAATATTCACAGAATAAAGAGCCGTATTAACGATAATTCCTGCAAGAAGACTGTCAACACCCAGCTTTGTCTGAAGTATGGCTGTCACAAAGCCCGAGCATATACCTGCAGCCATAGCTGCAAAAATTGATAAAAAAGGATGTCCGCTGACTGCCACTGCTGCTCCCACTGCTGCTCCCAGTGTAAAACAGCCATCAGTGGAAAGGTCACAGACATTCAGCATGGAATAACTGAGAAACAGGGCAAGAACTGTCAATGAACAGATCAGGCCAAGTTTCAGCGCGGTCTCTCCAAGAGAGAGTATAGTCGCAATAGTCACGATGATTTCCTCCAGTTTGTATTTATTTTATTACATTCAATGAACAGCAACAGAAAATATCTGCTGCTGTTCATTTTAATCCAGAAAATATATCAGTCTTTTCAACCGGCACAATGGATTCCATAAACCCAGAACTTATTCTGAATTTATTCAAAATGCTGTCCGAATATCCTTATTATTTCTCTACATCATCAAAGCTCTCTGCTGTAACGATCTCATTTACCTGTGTGCATAACGGCTCGAAATCTTTTTTAACAGTTTCAAGATCAAGTCCAAGTCCCTCGCAGGTTTCTGTGTTTACTGTTGCAGTACCATTATCAAAAGTTTCAACAGATGTTGTTGCAGGATCTGCATCATTCATAAGGATGTCTGCGATCATATCTGCTGTCTTCTGTCCAAGGTTTGCATAATCAACACCATATCCGACAAATGCACCGTTTAGTGCAAAGGAGTCAGCTCCTGTATACTGTGGGATACCTGCATCAATGAATTTCTCATAGATAGAAAGCTCTGCTGTCATAATTGTGTTGTCAGTTGGTGTGAATACTGCATCTACGCCATCTGCCACCAGTGCATCTGCTGCCAGCTGTACCTCATCTGTTGTGGTACCTGTACGCTCTACATATTCGATGCCTTCTTTATCCAGATAATCCTTGGCTTCCTGGATGGCTGTTGTAGAAGAATCCTGTCCGATATCGTATAAAAGTCCGATTTTCTTTACATCCGGGTTCACTGCCTGGATCAGTTTCATGATGGATGCTGTATCCAGATAATCGCTTGTACCTGTAATGTTTGCTCCAGGTGCATCCAAATCCTCTACAAGACCGCTTCCTACAGGATCAGACACTGCGGAAAATACAACCGGTGTATCGGTTCCTTCTGTTGCGGACTGCATACGCATTGCTACAGGTGTTGCAATACCTACCATCAAATCTACATTATCAGCCTGAAAATCAGAAATGATCTGTTCCATAACATTGGCATCTGCATTACAGTTATCATAGGACACATCAAAATTTACGTCTTTTTCCTTGCCGATTTCTTCCAGACGGGACTGGATGTTGTCTACGATCTGATTCAAGGAAGCGTCATCTACATAATTGCAGATACCGATCTTGAAATCCTGTGCCATAACCGGTGATGCCATCATCATAGTTGCCATTGCTGTTGCTGCGATTGCTAATACTCTTTTTTTCATAGTCTTTTTTCCTCTCTCTACATCTTATTTAGCAGTTCATGGTTTTTTAACTGCCATAGTCTCAGGGATGTTTGCCAATCCCTTGTTACTGTCTGTGAGAAAGAACTCCCCGGATTCCTCTTTTTCCCGGATGTGTCAACTGCTGTGATACCCGCCTGCCATCAGCAGATTTTCCTGCATTACAGGGGGTGCCATATAACAGATTCTCTTTATATATAAAAAAATCCGCCACAAGCTATCTGTTGCTTGAGACGGTAATAAGAATCTTATTATCGCGGTACCACTCAAATTGACGAATTGTCCACTTTCTCATGTACAAACATACACTCCTGATTTATAACGGGTTCGGTTCCCGTCGGTGCCTACTCTCACGCTTATCAAGATTTCGGGCCGCCCTCGAAAGGCCATTCAACAATCAGTTTCATACGGCTTCCCACCAATTGCCGTTCTCTGGAATGATTCTTGGTTGTTTACTCTTCTTTCTCATCGGTTTTGATGTGTTTACTTTACCACGCTAATGCAGATATGTCAAGAGGTTTATTTTTTATTTTTTTCCATTAATTTTTTCAAAAGGGACGTGAAGAAGTTACTGTTCACTGGTAGTATTCCGCGAAGTGTTTTTTGTGAGCGAAGGTCACAGAAAACCCGAGACATACCGCGCGAATTTATGCTCTTAGCATAAATTCTGTGCATCGCGTAGCGTGTTACTGGGCACGGAGTGAACAGTAACGCGAAAGAATGGGAAGGGATTTCGGGCTTAGTTTCGGAACCATGTAATTCTAAGGCATTTGGGAAGCTGCTAAAAGCATTCAAAAAAATCTCAAACTCGCTTCGCTCAGACAGTGAGATTTTTTTGAATAACGCAGCTTCCCAAATACCAAGAATTACTATGAACCCTCAAATGCGCCCGAAATCCCTTCCCATTCCTTCGCTGTGTACTGGCAAATTGACATATATTCCATTTTCGACAGCATGCCGAATTGCTTGCTTTCTGCACCACCGCAGGAGACTTATTTAATCGAATCAAGTAAATCCCCTGCGGTGGTTGCGAAAAGCAATAAGCAGTGGGTGGGGACTTGCCTTCTGTTAAATGCCTGCTGCAATGATATTGGGACCTGTATATTTCAGAATAGCAATGTGTAAACAGTGATGTTTACAGAACTATGTGATAAGTGTTAAAATAATGTTCAGAAAAGATCTGCGATCTGCTATGTGGTAATTTTAAGTTTAAATAGATTATTTATATAGAAATGAGGGATATTATATGTCAACAGCAAAAATGGTTTTTCATGGGAGTGATATTGAGAAAATATGTGAGGTCTATCAGCTTAAATCTGAGGAAATTGTGAAGTTTGGGGCTAATGTAAATCCGCTGGGGCTTTCCGAGCATGTAAAGGAACAGCTTGCAGGACGGCTGGATATCCTGTCTTCTTATCCAGACAGAGATTATACTTCACTTCGCAGCACAATTTCAGAGTATTGTAATATTCCTGCTGAATTCATCCTGCCCGGAAATGGTTCCAGCGAACTGATCGCACTGCTGATACAGGAACGAAATCCAAAGCATACCCTTATCCTGGGTCCGACCTATTCAGAATACTCCAGGGAACTCTCCTTCTCCGGAAGCACTCAGGAATACTACCACCTGCGCGAAGAGGATAACTTTGTTCTCGATGTAGATGACTTTTGCCGGACTCTGGATGGAAAATACGATTTTCTCATCCTCTGCAACCCAAATAATCCTACCTCATCTGCAATTAGCATAAATGACCTGCGCAGAATCGTTTCCTTCTGCAATGAGCGGAACATTTTCGTGATGATCGACGAAACTTATGTAGAATTTGCCCCGGATATCAATGAGATCACTGCTGTCAGCCTTACCAGAGAATTCACGAACCTTATGATTCTGCGCGGCGTATCAAAATTCTACGCAGCCCCAGGTATGCGTCTTGGCTACGGAATCACCGGGAACCTGGAATTTCTCAAAAAAATGAAAGAAAAACAGGTACCATGGTCTCTCAACAGTCTGGGATCCCTGGCCGGCGAGCTGATGCTCCAGGATAAAACCTACATCCGCCAGACCCGGGACCTCATTCTCTCAGAACGCACCCGCCTGCTCAAAGCACTGGAGAATATCCCCACTTACAAAACCTACCCGGCCTACGCCAACTTTCTCCTCCTGAAAATCCAGAAGCCCGGCCTGACCTCCCAGGACGTCTTCGACGCCTGCATCCGTCAGGGTCTCATGATCCGTGACTGCTCCTCCTTCGAATGCCTGGACGGCGAATACATCCGCTTCTGCATCATGCACCCCCAGGACAACACCCGGCTTCTCCATATTCTGACATCATTATAATATAGCAAAATACCAGCCCGGCAGAAAATACTTTGTTTTTCGTGCATTTGCAGGAGTCTTAGATATTCTTAGCCGCCAGAAATCTGCGTTATGAGCCGGCTGCATCACTGTCTGAGCGAAGTTTGCAACGGAGCGAGTTTGACAAAACGGCTCATGCTTTTAGCAGATTTCTGGCGGCTTAGAATATCTTAGGCTCCGAAACCGCACGAAAAACAAAGTATTTTCTGCCGGGCGTCCCTCTTGAACATAGAAAAGCCAGAAACTCCCTCTTTCCGAAGTTTCTGGCTTTTTATCAGTTCTTAAAGCTATGGATCGGTGCCGGAATCCTTCCGCCACGCTGCACAAACGCATCACAGGAGAACTGATTCACCGGCATGATCGGTGCATAACCAAGCAGTCCACCGAACTCAACCACTTCGCCAACCCCCTTACCAATTACCGGGATCAGACGAACCGCCGTAGTCTTCTGGTTCACCATACCAATTGCAGACTCATCCGCAATAATACCCGCAATCGTAGAAGCCTTCGTATCTCCGGGAATTGCAATCATATCAAGACCTACAGAACATACACAAGTCATAGCTTCCAGCTTCTCAAGAGTCAGTGCCCCTGCATTCACCGCATCGATCATACCCTGATCCTCGCTGACCGGAATAAATGCACCACTCAAACCACCAACTGCTGTAGAAGCCATAACTCCACCCTTCTTAACCTGGTCATTTAACAGGGCAAGAGCAGCTGTTGTACCCGGTGCGCCTGCATGCTCCAGACCAATCTCCTCAAGGATTTCGGCAACACTGTCACCAATTGCAGGAGTAGGAGCCAGAGACAGATCCACGATACCAAACTTAACACCAAGGCGTCTGGAAGCCTCCTGTGCTACCAGCTGACCAACACGTGTTACCTTGAAGGCAGTACGCTTGATCATCTCACAAAGAGTTTCAAAATCCTTACCTCTTACCTGTTCCAGCGCAGTCTTAACAACGCCAGGTCCGCTGACACCAACGTTAATGATAGTGTCTGCTTCTGTCACACCATGAAAAGCACCTGCCATAAACGGGTTATCATCCGGTGCATTACAGAATACAACCAGCTTCGCACATCCCAGGGAATCCTGATCTTTGGTAGCTTTCGCTGTTTCCAGAACGATCTCACCCATCAGCTTAACAGCATCCATATTGATACCTGTACGTGTAGATCCAACATTTACAGAACTGCAGACACGCTCTGTCTTCGCCATAGCCTGTGGGATAGATTCGATCAGAAGTCTCTCAGCAGGAGTCATTCCCTTGCTTACCAGTGCAGAATAACCGCCGATAAAGTTTACGCCTACCACCTTGGCAGCCTTATCCAGAGTTTCTGCAATAGTTACAAAATCTTCCTTTGTCTTACATGCAGCTCCGCCAATCAATGCGATCGGAGTTACGGAAATTCTTTTATTTACGATCGGAATTCCATATTCACCGGAAATAGCCTCACCTGTAGATACCAGATCCTTTGCACAGGTTGTGATCTTTTTATAGATTTTCTCATTTAAAACAGCAAGATCACTGTCAATACAGTCCAGAAGGCTGATACCCATAGTAATGGTACGCACATCCAGATTCTCCTGCTCGATCATTTTATTCGTTTCATTTACTTCAAAAATATTGATCATTTTGTTTTTCTCCCTTGTATGTTCTCTCAGCATTTTTCAGGCAATCTGATACAGGAAAGTCCCTCAGTGGCTTACCTGCTTAGATTTTCTCAGATTCTGTGCATTACATTGAAGATATCTTCATGCTGGCAGCGGATTACTACACCGATCTTATCTCCAAGGGCTTCCAGTTCTTTGGCAAGAACTCCGTTGTCTTTCTCACATTTGCTGGCATCTGTTACCATCATCATGTTGAAATATCCCTGTACGATGGTCTGGGAGATATCAAGAATGTTTACATTATTGTCTGCAAGATAAGTACAAACCTTTGCAATAATTCCTACGGTATCGTTTCCTACTACTGTGATGATTGTCTTTTTCATAAGTTCTTTGTCCTTTCTACACTGTAATTACTTCTGATATGCAATCCCTCTGTGCCACCTGAATTCTGAAATCACGCGACTTATAAGGGTTGTCACCTAAGGTTACTTCTGAACAGACGGTTTCATATGCCAGTTCCTCATAGTTATTTTCCCTGCTCAGATGTCCAAGGAAAATCCCTTTCATATTGTCATGCAGCAGCCTGCATAAAAGCCTGCCTGCATTCTCATTGGAAAGATGTCCCCTGTCTCCAAGGATTCTCTGTTTCAGATAATAGGGATATTTTCCAACCTGCAGCATACGGATGTCATGATTTGCTTCCAGAAGAAGCGCATCCAGATTCTGCAGATTACCGACTATGTACTCATTATATTTTCCAAGGTCTGTAGCAATCCCCACAGAATGCTCTCCACACTCTACCCGGTATCCTACGGGCTGTGCAGCATCATGAGGGATCGTAAAAGGATTCACTGTCAGATCATTAATCTCAAAAGGCTCATCTTCGTGTATCTCACGAAAAATCCCTTCCGGCATTTTTCCAAGATTCATGTGAGATAAAGCTTCCACAGTTCCTTCTGTCGCATAAACCGGTATCTGATGTTTCCTTGCGATCACGCCCAGACCTTTGATATGATCCGAATGTTCATGTGTAATCAAGATACCATCAATATCTTTTCCTGTCAATTCCAGAGAATTCAATCCCTGTTCTACTCTTTTTCCGCTGATGCCTACATCCACCAGAAGATGGGTATTATCTGAGCCCACATAAATACAGTTTCCGCTGCTTCCGCTGGCAATGCTACAAAGTCTCATATTTTCTGATTCCTTCCTCAATCTGCCGTCTGGTCTGTGCAAAATCTCCGTTATTTACCACAACATAGTCTGCATTTTCCCGAAAAAAAGTCTCCGGTGCCTGACTGGCAATGATACTGACTGATTTCTCTCTTGTATAACCGCGGTTCTCCATCAGTCTCCTGATACGGATCTCTTCATCCGTATGAATATACCATATCGTATCGCAAAACTCCTGATAATGATCTTCCAGAAGGAGTGCAGCTTCCACCACACATATCTTCTGTCCCTGCTGTTTCTTTACAGCTAACTGCTCTCTGATGTACTGTTTCACAGCCGGATGGATGATCTGGTTTAATTTCTCCAGAAGCTCTGGATGTGAAAATACTACATCCGAAACCTGTCTGCGGTCAATAGTTTTATCATTTTTTATGATTTGTCTTCCAAATAGTGCAATCACCGGTTCATAACAGGACTGCACCGGCTCCATCACCAGATGCCCGATCTCATCTGCTTTCATCACATATGCCTGATACTTTTCTTCAAGAAAATCAAGCACTGTACTTTTTCCGGCACCCACTCCGCCGGTAATTCCTATTGTTATCATCATCACTTCGCCTCATACCAGTTATTACCCTGATGCATATCGACTTCCAGTTCTACGGAAAGCTTTGCGGCACCTTTCATCTCTTCTTCAAGAATAGCAGAAACCTGCGGGATTTCCTCTTTACAGGTCTCTATCAGAAGTTCATCGTGTACCTGAAGTACAAGACGGGATTTAAGATTCTCATCCTTTAATCGTCTGTACACACGGTTCATTGCAATTTTAATGATATCCGCTGCAGTTCCCTGTATTGGAGAGTTCATGGCTACTCGCTCCCCAAAAGACCTCTGCATAAAATTACCGGATTTCAGTTCCGGGATCGGCCTGCGTCTGCCAAACATGGTAGTCACATATCCTTTTTCTTTTCCCTCTTCCACCAGTCCGTCAAGAAATCCTTTGATCTTTGGATAAGTTTCAAAATATCTTTCAATATATTCTGCTGCTTCTTTTCGTGTGATACTTAAATCCTGGCTGAGCCCAAAGGAACTGATCCCATAAACGATTCCAAAATTTACTGCCTTGGCATTTCTCCTCTGCAGATCTGTCACCTCATTAAATGGCACATGGAATACCTCTGATGCTGTATGTCTGTGGATATCCTGGGCTTCTTTATATGCCTGGATCAGTTTCTCATCCCCTGACATATGCGCCAGAACGCGAAGCTCGATCTGGGAATAGTCCGCATCCAGAAATACATATCCCTCTTCCGGAACAAATACCTTACGGATCAGTCTTCCAAGCTCCATTCTTACAGGGATATTCTGAAGATTCGGCTCTGTGCTGCTGATCCTTCCTGTTGCTGTAATTGTCTGATTAAAAGTAGAATGAATCCTGCCGTCCTCTGCGATCTCACCAACAAGCCCGTCTGCATAAGTAGATTTCAGTTTCGCAAGCTGACGGTACTCCAGAATATCCTTTACAATGGGATACTCCGGTGCAAGCTTTTCCAGAATATCTGCCGCTGTGGAATAACCTGTCTTTGTTTTCTTTCCACCCTTAAGGCCAAGCTTTTCAAACAGGATCACTCCCATCTGTTTCGGAGAATTGATATTAAACTCTTCCCCTGCCTGCTGCCAGATTTGCTTCTCCAGTTCCCCAATACGTACACTTAGTTTCTCACCGTAGCTTTTCAGTTCTTCACTCTTCACGCTGATTCCCCATTTTTCCATGGAATCAAGAGTAAAGATCAGCGGAAGCTCAATCTGTGTATATACATTCCACATACCTGTATCACGCAGTGCTTCACACATGGGTTTCCGGCAGGCAAGTGCTGTATAGGCCATGTAGCAGGCCCATGCTGCAAGCCCCTCTGCACTCTCCTCCCATGCTTTTTCCACTGTTTTCTTTCCAAGAAGTTCCTCTCTTGCAGGCAGGATACGACCATTCAGATATTCCTTTGCCATATCATCGTAAGTATAGGAGGATTTCAGAGGATTCAGCAGATATGCAGCCACACCTGCATCAAATACAGCCATCGGATCATCAGATTTTATATGCTTGAGTAATGCCTTTACATCCAATGCACATACACATTTTTTATCATATTTCAGAGTACCGTCTGTATTGACATCAGATATCTCATTTTCCGGATCCTTCTTCACATCATCTGTATTAGATTTCATAATATTCTCTGTGTTGGATTCAGATACTTTATGAAGGAGCCCTTCCAATTTTCCGCAGAGATAACCTTCTGTGATCATCCCTTCTACAGGAATATAATAAATTTCCTCTTCATTCAGCGCAAGTCCTGCACCAAATACCCTGCCATTCTCTGTAACCAGAGAAACACCCGCTGTCTTTCCTGCTTCCGCTTTCGCAAACAGCGCTTCACAGCCTGCCAAGTCTGCACATGTGAAAAACTCCTGTTCCAGCGTATCTTCCTGTACTGCCGCAGAGTCAAAACGGTTAAGCAGATTCTTAAATTCCAGCTGTCTGCAGAGAAGGAAAGCTTCTTTTGTATAAAGATTTCCCAGTTTTGCCTTTTCATACGAAAACTCTATGGGACTGTCCGTACAGATCGTAGCCAGAGCCTTGCTCATCTGCGCCATATCATAATGTTCTCTCATTGATTCCCTGGCTCTGTTTGGCTTCAGCTCTTCCAGATGCTCATAAGCATTCTCAATACTTCCATACTCCACAATAATCTTTGTGGCAGTCTTCTCACCTACTCCCGGGATTCCCGGAATATTGTCAGCACTGTCACCCATCAGTGCCTTTAACTCAATGATCTGGGGAGGTGTCACCTGATATTTCTCGATCACCTGCTGTGCATGATAATCCTCTATGGTGGTCTTGCCCCTTACAGTCTTTGGCAAACGGATCATAACCTTATCTGTCGCAAGCTGAAGCAGATCTCTGTCACCGGAAAGGATTGTCGCATCCATTCCTGCCGCTTCGCTTTTCCTGGCCAGAGTTCCCAGAATATCATCCGCTTCGTAGCCTTCTTTTGTCACAACATTCACACCCATTGCAGTAAGCATTTCTTTAATCAGCGGTACCTGCTCTCTCAGTTCTTCAGGCATGGGTTTACGTGTTCCCTTGTATGCTTCAAACATCTTATGGCGGAAAGTCGGTGCCTTCAGGTCAAATGCCACTGTCAGATACTGAGGCTTCTCTTCCTCGATCGTCCGAAGAAGGATATTCAGGAAACCATATACTGCCCCTGTGTGTTTTCCTTCTGAATTTGTAAGATCCGGCAGACCATAAAAAGCTCTGTTCAGAATACTGTGTCCGTCAATCAGTAATATTTTTTCGCTCATAAAATCCTCCAGTGTCTTTATAGAATGTAATTTGTCTCCATCATTACAAAAATCAATATTGCCGCAATCGTAGCGATCAGAAGGCATATACTTACTCCAAACATCAGCCAACTGGCTTTCTTCTTGCGGATATATCTTCTGGATTTCCGGATATCCTGTTCCAGCAGTTTTTTGAAATCCAGAACTGAATCGCTGCTGTCATCATCAAGCTGCTGTGTTACCTCATGTACAATAAAATATGTTTCCAGTTCATCATAACAGGAAGAACAATTCTGTACATGATCGAGAAACTCTTCCAGTTCATTTAGTGGAAGATCATGTTTAATATAACTACTCACCATTCCTTCTGCAGTTCGGCAATCCATCTTCATTCCCTTCTTTCTTCCAAAAAACATCCAGGATGCTGCGTTCACTATTACGAATTATAACCGAACCGGAGTTAATTGGCAAGGAAAAGCAGCAGAAGCTCAAATCGCCTCTGCTGCTTTCATTGCTGTTCACTCAGTTTTCAGTGACATAACCAAATTTCCGGATTGCCTGCGGCAATGGACTTTTGGCTTGTATATCTTGAAAAAATATCACTTCTGCAGATTCACTTTCCCGGAAGATGTATCTGCATCAGCTTCTGTACTGTTTTCGGATTCTGCATTGTTCTCAGACTCTGTATTACTTTCAGATTCTGCCACTACAGTGGGAACCTGTACAGGTGTATTTAGGATCTTCATAAATTCCTCACCTGTAATTGTCTCATGCTCATACAGATATTTTGCAAGTTCATGGAGCTTTCCGATATTGTCCTGAAGGATTTTCAGTGCTTTCTGGTGTTCCATCCTGACAAGCTCCACAACCTTCTTATCCAGAAGAGTCTGTGTCTCAAAAGAACAGCTTAAGCTGGAGTCTCCGCCCAGATACTGATTTGTCACATTCTCCATGGCAACCATATCGAAGTCTTCACTCATACCATATCTGGAGATCATTGCTCTTGCAAGCTTAGTCGCCTGTTCGATATCATTGGATGCTCCGGTTGTAATAGAGTGGAAGATCAGTTCCTCAGCGGCACGACCGCCTGTAAAGGTCGCTATCTTATTTGCAAGTTCTTCCTTTGTCATCAGATAATGATCTCCGTCATCCACCTGCATGGTATATCCGAGTGCTCCTGATGTACGCGGAATAATAGTGATCTTGTGGACCGGTGCAGATTCGGTCTGCTTTGCTGCAACCAGCGCATGTCCGATTTCATGATAAGCAACTATCAGTTTTTCTTTATTGGAAAGAACTCTGTTCTTCTTCTGATATCCTGCGATAACTACCTCAATACTCTCCTCAAAATCTGCCTGAGTGGCAAATTTTCTGCCGTCACGTACTGCACGAAGTGCTGCTTCATTGACAATATTTGCAAGTTCTGCACCGGAAGCTCCGGCTGCAGCTTTCGCAATCTCATCAAAACGTACGGAATCTGCGATCTTAATCTTCTTTGCATGGACTTTAAGGATTTCCTCACGTCCTTTTAAATCCGGAAGTTCAACAGGAATACGTCTGTCAAAACGTCCAGGACGAAGAAGTGCGGGATCAAGGGAATCCGGTCTGTTGGTTGCCGCAAGGATCACAACACCTTTGGAGCCGTCAAAACCATCCATCTCTGTAAGCAGCTGGTTCAGAGTCTGCTCGCGCTCATCATTACCGCCTGTAAATCCGGCACCATCACGTTTCTTGCCAATTGTGTCGATCTCATCGATAAATACAATACATGGAGCTTTCTCATTCGCCTGTTTGAAAAGATCACGCACCTTGGCAGCGCCCATACCAACAAACATTTCCACGAATTCAGAACCGGAAATGGAGAAGAACGGAACTTCCGCTTCACCGGCTACCGCTTTTGCAAGAAGTGTTTTACCTGTACCCGGAGGGCCTACAAGAAGGGCTCCTTTCGGCATAGATGCACCGATTTCTCTGTATTTCTGCGGGTTATGAAGATAATCTACGATCTCTGTCAGAAGGTCCTTGGCTTCGTCCTCTCCCGCTACATCTGAGAATTTGATTCCCGTAGATGATTTCACATATACTTTCGCATTACTCTTTCCAAATGACATTGCTCCACCGGGACCTCCGCCCATGGAACTCATCATCTTCTTGCTGAGCCACCTTCCAAGAAGGATAAAGATGGCAATCGGCAGTACATATCCTGCGATCAGACTGATCCAGATAGATGTCTGCTGTGGTGCTGCTGCACCGAACTTGACATTTGCATCATGCAAACGGTCTACAAGGTCAGGATCATTCATCTTGACAGTTCTGAAATAACCCTCCTGTCCGTCACTCTCTGCTACATAATAAATATAATCATCCTGAATTTCTACTGTCTTAACGTAATCCTTCTCTACTCCTGTCAGGAAAGTACTGTAATCAGTCGTCTGTACCTTTCGTCCCTCAATTGCAGGAAGTAACAGCACATTCAGAAGAATGATAATAACTGCCGCAATGATATAATATACATAAAGCGGTTTTCTGCCAGGCTTTTTATTATCAAGGTTCATTGGCTTTTCCTCCATTTCGTTTTGTTATGATGTACCATATCACTTATTCATCTCTTTTTCAAGAAAAGCGAGATAAATTTCATAAAGATTTTAGAATTATCTGAACTGTTTAATACGGCAAATAAAAAAAAGCGAACACCTTCACAAACAAAGGCTTCGCTTACTTTTTAATGCCGGCAGTGGGACTTGAACCCACACGTGGTTGCCCACAACAGATTTTGAGTCTGCCTCGTCTGCCATTCCGACATGCCGGCATTGAAACGAGTATTATCATATCACGTTTTTGTCGAAATGGCAAGGGCATTTTTGAGTTTTTTTTAATATTTCACAAACCTCGTTTTAGAATACACATTGCTTGCCTTGATCAGTTTCTGATATCTGGCAAACAGCTTCTCAGGAAGTCTGATAGTTACGGTTTTGTTGACCGCAAAAGCTTTTTTTCCAACATAGTTCAGTGCTGTACTGTTGATCCTGAGCACTTTGACTGCCGGGCACTGGTAAAAAGCTCTGGCATCTATATGTCTGACACTGGCAGGAAGTATAAAATTTCGCAGTTTTGTACACTGTGCAAATGCGTTGCTGCCAATTCTTTTTACTCTGCTGCCAAATCTTATGTTCCGCAGATTCGGGCACTGGCTGAACGCATATTTTCCAATCGTTGTTACATTATTTCCAAAAATAACATCTGTAATTTCTTTGTTCCCGCTGAAGGCATTCTTGTCAATTGTAGTTACTTTATAAACTTTATCATTGATCACAACTGTAGCCGGAATCTGTATCACATTATATTCCGCAGCAAGACCTGTAACGCTTACTTCTCTTTCATTTAAAATCTTATAGCCAATTCCACCTATCAGGTACTTATAGCTTCCACTCTGTTCAGTTAACGGAGCTGCATTGAACTGATATCTCACAGGTTGTACAATATCGTTTTTCTCCCATATACCTCCTGTATATTCTTCTCTCTGGAAAAAGATATATATATTGTATGCACGTTCCACCTTTGTATAAATACCCTTTGCAGAACCGATTTCCCATTTCCTGTGAATATCGCTTTCCTGCGGTTTGAGAGAAAGACTCCAGTATAATGGTGTCCATCTGACATCTCCCTCAACAGGATTCGTATTCTGCGTTCCGGCACCGGTCACATTAAATTTATAGTAAGTGTTGGGATAGAAAACCAGAGGTTTGTCAAGTCCTTCAACGACACTGTCATTTGCACTTATCCCTTTGCTTTCATCTGTGTCTGTTGAAGTTTCCTCTCCGGCTGCCAAGATGAAATTCTGTGTATCTGCTCCATCCTGAAATTCCGCTGCACCGGTCGTACTGACCGGAACTGCTGCCAGAACACCTGCCAGCACCATAGCTGCTATTTTTTTCATTACTCTCTCCTCCTCTTTTTCAGCAGTATATAAAATATATACAACTGTTCAGTCCTTTCTTATAGCAATAGTGAACTGTTACTGTTCTGCTTACAATTTATATCTACATCTTGTATTTTACTTATTTTTCTGCTAAATGTCTACCTTGATTTTCTGCTAATCCTGTCGTATTTTTACTTCATCTGTATTCCACTTCTCATACGTGATATAATCCGCACCCATTTTCCTGAAAATGTCTACCATATCTTCATTCCGGCAAAGCCATACGGATATGCGGATTCCATTCTGATGAGCATTGTTGATATCATTCATACTGATATTTTTATACTCTGCACTTATGTCCAGATCATATTTCTTACACTGCTGTATCATAGAAGCATTCATGCGCACTGTACGGATCCACTGCATTTTTCCTGTAAATCCCATCTCACGCAGTTTACCAAGTGTTTCTATGCGAAAACAGATGAGTACCGGCTCTTTCTGTGATTCAGTCAGAAGCTGCATGAACAAATTCATGGCTTCTTCCGTACGGATTGACTTTATTTCAATCACCGGCGTCACAGAGTACTTATTGCAGCATGCAATATACTGTTCCAGTGTAGGAATAAGATTATCCGGATACTGCGAAGCATTTCTTCCATTTATAATCGGATACTGCTTTATCTCCTCATAAGTCATCTCTGAAATAAGCCTGTCCTCCCCGCACATCCGCAGCAAAGAATCATCATGAGAGACAACCAGAACTCCATCTGCGGTCTCTCTCACATCTGTCTCCACAAACTCCGCCCCATTGCGTCCTGCCATCTCAAAGGCAGGCACGGAATTCTCAGGTGCTTCTGTCTGTTCACCTCTGTGCAAAATATAATGAGTAACTCCATCCAGGGGTTTCCGGAACTTTTCCTCATCTTCCGGTGCTGGTGTGATTTTCGGAGTTGGCGTGACCGTTACCGTCGGCTCCGGGGTCACAGATGGTGCTGGTTCATCCGGCGTCAGTGTAGGCGTAATTTCCGGAGTTTCTGACGCTGCCGGCAGGACGATCACTTCTATCTCTGATACATATCTGTCAATACCATAAGAAACACTGGTGATTTTGACATTTCCCGCCTTTTTTGCAGTAACTTTTCCTTTCTTTGATACAGTTGCCACCGTTTTATCAGAAGAAGTATAAGTCAGCCTTTTTCCATACTTCTGCGGCTCCAGAATAATTGTCTTTCCTGCCGTTACTTTCACCTGTTTTTTGTATTTCTTAAAAAGAACTGTTTCCGTTTTATTACAGACAAAAACCTCGCAGTTTACTTTCAGTCCACTCATCTGTGCTGTGATCGTTGCATGTCCGGGCTTTAAACCATATATCCTGCCATTTATAACCTTTACACATTTTGAGTTACTGCTGGTCCATTTAAACTTCTTTGGACTCACTTTTGTATCATGATTCAGGATCTTTACTGTATAAGTGGCACCGGTCTTTACAACCACCTCAGATTTATGCACTCGATATTCGTCTGCTGCATAAGTATTATCTGCCACAGATATTATACTGGTAAAACCTGTAATTATAAGCACAATAGCAAATATGACAGACCTTACAGTCTGCATGCCTGTTCTTTTGTCTCTGTATTCTTTTTTCTTATCTCCCATTATTCTATCTCTCATCTCTCATATGCCATTCCTGATCTGCTGCTTTTATTTCCGGTATGTTCTTAAACACTTCACAATTCTGATCACATTCGTCTCTGATGCAGGGACAGACCATCTTTACTTTTTTAAAATGTCCGGGAACACCCTCATATTGTACACTCCACAGACCATTGTAATGCAGTTGTTTACACATTCCTGTTTCATATTCATATTTAATCATACGTCTACCTCCGAACAGACAAAATTTTTACAGTACATTCTTCTGAAATCACTGTTTCTCCATGCAAAACGAAAGGCACTAACCTTCCAGCATCATGCACAGATCAGTACCTTTCTTTTTGTGTGTTTTTATGTCATATCTGCCCCGGCAATACCACAAGACAGTAAATTACAGAATAATCACAGCATTATTCCATATCTTCCAGTAATTTCTCATAAATCGGGAAGCAGTCAAATGTTGCGAAATAATCCTTCGGTGTCTCGGCACGGCGGATCATCTCGAAACTTCCATCTTCATGGAGAAGGATCTCAGAAGATTTCAGTTTACCATTGTAGTTATATCCCATGGCAAAACCATGAGCTCCTGTATCATGGATCACAAGAAGATCTCCCATATCAACCTTCGGAAGATAGCGGTCAATTGCAAACTTATCATTGTTTTCGCAGAGAGAACCTGTCACATCATACATATGATCACATGGCTGGTCTTCTTTTCCCATAACAGTGATATGATGGTATGCGCCATACATTGCCGGACGCATCAGGTTTACAGCACACGCATCCACACCAATATATTCTTTATGAGTATGCTTCTCATGGATTGCCTTAGTTACCAGGCAGCCATACGGTCCCATCATGAAACGTCCCATCTCTGTATAGATTGCAACATCACCCATTCCGGCCGGAACAAGTACTTCTTCGTATACTTTGCGGACACCCTCACCGATCTCTCTGATATCATTCGGAGTCTGATCTGGTTTGTAAGCGATTCCAACACCACCGGAAAGGTTGATAAACTTCACATGAGCGCCTGTCTCCTTCTGAAGTTTCACTGCCATTTCAAACATCTCTTTCGCCAGCATCGGATAATACTCATTTGTCACAGTATTGCTTGCAAGGAATGCATGGATACCGAATTCCTCGGCACCTTTTTCCTTCAGGATCTTGAATGCTTCAAAAATCTGCTCTGTTGTCATACCATATTTGGCATCTCCGGGGTTGTCCATAATATCGTTGCTGATCTTAAACACTCCGCCCGGATTATAACGACAGCTGATCACCTTCGGAATATATCCTACGGCTCTTTCTACGCTCTCGATATGTGTGATATCATCAAGATTGATGATCCCGCCGATTTCATTTGCATATTTGAATTCTTCTTCCGGTGTATCATTGGAAGAAAACATGATATCTCCCTCTTTGCATCCGATTGCTTTGGACATCATCAGCTCTGTCATGGAAGAACAGTCACAGCCACAGCCATACTCCTGAAGGATCTGGATCAGAAATGGATTTGGAGTTGCCTTCACAGCAAAGAATTCTTTGAAGCCCTTATTCCATGCAAATGCTTCTTTCACTGCCTTTGCATTCTCGCGGATACCTTTTTCATCATAAAGATGGAAAGGTGTAGGAAACTGCGCGGTGATTTCCTGAAGTTTATCCAGGGTGACAAATGGTACTTTTTTCATAATAATCTTTTCTCCTCTTACTTCTTGTGTATATGTGTATATAAATGATCCTGACAATACTCGTAGTTTCCGTTACATTTAGAACAGAAACGGAATTCCAGATTCGGATCATCTTTCTCTGTACGGCCACAGACTGCACATTTGTGCTTCGTCACTTCCCCTGACTTGCTGCCACCCGGGAAGGGAACGGTCTTACTTTCTCCCATTGCTCTCTTAAACTGATTTCTGCGATGGATTTCCTTCGGATTGTATCTGTTAAGATTTCTTGTACCAAGGAAGAAAATAATAAAGTTCAGTAAGGATGCGATGATCGGCAGTGCCATAAACCATGCTCCTCCCATAAAATATCTGACAATATCATATACCACAAGAGCAGCATATACAATCGCCATCCACTTCATCTTGATCGGGATTACAAAGTACAGTAAAACCTTCATATCCGGATATGTCAGCGCATATGCCAGAAAAATAGATAAACTGATATAATACGTTGAAAACTGTGATCCATTCAGATAAGCATCTAACACTCCACCTGTGATAAAATACAAAATAAACGCAGAAATTACTGTAAAAATCATTCCAGATAAAATATATACAGTAAATCTGAATGATCCCCATGTACGTTCCAGCGATGCACTGATCGGATAATAAAAGAACAATATCGCAATCACAAACCATAAAGCAGATGACGTACTCGGCGGATAAATAATCCATGTAACAAGTCTCCATATCTGACCATGCAGGATTTCAGAGACATTCAAACTCAACATGGAAAGAGCCCCCGGATTAATATACATCAATGCATATCCCAGTACATAACTTACAATAATATAAATCGTAAGATTCTCAATCCCGCGATTTCCAAATTTTCGTTCCAGTTTGTCAATAAATTTCATAAATCTCCTTTTCTCACAAAATGCTATTCGTTCTTTCGTTACAGCGGATATCCACAATCTGCTTTCTCTGCGTAATTCTGCACCGAATAACTGCCTCTCAGTTCAGACATAAAATCAGAAAAACTTCTTCCTGGAAAGAAATATCGCTGCAATAATACTTGCCACTACAGAAAGGATGATAACGATAAGAAATCCCCATGGTGTCCTGGAAAACGGCATTCCCGCAGCACTCAGGTTCATACCATACGCACTGAAAACAATAGTCGGAATACTCATAACAATGGTAATAACAGCCAGAACCTTCATGACAATGTTCAGGTTATTGGAAATAACTGACGCAAAAGTTCCCATCATACTGCTGAGGATACCGCTGTAAATATTAGCCATCTCGATAGCCTGCTTGTTCTCAATGATAACATCCTCCAGAAGCTCTGTATCCTCCGGATATTTCTTGATACTCTCCACCTTCAGAAGTTTCTCCAGAACCATCTCATTGGAACGCAGAGATGTGGTAAAGTATACCAGTGATTTCTCCAGTTCCAGAAGTTCCATCAATTCCTGATTTCTTGTAGACAGATGAAGTTTCTCCTCAATCTGCTCGCTCTTCTTATCTATAATACGCAGATATCTCAGATACATGCTGGCATTACGGTACAAAATCTGCAGAATAAATCTGGTTTTCATATAGGTAAAAAAGTTTCTTACCCTGCCTTCCATAAATCTTGTCAGAACCTGTGTGTCTTCCAGACATACAGTAAAGATCATCTTCTGAGTCACGATAATACCAAGAGGAATGGTCACATACCAGTCCTTCTCGTTACGTTCTTCAATCGCAGGTACATCTGCAAGGATAAGGGTATAATTGTCCTCCACTTCTATACGGGAACGCTCTTCCTCATCCAAAGGTGCGCGCAAATCGTCCACCTCTATCCCAAACTGCTCGGAAATTTCAAAAATTTCTGTTGCCGTAGGATTCGTCAGTGCAATCCAACAGCCCTCCTGTGGTTCCTGTATTTCATGGATAGCGCCATCGATTGTCTTAAAAATCCTTACCACGATCCACACTTCCCTTCTTTTTCTCGATTTCCCCTCAATAGATTGTTACTGTTTACTCTGTTCTCAGTAACAATAAATCTGCAACTATTCAGAGCTTCTGCAAGAGATTACTGAACAGTTACGTTTACTCTTTATTTTCACAAAGACTCAAACATCATTATAATTTGAACATGAATTTTTGTCAATTCCAATGCTTTCGGTTTACAAAACTTTTACACTTCGCTATAATAAAGTAGTATTTATTTATAAAAGTCCCGTAAGGTGGGGCGTACAGATTGTGGGAATGATTTTCCAAACACGCTCTAACTACGGCAACTGAATTCAGGTGAAATATCCCGCAAAGTGGGGCGTGCAGATTGTGGGAATGATTTTCCAGACACGCTCTAATACAATAACAGGAAAGGATACAAATCATATGAGCCAGTCATCATTTGGAAATAAATTTAAGGTAACCACCTGGGGAGAATCCCACGGAAAAGCTCTCGGAGCTGTGATAGACGGATGCCCGGCAGGCCTTCCTCTCTGTGAAGAGGACATTCAGAAATTCCTCGACAGAAGAAAACCCGGACAGAGCAGATACACCACCGCCCGTAAAGAGGGAGATCTGGTAGAAATCCTCTCAGGTGTCTTTGAGGGCAAAACCACCGGAACTCCAATTTCTCTGATGGTAAGAAATACAGATCAGCGCTCCAGAGACTACGGAAATATCGCATACTCCTATCGTCCCGGACATGCAGATTATACTTTTGACCAAAAATACGGATTCCGCGACTACAGAGGCGGCGGACGTTCTTCAGGGCGGGAAACCATCGGAAGAGTTGCAGCAGGTGCCATTGCTTCTAAAATATTAGGAGAACTTGGCATTTCAATCTGCACCTATACCAAATCTATCGGACCTGTTGAAATTGCTTCTTTTAATAAAGAAGAAATCCATCAGAATGCATTTTATATGCCGGACGCACAGGCAGCAGTGAAGGCCGGTGAATATCTGGAAGAATGTATGAAGAATCAGGACAGTGCAGGCGGCGTGATCGAATGTCGTATTACCGGAACACCTGCCGGACTTGGCGAGCCTGTCTTTGACAAGCTCAGTGCTCTTCTTGCCCACGCCCTGATGTCCATCGGTGCAGTCAAGGCTGTTGAAATCGGTGACGGCATTGCAGTGACTTCCTCAAACGGTTCCACTGACAATGATGGATTCACAGTCAAAGACGGTGAAATCATCAAAACCTCCAACCACGCAGGCGGAATCATGGGAGGAATCAGTGACGGCAGTGAAATCATACTTCGTGCCCATATCAAGCCAACCCCATCCATCAGCCAGCCGCAGCAGACCGTAACCAAAGATAAAGAACCTCTTTCTCTGGAAATCCATGGCCGACATGATCCGGTCATTGTCCCAAGAGCAGTGGTTGTGGTAGAATCTATGGCAGCAATCACACTGGCGGATGCGCTCTTTGTCAATATGAGTTCCCAGATGGATAAGGTTCGGGATTTTTATCGGAAATAATTCCAATTAATCCACGCAAAAATACCTTCACTTGAATTCTGAGCTGATCTCAGTTTCAAATGAAGGTATTTTATTATCTGCCTATATTGCTGATTCTATGTAACGAATCTGTTATTCTTCCGGAACCGGCCAGATTCTGATACAGTTTGGCTCTGTAATCTTAATCGGCTTGCCGTTCATCACAATAATATTCTTCTCATAATCCACTGTAAAAGTAGTCAGTGTATTACTTGCATGATTAGCCAGCACCAGATGCTTATCATCCGGTAAAAGTACCAGATCTTTCGGATATTCACCACTGATCGGAAGTGTAAACTTCCTTGTCAGCATACCAGTCTCCTCATCACGCTCAAACATGGAAACTGTATCCTCACCTGCTGTTGTACAGAAAAGATGCTTGCCATCATTTGCAAGAGAAAGACCAGACGCTGCATTATGTGTATCATGAACATCCTTCTTCGCACTTGTCTCAATCGTCTGGATCAGTTCAAACGCCGGAACCTTACCGCTTCCATCATATTTGTAAGCCCTGATCTCATTACTGAGTTCAAAGAGAATATAAGCAAACTTACCATCATCGCTAAAACGAATGATACGCGGGCCGCTCTCTCTCGGACATCTCAGGATGTCTACCAGTTCCAGCTTATTGCGCAATTTGTTGACACGGTAAATCTTCACCTGATCAATTCCGTTATCTACTGCACAGAGATATTTATTATCCGGAGTCGGACGAACACAGTTCACATGGGGACGGAAGTTACGCTCTGCAACACTTCCGAGTCCTGTATGGAATACGCCATCCATCAGGCTTCCAAGTCTGCCGTCCTTATGAGTATGTACAACAGTCACCTTACCGTCATGATATCCGGCAACATAAAGATACTTACCGTCAACATCTGTAGAAAGGAAACAGCCTCTCATTCCATCAATATTTACACTGTTGATACGTGACAGATCACCATTTTTATCACGTTTAAATACTGCAACACCCTCATCCTCGATAGAATAAAGATACTTACCATTCTTTGAAACAGCCATGTGGGATGCATTACTTACTTCAACACTGCTGCGTTCTGTAAGAGTGCCATTCTCAACATCAACATCATAAACATGGATTCCCTGTCTGGAAGAGCCATGTGTATAAGAACCCACATAAGCTACATATTTCTTTTCACTCATAATGCTTTTTTCCTCCTGCTGTCCTGAAGTTTATTTATCATCGCTCACTCTGTTCCCGTCTGCTGTCAGCGAGCAATAATATTTTCGTCCCGATATTGCCGGACGATGTCATACGATAAGGTGATTATAGCACATTTTCCTAATCAGAACAAGATTACGGAACTCAGTTTTATGTATTTTTTCCAGTTCATGGGTTACTGTCGTTACTGTTCACATACAAGCCAAAATTCTATTGCCGCAGGCAATCTGGAATGAATTTGGGCTAAGTTCTATACCGGATAAGCGCTCTGCTGTTTATTTGGTAAAATAATTTCTGACAGCCTCCAGTGTCTGGTCTATGATCTCATCTGTATGGGCAACAGATAAAAACATTGCCTCAAACTGTGACGGAGCCATATGGATTCCCTGCGCAAGCATTCCCTTGAAATATTCAGAGAAAGCTTTTGTATCTGAAGATTTGGCTGATGTATAATCCACAACCTCCTGCTCTGTAAAGAACAGGCTTCCCAGGGAAGATACGTAATTGATATGGTAAGGCAGATTTTTCTCTGCCAGGATTTTCTCCATACCGCCATAGAGACGTTTTCCTTTTTCCTCCAGATCTTTATAGATTCCCTGGTGTTCATAGAGATATTTTAACTGTGTCAGTCCTGCTGCCATTGCAATAGGATTTCCGCTTAAGGTACCGGCCTGGTAAACCTTTCCCACAGGGGAAACCAGTTCCATAATCTCTCTGCGTCCGCCGTATGCGCCTACCGGCATACCTGCACCGATGATCTTACCATAGGTAACCAGATCAGGGGTCACGCCAAAATATTCTGCAGCACCGCCAAAAGCCAGACGGAAACCAGTGATAACCTCGTCAAAGATCAGAAGGGCGCCGTACTCATCGCAGAGCTTTCTCAGACCTTCCAGGAACCCCTTTTTCGGGGGAACCACACCCATATTTGCGCCTACAGCTTCCACGATAACAGCAGCAGTCTGTCCGTCAGCCTGCTCCATCAGTGCACGTACACTGTCCAGATCATTATAAACAGCAGTCATGGTATCCTCTGTGCATCCCTTAGGAACACCGGCACTGTCCGGAACACCGCTTGTCATCACACCGGAGCCTGCACTTACCAGCATGGCATCACTGTGTCCATGATAGCATCCTGCAAATTTAATGACCTTATTCTTTCCTGTAAATCCTCTGGCAACACGGACTGCACTCATAACAGCCTCTGTACCGGAATTTACCATACGCACCATATCCACATGTGGAATATGGTCACAGATGAACTCAGCCATCTCCACTTCGATTGCAGTTGCGCATCCGAAGCTGAGGCCCTTTTCACACGCCTTCAGCACACTTTCTTTTACTTCCGGAAAATTATGGCCCAGGATCATCGGTCCCCAGGAATCGATATAATCCACATATTCTTTTCCATCAACATCATAAATATGGCATCCGTCTGCACGGTCGATAAATCTCGGTGCAATACCGATAGCACCGTAGGCACGTACAGGACTGTTTACTCCTCCCGGAATTACCTTTACCGCTCTGTCAAATAATTCTTCTGATAAACCCATCAGCCGATTCTCCCTTCATCCATGCATTTTGCAAGTTCTTTTGCATAATAAGTAAGATAGATCTGGGCACCTGCACGGTATGCACTGACTGCCATCTCACACATAATACGTTCTTCATCGATCCATCCCATCTTTGCAGCTGCTTTCACCATTGCATATTCACCGCTTACACTGTATGTTGCAACCGGCACATTTACAGCCTTTGATACCTCAGAGACCATATCCAGATAAGACATGGCAGGTTTTACCATAATGATATCTGCGCCCTCTTCCACATCCGTAAGAGCTTCCTTCATTCCTTCTCTTCTGTTATGGAAATCCATCTGGTAGCTCTTTCTGTCACCAAAAGACGGTGCAGAACCTGCTGCATCACGGAATGGTCCGTAGAAAGCAGATGCATATTTTACTGCATAGGACATGATCGGTGCTCCATAATGTCCGTTCGCATCAAGAGCCTCACGGATAGCACGTACACGTCCGTCCATCATATCAGAGGGAGCTACCATATCTGCGCCTGCCTCTACATGGGAAACAGCTGTCTTAGCCAGTAATTCCAGTGTTGCATCATTATTTACATCATGACCGCAGAGCACTCCGCAGTGTCCGTGTGAAGTGTACTCACACATACATACATCTGTGATATAGTACATGTCCGGGAACTGTTTCTTTGCTTCTCTCAGGGCCTTCTGTACGATTCCGTTGGGGTCGTACGCACCGCTTCCCACCTCATCCTTATGATCCGGGATACCGAACAGCATAATGCTGTTTACTCCTGCATTCTGCAGACGTTCCAGTTCAAAAGGAAGACGGTCTACACTGTAGCGGAACTGTCCTTCCATAGAAGGGATCTCTTCTTCGATTCCTGTTCCCTCTTTTACAAATAAGGGATAGATAAGGGAAGACTTGTCCATTCTTGTCTCTCTTACCATTTTTCTTAAATTTTCACTGCCTCTTAATCTTCTTGGTCTCTGAATTAAGTCCATGTCTTTTTGCTCCTTTTATCAACAATTCTCATAACTGTTCCATTTTTTGCAGAATAGTTATCAGTTTTCCTGTTTCATCTCTTCCACAAGCTCTATGAGACTTTCGATGGTAGCCTTCTTTGCCATGCGGGTCTGCATACCATAAGCATCTGCTGCAGCTTTGGTCTGTTTTCCGATACAGGCAGCTTTTACCTTCGTATAGTCCAGTCCCTTTGTGCCTTCCACAAAGCCCTTTACAGTGGATGCACTGGTAAATACTACACAGTCCACACTTCCTGTCTCCAGTTCTTTCTTCTCATCGATCAGTCTGCTCTTCTCATAACGAGTAGTGTAGGTTGCAATATCATCCACCTGTGCCCCTGTCTGCTCCAGCAATTCTGTCAGCTTTTTATTTCCGGCTTCGGCTCTTGGGATCAGGATTTTTTCATTTCCCTGAAGTTCTTTTGCAAGCTCTGCTCCAAGAGTATCTCCGTCATACACATCTGGCACAAAATCAGCCAGCAGGTGATGCTCTTTCAGCTTTTTCTTCGTTCCTTCACCGATCACTGCGATCTTCGCCTGTCCCAGGCTGCGCACATCCATCTCTTTTCTGTCCATCTCGTCAAAAAAGATCTCCACACCTGCAGGGCTTGTAAAAATGATCCACTGATAAGTATCCAGTTTCTCAAATGCCTCATACAGTCTGCCATTATCCTCAACAGGTACTGTACAGATAGACGGCAGCTCCAGAACCTCGGCACCTTTCTGACGGAGAAGATCTGCTGTCTTTGAAATATGCTGTCTTGGTCTTGTGACCAGAACCTTCCAGCCTGCCAGAGGAAGCTTCTCATACCAGGCAAATTTGTCAGCCAAAGAACATACCTTTCCCACAACAATAATGGCAGGTGTCTCTATCCCCTGTCTGTCCACCTCTTCCTTGAGGGTACCTACAGTAGCAACCACCCGCTTCTGTCCTGCTGTTGTTCCTTTCTGAAGAACTGCTGCCGGCATATCCGGATCCATTCCACCTGCAAGAAGCCCTTTGCAGATATCCTCCAGTGCTGCAATTCCCATTAGAAACACCAGTGTTCCCTTTGTCCGGGTCAGTGCTTTAAAATCTATATCATACTCCTGCCCTGCGCGTTTATGTCCTGTAATAATATGTAAGGACGAACAGAAATCCCTGTGTGTCACAGGAATCCCATTATAAGCAGGAACAGAAATGGGAGATGTCACTCCGGGTATAATCTCATAAGGGATTCCATTCTCAGAAAGAAGTTCCAGTTCCTCCCCGCCTCTTCCAAAGAGAAAGGGATCTCCACCTTTAAGTCTTACTACTTTATTTCCTTTTTCAGCTTCTTCCAGAAGAACCTTATTAATATCCTCCTGCACCATTGTATGGTGATTTGCTCTTTTACCTACATTAATCAGTCTGGCATGCTCCGGGATCTTTGCCAGAACCCCTTCGCCTACCAGACTGTCATATACTACCACATCTGCCTGCTGCAGAACCGCTGCGCCCTTTAATGTAAAAAGCCCGATATCACCCGGTCCCGCACCAACCAGCCAAACCTTGCCAGCTGCCATGTTTCTTCTCCTTTTTGCGTCACAAGAATTTTCTTTTTATAAATTTTTTTATCTTCCCTCACAGTCAGATTTCAATTGCTTTGCAAGTGCAATTCCCAGCTTCTCTCCATCCTCTGCTGCACCTCTGATCTGACCTGTAAGCCACTTTCCTGTAGCTTCACTGTAATATAAACCGCGGATAAAGATCTCATCTCCGTCCACCTCTGCAAATGCAGCTACAGGCGAAGAACATCCTCCGTCCAGATATTTTACATATGCGCGCTCTGCAGCTCCTGCAAGCCAGGCATCCCTGTCACAGTATCCGTCCAGATACCCATAATCCTCACCTTTGCGTCCCTGCACAGCCAGAATCCCCTGACCTGCTGAAGGAATCATCTCATCCGGTGTAAAATATCTGCTGATCCTGCTTTCCAGTCCCAGTCGTTTCAGGCCTGCCGCTGCCAGGATCAGCCCGGAATACTCTCCTTCATCCAGCTTGCGAAGCCTTGTCTGCAGATTTCCACGGATACTCTTTACCTCCATCTCAGGATACAGCTTCTCTAACTGAAGAGTTCTCCTTAAGCTGGAACATCCCAGAGGTTTATCCGGATCCAGCTCCGCCACTCCCTCAGGAAGCACCAGTACATCTCTTGGATCCTCACGCTTTGAAAAGGCCAGAAGCGGAAGCTCTTTTGGAACCTCCATAGGCATATCCTTAAGACTGTGTACAGACAGATTGCTTTTACCATCCAGCAATGCCCTGTCCAGTTCTTTTACAAACAGTCCTTTTCCGCCCACCTTATCCAGGGTACGATCCAGAATAATATCTCCTGTCGTTTTCATAGTCAGGATATTTACTGTTATTTCAGAGCCGGCATTTTCTTCACGGTTTTTCTGTTCTATGTAGCTTTTTACCATCTCACTCTGGAGAACTGCCAGCTTACTCTCTCTACTTCCAATGATCACCTCAGTCATCATTTTCCTCCTCATTATCATCTTCCTGCGCAACTCTCTCCAGGGCATTCTGAATCTCTTCTCTTATCCTGCGCGCTTTTTTGTGGTCCAGACCACTGGCTGTGATTCCCACCACCAGTCCCTCTTCCATATAAATTCCCGGGAAATAAAAATCGCACTGCTCCCTGTCACTGGCTACATTAACATAAACGCCTTCCTGCCTGCAGATCCTGTGGATCTCATCATTTAACTTTCTGTCATTGGTAGCTGCGATCACCATATATGCCATCGCAAAGTCTGTACGCTTCACCGGACGTGTGATCAGCTCTACATAGCCGGCTTTGCCAAGCTCCATCATCTCCATGGTGACCTTCGGAGCAATGACTCTGATATTTCTGGTGAATGATAAAAGGGTTTTCACTCGACGGGTTGCAATGTTTCCACCGCCTACAACCACGATATTCTTATCTGATAAGTCTATAAACATTGGAAAATACGGCTTATTCTTCATATATTTTCTCCAGTCCTGCCACACACTCAAGGAAAATCTCCTGATTCAGACTGTCACGCAGACCAAAGATCAGTTTATTTACTACTTTTCCTGCTGCCGTATCCACTGCATGGACCAGATTCTGCCTGTCATCCTCTTCCATAGGTGTTTTCTTTAATATCTTTGCAATCCTTAAATTCAGGTCATTGACTGCCTCATCTTTAATATCCTGAATTCTTGGGATCAGGTCTCTTCCATCCAGCCATTGGAAAAATTCATCCATCTGCTCTCTTACGATCGCGCCTGCTGCCTCCAGATTTTCCTGAAGTTCTGCAGGAACTTCCTCTATACGGAAGCTGTCCATGTCATAAAGTGTGACCCCCTGAAGCTTTCCAACAGATGGCTCTATATCTCTGGGAACTGCCAGATCGATCAGAATCAAGTCATCCTTTGTCCGGATTCCCTGGAATAATTCTTCTCTTAATGTGAAATTCGGGCTTGCAGTTGCACTCACTACAAGGTCACACTGCGGCACATACTCCATTCTGTCACCGTAATTAATACGCTTACAGCCCAGCGGAATATTCACAACTCCGCTTCTGTACTGACGGATGGTCACTGTCACATCTGCACCTGCCTCCTGCAAAGCCTGAGCAGCCACCTTACCCATCTCACCGTTACCGATGACCATACAGGTCTTATCCCTGAGAGAATACCCTTTCTCTGCCAGAAATCCGATGGCCTGATGGATCACTGACGGATTTCCATGGGAAAAAGGAACCTCTGTCTTAATCCTCTTTCCTGCTGTGGCAGCCATTCTGAACAGAACCTCCAAAACACCATCTGCCGCAAAATTCTCTCTTGCCAGATTCAGGGCATCCTTCACCTGTGTAAGGATCTGATCCTCCCCTATGATCTGTGATTTCAGACCACTGGTAAGATAAAAAAGATGCTCAACTGCCTCCTGATCCTTACGCTCTACAAAATATTGTCTGTAAGAATCCTCAGTAATTCCCTTTATCCTGCAGAGGCAGTCATAAAGACAGACATCCACCTCATCATCCACACTTGCCCAGACCTCCAGGCGGTTACAGGTGGACAGGATCACGCATCCATATATTCCATTTTGATTCTTTATTTTTTCCATTGCTTCACCGGCATTTTTCTTTGTAAATGCAAATTTCGCACGAATATCCACCGGTGCCATATTATGGTCAATTCCAATCATGGAAATACTCATAACTCTAACTCTCCTTCGTATTTCGCCATTCCTCAGCCATTTCATATCAAATCAAATATCCCACTGGCAACAGGGTATTTGATTTGATATGATATCCGGACAGCAAAAAAACGCTGTCAGAAATATCATAATCATTTCCTGTTAAGATGTCAATTGCAAACGCGGAAAAAGCTTCTTCTTTAAAGGATAACATGACGAGACCTCATTACCGTTCATTCTGCATTCGGTAATGAGGTCAAAACTGTGTTTACTGTTTATCTATTCTCATCAAAACTTTACATTTCTTTCTGTAACAGGCGATTCCATATTTTATAATTGTATGAATCCCTTCCTGTTCCAGCTCCATTCTGGTCAGCTTCTGTGGTTTTCCCACACTGTCAATGAAATGACTGATCACACTGTTTCCACTTGTATTCGCCCAGTAATTCTTCGGTTCCAGTCCAGGATCTGCCAGATGATCGCTGCAGAAATTGATCACATCCCATGGACAATAAACATCCACATTTCCAAACCGGCAGCCGTCATACCACTCTTTCACTGTCTCATAATATTTTTCCTGTCCATAATACCGGAGGAGTTCCTTTACTTCCGCATCTGTAAATCCAAATGTTTCATCAAAACTCTTATCTGTAATGGAATAAACCGTGACATGCTCCCACCACTTAAATCCCAGATTTTGAAGTGGGGGCTTCTTGCTCAATGACTCTACTGAGCCAAGTAT